>MDTC01245196.1_pt1 | contig 280048 bp, 254 predicted proteins | sample 811181 | NCBI WGS metagenome assembly MDTC01 (sample SAMN05326644, study PRJNA326480) | marine metagenome | isolation source: seawater | place: Pacific Ocean: North | collected 2011
ACGAAGCCGTACACAGCACCACGGTGGCGAATACGGCGAGGACAATGTGACGTGTGTGGCGAGACCGGTCATAGGATTTCTCTTACGACGCCGACGACGATGTTGCTGGAGAACTTGATTCTACCGCTGGCTGGTGGCGGGTTCAACGCTGGGCCTGATCGCTTAGGGGGTGGGGCAGTTTCAAACCAATTTGGCGTCCCCAACGGGATTCGAACCCGTGTTACAGCCTTGAAAGGGCTGCGTCCTAGGCCTCTGGACGATGGGGACTTTGGCGTATGCGATGGCAGTCAGACACATTGCACTGCCGTCGAACGGAACTGCGATCTCTAAGCTTAGCATGGAGGTGTTTCACTATGTTGAGTTTGAACAGCGCGGCAAGTTGGCATCATTCCAAGGGCTCCTCATCAGTGTGCTCCATCAGTGAGAGGACCATCAAGAACCAGGCCCTTAATGGTAGCACTTACGGTTACACCGGAATGAAATCGGCGACGTGGGTGGGGTCCATAGGTCGCGTCGCGAGGGACACGGCGAGCAGGATGCTGGTATTGGCTGCGAGACCCCAGATACCGGGATGAATCTGTTGCCACTGGAGGACCGGCATGAGGTTCCAGACGACCGTTGTGAGGCAGCCTGCGACAAGACCCGCGATCACTCCAGGTGGCGTCGACCGTCGCCAGTAAAGACTGGCGATGAGGGCGGGAAAGATTTGGGCAATGAAGCCATAGGAGAGAAGAAGGAGCAGCACCAATGAGATGTTGGAATAAATAGCGACGTAGTACGAGACAGCGCCAATGATAACCACGGCCCAACGGATCAATCGGGTGTCATCGCCGTCGTGCATCATCTGCGGTACGAGAACCCGATACCCATCCTTAATGGCCACAGCACCGGCAGCGTGGACGATCGCGTCCCCACTTGACATTGAGGCCGCGAGAGCGCCTGCGCAGAACAAGCCTACGATCACTGCTGGTAAGTCGAGTGAAGTCACAATCGTTGGCAGAATCGTATCGACCGGTGTGACGTCAGGAAAGATGAGGATGCCCGAGAAGCCGATGAGGAGAATTGGCAGGAGAAAAAATGCAAACGTAGGATAAAAAACGACGGTCTTGCGTAGCGTTGCCATGCTGTTAGCCGTATAGATCTTCATGAAATAGTGTGGCCAGACGCTGAACCCGAACACGGAAATGGCAATCGCACTGGAATAGCCGCCCCACGTCCAGGGCGCTCCCGCGGCATCAAGGCCCGGTGCTGTCAGCATCGCAGGCGAGGTCTCGATGAGTCGGGCAAACATTGGCCCGATACCACCGTGGAGCGTATACGGCAGGTACAGCCCGAGTCCCCAGGCCAGGCTCATCATGAGAATGCCCTGAAAGGTGTTGGTCCACGCGACGCCCATGACGCCGCTTCGGAAGACATAGAGCAAGACCACGCCGTAGGTGATCGCGGCACCCGCCCAGACCGGCATTCGCCCTTCGGTGACGACGGAGAAGACATATCCGGCGCCTTGCATCTGCAGCGTCAGGTATGGCACGAACGCGGTGAGGCTGATCGCAGCCAATATCATCGAAATGTAACGGGAGTGATACCGGTGCGCGAACAGCTGTGCCTGAGTAACGTAACCAAAGCGACGCCCCAGTTGGGCGACTCGCGGTCCAAAGAAATACATCGGCACGAGGCCGAGGCTGGTATAGGAAATGATGTAGAACGCAGCGCCACCTCGAGAATAAGCCCAGCCTGGCCCCCCAAGAAATGAAAATGCACTGAAGATGGAGGCGCCAAGCACAAAGTAGAGCACAACAAACCCGAGTTGCCGGTCGCCGGCGACGTATCCCTCTGTTCCGGTCGACGTTTTACGCCCCGAGAACAGGCCAACCGCAAGCGACAAGGCCAGATAGCCGACCGTAACGAGGAGCACCGTCACCCAGGCTGCCATGCTACGGTCCGTTGTCTCGGGGTGCCCGGAGGTCGAAGACGAGGAGCACCACAAACGAGATGATCGTGAGGCCGAGGAGATAGACCAACGAAAAGGGTAGTCCGAAGACGAGCGGACGAATCCGGCTTACGAGCGGGTATACCGGCCACATCGTGGCGATAAACATCGCAGCGAAGAACAGAGCGAGGAGCCGGAGGCCAGGATTTTGCACGCGATGGCTCTAGAGTGAGCGGTCAACGATATGAGCGGGGGAAATCTGGTCAAGAGATGTAGTGCCCGCTTGACGCATCACCATCTCGAGTTCCCGTCGCAGGAGTTCAAGCACGGTTTCGACGCCCGCCTGACCGAAGCTCGCGAGTCCCCAGAGATACGGTCGTCCGATTCCAACTGCCGTAGCGCCGAGCGCAAGTGCCTTGAAAATATCGGTGCCCCGTCGAAAGCCGCTGTCGATGATGATCGGCAACCGGCCGCCGACGGCTTCGGCGACTTCTGGAAGGCACTCGATTGTTGACCGACCGCTCGCTTCGGCTCGGGCTCCGTGGTTGGAAACGACGAGGCCGTCGGCTCCGTAGGCCTCGCAGAGTGAAGCATCCTCACCGGTCACAATGCCCTTGACCAACACCGGCATGGTGGTTGCGTTCTTGAGACGGGTCACATATTCCCAGGTCATACCGCGCGGTCGTGGTGGTCCGGTTCGCGGAGGGGTCCCAGTGATCCGAAACAAGCTGGCATCCAGATGTGTATGCATGGCCCGGGGACGATTCGGGTCGTGGCACAGGGTGCAGTTGCGGTCATCACGCCGGATACCCCGTGCAACCGTTTCGCGATTACTGTCCCCTTGTAGGTCGACTGTCAGCACGAGAGCCGAACACCCGGCGTCCTCAGCACGTTTGACCATCGCTTGCGTGGCTGTCCAGTTCTCAGCGGCGTAGAGCTGAAACCAGACCGGTCCGCCACGCGCAGCGACCACTTCTTCAACAGGTGTTGAAGCGACCGTAGATAGCATCTGGAGATGGCCTTTCACCCTTGCTGCCCGTGCGACAGCGAGTTCAGCATCAGGATGGAAGGCGCCGTTACTTCCCGTTGGCTGAATGACGATAGGTGTATCCCATCGGTGTCCAAATAGACGGACAGACGTATCAAGTTGGCGGATATCCACGAGGCGACGCATTCGAAGCTGAAAGCGCAAGAATCCCTCTCGGTTGACCTCAAGCATTCGGTCATCGTCCACGCTAGTTGCTAGGTAGGCGTAGTGCGCGGGTGGGAGGACGTGCTCAGCGACCGACCGAAAGTCGAAGACATTCAGAGCATCATTTTCTGAGGCGATAAGGGTGCTAGATTGTTCGAGCTGCTGCGCCGTATGATTCGCAGTTGAATCAACACTGAGGCAAGCGGCCGTCAGGTCCCGGACAAGCCCGGTTCCGAGCATACCCGCCGCCAGCGCGGGGCTTCCGGCGAGATATTGCAGAAACAGGCGCCGGCTCGCGGTGACATCAGCATGCGGCATCGGCGTTCTTCTAATGGCAAGTCTGCGTCGAAGAAAGTGCACGCGACAGGCTGCTGACTAACTTGAATTCGATTGCACGCGGGCGCCAACAAAGTTATAGAGCCAGGCGAATACGGCCCCCGCGATCAATCCGTCCAAGCTTCCATAAAGGGCGCCGGCAACTACCTGCCCGAGGCTCGCCGTGGCCTGATAGCCAGGATAAATTGACGAGACGACGTCCAGAAACGCTTGACCGTAGCCAGGCCAGATGAGATTTGCGAGGCCCGTCAATAATACGGCCCCCATGCCCCAAATTAAGCCGAATGTGATGGCAGTGGTTTTTACATCTAGTCTCATGACATCGACCTCCTATCACCTGTTTCCGTCTTGAATCTCCTCGATACTATCCTAGATGGAGTTACCGTGCTGTGGCACGGCCGGTCATGGGCACAAACCGGACGGGAATCGTTTCGCTGGTGGTAATTCCACCTTCGGTTTTCGTCAGGACGGTCATTATCTGAAAACCGCGCCCGACAGGAAGAACGAGTCTTCCTCCCACGGCTAACTGTTCGATGAGCGGCTGAGGCACGTGGTCAGGAGCTGCGGTGACGATGATGCCGTCAAATGGTGCCTGTTCAGGCCAGCCTAGGTAACCATCTCCAACTCTTACCTGCACCCCTCCGATTCCCAACTGCGCGAAGGTGCTAACCGCCCGTTCCGCAAGCTCTGGTAGAATTTCAATGGTATAGACTTCATTGGCGACTTCAGCCAAAACCGCTGCCTGATACCCAGACCCAGTACCTATTTCAAGAACTTTAGCCTCCTCTGGGAGGTTGAGTAGCTGGGTCATGTAAGCGACGATATATGGCTGTGAGATCGTTTGCTGGTATCCGATGGGCAGCGGGTGGTCATTGTAGGACAGTGCGCGTTCTGTTAATGGAACGAAGAGATGACGAGGTACACGCGCCATGGCTGTTAGAACGGTGGGAGAAAAAATGTCGCGTGCGCGAAGTTGGCTTTCGACCATCTCCCGACGCTGGACTGCCCAGTTCGATGTCTGCTCTGCTTGGTGGGGAGAGGCGGTGGTTCGGTCAGTTCGCCCTACGCTACACCCACCAAACAGGATAAGCGTGATAAGGAGTGTGCTGGTGCCACAGGATATCTTGGCCATGATTACAGTTCCTGGACTTTGACAGGTATTCTAACCGGGAAGGAAAGGGGTGTCGGTATCCAGGCCTACTCACCGCATGTTTTAACCGTTGATTAGACGGTCAGGTGAGGGTCTTCGTTTCTCTCCCTAGATAGAGCGCAAAATGTGGGAACGCGTCTCTCCGTTGTTCCGCTCGCTGTTCTTGGCGGTCGGGTTAATACTCTTAATGACGTATGGAGCGCATGCTCAAACTGTACTTCTCACTGGGTCCATTACCGATGAGCAAGGCGGTGCAGTTGGCGGTGTGACAATTACCGTTACCTCGACCATATCCTTGACACCTGTTGTAGTGGTCAGCGAGGTGGATGGGAGCTACCTGATTCCCACCCTGGTCCCGGATACCTACAGCGTGACGTTTGAGTTAGACGGTTTTGACACGCAGCAGTTCAACGCCGTGAAGCTAACTGAACGAAGGCGACATGTTCTTGATGTCGTGCTTGCACTCTCATCGTTTAATGACCGAATCGACGTGGTTGGGGTGACGCCGATGCTCGGAGGAGGCATTCCGCGGGACCGAGTTGCGTCGACTGTGTCAGTGGTCAACCCTGACGCACTTGCCGCGACCGCGGTATCGTCAACGGCCAACACCCTTAATCAACGTTTGGGTTCGGTCAGCCTAGAGGGGGCAACGACGAATCCCTTCCAGCCGACATTACGGTTTCGAGGTTTCACCGCGTCTCCACTGTTGGGACTTCCACAGGGCATTGTGGTTTATCAGAATGGCGTAAGAATCAATGAATCGTTTGGTGACACGGTGCAGTTTGACCTAATTCCGCAGTTTGCGATTGACCAGATTCAACTCAGCGCTGGTGCATCCCCAACATATGGGCTGAACGCGCTCGGTGGTGCGCTCGCGCTGCGTCTCAAGAATGGTTTTGACCAAAATGGTTTCCGCGGGAAATTATCACTTGGTTCCCACGACCAACTTAACGGGACGGCTGAGTTTGGAACGAGGCTGAACTCTTTTGCACTCTATGCCGGGACGTCGCGATTCAAGGAATCCGGGTGGCGAAGGGCTTCACAGTCAGATGTCACCCAAGCGGTAGTTGACGTTGGGTATCGCGAGGGTATCTTGGATGCAGGTCTCAGTTATACCCATGCGAAGACTAAGTTAAACGGTAATGGGGCCGCACCGGTCGAGTTGCTCAACGTCGACCGGTCAGCGGTTTATACCTTTCCTGATACTACGAGGAACGAGCTGGCGTTTACGCAAGGTCGCTTGTCTGTAGCGCTCTCGCCGACTTGGTCGTTGGACGCAACTGGTTATTATCGCGACATGGTCAGGCACACTCTGAATGCGGATGAATTTGAGCTGGCACTGTGCGACAGCTCATCACTGCCTGACGGATTTCCGACGAACGCGCTCTGTGCCAGCAGCCACCTCGATGGCGGACTCGACGGCGAAAGTCTTGTTGTCGATGTGTTAACCGGAGCGTTAATAACGCAGAGTGAAGCGTTGGGTGATGGCGCGTTGAACCGGACAAGCACCTCTGCTGATAGCTATGGAGGGACGGTGCAAACAACCTCTAGGGCCGCTCTCGGGTCGCACGACAACTTTCTTATTTTTGGAGCATCCATTGACCTGGCAGACGTAAGGTTTGGCTCTAACAGTGAGGTCGGCACTATGACCTCCGAAAGGAGCGTGGTCGGCTCAGGCATGCTCGCTGGAATAGCTGGGCGCGCCCCAGATGACCGGTTCAATACAGAACTCACGACGGCAAATCAAACTCTCGGACTCTATTTTTCCGACACATTTTCGGCTATTGATCGCGCTCACCTGACTGTCTCTGGACGATACAACTGGACCCAGGTGGATATCGCTGATCAACTTGGCACCTCACTCAATGGGACGCACGTTTTTCGACGTTTTAATCCCGGGATTGGTGGTGTCTATCAGGTGAGTGATGCCGTGGCGGTGTTTGGGCAGTATGCGGAGTCTAGCCGCGCTCCTGTGGCAGCGGAGCTGAGCTGTGCCGACCCAGCTGAACCATGCCGGATTCCTAACGCCTTCGTGTCTGACCCCCCACTCAGGCAGGCTATCGGCCGGTCATTCGAAGGCGGGCTTCGGGGACGTTTAGGCGTAAGGAATCGAGCTTTTGAATGGTCGGTTGCGACCTATCGAACACGTATTGCCGACGACATTCTCTTTGTCGCATCGCCCAGGCGAATTGGCACTGGCTTTTTTCAAAATGCTGGCGATACAAAGCGGTTAGGATTCGACATCGACTTCAGCGGAGAGGTGGCTGACCTCGGATGGTATGGGAGTTATGGTTTTGTGGACGCCTCATTCGAATCGGTTCTTGCGCTGCCTGGTAACCAGGAGGTTAACGACGCCGCAACCGAGACCGGTGAGGTCCATGTGACCCCGGGTGACCGACTTCCCGGGATTCCGCGACACAGCTTTAAGGCAGGGGTGCAGCAGGAATGGTCGGAATCCTGGTATGTATCTCTTGAGGCGATTATTGAGTCGAACCGCATCTTCGTGGGGGACGAAGGCAATGACCAACGGGCGTTGAACGGGTATGGCATATTGAATTTCTATACTTCATATCGTCTTGGTCGGCCGGTGGAACTGTTTGTTCGCATGGACAATCTTCTAAATAGGCAATATGAGACGTTCGGAGTGCTTGCTGAAGCTGACATTGCGCTGAAGGAAGTCCCGGGGGCCAGTGACCCAAGGTTCGTGGGGCCTGCCCCCCCACGAACGCTGATTGCGGGAATGCAGTTTAACTTCTAGGCGACCGATGATTGCCTCGGGACGATGGTGGGCCGCGATGGGATCGAACCATCGACACCGTGGTTAAAAGCCACGTGCTCTACCACTGAGCTAGCGGCCCGAAGAACCTCAACAGGTCGATTGTACCACGCGAGTTTAGACCTTCTGTGTTAGCCAACTTCGAAGTGTATTGTCTGCTCCAGGTATCGATAGGTGGCCGATTAGAGCAGCGTCAGCGTGTTGACTGTCCTAATAAATGCATGATACAGTGCAACTTACGTCGTTGGATCGATGTTTGTGTTGCATTGGGCATGACTTCAGAAAGCGAAGGAGACCGTGGCTAGGGGGTTTACTGTTGGTGCGAGGCTCTCTGAGCCTACCTACGGTTTGGGGTCAGTCATAGCCGTTGAAGACGTGTATATTCGAATCGATTTCGACGAGCACGGTGTGAAGAAGTTCCTCACGAGTCTTGCCACTTTCGAACACTCAAAGGAACCGGCGCCAAGTCGTGCTGGGAGAAGGAGGCGGAAGACTGCAGTTAAATCATCCAAGACCAAGACTGCACGGTCTCCGAGGAGTTCGGTAAAGTCGAAGTCTGTGAAGGCTGCCAAGAAGGCTAAGGCTAGCGCTTCAAGGTCCGCTTAACGTCGTTATTCGAGCTTTCCCGCCTGTCGTTTTGCTTAAGCCAATTGGTCGTTTGTCCGGTTTTCAGCGCTTTTGTTTCTGGCTCATTGAACCGCTCTAGCTGCCGCTGTCGCTCGGCCGTCCGCTATGCAATTGGGGATGCCGTTCCCTCGGAAGCTGGTTCCGGTGATAAGGAGGCCTGGTGTGTGCTGAAGCTCGTGGTCAATGGAAGCGAGCCGCTCAAGGTGACCCACCTCGTATTGCGGGCTCCGGTTTCTCCAACGGTAGACACGAGAGAACTGAGGGTCGCACTCGATCTTGAGGATTCGAGCGAGGTTCCTATGAGCCAATTGAGCAATATCTTCGTCATTAGGATTACGGTTGAGAATGTTGGGGTCTCGGGCTCCGCCAAGGAAGACCCTGATAAGTACTTGTCCTGCCGGAGCCCGCCCAGGCCCCTTCGAAGATACCCAAGTAGCGGCGATAATTGATAATCCTGTCTCAACTCGGGGTACAACGAATCCACTGCCGAGTAAAGCGTGCTCGATGGCTGACCGTGGATAGGTCAGTGCTACGGTTGCGGTCGAGTTGTGCGGAATGTTCAAGCAGTGTTCGGCGAGCTTGGGGTGTCGGGTTTCGAGCAGACCGGCGGCGTCCGACGCCGGTATTGCAAGGATTACCGCTGACGCTACTGTGATATCACCCGTTATTCGGACGACAAACGGACCATTGTCATCGATAGATATAACTCTGGTGCTAGGTGAAAGGCGCTCAGGTGGTAGCACGGATACCAGATCCTCGGTCATTTCTCCAAGTCCCCCGGGTAGTGACCGGAACATCCCATCCGCTATAGGGGCGGGCCTCCTTCTTCTATTAAGTCCACTGTTGCATCTACCGATTTGAGTCGGCACGCACGCAGAAAGCGATCATTCACAGTATTATCGCACTGCGTTCTGGTTCGATGTCTCAATCCATGCTAGCCTGAGAGGGCTAGTGAGTCCGATACTGGTTCGTCCCGTTCGTGAGCAGTTTGAGCACGATCGCGTCATCCGGCTGCTGCAAAACCGCTGGCGGCGTCGTTACGAGGTGGGTGTCAATCTCAGCGGAGAGCCTCCGTCCCCGCTTCGCTTCGGTCGTCGGTTGTTGTTCCCCGACTTGGTCCTGAACTCCCGCGATGGTACGCGTCAGTTGCTTGGTGTGGTCGAAGTGGAAACAAACGCCTCGATCAATCACCTCGAAGCGATGTCACAGTGGGCGACGTTTGCAAGGGTTAAGGCGCCCTTTCACCTCTACGTTCCCTTGGGAGCTCTTGATGCAGTTCGACGCTTGTGTGACGCGAAAGGAATCTTCGTAGAGGAGATTTGGAATTACCATACTATCGGTGCACAGGTTCGCCTTACACTCGCGCATCGGGACCGAAGCCGGGCCACAAAAATGGCATCGAAAAGGTCTGGTTCCAAAGCGAAGAGAAGTAATAAGACTTCGAAAAAGAAGAGTGTGAAGGTTGGTCGCAAAGCGGTTGCTGGGCTGAAGGCTGGAAGGTCGAAGAAGACGAAGGCAGCCGCGGCTAAGAAGACAACGAAATCATCCAAGCCGCGTAAGGCGGCAGCCAAGAAGACGGCAAGAAAGACCACGAAGCTGGCTCGGTCAAGGGTCCGCAAGGCCTCGGTCAAACGTTAGTCCTGCCGACGGATTGGTTATAGTGCAGAGTCCGGCGTAGCTCTGGCCAAAGTAAATGCCGTTTCTTCGGTATGACCGTGATCGTCGTGGGAACCTAAGCACGTATTTAGTGCACACTTTCCGTAAGGGAGGAAAACCTCACTCCCTGGTGCTTTACTGGTTCCGGTCTCCTCCTAATGTCCGGGTAGGTCGGCTTGCGATCGACGATGACACGATACGGACGATTGAGGAGTTGTATCCCGATTTGGCGTTTGACTGGCCGAAGCTCCTTAGTCAACGTCCGCCTCCTCTGGAGATGAAAAAGTTGACAAGCAGACGGCGTCAGGACAAGGCTCCGAAGAGAGACTCCGTAGGTGGTGGACGACAGTCGGGTGGGGTGTGCCAGAAGGAAAATTCACTCGAGTCCCGGGTCGGCGGGATGGATTCTCACCAAGAGGGAAGGGAGTCTGACAACTCGCCGGAGGGGAGGGCCGAGTCCACGGAGCTGTCTTCACCAGACGTGGTCCTAGAGTCACAAGCGGCGGTAGATGAAAAGGTTCAGGTGGAGGCAAATGACAGTGGGTTGTCCCAGCGGGAGTCGGAATCGGAAAAACCGATTGACCAGGTCGATGGTCCTCCGACGACAGGAACTGACTCTGATGGGTGAGTGCGGCAGGGGTGATAATCCAGGAATGAGAGATTGCCTACTGTTATAATGTGGTCATGAAATCAATGCGGGTTTCTTCGGTGATGGCAGGCCGTTTCGCACTGTATGGGACGTGTTTTGCATTAGTGGTGGGGTCTGGTGTGCCCCTTACCGCCCAGCAGGTGCCGACTCTCTTCCCACCTGGAGACCAACCAACTTTCCGGGCTGATGTCACTCTTATCACTAATGATGTGATCGTCCGTGATTCCAGTGGTCAGTTTGTTTCAGACTTAACGAGAGATGAATTTGCTATTTACGAGGATGGCGTTATGCAGGAGGTTGCTTCGCTAGTCCTAATTCAAGGGGGCCGTGCGTTTAATTTACAACTTCCCGCACCTGCACCTGTTGCGGAGGGGATCATTCTTCCCACAGCACGGCCCCGTAATGATACGGCTGGCCGGGGGTTGATGTTATTTGTCGATGACCTGCATATGGAGGCATCAAGCACACCTCGCATCCGTGATTTATTCAAGCGAATTGCAGAAAATTTAGTACACGAAGGGGACTTATTTTCCATTGTGTCCAGTGGTTCTTCGTCGATTGCGATCGACCTTACGTATGATCGTGGGTTACTCGATTCAGCAATCGGACGGATCATGGGCAATGGGATGACGCCCACGGATATTATTCGTGGGCCGCAGGGCAGTCGCGGTCCAAGCGAGTTGCTCTATCGGGCGAATGTGGCTGTTCAAACGGCCCTGTCGATTATCCGCGTGCTTGAGCAAATCCAGCATCGTCGAAAGGCGATCGTTTACGTGAGTGCGGGCTACGACCTGAATCCATTTGAGGAAATGCGGTTTCATGAATCTCGCACCTTTGGAGGTGGGCGATTCCGGCTCGATCAGATGGATTTTGAAGATACTGATGAGGCCCGTCGGGTGCGCACGAATCCGTTCATGGAACAGACAAACTATATGTTTGCCGACCTGGATATGTCGAACCAAATACACCGGCTTACCCGGGCCGCGAATCGTGCTAACGCCACGTTTTACACAATTGACCCTCGAGGACTGATTGCGGGGGTTGACATAGGCGAAATGGAAGGTCAGCTCGATCCGGTGCAGTGGTGGGACTACGTTCAAAAATCTCAAAATACCCTTCGCACCTTGGCGGAAGCCACCGGTGGTTTTGCCATGGTGAATAACAATGATTTTGATGGAGCCATTCGCCGAATTGACGCTGAAACGAGTGACTATTACGTCGTTGGGTATTACTCTAATAATTCTGACCCGAACCAATGGCGGCGGCGGCTTGAAATTTCGGTAACTCGTGACGATGTCGATGTATGGTCCCGAACGGCATACGAATTAGCCGAGCCCGAGGATCCTCAAGTCGCTCCCACCCGCTGAGACTTGGTTCACTTCTGTTTTCGCCTTCGCTGAGCTCTAAGTGTTTCGCGAGTGCGCGCTATCGCGTCATCAAGATAGCTCTGGTCCATTTCTACGCCCACGAAATTTACACCAAGCTCAGCACAAGCGATCGCTGTGCTTCCTAGGCCGACGAAGGGGTCGATGACCAGGCCGGTTCGTTCGAGACCGTGCAGTCGGATGCACCACTCAGGCAATTTCGGAGGAAACGTGGCTGGGTGGGGCCGTTCACGCTTTCTATTCTGTATGGTTGTATACGGAACAAACCAGGTGTTCCCGCGGCATCGGACGCCATCGCTCCCGGCCTGCCACCGTGAAATGTTGGACTGGTCTTGGTAGGGTACGCCGATTGCCTGGCGGTCGAGCGGGGTTCGTCCCTCAGGGGTCAGGTGAAAGACGAACTCGTGGCAATCATTGACAAACCGGTCGCTATTGATCGGTTTATAGTGGCCGACGGCGAGGTCCCTATCGAGTGTTGCTCTAGCGCCACCGCCGCGGTCGATTGCGATTGACTTAACCCAGTGAATGATATTTTGCAGTTTGAGGTGTTCTCTGGCAGTTTGGGCTACGTCAAGCGCCGTCCATGGACGAGTGGGCGTAGCTCCAACATTTAAGAAGAGCGAGCCGCGAAGAGTTAGGGTGCGCGTTGCCGCAGCAATCCACTGATCTGTCCACTCCAGGTACTCTTTAGTCGGCAGTGCGTCGCGATAAGAGCGGTATGAAACACCGAGATTATAGGGTGGCGAGGTCACGATAACGTCTACTGAGGCTTTAGGGAGTCCCCTTAGGAATTCAAGGGCGTCAGTATGATGGAACCGGAAAGTCCTGCCTGAAGACCGTAGCCGTGCATAGGGTTTTGGATTGAGGCGAGGTCGAGGCATGTAACCGATCACCTTTTAGTAGAATGACAAAAGTGTCAAGGTCCAATCAAGTCAGGGGCGTGGCAGACATTGTTGTTGCGCTGTCTGCGGAATTTGCTACAATCCCAATCGTTTTTGGCCTGCTAACAGTGAAAACCAAATCAGGTGAATCGTGTGGGCAAATTAATTAGCATCCGGAGCCTTTATAAGCTCCTACATATTGTCCTCTTGAGTGTGATGGCAATTATATTCGGAGTGCTGTCCACCGACGCTGCCAGCGTCCGAAATGGGGTCAGGGTGGAAGAGGCGGAGCAGGCTGGCGCCGTAGAGCCACGCACGAAACAGAACGAAAATGGTGAGACGGTTCCCGATGTGCGTGCGGCCGCAGCGGTTATTTACAACCCGATTCGTGGTGAGGTGCTTTGGGAGGAGAACTCAGAAGTTCAGCGGCCAATAGCCAGCATTACGAAGGTTATGACGGCCGTTGTATTTTTGGAGGCCGAGCATAACCTTTCGCAAATGATCAGAGTGGCGAGAACAGACGTCCAGAGAGCATCGACGACGTATCTTCGGCGCAATGAGCAGCTGACTGTGAATGACCTGCTTCACCTAGTGTTGATTGCATCTGATAATGGTGCTGCAAGGGCGCTAGCCCGAGTGTCGGCTTGGGGCACCGATGGCTTTGTCGGACGAATGAATCAGAAAGCGACGGCGCTGGGTCTGCATAGCACCGTGTTTACTGATCCTTCTGGCTTGGATAGCGGGAATCTGTCCTCGGCTTACGATTTATCACGGTTGATTGTTTATGCCGCTGGTAACGAACAGATTTCGGGGATTATGCGGATGGGTGAGCATCGAATTAGGACCAACCGCCGGCAGGTAAGGGTCCGGAATACGAACAAGCTACTGAGGCATGAAATCAACGTATTGGGCGGTAAAACTGGATTCATTCGGAAGTCCGGGTACTGTCTGGCCGTGCTGCTGGAGTTACCGCAGGGTGAGATGGTGGCTATGGTGTTGCTTGGTGCCCGTAGTGATGCAGCACGGTTTTTAGAGGCTCGTCGGCTGTTGGGCTGGTTAGACACTAGGCGGCCCGCTGAGTAGGAAGTAGTCAACCATTTAAGTGCCCAATGGGGCATTCTGAAATACGGTAGCTCCATTCCTGAGATACTTCGGTTTGGAAATATGTCAAAGTGTAGCGATGGGCTTTCGCCTTTGCCCGTCTAGAGGCCGGTGAGAGGATGGGCACCACTGTAGTCTTGACTAGAGGGCGCTATTGGTTCGAGTAATAGTGAGGACAATTATGGCATCCGATAAAGTTCAGACGTTCACCAAGGATAATTTTGAGACATCAGTAATCCAGGCAGGAACTCCGGTTCTGGTTGATTTCTGGGCTGAATGGTGCGGTCCGTGTCGGCAGTTGGGTCCAACGGTGGATTCATTGGCAACAGACTATGACGGCCGCGTCACGGTTGGTAAGCTGAATGTCGACGAGAATCCTGAGGTTGCTGGCCGATTCAGTATTCGCGGTATTCCTACACTACTACTGTTTAAGGATGGCGAGGTGGTGGATACGGTCGTTGGGGTCGCAGAGGGTGCACAACTGAAGCAAATGCTTGACAAGCATCTGCAGACTGTTGCCGGTAGTAGATAAGGGTTTTGTGAGACTTTATTTCAGCGTTTTGTATTGGTCGTGTGAGAGCCAGCGTGGCTAACATGAAGCAATCGGAAGAGGTTGTCATAGTAGGCTCGGGTCCGGCTGGGTTGACAGCGGCTCTCTATTCGGCCCGAGCTAATCTCAGCCCGCTACTGATTGAAGGTGTCCCGGCTGGTGGGCAGCTGATGTTAACCACTATGGTTGAAAATTGGCCTGGCTATCGCGATGGCATCATGGGCCCTGAGCTCATAGACACTTTGAGAGCGCAGGCCGAACGGTTCGGAGCAAGGATCGTTAATGGTCAGGTCCAGCGTTTTGATTTAAGAGACACCCCTTACATCATCGAAACTTCCGACGCGCGGTATGAGACACGAGCTCTCATAATTTCGACTGGAGCGTCTGCTCGATTGTTAGGCCTGCCTTCCGAACAGGTTTTGATGGGGCATGGAGTGTCTACTTGTGCAACCTGCGACGGCTATTTCTTTAAAGAGAAACGGATTGCGGTAGTCGGCGGTGGTGACTCAGCGATGGAGGAGGCGCTGTTTCTAACGAAGTTTGCCTCTCAGGTGACCGTTGTGCACAGACGTGACGTTTTGCGAGCATCAAAGATCATGCAAGATAAGGCTCTGGCCCATCCACGAATTACTTTTAAGTGGAATAGCGTAGTTGAGGATATAAGGGACCCCGATAAAGGTGTGGTGACTGGTATCGTGGTTAGGAATACCGAAACGACAGTGGCCAAAGAACTCTCTGTCGACGGAGTGTTTGTAGCCATTGGTCACACTCCAAATACCGAACTTCTGACGGGGCAGCTCGAGCTTGATAATCACGGCTACATCTTGACAACCGCCGGAGCCAGAACCTCGCAGGCTGGCGTGTTTGCCTGCGGGGACGTACAGGACTCGGTCTATCGGCAAGCAGTGACCGCAGCTGGGTCTGGTTGCATGGCGGCGATCGATGCCGAAAGGTATCTTGAAGGACTACCGCAGGCTGCAGTTGAAAAAGGTTCTGAAATAGGGTCCGCAGGATAGGCTTTAAGGCGTTAATCTATCCAACCACCGCCGAGCACCTCGTCCGCATCATAGAATACGACCGCCTGTCCGGGGGTGACTGAGAGTTGAGGGTTGTCGAAGCGGACGACAGCACGCCCACCCTCCTGTGCATGGACCACCGCTGCTGCTTCAGCATGTCGGTGTCGAATCTGTGCGGTTACCTGAAGGGGTGTCTTGGGGGGTGCTCCGCCAATCCAATTTACTGCGGAGGCTGTCAGGGTGGACTCCTCTAAGTCCTTCCGATTACCTACGGTCACACTACGAGATATTGCGTCAATAGAGGTTACATATAGTCGGCTACTTGAGGCGATTCTAAGTCCCTTGCGCTGCCCGACAGTGAAATGGTGAACGCCGTCATGCTGACCAAGGATTCGACCTGACTCGTCAAGAATATTTCCCTTAGGCAATGGTGTAGTTGCATGGCTCTCGACGAAGTTCGCGTGGTCGCCGTTCGCAATGAAGCACAGCTCTTGGCTGTCGGGTTTATCGGCTACGGGTAAATTCCAATCACGAGCATACGAACGGACCTGTGCCTTGTTGAGCGACCCGACTGGAAAGGCAGCCCGTGCCAGTTGGGCCTGGTTTAGTGAGAACAGAAAGTAAGACTGGTCCTTTCCTCGGTCGACGCCCCGTCGCAGTCGATAGAGGCCGGTGTAAGCATCGCGATCGACTTGGGCATAATGCCCCGTGGCGACAGCTGCAGTATTGAGAGCGGTTGCTCGGTCAAGCAGATGGGAGAATTTGAGCTCACCGTTACAGTGAACACAAGGGATCGGGGTCCGCCCTGCCGCATACTCACTGACGAAATTCCGGACTACGTGTTTACTAAATGAACTCTGGTAATTGACGATGTAGTGAGGGATCTCGAGGGTGGCAGCGGTCCTCCGAGCATCGTGGAGGTCGTCAAGCGTGCAACAGCTTCCGAAGTGTTCATTCTTGCTCTGGTCGTATAGTTGCATCGACAATCCAACTACATCGTGTCCGGCATCGTTCAAAAGAGCTGCAGCAACCGAGGAATCGACGCCACCCGACATAGCAACGACGATTCGCATTAGCGATTCCCTCTTGATGCGCTCGAATCACTTTCAGTGGGACGCCTATTTCTATCCATGCGGAGACTACTACTGGACAGGGCTCGTAGGCGGCCGACGATGGCAGGTAATATGTTTACCAGGTGATCCACGTCGGATTGGGTATTGCCCGTTCCTAGACTAAATCTAATAGAACTCTGCACCCGATTTGAAGGGAGTCCCATTGCCCGAAGTACATGTGACGGTTCAAGTGTGCCTGAGGAACAGGCGGAGCCAGTAGACACAGCCACCCCTTCGAGATCGAGCGCAATGAGAAGAGACTCGGCTTCGACTCCAGCAAAACTGATATTTGAGGTGTTAGGAACTCGTTGATCTTGCTGACCATTGATTGCGGTGTCCGATATTTTTTGCAGAATGCCTTCCTCAAGAAGATCCCGTAGCGCGGAGAACTCATGTTTGGACTCGGCAAGCTTCCCCTGTGCTAGTGCTGAAGCGACACCTAATCCAACCAAACCTGGGACATTTTCGGTGCCAGCCCGTCGATTCCGTTCGTGTCGTCCTCCCGTTTGAACAGTGGACAATCGGATGCCCCTTTTTAGCCAAAGGGCTCCAACGCCTTTGGGGCCATTATATTTGTGCGCCGACAGCGATAGTAAGTCCGGTCCGAGTGTCTTCACGTTAACAGGGATCTTGCCAATTGATTGGATGGCATCAGTGTGAAACAGCGCGCCATGCTTGTGAGCGATTTCAGCCAGTTCAGTGATTGGCTGAATTGTACCGATTTCATTATTCGCATGCATCACCGAGACGAGTGCGGTATTGCCATCAATTGCCTTTGTAAGGTCTACGGCAGACACCATCCCATTGGTGTCGACCGGAAGAAGAGTGGTTTGCCAGCCTTGGCGACCAAGCGCTTTAATTGTGTTCAACACTGCTTCGTGTTCGATTGCGCTGGTGATCAAATGTCTACGGCCTGTTGACCTCACCGCGTCTGCTACGCCACGAATTGCAAGGTTGTCGGCCTCGGTACCTCCGCTAGTAAAGACAATCTCTGAGGGTTCGGCCTTGATGAGAGCCGCAACAGTTGCTCGAGCTTTGTCGACCAACTGCTTAGCACGTTGGCCAAAGTGGTGGACGCTAGATGGGTTTCCAAACTCGACCCGAAGAGTGGCAGAAATAGCTTCGACGACGGCAGGGTCAAGAGGGGTGGTAGCGTTGTGGTCGAGGTAGATCCGCATTGGTGGTCATCCTGTGGTCATTCGTCTGTTGATTGCCGCGAGGACCTAACTCGTGTGGTGCAGATTCGTGCAACGGCCCAAAGGGTCGCTATGTGGTCAGGCCACAATTGAGATCGGCAGGGTCGCGAATCAACCCACAGTCATTTCCATCATAGCATCGGCCTCCTAAACATAGGCAATAAAACGAGCTATGAACGGCGAGAATCACTTTCATATACCTGTCTACTTTCATATACTGGTTGACTCGCCGACTTCAAACGCAGCCAAGCGTGTTGGCGACTGCTCCTGGAGAAAGTCGATATGTGGAAACGAGATGAATCAGTGAAGAAGATCAATTCCAATAAACGAGGCATGGACCTAAATGGTTCAGGAGATGAAGGGGTTGATTACCGGGCCAACGTTGGAGCTAAGAGTCCCGTGACAAAAATCGTCAATATCGGTAAGTCCGTCATGATTAAAGGTCAGGTCAACGGTAACGAAGACCTCACGATTGAGGGACGTGTTGATGGGAAGATTGAGCTTGAGCAGAACGTTCTGACGATCGGGCCCAACGGTAAGATTGAGGCTGAATTGATTGCGAAGTCCGTAGTGGTATTAGGCAACGTGACGGGTAATGTAACAGCCACGGAACGAATTGAAATTCGCGATAGCGGTTCCGTTGATGGCGATCTTGTTGCACCCCGGGTGGTGATCGCCGAGGGTGCTCATTTCCGAGGCAGCGTTGATATGCAGCGGGGAATTGTAGATCAGTCGGAATCTGAGAAGAAGTCCACTGAGGTAAAGCCGGCGACTGAGAGCTTTGAGTCCAAACGGGCTGTACCTGCCGTACGATAGCTTTTAGAAAGTCATTTGTAATTGTGTGGCTTCTTCCTATCCTTACTTCAATACGATTGAAGTGAGGTCACGGTAGTGGCGCTTTTGTTTGTAGGAGTTTATAGTTGTCTCTGTTGGGCTTCTTCGAAATGAATCAACCACGTTAATTAGGCAAGTATGACTGGAAGGCGGCAGGCGCTCGGTCGAAATCTGAGGGAACTACTTCCGCGTCCGCACCCAGGTTGCCGAGTTTCCAATATTGGAAGCGTCATCGGCAGTCAAATTCCCTTTGACGATCGTCTGGGTATCGATTCGGACGCGGGGTCTCGAGGGCCCCCGGATGCATTAATTTGCAAGGATGACGTGTCGAGCTCTCAGAGATTTTCATCAGCAAATAATCGTTCGAATTGGAGCGGTTCGGGTGGATTATTGCGCCTTGATCAAGAAACTTCGGGAGACACCATTTTTTCAACGAGGGGCCTTGGTCGGTTTGTACAGTATTTGGAGAAGTTAAGGTCTCCAACGGTAATTGATTTGGGGCCAGGGGTCGGTTCCAGTGTGGCCTTCTTCGGAGAGCGACTCGGTTGCAAGTTGATTGTTGAGGATCTATTTACGGAACTTGATAATTCGGCGGATCAAACTGAGCCAGAGAGTGACCGATTAACTTCGGTCATGCGTGAGCGCCTCGATTATAAGGCCGATAGTATCGATGGGGTGCTGTGCTGGGATGTGTTTGATTACCTAGACAAGCTTTCAGCTGAGAGTCTTGCGCAGCAAATTGTCCGCATTTTAAAGCCTGGCGGCGCGGTGTTTGCTTTATTCAGCGAGTGCAGGCTTAGCGAACGTTGCCTCGCAAAATACGCGATTGTCGACACTGAGCATTTAGAATTACGAACGTATTCTACTGCTCGAAGTAAGACCAGGTGGTGGGGCAGTCGTGATGTGTGTAAGCTTTTTCATGGCTTGACTATAGGTGAAAGCTATTTACTAAGAATTCAAATTCGTGAAATGTTGTTTTTGAAGCCGCGGCCTACTACGGGCCTCTAAGTCGAATCTTTAGTTAGCGATTTTGGCTCGAAGCGACAGTGTTAGACCAGAGGGGAGTCATGGCTCGTCCAATAATCGCACTCTTAAGCGATTTCGGAAGCCAAGATCACTACGCCGGTGCAATGAAAGGTGTGGTCCTCAGCATTTGCCCTGAAGCCACCCTTGTCGATATTTCACATGACATTGCTCCGCATGACATTCTTGGTGGCGCTTTACAACTGGCCGCTTCTTATTCCTACTTTCCGCAGGGCACAGTCTTTCTCGTTGTGGTTGACCCTGGGGTAGGTTCGAAGCGTCGGGGACTTGTAGCGGACACAGGTGATTACCGGTTCGTAGCCCCTGATAATGGGGTATTGACGGCAGTGTTTGCCGAGGGTCCACCGAAGACCATTGTCGAGATAACCGAAAGGCGTTACGGTCGCCCAACGGTTAGCCGAACCTTTGAAGGGCGGGATCGTTTTGCGCCAGCAGCGGCTTGGCTGGCAAAGGGTACACGGTTAGCGGCACTTGGGCGTCCACTCCAATCTTATAGAACCATCGAAATACCAGTGCCGGTAATCGAGGCTGAAACTATCAAAGGTCAGGTAATTAGAGTCGATCGATTTGGAAATGCAGTGACCAATATTGATCGAAACTGTTTTGAGCGATTTGCTAATGCCGGCGCTGTGCAGGTAAAGGCTGGCGACTATCGCATCGACCGGTTGGTTGCTACTTACGAAGATATTGGCAGCGGCGAGGTGTCTGCGCTGTTCGGTAGTACCGACCATCTTGAGTTGACAGCAAACTCCTCCAGTGCAGCTAGGCGTCTTGGCTTGGACCGCGGATCGCTGGTAGTGGTGACTCGAGATTGACGGCCAGGGCCAAGGTTTTCACCCGAGGTTGCTTTTACTGCTACTGTTCACCGTGATACCATTCACTGTTTTGCTATCAGGAATTTCATTAACACATCGGTTGTCATCTTAAGAGCCGTCAGATCACTTATCATGCTTGGATTTGATCTCAACGAAGAACACCAGCTTCTGGAGCAATCCGTTCGTGAGTGGGGGGCCAAGGAGATTGCTCCAAAGATTCACGACCTCGATCGGGCCCACCAGTTCGACGCGACCATTCTTCCGAAAATGGCTGATCTTGGATTACTTGGAGTGTGTGTGCCCGCGGCTTATGGCGGTGCAGGTATGGACTACATTAGCCTTGGCCTGGCGAGCGAAGAGCTTGAGTATGTGGATACTTCGTTACGGGTAATCCTTTCTGTGCACGTTGGTCTTAATTGCCTTTCCCTTTTAGCTTGGGGCACCGAATCTCAGAAGCAACAATATTTGGTTCCGCAGGCTCGGGGAGAGCGTATTTCGACTTACGGTCTAACGGAGCCGGCGGCGGGTAGTGATGTGCGGGGCTTGCAAAGTATTGCTGAAAAAAATGGCGCGGACTACATTCTGACTGGTGAAAAGCAATGGATATCACTAGCTGATGTGGCTGACAACTTTTTGGTGTTTGCTTGGACCGACGCGGAGAAGAAACGTCAGCGCGACCCATCAGGACTCACAGCGTTTATTGTTGAGCGAGATTTTAAGGGCTTTTCAAGCGGAACGATGAAGGAGAAGTGGGGCATTTTGGCTGGTAACACGGGTTACTTCAAGATGGACGAGGTGAGGGTGCCATCAGAGAATGTATTGGGTAGGCTTGGCGAAGGATTCAAAATTGCCATGTTTGCGTTGGATCAAGGTCGTTACACGGTTGCAGCAGGGGCTACTGGGTTAATTCGCGCATGCCGGGATGCGAGCGCGTCCTACGCGAAAGAACGACAGGCGTTTGGAGTTGAGATTGCTCAGCACCAACTTGTTAAGGCGATGATTGCTCAAATGGAGTCAGACTATCAGGCCGCGAGGTTGCTTTGGCTACGATCGGGTTGCATGAAGAATGAAGGTAAGCGAAATACTCGGGAGACCAGTCTAGCTAAATGGTTTACTACGGTTGCATCGGAGCGAGCAGCTAGCGATGCGGTCCAGGTTCACGGTGCGAACGGGTATTCTGACGAGTATCCTGTTGGCCGGTTCTTCCGAAACTGCAAGGGAGCAGTAATTTACGAGGGAACACGAGAAATCCACACTCTAATGCAAGCAGATTATGTTCTTGGCTATAGACAGGATGGCTCAACTCGGTGCCAGTTGCCGGCTTATGTGCCGTCAGAGTGATGAACACTCTGTTCCGAGGACGAACTGATGAACTCAGATCTCTCTCTCGATTTTCTCACTGTAGTTGAGCAGGCGGCTATTGCTTGTGCCCATACGATGGGTCAAGGGGATCGCCACCAATCAGACCTAGTGGCGGTTGAGGCGATGCGTCGATCGATGGACGCCGTACCGATGAACGGAACTGTCGTCATTGGGGAAGGTGAGCGGGACGAAGCTCCGATGCTGTTCATAGGCGAAAAGGTTGGTAAGGCCAAACACGACTCAGGGTCCTATCCGGAAATTGATATAGCCGTCGATCCACTGGAAGGTACCAACTTGTGCGCAACAGGTTCGCCAAATGCGATCGCGGTCCTGGCGGCAGCCGATCGAGGTGGATTGCTGCATGCTCCTGATATCTACATGGAAAAACTGGTCGTTGGACCCAGCTGTAAGGAGGCGGTGAGTCTCGATGCGTCTGTGTCTGAGAATCTCGGTGCTATCGCTGAGTGCCTTGGTCGCCGAGTTGAGGACCTCGTTGTAGTGGTTTTAGACCGGTCTCGCCATAAGAAACTAATTGATGATATCAGGGCAGCCGGCGCTCGGATTCTACTGATAACGGATGGCGATCTATCAGCAGGAATCTCGGCGGCAGTGGCAGGAAGCGGAATCCATGCAGTGATGGGTACGGGTGGCGCACCTGAAGGAGTATTGGCCGCAGCAGCCGCGCGATGTTTGAATGGTGAGATTCTCGCCCGCCTTGTGGTTAGGAAACCGGAAGATGAGGAGCGGTGCCGAGCCATGGGTATCAGTGATTTGAAACGGGTTTATCGTGCCCGCGATCTGGCATCTAGTGAATCGATTATTTTTGCTGCCACCGGGGTAACAGAAGGGACTCTAATGCAAGGCGTTCGGTTTTTCGGTGATGGGATTCGCACCCATTCACTGATTATGCAAACACGACCGCACCAAGTGCGCTTCGTAGATACTATTCACGTTAGAGGAAAATCCACTGAAACGCTAGTTCGGCTCTAATCGAGGGCAGGCCTATTGAATAGGCTGCGGCTCATTATTGAACGACCTCCCTTCCAAGAAGCACCAATCCAGTCATGATTGGTGGCGGAATCAAACGGCTCTTACGGTCGCCACTTTCATTGGTTCGGCTGGTTTCACTCTAGTCATGCCATTTCTGCCGTTGTATTTTCGAGTCCTTGGTGTCACTGACGTAGGGGCGATTGCGGTGTGGGCTGGTGTCAGTGTAGGAATCACGCCGGCAGTTGCTGCCGTTATGACTCCGCTCTGGGGCAAACTTGGTGACCGCGTTGGGCGCAAGCCAATGGTCGCTAGAGCCCTGATGAGTTTTATCGTCGTAATGATCGCTCTAGCATTCGTTACAGCGCCATGGCAGGTTTTTGCTCTTCGTTTCTTGCACGGTGTGTTTGCTGGATACGGAGCACTGACGTTGGCAATGGCCGCGGAATCGGCACCGGCCGACCGGATGGCCCGTGCAGTCGGTCTCGTGCAAATAGCCCGAAGGCTCGGTCCCGCAATAGGCCCGGTCATAGGTGGTTTAGTGGCCGCCCTGGTCGGTTTAAGGCAAGCGTTTCTCGTGGCGGCGTTCCTCTACGTGCTAGCCATGGTGGTAATGCTGTCGCTTTATCGTGAGCCGCCTCGCATTTTGTCTCGGCCATCTGACGATGTTAAGCCGAAGACTGTTCGCCAAGTAATCAGGTATAAAGGATTAGCTTTGATGATGAGCGTAATCTTTACAATGCAATATGTTGAGCGTAGCCTAGGCCCGGTTTTGCCCCTGTTCGTAGGGTCGCTTGGGGTGTCTATGGGCCAGGTTCCACTGTGGTCTGGAATTCTTTTTTCTCTAGTTGCCGGCGGTGGGGCCGTTGGTAACCATTTGTGTAGTCCGCTGCTTGAACGTTATTCACCGGGCACCGTGATTCTCGCAAGCATTATTGTGGCTACCGGCGTTGCTGCTAGTGTGTCTGGTGCTACGCAAGTCCTGTTGCTCGTAGCCGCATTGCCATTATTCGGGCTTGCGATCGGAATCGGCTCCACAGCCGCCTACACAATTGCGGGGCAGGTGATCCCTTCTGATGCGCAAGGTGTTGGTTTTGGTGTCTTGTCAAGCGCGTCGATGGTTGGGTTGGCGATTAGTCCTGTACTAAGCGGTTTACTAGGCAGTGTTAATCTACGGAGCGTCTTTTTCCTTGATGCATTACTGCTAGCGGCATTGGGCGTAGTCGGAAGTTCCAGTTTACGTAGAATTGTGACCATGAGAGATCTGAAGCCAGCTGAGCAGTAGTCGTTATTCCTCGTTGCTAGGTGGCTTTCGGTATTTGCGTCTCCGGGGAGGACGTTTGGTGCGGTTTTCATGAGGGCCCCCGCGTTGACGGGGGAGAGGCACTCTCGGAGTCTTGGGCTTTCGTCTTATGCGTTTTGGTGTCATTTAAGAGTCGTTTTGAGAATTATCGCATGTCCAAAGAAGTTCTCGTTTGTCAAAACGAATTCGCCTCAGGCATTATTGACCGAGTTGCCAATGCAGTGTTGGAAGGTCAAATCATCGTTTGTCCTACAGATACTTTCTATGCACTTGTTGCAGATGCGAAGAACTTAACTGCGATGGAGCAGATTTATACAATTAAGAATAGATCGACCAACCAGCCGTTACCGCTTATTGCGGTGGACGTGCAACAGGTGAACGAACAGGTTGGAGCTCTTTCCCAGCTCGGAGAACGCCTGGCTTCAACTTTCTGGCCTGGTCCTCTAACTTTGGTTGTACCAGCGCACGCTGCCCTTGGGGATCAATGTAAGGCCGCTGACGGGTCTGTCGCTGTTCGAGTGCCCGATCAGTGCTTCGCTAGGGAAGTTATAAGTGAAGTAGGCCATCCAGTTACGGCAACGAGCGCCAATGTTTCTGGCGATACTGCGATCAGTCGAATAGAAGATTTAACTCAAGAGATTCGAGATGGTGTTGACTTGATTATTGACGCGGGAAACCTTGTGGGTGGTGTGCCTTCAACAATCGTTGATGTTCGTTATGCAACGCCGATATTGATTCGAGATGGGGCAGTTCCCTGGAATCGCGTGTTAGAATCGCTTCAGTGATGCGGCGAGAGTCTGAGCGCGCCTTCCAATCATCAGTGACACCTTCAAGATTTCAGCGAGCGGCCCTGATTGGAATAACTGCGGGCGATCGCGATTCAACCGAGTCGTCACTTGAGGAGTTGGCTCGACTTGCCCAAACAGCAGGCGCTATTCCGGTGTTTCGAATTCTGCAGGAACGTCGTCGGCCACACCCAGGGACATTCCTTGGACTAGGAAAGGTTAAGGAATTAGGAAGGGCTTGTGAGGAGCATGAAATCAACGTTGTGATTGCAGATAGTGAGCTTTCGCCGATCCAGCGAGGAAATCTTGAAGAGATTGTCCAATGTGGTGTTATCGATCGGACCCAATTAATCCTAGACATTTTCGCTCGTCGCGCTCGCAGCAGTGAAGGTAAGCTTCAGGTTGAACTGGCGCAACTACGATATTTACTACCCAGACTTGTTGGATTCGGGCGGGCGCTGTCACGTCTCGGAGGGGGGATTGGAACCCGAGGTCCTGGTGAGACGAAACTCGAAACGGACCGTCGGCGTATTCACCGTCGTTTGTCAGCAGTCAAACGTCAGATCGAACGTGTGAGAAAGCATCGAGCCCAACTTCGCGCAAGACGTACTAAGCGGCAATTACCTACCGTAGCACTTGTTGGTTATACCAATGCTGGTAAGACTACGCTGTTTAATCGGCTGACGGGAGATGACGCTGTGGCTTCAGATGCGTTATTTGTAACGTTGGATCCGTTAGTTCGACGGCTTCGCCTTTCTGATAATAGAACGGTTCTGTGCTCTGATACCGTAGGATTTCTTGATCGTCTTCCGCATACCTTAGTGGCGGCCTTTCGGGCTACATTGGAGGAAGTGGCAGAGGCTGATCTTGTTGTACAGGTGTGTGACTCGTCAAGTCCAGTGAGAGATGAGCATGTTAGAGCGGTCCAACGTGTACTTGCTGAGATTAGAGCTGATACGGTGCCTTGCGTAGTCGTCTGGAATAAGAGCGATTTAATCACTAGGGAGGAGCGGCGCCGAATCCGTTTACGTGAACCTGGGTCCGTGTGCCTGTCGGCAATTGACCCCGCAAGTCGGTCAATTGCATTGGAGCTGATCGAGAAGGGGCTTAGGCGGACAACTACTGGGGCTCAATATTGTGAAACGGGACGGACAGCCTAAATCAACCAAGGGTTGCTTAATTAGACCGTTATGAGAGGGAACTTTTTAAGACGCGATCGACTCTTTGTCCTACTGTTTGTAGGCATAATATGGACAGTTGGGTGTGCTCCAACCCCGACCCCGATAGCGCCTGGAGTATCCCAATTTCCCAACTTCATATTTCCGACGGTCCCTGACTCGATGGTTAATTCTCCTGTTGTAAGCGAGCACATCGAGGCTTGGCGGAGACTGCAGGCTGGTGACTTATTTTCGGCTACTGCTGGGTTTTCGGAGGTGCTTTCGGCGAACGAAATATTCTATCCGGCTGAGGCGGGCCTCGGCTATGTAGACATCGCTGCCAGACGATTGGATGATGCGTTAGAGCGATTCGGTTCTGTATTGGAGGACGTACCAGGATATGCCCCTGCTTGGGTTGGGCGAGGAGAGGCGCTATTAGCTTCGGGGCGAGAGGCAGAGGCGATGTTGGCTTATGAATCGGCACTAGTCGCGGATTCTAATCTTTCTGACGTTCGCCGAAGGATTCAGGTGCTCCGCTTTCGTAGCGTTCGTGTTGCTATCGAGATAGCTCGGGCCGCGGAACAGGCCGAGCGGTATGGGGAAGCACGACAGGCATACGAGGAGGCCCTGACTATTGCTCCTAACAGTGGAGTGATTTACCGAGGGTTAGCGTTTATCGAACACCGGCTTGGTGATCTTGGGCGGGCACTTGAGCATGTTATGAGAGCGAATGACCTTGAGCCGGGCGATCCGGGAGGCTTAACGCTTCAGGGAGAGATTCTCGAATCTCTCGGCGATCTTGAGGGCGCAGAGACCGTGTTTTCGCAGGCGGTACGTATCGATCCAACGCCGGACAGGCGTGAGAATCTTGATCGCGTCTTGGGACGACTAACCGCTTTACGTTTACCTCCAGAATATCGCGCCATTCCGACTAAAGACCGGATAACTCGTGCAGAGTTGGCTTCAATAATCGGTGTAAATCTTGGCCAACTCCTGTCAAGTTCTGAACAAAACGTAACAGTGCTTACTACCGACACACGAACTCACTGGGCTTATCAATGGATTCTTCTCGTAGTTGAGGCAGGAGTCATGGAGGTGTTTTCAAACCACACTTTTCAACCAGAAAGTCTCGTGGATCGTGGCGGGCTTGCTCAGGTTGTAAGTCGCGTGTTGACACTGATTGTTAGACGAGATCCAAGCAGTGGTGCAAGCTGGCAAACAGTTCGGCGACAATTTACCGATGTCGACCAGCAGCATTTACTGCACGAGGCTGCATCGGTGGCAGTAGCCGCCGAGATTTTACCTATTCTCGAGGGTAATCGCTTTGGCTTATCCGATTCTGTTAGCGGTCGCGAAGCTTTAGCAGCGGTGGACCAACTTGAAGGATTGCTAGTCCCTGAGAAGTAAACGTTATGGCCGTAATAACATTAGCAAACCAACTTACGCTATTACGGATGCTACTAATCCCAGCATTTGTGATTTTAACGGCCTATCACTTCTTGGGATGGGCGCTCGTCACATTTGTCGTCGCTGGTGTGACGGATATGCTGGATGGTGTTATTGCTCGGTGGTCGAATGAACGGACAAAGATTGGCGCATGGTTAGATCCAGCTGCAGACAAGCTTCTGTTATTAACCGCTTTCGTTGTTCTAACGCTTCCAGAGCTTAACCTAACGAATAAATTACCAATTTGGTTAACGGTGGTGGTTATTAGCCGTGATGTGATCATTGTGCTTACAGTCGCGATCGTTAATTTGGCCGTTGGACCTCGGACATTTCCCCCTTCAGTATTCGGCAAGCTGGCCACTGGAACCTACGTCGTGACAACAGTTATCGTCATGACTTTTAATTACCTTGAACAAGAGTCAGTAGCTGTTGATGTGTGTATTTACGCGTCGCTCGTGATTGCTCTTGTTTCCGGTTTGCACTACATTGCACACGCTGCAAGAGTCGTCAATCGTCACTGATCGCAATAATTCAAGATCGGTTTAGTGTGAAGATTAGGCGATTCTCTGTTTTACATACTCAATCGTCCGACTAAGGCCTTCGTGAAGGTTAACGTGAGGAGTCCATCCTAAAATCTCTCTAGCTTTTGTGATGTCAGGTTGGCGCACCTTGGGATCGTCAATGGGGAGACGTTGATGGATGATCTGGCTACGCGAACCGGTCATCGTAATGATCTCTTGGGCGATCTCGTTGATTGTCATCTCTTTTGGATTACCCAAATTGACCGGGTCGTTGGTGTTCGACTCCATCAGACGCAGGATTCCGTCCACGAGGTCACTTATGAAGCAGAAACTTCTAGTCTGATTACCGTTACCGAAGACGGTTAAGTCCCTTCCGGCGAGCGCCTGTGCAATAAAGGTGGGAATGGCCCGACCATCGTTAACGCGCATTCGTGGACCATAGGTATTGAATATTCTGGCGATTTTCGTGTTCACCCCATGATACCGATGGTAGGCAACTGTGATTGCCTCCGCAAAGCGTTTCGCCTCGTCATAGACGCCTCGAGGACCGATCGGATTCACGTTGCCCCAGTACGACTCAGGCTGTGGATGTTCAAGCGGGTCGCCGTAGACTTCTGAAGTAGAGGCAAGTAAGAATGTTGCTCCCTTTGCTTTCGCAAGTCCCAAGGCCTTGTGGGTACCGAGTGCGCCGACCTTCAGTGTTGGAATCGGCCATTCAAGATAGTCAGTTGGGCTAGCTGGGCTAGCCCAGTGCAACACAAAGTCTACTTGGCCATCAATTGAAATATGCTCTGTCACATCGTGGTTGATAAATTTGAATCTTTGATTGTCCAGATGCTTAATGTTGTCTGCACTTCCAGTTAATAGATTATCTAGGCCAACTACGTTATGCCCTTGGCCTAAGAGACGATCTGCTAAATGGGATCCAATGAATCCAGCGATTCCAGTAACGATAATACGTGCAGACATGGGAGAGAGTACGGAGTAATCAATATGCGCGTAAATGAAAGAGGCCTCTCACAATGGTTAGCCATAGGATCTTAAAGTCTAGACTTACGGACCAGTTCTCTATGTAGTGCAGGTCAAACTCAATGCGTTTCTCAATTGAGGTGTCGCCACGCCACCCGTTCACTTGGGCCCACCCAGTAATGCCAGCCTTAACTTTATGACGAAGCATATACTGTGGATATCGATGTTTAAACTGTCTCACAAAGTACGGCCGCTCAGGTCGTGGGCCGACTAAAGACATATCGCCACGAAGTACATTCCAAAGCTGTGGGAGCTCATCGAGATAGAAGCGACGAAGCCAAGCGCCTATAGGTGTGCGGCGCGGATCATTGTCCCGCGACCAGACCGGCCCGGTTTCTCCTTCAGCCTCGTATTGCATGGAGCGAAACTTGTACACTGTGAACGAACGACCATCTAACCCCATTCGTTCCTGTCGATAGATAACTGGTCCTGGGGATGCGTAGCGGACAAGCAGTGCGATCACAGTCATGGGAACTGAGAAGGTCAAAAGGGCCGTCACCGACAGGCACACATCGATTATTCGCTTGAAAGCCGTGTTAATGCCGTGCAGGGGCACGTCGTTTACGCTGATGATTGGAATCCCATCGAAATCTTCTAGACCAGCACGAAGTGCGATAAATTGAAATAGGTCTGGAACAACCTTTATCTCCACACATTCCCGGGTGGCGTCCTCAATGAGCGACAGCATCTTAACGTGTTTCTCAAGAGGGAGAGTGATGTAAAGTAAGTCTACTTGCTCGCTGATGAGCAAGTTACCGGTTTCATCGAGAGTTCCAAGGAGCGGAAGTCCTCGGTATCCAAGACGATCCTCGGTAGCGCGATCGTCAACGAAACCGATCACCTGATAGCCGAGTTCACGGTGTTGCAGACACTTATCGGTTACGAGACGACCTAGGTCACCGCTGCCTGCGATCAGAACACGCTTGAGCCCGATACCGGCTCGCCAGCGGCGCTCAAAGACGGTCCGAACGAATTCCCGAAGATTATACGAGGCAACGGTGTTTACTAAAAGAAACAACACCCAGACCAGTTGGGAAACCTCGTATGCTCCACGCTCCTTGAGTGCAGGTGGTAGGAGGTAAGTCTGAATATACAAGGTCGTTACGATACCCAAGACGACGGCGATCACATTACCAACTAAGACACCGAAAAAGTCATCGAGGCGGGTTCGGTGACGTCGGAGTCTGTACATTCCGTGAACTTGGAACGCGACAGGGACAATTAAAGCAACTAACGGAAGGACACTAAGATATTGCGCAAAGGGTGGATAACCGCGAGTTACAGGTATTAAATCGGTTTCGAAACGGATAGCGTAGGCCAACATGAAGGCCGCCATCCCCAATATTGCGTCAGATACAACGTGCAGAGTGACAAGAAGCTTAGCCCGGTTCGTTACCATCGCGCCCCGTCTTCGAGAGGTGCGATCATGCCTGATACAGCCTCGCTGATATTTGAGAGGAAATGTCCCTCCGAAAATCTCAAGGCATGCGTCCTGATCGCTGATTTATCAAACTTTGATATCCGATTGCTGCAAAGCACGCTTGCGAAAGCTGCTGGCGCGCACTCGTCAACAAGAACACCAGTTACTTCGTTGATAACGGTCTCTTGGGCACCTCCACGATTCAGTGCTATAACAGGGCATCCGCACGCTTGAGCTTCCAAGGGTGCGATGCCAAACTCCTCTTCACCTGGAAGGAGAAATACCTTGGCTTGGCGGTACTGCTCACGCACCGCTTCATCGTTCAGGTTCCCAAAGAACTTAACCTCGGGACCGGCGAGTTTACGAAGTCGTTCCATTTCAGGTCCAACGCCAATAATGCGAAGCGGAATGCCGGCAAGGCGACACGCTTCGATGGCAAGGTCTATTCGCTTATACGGTACAAGCGCCGACACAATTAGGGCTGCTGGGCTCGCTTCCGTGGGAGCCGGATGAAAGAATACTGTGTCGACTGGTGGATACACCACTGCCGCGGGCCGATTATAGTAGCGCTGGATCCGACCTGCAACATGGTTGGAGATTGCTACGTAGCGGTCAACTCGACCAGCGGTGCCTGCATCCCATCGAGCTAGTTGACGAAATACTGGCCGCGCGAGAGCATTCGCGACTGGTCCGATTCGTTCAACACCGAAATAGACTTCGAATTGATCCCAAGCGTAGCGCATTGGTGTAAAGCAGTAGCAAAGATGGCGAGCCCGGCCAGGTTTTACGATTGACTTGGCCACGCAATGGCTAGTGCTGATTATGAGGTCGAAGCGATCGAAGTCGAACTGTTCGATGGCAATTGGGAAAATTGGCAGGTAATGGCGATAAAGTCGTCTACTGAATGGCATTTGTTGGACAAATGACACGTGAGGTTGTCGTTCTTCGAGCAATGATGAGACTGTTCCAGGATGATGAAGCAAGGTAAAGAGTTCAGCATTAGGATACAGTCGACAAAGCCCTTCAAGAGCGCGCTCCCCACCGCGCATGCCGGTTAACCAGTCGTGAACAAGAGCGACTCGGCTCTCATGGTTTAGTGGCGCCCGATTAAACTCAGGCATTGCCCATACCTGGTTTACCGGATGGGCGATTGTCGGAATGTGATGTTTCACGATAAATTTCTAGAATACGTTTAATAGATCGGTCCCAAGAAAACTGCCTGGCGCGTGTCCGGCCTTTGGTTACAAGCTGTTCCCTAAGAATATCGTCTTCTAAGACACGGCAAATCCCGCTAGCGATTTCATCTTGACTTTGCGGATCAACTAGAACTGCGGCGTCTCCGGTCACTTCTGGGAGGGAAGAAACGTTGGACGTAACAACTGCGGTCCCGCTGGCCATGGCTTCGAGGGGCGGTAATCCAAAACCTTCGTATAGTGAAGGAAAAACAAATGCTCGCGCGAGGTGATATAGGACTCTAAGTGTTTCATTGGGCACGAAGCCGAGGAAGCGAACAGAACGATGTAGCTGATATCGATGCACGGCTCGTCGCAATTTTGCGTAGCGAGTAATGTCGTCTCCGATAATTAATAGGGTGAGGTCGTCATGTCCAAGAGAGCGAACCTTGTAGAATGCATCGAGTAGTCGTTCTAGATTCTTATGTGGATGTACATTGCCTACATACAGTAGAAATGGCGCTTGCAGCTGATAACGTTCTCTGATCCGTTCTACGTTTTGATCAGGGGGCGGAACAAAGAAACAGTCATCGATCGCATTTGGTATTACAGTGATTTTATCGGCTGGGATGTCAAAAAAATTAAGGATGTCTAGTTTCGAGGCTTCTGAGACTGTAAGGACTCGATCTGATCGGTGGGTGGCCGTCCAAAGTGCGGCCCGGGCGTATCCATGGGCGAGTCGACTAGGTAGATACTGAGGGAATCTAAGGTGGATGCAATCATGAATTGTTACGATGGACCGGCAAGGGGTCAGAGCAGGTAATGTGTAGTGCGGTGCGTGAAAAAGATTAACACCTTCCCTCTGAAGTTGGAATGGGATGCGTATCTGTTCGCTGATTGAGTATGGACCCGCGGGTTGTGAAACTAGTCGAAAATTTTCCCCGAGATTAGCTGCAAAAGTCTGATCGCCTGGTTTGCACAATAATATATATTCAGTCGTGGAATCGAGCCGATGCAGATGTGTTACCAGGTTCCTGACGTAGGTTCCTATTCCATAGTCGTGTAACTTTCTAACGTCAATAGCGATACGCAAGGGCTCATTCCTTATTCGGGATAAGTGTATCAAAGCACCTATAAGGTTCTCCAAGGGCAGGTTGTCTCGACGTCGTCAGATGCGCCGGCAAAATCGAAGATAAGATCTCAAAATTGGCGCCCAAAACGGATGATGTTTGCCGTAAAAAGCTAACTGGCTCCGGCGGTAGGCTAAAGCGGTGGCTTTTGGCGCTGTCGCAGCCGACTGACCGCGTATGTGTTGAACTTCAGAAGCTGGGGTAAAGAGTATCCGGCGTTGCCGAGAACGGATTGCAGCACAAAAATCTACGTCTTCTATATACATAAAAAAACGTTTATCAATAAAACCAACTGCTTCGGCATCGACTCTGCGTACGAGTAGGCAGGCTCCGCTAACCCAATCAGGAAAATGAACGCGGTTTGCCCGATTCCTAATGAGGGAGGTCACGGGCGGAAATCCGTGACCATATAACCAGGTGAATATTTTCTGTTGAATTTGGTTAAAAGGTCCGAGCATCGGGCCCCATGACAACTCGACGGAACCTGCGCCATCCACGAGACGAGGTCCAGCGACAGCGCACTCATCATCGCTCATAAGGGCATCCACTAGACGGTCAAGCGCACCTTCAGGAACAACAGTATCGGGGTTCAGGAGTAATACCAGCGGTGCTTTGGTGTGAGCGAATCCAATGTTACAGCCTTCAGCAAAGCCAACATTCTCTAGTAATGGGAGGATTCGGACTTTTGGCCATTTTTCGTGCACAGAAACCACATTGTTATCATTTGAGGCGTTGTCCACGACAATAACCTCGTGTGGTCCTGATGGTGGATGGGCGTGCAATGAGAGTAAGCAGCGGTCCAAGTGATTTGCAGCGTTAAAACTGACGATGATGATGTCAAGCGCAGTCATACTGCTGCACTTTCGATGACGTCGAGGGTGAGTTCGGCCGTACGCTTCCAGGAATAGCGGTCTATTACGTGGTCGACTGCTTGGGAAGTACTATTTAGGCCTGTGATGATTGCATTGGCGATGCTGTCGAGATCCCCTGGGACTGCGTATATTGCGGCTTCACCGTATACCTCTCTGGCCACTTCTGTGTCGAGAACGACCAATGATTGGCCTGCTGCTAAGGCTTCTAGTGGCGGAAGGCCAAAGCCTTCGTATTCCGAAAGAAAGGCGAACACGCGCGCCCGGCCGTAAAAGCTGGTAAGGCGTTTGTCATCCACCCAACCATCGATAGACACTCGGTCGTCAATTCCAAGGCCCTTGCTAAGTTGTCCGAGATGTTCGAACGGGTAGGTTCGGTTACTTCCGATCACGGCTAGCCTAGCATCAGGTGCTCGTGTTAACACTCGAGTGAACGCAGAAAGAAGCCAGGGCAAGTGGCGGCGGGTAAAGATCGATCCGACAAAAAGTATCAAAGGTTCTTGGTGTTCTGGAGAGTTGGCCGAGGCCAAGTAATCATCTGCAGCCAGTGGGATCACAGTTATCCGTTCAGGTTGGACATTGAGCCAGTTAACGATTTCACTTTTTGAGAAGTTGGATATGGTTAAGATTCTGTCGGCGCGGGAGACTGCACGACTCGCAAGGTAGCGGCGGCGAAGGCCTTCCTTCCATCTAAACCACTCCGGACGTGCAAGAAATGACACGTCTGGGATAGTCACTACTATGGGACACTTAACTCTGAGTGGAGCAGAATAAGCTGGTGAAAAGAACACGTCTGGCTTTGCTGAGTTGACGGCAGGTGGAAGGGTTACTTGCTCCCACCAACTCCCTGTGGAACCAGGAACCACCTTGGTTCTAAATTGGCCACTATTTGCAGACAGAAGAGGAAGGAGTTGGTCTCCAGCTTCTGGCTTCCTAGGGAAATAAAGTGTGAATCTATGTGTCTTTCCGCGAGTTGAATCCGCCCACTTCTGACACAGGTTTGCTAAATAGCGTCCGATTCCGGTCGTATAGCCAAGCAACTCACGAGCGTCGATGCCTATGTGCATTAGCTGAGGCGGAGGTAAGCCTCATAATCCTCGGCGGTGGCGAACCGCAGTTTCATACGCATTAAGAAGGATGCGCGCCGACTTGTCCCAATTATAAGCCTGCGATTGAATGAGACCACGGGCTACGCACCTATCAGCGTATTCCCGATCATCCAGGATCCTGGCCATGGACGCTTCGATTGCACTTTCGTCCTCGGGGTCAACAAGAGTGCCGGCATCACCAACCGTCTCTGGTAAGGCGCCTCGGTTTGCGGCCACCACTGGGACTCCCACGGTCATTGCTTCGAGAGCAGGAAGGCCGAAGCCTTCATCCAGCGATGGTAGGACCACCATGCTGGCGCGGCGATAGAGCTTATAGCACTGGTCCCGAGAGACGTAGCCTAATACTCGAACCTTGTTATTAAGTTGCGATGCCTCGAGTTCTTTGAGCTCGTCTAATCCAGTCGGTGAGATTTGGCCAGCTAGAACGAGTTCTGGAGTGTCGGCGCGATGGTTAGCGAGCGAACGGTAAGCTCGCAATAATGTAGGGAGGTTCTTTCTTGGTTCGATCGAGCCAACGAAGAGAATATGTCCCTTATACGCTGGTGCACTACGTGGGGTCCAGGCTGGGGCACCATTGGTGCAAAGGATAATTCGCTCCATCGGAACCCCTAATTGTTTGCTTACGAGCGATGCTGTGTATTGGGAAGGCACAATTACACCATCTGCTCGCGTAGCGTGTTGTTCAGCTAAGGCTGGATAGTCGGAGCGTATCTCAGCTGATGTCTGGTCAGGATGGTTAAGGAAGTAAAGGTCGTGGATGGTGACGAAACACGCTGCTTGCCTTGAGGGGATCATGAGTGGATGCGGTGAATGGACCACGTCGTAATGTCCTGCTAGGAGTTCGATGGAGGGCCACTCTACGTTATGCCAAAGCCAGTTAAGGCAACGAACTGGAATACGTCGATCAACCACGTGCGCATTGTCTACGGTGTTTGGTGACAGCCGATGACGCAAGGAGCTTGAAAAAATAGTTACCGACACATCTCTACAGGAACCCTCTGCAGCGATTGCCCGGGAAAGGTTGTGAGTGTGTTCACCAACACCAGTAGGCTGGTGTAGTGCAGGGCGATAGTCGATGAGGATGCGCACGTTGGACTGCTTGAGGTCCTGAACTTCACTTGGTTGAGGAGAGCCAACCTCCGGGTGGTCCCGGACGGTTACCGATGATAGCAGAGACACCTTAAAGACAAAAGGTTTGAAGTACGCAACCCCTTATTAATCAATAGCTTGACTGGTTATGCAGCCAATGTTACCGTTGATTCTTTGTCGATTGGGATGAGCGACCGACTGTTTCGAGTGGTAGTCAGACGACGGAGGCTGTTCGAATGAAGATTACAGTGGTTGGCACTGGCTACGTGGGTCTAGTTGTAGGAGCTGGTCTTGCCGAACACGGCAACGATGTTGTGTGTGTTGACATCGACCCGAAGAAGGTTCGAACTCTTCAACGAGGAAAGATTCCAATATTCGAGCCTGGCCTTGAGGAGTTGGTGAAGCGAAATCGATCGGAAAAACGTTTAAGTTTTACCCTAGAGCTTACCAAAGCAGTTCGCCGATCAGCCGTCGTTTTCATCGCAGTTAGCACTCCCGAAGGGGAGAGTGGGAACGCGGATATCAAGCAGGTGTTCACAGCTGCCCGAGATATTGCTCGTGCGATATCAGGATTTACCGTAGTGGTGATAAAGAGCACGGTCCCTGTCGGTACCGCTATGCGAGTCAGAGAGATAATCGAACAGGAAACCAAGCACCCGTTTAGTGTCGTTAACAACCCCGAGTTTCTAAAGCAAGGTGCTGCAGTCGACGATTTCCTAAAACCGGCTCGGGTTGTAGTTGGAGCCGACGATTCTCGAGGTGCTGAGATTATGAAGAGGCTCTATGTGCCTCTCACACGTACTGGCGCTCCAATTCTCATCATGGATCACGCAAGTGCCGAACTCGCAAAGTATGCCGCAAATGCAATGTTGGCGACACGAGTGTCATTCATGAACGATATTGCAAACGTTGCCGAGCAGGTCGGTGCAAATATTGACAGCGTCCGGCAGGCGATAGCGACCGATCCTCGTATTGGTTCCGCGTTCTTGTTTCCAGGAGTCGGCTACGGTGGAAGTTGTTTTCCTAAGGATCTCAAGGCCTTGCAGAACACGGCCAGAGCTAGCGGCTACGACTCTAAGTTACTTGCCGCGGTAGAGGCTATTAATGATGGCCAGTGGGTACGATTCGTCGACAAGATTAGGGCGTACTTCGGTGCACTCACTGGAAAACAGTTCGGCGTGTGGGGATTAGCATTCAAGCCGCGTACTGACGATATGCGTGAGGCGCCCTCGGTTCCGATAATTAAACGGCTATTGGCTGAGGGTGCCACGGTGCAGGCGTACGATCCCCAGGCCGAGCAAGCCGCGCGACGTATATTTGGTTCAAACCTGTCGTATGTAAATCGGAGTTACGATGCGATAAAAGGGGTAGATGCTCTGTTGATCGTAACCGAATGGAATGAGTTTCGTGAACTTGATTTTGAGAAGGTGCGATCCTTAATGCGTAGTCCAGTGATTTTTGATGGCAGGAACCTATTCTCTCCTGAAGAGATGCGTGACCATGGCTTCGTTTATGTTTCTATTGGTCGGCAATCGTGAGTAATGTGCTGGTTGTTGGTGGTGCGGGATATATCGGCAGTCATGCGTGTCTGGCCCTGCGTGAGGCCGGGCATGAAGTGGTTGTATACGACAACCTTTCTACTGGGCATCGGGAGGCAGTCCTAGGTGGTGTGCTTGTTGATGGTGATGTCAGGGATGTTGAAAAACTCAAGGAAGCCTTGAGGAACTATAGAGTGGCGGTCGTGATGCATTTCGCGGCCCTTATTTCGGTGGCGGACTCGGTATCGAATCCAATTGCATACTACGGGGCCAATGTTGAAGGTACGCTGTCACTTCTCAGTGCAATGGTAGATGTGGGAGTTGAGGTGATGGTGTTTTCATCTACGGCTGCAGTGTACGGGAAGCCAGATTATTCGCCAATGTGTGAGGATCACCCGACTAGGCCACTGAATGCATACGGAGAAAGCAAGCTAGCAATTGAACGTGCTTTTCCTCACTATGAACGAGCTTACGGCCTCAAGATCAGCAAGTTGCGTTATTTCAATGCTAGCGGTGCCGACTCGAAAGGTCGTCTTGGAGAAGTGCATGATCCGGAAACTCATCTGATACCACGAGCGTTCAACGCAATACTAGGGGGGGCTCCACTTGAGATCTTTGGAGAGGAGTACTCAACCCCAGATGGAACCTGTCTGAGAGATTTCGTGCACGTCACAGATTTAGCGGATGCTCACGTCCGTGTGCTTAGGCACCTTCAAGATGGGGGCGAGTCAGGTGTTTACAACGTTGGAACGGGCAGTGCTTATTCAGTTAGGGAAGTTATTCAAATGGTTGAGAAGGTGACTGGTCAAAGGGTCCCCACCATAAGTTCTCCGCGACGCATTGGCGACCCGAGCTCCCTCCTGGCTGCAAGTGATCGCATTCAGAACGAGCTTGGTTGGATGCCGATACATTCGGATCTCCAGGATATCGTTGAGAGCGCTTGGCGGTGGCATCAAACTGGTTGGCACGGCAGTGCGACAGGAGATGCGGGGTGACACCGGTTCGACGCCTATGGCATTACGCATGGCCCTACCGCATTCGGTTACTTGCGGCACTAGTAGCCATGGGCGTGTTTGGAGCCGCTTCCGCTGGCCTGGCTTATTTAATTAAACCAATCTTCGACGATGTTCTGCCTAATCGTGAGCAGCTCGGTTTTGTGGTTGGCACGATGATTGGTTGTTACCTTCTTAAGGGCGCGAGCTCATACGTATCAACTTATCTAATGACCGGAGTGGGCCAGCGGGTAGTTCGCAATGTTCGGAATCAACTGTTTAGTCACATAGTTAATCAGTCGGCCGGATTCTTTTCATCTCGTATGACGGGGCGGCTTGTGTCACGCATCACAAACGATGTGAATCAGATTCAGCTAGCCGTGTCGGTAACTGTTGGCGATCTACTCAGGGAGTCGTTAGCACTGGTCGGTTATGGGGCCCTGCTGTTCTATATAGATTCTGGATTGGCTCTGGTCTGTTTGACCGGTGCCCCCGTAGTCATTTATCCGTTGGTTCGGCTAGGGCAGCGAGTTCGGAGAACCACTCGTCGAAGCCAAGAAGAAATGGAACATTTGCATCACATTTCAACTGAAGCATTCAGTGGCCATCGAATCGTTAAGGCGTTCAGCGCTGAATCACATGAGGTTGAGAGGTTTAAGAGTTCTTCGGAAAGCTTGTTCCGAACGAATATGAAGGTCATGGGTTCCATTGCGGCCCTACCACCGCTTATGGAGTTCCTGGGCGGGCTTTGCGTGGCTGGTGCTCTCTGGTACGGCAGTCGCGAAATCGTTGCGCTTCGTCTAACCTCCGGCGAGTTCGCATCTTTCATCGCTGCGCTACTTATGATGTATGGCCCGGTTAAAAAGCTAAGCAGGGTCACCGCTGGTCTTCAGCAAGCTTCTGTGTCTGCTCAGCGGATATTTGAAATACTCGATGTGCACACTGAAGTTGTGGACCGACCGTCAGCAAAACCCCTGGGTGAATTGCAGCAAAGTATTTCATTCAAGGACGTAGGGTTTTCCTATGAAGGTTCTGATGGTAACTCGGTGCTTCAAAATATCACCCTCACGGTGCAGCCCGGCCAGGTGGTTGCGTTTGTCGGGCTTAGTGGATCAGGCAAGACAACCCTCGTAAATCTTATAGCCCGCTTCTATGATGTCACTCAGGGCGCAATTTTGCTGGATGGCGTCGATATTCGTGATGGAACATTGAGGTCGTTGCGCGGGCAAATTGCGATGGTTACCCAGGACACCATTTTGTTCGACGGAACGATTGCGCAAAACATTGCCTATGGTTTCCGCGACGCCTCTCAAGATGCGATTGAGGAGGCTTCACGGATTGCGCATGCACATGAGTTTATTAGTGAACTGTCGAATGGTTACGAGACGCAAGTAGGGGAAGGAGCTCAGAGGTTATCAGGAGGCCAACGACAACGGCTTGCGATAGCCAGGGCCTTGCTTACCAACGCTCCTATTTTGATTCTTGATGAAGCCACCTCGGCACTCGATAGTGAGTCGGAGGAACTGGTTCAGAAGGCATTCACGCGTCTGCTCTCGAATCGCACGTCGTTCGTGATTGCCCATAGACTGTCAACGGTTCGACGAGCTGATGTCATTGTCGTATTGGATGCTGGGCGGATAGTTGAGACCGGACGACACGATGACCTTCTGCAGCGTGATGATGGAGTGTATAGAAAGCTTTATGACATGCAAATCTTTGATCGACCGAGAGCACAGTCAGCGGAATGCGAGGATGTTGAAAGGTCAATGAGCGGAGTTGGTTATATGGCTAATGAGCACGCAGACCTTGGAGTCAAGAGAGATGATTAGGTCGATGACAGGTTTTGCCAGTGTTGACATTGAACACCCCATGGTAGCCCTGAGTGTGACTCTGCGAAGTGTAAATCATCGACATTTGGATCTACACGTTCGACTGCCGAGTCCACTACTAGCTCTGGAGTCTCGGCTACGTACACAGGTGCAGCAGCAACTCACTCGAGGACGAGTCGAGCTGAATGTAAGTGCGCAATTTGTCCAGCGAGGTGGCCTTGAGGTTGAGGTTAACGAGGCACTAGTCAAGAGATTAAGTGAAGCCCTTAATCGGGTGAGGGCGAGTGGTCTCTCAATTGCTGATTTGACCGCTGGTGACCTTCTGCATTTACCCCACGCCCTTGAATTCAAGGAGGCTGCTTCGGATGCTGACGTTGCATCACAGCCTGACGTTATAGAAGTTGTGACCGGGGCCGTGGCCCAAGCTCTTGATGAATTGATCACCATGCGGTCTACCGAGGGAGAGTTTCTGCTCGCTGACTTGGATTCAAGATGCGTTTTAGTCGGTAACCTCATCGCGAAACTCGAGATCTCTGCTGCTCACGCTAAGGGGGTGCTAGAGGCTCGACTCAGCGACCGTATTGAGGAATTGGTGGGAGAAATAGAAGTGGACCAGGGGGTGGTTGCCCAGGAAATTGTAAAATTTGTCGCTCGTTCAGATATTGATGAAGAGATTGTTCGATTGAAGGGACATCTAGTCCATTGGCGGACGATCGTGGATGATAATCTGGCTTGCGGACGGCGTTTGGATTTTCTGCTTCAAGAGATGAACCGTGAGATTAACACTATCGGTTCTAAGGCTGAAGGATTTGAGGTGTCGGAGTTAATTGTTTCAGCCAAGGCAGAGCTCGAGCGGCTTCGTGAACAGGTGCAAAATGTTGAATAAAGTTGAAGACAAGGCATAGCGTGCGCAAAGGTTCACTATTTGTAATCTCCGCTCCGTCGGGGACCGGTAAGACAAGCCTTGTTGAGCGCTTGGTCGAGTCGATGCCAACTGTGGTCAAGTCTCGTTCGTATACAGCGCGAAGTCCTCGACAGGGTGAAACGAGGGGCGTGGATTATAGCTTTGTTAGTCGTGCAGCCTTTGAAAAGATGGTCAATTGCGACGAATTTCTTGAATGGGCGAATGTTTTTGGAAATCTCTACGGCACGTCGAAGGCGGATATAGAAGAGAAGATGGCGGGTGGTCTAGATGTGGCCTTAGTTATTGATGTAAAAGGCGCGCGTCAAGTTCGTCTGAGATCGGCTAATGCCACAACCATTTTTATTCTTCCCCCTTCACCTTGCGTCCTCGAATCACGCCTTCGAAGCCGTAATCAGAATAGCGACCAGGAGATTCAGGAGCGCCTCAGCGTGGCGCGGGAAGAAGTGAAAGCATTTGATGAGTACGACTACGTGATTATCAATGACGATTTCGATGCAGCCCTCAGTCGCTTAAAGGCAATAGTAACTGGTTGCGGTGACACATCGCTGGAAGCTGGGTCCTATGTGGACGACATAGTCGCGACATTCGAGTTAAAGTAGAGCATGGCTTTTATCGCATTAGGAGTAACCGGTAGCGTTGCCGCCTACAAGGCGGTGGAGGTGGCGCGCGGGCTCCAAAAGAATGGCCACGATGTAACTGTCATTATGACAGCTGCAGCGGAACGGTTTATTGGCCCACTTACCTTTGAGGCGATCACGCGTCGAGATGTCATTACAGATCAGTTTGCAGAGGGCCTGAATACTTCTGTCGAGCATGTATCGATGGCGTCTGCGATTGACTCACTCGTCGTGGCTCCGGCGACGGCAAATATCATCGGTAAGTTTGCAAACGGTATTGCGGACGACTTCCTCACCTCTATGCATTTGGTGACCAGGGCACCAATATTAATGGCACCAGCAATGAACACAAATATGTGGGGTCATGTTGCAGTTGAGCGAAACCTGGAGGTGCTCCGCGGGAGAGGTGTCCGCTTCGTTGAGCCGACCGAGGGTAACTTAGCCTGCGGATGGACTGGTCCTGGTCGCCTTGCCGAGCCCTCAAGTATCGTCACTGCTGTAGAAGAAAGCCTGCGCCCACGCGGCTCGCTTCTTGGCCGACGCCTCTTGATCACGGCCGGTCCAACATATGAGGATCTTGATCCGGTAAGATTTTTGGGGAATCGTTCGACCGGGCGAATGGGGCGGGCCTTGGCCCAAGCGGCAACCCGAAGAGGAGCCCGAGTTATTCTGGTAGCCGGGCCTATCTCTTTGGAAATGCCTGCAGGTGTCGAGGTTGTTAAGGTGAGGTCAGCCTCCGAGATGTACCGGTCGGTTATGGAACGTAAGACTGAAGCAGACGCAATGATTTTGGCAGCGGCGGTCGCAGACTATACACCGACCAACGGTCCACGGAGCCAAAAGCTTTGCAAGGATCAGCACGTTGAGACGATAAAGCTTACCCGGACATTGGATATTTTGGCGGACCTGGGAGCTTGGCGAGCTTGGCAGTCGAGCCCTCTGCTTGTCGGATTTGCTGCTGAAACCGAAGAGATGCTTGTGCACGCTAGGGCAAAGTTGAAAGCGAAGAACGTCGATCTAATCGTTGCGAACAATGTGTCCCAGCCAGATACAGGTTTTGGCGTTGATACAAACGCAGTTACTCTTGTATCTCACGATGTTGAAACATCCGTGCCGTTGCAAACCAAGAACGAAATTGCCGAAGTAATTCTCGATCGTGTCGAGGAATTGTTACGGGGCCGAGAAGCCGAGGGTCCTCAGAAAGTGCTAAGTGAAACCGCACACCGTAACAGCGCATCTTAAGTACTTTGGCGAGCTTGGTGTAACTGGATTGAGCAAAGATCCGGTCTGGCGGGGTCGAGGTGCTCAAGCAAGGCAAAAGCCTACCGAAGTTGAAACCGAAGCTAGTGCGTTTGCAGGCACTGAGAGTCTTGAAGCTATACGGTCGGACTTGGGCGAATGCACCCGCTGCAAACTCTCAGGGTTAGGTCGCCAGCAGATTGTCTTTGGTATCGGAAACCCCAGTGCAAAGCTAATGTTCGTAGGCGAGGCTCCGGGTCGAGACGAGGATACGCAGGGAATTCCCTTCGTTGGACGAGCGGGGCAGTTACTGACCAAGATTATTGAGGCGATTGGACAATCTAGAGAATCGGTCTACATAGCGAATGTAATTAAGTGTCGTCCGCCACAGAATCGAAATCCCGAAGAGGATGAGGTGGAGACATGCGAGCCGTTTCTATTTCGTCAGATTGACGTGATTCGACCTAAGGTTATCGTAGCGTTGGGTGCGTTTGCGGCCAAAACGCTTCTAAGAATGGATGCGCCAATCTCCAAACTGCGAGGACGTGAGTACGAATATCGTGGCGCGACTCTTATCCCCACATTTCATCCTGCCTACCTGTTACGTAACTCTAAAGGTAAGCGAGAGGTGTGGGAAGATATGAAGAGGGTCCGTGGTCTTCTTGAAAGAGGACTTTAGCCCCAAGGCGTAACTGTCGGCCTTGCTCCGGTAATTGATATCCTGTAGCCGTGCCTCGTTTAGTGCAGGTGGCAGTTCCGGTTCCGTTACGTAACCTCCTAACGTATAGCGTTCCTGATGGGTTGCCGATGCCCCCAATTGGGTCTCGGGTTTCTGTGCCGCTAGGCCCGAGGACGATGATTGGTTACGTCATTCAGAATGACGTTCCGATTCAATCGGCTTCTGACCGAGCGATCAAAGACATTTTGAAACAGGTCGACGATCAGCCGTTTCTTCCTCAAGCCGTCATAGATCTTGCACTATGGGCGGCGGACTATTACCTGTGTGGACCGGGTCAGGTTTTGGAGGTCGGTTTACCGCAGGGTAGAAGGTTAGCTCCTCGGACGTATCGTCATTTCACTTTGACAGCCAAGGGGCGAAGCTATGCCTGCGTAGACCCTGGCAACCGGAGTCCGACAACAGCAAAGAGGCTTGGTCCCAAACAGCGTCTTGCGCTCGATGCATTGGGCAAAGTGGGCGAGGGGCTCAGTCAGAGCGATCTCAATGGATGCGGCGTCTCAGTGTCCACACTCAAACGTCTGGCCGATATGGAGCTTGTGAGGATAGCGAATAGGCCAATTGCTGGAGATGAATTGAATGCTGACCCTGTTACTTCGAAGACGGAGTTTCAACTGACGCCCGACCAGGAAGCGGCGTTGGTGCGGCTTTTGTCCATACTTTCTACGGAGCGTTTTCAAACCGCTCTTTTGCATGGCATCACCGGAAGTGGCAAAACTGAGATTTACCTTCGGCTCGCCAAGGCAGCATTACATTCTGGAAGACGGGTGCTGATTCTCGTTCCGGAAATCGGTTTGACTTCAGCGTCGGCTAAAGCATTTCGTGGTCTTTTTGGATCAAGGGTGGCTATTCAGCATAGTGGTCTGTCGGCTAGGGAGCGTCATGCTCAATGGTCCCGAATACGTGCGGGAGACGTGGATCTTGTGGTTGGTACCCGCTCTGCTGTTTTTACCCCGCTGGATAACATTGGACTGGTTGTTGTGGATGAGGAACACGATGGGTCCTATAAACAGGAGGAGACTCCAAGATATCACGGCCGTGATGTGGCAATCATGAGGGCGAAGCAGGCCGGAGCTCTTGTAGTGCTTGGGTCTGCAACACCGTCACTTGAGAGTTATCACCATGCGATTCGAGGTCGGTATGAGCTGATTGCTCTAACGACGAGAATCTCGGACCAAGGACTTCCAGCCATACAAATAATTGATATGAAGGAGGAGTTCGCCGAGCAAGGGGGAGAGATGGTGCTTAGCCGCGCATTAGCATCCGGGATGCGCGATCGGCTGGACCGTCATGAGCAAGTCATTATCTTGCTGAATCGAAGAGGATTTGCAGCATCGGTCTTTTGCCGCGAATGCGGTGGCACAGCGGAGTGCCCGAATTGTAGCGTGTCGCTAACGATACACCGAACAAGTGGGCGAGTTCGTTGTCACTATTGTGGCCATTCCCGATTGGTGCCAACTCGATGCCCGGTATGCCAAGGTGAATATCTTGAATTCTCTGGGCTTGGTACGGAACGTGTCGAACTTGAGGTGCAACGGCACTGTCCAAAAGCCAAGGTTGCCCGCATGGATCGAGATACCATGGCACATCGGGGAGCCGCGGATGAACTGCTGACACGATTCGGACGAGGCGAGATTGACATACTGGTTGGCACCCAGATGGTCGCGAAAGGGCACGATTTTCCTAAAGTGACCCTCGTAGGAGTGGTATCGGCAGATGTTGGCTTGGGCGTAGCTGATTTTCGTGCTGGAGAGCGGACTTTTCAATTACTTACGCAGGTCGCCGGACGGGCGGGTCGAGGATCTCGGCCCGGGGAAACGATTGTGCAGACAATAAATCCAACTCATTACAGCATCCAACATGCATGTTTGCAGAGCTACGATGCTTTTTATCGGGAGGAACTTCAATTTCGTCAGGTGATGCGCTATCCCCCAACTCTGGGATTGATTAACCTTATTGTGAGTGGCCCTAGTGAGTCTGCAGCAATGCGTGACGGGTTTCAGCTTGTGAAGGCACTTCAGTGCCGAGGTCACACAGGATGGATTCTTGGACCCGCTCCTGCACCTCTCAGTCGATTAAAAGGGCAACATCGCGTGCAAATCCTTGCGAAAGGAGTTCATCGCACTCGGCTAAGGGAGATTGTTGAAACCGCCCTCGACCAACTCCCTCGCATTCGCCGGCGAATTAGTGTTGACGTTGACCCTGTGTTTGTCAGATGAGTAGAGAGCGCAGGTTTTTAGTCACGATTGTGAATCATGGATACTCAACAAGGTCCAACGGTTCAAGTGGTGTCGGTGTAAAGCAGAGGATGAGTATGAGAAAGGCTACGAACGCGACGGCAAGTCTTCTCTGATCGAGTGGTAGGTCCTCGTCAAGTGTAGGAGGATGGCGAGGTCCGAAGGCAATCAGCATCACAGTAAGCAAGACGGTCCAGACGAGCCAACTCCTAGACCAGAAGGTCAGTAGGACGGTGATACAGAGCGTGCTGAATGTGATGAGCGTAGAGCGCTTTCCGAATACCGCGTAAGTAAGGTGGCCACCATCTAATTGACCGATCGGAAAGAGGTTGAGAGCAGTCGCGAGTAATCCGAACCATGCGGCGAAGGCCATCGGGTGGAGATTTACGGAGTAACCCTCTGGCACGGTGCCGAAAATTAACCATGAGGTGAATTGGAACAGAAGTGGTTCGCCCAAGGAAAGGCCAGAGAAGTCGCGGGGTAAGGGTGTCAGTCGGGAGAGACTCAGGCCAGCGACCAATGTGGGCACGGCCACGACAAAACCAGCTAACGGTCCTGCGACACCAATGTCGAAGAGGATTGGCTTGGTTTGGATTGGTCCTCGAATTCGTATGAACGCGCCGAGGGTGCCAGTAAGAAAAATCGGTGCCGGGATAAAGTAGGGTAACGTTGCGCTGACGCCGTAGTGCCGGCAGGTCAGGTAATGACCAAATTCGTGGGCGCCTAGAATTGAGAGAATCGTCATACTGTACCAGAGTCCCTGAGGGTGCAGTAGGGACTCGGGGTCTATGTCCCGGACCCCAAAATCTGAGATGAAAGCTTGGTAATGACAGCCCCCGACTAGAGTTGTCGTAGCAAATGTGCCGAGAAATAGGAGCAGATGGAGATAGGGGCGAGGTCGACGTCCCTGAACTAGTTCGACAGTAGTGGTATCGGCCGACTGTCCTGTTTCTCGGTCTGAATTGGTAGAGGAGTCTAGTGGAGGCGGAAAATTATCCCGAGGGGAGGTCAAGACGTGGTTGCCGGCGGTGAGACGCCGATGTTCTGTAAGTCCTTGCCTGGCTTGAATCGGATGGTTCGGCCAGGGGGAATTCGAACTTCCTTACCCGTACGAGGGTTTCTCCCGATACCGCGCTTGCGAGGCTTCACTTGGAAGACCCCGAAGCCGCGGAGTTCGATTCTTTCCCCTCTGCGCATCGATTTGCGCATTGCTTCGAACACGGCGTCAACTGCAACTTCGGCCTTTACCTTGGTGATTCCTGCAGTCGCCGAAACTTTGTTCACGATGTCTACTTTAATCATGACTTATGAACTCACCACAGTGTGTAACTATCATAAATATGGTGACTTACGCTGTCAAGTAAAGACCTAACTGTTCCTAATTGTAACCACTATTGCCATGACAACTAAACGGAGGGGAGTTCTTCCATCAGTCGTGATCGCTGGCCGACCGAATGTTGGTAAATCTACTCTTTTTAACCGGATTACAAGGTCGCGAAAGGCGATTGTGACGACAACGCCAGGAACCACCAGAGACCTTGTGGCCGAGGATGCAGAATGGCGTGGGGTCAGCTTTCGCCTAGTTGATTCCGGTGGGATGTTCGGTGCGAGTGATGATCCGTTAGAGCTCAAAGTGCTTGAGCGGGGGCAGCTTGGGATTGATTCTGCCGATGTGATTGTCTTTGTCGTGGACGCACGGGAAGGGCTGGTGCCGCCTGACCACGCAGTGGCCGATTTAGTGCGAAAGGTCGGAGTTCCAGTGGTTTTGGCGGTTAACAAGCTCGATGATCGGCGTGCACGGAACCGGAGTTTTGAGTTTCTTCAATTAGGTTTCGATCTGGTCATGGAAGTGTCCGCAGAGCACGGAACCGGAACCGGTGATCTTCTGGATGTACTAGTCCGATTGCTTCAGGACAAACATCCGTCTGGGAGCTCTATTAGTGGCTCTGGAGTTAAAACAACGGATGACCGAAAGGAGACCGCAGTGGCGATTGTCGGTCGACCGAATGTCGGAAAATCCTCACTGGTGAATCGATTGTTACGTGAGGAGCGGGTTATGGTCAGTGATCGCCCGGGTACGACTCGTGACGCTGTAGACGAATTGTTGGTCTGGCGTGGCCGTCATTTTCGTATCGTGGATACCGCCGGCATTCGGCGACCAGGTCGGGTCGCAAAGGGCGGCAAGATTGAGTCGGTGAGTGTAGTTGTGTCCAAACGAGCTATTGAACGGGCAGATGTTGCGGTGCTTCTTATTGATGCAAAAGAAGGGGTTGCCGACCAAGACGCTGCAATTATCGGGGCAGCTGATAAAGCTGGATGTGGTGTCATCGTTGCTGTGAATAAATGGGACCTTATGAAAGGGATTAGTGAAGAGGGAGTGCGTGAGTTCGATGAGCTAGCTAAACGTCAGATGAAGTTTATGGATTACGCACCCTTTTTGCATATTTCGGCGCTAACGGGTGAGCGTGTGCCGAGACTGCTTGAAGCTGTTGATAAGGTATCCGAGGCTAGGCAACACCGCATACCAACAGGCGAACTTAATAGATTCTTTCAGGAAGTGACTGCGACCCATCCTCCGGTGAGTCCTGACCGGAGAGAGGTTCGGATACTCTATTCGGTTCAATCGGCCGTGGCTCCACCGACCTTTGTCTGTTTCACGAATGTTGCTACCAGATTTCATTTTTCTTATGATCGCTTTCTTATAAATAGACTCCGGGATGCCTTCGGTTACGAGGGTTCACCGATTCGTTTGCATGTGAGGCGGCGTCAAAAGTAGCGTAGGTCTGCATGCTATACTGATCTCTGAGGCTTCGACAGTGGACGGTAGTAAATCAATCAGAATTCCCAGACGCCCTTCTTTTAGGTCTTCAGAGGTATGTCAAATCGCTGAAATTAAACCCTATGTCTTACGATCGTGGGAGCAAGAATTTAGCGACCTCGGTAAGGCTAAAGGAAGCGGGCCTCGCGTCTATCGCCGTTCCGATGTTGAACGAGTCCTTCGTATAAAGCAGTTAACTTTTCATGAAGGTCTGACTCTAGCAGGCGCGAGACGCCGTTTGGATGAAGAGCAGGGTCTTCTAAATGAAGGTGAAGAGAATGGTGCGGTGTCTGTTAAGGCTGCTTCTGCATTACACAAGAAGTTGACCGAGATAGAGACAGGCCTTCGCGGCATTCTTGAGATGCTTGATAAGGATGTAAGTAGTCCGGGGCGATCGAAGTCCACGAAGCGAAGCCGTCAAAAGACAACGAGTCGTCGGAAGGCTAAGACGGTCAAGCGAAAACGGACTCGGAGCTGAAACTATCGGGGTTATGGTTCCAATAGCGGGATGTGGCGCAGTTTGGTAGCGCACCTGACTGGGGGTCAGGGGGTCGCTGGTTCAAATCCAGTCATCCCGACCAAGTCTGGAAGGGCCAAGGCGGTTTTCCGCTCTGGCCTTTTTCCTTTATGGTTTGATGAATCGTCGCCAAGATAGGGCCAAGGCGGTCCAAACCAAGATGCCGCCAGCCAGTGAGGCTAGGCCGGCTACAGTCTGGCCAACAATTCCATACACCTCATCGGTGTGAGCGTATCGGAGCCAAATCCGACCAATATGGTCGCTAATCACTCCCAATATCGTTCTTACGAAATTGTGATGTTTGCTAGGATCGTGCCCTTTTGCTATAGTGTATCTATCCGAGAGTGATTGTTATCCGGTTTGCCCCTCCACTACCATCAAGAGTCCTTAAGCCTTAATTCTTAGTATCAAAAAGTTGAAGCACTAGTGGCCGCTATTGAGCTGCTTAGGGGCACCTATTTCAAATGCAAAATAGAATCGCGGTCGTGTACGGAGCATTGAATTGAGAAGTTTTAGCGAACGATTAATCGGGGCTGCCAGGCTCGACGTGGCTGTCTACGAAGAGGTTGAAGCTGATACCAGTGCCACGGGTCAGGCCATTGGTGTCGTGTTGTTGTCCAGCGTGGCAGGAGGCCTTGGCGCGCCAGCCTTGGCTGGAGCGGGTGTTAGTGGGTTCGTGCTCGGCGGCATTGCTGCATTGATCGGTTGGGGCACTTGGGCCTTTCTTACCTACATCATTGGCACTCGAGTGCTCGCTGAACCACAAACGCGTGCAGATGTAGGTGAGCTACTGCGGACCACGGGCTTCGCCCAGGCGCCGGGAATTCTCCGTGCCTTTGGAGGCATTGCCGGGTTGGGGCCTATCCTGCTTACCATAGTTTCTATATGGATGCTTGTTGCGATGGTGATTGCCGTTCGTCAAGCCTTAGATTATTCGACAACTGGTCGGGCGGTGGGTGTATGTCTAATCGGCTGGTTTATTTCAATTGTCACCAGCTTGGTCCTGATGAGCTTCTTAGGCCTCGGGGCCACGGCGGAGTCATAGGATGGGCGTGAAGGGTAGTGCTTAAACCTGAGCGGTCATCATGTCAGAAATTGTGTTCCTTATTTACGAGGACCAAAACCATCGCGGCAGCTGACGCCGCTGACGCGTTGGATTTTTTATATTGGCGTCACACTAAGAATGAACGACTGGAGTATCAACATGAGTATGACCGGAACAGTAAAGTGGTTTAACGATAGCAAGGGTTTTGGTTTTTTAACGCGTGATGATGGGGAGAAGGACGTATTTGTTCATCATTCCGCTATTCAAGGTGAGGGATTCAAGAGCCTTCAGGAGGGCGAGAAGGTCGAATTCGATGTGGTTCAAGGCACGAAGGGACCCGCGGCGGAAAACGTTGTAAAGGTTGGCGGATAGTCCCAGCGCAAGGTGCTCCGTACTGCGCTCATCATGCTTTGGGCGAGAACATCGATGACACCTTCAGGCAGGCTTAACTTGCCGATGCACTGGCGATGAGAACACTCGTCGCCGGTGCCTCGGTTACTGAATGAGCAGGCCCGGGCGCGATGAGTGCCCGGGTTCTGTTATTTCTAGACCCCACCTCGAAGTTCGAAATGTACCTCCATAAGAGCTGAAATATCAGCTGGTAGTTCCGTTGCGCCAGTGGGGTATCCGTTTTGCTTAAGCAGGTAGCTCACAATATCTCTGTATTCTGAAAGCTTTAGGAATCCTGGATCATTCGGCGGCATGGTGCTCACCAATAACTGTAAAAGATCCCCAAGTGGGCGACCGGACCATTCTTGTTGGAACGCGGATCCTCGAAACTCACGAGTGCGATGGCAGGCTTCACAAGTCCTTTCGAAGCTTTGTTGGCCCCTAACTGCCTGATTGTTTGTGAAGACGCCATCGGAGACGGATCGGGCAATAGGTGGAGTGGTTGGGTTCAGAGAGACGACTGTTGATGGGGCTGACGCACATCCCACCATACAGATCAGAGTGGTGAGCGTGAATGGTGCTGTGAGGGCAAAACCTTTCGAGTTGGCGACAGACATTAAGGTGTGAATCTCTAGGGCCTGAAGCGAACGTATTTAACCAGTCGTTGCCTACCGACCTCCCCAGCATAAATGTTTCCCTCAAAGTCTACGCCGAGAAATTCTACTCCGGTGCCGGTTGGCGCTTCGGAATCAGGAATAAAGGAGGTGACCCAACCTGTTTGAACGTCGCCGATCCGAATCCCACGCTCCCAGCCAGGGTTCCACTGGTCATTTGACATACCATCACCAGCGTAGATGGCGCCGTGTGAATCGACGACGACCGTGCTGGGCCTACCGAACTGAGTCCACACGGCGAGGAGTGCACCTTCCTGATCAAAGATTTGCACGCGGTTGTTTCCCCGGTCTGCAACGATTATTCGGCCCTCGGAATCAATCGTTATGTCATGCGGGTCGTTAAATTTCCCCGGGTCGCCACTCCGTGCCTCAACGCCACCCCCCACTTCGAGAAGGAATTCACCGTCTTTTGAAAACTTCACAATCCGGTTGTTTCCCCCGCGGTGTCCATCACTGATCCATATCACGCCGCTGGGTGCAACGACGACACCAGCAGGTCCATTGAAGTGGTTAGGTCCGTAGCCTGAAACAGCCGCCTCGCCAAGAGTCATTACGACTTCGCCATCTTGGTCTAGTTTGAACACTTGATGTCCTAATCCGCGTTTCAATCCCTCGACTTCCCGTGCATCGCCTGCCGGTGCACCTTCAGTTACCCATAGATACCCTTCGTGATCGAGAAAGAAACCATGCGGAAAGGAGAACATGCCTGCACCGAAGCTCTTGACGACGTTACCATCGAGGTCGAATTTGAAGATAGCGTCCTGATCTGAATTGGCACAGTGATTTGCTCCGCATCTGGAGAGAATCCAGAGGTGCCTACCGTCTGGGTCAGGGAAAATACCACTTGGAACACCGAGCTTCCACCCGTTGGGCATTGACTCCCATCCGTGGACCGCATGATATGGATTATTCGCGACCGATTGGGCTTTCAGTTGAGTGACGCCAATGGTGGTGAATCCCACAATGCAAAGCGCTAAGAAGAGCGTAGTGTGACTATGCCGCAACATAACTATCTCCTTTTTACTCAAGGAAGGCGAAGGGCTACGAGCGACCCTGGCTGGTTTCGTCCTGCAATCTGTACGACAATGTGTTGTCGCTCATTATGCATGTAGGTCATCATTCCGTACTGGCCAGAAGCTGGCAATTCGACTGCGCCAAGTCGTGCACCGGTTGACTTATCGATTGCTCGGAGTAAGGGCTGGCCAGCAGTGCCTTCAGCATGAATTAATAGACTTGCCGTAACCATCGTCACCGGATGCGATGTTACACCGGTATTTGGTAGCGGAACGTCTTTGAGGGCGGGGTGATTCGTGATTCGATCAGGTGTATCTCCATTAGGAATCCACCACAAATGTTCACCCGTGTTCATGTCAATGGCCGTGATTCGACTATACGGAGGCTTAAAGATTGGTAGTCCTTGTGGGCCACGAAAGTTTCCCCTGTTAATAACTGCATAATCCGAGATGGTCTTGCCCGTGGTCTTTGGATCGTCTGGCTCGTCAATCTCATGCCCTGGGACAATATTTTCAGACCGACATCCAGTCAATGAGCCAACGTAGAGGATACCGGTCTCAGGGTCGGCCGAGGTCGGGCCGAAGATGTTGGTTGCGCCGCTTGGGCAACTAACAAACGAACGGAGCCCTGATGGGTGTCCAGTTTGTATCGGAGGATTAAAGATTGGTCCAATCCGATAGTTCTTAATGATCTCTAGTGCTTCTTGGCGAAGTTCGGGAGTGAAGTCGATGAGGTCGGATTCAGTTAGGCCTTGCATGTCATAGGCCAATGGCCAGGTTGGAAAGGGTTGAGTGGGGGAGAGCTGTTCGCCTGGCACTTCTGATCTGGGCACTTCTCGTTCCTCGATTGGCCAAATCGGTTCTCCGGTCTCTCGGTCAAAAGTGTAAGCCCAACCCTGTTTCGTAGTCTGCACAACGATGGGTTTTGACTGTCCATCGACGGTGACGTTCAAGAGTACTGGGGCTGTAGGATTATCGAAGTTCCAGATGTCATGGTGAACTAATTGATAGTGCCAGACCCGATGGCCCGTTCTAACGTCTAGGGCGAGAAGGCTTGTGCCAAACAGATTGTCTCCTGGGCGAAATCCACCGTAAAAGTCGATTGTCGGCGGATTGGTTGGGATATAGACGATGCCCCGGTCCGGATCGGCTGACATCGGAGCCCATGAGGACACGTCACCTACCGTCTGCCAGGCGTCGTTTTCCCAGGTGTCGTGCCCAAATTCTCCCGGACGAGGAATCACGTGAAACTTCCACAGGTGTTCTCCCGTACGGGCATCGTAGGCCAGAATGTCACCGGGGATATTCTCGATACGAGTTTGGTAGTAGCCCTGCTCGTGAACATTACTTACGATGATTACTCCGTTGACCACAATTGGCGGTGACGAACTGCTCAGATTGCCAAGTTCGCGGGGAATTCCATGATCGGGATCGTAGGTGTAACCAGAATCAAGCCATGGAGCCCAGTCCGCTACGAGGTCCGGAAGCAGGTCCACGACGCCGCCCTCTGGAAAACCAGCTAACGGGACTGCCTGTCCCCAGTCCTCTAGGTGGCGGCCGGTTTTCGCGTCGAGTGCGTGAAGAAAGAACGCTGGGCTGCTAGCGAAGATGACTCCTCGACCATCGACCTCTCCATAGGCAACACCCTTACCGTAATTATTTCGCATGCCTCGGTCGTAACGTGTGGTGTGTGGTTCGCGGTAGGTCCACACCGTCTCCCCGGTGGCAGGGTCAACTGCGGCGATGGTTCGACGCTGCCCAGCAACGGTATACAGAAGGCCATCAACATAAATCGGAGTCGATCGAAACACGTAGTCAACACTGGGACCGAAGTTATCCCCGCGCCATATCCAGGCGACCTCGAGGTCTTCAAAGTTGCTAGCGTCGACCTGATCGAGCGGTGAATATCGAGTGTGTGCTGCATCTCCACCGATGTAGCGCCAGTCCCCTGCAATAGGGTCCTGGCTCTGAGCCACGGCTAGGTTCGCTGTTCCACAAAAAAGAATCAGAATGAGCAGCCAGGAGGTAATGATTTTCTGTTGTATTACAACAGCAGTTGACTTCATGATCATCGTCGGTCCTTCATCATCTTACGATTCACGGTGCGATCCTGTCGGCCAGAATTATACTCGGGCGCAGCCTACTTCAACATTTCGGGGGGTGGGATTCTGTCTAGTAACGTTAATCCTCGTCCCGGATCGATTCGGACAATAGTGTAGGTAATGGATTCTGGGATGTCTGAAAAATAGTGTGGCGTGCCAGCAGGGATAATAATGATGTCACCCTTGTTTACCTGGCGAACCATCCCACCTTCCATGCCAGTGCCCGTCGAGCCGGGTCCCGACAACATGCGTCTCAGAGCCGTGTTCTCACGAGCTCGCGGTGCGATGAGTCGGCCGCCGGTTACCAGTGTTGCTGAGCCCTCAACGATGCTGTAGACCTCGGTCACTTCGCTGTGAATCGTACCCGCCACCACGTTTGCTGACGGGCCTCGCCCAACAATCGCTACGCCAACATGGTATCCACCAGCATCGATGGTACGCATGGGTGAGTCAGTTATTCCTTGGGCGACTGCGATATCTAGAGTTTCTTGAAGCTCGGAGTTTGTTACGGTCACGGCAGGAATTGATACTGAGCTGACTTGCGCGATTAGAACTAGAAATGCAAGCAGGTTCACCATGTCACTCTCCTTTTATCGAGCCGGTAACACACAATCTGCGTCGTCCATCCCTTGACGCTTTACATCGGCGACCTGAAGTTCAACTAGGCTCAGCCAATACAGGCAAATACGCTACACTTGAAAGATGTCTGAGCGAACTCTTAATAGAAGTCTTCAACGACGAACCGATGCGACGATGGTAATTTGTTGATACCGTCTTTCTTTCGCAGTCTAGCCAGTATGATAGCCCGAATGCCATCAATCTGTTGGATCCAGCAATTACTCCGTTCAGTTCTGGTGTTCTGCATACTGATTCTAGTAAACGCGCCTCTCTTGGCGCGGCAAATCGATCCTCAAAGGTCTGGACCTACTAAGAGTTCGGCGTCTAAACCGGAGAGACGGTCCCTGAATGAAGAACAGGGTCGCGTTGTTGCTGAAGACGACCGGCTTCGTGTGAAGGTCCGTTTCATGGCCGCATATGGCCATGATTCAGCACAGGCATCATTAGGACTCGAGAAGCAAGGACGGGTTGGGTACGCCATTGTCAACCTCTCAGGCAGTATTAGCGAACGATTGTCGTATGTATTTGAAATTAATCCGATAACGGAAACGAGCGCATTGCCTGCGTGCGGTGAGAAAAACTTTTTCTTTCCAAATAGTCCAGATGCAATCGGGCCAACCGTTGGTTGCGATCCAGATGGACGAACGCGTGTTGACGACTATCGGTTTCTTGCGCTTGACCTAGTTAACCAGCAGGGAGCACTGCGTCAGGCCTACCTTTCATATGAACCGAGTTTCACCAAAGTTAAATTTGGGCGCTTTATGCTGCCGATTGGCTTTCATTGGGAAGATGCAGGCTCGTTTACTTCAAAAGATGCGACCCATATACAGCGCATTAATGCTGAATCAAATTTCGGCACTGTAATTTCACTGGTGGCTGGTGAAGATAGTGGTCGCGATACCCCTCTAGCCACGCTTAACCTGGCTGGGTTCTTAGGCGATGGTAATCGACAGTCTGATTACGACTATTTCTATTTTCTGAATCCAGATTTGGACACAAATTCTGCCTTAACGGTATTACTTTCTGGTGCCTTTGCCCCGTATCCGGGAATTGAGGTGCGTGGTGCTGTTAAGCGAGGGTTCAGCGGCTCCAAAGTGGAACGTTTACCAAACTACTTTGCGAGTAAACGACATGACTCGGCCGTGGTGCTCTCAGCTCGCTATTCTCCTGTTAGGTTTTTAACCGCCTTTGGTGAGTGGGCAAATTACACGTGGGGCCCAACAGAGACTTCAGCGCAGATGTTAGGCTTCGGTACCGCGCCAATTAAGAAATCAGGCTATTACGGGGGGATTGATAGTTTTATCCCGGTAACGGAGAACTTGAAGATCGGCACGGTGATCACACGTGAGGAGTTATCAAGAGATGATTCCTTGATTAAATATCTTTCTGAACAAGAACTCCTTAAGGTGTCAATGGGTAAGAAGGAACGCTCAACGGTATTTCGCATGTATGCGGATTTTGGTGAAGTTGTAACCTTGGCGTTTTATCGTAATTTAATGTCGAATCCATTCCCCTGGGTCTCAGGCATTGATCCAATTGACGGACCCCGAGCTTTTACCGGCCGAGGCACCGATAAGTGGGGACTTGTCGTCAGATTCAATCTGGAGTGAGGTTGGGGCGCAACGACCTTTATGTAGCGAGCGTTCGGGCTAATTGTTTTGTGAGGGCCCTCTTGGCTGCTGAGATCACTTTTATCGCTGGGAGAGTTCTAAGGCAGCGAAAATCCCCAGGTTCACAGTGTCGTTGATCGCAAGGGCGACACGGTAACTCCCCAACGTCGACTGACTCTGTAATTAGAGCAGGACTCCTCCACGGTGAGGACCTTGTGGCCAGTGTTGGCCCATAGATACCCACAATAGGTGTTGTGGTGGTCGCGGCTATATGAAGGGGACCGCTGTCGCCGCCAATGAACAAAGCTGCCCTAATAATCAGTGACTGCAATTCAGCTACACCAAAGTGATCTGCTGAAGTTACCAACGGCGTAGCCCTTCCAGTTCTTGCGTGTACTTCAGTGATAATCTGATTCGTTGTAGACGGATCGGACGGGTCAGAAGTCACAACGAATCGCAGCTCTGGGTCAAAGGCGGCAAGGTTGACGATTGTTTCTATGAAGAATTCAATGGGCCATTGCCGGAAGGGAGTACCGACTCTCACATGAATGACTACGAAACCTTTTGTTTTGTCACGTACTAAACGTCGACAAGCGATCGTTTTACGGATTAGTTCAGCAGTGATCAGTTTTTTATAAACCGAGAGTGCCGTTTCTATATTTCCGTTCATTTCAACGGGATCGCGTTCTGGGTCAGGCCTTGCGGCGAGGCTCTTGTCGAGGGAAGAGAGTAGGTCCCACTGATTCATAACCGAGTGACGTGGCTCTGTTTGGACTGGTCTTCTGACGAGATGTGTATATGGCCAACGTCTGTAGGGCATCGAATATCCGATTCGAGTCTGAGCGCGGGTTACCCAGGTCAACCAGTTCCCGCGCGGCCCTCCATGAAAATCAATGACTGCGTCAAAGCGTGCGGCGCGAAGTCTTTGCGCAAGTTGTAAGTCGTATATTAGGCGTCGAAATCCCCGAGGTCGCTCGGCGATGATCAGTTTTGTGAGGTGTTGGTTCTCGGATAAGACAGGGGCAGCGGCACGTTCAACAAGGTAGACCAGTTCAGCGTCTGGAAACCGTTGCCTTAGTGCTCGAATAGCCGGGGTTGTAAAGACTACATCGCCAATAAGACGTAAACGAATTAGGAGAATCTTCACAGCTCGATCGTGGTGCGAATCGATTTCTATATGTTCATTGAGATTGTGTTAAGCCAGTCTCGATAGGACCCGAAGGAAATGATCGATGTCGTCTTGATTATTAAACATTCCAACACTTGCACGAATTTGTGTTTCCTTTTCGCGAAAAGAGACACTAATGTTCTCTTCGTCAAGAACGCGTCGGATGAGTCCAGGGTCGAGGCCGTGATCGAAACTGGTAATACAGGATGGATTATTGGCAGGAGTAAACATGCTGTAGCCCAATTTGGCGATACCATTTCGAAGAGTCTGAGCCAGTGCCACGGTGTGCGCCTCGATGCGACTCAGTCCAACCTGGTTAATGTAGCCAAGTGCAGCATTTAATTGTGCAACAGCACCGTAGATGAGTCCTGCGTACTCGTATTTTTCGGCTGAAGTCTTTAGCTCAAAATTATAATTCGGCAGTGACCTGGAAACTTGATTGTGTCCGAATCTGTCTGGTGTGATGCGGTCAAGATGTTCTTCGCGAACGAAGAAGGGAGCAGCTCCCCAGCTCGCGAGTAGATACTTATACGAGTTGGCGCAGACAAAATCCGCTCCGGTTTCACGAAGGTTGGTCGGAAAAGAGCCCAAGGCTTGAATTCCGTCTGCAAAGAGAAATCCCCCGTTGGCATGGATAAGCTCTGCTAGGGCAGGAAGATTGTGTCGGTATCCATTACGATTGGAAACCCAGGCTACTGAAATGAGACGAGTACGTGCATCAGTCCTCGATTCGAAGTCTTGAATTCGGGAGCGACCATTCGCATGCGGAACGATACGCAGTTCGATGCCCTTTGCCTGTTCTAGCCAACGGTATAGGACGAATGAGGTAATAAAGTGTAGTTCGTCAATGACGACGTTATCGCCAGCCTTTAGATCGATGGCGCTGGTTACGATATTTTCTGCGTCACTCGTCGAGAAAAGAAGAGCCACTTCGTCTCTGGTAGCGCCAAATAGTTCAGCGAACTTCACGCGCGTAGCTTCCTTTATCTCCATGGAAATGCCGAGACCCTTCGCAGGCGTTAGCTGTTGTTCATTGGCATATTTAATGGCGGCCTCATGGACGACACGTGGAAAGGGCCCTACGTAAGAGGTATTCAGATATGTCTGATTCTGGGTAACAGCAAAATCATCTCGGATACCTAGTGGATTTCTTTTAATAGACATTGTCGAATTCATTTTCGGGGATGATAAAGGTGTTAGTCCTAAAGCGCCTGTAGTCTTTAGAAAGTGGCGACGGTCAACATTAGTCATGGCATTTCCCTGTCGAGTTTGCGTTGAAGGTTACTTAGAACGCCGCAAAAAAATTCGTCAGCCACGAAGCTCAAAAAGGTGATTTGTCCAGCGGTCCTATGACTGTGAGTAGCACGTCAACAATCACGCCGAACTGATAACGATTACGAATCCAATTGTATACAATTTAAATTTGATTGTGTTCAGTGGCTTGGACAATGCCCTCGAAATGCTACCTACTCTATTCCGCAGGTTTTCATGACTACGCTAGACTGTCAGTTAGAGGGACAAGGTTGGAGACCGTGAGGCGTAATGTGGATTTGAGAGTTAGTTGGTCATATAGATATTGATATTGAGGGTGATTTGGGCATGTTATCAATCGGAGTGGCCCTGCGAGGCAAGAGACGGAAGTTTGTTTTTATAGGTGTTTTCCTTGCGGGTTGCATCATTACCGGAGTTCTTTCGAGGGCTCCGATACTTACTTGGCTAGGAGGACAGCTGATACGGAGCGATAACCTTGAGCAATCTGACGCGATTGTCATTCTGTCCGGGGGTGAGTTTGCTGAACGGGAGATTGAGGGCGCCGATCTATATCGGGCAGGATTTGCTCCCAGAGTAGCGATTTCTGTAGGTCGAGAGGCTCCAGGAGCAAAAGAGTTGGCACGGCGAGGGGTTGGTCTTTCTGATCTCTTGGAAATCCGCCTTTACCATCTCGAAGGCTTAGGCGTGCCTCGGTCAGCGATCTCCTTACTTCCTGGGCGAGCCAGCTCCACTCGAGACGAAGCCGTTATGGCCGCAGAATGGTCCGAGGCGAATGATGTCACGAGTCTCATCGTCGTTACTTCGGCGTATCACACCGCTCGAGCTGGGTTTATCTTTGAACGGATATTCGATCGTCAGCCTGTGAGAATATCGCTTCGCCCGTCTGGCGCCGATGATTTCAGAGCTGATTCATGGTGGAAAGAGCGGACGACCTTGCGTAACGGAATTTTTGAGCTGCAGCGGACGCTGTTCTATTGGTTAGCGTATTAGAGTTCCTGCTTGGATGTAGTGTTCAGGCAGGATCATCACGGTCTGCACGATATCGAGCCACGCGCATCGCTATGTCTGGTTTAGATGTATCGATGGAACCTTGCAGTAAGGCTCCATCATCCATCACAACATCGGTTGCTATGAGTTCACCTTGAACTTGTGCGGTCCGTCGAAGCTCGGCCAACCTCTCGACTGTTAGGGTTCCAATTACTCGACCAAGAACCGTAATTGTTTTAGCGAAAATCCTACCCTCAATACTTCCGTGAGGACCGATCGCAACTCCATGGTCAGGCGCGCTGACCGTGCCTTCAAAGGTTCCGTTAATGATCACGTGTTCGTGAGCGTACAACTCGCCTTTGATCGTAACTGTTTCCCCCACCGACGTGACCATTTCGGCCTTTGGAGTATCTAAGGGGAGGGTAGCAGGAGGCTCGAAGCGTGCCACGTTACCCTCGGCGACTTTTCTAGGCATGAAGCTTAGTCCCAATCTATATATTTGGAGCGGGAGACGGGGATCGAACCCGCGACCAACGGCTTGGGAAGCCGTGACTCTACCACTGAGCTACTCCCGCTGGTGTTCAAACCCCAATTGTAACAGAGGTAGCGCTAGCATCTCAGCTACCCGTCAGTGTCACCCAGCTCGAATTAGTGATAACACTTCATCCCGCTTGTCGGCCATCAGGTTGGGCGTGTTGGCTTCCAAGTTCAATCTCAATAAGGGTTCAGTGTTGGAGCCGCGGAGGTTAAAGTGCCAGTCAGGATATTCAATAGACAGTCCGTCAATCCGATGCTGGATGGCATCTGAATAACAGGCTGAAATCTGATCGAGTTTAGTTGGAATTATCGACATGTCCTTAACAGTCGTATTGATTTCGCCAGAAATAAAATAGCGCGATCGTAGTGGAGTCAGAAGCTCAGTCAGGGATACCTCATGTTTTGACAGCAGTTCGAGAATTAGTAACGCTGGAATAAGCCCATTGTCCGCGAAAGCATTGTCTCGAAAGTAGTAGTGGCCTGTAACTTCACCGCCGAAAATAGAATTTGTTTCGCGCATCCGCTTCTTAAAAAAGGCATGCCCAACACGATTGATTAACGGCTTGCCCTGATGACGAGCGACGGTGTTAGGTACCGCGTGACTTGCTCGAACGTCGTAAATTATGGTTGCCCCTGGATGCTTCAGTAGAAAAGCTTCGGCTAGCAGAGTTGTTACGAAGTCGCCCGGCACAAAGTGACCATTCTCATCAACGAAAAAGCAACGGTCCGCGTCTCCATCCCACGCGATTCCCAAATCGGCTTGGGAGTCTACAACCGTGGATACGAGATGTTTTCGGTTTGCTTCGATAAGTGGATTGGCTTCGTGGTGCGGAAATGAGCCGTCGATTTCGAAGCACAGCCGTGTTGTCTGGCAAGGGAGTGAATCGAAAATACTCGGAGCCGCTAACCCCGCCATTCCGCTACCTGCGTCGAGTACAAGTCGAAACGGCTTTATGATTGAAGTATCGATAAAGGAGAGAACGTGAGAGACATACTGATCGAGTAGTTGTGCCTGGGAGAGAGTGCCGCGTGCTGAGGTGGGAGACGGAATATTGTGCCGAATAACCATATCTCTAATGCTGGTAATTCCCTCATCTCCGCTGAGTGCTGACGCTTGCCGGCCCACCAGTTTGATGCCGTTATATTCCTTCGGATTATGGGAGGCAGTGATCATTGCTCCGCCATCGTGTTTGTCATGACTGACACCGTAGTAAAGCATGTCAGTGCTCGCCAAGCCGTAATCAACAATATCGGCGCCCTGAGTTCTTGCTCCCTCGATGAATGCGGCGGCTAGACTGTTTGACGATAGACGCATGTCTCGGGCGACAGCCAGGCGTTTCGCATTCAGATAGGTTACGAAGGCTTGGCCAACCAGTTCAGCCACAGACTCGTCGAACTCGTCAGGGTAAATCCCTCTGACGTCGTAGGCCTTAAAGATGGATGAAGTGACACTCATGGCATTAATCCGCAGTGCTCGATGGGTCGGGGACTACGGCTTTGTCCCCCAGGGTAACTCCGGAGATGACGGCGTTGGGAGCGATGTAGCACCCCTGGCCTAGCACTACGTCGCTTAACGAAGCCTGCTCTCCAATGGCGCAGGATGGCCAAAGTATGGAGGTTTCAACGTTGACGCTACTCCCGACTTCGCACTTACGGCCCAGCACGGTGTAGGCTCCTATCCGCGCACCCGTCTTGACCACAACTTCTTCATCGATGAAGCAGGGACCCTCAAGTGCTACGCCGTCTTCGATCTTCGCGGAAGCGGCCACGACAACGGCGCCTTTTGGTCTTGACCTAAAGGGTTCGGCAGGGAACCTGCCGTCCATGATGTCACGATGGACTTGCCGGTAACTTCTCGGGGTCCCGATATCAATCCAGTAGCCAGTGGACACGTAGGCCACAAACCGCTCTCCGTCATCAACCAGCGACGGGAAAAAGCTTCGTTCAATAGACCAGGGGGTATCTTTTGGAATTCGATGAAGGATCGACGGCTCAATTACGTAGACCCCGGCATTGATAGTGTTGCAGGTAAGCTTCTGATTGCCAGGTTTTTCTATGAAGCGTTTCACATTGGCGTCTTGATCGACTTCAACGAGACCGTAGGCTGAAGGATTCTCGACAGGCTTGAGGACGATGGTGGCGTTAGCTCCACGAGTCCTGTGAAATTGGAGTACGGCCTTCAGATCGAGCTCGGCAAGGACGTCACCGTTAAAAATGATCACGGTGTCGTCTAAGAACTCCAATGCAAACCGAATCGCGCCGGCTGTCCCCATTGGCTGAGGTTCAACGAGATACCGAATCTTGAGTCCCAGGTTCGGCAGGCTGTCGATAAGTTCTTCGATTTGATCAGGCTGATAGTTCAAGCTCAATATTACTTCATCAACTGAGCCGACACGCCTGAGTAGATCCAGCTGGTATAGAAGAAAAGGCCTATTTAATATCGGCACAATCGGTTTTGGCATGTTCGAGGTCAAAGGTCGTAAACGTGTACCCTTGCCTCCGGCCAGGAGAATTGCTTTCATCGTAGTTTCAGACTGATGGAGAAATGCGTGGTTTTGACCTTAAGTTGGTCTTGTTGCGAGTGGTGAAGAAGTCTAAAATGAGGCCACCTTGACGGTGCTTTCAAGCTTATGAACTTACCTAATTCGCTTACGCTAGGACGCATATTCCTAATTCCACTGTTAGTGGTCGTCCTCCTAACCAGGTTCGAAGGGCGCATGATTTTTGGCGTTCGCAAGGAGTTAATCGGCACGGTTATATTTCTGTTGGCTGCCTGTACTGACTGGCTCGATGGATATCTTGCCAGGCGCCGTGGTCAGGTTACCGAACTTGGTCAATTAATGGATCCCCTGGCCGACAAGTTGCTCATCACGGCGGCTTTCGTGTCGCTAGTTGCCTTAGACCTAGCCCCTGCATGGATGGTGGCCATCATTCTTGGACGAGAACTCGGGGTTACTGTATTGCGGAGCATCGCATACTCGAGGGGTATAACCATAGTTGCGTCACCCCTCGGCAAGATCAAAATGGTGTCCGAAGTTATTGCGATCGTACTGCTGACTTTGGGGCGGGATTATCTGCAGGAATTCTTTGTGTTGGGGCAGATAGCGTTGTGGGTGGTGTTGGTAACCGCGTTGGTGTCGGCGCTTGATTATTACCGCAGGTTTCATGAAAAGTTAAGTTCACGAGGCGCAGAACTCACGGCCGATACCGACCGCCAGGCTCGCAGTGAGTGACGATGTTTATCGTTTACCTTCCTGACTTTCAAGTTCAGCTATTCTTCTCCGCGCCGGCTCCAAATATGCACTTTGTTCGAAATCATCAACTAATTGATTGAAATACGGTAAGGCTTCATCTCCTTGACCGATTATTGCGAGTGATTCGCCAAGTACGAAGTAAACAGCATCCCGAGCGGTGTATCCAGGGTCCTCGGCCAACACCGCTCGCATGCGTTGTATTGCCCCTGGATACCAGCCTCCGTTGAAATAGAATTCACCAACACGAAAATCAGCCTCGCTAAGACGATCTCGCGCTGTCCTGTGCCATTTACGGGCCTCGTCTATGAGGTCACTGTCCGGGTATAGTTCAAAAAACAGATCGAAGGCTTCGATGGCCATTTTCGTTGATGTCTGATCACGGTCGGAAGCCAACATGCCCTCAGAATATGTAATGCCTATCTTGAATTGTGCGTAGGCCGCACGTGGATGAGTTGGGTAAAACCTGAGGAATTCCTCGAATTCGTTTACGGCTTGGATTAGTGATGAAAGACCTCCGTTGCCCAGAAGGGAGTCGCCGATAGCAAGTTTCGCGTCAAAACGATAAGGGCTTTGTGGGTATACATCCACGAGGCGACGAAACACAGTTTGTGCTTTGTCCCAATTTTCATCTTCGAACAGGGCGGAGCCGTGTTCGAATAGGTAACGATCTGGCTCTGGTGTGCCTGGAGGTAATGCCGCTGGATCTGGAACAGTGCAGGCCATGCCACTCGTCAAGAGGAGGGCGACAGCTATAGAAGTTAACGGCGCCTGCTCATTAGAAACGATCGTTGACCTCATGAACTGAACCCGTTGTGCCTAGACAGCCATTCGTACTGAGCTCGTAGGCCATCCGGCAATGCTACGGTTGGATCGAAGCCCAGGTCACTTCGTGCCAAAGTGATATCGGCGTAAGTGTCACGCATGTCTCCACTTTGGGTTGCATCCCGGTTGATCTCAAGGGAGCTATCAGTAATCTTGGCAATAAGTTCGATTACTTGATTCATCGACACGCGAGAGCCGCCTCCCACATTGTACACGCGGCCGGGAATTCCGGCAGTTGCTGCGGCCATGGTGGCCGTGACGATGTCGTCTACGAAGGTAAAATCTCGAGTCTGCTGTCCGTCACCATATAGGTGGACCGGTGTCCCATCTATTGCAGCCTTAAGAAAGCGATGGAATGCCATGTCCGGACGTTGACGGGGTCCGTAGACGGTAAAGTAGCGTAGAGCTACGGCCGGGACATCGTGGTTGAGATGGTAGAGCAAACATAGTTGCTCTCCCGCGAGCTTGGTTACACCATAAGGTGAAACGGGCCGAGGTAAAGCGTCCTCACGCATTGGTAGGTCTACTTGGTTGCCGTAGACAGAAGAGCTTGAGGCGTAGACGAAGCGTTCGATCGGCTGATGAACGCATGCGTCAAGAAGTGCTTGAGTGACGTCAATATTGAGCGACGTGCAGATGCTAAAGTCCTGCCCCCAGCTCCGACGGACTCCAGCTTGAGCTGCGAGGTGAAAGACGTGGGTCACGCCCTTGAGTAAATCCGCAACATTACAATTAAGCAGGTTTAGTTCAGTAAAGTGAAATCTCGATTTAGAAAGGAGTCTTGAGAGGTTATCTTCCTTAACTGATCGATGGTAATAATCGGTAAAACAGTCAACGCCGATTACATCAGTGTCGCGGGCGATGAGCATCTCCGCTAGACTTGAGCCTATAAAACCAGCAACCCCAGTTACTAGTGCTCTCATGCGAACACCGAGGAAAGTTGTTCTGGCAAGCGACAGGGTCGTCTTTGTACGTTGATTGCTGCGTGCACTGTCCGACCAATCGCGCTAGCCTCTCCGTCGAGCCAGCGAATTTCGTAGTTGAAGCAAACTCGAGTCGGTGAGAGTAGTTCCCCGCGAGTAATCACTTCGAGTTCATCATCGTATCTGCACGGTTTTCGATACTCACAGTGGGCCTCAATGACAGGAAGTAAAACCCCAGTCGCTTCCATCTGGCGATAGCTCCACCCGATTGTCCTCAGAAGATCCGTGCGGCCAATTTCAAACCAAACTAGATAATTCGCATGATACACAACGCCCATCTTGTCGGTCTCTGAGTAGCGTACTCGAATAAGTGAAGTCGAAGACCGCACCCCTATTTTGGCTCCCTGATAGCTCGTACGTTGGTTGCTGCCCTTAAAGCGCGTGTGGCTTTAGTAGGATCGTCTTGGCCAAAAATCGCTGAGCCAGCTACTAGGATGTTCGCCCCGGCAGCCACAAGTTCGCCGGCGTTGCTCAAATCTACTCCTCCGTCGACCGAAATCGGTGCTGGATTACCCACGCTTTCTAGCAAGACTCTCATGGCTCGGACTTTCTCGATGCTACTGGGTATGAATCGTTGTCCTCCGAATCCCGGATTTACAGACATGACTAAAACCACGTCGACTTCGGAGGCAACAGTTTCGAGAGCCGTGACCGGGGTTGAGGGATTAAGTGCAGCTCCAGCGAGAAGACCCAGTTTCTTAATTGAAGTCAGCGCCTGGCTAAGATTGGGTTGTGCTTCCACGTGAATAGAAAGAGTGTTGGCTCCGGCTTTTGCGAAAGCCTCAAGATGCCGATACGGGTCTTCAATCATTAAGTGGACATCCAACGGAACCCGTGCGGTTCGCTTTATAGAACTTATAACTGGGGGTCCAATTGATAAGTTGGGCACGAAATGACCATCCATCACATCCACATGTATGGCATCGGCACCACCTTGCTCTACGGCGTGAACAGCTCTACCCAATTCCGCGAAGTCAGCCGAAAGAATTGAAGGAGCGATTTGGACGCTCACCGGCTCACCTCAAGGGAAATTGGTTCACCAGGGGTGATTTGAAAACCTGCTTGGGGATATTGACGAAGGACAATACCGGGGGGCACGTTTGGATATGGGTGATCTCCGACGACTGTAATTCGAAATCCTTGTTCTCGTAAAATGTCGGCCGCTCCTGTGCCGTCGGCGCCGATTAGGTCAGGCATCACATAGGTAACGGTTCGCTCGCCTCGGTTTACAAGTAACGACACTGATGTGCTGCGAGTGTCTGGCGGCGGTTCTTGGGCAAGCACTGTGCTCCGGGGGTATCGACCTGACCGTATTTCGGCGACGCTTACGAGTTCCAGGCTGTCCGCTTGGACTCTTAATTGGGCACTGCGCTCGGTTTGACCAACTAAAGCGGGAATCTGACTGGGCCGAGAGCCACCGCTTAACCAAACTCTAACAGTTCGTTGTCGGCGGGTTGTTGATCCAGCCGGGGGCTGTTGTAGAATCACGCTCCCGGCAGGGATAGAAGGGTGTAACCGCGGCGCTGGATCAACACGTACTAGAAGTCCCAACTCTTCGAGAGTTGCAGTAGCCGTTGCAATTGGTTGACCGGCTAGGTCGGGAACGGATACTTCCTGTGATCGAAGTGCGACACGCAAACCGGCGGCGGCGAAAAGGAAGTAAGTCGCCACCATTGCGCCGGTCACTAGGAGGGCCTTCCCAACGCCCAGCACGTTACGCGTCAGGGTCATCAAATCACTGACGGTAGCACAAGTCCTTGCTGTTCACAAGATTCTGGCCCTTAGGTGCGCTTGAAAGAAGCCGCGAAAAAGGCATCTAGCCGGTGCAAGTGAGGATAGCTTCTGAGATATCCGGCCTCGTTGAGAATTGGACCGAAATGAGAAGTCTCATCGAGGGTCCGAAGATCTTCAGCGTGGAATTTGGTCTCTGAATCGAGAAAGTTTTCTACGACTCGTTCATTCTCCTCTGGCTCACCGGAACACGTAGCGTACACTAGACGCCCTCCGGATCGCACCGTGGTGGCTGCAACACGAAGCATTTTGATTTGGCGGTCAGCCATACGCTGAATGTCGTTGAGTTGTCTGCGCCATCGAATATCTGGATCACGTTGCACGGTACCTAGGCCGCTGCAGGGAACATCGACAAGGACGCGATCGAAGATAGTGCCAAATGGGGCGTTGCGAGAAAGATCATGGGCGACCGGCTTCACAACAGAAGCGCCGAGTCGAGTGACAGTGTGAGCCAGTAGATTGAGTCGAGTCTGACTAAAGTCTCCCGCCACTAGAGTTCCCTGATTTGCCATAGCCGAAGCTAGAGCAAGGGTCTTGCCTCCTGGTGCAGCGCATGCGTCCAGAATGGTCATGCCAGGCTCTGCTTGAACAAGCGGAGGAATAAGTTGGGAGGCTTCGGCTTGGACGAAGAAGTCGTAACTTGAGGTCAAATCCGGCAAAAATTGCTTACCAGACGCAATGCTTAAACCATCACGCCCATAGCGTAGAGGCTCCGCGACAATGGAGTTTTCACGAAACCGCGACACCAGTGCTGCAGATGTTGTGTGTAAAGTGTTAGCTCGAAGGGTAAGACTGGCGGGTTCGTTGTTGAACTTAGTCCATGCCAGCGTTGCTGAATAACCATAGCGGGCGAGCCACCGTTCAACTAGCCAGTCCGGGTGGGAATGGCTAATGCTAATAAATTGAAGCGCCCTCTGCCGGAGATGGGTTGGCCAGCCTGAGAATTGCACTTCAGAAACAGCCGCGAGTTCCGACTCCTTCGGTTCCTCTGGTAAAGGAAGATTGGGTAATGCCCTTAGGAGGGCTCTCAGCACAGCGTTTGTTAGTCCTGCTGCACGGTTGGGGCCTTCGGTTCGTGTGATGTTTACTGCGTCGTTGACGACAGCTGACGGAGGAACGCGGTCAAGGTGTAGTAGTTGATAAATGCTGATCCGAAGTACATCACGCACAACAGGGTCAAGTTTAATTAGAGGGCGATCAGCAAAGTGTACGATCAGATAATCCAGTGCGTTAAGCCACCGAAGGGTTCCAGTTACGATCTCATTGAGTAAAGCCCGATCCCGCCGATCTGGCACATCGGTTCTGACACTGTAAAGTGAATCTGGAAGAGCGACGGAGCGTTGGATCACAGCCCGGAGGGCTCGAAAGGCGGCCATTCGGGCTGGAGCGATCATATCCTTGTTGGGGATTCAAAAGCTGAACCAACGGTTACTGGATGGCCAGCCAAAAAAGACTGAACTTCCATAACGCGACGTCCAGACGGCTGAATTTCTAGGATTTCGAGTGTCGTACTTCCACCTGAAGCAACAACGAGCCGACTGCCTTCAGTTTCGAGAATCTCTCCAGGTCGTCCCTTTGAAGGTTGTGCTATCACCGCTGTGCGGTGGATAGCGTAGCGAACTCCCCCAAGATATGTGAAGGCTTGGGGCCAGGGATGCATTGCGCGAACTTGGTTATGAATCGTGGGGGCGTCACTCTTCCAATCGATGCGACCATCGTTCTTCGTGAGCCGAGGTGCATAGGTTGCAACCGAGTTGTCTTGTGGCGCTTCGACCAAGGTTCCGCTCCCAATGTTGCCGAGGTTGTCCCTTAGAAGGGAGGCTCCGAGCGGGGCAAGGGCACTTGCAAGGTCTGAGGCTGTGTCAGTGGGGCGAATCGCCTGTTGTGCTTGAGCAAGAATTGGACCGGAATCAAGCTTGGAATTCATCCTTATCAAAGTGACTCCCGTGACCTCATTTCCATCGAGCACAGCTCGTTGAATCGGAGCTGCGCCACGATAGGCGGGTAGTAGGGAAGCGTGTAAATTAACGAAACCATGTGTTGGGATTTCAAGTAGGTTGTCGGGAACGAGCTTGCCATAGGCCACAACGACCCCAAGTTCTAGCTGGAGGGTTCGCATTTGATCTAGAAAAACTGGGTCGTTGAGAGCTTCTGGCGTCAGGACTGGAATATTGTTTCCTAGAGCTATAATTTTTATTGGTGACGCTGAGGGTCGTTGACCTCTACCACGCGGACGATCAGGTTGGGTGATCACCGTGACCACCTCGCACGGAGATTCTATGAGTGCGACGAGTGTCGGAACCGCAAACTCTGGTGTACCAAAGAAGGCGATTCTCACCATTTTCTGTTCCGCCGAAGTTTGGCGATTCGACGCATGATTAGTTCTCGCTTAATCCCACGGAGGCGATCAACAAAGAGGGTGCCGTTTAGATGGTCCATTTCGTGCTGAAAGGCACGTGCAAGAAGGTCCTCGCCTTCGATCTTTTGAGTTCTGCCATTCTGATCTAGGCCGGATACAACGACCTGTTTCCGCCGCTCCACAACCGCACTGAACCCGGGAAGGCTCAGGCAGCCCTCTTCCTCGGTTATTAATGTGTCATCGCTACAGGTCTCAAAGCTGGGATTAACCATTGCAATTAGTTCCGTTGGTTTTTCTCCCACAGAAATGTCGATAACAAAGATCCGCAATCCTACTCCCACCTGGGGAGCTGCCAAGCCGACTCCGGGTGCAGCGTACATAGTTTTAATCATGTCGTCGATTAATGCCCGTATTTCCTCGGTTATCGCCCTTACAGGAGCCGCTGGCGCATGAAGCCCCGAATCACCGTACTTAAGGATCGGGCGAATCATAGAAACCCTTACGGCTTGGTGTGGCTAGCCCGTTCGATTGCTAGAAGAGTTATTAAGTCGAGACCGGCTGAGCGTGGTGGAAGCGGACAGATGACGGGTGACCTCGTTTATGGAATCGCCTCCAAACTTCTCTAAAAAAGCATCAGCCAAGACCAAGGAAATCATCGCTTCAGCCACAACCGAAGCAGCCGGAACGGCGCACACATCGCTTCGTTCCACTGTCGCTGGAGCCTCGGTCATAGTAGATATGTCTACAGAGCGAAGGGGTTTCATAAGAGTTGAAATCGGCTTCATGTAACCCAAAATACGAAGATCCTCGCCGTTTGTCACGCCGCCTTCGAGTCCCCCTGCATTGTTCGTTGGGCGGACGACGCCGTATTTACTGCCATCATTCTCTGCAGGGTGACTTGGCAAAACGATCTCATCGTGCACTTGGGATCCAGGCAGTGCAGACACACCCGGCCCAAGACCTATTCCCACAGCCTTGATGGCAGGTATGGACATGATGGCTTGGGCCAAACGCCCATCAAGCTTCCGATCCCACTGGACGTAGCTTCCGAGTCCAAGTGGGAGTCCGTGAACGATTACCTCGAACCTGCCACCGGCTGTGTCCCCAGCCTCGCGAGCAGCATCAATTGCGGCAACCATCGCTGTTTCGGTTTTTGGATCAACGCAACGAAGGGTTGCGTCCTCCGGTATTTCACGTACCCGGTCGAAGGGGACCATGGTTTCGGAGATCTCAACTCCGGCGATAGCGGTGACATGACTTGCGATCTCAATATTGAATAGCTCCAGTAACTGTCGAGCGACCGAACCCGCCGCAACGCGCGCGGCCGTTTCACGTGCACTAGCACGCTCTAGGACGTCTCGAATGTCAGTCCGGTCAAATTTGATGGTTCCTGCGAGATCGGCATGGCCAGGACGAGGACGTGAGACCGGAGGCTTACGATCGCCCTCGGTCGACTCGGATTCCGTTGCGCTGACCTGCATTGTCCTTTCCCAATTGGGCCAGTCCTTGTTGTTAACAAGAAGCGCGATCGGACCGCCAATTGTTTGACCGTCGCGTACGCCGGATAAGATTTCGGCTTGATCAGATTCAATCTGCATTCGTTGGCCGCGACCATAGCCCTTCTGGCGTCGGCGCATTTGATGTGTGATCGCATCAAAATTAATCGTCAGGCCAGCGGGAATTCCTTCAAGTATTGCCACGAGTCCTCGACCGTGCGATTCGCCTGCTGTAAGAAAACGTAACATGCTACCTATATTGTACACGAAGCATTTGGCGCGATTTCAAATGAGGAAGGTCAATCATTAAGAGCAGTTCCTTTGAATGCTACTCTGGGGAAATCTTCCACGAAATACAGAAAATGGAAGAAGGCGCGGGCTCCGATATTTCAGAGCTTAGTTTGTGGTTAACTAACCAAACATCAGGTTTACGATCGCAACGGCGGCCAGGATTCCTGCGATGTCAGCTAGTAAGCATGCCGGGAGTGCGTGTCGGGTTCTAACGATTCCGACTGCACCAAAGTAGACTGCGAGGGTGTAAAAGGTTGTTTCAGTGCTACCTTGGAAGGTGCTTACCATATAGCCGACAAGTGAATCGGGCCCGTGGGTGTTCATGGCTTCGGCCATCACGCCGAAGGCGCCAGAGCCAGTAAGTGGGCGGAGTACTGCCATTGGTAGGGCTTCGGCCGGCATGCCGATTAGACTGGTAAAGGGAGTTAATAACAGGGCCAGCCATTCGATGCCTCCTGCGGCTCGAAGCATCCCAATGGCTACGAGGATGGCAACGAGATAAGGGATTATCCGAAGAGCTACGTCGAAACCTTGCTTCGCGCCTGCGACGAGTGATTCGTAAACTCGCACTCCACGTTGCCACCCATATAGCGTCAATCCGGCAACAAGAGCGGGTAGCATCCAAAACGAAAGGGTGCTGCGTACAAGGGTTACGAAATCATCGTCCGGGTTAAGCTCCTGATTAGGGGAGAAGAAGTTCCAGCTGCTCGAATTCAGATATCGCACGAGGAATGCGAAGAAGACAAACCAGAAAATCCAGACGGCCCGGCGTCGCAGGGCAGTCGGCTTAATCGATTCTTCGGCTTCAACCAGTCTGTCTCCGATGGTTGAAGGTGCTGAGGTAATTGTGTCTGGCTCGGTGTTTCGGTAGCGAGGGAGTTTACAAAGGAGGGTCGCAGCCAGAATGCCGACCAAGGTGGCGGTTCCGCTGGCAACCCAGGTTGGAAAGAGAATGCCAGCTGCATCATTAGAGCCAAGGGATGCGCGGAGTCCAATTACCCCAGTTGGTAGTATGGCTAGGCCGGCGGTATTAATGGCGAGAAAAAGAACCATTGCATTACTAGCTGTTCCCTTCTCACTATTTAGAGCATCCAGCTGTTCCATGGCACGGATGCCGAACGGAGTTGCTGCGTTACCGAGTCCCAGCATGTTTGCGGATATATTGAGAATCATTGCGCTCATGGCGGGATGGTCGGTGGGTATTCCAGGAAAAAGGCGTTTCATTACTGGTCCAAGGGCGCTGGCCAAGCGACGCATCAGGCCCCCGTCTTCTGCTACTCGCATTAAACCCAAAAAGAATGCCATTACCCCGACAAGGCCGATCGCAAGTTTTACGGCGTCTCGGGCCGAGTCGATAAGGGCCTGAGTCACTGCCTCCATTCTTCCGGTTGCGGCCGCCAGAAGAACAGAGGTAACGACAACAACAACGAACAGTCCATTCAGCATTTGGGATGTTCCAGTTGGCTCTTAGCGTTCAAGATTAGCCAGAGTTTGGGAGGAGCTTGAAGTGTTATTCATGGCATCCGTGGCTCGTACCACTAGGCGTTCAGGTGTTTGATCGCTAGATGAAAACACCTCGAAGCTCTCGAGACGTGAATCGGCTATTCCGTCAATGGGATAGACCACTTCCCACAGATTTTCGTCGAAGGAAAACTCAACACGTTCGATAATCGAATGAGCATCCTGTACCGTGAACGAGATCGAGGTTCCATTCGACCCGATCTGTGCTGGATTAATGTTGATGCGAGGAGAGGTATTATCGATATCAAAGACACTGGTAGACCTGCGTCCGGTAAGGGTTGTTTGGGGAGAGTTCGATCGAGCGTCTGAAGCTTCGACCATTGCAAGGTACCGGCCATCTGGAACAGATACGGTATCCCAAACGAAAATTGGATCGGTTAGGCCGGCTATCAAGCGGGTCCAGGTTCTAGTGTCCTCTGCACGATAGTGAACTGAATATTCAAGCCGATCGTTGTCGGCATCCTCAGCAGTCCAGCCGAATGTTTGCAAGCCCTTACGGTAGACTCGTCGACCTAGAGTCGGTTGTCCAGGTTGAGTTCTCGCCTCAGACTCTATGCGAGTAGGGAGTGCATTATTTGTGGAGGCGGGGTCAAAACCAGCGAGGTCCATTTCTGTGCCCGCAAAGGTTTCCTGAAAAGCTGTTCCAGCTGGGTGTTGGGTAATCGATGTGACCATTGGGGCAACATTCCTAGGAAGGTATGAGGCTGTGACAGACGTTAAGACCGGTGTAGTGGTGCCTCGTTTCAGCACTGCCCGCCATTGCAAGTAGCGGGCTTTTGGGCTGGTAATTACCTGACCGCTGGAAATGTTATAGCTTTCGGACCAATCGCTCCACATTTCGTCTGGGTCGTCAGTGTTTCCTGATCTGGTGGATAACTCGACCTGACTTCCCGATGGCTCGCTAGAGGTCCAGCGGATAGTGCCCCAAGTGGCGATTGTTCTGGCGTCGCGTACGTCAGAGAAATAAGTTCCTTCCGCGGCCACTGAATCGGACAGCGCGAACAGTTTTCCTGGATTGGCTGTTCCAAAGTGAAGACGCCTCCCAGGAGCGTAGGTCATTGTTGTTATTTGACTGGCGGCAACACGGGTGATTAGGGTAGCGGTTGCGGGCTCGCCGACTAGGCGATAGATTCGGCCATTTGGTCCAGTTCCAACAATTAGGCCGTCCGTGTCATCGATGAGAAGGTCGTAGGGTACGTCACTTGGGGATTGCCAGATCACGTCCCAAACGCCATCTGATTTTACTCGTAGAACAGCTCCACCAGCAGTCGGTGTTATTCGAAAGCCATTAGCGGTATCAGTGACTTCTGCCCGAACCACTGCAGTTGGTTGTATAGACTGTGAATCTAGTGCTGATTGGGCAATGTTCTGTTCCCCACGAACGCCAGCCAAATAGAGGGTTCCATCATTGGCAATCCGCAGGGATCGGAGTTCGCTAAACTCTGAATCGAGGAGGACAAAACCTCTGCGATCACTGTCGATCCGAAGCAGGCGCCCTGGTGACTCCGTGCCAGCAAGAAGTCGACCCTGGGAATCAAAAGCAAGTGACAGCACGTTAGTGGTGTGTGTGTTATAGAACGGCGCCGTTGTACCGTCGTTCTCGATTCGGTAGATGACTCCTTGGGTTCCTGTTGCTACATACAGGGCGTCATCTGGCCCTAGGACCATTGACCAAATGTAGGTCTCCTCAAGATCGACCAAGGTAGTTGATTCACCGTTAGCCTGGACTTCATACACCTTTCCATTCGGACTAGTGCCCACATAAAGCCCTCCTTCGGGTCGGCGAGCCAACGCGTGGACCTCGGACTCAATGGCATCGAAAAAAATTGACGAGTCTCCATCGGCTCCTATTTCGTAGACCCGGCCCTCGTCCCCGGTTGCAATCCAGAATCCGTCAGAACCGTTCGATACTACTGACCAAACAAACGGTGCTGGCGATTCGTGGATAAGGCCTGTTTCTGGCGAGAGGGTGATTTGACCAGATTCATCGACTGACAAGTGTTCTAGCTCGCCTTGTAATAGTTCCGACTGGGTTGAAACGTGCCAAAAGGTCGGGGAGGCAGCTACGAGCAAGCCTGCGGGTAGTAAAACGAAAAGTGCAGCGAATGCTTTTCTAAAAAACAGAGAGCGATATCCACAGAAACATTTCATGATTATTGTGAGTCGAGGTTGAGAGTAAGTATACGAAAACCAGAGACCGCCTCTTGGATGTCCACTTCCCACTCGCCAAGGTTCACCTGTTGTAGCGACATAACTGCTCCTCGACTTCGGTCAGCCTGATATACCGCAAGCGCCGAGGCCGGCAGGGCTGCGAGTGGTTCTCCGGCATGAAGTAGCCCTGGGTGGGCGCCAAGTAGGCGCACATAGAGCCGGTTATTGCGATAGGTATTGTTTAAGGCTCGGATTAGTTGACTAAGATTTCTGGGTCGGGTCGCACCTATTGTGCGTTGCTGCTCAATCTGGGCCAGGTCCACGCCACTTGCTACAAGAAGGGATGCCGTGGCTGGTGCGTTGGCAGGAATTCTAAGCGGCAGGCTATGGGTTTCTTCTACACCGCGGTTAGTCCGAGTAACAATCCTCAGGGTAGTGTCTAGGGCTGGGCGTACACGAACGGTATCAAGCCAGACCCGTTCAATGGTCGCAGTGCTGGTTTCCTCGGAGGACACAATCTCAAGGCTAAGACTGTTGAGGGAGATTGGACCAAACGTGTTTTGAACAAGGAAAGTGATTGGTGTTAATACAGATGTCGCGGCTGCGAGCGCTGGTGCGATTCCTGAAAACACATCATTAAACGTGAGCGGCGTATGATTTTGAAAAGTCGCGGTACCGGACACGGTAAACGTAGCAGCCCCGGCATCACGCTCGTAGGCTCGTAGTGTGTTGAGAACGGTAACGAAGGTCAAAAGTGGCGTCAGGGCCTGATCGTCAACAATGTTGAAGTGAAGGTTTTGAGTGGGTCGACTACTATCAATAGGCCTAAGAGTAATTTCGATCGGAATTCGTCGAGGCGTTGTGCCGAGTGTTCCCGCAATGCCAGTTAGGCGGTCTTGTTGGAACGTACCTATTGCCTCGCCAACGGACGCAATTTTGCTCGATGACATTAGGCTGGGCAAAAGGGTGTGAACGTGCGCACGGTTCATTAAAAATTCTACGGGGCCAAGATTCTGGAACTGATGGCCGAACGCATATACACGGTCTTCGTCTATCATTGTTACGGTGCCGGTGCCGGCTAATGACAGGTCACCATCGATCAGCGTGACACTAACAGCGTCGCCCGGCCGTAGCGGAGTACTTGCCAAAGAGGTGTTCGCTTCTTGTGAGCCGCCAAGTACTGGTGTCATTCCCGTGCCTTCAAGGGCTGAGCTAAGTAGTCCAGTTACATGAGCGTCAAAGCCACTCATATTTAGCGGCGTCCCAATGGGACGGAGCATGGTGCCTGCATGCCGAACTGAGGAGAGTTGTCCTTGCGCTAGTAATGCGTCTCTAGAATGCAGGGTGTAGCTGGATATTCGATGTAGAGTTCCGCGAAATATTTCCAGCAATCGTTCTGGTGACATCGGCAGGTGAAGAGCCACGGAGTTCATAGGGGCACGGCGTGTTGGGAACGATACGGCGTCAACCATTTCCTTAATTGGGGTTATCCCGGCAATGGCTTCGGTCGTGAAGGAGCCAAGCGCGTAGGAGACTGCGCCAATCAGTTGCCCCTCTATATAAACGGGGCTTCCGCTCATTCCCTGAATAACGCCAGTATCACTTAGAGGTCCACCTGAAAGGCGCGCTAGGATTAAGTTACGCTTTGGTCCATTGATGTTATGCAGAATGCCTAGGATCTGAGCCTCGAATTCCTCGGGCTCGGTGCCTTCAAAGACCGTCATTCCAACGCCGATCATGCCAGCGCGTATCTCTTCTAGGGCCATAACCGTCTGGCCGGAGGCACCTGAGGCGGAGGCGGAGGAAATGAGCAGGATTAGACTGCTGACGATAAAAGTTTTCATAGTGAGAATGGAGGCTTCAGAATTCTGACAACGACCACTTATAGCCAAGGAAATGATTGACAGTCAAGGAGAAAAGGTTAGCTTTTGAAACATAAGAGGCAGTTTACTCGAACAATTTGACAACCTATAATCCCTTTTATATCATTGATTTAGCTCGTTTACTGTAATCGATTTCAAAAAGGGTGTTCGGGTTCTCCGGTGTTCAATGTTAGACTGAGATTTCCAAATATGTCTGACAAAAAGGTTGGTTCTGTCTCCGCGCTTAGCTGGTTCTGGTTTATCTATTTTAGCAGCCTGTCTGAGGAGGCGGCCGTGTAGGGCTAATTGCCACACAGTTACTAATTTAGGAGAACCCCTAAGCCTCTTCAGCCCAATTGGTTGAAGGGGTTTTTTTGTTGGTATTTAGATTTAGATCCAAATTCATATGGCTCAATCCCAAGTATGCGTGACCGTGAGGGCAACCACGACCGATCAGCTGAGACGGCGCCGAGATGCCGCAGTTGAAGCAGACCTTGTTGAGTTACGAGTCGATGGGGTCGAAGACCTGGATGTCTCAGGTGCCCTGAAGGGGCGTTCGAAACCAGCCATTGTGACTTGTCGAACGGTACAGGACGGTGGGAGTTTTGATGGCGGGGAGGAGGCTCGACGGCGCATCATCGCTGAAGCCCTCAAATGTGGGGCCGAATATGTCGATATTGAATGGAATGGATCGCCAGACCCAAGGATTACCAAACATAGGAACCGAATTGTTTTGTCTAGTCACGATTTCTCGGGGCGACCTAGTGATCTCGCTGATCGCTATTTTGCGATGCGGGCAACAGGAGTCGCTGTCGTCAAACTCGCTGTGAAAGCTAAATCGTTAATGGATCTCGTACCGCTGGCTGATTTGGGATGCCGTGCGAGGCGTGACGGTGAGCAAGCCGTCATAATCGGAATGGGAGGACCTGGGGTAGCTTCGCGTATTTTGGCCGATCGTTTCGGTGCATGCTGGAGTTATGCAGGTGATGCTGCTCCAGGGCAAGTGGACCCGGACCGGTTGATTCGGGAATTTAGGTTTCGCGAGTTGTCGGATTCGACCGAAGTGTATGGAGTCTTAGGTAAACCGGTCATACATTCCCTTTCACCGGCAATGCACAATGCTGGATTTAGGGCCATCTCAAAGGATGCAGTCTATCTTCCTTTAGAAGCTGCCGATGTTGATGATTTCTTTGGTTTTGCCGATGCCTTCAAGATCTCTGGCGCAAGCGTTACCGCTCCCTTCAAGGAAGAAGTGCATAGTCGCGTGAGAGAAAGCGATCCGATAGGTAAACGTATCGGCGCGGTTAACACCTTGCAAAGGGTGCAAAACAACTGGAGGGCCATGAATTGTGATGTGGATGGATTTCTTGAGCCACTCTTATCTCGTTTCACGATTGATGGATGGCGGGCCACGGTCGTCGGTGCGGGAGGAGCAGCAAAGGCGGCAAGCGTAGGACTGGTTGAGTCTGGGGTCCTAACGAAGATTTGCGCACGGCGACAAGATAAGGCCGAGGAGGCTGCGAGGGTAAGTGGAGCAACGGTAGGCGGTTTTCCCGTCGAACCAAATTCCTGGGATCTTCTTGTGAATGCTACGCCTGTTGGCATGACTCCTCAAGTTAACGAGTCGCCTTTGCCGGCTTCCTCGCTGGATGGTCGGTTAGTTTATGACCTTGTGTATAACCCCAGTCGCACGTTGCTCCTAAAGGAAGCTACGAAACGGGGTTGTAGAACACTTGGGGGGTTGGAGATGCTCGTCGCGCAGGCGAAACGGCAATTCGAGTGGTGGACAGGAGTCCAGGCACCGAATTCAGTCTTTGAGACCGCTGTAAAAAATGGCTTAGCCTCGATCGCGGAGTGAATGACATGAAGCAGACCTCATTTGATGAATTCAGATCTCTGGCTACGAAAGGTAATTTCGTTCCAGTTTATAAGGAAATTCTAGCCGACCTGCTGACGCCAGTTTCCGCCTTCTTAAAGGTCGCGGAGCATTCGGACTATTCATTTCTTTTGGAGAGCGTAGAGGGTGGTGAACAGGTTGGACGCTATTCGTTTCTTGGCAAGGATCCGTTTTTGGTGCTCCGAGGTCGTGCCGGTGGTTCCACTGTTGAAAAGGCTGGAGTTATTAGTGAGTCTGACCAGTCTTTCATTGAAGCCTTAAGAGCGGTGATGAAGGAGTATCACTCGCCTGTCGTCGACGACCTTCCCCGTTTCACTGGTGGAGCGGTTGGCTATCTTGGCTACGATTCAGCGCGCTGGTTTGAGCCGAAGCTTGCTAGGTCACGGTTGGATGGGCCAGGGCCTGACACGGGAGCAGCAGATGATGCGGTGTTCATGCTTTTCGATACGGTGCTGGCTTTCGATCACGTAAAACATCGGATTTTGATTATCGCGAATGCTCGGGTTGTAACTGAGGAGCCATTGGAATCGTTGTATCAATTTGCTTGTGCGAAGATTAGATTCCTTGAGATAGAGTTGGAGCGCAGCCTTTCTCGTCCTCAATCACAGAGTGTAAAACCAAATATTGTCACTTCAAATATCTCTCAGGAAAGTTTTGAGGATGCGGTCTTGCGTGCTAAGGCATACATATCTGACGGGGACATTTTTCAGGTCGTCCTGTCTCAGCGATTTGAAACCAAGCTAGATGTGGATGCCTTTTCGGTTTATCGATCACTTCGCCATGTTAACCCTTCACCCTATATGTACTTCATTCGCTTGGGAGAAACGGCAATTGCTGGTTCATCCCCAGAGATGCTTGTTCGAGTCGAGGGTGACAGGGTGGAGACTCATCCAATCGCTGGAACGCGGCCTCGTGGTGGGTGTGAAGAGGAGGATGAACGCCTTGCCTACGAGCTAAAACACGATGAAAAGGAGCGAGCTGAACACGTCATGCTTGTCGACTTAGGACGCAATGACATCGGAAAGGTTTGTGAGTACGGCACGGTATTGGTTTCGCAGTTCATGCAAGTAGAACGCTATTCCCATGTAATGCATCTTTGCTCGAAAGTAGAGGGAAAGCTGAATGAGGAGGTCGACAGTCTCGATGCACTGGTTGCTTGCTTTCCTGCGGGCACTGTTTCTGGTGCACCAAAAATTCGCGCGATGGAGATCATCGCACAGCTGGAGCCAACTCGGCGGGGTATTTACGCCGGGGCAATAGGCTACCTTGATTTTGCAGGCAATTTGGATTGTTGCATTGGAATACGAACCGTCACGATTCATGGGAATTCCGCTGTGGTGCAAGCGGGGGCAGGCATCGTTGCCGATTCTGAACCCTCCTCGGAATATGAGGAAACCCGGGCGAAGGCTCGTGCGATGCTACGGGCCATTGAAATGGCGGAAGGTGCGGAGTAGGTATGGTCTTGGTTCTAGATAACTATGATTCGTTTACCTACAACCTCGTGCAGTACTTGGGTGAACTAGGTGCTCGACCCGTGGTGCGAAGGAATGATGAGCTGACGGTGGAACAGGTTGAAGCTATGAAGCCAAGCCGAATTGTCATTTCGCCAGGACCGGGGAGGCCCGAGCACGCAGGGATTTCGGTTGAGCTCATTAGGCGTCTTTCCCCTCAGATACCGGTACTGGGTGTGTGCCTTGGTCATCAAGCGATTGGGGTAGCCTTTGGCGCTCGGGTGACACAGAGTCCGAAGATTAAGCACGGAAAATGTTCGAGCATCGATCACGATGGTCAAGGGGTCTTCAAGGGACTTGGTGAAGCGTTTGTAGCGACCCGGTATCACTCCTTGATGGTGACGAGAGATGGCCTTCCGGGGGAGCTGAAGGTTGGTGCGTGGGCAACAGACGACAATGCCATCATGGGACTCAGGCATGAACACTTGCCAGCCCATGGAGTACAGTTTCATCCCGAGTCGATTTTGACCGAAGTAGGTAGTCGTCTAATACAAACCTTCTTGGAGATGTAATGTTCTCAAGAGTATTGAATAAGCTTTTGAAGCATCATGACTTGTCGGAGGAAGAAGCAGCTGAAGCAATGGCAGAGATTATGGCTGGAAATGCTGCGGCCTCGCAAATTGGTGCGCTATTGATTGGTCTTGCGATAAAAGGAGAACGACCGAATGAGATAGTTGGCTTGGCCCGAACCATGCGTGCGAATGCAGTTCAGCTGACTAAGCCACGGTCTAACGTGTTCGACACCTGCGGGACCGGAGGAGACCAATCAAACACCTTTAACGTGTCATCGGTTGCGGCACTTGTTATCGCTGGCTGCGAGGTAACCGTAGCCAAACACGGCAACCGCTCGGTATCTAGTCGATGTGGCAGTGCGGATTTGTTTGAAGCCTTAGGGGTGAACGTGGCCGCATCACCCTTACAAGTTGAGCGCTGTCTAGATGGCGCAGGAATTGCTTTTTTCTTCGCTCCGACGTTCCATCCGTCTATGAAACACGCAGGCCCGACACGAAAGGATCTTGGAGTCCGCACAGCATTTAATCTATTGGGTCCACTTACGAATCCAGCTGGTGCGACTCGTCAGTTAGTTGGTGTTCCTCGGCCAGAGCATACCGAACTAGTCGCGAGGGCGTTTGCGTTACTTGGTTCAGAACACGCTTGGGTGGTGCACGGGGCTGATGGTCTGGATGAAATTTCCACTACCGGTTATACGAAGGTCTCTGAGTGTCGCAATGGCGTGGTTAATACATTTTACGTGCATCCGGCAGAGCATGGTATTTCACGTGCGGATATGGCCGAGTTAAAGGGGGGGAGCGCTGATGACAATGCTGCGATCGCTCTTTCAGTGCTAAAGGGTGCGAAGGGGGCGCCGCGTGATGTCGTCGTGCTGAATGCCGGAGCGGCACTACTTGTTGCTGGGCGGGTCAAGAACCTTCGAGATGGGGTTACGCGGGCAAGTGAATCTCTTGACTCAGGTTTGGCAAGTCGAAAATTGAAAATGATGGTTGAGTTTTCCCATCAATCTGTTGAGGGGTAGTTCGGATGATTAGCCAGGGTGACCGGTTCAGAGAAGGTGTTAAAGCTACGGCAGATCTTTTGGACACCATCGTTGCGGCCACGCGTGTAGCGATCTCGGAACGGCGATTAAGGATACCGGAACGAATATTGGAAGAGGAAGCCTTGAATCGGACACCAAACGGGATCGGATTTCAGGTTGCAATATCAAAACCAGGTGAACTTAATGTTATTGCGGAATGCAAGCATCGATCCCCTTTAAAAGGAGTGCTTCGTAAAGACTACGATGCTCCTAGTTTAGCTAAAGACTATGAGCGAGGCGGTGCAGCGGCCATTTCCGTGTTAACTGAACCATCCTTTTTTGATGGGTGCTTGGATCATCTTCGGTTAGTACGAGAGGCCGTGACACTGCCGCTTCTCCGTAAAGATTTCGTGATTACTGACTATCAGCTATTGGAGGCGCACGCGGCCGGAGCTGACGCGGTGTTGCTGATAGTTGCAGCTTTAGATCCCCAAACTCTTGGACAGTTAATCTCGAGGGCTAATGACGCATCTTTGGCTGTGATTGTTGAAGTGCATGACGAAGAGGAATTAGGGATAGCAGTCGACGTTGGTGCACGGATTATCGGTGTCAATAATAGGAACTTAAGGACCCTTGAAGTGGTCGTGGAGACGAGCGAAAGGTTGGTCGGGAAGATACCAAAGGACGTGATTGCGATAGCCGAGAGTGGTTTAAAAACAAACCAGGAACTCCTGACGCTGAATGCTAAGGGATTTCACGGTTTCCTAATTGGAGAGACGCTCGCTTTGTCCCCGAATCCAGGAAAAACATTGGAGACGATGCGTGCCCAGTGAAACTGGTCCTGTTCGAGTTAAGGTGTGCGGTATCACCAATGTCAATGATGGTGTTCGCGCAGCAAGTCTTGGGGCTTCGGCTTTAGGGTTTGTCTTTTGGCCGCACAGTCCTAGATACGTCTCTCCTGACCGTGCGGCATCAGTGGTTGAAGCGACAGGGCCGATGACCTCTGCCGTTGGAGTGTTTGTCGATGAGAAGGTGGTTCGAATTAATGAGACTGTAGCTGCTGCCAAACTCGATGTGGTGCAATTACATGGAGATGAGTCCAACGAAATGTTGAGGACTCTTAGGGTCAGAACCATTCGAGCGGTAGCGTTGGGTGCGTTGGCGCCAGAAGTGCCAATCGACCTGATACCGCCTAATGTAACGGTTTTACTGGATGCCCATGACCCGCTTAGGCGGGGCGGAAGCGGTCAACAGGTTGATTGGACCGAAGCTGCGCGATGGGCTCGAGAGCGGCGGGTGATATTGTCCGGGGGCTTAAGACCAGACAATGTGACTGCTGCGATAGAGAGGGTTCGGCCTTATGGCGTTGACGTTTCTTCAGGTGTCGAGGCAGAGCCTGGTCGCAAGGATGCGAGAAAACTGGAAGCTTTTTTTAAGGCCGTGGCGGCTGCACAGGTATAGGTAGTATTGATGGCTGATCAATCTTTAATCTCAGTACCCGTGTTCGGCGAGAGTGACCCTGATGATCGCGGTTACTACGGTCGTTTTGGTGGCAGATATGTTCCTGAAACCCTTGTTGCCCCTCTTGAGGATTTAGAGTTTGCGTATCGTGAGGCAAGGTCCGACCAGGACTTCGTGCGGGAAGTGCAGCGACTATTAATCGACTATGTAGGCCGCCCAACCCCAATGGCAGCAGCCGAACGTTTAAGCGCTTCAATTGGTGGGGGGTTAATAATTTTGAAGCGCGAAGACCTCGCGCATACTGGGGCTCACAAGATTAACAACGCACTTGGTCAAGCTCTGCTTGCTGTTCGTATGGGTAAACGGCGCGTGGTCGCAGAGACTGGGGCAGGGCAGCATGGAGTGGCGACAGCGACAGCGTGTGCCCTGCTGGGCCTAGAGTGCACCGTGTATATGGGCAGTGAGGACATGTCTCGCCAAGCTCTAAATGTTGTTCGGATGGAGTTGCTCGGAGCAACTGTGTGCAAGGTGGACGCTGGCAGCCGAACGTTGAAAGATGCAATCAGTGAAGCTATGCGCGATTGGGTCAGCAACGTTAATGATACTTACTACCTGCTGGGGTCAGTGCTTGGACCACATCCGTATCCTTTGATGGTGCGCGAACTTCAGTCTGTGATAGGCGGTGAATCTCGTGTGCAGTTTATGCGGATGTATGAAGCGCTTCCCGATGTTGTCGTAGCCTGCGTTGGTGGTGGAAGCAATGCAATCGGCATGTTTGACGGCTTCGTAAAGGACCAGAACGTGCGCTTGGTTGGCGTTGAGGCTGGTGGCGTAGGCATGGTTGAAGGAGGTCATGCTGCTCGGTTCGCTGCTGGCACAGTAGGCGTGCTTCAGGGCACGCGAAGTTTCATACTTCAGAATGTTTACGGCAATATTGACCTAACACATTCGATTGCCCCAGGGCTTGATTATGCTGCGGTCGGGCCAGAGCATTCCTATCTTCGGGATATGGGAAGGGCAGAGTACACCCATGTTAGTGATGAGCAGGCCTTAGGTGCCTTTCAAGAATTGAGCAGACTTGAAGGCATCATGCCAGCTTTGGAATCGGCACATGCGGTGGCACACGCGATTGAGTTATCACGTAGCCTGAAGCCGTCTCAGCGGATCCTTGTCAATCTTTCTGGGCGTGGGGACAAGGATGTAAACAGTGTTGCTGCGAGGCTGAACTCGGCTAATGAGCCAAGGACTGGGTAGTAGGCGCCTAATGAACCATGTCTATTATTAGCAAAACCTTCGTACGCTTACGAAAGAAAGGACAAACTGGACTGGTGACCTTCGTGACTGCCGGCGACCCAAGTCTTGAGAGGAGCGAGTCGATCCTCTTGGCGCTCGATGATGCTGGATCTGATGTCTTGGAAGTCGGCGTTCCCTTTTCGGATCCGTTGACCGACGGGCCGGTCATTCAGAGGGCGTCAGAGAGAGCGCTACGCTCAGATACAACCCTGGCTAGCACCTTGGGCATGGTGGGTCGTGTACGTCCGAAGCTAAAAGCTCCTGTAGTTATTTTCAGTTACTTTAATTTGATACATGCTTTAGGCGTTAAGGAATTTGCATCCAGGGCTTCTAATTCTGGCGTCGACGGTGTTCTTGCTCTAGATCTCCCGATTGAAGAGGCTGGTGAATTTCGAACCACCATGCTGGAAGCGGGGATTGATACGATCTTCTTGTTAAGTCCCACAACGACGGAAGAACGGATTTCTAAGGCAGCAGAACTTGGCCAAGGTTTCCTATATGGGATTTCACGATTAGGGGTAACGGGAGTTCGTGATCAAATAGCTGATGGGGCAGAGAGTATGACTAAGCGTATCCGAGCCTTGACGAACATGCCGTTAGCACTTGGCTTTGGCGTATCAACGCCTGAGCATGTGACTACGATTGGGCGTATCGCCGATGCTGCAGTGGTTGGAAGTGGGCTTGTTTCCGTAATCGAGAATACGGCGGAAGAGTCCTTGATCGAGGTTAAGGTTGCTGAGTACACCAGATGGCTCAAGTCGGGCCAGTTGGCAGGCTGATCGATGTCATGAATGAGAAGACAGAGGCAGAGTTGGCCGCTCTCAGGGATCGGATTGACGAGCTCGACCGTATGTTGGTCGAGATTTTGAGTGAGCGGGCTTATTGCGCCCTGGAAATTGGAAAGATTAAGCGGTCAAGCGGACTGGATGTTTTCCAACCTGAGAGGGAAGCCGCTGTTCTTCAACATGCGAACTCTATCAATGAAGGTCCTTTTGATAGTGAAGCGCTGGAAAGATTGTTTAAGCGAATCATTGACGAGACACGAGGGCTTGAAGGTAATGGCAAGCCAATCGATTCTGAGAAAGGTACGGGGAGTCAATAATGATGATTGTTATGCAGGAGCAGGCTACAGAGGATCAGATCGAGGAGGTGACGCAATCCCTTGCGAAATTAGGATTCGACGTTCATCGATCAACGGGTGCCTTGCGGACTGTGCTTGGAGCCATTGGTGGCAATCGTACCTTTGATCAACGTTTAGTTGAAGTAATGGATGGTGTCTCTGAAGTGCATCGAATCACAGAGCCTTACAAGCTTGCGAGTAGAACGTTTAAACCCGAGCGGACCGTGGTCCAAATTGGTGATTTACGCATCGGAGGCGATGAAGTTGTTGTGATGGCTGGACCTTGTTCGGCTGAAACCGAGGAGCAGGTTGAAGAAACAGCGGCTGCCGTAAAGAAGGCTGGAGCAAGTGTGTTGCGGGGCGGGGCATTTAAACCGCGGAGTTCGCCGTATAGCTTTCAGGGGCTAGGTGAAGATGGGTTGAAGATGTTACGTGGGGCGGCTGATGATCAGGAAATGAAACTGGTGTCAGAAGTTATGGATGTTAGTCAGATTGAGCTGGTGGGTAAGTACTCTGACATTCTCCAGGTCGGCGCAAGGAACATGCAGAACTTTTCCTTATTGCGAGAATTAGGTCGGACAAAGAAGCCTGTTTTATTGAAGCGAGGCATTTCCGCCACGATCGAGGAGTGGCTTCTGTCTGCCGAATACATATTAGCTGGTGGAAATCCAGACGTCATCTTGTGTGAAAGGGGTATTCGAACATTTGAAAGTTACACGCGTAACACGCTGGATATCTCAGCTATTCCGGTTGTGCACAAGCTGAGCCATCTTCCAATCGTGGCCGATCCAAGTCACGGGATTGGTATTCGAGACAAGGTAGCGCCAATGGCGAGAGCATCGGTTGCGGCTGGGGCTGACGCTTTGATTATTGAGGTTCATTGCAATCCTGATCAAGCAATGAGCGATGGCGCGCAATCGTTGTATCCCGATCAATTCGATCGATTAATGGGGGAATTGAGGATTATTGCGCCGGCTATTGGCCGCAGCATCTGTCGTGAGCCGATTCACGGCAAAGCCTTGCTTCGATAGGCCCATCAAAATCTCAGGATGACGGAAAGAAAATCTCTGCCAGTGCTTCCAGACGGTGGTGTTGGTAAAGAGTGTGTGTTTGAGAGGATTGGGATTTTCGGTCTTGGATTGATCGGAGGATCGATCGCCTTGGCCGCGAGGGAGAACTGGTCGAGTGGCTTGGTCATTGGCGTGGACGACAAAAGCGTGCTGGAGCAGGCGATGCAACTGCACGCCATCGATGTTGCAGCATCCGAACCAGAGATCCTTGGCGAAGCGGACCTCGTTATATTAGCAGCGCCCATCGGGCAAAATCTTAAGCTGTTGGAAGTGGTGTCGCAGTATGTATCAGGGCATGCTGTTATCACGGATGTCGGTGGTACAAAACGAACGATCGTTGAGGCAGCTCGCAGACTACCTGCGCGGTTTGAGTTTGTAGGAGGCAACCCTCTTGCTGGAGCCCCAAGACAGGGAATTAGGAACGCCAGGTCGGATCTATTTAAAGGCCGACCGTGGATTCTGACTTCTGAAGAATCCGGTGAAGGTGGGGCTCTTGGTAAACTCGGTCAATTTGTTGAGGGGCTAGGGGCTAATCCGCTGGTTATGGATACCGAAGACCACGATAGATTGGTAGCGACACTAAGTCATCTTCCGCAGTTGACCGCTAGCGCGTTAATGCACGTGCTCGGAACTCGACTGGGCCAAGAGCACCTGGCCTTATCAGGGCGGAGTGTGCTTGACGCGACGAAGTTGGCCTCAAGCTCCTTTGATTTGTGGCGAGATATATGCACTACGAATGCAGACGAGATAGAGAGCGCCCTTGACGACCTCATTGCAGTGCTTAAAACGTTACGCCGTGATTTGGAGACCGGCGATCAACTTGTCAAGATCTTCTTATCAGCGAACCAATGGCGAGAGGTTCTCCGTTCTTCTGCGGAGCGGGCAGGCCGATAAATGGTTCGGGAAACAGAAGGCGACGGCATGGTTATCGCACGTGAGGCATTTGATGCGATACTGCAGCATGCAGAAGCTGAAAGTCCGTGTGAGTGTTGCGGTTTATTGCTAGGTAGGAGCGGGAAGATCGAGTCGGCTTTCCCGGCTCGGAATGATAGCCAAGATCCTTCACGGTATAAGGTAAATCCTAAAGATCATTTTTCGGCGATCCACTCCGCACGAGCGCTGGGTAACCAGGTGGTTGGTGTTTATCATTCACATCTTCATTCTAGGGCTACGCCCTCGGCCACTGACCTCGCTAAGGCGAACTACCCAGACTATCTGTACGTGATTGTATCCCTGCGCTCGGATCCATTTACTGATGACGAGGCCGGTATCATGGGCGGCTTTTTGATACGAGATGGTTCTGCGACTAGCGTAGATTTACGAGTTGAGTAATTCTCCTGGTAGACGCGATCTCATTCGAAGTGATGCTGGGGACAAGGAAGTGTTTTGGTGCTACGTCTTATGATTAGGGGATGTTCACGATGATAGATCAGTCGACCATGATCGCCTCTGCGGGTCCAATTTCTGATTTAGAGGTGGACTTACTTGTGCTGCCAACCTGGGCAGGTGACGATCTGTCAGATTTTCCTGGCCTTATTGAGGCTTCCGGCGGCGCTCTTCAGAGTGCCAGACTGAGAGGGGAGTGGAGTGGCAAAGCATACACATCGTGCCTTGTAGACCTCAACCTTTCAGAATGGCGGGCCAGTCGGCTCTTACTGATTGGAGCTGGCGACGGTGTAATTTCGACTGGACAGGTTCGCCGACTGGCAACAACTGCAACACTGACTGGGCGTAGTCGGCGGGTGTCGAGCTTGGCTTTTTGCCTTCGCGGGCAGTTGGAGAAAGCAGAGGCTGGCCAGGCTGCTGCTGAAGGTCTAACGCTGGGGGAGTTCGATGTCGGCACCTACAAAACGGAAGGCGATAAACATACGCTTCAGGAATTTATTGTTAACTCTAGTCGGGGGATAGATGGCGAATTGGAGAGTGCGGTTAAGCGTGGCCGCCTTTTGGGCGAGTGCAGCAACGAAGCTAGGGCATTAGCAAATGAGCCTGGGAATTCCTTAACGCCAACTATTTTTTCGGAACGAGCACATTCTTTGGCTGAGGGGACGAACCTCGGGGTCGAGGTGCTTGGTCCAACGGAGATGGAGGAACTTGGGTTAGGCATGCTATTGGGGGTGGCACGGGGCAGCGCAGAATCCCCGAAATTGATTGTTATGCATCATAGACCGAAGGGTGCCCCCAAGGCTCCAGTTCTAGGTCTAGTTGGAAAGGGTATTACGTTCGATAGTGGAGGAATATCGCTCAAGCCTGCAGAATCGATGGAGCGAATGAAGGATGATATGGCCGGGGGCGCTGCGGTATTGTGTGCAATGCGTGCAATCGATCAACTGAATGTCCCCATTCATGTTATTGGGATAGTTCCGGCTACAGAAAATCTCCCGGGGGGACGCGCAATTAAGCCCGGTGACGTTCTACAGAGCGCTGCTGGGAAAACGGTTGAGATTATCAACACCGATGCTGAGGGCCGGTTAGTACTAGGTGACGCACTATGGTACGCAAAACGTTGCGGTGCAACACATTTGGTGGATGTTGCGACTCTGACAGGGGGTTGCATTGTGGCCCTTGGGACGATTACGTCGGGCCTATTTGGCACACCTGGTGTGTGGGTTGATGCCGTAAAGCGGGCCGCCGAGGTTGCGGGCGATCAAGTTTGGGAGCTTCCCGTTTTTGATGAATACAAACAGCAAATTGATAGTGAGATTGCTGATGTAAAGAATGCGGCTGGTCGAGAGGCATCAGCCATCACGGCGGCTATGTTCCTCAAAGTGTTTGCCGGCGATACTCCTTGGGCTCATCTGGATATTGCAGGCACGGCCTGGATCGACGTGGCTCGACCATATCAAGCGAAAGGGCCTTCGGGTGTGGCAGTAAGGACTTTGGTTGAGTTGGCTTGTGCCAGTGAGACTTGGGCCACAGGCTAGTTTGTGGAGGCCGATTGAGACTGCTTATGTGGATTCAGCCTACAACTCCAATAATTGTGAGGGTTCCAGAGGCTCCAACTCCACAGACCTCGGCTGCGGACGTTCTCTTGCAAGCTATCGGGCTGACCGGCGCCTTCGTTCTGGCTGCCTTAGTAGCCGGACTCGTGATCGGTAGCGTGCTCTTTTGGCTGCGAAAGTATAGCTTCAATCTTTCGAAGCCAAGCATGCAGCGTTTAGATCTCTAGTTAATCTTCGGGGTTAAGGGCGAACTGCCACCTGCACGTTCTTAAGAGTGTCCCGGTAATCTTGGACGGCGTCGAACAGTGCTTGGGCGATCTGCTCCCGGTAAGCGTCCTGCTTAAGCAGTCTTGCCTCTTCGGGGTTACTAAGGAAAGAGATTTCCGCAAGAACACTGGGCATGTGGGCGCCGATAAGAACAACGAAGGGTGCCTGTTTTACTCCGAGATTACGCAGTTTAGGGTTGAGTGCTCGTAAGTTCTGTTCGAGGGCACCTTGAACCATTTCAGCGAATTCTCGCGATTCGTCAAGCTTGGCGTTGAGAGCAATGGTCTGCACGAGGTCTTGGAGCCGTGCCATGGTGCTGACCGAAGAGGCATTTTCCCTTGCTGCCAACGCTTCAGCTTCATGATTGAGCGCGAAGTTTAGCACGTAGGTTTCGATGCCCCTTGCTTCAGGATTCGTACTCGCATTGGCATGGATTGAGAGAAATAGATCGGCACTGTGCTGATTGGCGATTGCGGTCCGGTCCTGAAGAGAGACGAATCTATTAGTGTCTCGGGTGAGAACGACCTCGGTTGACCCCTGGACTGCCAGCAGAGTCTTAAGCCTAAGAGCTATGTCAAGGACAAGATCGGCCTCGGTCATGTCGGTACTCCGAGTTCCTGGGTCATGACCGCCATGGCCTGGGTCTATGACCACCCGATTGACCCCTAGGCCGAGTTGCCGGGAAAGAGAAAAGTCTCCATTGGCGTTTACAGCGGGCGTGAGAGGTTCAGAGCGTTTGCTTGCTATGGCTGCAGGAATTGGCGCTTCAGGACCGCGAATGGTATCAACTACTATTCGATAAGGATTATAAAGAGTGAAGACGCTGTAATCTTCAACATTGTTTAGGTCTAGGACGACGCGAGTTGTTTCGTTAGGGTGTCGACCGAGTCGAATTTTCCTCACGACGTCATCACTAAAAGACAGCGTTGTATCCATTAAGTGGTTCGAGGCCCGAGTGCGAACTAAATCGAAAAAGACGCGGTCTGGATTTGCCAGGCGCTCGTCACGGAAGGTCACTTCTGAATTCAGCGAGATTGTTACGCGGACACCACGATCGAGCAGGGTGCGCTCGATTCCCGTTAAAAGGGTTGGATTGAGACGGGCGTCCGCCAAGGAAGCAAATTTATCAAGTGGTTCGTCGATGATGGCTTGATAATTACTCCTCGGGTATTCATTCCGGAGCATACGTAGAAGCCGCTCGCCTTCTTCACGGTCGGCAGGTTCCGCAAAATGTTCAAATGCCAGAAGGGCGAGCCAAGAGGCTTGCCAGAGCGAATTATCACTGTAAGAACTGCGGGGATATTCCCGAACGATTTCTTTATAACGTTGAATCAGGATGTGCAGTTCCTCGAGGCTTGGAGGTTGAGGGCGAATGGAACTTCGAAGAACCTGTTCACGGTTAATTGCGATTTGCCAGAGTTTGAAAGCAGGATCAGTAGGCGATGCCACTGTTGTCGAGGCAAAAATGAGTGCAGCTGCCAGAGCAAGGCATGTAATGAACGATTTAGATGGTGTCGCGGGTAACGTCATTTAGTGCTCAAATATAGGACAGATTAACAAGCCTTCTCACCGACACTATCTGAGCTGGGAATCAACCTCTTCAAAGTAGTCCTTGCCGACCAAAACGTCTCGAGCCTTGCCTCCACCGCCTGATGAAACCAGCCCCTCGGCTTCCATCATGTCAATCAACCTAGCGGCTCGACTAAAACCGACACGAAGTTTTCTTTGCAGATACGAAATAGACGCCTGACCCGTTGAAACGACGATTCGTGCAGCTTGATCGTACAGGTCATCGCGCTCAAACTGGGGCCCCTCGGGTTTTTCCTCTGATGTAATTTGATCGTTATAAACAGGGGAGGCTTGTTTTCGAAGAAAGCTCGCCACCCGAGCGTTCTCTTGCTCGGAAATGTAGGGACCGTGAAGACGAATCACTCTGGATGAGGCTGGAGGGAGGTATAGCATGTCACCGGCTCCAAGTAATTGCTCCGCCCCATTGGTGTCTAGGATCGTGCGTGAGTCGGTTTTCGAAGAGACGCGAAATGAAATTCGTGCTGGAAGATTTGCCTTAATCAGCCCGGTAATCACATCTACGGATGGGCGCTGGGTTGCCAAAATCAAATGGATGCCGACTGCGCGGGCCATCTGCGCCAGGCGGGCAATTGACTCTTCCACTTCGTTGCTGGCCACCATCATCAGGTCTGCCAGTTCATCGATTACTACTACGATATAAGGAAGCTCCTCTAGCGGTTCTTCGGAATCAGCATTCTCCCGATCCTTCGGGGTTAGCTCGGACGCGGTCTGTCTGACATTACGATTATATTGGTCAATATTTCGAACCCCGTGCGCTGCCAACAGCTTGTACCGTTCCTCCATTTCATGAACGGCCCATCGCAGTGCATTGGATGCCAGCTTCGGATCAACGACGACTGGCGTCAAAAGGTGTGGGATGCCTTCGTACATGCCGAGTTCAAGGCGCTTTGGATCGATCATGATCATGCGGACTTCGCTCGGTGTTGCACGGTAGAGAATGCTGGTAATCATGGAGTTGATAGCTACCGATTTGCCAGCCCCGGTTGAGCCTGCTATCAGCAGGTGAGGCATCGAGGCGAGATCGGTAATGAACGGTTTTCCGTGAATTGTTTTACCGAGCGTGAGACTAAGTTTTGATTTGGAACTCTGATAAATTTCTGACTCAAGCAGCTCTCTTAAAGAAATGATCTCTCGTGTCTGATTTGGGATCTGAATTCCAACAGTCGCCTTCCCAGGAATCCGATCTATGAGTACCGATTCTGCTTGCATTGCAAGGCAGAGGTCCTCAGAGAGGCTGGTGATCTTGCTGTATTTCACACCGGCGTCGGGCTTAAATTCATAAGTGGTCACGACTGGTCCGGGATGAATTTGAACCACTTCACCCTCGACGTTAAATTCACGACACTTGTCCCCCAACAGCGAGGCTCGCTCCATGAGCTCCCGCTCATCAATCTTGTGTTCATTCTGGGAGGCGTCAAGGAGGGCCGCCGGTGGATGCGAGTACTCTCCGTTGCGCGGTTCCACATTTCTTGGTGGAGGTTTTAAGACTACGTGGCCCTCAGGCTCAGTTGGGGGGCGTTGAATTTGTGGCGCAGAAGGCTCCTCAAAATCAACATCCCTATCCTCTTCAACGGACTTGGACTTCTTGACCTTCTTTTTTTGTGGTTCCGGTGACAGTTCGTCCGCTCTGGGGTCGATGTCGCCTAGTAGAGACTCTTCCTGCTTGGAAACTACGGTTCGACGCTTCTGAGCGCGTTGTTCCCTGGCCACTCTTTCAGCGATGTGCAGTCGAAAGGACTGAAGGCCGGCGATAACGAGATTCGATAGTCTTGAAAAAGCACGGCCGAATGAAAACTGTGTTGAGAGAATAACTGCCAAGAAAATCAGGGTAAGGATAAATATAATCGAGCCGGTCTTGTTAAGTCCCTGCACCAGGGCTTGGGCCAGCCAGCCACCCGCTAAGCCTCCAGGCTGGATCGCAGTAGTTGAAAAGTCAGTTGGTCCGCTACCAAGGCTGAGAAGGGAGGCTATGCAGAGAATAAAGAGGAAGGCTCCCACGAGCTTCGTATAACCCGCATCGACAGTTTCGCACCAGAAGGAATGCCATCCAATTTTGACCAAAAGGACTGGAATGAGATACGAGGCGTAGCCTAAGGTCTGATACGACATTTCGGCCAGGAAGGCCCCGACCGGTCCAACGAAGTTCTGAATACTTTCAGGGCCGGCTGTCTTAAACCACCAGACGGGATCTGCAGCATCGTAACTGGTAAGGGCGATGAGCAAAATCAGGGCTCCTGCAAAGGAAGCCACGCCTAGGAATTCGTTCATCCGTAGGGAAACCCAAGAGGTAGCCATCAGATCTCCGCACTGGTGCGATCGCAGTTGAATTCACCAAAATCGCCATTTTTTCTAGTTAACATCGACATTTCTCCCGTTTTTCTGCGCCCAGCTACCGCTAAACCCCTCATACGATATATCGGCAGAATGCAGCAGGGTCTGACCAATTAATAAGCCTCACTTCCAATGGTCTGGTGGGGCCTGAAATGTAAACCTGACGGGGCGGCCCGGGTCCCGCTCCCCCTTTGGCAGGGTGACCTAGAAATCGCCTCTTCGCTGGATTGCCGTCTATCTGGCACCACAGCTCCCAAATACTCCCAGGGGCGCAGGGATGCCCACTTAGTGTTGGTGAAAAAAGTTAGGCTACTGGTCGGGCCTGCAGGCAGGCTGCTAGGGAAGCGACTATAGCACAATCTAATCTACAAACTTGTTCAGTTCAGAGGCAATCATTGCGAATTCAGCCAGTTGGAGGCCTTCCGGCCGTCTCGTTCCATCAATATTGGTCTTACTAAGGATGCCGCTGATTTCAGCCCGACACTCTCTAACGATGGGTAGCAGGGCATTTGAAAGCATTTTGCGTCGGTGTTGGAACACTTGTCTCACAAGCTTCTCGAAAAGTTCGAAATTTGGAATCTCAAGTTTTGTTGAACGAAAGCGTAGTCTTACTACTGCTGAGCGAACTTTCGGAGGCGGGCGAAACGCGCCCGGGGGCAAGACAAGGCGTCTAGAAATCTGAGCATGAACTGCGGCCATGACGGCCAAGGGGCCGTAGGCCTTGCTACCGGGCTTGGCGATCAGCCGGTCTGCAACTTCAGATTGAAGCAATAAAGTGGCGTCCTCGAAGAGTTGGTTGGAACGTTGGATACTAAAGACCTTAAATAGTAATGGTGAAGAAATATTGAAGGGCAAGTTTCCGACTAGGCGAATAGGCGACTGCGAATATTTTTCCCGAGTTCTGAGAGTTAGTTGCTTGAGATCTGTTTCTAATACGTCCCCTTCAACAATTGTTATCTGTGGATTTTGCTGACGTCGAATATTGTTTGCTAGGTCCCGATCGATCTCTATGGCGACCACGTGGGTAGATCTTGCTGCAAGACTGTAAGTAAGCACTCCTCTGCCTGGTCCGACCTCAACGAAACAATCGGACGACTTTGGTGCGATAGCGGCGATCAATTTTGGTGTCCAGGTATCTTCTAGAAAGTGTTGGCCAAATCGCTTGCGAATCGGTGCGGAGGAATTTGTGCTGGCCCCACGTTTCCTATGCGCCTGCTGCTCCTTATTCATAGGCTGCCTGCGAATGGTAAAGGGGGATAAGCTTCTCCGTTTTTAACGCTGATGTGGCGGTGCAGGTCGTTCAGGATGTCAGTTGAGGGGCGAAAAGGCCAACTTTCCATGTTTTAGTGCACGGGACTTTTGGCTTTTTCAGAAGTTTGTGTCACCGTCTGCTCGCCAAGCGCTCGAATGTGCTCTTGTAGCGTTGTTATCAGGTTGGGCACGAACTGCATGGGTAGCACAATCTTGGCTCGCACGGGTGCCCGCACCACCCGGTCGCTCTTGGCTTCCTCAACGTCCTTTTGGGACAATGGCATCACTTCACAAAATGTAAGTGTCACATCAAAGGGCGTATGGGCAATGGCGCAGAAATTTGCATAGGTTCGTTGATGCGCGCCGGACTCTTCGTCTGGAATTATGGTGAAGTTAATCTCTTGCTTTTGTGGGCTCATTAGTCTTCCTTGCCTGCGTCGCATCTCAGGCCTAGATGCTCCTCAATACGGATTAATACCTTCGCATGATGCCTACCACTACCCCCTGAATTCTTAGATCGGCCGCTCTAATGACAATCGGTTCCATTTTTCTATTTGCTGGTTGGAGGCGAACGCTACCATTCTCTCGAAACAGCATTTTGAGGGTAACCTCCGCGTTGTTAAGTAGGGCAATTACCATCTCGCCGTTTTCGGCTGTCTTGCGGTCCTCCACGACTACATAATCGCCATCTCGAATTTGTTCATCGATCATCGAGTCGCCCCGCACCCGCAGAACGTAAGCACGGTTGTTGCCAATTAGCATTTCGGGGACAGCGATTGATTCGAGTGTGGCAACGGCCTCGATTGGCTCGCCAGCGGCCACGTATCCCATGAGGTCCAATTCCCTTGATTGGGCTCCGTGTTTGGTTGGAACGATTTCGACAGACCGACTCTTGTTCCAGCTTCGGCGAATGAAACCTTTACCTTCAAGGTTGGTTAGGTGTTTGTGAACCGTGGCGAGGGATGACAGTCCGAAACGTTGCCCGATCTCTTCAAGGCTCGGCGCGTATCCCTTTTGCTGAATAAAGTCAGCGAGGTAATTCAGTATCTCCCGCTGTCGTTTGGTTAGCGGTTGCACCTAATCTCCCAACATTTATAGAGGTATGTGATTTGTGCGTCCAAACCTGGGTAATACTCTATGCAAAGAAAAGGCGAATATCAAGCTAGCCACCTTAGCCGGTAACTAGATTTCATCTGGTAGCATCACTCTCGTGAAGCTTTCAGTAAGGCCGCTGGAATCCAGTGGTCGGCGATATGACGTTGTTGGACTCGGACTTAACAGCGTTGATCTTGTGGCAGAGATTACTGGTCCTCTAAACCCGAATACTAAATATCCAACTCGGGGAATTTACCGTAACGCGGGAGGACAGACAGCGACAGCCTTGACGGCGTGTGCAAAGTTGGAGTGGAGAGCCCGGTATATCGGTCATTTTGGGGATGACGAGAATGGCTCCTTTAGTGAATCAACCTTGATTGCCGCAGGAGTCGATGTTTCAGCTTGTCGGACGGTTCCTGACACGACTAATCAGTTCGCATTAATTATTGTTGACCAGCGAAACGGTGACCGAACGATAGTGTGGCAAAGAGACCCGGCCCTGAGAATGCGGCCAGAGGATGTCAGTCCAAAATCGGTGACTTCAGGTCGGGTACTCCTTGTTGATTGCGCTGAGACAGAAGCGGCGACGAGGGCAGCCCGATTTGCTCGTAAAGCAGGAATTCCGACCGTAATTGACGTGGAGAGGATGCGGCCGAATATCGACTCTCTTTTGTCAGAGGTTGATGTGATTATTACCGCGCAGGAGTTTCCGTCGGCCTACACCGGATACCCTGATCTCGGACGGGCAGTGCACCAACTTTACAAACGTTTTAAGGCCAGCCTTGTTGTGGTAACCCTGGGGGATCAGGGGAGTCTCGCTGTGATTGACGGTCGTGAGGTTGCGACTTCTGGCTTAAGAGTTAAGGTGGTTGATACGACGGGCGCGGGTGACGCATTCCGTGGAGGTTTTATCTCTGCCTGGCTGGCGTCTGACGGGAGCGAAGATGTCGCTGAGTTATTGGCGTATGCCAACGTGGTTGCCGCCCTCAATTGCCGTGGTCTAGGGGCACGTGGTGGCCTTCCGACCCGGTCTGACGTTCAGGAGCTTTTAGCCGCAGTGTCGTGAATATCCGACACTGGAGGCCATGCTACACTTTCGAACGAAGTCGCTGGCGTGAGGACTTTAATGATGCAGAGTGTTTTCCGAGTGGCGACCGTCCTGTTTCTTATGGCCTTTGCAATCTCGATCAAGGGGTCTGTTTTGTCTCATGCGATTCAGGATAGAGACGAGGACTTAACGGCGTCGATGGTGGCCAAGATTGCTTCCGTCGCGGCCTACGGCTTGGCCCCTCAGGAAGAATCGGGTACTCGGAGAACACGAGTTTCGGACGCTGAGCTAAATGCATTTCTGAATTCGTCAGTAGTAGTTTTGCCGGAAGCATTGGCTCGACCTCGATTCACTTTTATAGGTGAGGGCGCGTTGTTGGCTGAAGCGGTCGTGGACCTTGATAGGGTTGGCGAGCGGCCGACTGCGGGTCCTTTTGACCCGCTCAGTCTTTTGTCCGGCCAGCTTCCAGTGAAGGCTGTCGCAGTGATTGATTCAGCGGATGGCCTTGCGAGAGTTAATATTGACTATGTTGAGATTGGGGGCATTCGTATTCCTCACGGGCTGGCTAGAGAATTGATTGCTGGGTACACAGAGTCAGCAGTTCGACCCGAGGGCGTTGATGTTGATTTGGAGTATTCTCTGCCTCATCGTATTTTGGCAATACAAGTTCGTCCAGGCGATGCCGTTATCATTCAGTAATTGAGTGTAACGATAAATCCTTTGGGTCAACGCTGGGTCCGTTGCGAGAATAAATGGCAATGAGTCCAGACACCTTCCTCGAAACGCCCCTGCAATATTTAAAGGGAGTCGGTCCACGTCGCGCCGAGGAGTTTGCTCAGGCACAGCTCCTGACAGTTGATGACCTCCTTCATCGATTCCCAATTCGATACGAAGACCGAAGTTGTTTTGAGTCCATAGATGGTCTTAAAGCTGGAATGACGGTCTCGGTTCTGGGCGAAGTCGTTCGCACGGCTGTACGATCCACTCGTCGGCGGGGATTCACCATATTTGAAATTCAACTTGCTGATGCAAGCGGCACTATCCGTGTCAGTTTTATGAACCAACCGTTTCTTCGGGAGGTCTTCAAGGCGGGCCAGCAGGCCATTTTATTCGGAACCGCAGAAGTTCGCAGAGGAGGGGGTCTGCAATTCACCAATCCTGAGTATGAAATATTTGGCAATGCTTCGAAAGAATTCGGACTGCATGGAGAAATGCAATCGGATCCTTTGGTCATAGGCGAGAGGCGTATTCATACTGGTCGAATCGTACCGATTTATGAGCGGGTTGGAGCAGTGACAACTAAGATGCTGAGGCGGATCGTGTTTGATGCGCTCCAACGTCTACCGAACAATCTTGAGGATCTCTTGCCGGAACAGCTTCGGCGGAAAATGGGCATTCCTGATACCCGTGCGGCATTTATCGGAATCCATTTTCCTGAAGAGCATACCGAGCTTTCCTTGCTGAACAGTTTTCGCTCTCCCGCTCAACAGAGAATGATCTTTGAGGAATTCTTTTTTTTCCAATTGGGACTTAGATTGCGTAGGCGAGCTCGTGAGGTTGAGCGTAAGCCCGTAGTGCCTTTAGTAGACAGTCGGGTTCGTAATGCAGCAATTCAGGTATTACCCTTCAAGCTAACGCAGGGACAGAAGGAGGCGCTGAGACAGATCGTTGATGATATGCGTAGGCCTGTGCCGATGAACCGCCTATTGCAGGGTGATGTTGGCGCGGGCAAAACGATCGTAGCGCTCATTGCAGCGCTTGTGGCTATGGAGAATGGTCTTCAGGTTGCCTTGATGGCGCCAACTGAAATTCTTGCTGCTCAACATTCTAGAACCCTTTCGCAGTACTTGGGTGCAAGTCGATTTGATGCGGTTAGGTTGTCCGGAGGCATGACTGCTTCTTCGCGCAGCCAGACGATTCAAGCGCTTGCTGGTGGAGATGCTCACTTAGTGGTTGGGACGCATGCCCTGTTGCAGGCTCCGATTGTATTTAGGAAATTGGGCCTTGTGATAATCGACGAACAACACCGGTTTGGAGTAGACCAGCGAGCTCAACTTCGGGACAAAGGGTGGTGTCCTGACGTTCTGGTTATGACTGCAACTCCGATTCCTCGAACCCTAGCGATGACCAGCTATGGAGATCTTGACATATCAACCATAAAGGATCTGCCTCCAGGACGGCGGCCTGTCAAAACAATCGCAAGATCAGAGAGACGTCGAGGCGAAGCGTACCGCCTGATTCAGCAAGAAGTTGAGGCTGGGCACCAAGCTTACGTAGTGTGTCCGTTAGTGGAAGAGTCAGACAAAGTTGACCTCAAGGCTGCCAAGGAGACTTTTGATTACCTAGCGACGTCGATGTTTCCTGATCATCGTGTGGGCCTGGTTCACGGCAAGCTGAAGGAGGGCGAGAAGGACCAAATTATGCTCGGCTTCGTGGCCGGGGAGTGTGACATCCTCGTATCCACTACCGTTATTGAGATTGGTGTAGATGTTCCCAATGCTACGGTGATGATGGTCGAACAGTCGGAACGATTTGGTTTAGCGCAGTTACATCAACTTCGGGGACGAGTCGGCCGAGGGAAATCCGCGTCACATTGCATTCTTATGTATGGGCCTAGCGTCAGCGACCTAGGCAAAGAGCGATTAAGGGCAGTCACAGAAAGTACAGATGGGTTTTATCTTGCAGAAAGAGATCTTGAGCTACGTGGTCCCGGGGATGTGTTTGGTACCCGCCAGTCCGGCATGCCCATGTTTCGGATGGGTGATTTACTTCGCGATCGAGCGTTGATGGAAAATGCCAGTGGAGAGGCCGAGCGTTGGTTAACATCAGAGCATGACAGCAAGGGTTTAATTAGTTTCGTAGAGGCAACTTGGGAGAAGCGATTTAGATTGGGCGGCGTTGGGTGATTAGAATTCTCGGGCAACTGGATCGCTTCTGAGTTTTGATATGCGTGTTATTGGTGGCGCTCTTAAGGGACGACGGCTAGATCCCCCAAAATGGCCCGGTCTTCGTCCTACGTCGGATAGGCTAAGAGAGACATTGTTTAATGTCCTCGGCGATCGAGTAGATGGCGCTCAGTTTATTGATGGGTTTGCTGGGACTGGCGCCGTCGGCATTGAGGCGCTCAGTCGAGGAGCTGCCCACGTGACGTTCGTGGAAACGGATCCACGTGCTGTGCGACTCATTAAAGCCAACCTTCGTCACTGTGCTTTAAAGGCTCGTTATACTATCGTGCATGTAGCAATACAGAGGGCCTGGAGAATAATGAAGGATGGATCATCTGGCATCATCTTTCTGGATCCTCCTTATGGGTATGCCGACCTCGAGACTGTTTTGGTTGGGGCTGCCGGACAGTTAGCTGAGGACGGGTTGGTGGTGTTAGAGCATGCCGCTCGGCGAAAGATAGACGAGAGTGTTGACGGCTTATCGCGAAGTCGCGTTGTCTCTGCTGGAGACAGCGCTCTGAGTTTCTATGATTCGAAAGTGTGAATGGATTAATTCTAACAGGTGAATGGTTAGAGGTGGTTATGGTTGGTGCGAGTGATAGAAAACGCGTTGCTGTGTATCCTGGGTCTTTCGATCCGTTAACGAACGGTCACGTCGACATCATTCTTCGCGGCGCTCGATTATTTGACCGCATAATTGTGGCTTTACTCGAGAACGCTGATAAATCACCCATGTTCACCATTGGGCAGCGACTTGAAATTGCTAAGAAAGTGTTTGCTTCTCATCATAATGTCGATGTCGATACCTTCGACGGACTGCTCGTAGATTATGTGAGGCTTCAGGGGGCGAACGTAATTGTGAGGGGTCTTCGAGCAATCTCTGATTTTGAATTTGAACTACAGATGGCCCTTATGAATCGACGGTTAAATCCGGACGTCGAAACAGTCTTTATGATGCCAGCGGAGCATTACACGTATGTAAGCTCTCGACTTGTGAAAGAAATATGTGGGCTTGGCGGCTCAATAGCTGGATTGGTGCCTGAGACGGTTGAGGCTCAATTACGACAGAAGCAGAAATCCAAGTAAGAGAGTAGGCGTTTACTGCGGTAATAGGCGCTGGAAGAGCGGAGTGTGGCAGTGGATATGTTGGCCGATAGGATGAACCGGGTTGCCTCTTCGCCTACGTTGAAAGTTGGCTTAGAGGCGGCGCGACTTCGCCGCACCGGCGCGGACGTGGTTGATTTTGGTGCCGGTGAGCCTGACTTTTCCACGCCTCCAAGTGCAAAGGCTGAGGCTAAAGCTGCGATTGATGCAGACTTCACGAAATATACGGCGAACGCTGGAATAGATGAGCTAAAAGAAGCAATTGCTAATCGGTATCGTTCTGCTTACGGGGTTGATTATTCGCCAGGGCAGGTGATCGTAACTGCCGGGGGAAAGCAGGCTCTCTACAATACCGCGATGGCGTTATTTGGTCCGGGTGATGAGGTTGTAACCCATTCACCGGGATGGCCATCAATCCCAGAGCAAATACGGCTGGCTGACGCCGCTCCTGTAATGGTGAGGACTGATGCTGAAGACGGTTTTCGAGTCAAGCCGCAGGCCATTCTGTCTGCACTCACTCGCCGCACACGGGGAATCATCATTAACTCACCAGGGAATCCAACGGGTGCGGTGATATCAGAAGGTGACCTCGCGCTGATCGCTGACGAGGCAAAGGCTCGAGGGATTTGGGTCGTACTAGATTTATGTTACGAGCGTCTTATTTACGAATCAGTTGCGCACAATTTACCCATGGTCTTATGGAGTCGGATGCCCGAGTTGTCAATAGTTACAGGTTCTATGTCGAAGGCTTATGCGATGACGGGTTGGCGTTGTGGCTGGGTAATTGGACCGAAGCAGGTTGTTGCTGCATGTGGCGCCATTCAAAGTCACGCAACCTCGAATGTCTGCTCGATCACGCAGCGAGCGGCGCTCGGAGCACTTGAGGGCCCGCAGGAATGTGTTGACGAGATGCTTGAGGAATATCGATCTCGTCGAGATCGTGTCATGGATTGGCTCCAGAGCGACTCGCGAATTCGCCTTGTGAGGCCAGCCGGAGCCTTCTATCTTTTTCCAGACATCTCGGAACTTCTGTTAGATTGTAAGATTCCAACCTCAGTAGACTTTGCTCAGAAATTACTCACCGAAGCGCACGTTGCAGTAACCCCAGGCGAGGCATTTGATGCGCCTGGATTTCTACGTATTTCCTACGCCACCTCGATTGAACGATTGCGTGAAGGGGTTGAAAGGATTCATAGGTTCATACGTAGCTTCGGTCCGGCGCCCGGAACTGTCTGACCTGTCGATTTGTGAGGTCGCCTTGGTTATGTGTGGAAGACCTCCTCTTCCTAGAGAAGCATGTTGAAAGCAGAGTTTATTCGTAAAGTTGAAGAGGTTGTTGGGCTGAAAGGCTGTGGTCGTGGCCAAGACGCTCTTGAACTCTACAGCGCTGACGCCTCGAGGTGTGAAGGAAGGGCTGAACTTGTGGTCTTTCCTGACACTACGGACCAGATTTCCACCGTTGCAGCATTGTGCAATCACCATCGGGTGCCGCTAACGGTGAGAGGGGCTGGTACGGGCTCTACGGGAGGTGCTGTACCGTCGCAGGGCGGCATCCTATTAGCCATGGAGCGTTTCAGTCGCATCATTGAAATTGATCAAGTTAACCTCCTGGCTATAGTCGAGCCGAACGTTGTAACCGGTGAGCTCCAGAAGATGGTTGAGTCGATAGGATTATTTTATCCACCGGATCCGGCTAGTTTGAATCGCTGCGCTATTGGGGGAAATATCGCGGAATGCGCAGGCGGTCCAAGAGCGTTTAAATATGGAACCACTAAACGTTATGTTCTTGGCTTGGAGGCTGTTTTGGCAACTGGAGAAATCATTCATACCGGTGGCAAGACAGTGAAGAATGTAGTCGGGTACGACCTGACCCAAACCCTGATTGGATCGGAAGGTACGTTGGCCATCGTGACTAAGGCCATACTTCGCTTGATACCTCTTCCTCCATGTCGTGAAACAGTTCAAGCGACGTTTAGGCATGTTGATGACGCGGTTGGGGCAATGATCGAGCTGGTCAAGGCCCGTGTTATTCCGTCTGCGTTAGAGCTTATTGACCTGGAATCACTCGAAGCCGTTGCTCGCTACTTAGACGATCGAACTCTGGCGCCAGCGGGGACGGCAGCGATGCTTTTACTAGAGGTGGATGGGTTACCGGAGACAGTGCGAGAGGAGGCAGCCCGGGTTGAGGATGCTTGTCGGCGGGTTGGCGCGGAGACCGTCCGATGTGCGGCCGATGTCGAGACCCGGGATGAATTGTGGCGGGTACGCCGAGAGCTGTCGCCGGCCCTTAAGGTGATTGCAGGGTTAAAACTAAATCATGATGTTGTTGTTCCTAAATCTAAGGTGCCTGACCTGTTTAAGGTGGTGGAGCAGCTTCGAATCAATTTTGATCTAACCATTGCATGTTTTGGGCACGTCGGGGATGGCAACATACACGTCAACATCATGGTCGATCCAAATGAACTTCGTGCGGTTTCCCGCGCAGCTGATGCGGAGCTTCAATTGTTTAAAGAGGTCGTTCGCCTAGAAGGTGTGATTAGTGGCGAACACGGCATCGGCTTGTCAAAGCGACCGTTTATGAAGCTCGGCTTATCATCTGACGAACTGGCCTTAATGAGTCGACTCAAGGCTGCGTTTGATCCAAACGGAATATTGAACCCTGGTAAAATCTTTCCCGATTGTTCGCAGGACGATTCAGAAAGCAGTGGATGACACGGACCAAGGACTGCCTGGCTAACGGTTCGTTACGATTAAGACGTTCTGTAGAATATTTTCAGGATCCGGCTGGAGAAGATCGCGTATACGCAGGCCGGCTCTATCGATGTAAGTAATTTGGTCAATTGGTCGTCCCAGTTGCTGTGCTCGTGGCCTCAGTCCTACCCAATCTCTTTCCGGAAGTATGCATAGGACCGGCGTCGTTGTTTCCAGAAAAGCGCTGACTTGCTCGGTGGTGAACATTTCGTGGCGCGGATGCCCGGAATAGAAGACCTGGTTCCGACCGAATGCCCGATAGGTACCGAGCAGATATTCACTCTGCCAATGTTTTGAGATGATGGCGCTTACCTGCTCAACGGGTGCTGGGCGATAAGTTGAAAACAGCTGTGTGTGAAGAACCAGGAGGATCACAGCGCTAGCAGCTGTGATTATAGGTATTACCCGATTCAGGGAAACGAAGATTGGCGAAATGGCGACCGCCGTTCCGGCGCCAATTAGGATGAGCCCCGTAAGCCAGGGATAGGTCGATCCAAGAAGCTCGAGTATCGGAGAAGCTCGAAAAAACAGAATGCCGAGGATTAACCAAAAGGTGGCAACCAACGCCACGGAGGTGCGCATCAATAGCGTGGGCTGTGCGCTGAGTTGCCTTTGAATACTCCTAGCAAGAAGGATGGCCAATGGTGCAAGGGCGGGAAGAATGTAGCGTGGCTGCTTGCCAATCGAAAGAGTGTAGAAGAGTAGTGGAGCAGCTGCCCAGACAACAAGCCGTAGACAAGTCGGTGATGGAAGTGTTCTGGCCTTGAGTGCTTTGATGAGGTCGGGTATCCACAGAATCGTGAATGGTGTCCAAGGTAGCAACCCGCCGGCAAGCACTGGAAGGTAAAACCATAGCGGTCGCGTTTGATTAAATTCTTCTGTTGTAAACCTTGCAATATTCTCGCCGACAAAAAAATAAACAAGGTAGGAAGGGCCGTGCTGATAAGCCATGACCAGGAACCATGGTGAGGCCAATACGAGAAATAGCAGGATGGCTATCACCGGCAAGATTGGTCTAAGACCGGTGGAGCGTCCAGGGCCAGGACTGACGACGCCTGGGTTGGCGTGTTTCCAATAAGCCAGCGGTAACGCAACCATTAAAGGTAAAACGATTCCGATCGGCCCCTTTGCAAGACATGCAAGCGCTGCCGAGGCCGCCGCGGCTAGGAGCCATGTCCGACGGTGCGAATCGGAATTAACGGCCTGGCCATTTCCAGCATCGATCGGGTTGCATGACAACGCCCGTAATAATGACCATGTTGCGAAAACAATAAGCACCGTTACGGGTAGGTCGGGAAGAGCTTGCCATGCAATCGCAGAAGTGCCGAATGTTGTGGCTACTATGGAACCGGCGAGAAATCCAGTGGAGGTGTTGTACCATCGCCGACCTATTGTGAAGGTTAGTAGGACTAATAAAAGGCCCGCAAATGCGGATGGAAAGCGAGCAGCGGTCTCATTGACACCAGTGAGTAAGTAGCCTGTTCCGATGAGCCAGTACATCAGGACGGGCTTTTGAAATCGTACAGTGTCGTTGTAATGGGGAGTTAGCCAATCACCGGTCATCACCATTTGACGGGCAGCTTCGGCATAATATGCCTCATCCGAGTCCGCTATGGCGCCATTACCGAGGGCGAGGAAGAACGTGACAGCGCAGAGCACCACGAGCCAGCGTAGGGGCGTCTGCACGGGTGGATTGTAACCCAGCTAGGAAGTGTAAAGATGGGATCGCGGGCTTGTTAATGGCGTTTTTTCTAGCAGTTGACAGTCCTGAGCCTCTTTCGTATACTCAAATCTCGTCGGGCATTGCTCGCATTGCGAATAGTCAGACTGCGGAACTTCCTGTTTCGCCTTTTACAATCCGCACCCCTTACAACCTCTACTTACGGTTAACGTCTTTATGACAACAGAAAAAAAGCGCTCCTCAGCGCGTGCAGCCAACGATCAGGCCAGCGGCCAAGATTCAACAGCGGTTACGTCCCCGAAGTTGGCTCAGAAATCGAACTCCCGAAAACAGGGAAACACCTTAAACATTAGCGAGCTTAAGGAGATGAGTATCCAGAAGCTCACTCAAGTTGCCAAGGACCTGAGTGTTGCTGGCGCGACTGGCATGCGGAAACAGGAGCTCATTTTTCAGATTCTGAAAGCACAGACGGAAAAAAGTGGCTTCATTTTCTCTGAGGGTGTGCTTGAGGTATTGCCTGACGGTTACGGTTTTCTACGCGCGCCTGACTACAACTACCTTCCAGGGCCTGACGACATTTACGTTTCTCCGTCACAAATACGTAAGTTTGATTTGCAGACTGGGGACACGGTGTCTGGGCAAATCCGGCCACCGAAGGAGGGAGAGCGTTATTTCGCCTTGATTAAGGTTGAAGCCGTGAACTTCGAGGCGCCTGATCAGGCTAGGAACAAGTTATTTTTTGAAAACCTAACACCTCTTTATCCTGAGGAGCGGGTGAAGCTCGAAACCGGAGGTGACAATTTGTCAGCTCGGGTCATGGACCTCATGACCCCAATAGGCAAGGGACAACGTGGGTTGATCGTGGCCTCGCCGCGTACGGGCAAGACGATGCTGCTGCAGAACATCGCCCAATCAGTTTCTGCAAATCACCCTGAAGTCTATTTAATAGTGTTGCTAATTGACGAACGGCCTGAAGAAGTCACAGATATGCAGCGGTCCGTAGATGGGGAGGTCATTTCATCAACATTTGATGAGCCAGCGCAGAGGCATGTGCAGGTTGCTGAGATGGTGATAGAGAAGGCTAAGCGCCTAGTAGAACATAAAAAGGATGTGCTCATTGTTCTCGATTCAATTACGCGGCTCGCACGGGCGTACAACACCGTAATACCACCCTCCGGGAAAGTCCTTTCTGGCGGCTTAGATTCGAATGCATTGCAGAAACCGAAGCGGTTTTTTGGTGCCGCCAGAAATATTGAGGAAGGTGGCTCCTTAACGATCATGGCAACCGCATTGGTTGATACTGGCTCGAGAATGGACGACGTGATTTTTGAAGAATTTAAGGGCACCGGCAATATGGAGATTCACCTTGATCGAAAATTAGTCGAAAAACGTGTTTTCCCTGCGATTGACATACAAAAGAGTGGCACTCGGAAGGAAGAGTTGCTAATTGATAAGGATGATCTCAATAGGGTGTGGGTGCTTCGTAAGGTATTAGCACCTCTTTCTGCGGTTGAGGCGATGGAGCTTTTGTTGGATAAGATGGGCAAGGCGGAGTCGAACTCCGACTTTCTTTCGGCAATGCAAAAAATGGGATAGGTAGGGTGCCGGTGGCTGGAACGATGACGATTAAGGTTCGACGGAATGGCCCCTATCGTATAGATGGCGAAGGGGTGACGATTATCGATTGGCAGGGGCAGAAATATGCCGCCAAGGACGGTAACGTTGTTCTCTGCCGGTGTGGCGCTTCAGCCAATAAACCGTTTTGTGACGGCGCCCATTCTCGAATTGGATTTGCGCCAGACTCAACTACTGAGGATAACTTGACTTAGGTCGGATAGGGGGTCGAGTAAAGGGCCACTAGGAAGGCTCCTTTGCCGTGTTAGACCCCTCGAGTTTAGCTAATGCCTCGTAATGAGCGCGTTCCCTGTCGTTAAGCTGAGTTGGTAATAGAAGCTCGACGGTTGCGTAGAGAGCGCCGCGATCCTCTGGCTTTCGCACTCCCGGCATTCCCTGTCCTTTTAAGCGGAACACCTGCCCAGGTTGGGTTCCTGGTGGTATTTTTAGATTGAGGGCTATCCCCTCAACGTTTTGCACGGGAACGGCTCCTCCTAGAATAGCTGTTGTGAGTGGAACAGTAACCGAGGTATGAAGGTCGCGCCCTTTTCGGCGAAACTTCGGATGTGGGACAATTCGCACTCTTAGCAGCAGTTCTCCCGAAGCAGTCGAGCCGCCTTCTGGGCCATAAGGGATTCGAATTCGAGAGCGGTCGCTTACACCAGGTGGAATTCGGACGCTAACCACTCTAGTTTTATTGGCACTAAGAATTGAGATGCGTCGCTCCACGCCCAGAAAAGCTTCCTCGAGTGATAGGTCGATTGTCTGATTCACCTCTTTTGATTCTTTTCGCCGAGGACCTCGGGGGCGGGGTTGGCCAGGAGTTCCTCCAAAAAAGGCGTTAAAGAAATCCGAGAATGGGCTTGCGCCGTCGGCTCCTAGATTAGGTCCTCTAGTGGCATCGCCAAAATCAATTGTCCACCCACCACCGCCTCCAAAGGGCATTCCGCGGCCGAATGGGTCCTGATGGGGAGTGCCTGGCGATCCTGATTGCTCATACATCTTCCAGTTAGCTCCCAGCTCGTTGTATTTCCTTCGGGTCTCAGGATTCCCCAAAACCTCATAGGCCTCGGTAATGTTTTTAAAGACCGATTCGGCTTTTGCATTACCGGGATTCACATCCGGATGATGTTTACGGGCGAGCCTGCGGTAGGCCTGCTTGATTTCCTTATCAGTGGCGTTCTTGCTTACCCCGAGAGTGTCGTAATAGTCCATAAATTGCATGATCCGGCTGATAACCTGATGAGTTGACAGGAGACTGGATTAATCGAATCATTGAATGAAGGATTTGATCATTACGAAATATGAGGCAAATTAGTGATTGATATAGACTTTGGTTGGAACGAATCTATCTCTTGATACAACGTGGGTCAAGATCGGACGGTAACTACTCTCTCGAATGCTGGAAGTTGTAAACGCAGCCTGGTAGAGCCTTCTAACTTTTCACCCTGCACGGACTTTTAACATTGACTAATCGAGAAACCTTTTCCTCTCGCTGGGGGCTTATCCTGGCCGGTCTCGGTCTGGCGGTTGGAACTGGTAACTTGTGGCGCTTTCCGCGCATTGCTGCAGAAAACGGCGGCGCTGCATTCCTCATTCCATGGATCATTTTTTTGTTTTTGTGGTCATTGCCCCTCATGATCGCAGAGTTTGGCATTGGCCGCGGCACTCGTCGCGGCGTAGTTGGCTCCTTCGCTAAGTTGATCGGGTCACGATACGCATGGATGGGTGGTTTTATCGCCGTTACAACGATAATGGTTCTGTTTTACTACACCGTTGTCACCGGTTGGGCGTTGAAGTATTTTTTCGTCGCGATCAGGGGGGGAATACCCGCAGGGTCCCCAGAAGCCTACTGGGCAACTTACAGCCACTCGGTGTGGCAGCCCATTTTCTTTCACCTTATTTCTGTCGGGATCGGCGCCTTTATTATTCAACGTGGAGTTGTGCATGGGATTGAACGAGCGAATCGCATTCTTATTCCAATATTGTTTCTATTGTTGATCGTGGCGGTTATTCGGTCTGTGACACTTCCAGGTGCGGACCGCGGTTTGGCGTTTTTGTTTAACCCTGACCTCTCGGCATTAAAAAGCCACAAAACTTGGCTCGAAGCGCTGACTCAATCTGCATGGTCTACTGGTGCTGGGTGGGGCATGCTGCTTACCTATGCGACGTATATGCGGCGAAATGACGATGTTGTGTTGAACGCATCTACAATTGGCTTAGGTGACAACTCGGCATCGCTTTTAGCCGGCATGGCGATAGTGCCGACGGCGTTTGCCTTACTCTCGAATGAGGAAGCCCAGGCGGCTATGGCATCCGGCAATGAAGGCCTAACCTTTATATGGATTCCACAGCTCTTTGCACTGGTGCCGTTCGGCCACGTCTTTCTTCCCTTGTTTTTTTTAGCGTTGTTTTGTGCGGCCCTTTCCACCTTGATTGCGATGATTGAGTTTGCAACTCGAATACTGATGGACGGAGGTGTGAAAAGACGCAGAGCGGTACGATTGGTTGCCAGCGTGGTGGCAGTCATGGGAATACCTTCTGCGGTGAGCATGACGGTGTTTGTGAATCAGGACTGGGTGTGGGGACTCGCACTTATGATCAGCGGGTTATTTATTGCGATCGCCGTAATACGGTTTGGTCAAGATCGATTTTTGAATGAGTTTGTTAATGTTGAAGGTAACGACCTGAATCTTGGACGATTCTACGGATGGCTTATTAGATATGTAGTGCCAGCTGAGTTTATCGCTATCTTTTCCTGGTGGGTGTATGCCGCGGTCACAGCGCCAGGGTCTAAGCCTTGGTGGAATCCTACCGATCCGGTCGGTCTTGGTACGTGTTTGCTTCAATGGGGCGTGGCTCTGTCGCTCCTGATCTATTTCAATAAGGGCATCGCAGAACGTAGTTTGCATGAAGAGAAGGGGCAATTATGAGTTACGACACCTGGATAATGATGGTTATCGTGCTCATCGTGAACTGGGGTGGCTTTGTAGCGATGCTCGCCTATGGTATTCAGCGAGAGGCTCGAAAGGAGAAGTTAGGGTCTATTTCAAAGCCGGACCATTATTGAGGTGGGAACTGTCCTCGGGATGACGATTTCTAGGATTTCTGCCAAGACATTCCCTACGGTCTTTTATCAGGGTGGATGGGTTCTTCGAAGGAGGATGATGTGGGGTATCCAGAGTTCATGATCGCGCCGATGCGTGAAGAGTTAGTGCGGTTAGGCGTGAAAGAGCTACGCACTGCCGCTGAGGTGGACAACCTCGTTAAAGATACCAAGGGTACGGTGATGGTGGTAGTGAACTCTGTCTGTGGCTGTGCAGCCGGGCGGGCTCGGCCAGGGGTTGCCTTAGCGCTTCAGCATGCGACAACACCTGATGTTACCGCCACGGTCTTTGCCGGGGCGGACATTGAGGCCACCGAACAGGCTCGGTCCCACTTCGTTGGATATCCGTCCTCATCTCCAGCAATTGGACTACTCAAGGATGGCCACCTGGTCTATATGATGGAGCGACATCAAATTGAGGGTCAGGAGGCTCCAGCTATCGCCAGACAGTTAATCGGTGCATTTGAAGAGCACTGCTCGACAGTCGAAGTCGCTCGTTGAGTCGGTTACGGTTGGTTTTCTGGCGGGCGGTGGATGCATGCCGCCCGTTCTTATTGTACCGGTAGTTATTTAGAGCAAGGACTGGTAACGGGAAGCGGGCCTACGTGAGCGTAGCGGTTAGACGTGCTTGCAACAACTTCGTCATCATGCCTTGAGGACCACCAAATGCAATTAGTAGAACCGCCTGAAATGGCGAGTCGGGACTTGAAGTCATAAGCGCGTTAATTGAATTCTACCCTAGGAAAATCGGGATGTGGATCAGTCGGAAAGTATGGGTCGGTTGTTGCCCGTGCTATACTCGCCCGTTTTTATGTCTCGAATACTTGTGACAAATGATGATGGCATTCGATCCGACGGTCTGGAATCTCTTGCTGTCGCACTCGAAGAGTTGGGCGATGTGGTGGCGGTTGCACCTCTACTCGAGTCTAGTGCGATTAGTCACTCATTAACACTGCGGAGACCGTTACGACTAGAGCGGATTGCACGACAAAGGTACGCTGTGGACGGTACGCCGGCCGATTGTGTAAACGTCGCTCTAGTGAAGCTCCTAGGGGGGCTACCGGATGTGGTGGTCTCCGGAATCAATAAGGGGGCTAACGTCGGTGATGACGTTTTCTATTCGGGCACGATTGCTGGGGCAATGGAGGCGACACTACTCGGGATTCCCAGTTTGGCAATATCTTTAGAGCGAACGGCAAACCCATTCAATTTTTCCCAAGCTTGCTCAGTGGCCGTAAGTCTTACCAAATCAGTGCTTAGTGAACGATTGCCTGAGCGAACAGTTCTTAACGTGAATGTTCCCGAGCGGCCTGCGAAAGGTGTTCGCGTAACCGTTCAGGGCCGTCGAAATCCAGTTTCATCCTTAGCCGATCGCCTTGACCCTCGAGAGGAGCCATATTTTTGGATTCAACAGGGTAAGGCGCGTTGGGAGGAGATGGAACATTCTGACCACCATGCATTAGCTGATGGCTGGATATCGATAACGCCACTTCAGTCAGACCTAACTAATCATGCGGCCCTAGAACTTATAGCTGACTTGTCTCGTACTCGATCGACTGAGGTAGAATAGGCGGCCAAACGGTCGGGGCGTGGCTCAGCCTGGTAGAGCACTCGGTTCGGGATCGAGGGGTCGGAGGTTCAAATCCTCTCGCCCCGACCACTTTCCATAGCAGGCGCGGATTTAGAATGTCGATCGCGCCATCGTAACTCGAGATTACGATCTACTAACGATTAACCTTCTCGTGGCCTCTTAGTAACTCGTGGTTGGCGCTCTTGGTTTCACGTATCGGTCGTACCAGGCCAGGTAACGTTCATAGCGGTCTTGCTGATAGGTTGGACGGCGAATGCCGTGGCTTTGATCGGGATAGATAACCAATTCGGTTTCTCTCCCAAGCCGTCTAAGAGCTTGGTATAGCTGCTCTGAATTTAACGCTGGAACATTCCAGTCAACTTCGCCATTCATGACAAGAGTAGGTGTCGTGATGTCGTCAACTCTGAAAAAAGGCGATAGATGAATCCAAAGATCTAGGTTGCGCCACGGCAGGCCAAGTTCTGCTTCCCACTGACGTTGATAATGGTCGGTTCCGTAATTCGATAGGTAGTTGACTTCACTCGCGCCAGTTATTGCTGCTCGAAATCGGTTCGTCTTGGTTATGACGTGGTTCGTCAATATACCGCCGTAGCTCCAGCCTCCAATTCCAAGTCGGTTGGGGTCAGCGATATTGTTCTCAACCAGGTGATCGACGGCTGCAATTACGTCATCAAAATCCTTATTGCCCCAGTCAGCCCAGATAGCCCGCGAAAATTCAAATCCATAGCCAGATGATCCTCTCGGATTTGCCGCGACGACGGCGTAGCCATGAGCTGCAAAGAGTTGCCATTCGAAGCGAAAAGCTGTCGAATATTGGCTCACTGGTCCGCCGTGAATTCTTAGCAGTGTTGGTAATTCGGTGCCTTCGGGTTCCCCTGGCGGCCGGGTGAGAAACGCTCCCACCGGGGTTCCATCAGCACTTACCGCTGTGAACCGTTCTACTGGCGCAAGTGTGATAGTGGCAAGATGTTTATCATTGACTTGGCTTATTCGCGTGAGTCCGCTTGAGTCGACACGAGAAATTTCCCCTGGGTAGTGCGGCTGGCTTTCCAGAATGACGATGTTGCCGTTCTTGTCGAGGTCGAAATTTGACAAAGTTCTTTCCCCGGCAACTACGCGTTCAACGGCTCCACCATCAATTGGGGATTTTGCCAAGTGCCGATTGCCCTCGTCCTCAAGTAGGAAAAGAACATGTTCGCCATCGGGTGTCACTCGCGGAGACGAGCCGTTGCGATCCAGTTCTGCGCCTAGGTGGATTGGGTTTCCTCCCGCGACAGGAATTACTGCGACATACCGAGGGGCATACCAAATGTCAGATGGATTTCCACCGGCAACGTAGGTAATAAATGTGCCATCAGGACTAAAAGAAGGTGAGCCGTCACTACCCTCAGAAGTTGTGAGTTTTCGAATCGTTGCATCCGAGCGTGGCTCGGTTAAGAAGATGTCGGTATTCGCATTGGAGTCGGGTTCCTCGGTCCGATTACTAACGAAAGCAAGAAGAGATCCGTCGGGAGACCAGGCTGGCGAGGAATCATCATGGGGTCCGTCGGTGACTTGCTGGGTATTCTTGGTGGTTACATCGAAAACATGAAGGTGACGATGACGATTAGTCAAATAGCCCTGTCCGTCCCGTTTAAATTGAAGCCGCGTGATGACTATTGGCTTTCTAACGTCGGAATCATTCGATTCATTCGGATCCGCATCGGAGGCGATTATGGCGAGCTTGGATGCGTCGGGAGACCAGCTGAAACTCGAAACGCTTCCGTCGTAACTTGTAAGCCTGATCGCCTCACCGCCGCGACGGTCAAGGAGCCATACCTGTGAGCCGTTTCCCTCTCTTGAGGAGAGAAAGGCGAGATATCGCCCGTCCGGACTCCACCGAGGACTTGATTCCGAACCTTCCGTGGAGGTCAGACGGACGGCTTCTGCCGTAGGATCCGTCAGTGACGACATATAAATGTCCACATCGCGACGATCGGCGTCAATATCCATGCCGGAAACTGTGTAGGCAACCCACGCGCCGTTGGGACTAATCGTGGGTGCGCCAACGGTGCGTAGTTCGAAAAGGTCGGCAATTTCTAAGGGCTGACGGTTTTGTCCAAATACGGGACTGGCAAGCGCCAGGCAGATTAGCAAGGTGTAAAGCGATCGTGCCGTCGTGTTCATAGACGCCTTTCGTGCCGTAAAGAGGACATCGAGATGCGAACTCCAATGCATTGTAGGCGATTCTGCTTGGCTTGACACAAAAGTGTCGGCGCTAGAGGATCGGGTTTCCTGTGGACAGAGACCCGACCCGAGGTATCCAAGATTGTTATGAGCCTAAATGATGAGAAGCTGAGCCGAAGTACCAGATTTGACCGATTTAGCCAGAGAACCGAATGGCCGATGGCTATTCTGGCTATCAGCCTTGTTCCAATTCTTATCATTGAGAGCGAAGCGGTCGACCCGACCGTGCTAAACATTGCACTCTTATTGAATTGGATAATTTGGTTTGCGTTCTGTGCGGAGTATTTTTCCAAGCTTGTCCTGGCTCCCCAACGACTCAAATTCATTCGCGTCGCATGGTTTGACCTTGCCATTATTTTGCTATCTCCGCCGTTTCTTCCGGCGCTTTTTGAGGGCACCCGTACGTTACGACTACTTCGAGTGCTTCGTCTCCTTCGGGTGCTGGCGGTGGCTGGTCTTGGACTTCGACTCTTACGGAAGCTTCTCGGGCGGCATCAATTTCATTATCTTGGGACAGTTGCTGTTGGCCTCGTGGCTCTTTGCGGCGTGGGTGTCTATTTTCTTGAGCGAAACGAAAATCCCTCAATCGATACTTTTGGGGATGCACTGTGGTGGGCAATCGTGACAGCTACTACCGTCGGATACGGTGATGTTTCTCCTGTGACGATAGAGGGGCGGGTGATTGCCGTCATATTAATGATTGCAGGGATTGGGGTAATTGGTGCGTTTACCGCTACGGTAGCGAGCCTTTTTTTAGAGGATGACGGCTCGAAGGGGCAGGCGAAGATCGACCATCGTCTGGACATAATTGAGACTAAATTAGATCGTTTAATGGTGGAGATTGCTAAGAATAATTCTAGACAGCCTTGAGCTGTAGAATTTTGTCATCTGAAATGCAGCGGTCATGAAGTCAACGCTTGTGTCGCGGCGATATGTAATTCGTGGAAGGGTCCAAGGTGTCGGATTCCGTATCTTTGTACAAAAGGCTGCACGGAAAGAGGGTTTGGATGGGCAGGTGTTGAACCGAGTCGATGGAAGCGTTGAGGCCGTGGCCGTCGGCGGGGTCGAAGCCATCAAGAGGTTCGAGCAGGCCCTCCGCGAGGGGCCACCAAATGCAAGGATTGAGGGTGTCGGGATAACAGACTGCGCACCGACAGGGCTTGGTTCGGGGTTCTCGATTCTGCCATGACACGCATAGAGGGATGCCTACACGTTCCAATGAAGCCCTCCAACTGTCTCTGCTAGACTAATCAAGCCTGGGGAATGCGCGTGTAGCTCAGATGGATAGAGCAACCGCCTCCTAAGCGGTAGGTCCCCGGTTCGAATCCGGGCACGCGCGCCAATTGTTATTACAGTGCTGGCCGATGATTCATCACCATGGCTAGGTATAATAGTTGGAGGTAGATTTACGTTCATCCGAGGGACAGAAATCCATGAAGCGATCTGAGCGACATCATCTAAAAGAGAACGCGTTGGCGGCGAAGATCGCGAGTTTTCAAATGGTCCTTGAAAACCGTAAGCGAGAAATAGCGATCCTTGCATCTCTCGTAATCCTTTTCGCTATTGGTGGTGGTATTTATGTTTCCTATCAACGGGCGGAGCAGGCCAAGGGAACGGATCTACTTGCGGATGCGTTAACTACTGCTTCAGCGCCAGTAATTCCACCGCCTCCACCGCCGGATCCTTCTGATCCAACTTCGATTCCTCCTGCGGCAGCCTTTCAGCCGGGAAGCTTTACTTCTGAGAATCGAAGAGCTGAAGCGGCTTTGGAGAAGTTCATGCTAACAGCTGAAACCTATCCCGAAAGTTTGGCTGGGATAACAGCTAGTTATCACGCAGCAAGCCTTCTTGTCGATTTTGGGCGACGAGATGAAGCGGAGCTGCAATATCAGAGGGTGGTTGATGTTGCGGGAGCAAGTATATACGGACGGATGGCACGTCTTGGTCTGGCCGAAACGAAAATGTATTCGGGCAATGTAGAGGCAGCCATTCAACTGTTCGAGGAAGAGGTCACTTCGGTGGACTCTCAGATGCCCCTAGACGGCCTATTAATGCAATTAGGCCGCGCCTACCTTCTTGCTAACCGTTCCATGGAAGCCAAGGAAAGTTTTGCGCGTATCGTTGACGAGTTTCCGGGGTCTAGCTATGGATTGGTTGCCCAGGCTGAATTGGATAGGTTTGAAATATCTGAAGAAAGTTAGGGTGCGCCGAGGCGATAAGTGAGCAATTTGTAGACGAGTTTTGCGCAGAGAACATTTGGATGCGCAAGTCCAGATATTGGGCACAGTTCCACGACATCGCAAGCGATAACCTCCCGCTCACGAAAAGTTAACCGTAAAATTTGAATTAGTTCGGTCCAAGATAAGCCACCAGGCTCGGGTGTGCCCACGGCAGGCATCACTGCTGGATTGAGTCCATCGCAATCAATGGTGATGTAAACCCTCCGTCGAAGTGTGCTGACGATATCTTCGACCCAGTTGGCTTGATCTCGCATTTTCACGTCGTAGAAGAGCGTTGTGGGAAGGGAATCGGCAATCATAGCCTCTTCAGTTGAAAGGCTGCGAATACCAACTTGGGTGCCGGATGCGTAATCTAGCGATCGGCGCATCGCGCAAGCATGGCTATTTGGGTTACCAAGATACGAGTCTCGCAAATCAGCATGGGCGTCTATCTGAAGAATCGATAGGTCGTCGTAATGGGCGGCGGCGGCAGCGACCAGCGGAGGGGTAATTGAATGCTCGCCTCCGAGGGTTACCAGGAACTTATTGAGACTGATGATGGTCGTGGCGACCCGTTGGATTTCAGCCAGGGCTTCGACTTGATCGGAATAAGGCAGTTCCATCTCTGGAAGGGTGCAGATGCCTTGTGTGTGCACATCGATTCCAAGTTCTTCGTCCCATAATTCCAGCTGGGATGAAGCGCGAAGAATTTCACTCGGCCCTAGTCGCGTTCCGGAAAGATAAGAGACGGTTCGTTCCAAGGGGGCTGGGAGGACCACGGTAGGAGCGTCCGCAAATGTCGCTTGGGGACAGTCGTCACCACCGAATGGCAAGTTATCACCATGCGGATACTCGAATGGCCAACTCACCTCTGTTCCTCGAAGCGGTTACTAGGAAGGAGGTCGCCATCCACTGAGATTCGTGGGCCGTTGAGAGTAAAGACCGAGAATCGGCGGTGTTTTAGAACGTCCGGCATACTCGTGGAGAGGGCAGTCGCAAGGAGTGGCAAAGCGATGGTGGCGTCTGCGTTGACGGTAACTTGGTCGGCGTCGGCAGCGACCTTGCCCCAACTACGGGCCTCATCAAGGGTGGACCCTGAAGCTCCGCCAAAGTGTGGAACGTCAGCAACAATCTGGAGAGCATAGCAGTGACCACCTATTCCGGCACTGTAGAACTCGGCCTGCACACTGGCCTGATTAATAAAGTTCTTTGGGGTACCTCCGCCAAGTACTATCGATGCTGTTCGACGTTTGCGAATAACGAGATTTGCCGATTCGATTATGTCGCCGATCACATCGATTTGAGCCGTCCCTGCTGTTGAGTGTCTACCTTGCGACAAGCCCATGCCGATGGAAGAATCAGCAATTGCGGGACAGAAGATGGGGACGTTCGCTCGATAGGCCGAAGTAAGAATTCCATCCCGCTTGGTTTCGTTCCATAAGTGTTCACCAAGCCTGTAAAGAAGCTCCCTGCTGGTATATGGACGATTATCTAGACCTTCGGAAAAGGCTGCGATCCAGTTATCGTTGTCAATAAATTCGTCCTCGTCCATTAGGGTGTCGTAAACACGATCAATATGCGCGGCCTGTAGGGCTCGATCGTCCGTCTGAGGGGATCCTTGAAAGTGTTGGCGGCCCCGACACTCATGTAAGTCATGATAAAGATTGGCTCCTGTTGAGACGACGCAGTCAACATATCGGTGTGCAATAAGATGGGCCAGAATCATTCTTAGGCCACCGGCGCTGAGTGCACCCGCAACTCCAAGAAAGACCAAGCAATCGTCGGCGAGCATCTTTCTCCAGACCCTGTAAGCTGTGGCTAAATTTCTACCTTGAAAGGAAATTCCAGCCATACGGTCGAGGATTTCCTCACCGGTTAGGTTAGGCTCAACCAAAAAGGGTTCGATTGGGGGACCGAATAAGTCACGTTTATTAGACATACGGCTTCATTCTAGGTTGCCAAGGTTGGGTCGGTCGAGCGCTACTATTCCTCTGACATGTCCCTCTTCAGTTCGGCTAACCAATCAAGAGCTTTTAAAGGAGTTATTTGATCCAGGTCGAGCGTACGTAAACGTTGCCGAATTTGATCATCTGGTCCAGTGCCCTGAAAGAGACCGGGTTGTTCTTGGCTGGGAGCGTTGCTTCCGCTCATTGCGGGTCTGCCGGCGCGAGTTAACTCGTCCCGTTCCAATCCATCCAAGATCTCTCGAGCTCTACGAACAACCTTTTGAGGTAATCCCGCCAAACGGGCCACTTGAATGCCGTAGCTGCGGTCTGAGCGACCTGGAACCACCTTGCGGAGAAAGACGAGGTTGTCGTTGTGCTCCCGAGCGACAACGTGGAAATTTATGACCCCAGGTAAAGCTTCTGCAAGATCAGTCAACTCATGATAGTGAGTCGCGAATAAAGTATGGGGCCGTGCTGACTGATTGGTCGCTAAGTGTTCGGCGACCGCCCAGGCTATGCTGAGTCCGTCGAAGGTTGCCGTTCCGCGGCCGATCTCGTCTAGAAGGACCAAGCTTCGAGGGGTTGCCGTATGTAGGATATGTGCTGTTTCCTCCATTTCAACCATAAAGGTGGAGTGTCCACGAGCAATATTGTCGGACGCGCCAACTCGGGCGAAGACCCGATCAACCAAGGGCAGTTTCGCTTGGCGGGCAGGCACAAACGAACCTGTCTGAGCCAAGATCGTAAGCAACGCAGCTTGGCGGAGGTAGGTTGACTTACCACCCATATTTGGTCCGGTTAGGATTATGAGTTGGTGGCTCAACTTATTTAGCAAGAGATCGTTTGGTACAAACCTTTCCGGGGTATACCGTTCGACAACGGGATGACGAACATCGTAAGCCTCGAATTCATCTCCATTATGAATTTGTGGTTTTGTATATTCGTGGGTGACGGCAACTTCCGCAAGAGCGGATAGGGTATCAAGACCGGAAACCGCCCTTGCTGTGTCTTGAATGCGAGGAATTTCCTCTGCTATTTGTTTCCGAAGAGCCTCGAATAAGGCTATCTCTTGCTCCAGGATTCGCTCATCTGCGCCAAGAATAGAGTCTTCGTATTCCTTAAGACTAGGAGTGACGAAACGTTCGCCTCCTGCGACTGTCTGTTTGCGATGGTAATCATCCGGTACGGACTGTAAATGCGCCTTGGAGATCTCTATGTAGTAACCAAATATTCGATTGAATCGAATTTTCAAACTGGAAATTCCGGTGCGGGTCCGTTCTGCTGCCTCCATTTCTGAGATTAATTGACGGCCGCTGTTACTTATGGAGCGCAGCTCATCTAATTTAGAATTACTGCCTTCACGAATGCAGCCTCCATCCCGAGCTTGAGCAGGGGCATCTTCAGAGATAGTCTTCTCAATGAGGCTTCTTAAATCGCTCAGATCGTCGAGTTCGCCCAATAGGCTAAGGGTAAGAGGTGCGTGCAGGTCTCCCAGAATGCCTCGAATTCTGGGAAGTAAAACAGCGGACTGGTGGAGTGCGAGTAAATCACGAGGTCCAGCGGTCGCTAACGACACTCGTGCCACGAGACGCTCAAGGTCGACCACGCCTTTAAGGACCTCTCGAAGTTTGCCACGGGTCACGGTATCAAAGGCGAATTCCTCAACCGCATCAAGACGATCTTGGATTCGTTCAATTGACAAGAGTGGCCTGACCAGCCAGGACCTGAGCTGGCGTCCTCCCATTGCTGTTACAGTCTGATCGATGGTTGAGAGTAAGCACCTTTCCGAAGACCCATCCGATGCAGCGATGATTTCCAGATGTTGGAACGTCGTTGGATCAATGCTCAAATATTGGGAGTGTTCTCGAAGACTAAGTTCTCGAAGGTGTGACAGGTCGCACTTCTGAGTGTCCCTCAAATAGCTTATGAGGCCCCCGGCCGCCGCCGTCGCGGCCAACCGTTCTTTGAGTCCGAATCCTTCGAGGTCCTGAACATGTAATTGAGAACACAATGTGTCGCGTGCACGCTCAAGATTGAAGGTCCACGAGTCAATACGTGTAATTGGTGTTTCACCGATGTGTTTAAGGAGTGCGGAGTCTTCCATGTCATCAGGAATTACCAATTCCCGAGGCTGAAGTACAGATATTTCATCGAGAACCTGTTGATGAGCCGTAGCACCCTGATATTCAGCCACCTGAAACTCACCCGTTGAGAGGTCTACGAGGGCGACACCGTATTGAGCGGAGGTCTTTGTGGGTTCTTTCTTACTATTTTCCTTCGGAACGATGGCCATTAAGAAGGCCGGTTTTCGTGAGTTTAGCTCATCACTATCAATGAGAGTCCCAGGAGATACCACGCGTACGATTTCCCTCTTAACGAGACCTTTTCCCTTCTTTGCGCTGTTCATCTGCTCGCAGATAGCCACCCGAAATCCTTTGGTGACGAGACGTGCGATGTAACCTTCGGCAGAGTGAAACGGAACGCCACACATCGGAATGGCCGCTCCATCCCCGTCTTTCGACCTGGAGGTCAGAGTCAGGTCCAAGGCCCGCGCAGCCGTAAGTGCGTCTTCGTAAAACATTTCGTAAAAATCGCCCATTCGAAAAAACAGTACCGCATCGGAATACTGTTGCTTGGTATCTAAGTACTGTCGCATTACGGGCGTTACAGCCGATTTAGTAGGGTGGGAAGGCAAGGGCGGGTCTCGAATAATGAGTGCATCCGACACTTTAAGGATGCAAGGTGGCCACAGTATAGGTAGGGGTCAATCGGCAGTCAAGATGTTGAAGACATTGACTTTCTGGTGGCTGCGCACTCTACTAGAATCGTTTTGCTAATGGAGAGAAGAAGTGGGTTCCAGGGCATCGTATTAGCTCTGGAGACAGCGACTCGACCAGGCGGCATCGCGGTGCTCCATCACGGGAAGATTGTTGCTAGTAAATCTGGCTCCGCTGACCGAACTCATGGTGAGCGGCTACCGAGAGATATTATTGACCTCTTAGGAACCCTCGATCTTACTGTTGATGACGTCGAACGCTATGCAGTAGCCGTGGGCCCAGGATCGTTTACCGGACTTAGGGTTGGAATCTCTACGATACAAGGACTGTCATTGGTTAAGGCTGTTCCAATCGTTGGGGTGTCGACTCTTGCAGCGCTGGTTGATGGGGTTCGTGATTCGATACTTGTTGGGGCTTGGCTCGACGGACAACGAAATCAGGTCTTTAGTGCGGGCTACCTTCGACTTGAGGAAGTGGGTAGCCCGCCAACAAGTGCGAGTAGTGGGGGACTGCCCACGATTATTACGGTGCCCGAAGGGTTCTTAGAAATCGAACCGCATTCCGTTGGTACGCCACAAGAGGTGTCAACCTGTTGGCAGGAGAGGCTGGAAGAGAAGCCCTTGACTCTCGTGGGCGATGGTGCCCACCGATATATGAGTGAAGCCAAGGATCTCCTGGGTTCAACGGTTCGAGTGTTACCAATTCCGGGGAACCTGGCGGAAAACGTTGGCCGATTGGCACTGGCTGCTTCTGAGGGTCAATTATTAGGACCACATGCTCTACGGCCCTTGTATGTCCGAAGGCCGGATGCTGAGTTAGCACGAAATCGGCGTCGAGGCTGACAGGATGCATTGATGGAAGCCAGCATTGAGAGGGCGAGTCTAAGTCGCGATATTGACGGACTTGTTGAGTTGGAGGCATTGAGCTTTCAGACGCCTTGGACCCGTCAAATGCTTATCGATGAATTGAGCAGGGTAAGTGTTTCCGAGGCTTTCGTGGTTCGGTTCAACCAAGAATCCTTAGTGGGATACTGTTCTTGGCGACTAATTGAGGGAGAGTTGCACCTCAACAATTTAGCGATTCATCCTGATTATCGTCGACAGGGCTTGGCCCGTCTTCTTTTGAGTCATCTGGCACAGGATGCGTGCAGTCGCGGGGCAAGCTCCATTCTGTTGGAGGTGCGTTCATCAAACACCGCTGCCCTTGGGTTGTATGGGCGAATGGGTTTTAAGCGCATGGATAGGCGGCCGGATTACTATAGAAATCCAGTTGAGGACGCAGTGCTCCTATCTAAAAGTTTGACGCAAAACTGCTGAGTTTTTGGACATCAAGGCCTAATCTGCCGTAGAGACTCTTGAACCCCTGGAAGCCTTATGGTACCGTGCGCCCGTCCGTGGTTCCACCAACTAGGGCTCTTTGTTCTGAAAGGAGGGGAGGATGTCGACAGAGACTGAAATCAGAGAGCGGCTGCTCTTGAACAATGAGGAATTTCAGGAGTTGGCCGCCAATCACGACATGCTCGACACCCGTTTGGCAAAGCTCGGTAGCCAACACTATCTAACCGATAACGAACAGGTTGAGGAAACCACCCTCAAGAAGCAAAAACTGCATATCAAGGATCGAATGGAGCATATTCTCCGATGTAGCCTCCGTCCGCCCCCGCAAGTGGTAGAAAGTTCCAGTAAATCCACAGCAGGTGGGTAGCTCCTACTCGACCTAAGCCTAGAATATATCTCGTGCCCATCGATCGATCGGGCGTACCGTTTGTTGCTGCGACAGCTATTCCCGCAGTTGTCCTGGTCTTGCTGGATCTTTTGTGGTGGGCCATTCCTTTTGTCATAGTCGGTGGATTCTTCCTGTTCTTTTTTCGGGATCCACGACGGCGTCCACCAGGAACTAAGGGGGCGGTACTTGCCCCTGCGGATGGTCGGGTTTTGGTGGCGGGAGAGGTGGTCTCGGCAGATCCACCAAAGGGATCTTGGTGGCAGGTGAGCATTTTTTTGTCGCTGGCCGATGTGCACATGAATCGAGTTCCTGTTGAAGGCGAGGTAATTCACATTCTCCGCCAATCAGGCCAGTTTTTTGCGGCGTATAGAGGCGAAGCTAGTTCTAGTAACGCGCGAACCGAAGTGGCTTTTCGGCATAGCGACGGGGTGATAGTGTGTAGACAGATTGTTGGGGTGCTTGCTCGCAGGATCGTATGTCGTGTTAGGGTGGGACAGAAGGTGCAGGCTGGAGATCGTTTCGGTATTATGAAGTTTGGCTCACGTATTGATTTGTTCATACCAAGAACGGCCACCATTGCCGTCGTGCCCGGCCAGCGGGTGCGTGGAGGGGAGAGCGTCGTTGCTAGATTAGTGGGCGAAGAGAAGCCCAAGACCGGGTTCTAGGCATGGTAGTTCTGAGAGGCTTTCAAAGCGATCAACGTGCTCGGCGGGGCATGTTCCTACTGCCTAGCATGCTCACGGTTGCCAATCTCTTCTGTGGATACGCTTGTCTGATTTATACCCTCAGAGGGGAGTTTGGCACGGCCGCTCCGTTCATTGGCATTGCGCTTGTTCTTGACACTCTGGATGGGCGAATCGCTCGGCTAATGAAAGCCACTAGTGCGTTTGGGGTCGAATTTGACTCGTTGGCAGACATTGTCTCCTTTGGTTTGGCCCCGGCGGTCTTAGTGTGTGCTTGGGGCCTAACGCCTTTTGGACAATTAGGCTGGGCTGCAGGCTTTTTGTATCTTGTGGCGGCGGGAACTCGATTGGCGCGTTTTAATATTCAGAGGGGAACGTTAGATAAGCGTTATTTTGTTGGAATGCCAAGCCCGGCAGCTGCCTGTGTGCTTGCGGCGACGGTGTTTGCTTTTCCGACTCCTTCGGTTGGTGCAATTGAGGCATTACCGATCTTCCTGGTAATACTAGTTCCTGCCTCTTTGATGATCACGACCTTGAGATTTCGTAGTTTTAAAGAGGTTAATCTCGGCCATCGGCGTTCGTACGTGCCGCTCATCGCCATTGCGGGTGTAATCGCGGTAATTAACGCGCACCCCCCATTCGTCTTAGCAGGGATGGCATACATCTATCTTGCCTCCGGACCGGTTGAAGAACTCCTTAGTCGAGTTGAAGTGCGTAGAAAATCTGCAGCCGACGAAGCTGACGATAATAGTAGGAATACTGCGACGGGTGATACTGCTAATCGCCCTCATTTTCATTAAGAGCAGGCGAACGAGCCTTTTACGAGGATTTGTTCGGAACGCCTAGTAGTTGACCGGGCGTCTTCGTTAGTGGCGTAAGAAGTACTTCGTCGTTTACAGACCCAACAACAATCCAACCATCATCCCAAAAGATCTCTAAACCTCGCGTGAGATCTTCGACTGACATCTGAATTCCGGGTAATAGGTTGAACGGTGCAAGTTGGCGTTCGGCCGGACCTCCACGCCCGGGGAGCGCGGCCAAGCCAGTTGTCAGTGGTGGTGTAAAGCGTAATCCTGGAGGATGATCTAGGGATTCAAGATCCTTAGTGATCTCGAACATGCCTGGTAAGTTTGTCAAATCGACTGTTCCATTGCGGAGGGGCTTAATTAACCACTCGGGGACTTCATGATTGGCTTCTGTTAATGACGAGGTAGGGTGCATTCCTGGTATGTATGGCTGCGGCGTAAGTGGTAAAGCCTTTGCCGAGATGTAACTATGCAACTCCCCAGCGCCCGTGAGAAGCACGAACTCTGCTTTTGAAGCTCCTTCGGCTTGTAGAATGATCGGAGGGGCGGCAAGTTCAGTCGATATTTCCAACGCCTCGCCCAACTCAACAGCATTCAACTCATCAGAATCCTCAGACTCCGTCTCTTCCGCATTCTCCGCAGTCGAGGCGCTTTCCTCTGATTCCTCGGCCATTAAAAGATCGGTCTCTCCAGGCTGAAGTGGTTCCAGCATCGGGGCGCTTGAAAAGTCTCCAGCAGTTTCGCCAGTCTGAGAATAAATGAGATGGAGCGGAAGCGTTCGGCCTGAAATCATGAGTGCATCGCCAAACTGGACGAGGCCTCCCACTGGCCTAGTGGGAAGATCCTGCTTCCATAATTGAACGCCCGATTTTCGTGCAAGAGCGCGTAATTGATTATCTAGTGAAACAAAGTAAATGGTCTCCGAATCAACTACTGGCGCGCCAACTATGTCTCCACCCGTTCTCCAACGCCAACGGATTCGCCCGTCGGATTGATCCATCGCATACAGAAAATTATCAGTGGTGCCTACGTAGAGTTGATCATAGGCAACGGTAATGGGTCCGGGAGCGCCCCCGAGTTGTCGCTCCCAGAGCACGGTTCCGCTCGAAAGTTCTAAGGCCGCAATGGCGCCATTGTCTTGGGGGACATACAGATGATTGTCATCAACGGTGGGAGGAAGGACCGCGGCTGAGAGTTCCTGAGTCCAGATCGGTCGTCCTGTGGATCGTGCATGTGCTGAGACGAACCCGGTAACGAGTCCGATGATCAGCCAGTCTGGATTCGAATATACCTCTGTAGAGGCAGGATCCGGGAGGTCGACATGCCACTTTTCGGCACCGGACACCGCCCATAGTGCGCGGACCTTCTTGTCATTGACGACGAAGACGGTGTCTCCAGAGGGAGTGGGACGGAAATCAACTTGCTGTTCCACTGTCCATTGGACGATTCCGTCGAACCGGGACACGGCTACGAATTGATCGTTCCGCAACGGGATATAGAGAAAGGTCTCGTCGCCCGCAGGAAGACCGGCAGGGGCCGCCGGTAGGGTAGTCTGCCAGTTGTAGCCGACTGGAAAGATGGATGGGGCAAGAATCTCTTCAGGGGATGAATCCTGACCTATAGCTGAGGCCGCGAGAACAGCCATCAAGAGCGTGCTCACAGTAAATAACAGCCGATGCCTTAACGGGCGGCTCTTGGACGAGTGCGATGACCTCAACAAAATCTGAAGCACCCCGTTATAATATCCTCGAATCGGTCGAAGAGTGCCCCAAGCTGGTTGTTTAATCGCGTGACACACCAAACACTGGTCGTCCTTGATTTCGGCTCTCAGTACACGCAGTTGATCGCACGTCGGCTGCGTGAATTATCGGTGTATGCCGAGATTGTTCCATTCAACATATCCATAAACGATTTAGCTGCGCGTAATCCCGTCGGAATAATTTTGTCGGGCGGGCCTAAATCGATTTCTGACCGAGACGCTCCTAAGTGCGATCCGGAACTGTTTAAGATGACCGTACCGACCCTGGGTATTTGCTATGGCATGCAGGCGATGACGGACGCTCTCGGTGGCGCGGTTCTTCCTGCACCGCAGCGAGAATACGGTAGCGCGGTGGTTCGGCCGGAGAATGAAAGGGTGATGTTTCGTGGCCTTCCGGACTCCTTTAAGGTCTGGGCAAGTCACGGAGACTTGGTAGCAACGGCACCCCCAGGATTCTCTATCACGGCTACTAGTAAGAATGCTCCGGTCGCCGCTATGGAGCACGCCGACCGTGGATTGTACGGTTTGCTGTTTCACCCTGAGGTCGTTCATACGGAACATGGTAGCGACATACTTGAAAACTTTGCGAGGGAGATTTGCGGTTGTGTAGGGGACTGGACCATGACCTCATTTGTCCAAGAAACCGTCGAGCATATTCAAGAGCAGGTAGGGGAGTCACGGGTCTTGTGTGCGCTCAGTGGAGGCGTGGATTCTACGGTCGTAGCCCTATTACTTCATCGTGCCATCGGTGACCGACTTACTTGCATATTTGTGGACAATGGCGTGTTACGCGCCGATGAAGCTGCCGAGGTTCGTCAGCGCTTTTCTGAGAAATTGGGTTTACCAGTTGCGTTTGCAGATGCATCACAGTTGTTTTTGGAACGGCTCAAAGGCGTGACTGATCCTGAAGAGAAGCGGATGATCATTGGCAAGGCGTTCATTGAGGTGTTTGAAACAAAAGCTGGCGAACTCGGACCGTTTAAGTTTTTAGCGCAGGGCACGCTCTACCCAGACGTAATCGAAAGCGTATCGGTTGTTGGGCCCTCAGTCCCAATTAAGAGCCACCACAACGTTGGGGGGCTACCAATAGAGATGCAATTCTCCTTGATCGAACCAGTGCGTCAGCTTTTTAAGGATGAGGTTAGACAGGTGGGCATTGAATTGGGTGTTGACGAAGCATTTGTGTGGAGGCAGCCCTTTCCCGGTCCCGGTTTGGCGGTGCGAATACTCGGCGAGGTAACCCCAGACCGATTAAGATTGTTACGCGAGGCAGACGCTATCGTTACGAAAGAGATTAGGGAGGCTGGATGGTATCGGAAGGTGTGGCAGTCGTTTCCGGTGCTCCTGCCGATTCGAAGTGTTGGGGTAATGGGCGACGAGCGGACTTACGAATATACCGTGGCGATCCGAGTAGTTCAGAGCCTTGACGGCATGACAGCGGACTGGGTGCCCTTACCCGCTGAGTTGTTGTCTAGAATGTCATCTCGAATTGTGAACGAGGTGAAGGGAATCAATCGGGTAGTCTACGACATTACCTCAAAGCCGCCATCAACGATTGAGTGGGAATGAGGGTATGCTCTGAAACCCTATAGTACTTGGATACCAGGGAGAATTATATTCATGAAAAACACTATCAAGCACCTGTTACTTTGGACATCAATATTGCTTGTCACCGCCTGTGGTGAGCCGCAGACAATGCAGGCTGATAGTGCTGAGATAGCGGAAGTTAACTATCATAATTCAACGCTAATCGTCGATGAACACCCCGGATTGGCTACAGGTGGTACCCAGAACTTTCCTCCGGGTCGAATTGTGCACTATGCGGAAAATGGCGAAGTTATTATTGAATCCAATATGTTGAAAATGCCACATGATGCATGGAGTATGCAGGACGGTACTTATTGGGTCAGCTTGATACGTGAAAATGCACTATGGCACATTAATACCAATAGTGAGGTTTTAGGAGTTTTGCCTATCGGTGTTTATCCAACTTCTTTTTCGGTACTTGAAAATGGCAATATCTTGGTATCAGGGTGGGATGATGATCATCCAGGTCTCGTACGCGAATATGATCCTACTGGCGATATTGTCTGGCGAGTAGAGGATTTAGTATGGCCATGGAAAGCGCAGCGCCTTGCAAATGGTAATACTATGATTGCAGATGCTGGATCCAACCGAGTCTTTGAAGTTGCCCCGGATGGCACAATAGTGTGGGAGTTTAGTGGGCTTGCTCCAGAGAAAAACGAACTTTTTGAGCACCTCGGCCCCACTTATGTTGATCGAATTGATAATGGAAATACTTTAATTTCTGGACGTGGTGTGGACAGGATTATAGAAGTGGATCAAGCCGGAGACATTATTTGGGAGGTAGGTGCACCACTTATCGATGCTCAGTTTCGAAAACGCGATAAAATATGGGAGGAAAGGACACCTCCAGAAACCCTTATAAACACAGGGTTTCTTCAGAAATAACTACAACAAACTAACAACAAACATCTACCTTAGATGCTTGTTTTTCTCGGTCTATAATATTCAAGTGACTGGTGCTGAATACATCGCAGCCTTCTTGGAAAAGCAGAACTGTAAGAACATTTTCTTAGTTACAGGCGGTGCTTGCGCTTTTATCGTAGATGCAATTTCAAGGAATCCTTCATTAAGATATATCCCAATGCAACATGAGCAGGCAGCTGCTATGGCGGCTGATGTTGCATGGAAAATAAATAGATCAGTAGGGGTTACAGTTGCAACTAGCGGACCAGGTGCAACTAACTTAATCACAGGAATAGCTTGTTCCTATTTTGATTCGATTCCAACTATTCATATAACTGGTCAAGTTAATCAAAAGGAAAAGTTCCCTTTTAAGGGTGCCAAAGTGAGACAGGCAGGCTTTCAAGAAACTAATATAGTTGACCTGGTTAAACCTATTACTAAATATTCGGTCCAAGTTAATAATGCGGAAGAGCTAAAATTGGAACTTGCTAAGGCCTATTCGATAGCCTTAGAAGATAGAAAGGGTCCAGTTTTAATAGATGTCCCTATGGATGTTCAGCAAGAAGAAGTTAACGATGAAGTGCTGATACCAGAGTTAGCACTAGAACACTTTGATTTAGATGTCTGTAGGACAACAATAGAAGACTTTTTTAAAGATTCAAATCAACCACTCGTTTTATTAGGAGCAGGGCCGGGGCTGTCAGATCAATCTGAAGAGGTTGTAGAATGGCTGGCTTTAAACTCAATCCCATTTGTATCAAGTTGGAATGGAATGTGTTTTATTAAGTCTGATAATAAAAATTATTATGGAAACATTGGAGTCTATGGAAATCGAGGAGCTAATTTTATCCTTCAGAGTTGTGACAAGCTTTTAGTCTTAGGAAGTAGGTTAGATAACAGGCAAAGAGGAAGTGATGTGGATACGTTTGCCCCTCGAGCAGATGTTCTAGTAATAGATGTAGACGAAGAAGAGCTAAAAAAGCATTTAAATGAACCCAGATATAGAATTCAAAAGTTTAATTTTAAGTTTTCTAAAGATCTTTTTAGGAATTGTTCTGTTCGTTTTTCTAAAGATAATATTCAATGGAAAAAGTTTTGCAACGATATCAAAACAAAGTATTTTGGGAAATGTCCAAGCACCTCTTCTATAGAATATAAGAGCACCGATCCCTATGAAGTGGTTAAAAGAATCAATGGGCTTATAAAATCAGATTCAATAGTTACCGTAGATGATGGGGCCAATTTATGCTGGGTTTTCCAAGCTTTTGAAAGATCAGACCAAACTATATTTACAGCTGGTGGAAATTCACCAATGGGGTATTCTTTTCCTGCAGCGATAGGCTCAGCTATTCAATCTTCTGATAGACAAATAATATGCTTTACAGGTGACGGTAGTATGCAAATGAATATTCAAGAGCTTCAAACAATGTCTCATCATAGATTACCAATTAAATTATTTATCTTAAATAATTTTGGATATGGAATCATCAAGCAATTTCAAGATACTTGGTTTGAAGGAAGGCATGAAGCTTCCGGTAAAGGGTATAGTCAACCAGATTTTGAAAAAATAGCTGATGCTTACAATATCTCTTATAGAAAAATATCTAATCCTGAAGATATTATTAAAGAAGATTTAGATTCAAAAGAAGGGATTATCTTCGACGTAATTTTGCATCCAAATACATTGATAGAACCAAAAATAGATAGTGGGAATCCGTTACATAACATGTCTCCTTATTTGGATCTAGATTCAGATTCTTTAGAGAAAAAGTATTTAAAATAAGTTTTAAGATCAATTTGAAGTTAATAGGGTCATATGCAGGAAGAGTTTTCTAAATTAAATCAAAGCCATCTTTCCACTTTAAAAGAGGAAGGAGTACTTGTGCTTCCAGATTTAATTTCCGAGCAGACCATAGATCTGATCAATAAAGAGACATCGCCGTGGTTAGAAAAGATAGGTTTTAACCATAGAACATCTTCCCTGATTATGGGAAACAATCAATGGATAGAACACCTTGGGATATGCAGTTTGGCTGCTCTCAAATTCGCGCTTGATGAGCAATTTATCAATTTTTTAGAGGATTATTTCGGAACAAGTGTAACCTTAAAATCGTTTAGTCTACAAAGAAAGATTTTTCCTGAGAAAGGTATAAGGTTCCATAGAGAGATAGGAGAGGGCCTGAACGTTTTTCTTTTTTTAACGAATCCAAGTGAGAAAACAGGTGTTACTGAATTTCTTAAAAAATCCCAGAACACAGAAATAGAAGAGAGTTATTTATTAAGAAATGAAGTTGATGATGCAATATATATGGATGTAGAAAAATCACCATTTAAATCGAAACCTCTTTTTCAACCAACCGGAGGTAAAGGTACGCTGGTGATTTTTCATCGCGGAATCTGGCATCGATTGCCAAAATTTCAAGCACCTGGTCGAACAGTGCTCATTATGCAATATTTCCAAAAAGATTCTCCTGCTAAAGATCATTTGGTAAGAAATAGTTTTTTGCAATCTTTGTCTGATCGGCAAAGGGAAGTTTATTTGTCTAACTGCTCTTCCGCTTCTTTGCCTAGTTTAGTTGAGCTTGGGTCTGATCCAGGCCATATGGGAGTCTACAATATAGCTACTTGGAAGAAATTAGCATATTTTCTTAGGTATAAATTGCTTTCAAAAGTTTAAATATCTTTTTAGGGTTAGCCATTGAATGATTCGGAAAAACTTTGGATAGTAAAAAAGTACCAAAATAACTTGTCACAAGTACCCGCACAACGTCTCTAACAACATTTCCTATTAAATACATACATAGACATTAGTAAATATTAGTGTTTGTGTATGACTTTCTGTGGCAAATAGACACAACTAAGACAAATACACAAAAGTATCGGTGCCATGGATCATTTATGGCACCGTTTTTTCTAGTTAGTTTAAACTCTTACTCTGTTGAACTTGGAACGCGTGTCTCTCGCTTTCAAAAGAGTGTTTAAGTGATTTCATTGAAGGTGTTTACTGGGCAGTTGAGAGGAAATAGCTAGATTATTGATTGCCATGGCTGAGTTTGTTCATCTTCATCTTCACACTGAATTTTCCTTGCTCGACGGCGCCTGTCGAATTCCTGAATTGATGGATGAGGCGGCTAGAAGCAAAGTGCCGGCTCTTGCAGTAACAGAGCATGGAAACATGTTCTCCGCGGTCAGTTTTCATGACGAGGCGAGAAGAAGGGATATTAAACCAATTCTAGGGTGTGAGGTGTATGTTGCACCGGGAAGCAGGCTGACTAAAAGTGGATCGACTGGCGAAACTGCGAACCATCTAGTGCTATTGGCTGAGAACCTAGAGGGCTACCATAACCTCATTAAGCTCGTATCTTCAGGATACACGGACGGTTTCTACTATCGTCCAAGAATAGATAAGGATCTGCTCTCCACCCATGCCTCAGGACTGATAGGACTGAGCAGTTGTTTAAAGGGTGAGGTTGCAACAGGTCTCCGTAAGGAACAGCAAAAAAAGGCCCTAGCTGCCGCCGCAACTTACCGGGACATTCTTGGTTCGGAAAATTTCTTTTTGGAAATGCAGTATCAAGGCATCGAAGACCAACTAACCGTTAATAAGGGCCTCCTGCCCATCGCTCGAGATCTTGAGTTGCCCCTTGTGTGCACTAATGACGTGCACTACCTAAAACCAGGGGACCATGTCCCACACGATGTTTTGCTGTGTATAGGAACAGGTAAGACCGTACAGCAAGAAGACCGACTCAAGTATCACGGTGACCAGTTTTATCTAAAAAGTCCTGCTGAAATGGCTGAACGGTTCGGTGATCACCCGGACGCTCTCCTTAACACCGTGAAAATTGCGGAGCGATGCAATGTTCAGTTGGCAAGTAAGGGGAATCACCTTCCAAACTTTTCGGTTCCCTCATCGTATACGCTGGAAAGCTATTTTGAGCATGAGGTGCGTGAGGGTTACAAGCGACGACTACCAAGATTGAAGCAACGGTTAGGAGACGGGTTATTAAAACACTCATTAGAGGCCTATGAGGCTCGTCTGCAATACGAGATCAGCACTATTGTGGGCATGAACTACTCAGGCTACTTCCTAATTGTCTGGGATTTCATCCGGCATGCTCGAGAGCGCAACATTCCCGTCGGCCCTGGCCGAGGATCGGCCGCTGGAAGTTTAGTTGCCTACTGCTTACAGATCACCGACGTGGACCCGCTTGAGTTCGACTTAATCTTCGAACGATTCCTCAATCCTGAACGTGTCTCTCTTCCCGATATCGACATTGACTTCTGTGAGCGCCGACGGGCAGAAGTTATTGATTATGTGACCACAAAATATGGGCGAGAGAACGTTGCGCAAATAATCACCTTTGGAACAATGAAAGCCCGGGCAGCAGTTCGAGATGTTGGTCGGGCCCTTGATATCTCCTACTCCGACGTCGACAGGGTGGCTAAACAGATTCCCCAGACGCTTGACATGACGCTCGATCAAGCCCAAGAAGAGAATTCTGAGTTGAGAGCGCTTAGAGGGAGAGATCCTCGAGTGAAGGAATTGCTAGACGTTGCCCGTCGGCTTGAAGGGATGCATCGCCATGCCTCGGTGCATGCTGCCGGTGTTGTTATTGCGCCGAGCGCACTCACCGACTTTGTGCCGCTCTATAAGAGTCAGCGCGATGAAATTACTACTCAGTGGGCGATGAAGGACATAGAGCGAATCGGCTTACTTAAGATGGACTTTTTAGGGTTGAGCACTTTGACCCTTCTCGATGATTGCGTGAAAGCAATTCGAAGTTACGAGAGTGATAGTTTTACGCTTGACACGATTCCGCTTAACGATGAAAAGACTTTTAGGTTATTTTCTGAAGGGCAAACGCTCGGCATCTTTCAATTTGAAAGTTCCGGCATGCGAGACACCTTGCGCAAGGCCCAACCGCAGCGTTTTGAAGATCTCATTGCTCTGAACGCACTTTATCGTCCAGGGCCTCTGCGTGGTGGCGTTATTGACGATTTTATTGCTAGAAGGCATGGCAAAGTGCCGATCAAGTACGAGGTTCCTGAGCTCGAACCAATACTGCACAGCACCTACGGTGTCATCGCTTATCAGGAGCAGGTAATGCTCATCGCCAGAGACCTTGCTGGATTCTCAATGGGCGAAGCTGATCTTCTTCGGAAGGCAATGGGCAAGAAGGATGCAAAGGTTATGGAGGGGCAGCGGGATCGGTTCATGAAAGGGGCGGTCGAGCGGGGAATCAGTAATACCAAGGCAACCAAGTTATTCAATCTGATCGAATACTTCGCTGGTTACGGGTTTAACAAATCCCATTCTACGGCTTACGCTCTTCTTGCCTATCAAACAGCGTATCTTAAGGCTAATTATTCTTGGTACTTCATGGCCGCGTTGCTAACTATCGAATCCGAAAACCCAGATAAGCTGGCTGTGTATTTACGCGAATGTCGAGACCTAGGCGTGCCAATCCTTTCTCCGGATATTTCGACATGTGATATCCGATTTACCGTGACTCCTGAGGGAGTCCGATATGGCCTGGCTGCGGTAAGGAATGTTGGTGAGCACGCAATAGAGTCGATTTTGTCTGCTCGGAATGAGGGGAAGGGAATTCGCTCATTATTCTCACTTTGCGAGATGGTAGATCTGCGCCTTGTCAATCAACGAGTTCTTGAGAGCCTCGTCAAAGCTGGAGCCTTTGACTTTTTCGAAAAAACGTCACATGGGGACTCTAAGAAGTTTAGGGCTCGGTTGGCTGCCGTTATTGATAAGGCTCTCGACCATGGTAATCGGACCCAACGTGATTTCAAGCAAGGCCAATCCCAACTGTTTGGGGATGCAGACCTTAGCGATGAATCAAGTGGCACTCGATTGCCAGATGTCAGTGCCTGGTCGGAATCTGAGAAATTAGCGTTCGAAAAGGAAGCTTTGGGCTTGTATCTGTCAGGTCATCCGCTGGATCGACTTGCGGGCGATCTAAAGCGAGTAAACGCTGATGCATCGATCGATCTTACAGAATCCAAGAAAGAAGTACTGGTTGGGGGAATAGTGACCGAAAGTCGCTTATTGAAGACACGGCGCGGTAAACGCATGGCCGTATTTAACTTAGACGACTCGGTTGGATCAATTGAAGTGGTTGTGTTTCCCGAACCATTTGAGAAGCATGGTGCTCTCATCGAGAATGATCGAGTGGTGTTGGTTCGAGGGAAGTTCGAACATACCGATGATACGAAAAGGATTCTTGCGTCGGAAGTGCTACCGATTGAGGCGTTACACAATGAGCTGGTGAATCGGCTAAAGGTTTGCCTGACCTCGCCTCCTCACGATCGCGATACCTTTAAGCGACTAGCGGAGTTATTTAACCGGTATCGCGGAGATCGACCTGTCGAAGTGGTTTTAGAAGTGCAATTAAATGACGGGCCGCAGCGTGTGCGACTGGATCTTAGTGCGGTGCGGATCAAGCCATCCCGCGATCTGATTGATGGTGTTGAGGAGATTTGCGGTCCTGGGACCGTGACGCTGAGGTAAATTCGTTATGGTCAAGGCGAAGGCGGTGACTTCCGAGTCTGTTGAATTTGAGGGGCCGATTAGAGTTCTTTTGCATGAGATCGAAGGTCTCATGCAACATCCTCAAACAAAAAAGCGAACTGAGGCCATTGGCGAACTCCGCAAGCGCCTTGAAACAGTCACCTCCGAAGTGTATGCAGACTTAACTGCGTGGCAGCGTGTGCAGGTGGCACGTCATCCAAATCGGCCAAATACGTTGGATTACGTGTCTCGGCTATTCAGTAATTTTTCTGAATTACATGGCGATCGAGCCTTCGCCGATGATCATGCAATTATCTGTGGTCTAGCTGATTACCGTGGCGAGTCGATTGTCGTGGTCGGGCACCAAAAGGGCGGCGCGGATACTACGGAGAAGATTTTTAGAAATTTTGGCTATGCCAAGCCGGAAGGATATCGGAAAGCGATTCGGGTAATGAAGTTTGCGGAGAAGTTTAGCCGACCAATAATCGTGATGGTAGATACGCCAGCCGCATATCCTGGTATTGAGTCTGAGGAACGAGGGGTGGCTCAGGCCATTGCCTACAATCTTCGGGAAATGGCGCAGCTGAGCGTACCGATTATTGTTGTAATAACGGGAGAAGGTGGGAGCGGTGGCGCCCTGGGTCTTGCGATCGGCGATCGAATCCTGATGCAAGAGTATGCGATTTATAGCGTGATCCCGCCAGAGGGTTGCGCGGCCATTCTGTGGCGCGATGCAAATCAGAAGGCAGCAGCAGCTGAAGCGCTAAAGATTAGTGCTAAACAACTGCTTGAGTTCGGGGTCATCGATGAGATTGTGCCAGAACCAAAGGGTGCCGCACATGCTGACCCAGCAGCTGCGGCCGAAATACTCGATGAGGTTCTTGGTCGGGAGTTTGACAAGTTAATCAGGGATGACCCAGAGTCTCGTCTGGACAAACGTTATGAGAAGTTTCGGCGCATGGGTAATTTTGGATTGGAGGGTCTTGATGTTGAATCCGGTCCGACTGCCGAGGATAGGTAGGAGTGCCCTTCAAGGGTTGGCGGGAGCAACAGTATGATGCGCAGCTTGCCAAGTCTCTCAGCGATTCCCTAAAAATCTCACTGCTCCTCAGCAGACTATTGGTGCAGCGAGGGGTAACGGATCACTCTACCGCTCATAGGTTCCTCCATCCTAGCGTAGAGCAGTTGCACGACCCATTCCAACTCCCCGATTTTTCCAAGAGCATTGATCGTTTGGTGACAGCTGTACAGAAAAAGCAGCCCATTGTCATTCATGGCGACTATGACGCTGACGGTGTGACGTCAACGGTCATGGTTAGTCGATTACTTGAGCTTCTTGGTGCAAGGGTTTCTTATTACATACCCAATCGCTTCTCAGATGGTTACGGTCTAAGTCCAGAATCCGTCAAGAAACATAGCGATGCTGGTGCGAAGGTAATCGTTTCGGTCGACTGCGGTATTCGGAGCGTTTCCGCAGCAGTCACAGCCGAAGAATTAAACGTAGACTTAATCATTACAGATCATCACGAACCATTCATCACGGCGCAGGGCAATGTCGAGCTTCCCAAGGCTTTTTCTGTAATTAATCCGAGCCTTATATCCTCTTCCTATCCCGAAAGGAATTTATCTGGAGCGGGCGTGGCATTCAAGCTTGTGCAGGGTCTTTGTCAGCAGACGGGGCATCAAAACTGGTTACCGGCCTTCACCAAGTTGGCAGCCATTGGAACGGTGGCTGACGTAGTGCCATTACAAGGTGAAAATCGTGTAATTGTTAGCCTCGGCCTGGATCAGTTGTCATCGGGCCCTAACAATGTTGGCCTAGATGCTTTAGTCGAGGTGGCTGGATTGGCTGGTAAGAGAATTGATAGTGAAAATTTAGCATTCCGTGTAATTCCGCGCCTAAATGCGGCCGGTCGTATGGGGTCGGCTGATTTAGCTGCACGGTTACTGCTAACCAACGATCCTTCCAGTGAACGCGAAGCTAATGGCCTGGCTCGGGAGCTTGATGAGCTCAATACGCAACGTCGGCTGGAGCAGAGTAATGTGTTCACGAAAGCAAAGGAGAGAATAGACGCAGATTCTGAGATTGGTTCGCACAGAGTCATCGTTATTGGAGGGGAGGGATGGCATCGTGGCGTTATTGGAATTGTCGCTTCTAAGCTCGTTGAAACGTATGAGAGACCCTCCATCGTCTTATCCATCAAGGGAGAGATGGCTTACGGTTCGGCGAGAAACACGGCACACTTTGACTTACTTGGTGGGCTCACTCAATGTGCTGAGTTGTTCACTCAATTCGGCGGTCATCGAATGGCTGCCGGTGTGACACTTGAGACCGCCAACCTTGCGACACTCCAGCTAAGAATGAATCAGTATGCAGAGATGAGGGCAAGCGATGAAGAGGACAAGTTTCAGCTGGAGATTGACGCGCCTTTGGAACTTAAAGAGTTGAATGTAGAGGTAGTCGCCGGGATTAATCAACTGAAACCATTTGGTCAAGGTAATCCCGAACCCGTCTTTCAGGCGAGTGGCGTGAGAATAATGGAGGGCCCAACGGTACTTAAGGATCAACACTTGGTCATGACGTTAAATCAGGAGGGGCATGTTTTCCGCGCAATCGCTTGGCAGTCGGCTCATAGGCGGGAATTCTTTCTAGGGCTCGGAGGCGTGATTGATGTTGCTTACTCCATAATGGAAAATCATTTTCGAGGCGAATATAGCGTCCAGTTATCTGTTGCTGATGTAAGGGAAGCCCGGTAAAGTGGTTTTAGAATCAGAATTGCGCCATGACTACTTGGCAACGCAGAACACGGACTCTTATTGGGCTCATAGGATTATGTCTGGGCGCAGTAGTCCTTTTAACGCTTAAGGATCGGCCGTCCATTCAGGACCCTAATGAATCGTTGGGTCTAACTCCTGACTTGAGTTTTCACAGTGTAAACAGTGTGGTGACCCAGGTCACAGGTGAGAGGCGCAATCTAAGAGTAGAGGCTGATCAGCATTTTGCATATTCAGATGGTAGTAGTCGCATTGATGGCGTGAGGGTCATCGTGGAAGATGAAAACGGCGACCAGATCTTAATCACGAGTCGTAAGGGTCAAGTTGGTCAGTCAGAACATCAGATAGAGGTGACTGGCGACGTAATTCTTGAGGCTAGTGATGGATTCTCCGTCCACACTGAACAGGCCTCGTATGATAACAGGGTGGGGTCCGTCAGCATTTCCGGCCCTCTTGCATTCTCTCGTGGTCAATTGGTTGGTTCGGCAGTCGGCGCTCTATATGACGATCAAACCGATCAGCTTCGACTGTTTTCTGAATCCCAAGTTACCTTAGGGCGGCTAGAGTTCACCAGCGACGCGGCCGTTCTTGCGGATACCTCATTATCGTTCTCGCGGGATGTTCTGATCGAGGAGGGCAGTTGGAGCACAGTTACTCAAGCAGCATATGTTCAGTACGATCAGGCAGAGACTCACGTAGAGTTAGTTCAGTTACGAGAACAGGCTCGAATGGAAAGTCTTTCCGCTACTCCAGGGTCAGTGGTGATGATGGAGGCGAGAGAGATCGACCTTGAGTACGATAAGGAAAGCGGGTTATTGAACAACGTGAACTTGCTGGGCAACTCAGAAATCAGACTGGCCGGGTCCACGCCAACTGCTGGAGAGCGCATCGTAGCGGATTCAATAGACGTTTCATTGGGCGCTGATGGAAGCTCCGTTACCTTCTTAGAGGCTAGAGAAGGCGTAGAAATCGATTTGACTGATGGAAACTCGGAATCGCTTCAACAGATTCGCGCCGGAATGATGATCAGTGATGGTGATGGGACTCGCGGGTTGACGATGATGGAGTTTATGGAAGATGTTGAGTTTCGATCACTAGATTTTGACGGCGCTAATCAACGGGAATTAGCAACCGAAGCAGATCGGCTGGAGGCATCTTTAGCAGGCAGTCTAGGCGAAATGGAGAGTGCTCGTTTTACGGGGAATGTCAGATTTTCACATGGTGATACGAACGGCGTGGCTAGATTGTTGTTCTATGACATCAACGCTGGCGTCGTGAGACTCCGATCGTATGGTGGCGAGGGGGAGACTCCCCACATCATGGACCCGAACGTAGAAATTGAAGCCGAAGAAATTGATTTAGCGCTTGATGGCACATCCATAAGGGCTCAGGGAGATGTTCGGAGCGTTCTCTCGTTTTCAGGAATTTTTTCATCGAGCACCCCTTCCTATGCGAGGGCTGGTCAACTGGCATATGACTCGAAGGATCGTCGAACGACGTATTCTGGCGGGGCAAGACTTTGGCAGGGTAACACTGCAATACAAGGGGAGATAATCGAAATTCATCAAGACACGGCCGATGTAAGGGCTAGTGGAGATGTGAGGTCGACCTTCAACCTTGAGGAAATCGATGATGTCACTAGTGAGGTCAGGCAAGTACAAACCATTGGGGTCGCTAACTCTATGCGCTATGAAGGAGTGGCCCGTCGGGCAACTTACACTGAGGAAGCACACGTTAACGGCCCGCAGGGTGATTTATCAGGAGATGAAGTTGAGCTCTATTTCGGGCGGTCTCACCTAGAGTTGGAGCGAGTTGAATCACGAAATCGAGTTAAGTTACTGCTGACGGGGGTTACAGCAACCGGGCTTGAGTTGACGTACTTCACGACTGATGGTCGCTACATAATGCGAGGCTCGCCGGTGCAAATTCTTGAAGAACTGCCTGGAGAGTGCCGCGAGACGCAAGGAAAATCCCTAACGTTCTTCCGTGCGAGCGAGACGGTGTCTGTCGATGGCAATGAAGAGGTTCGGACGATTACTAGAACGACTTCGATTGAATCTTCAGAAGATGCACTTACGGAAGCCTCCTTGAATCTTGCCAATGATGGAGCAGAACTGGTGGCGACACTTTCTGAAAATTGCCCTCAGCCTCAATTTAATTGAATGGCTACGCTGCTTGCGAACAACCTAACGAAAAGATACGGAGGGCGGACTGTTGTGCGCGAGGTCACCCTCAAGGTTGAATCCGGAGAAGTGGTGGGCCTCCTTGGGCCAAATGGTGCTGGAAAGACTACAACTTTTTATTTAGTACTCGGCCTGACGGCACCAGAAACCGGCCAGGTTTCTTTAGACGGCGAGGATATTACGCATGACCCCATGTACGTTCGGGCTCGCAAAGGGTTGGGTTACCTTCCGCAAGAGCCATCTATTTTCCAAGGGCTCACAGTGGAGGAAAACATCCTTGCTATCTTGGAAACGCTTAATATCTCGAAGGGTGAGCAAAGAGACAGAACTCGTGAGTTATTGGCTGAACTTGATTTGACTGGTCTAGCAAAAGCTCCCGCTTACACACTGTCTGGTGGTGAACGGAGGAGGGTTGAGATTACCCGGGCGCTTGTCGTGTCACCGTCTTTCTTGCTCCTAGATGAACCGTTCGCCGGGATAGATCCAATTGCCGTTACCGACATTCAGGATATTATTTTTCACCTAAGAGAGCGAGGTATCGGCGTATTGATCACTGACCATAATGTTCGAGAGACTCTCAAGATTACCGACAGAGCCTACATTGTGAACGAAGGAGAAATCTTTCGTAGCGGCACCCCTTCTGAACTGGCCGCTGACGAAGAAGTGAAGCGAATATATCTCGGCACAGACTTCCGATTGGATTAAGATGCGAGAATCGAGCGGCTTAGGTCGTTCGCGCCTTTGATTAATGCCTCTTCAGCAAAAGCTACAGGTCAAGCTTTCTCAGAAGCTAATCTTGACGCCCTCTCTTCTGCAGGAGCTCAAGATGCTTCCGATGTCAACGGTCGAGTTGGCAGAGATGCTGAATCAGGAGATGGTTGAGAATCCTTTGCTGGATGAGAGGTCAGATGAGGAATCCAACTCAGAAGCCAATACACAGGAGGGTGATAGTCAAATCCCTATAGACGAGGTTAGCCCGGCTGATGAAATACAGCGGACAGATAAGACCGCAGAGTCTTCCTCAGAGTCGAGTGGGACAGAGAACACGTGGGATGACGCCGATATCGCATATTTCTTTGGTGAATATCTGGGCGAGGAATCAAGGTCGACGGCTAATCGAGATTTTGGAACCCTCCCTCCACTCGAAAATACTTTATCCGCAACAACATCTCTGGCTGATCATTTGACCTGGCAACTGTCATCCTCGCAGCATACAGAGATCATTAAGGAGATTTCGACTGCAATTATCGGCAACCTGAATGAAGATGGCCAGCTGGTGGCGTCGACGGAAGAACTGTGTGCCATGGGTCCATGGACGAAGACAGACGTAACTAAGGCACTTGAGGCTGTCCAGCAGTTTGATCCGATCGGAGTCGCTGCCAGAACTCTACAGGAATGCCTGTGGTTACAACTTGAGCACTTAGGCTTTGCCGGTACGATTACGGCGCAGATTGTTGGTGAGCACCTCGACTTGGTTCAAAAGCGGCGGTTGCCCGAGCTTGCAAAAATACTAGGGCTCACGGTGGATGAGACTAAACAGCATATTGAGGTCATCAGTCATCTCGATCCTAAGCCGGGAGCCTGTTATGGCTCCTCGGTGTCGGAGCATGTTATACCCGACGTATTGGTCGTTAAGAGGGAAGGCGTCTTTGTGGCCGTGGTGAACGATGAGGGTCTTCCTAAGTTAAGAATTAGTCCAAGGTATCGACGACTTATCAACAAAGACTCGAAAGCGAGTGTCGAAACTAAATCTTACGTGAGGGAGAAGTATCGTTCCGCTCTTTGGCTTCTTAAGTCTATTGATAAAAGGCAGGCAACTATCCAAAAGGTTGCTGACAGCATCGTAAAGCTTCAGGCCGGGTTTCTTGAAAATGGCATCGGCGAGTTGAAGCCCTTGGTGCTCCGAAACGTAGCGAATGATATTGAGATGCATGAGTCGACGGTAAGTCGGGTGGTTAATAACAAGTACATGCACACGCCTCAAGGTCTATTTGAAATGAAGTATTTCTTTAACAGTGGAATTAGTAATTCCTATGGAGAGAGCATATCCTCCGTTACGATAAAAGAGAAAATACGGAAAATAATCGAAAAGGAAAACCCTGAGGCACCGCTTAGTGACGCTAAGATCGTCACGGCTCTAGGGGAAGAGGGATTAGTTCTAGCGCGAAGGACAATTGCAAAATATCGAGAAGACCTAAGGATCCCGACCTCCACCCAGCGTAGAGTTGCTTATTGAGGCATTTGAATGACGAAGCAGTAGATGTTAAACCTGTGAAGAGGGGACTAGTAGATAGAAAATTGTCCGTGCAAAGGAGACACGGGTTCATAGATCGATTTATTGATAACAGTGCTCGCGAGAGCGCGCAGAGATTGATATGAGCGGTGGAAAATTGTCTCCAGACGGACGTTTTGTGATTTTAACGGGGCTTTCTGGCTCCGGTAAATCCCAGGCAATTCATGCGCTAGAAGATCTCGGATACTTCTGTGTAGACAATCTTCCGTCGACCCTCATTCCGACGCTGGCTAATTTAACCGCTCTTGCCGGGGGCGTTCGGGCAAAAACAGCTGTTGTGGTCGATATTCGCGAGGGTAAGTTTCTGTCCCAGTTTCCAAAGGTGTTTAAAGAGCTACAGGCTGATACAAGTTTAGGCCTCAGGCTAATCTTTCTTGAGGCGACTGATAGCGCTCTGTTACGACGATTTAGCGAGACGAGAAGACCTCATCCGCTGGCTCGCCAACGTTCCCCACGTGAGGGTATTCGGATGGAGCGCAAACGGTTGGCTAAAATTCGACGGCTTGCAGATCAGATTATCGATACTAGTAATATGACGGTGCATGAACTACGGAGATCCTTTCTTGATTTAACCCGGGCTCGCTCTCAAACCAAGCTGGTCATGACATTGCTATCATTTGGGTTCAAATACGGTAATCCAGTCGACGCGGATCTCTTATTGGATGTACGGTTTCTCCCGAATCCCCACTTTGTCCCTTCGTTGCGTGCTAAAACAGGCCGTAGTAAGGCTGTGAGAGAATTTCTGTGCGGTCATCATGAAACCAAAGAGTCTCTTTTAAAACTTGAGGAGTTCTTAAGGTTTCTCATTCCTAAATATGTTGCAGAGGGCAAGAGCCACCTAACTGTTGCAATTGGATGCACTGGAGGGCGGCATCGCTCTGTGACGATAGCTGAGGCTCTAATGAAGCGGCTGAAGTCCATTAAAGAAGTCCGCCTTCGCACTAGACATCGAGACGTTCGAGCGGATTGAGAAAGGTAGTCGTGGTCTATCAATTGCGTTCATTGATAGTTGTCGAGAGGAGAGCGGCTTGAGTGATGGGGTGACGAAGGTCGAGAAGCCCTGGGGCTATGAGTTGCTCTGGGCGATAACCGATCGATATGTTGGGAAGATAATCCATGTAAATGCAGGCCATGCTCTCAGCCTCCAGTATCACGAACGGAAGGATGAAACGATATTGGTATGGTCAGGAAGGGTTGTTCTTGAGGTGAAAGAGGACGGTCAACTGGTTCAGAGGGAAATGGCCTCTGGAAAATCTATCCACCTCGCTCCCGGGACGGTGCATCGGATCACGGCAATCGAAGAAAGCGACCTTGTTGAAGTATCAACGCCAGAACTAGACGATGTTGTTAGGCTAGAAGACAACTACGGACGTGCCGATCCGTTACATCGGTCGAAGTAGCCGTCGCCTAAGAACGAACCCCTTCGTCAAAATGGAATATCGTCGTCGGTGAGTTCACCTGCTTGGTTGGGGCTAGGGGAACTAGGCGCTGATTCACTGTCAGCGCTACTAGATCGTGAACCACCATCACCTCGGCTGCCAAGGAGTACTAGGCGATCGCCAGGCCCCACTCTTACTTCAGTCGTGGATCGCTTTTGGCCTTCTTTGTCTTCCCATTGGCGCGTTTCGAGGCGACCCTCAACAAAAATCTGTTTTCCTTTTAGCAGATACTGGCTCAGATTCTCGGCAGTTTTACCCCATAAGACGATTCGATGCCATTCAGTCTTCTCTTTACGTTCACCAGTATTTTTGTCTTTCCAGGTGTCAGTGGTGGCAATGCTAAAATTTGATACCGCAGCGCCGCTTGGCGTGTATTTCAATTCAGCATCTCTACCAAGATTTCCCACTAGAATCACTCTATTCACGCTACCCATCGCATTCCTCTTTTCGAAATATGTGTAATAACTCGAGCCAGACCATCTGTCGACTCAACACTGAATTTAGGGGCGGTTTAAGCGATTGAGCGCCTGAAGTGCGAGAGCGGCCATGCGACTATCGGGAAAGCTGTCCAGCACAGTCTGAAATGTTTCGCGGGCCTGATCCGTATCGCCAAGGCGATCAAGTGCTAGTCCTTTCTTGTATTGAGCTTCAGGAACAGCATTTCCTTCTGAATGGTTTACGATTACCTCGTCGTATGCGAGTACGGCATCGGCGAATCGTCCATCATTATAGTGAGTTTCCCCAATGTAAAACTGTGCGTCGTCGGCTAGGTCAGACCGGGGAAAGGTCTTAATGTATGTATCAAAACCTGCGATGGCTAAAGACCATTGACCGGTTGAATAATCTGCCCACGCATTATCGTACAAGCGTTGAGGGGAGATCCCTGGATTTGTTGGAAGAGGTGGCTCCGGGCTTGGCGCACTGACTTGTTCGCCTTCGGATTCAGTGGCCTCGGAATCGTCTACAGTTGCCGGGAATCGTGGAATTGACATCCTGAGCGCTTCGATTTCCTGAGAAAACGAAGAAATCCGGACGTTAGTATCATCAACCTTCTCTCTAAGAACACGGATACTGTTTGCAACAGTATCGACGAGTAAGCGGCTGTCGGCAAAGGCCTGGCGATTGATCGCAGCCTGGTCGGTTACCGATAGCGACATGTCGTCCAATGCTTTTGTGAGAATCGCCACCATTAGGGCAAGCTCTTGCGTTTGCATTTGGAGAATCCGAAGGTCGGCCATTATTTGGCGCTCTTCATCACTCTGAGCACTCAAAGGATGACTCAAGGCAAGGCTGAGCATGATCGAGCCTAGTAATGTGAAGAGAACCTTACGTTTCATGATGCGCCTTGCATATTATTGGGCCGTTATAACGAAATGGGCCCGGCGATTCAACTGCCAGGCCTCCTCGTCCTGCCCTGGGGCAAACGGGAACTCTTCTCCGTAACTTATCGTACGTAGTCGGTCTTCAGAGATACCCAAACTTATAAGGTAATCTTGAGCTGCGAGAGCGCGACGCTCGCCAAGAGCTAGATTGTACTCCGCCGTTCCACGTTCGTCGCAATGTCCTTCTATTGTAATCACCCAGCTCGAGTACTGACGCAATGTTGTAGCGTTTCTTTGGAGGTCGAATTGGGTATCGGGACCTATCTCAGAGCTATCGTATGCGAAGAAAACAGGGACCAGTGGTGACTCCCGGTTAAGTTCGTCCAAAGATTGGACTATGAGCGGTTCCTCTTCCAGCACGGGTTCCGGCTGAACGGCCGCTGGGGGTTCAATAGGAGCGGGGGGTGCGATTGGCGCGGGCGGTGGAGCGATAGGCGCCGGTGGGGGAGTAGGCTCTACTTCTGGCGGCGGGTTGCCGCCGCAAGCTCCGGTAGCCAAGGTCGCTGCAATAAAACCAGAAAACATAATTTGTTGAATCGTTAGTCGTATCTGCATGGCAATATTAGTCTCAAATGGAGCAAGTCGAGGACTCCCTTAATGTTTGTTTGCTTCAATATGACCAATGGGACATTTCGTTGTTTCCCACTCGGGTAACTCGGTTAAGATTTCGTCCGTCTCTGGCCATTGTGAAAATTTGCTTTTCACCTGAACGTGTTGAGGTAAACGCCAAATGTCGACCATTCGGAGCGTATGCTGGACTTTCGTTGGTACCTAGTCCGAAGGTTAACTGACGGACGACTCCACTCGCCAGTTCAAGAACCTTAATGTCGTGACCCGGGCCCGTTCGTGAAGAATACGCGATCTCGTTAAAGGGCGATGGGGACCATGTTGGGCGATCACAATAGGATTCAAACGTCATTCGCCGTATTCCTGTGCCGTCAACACTGATCACGTAGATCTGAGGCCGTCCTGACCGGTCTGAGGTGAATGCCAGTTGGTTACCAGTTGGCGACCAAGTTGGGCTTGTATCGATTGCTGGGTTATGGGTGAGTCGCGTTAGGTTACTTCCATCGATATCAACGATATAGAGCTCAGGATTACCATCGCGGTTCGAAGTAAAGGCGATCTGTCTACCGTTGGGTGACCAGGCTGGTAACCAATTCTGCTCCTTAGCGTTTCCAGCGGCAGGGGTTTCTAGGCGTCCTTCATAGATAAACGACACGAACACGTCTGAAAACCCGCGACGATACGAGGTGTAGGCAATAGCGCGACCATCCACTGACCACGAAGGTGTGATATTAAGCGACCGATTAACGGTTACTCGTTGAGGATTTCGACCGTCATAATCAGCGATGTACACTTCCTTGATCGTTCGGTTGTCGACCGGACCGATCAGTCTTTCTCCGTTGCGATCAGAAACAAAGGTTAGCTTGGTTCGTGCGACTCCACGCAAACCACGTTGATTCTGATGGATTTCGTCAGCAATCGTGTGTGCGTACAGGCGAGGGTTTCTTGCAGACCCAGTGTACTGGCGACTGAAGACTGATTCCTGACCACGTACGTTAAAGAGGCGAACCTGGACTTGGACCATCTCATTGGTTCTTTGAACTGTTCCAATGACGACTCCATCAGCGCCGATTTCACGCCATCGATCAAAAGGAATGTCGGTCATTGACCGAGCGGCCGGTATCGTGTTGTACGTGTCCCTAGGAATCATGTAGAACTCTCGCTCGAAATCGAGATCGTTCCAGAGCACTTCCGCCAACATTTGAGCAAGTTCCGTGGTTTCCGGATCGTCGGTAAGGATGATGAAGTCTGGAACAGCGAAGCGAGGTTGCGTGCCGATACTTTCCCCGATAATGAGTTCCACCTCAGATGGCTGACGCTGGGCTGCTTCTTGCTGGGACAATGGCAATGTCTGCAGCGGAGAAGCTTGGGTTGTGATCAGGGCAATGCCAAGGAGAATCGAGGCGACGACGAAATGTAATTGGTTGCCCATTAGGGTAGGTATTGGAAAACGAGACGAACAGTTAGTGAGTCTTCCGAATAGGCGCTTGGCAGGGGCGGAAGCTGGGCTGTTAGCAGCACTGCCCGCTGAGAGGCGAGGTCGAGTGCCACATAGCGACTTGTGCGGATAACTCCGACATCGACAAGGCGTCCGTCCCGCTGAATGGTAAAGCGTACTATGGTCTCTCCCGTTACTTGCTGTTGATTGTTCCAGTTGCGTTGTATAAGGTCGGCCATCGTTCTTAAATACTCCGGGCAGCAAAACGAACCAACATCAAGCTCTCCACCGGCACCTCCTCCGCCACCAGTCGATAGTCCGAAGCCGAGGCCCTGAACGCCGGTCTCTGCGAGTGCGCTACCTGGCCTGACTTCATCACCCTCACTTCTCGTAGAACCTCGGGCGCCCTCCGGGGCCGATTCGACTTCTGGTGGATTGGCCACCTCGCGCCGGCGCGATTCGGGGGTGGGTACAGCCATTTCAGGAACCTGACGGGCGGGAACCCGGACTGCCCTGGGACGAGGATCTGGGGGAAGGTCATTGATTTGTTGGACAGGTCTACCACCGAGAGGAGTCTGGCCTCCAGTGTCAGGCCCCTCCGGACCTCCAAGACTGATTGACATCGTCGGACCCACTTCGGTCTCAGCCCGAACGCCCCATTCAGATGGAAGGAGTATAAGCACGAGTAAGGCGACCACATGCACCACTGCTGAGACGCCCAACATTTTCCCGAAACGATCCGGATTGACTGAGCGCGCTAGGAGGACCTCTGTTGCCGATTCCTTCATAGGTTAGTGTGTTCGTTAACGATCTTCTGGTAGGCGGGTGACAAGGCCAACACGTTGAACCCCGCCATCCTTTAGCTTATCCATGACCGCCATCAGTTCCTGCATCGTGACAGCAGAATCGCCGCGAAGAAACACATCATCCTGGTCATTTTCGGATAGGGTCTGACGGACCCGCTCGTCTAGAACGCTGAGCGGCACATCCTCCTCGCCTAGTTGCACAATACCATCTGTGCGGTAGCTAAGCGGAATCGTAACGAATATTCGATCGGCACTAATTGAGGAGGCTCGCCTAGCAACGGGTAGGTTAACGTCCAGTCCTCGTTGCATCAGTGGCGCTGTCACCATAAAAATAATTAGGAGCACGAGCATTACGTCGACCAATGGGATTATGTTTATTTCAGAGAGAGAGCTCGACACTCTTTCCCCTCGTGCTCGTCGAGTGCTTCCAGTCGAGTGAGCCTTGTGAATCCTCAAGGTTGCCTTCCGATCACGAGAAGTTTCGCTCCGCTATATTTAGAAACTCTAAGGAGAAGTCATCCATTTCCGAGACGAATAGTTTTACGCGATGAGTCAGATGATTGTAAAAGTACACGGCCGGAATCGCCGCGAAAAGGCCGGCTGCCGTTGCAATGAGTGCTTCAGCAATTCCAGGCGCGACTACACCAAGACTGCTAGAGCCTGTTGCAGCAATTCCTTGGAATGAGTTCATTATTCCCCATACTGTTCCAAACAGTCCGATGAATGGTGTAATGCTTGCAGTGGTTGCCAAAAACTCTATCCGGCTCTCCATCTTATTCACCTCGACGGCAGCTGCTCGTTGTAGAGCGCGGTCTAAGGCGTCGATGCTCCTGAGTGTGAGACTGGAGTCGGAAGGAGGCGAGTCGTCGTCGTTTGACGCCCGGAGTTGAGAATTGAGTTCCGCATACCCGGTCTGAAAAATTCCAACCAACGGACTTCTATTAAGCGATCCGCAAACTGCTTGAACCTCTGAAAATTTTCGACTACGTCGAAAGACATCTCGAAATCGCTCAGATTCACTTTCGACAAGGCGAAAATGCAGTATCTTGCGAAGGACGATTGCCCAAGAGGCAACTGAAAAGAGAATCAGGATTAGTAAAACGAATCTGGAGAGTAGGCCGGATCGAGCGACGAGGTCTAGGACGCCGCTACCCATCGTGCTATCAGGCATATCACCCTGCACTTGCAAAAGCGCCAGAGTGATGAATCCAAGCGTGCGCAACGAAGCCTCCGAGCAATTCAATGCGCCGCTGGGACAGCGCGACGAGTGAGCGTAGCACGCGGATTAAGGGCTGTCAAACGTATGATAGCATGGGGTTTCCCGTGCCGTGACTAATCTGGCAAGGGGCCCTAATCAAACAGCGGAATGAGCAATGATTCGGTTTCTTCAGATTAAGAACCTCGCGGTAATTGAGGAACTTCAGCTGGAATTGGACGATGGGCTGACTGTCCTTACGGGAGAAACGGGAGCTGGAAAGTCGATCATTGTCGGCGCCATGGGCCTGCTTGTTGGGGACAGAGCATCTTCGGAACTGATACGCACAGGTGAATCCTCTGCAACGGTAGAGGCGATCTTTGAGAAGGCTGACGGCGCTGAGATTTTGGTTCGCCGAGAAATTCATTCAAGTGGAAGAAGTCGGGCCTTCGTTGATGGAACCCTCGTTACAACGTCTCACCTTCGCTCCCTCGGAACTGAATTGCTCGACCTTCATGGTCAACATGCTCACCAACAACTGCTCAATGCGACGTCACACATTGATCTCCTAGATGAGTTTAGTGGCCTCATGGGAGACAGGGGCGAGCTTTTTACGCTCTTTGAGAAACTTCGCACCTGTCGTTTGGCCCTGGATGAGGCCAGTAGTGAAACGAAGGACGTTGGCGATCGGCTTGAGATGCTACGATTTCAGCTTGCCGACATTCAAAAGGTAGACCCTGGCCGCGGTGAGGCTGATCAGCTTAGGGAAAAGAGGAAACGCCTCTTGAACGCGGATTCAATCTATCGTCTGTCAATCGAGGCTTATGAGTCCCTATACGAGTCGGAGGGATCCGTCATTGATTCCTTGGCTGATATTTGGCGTAAGGTTGAGGAGTTATCTGACCTAGACGATTTATTTAAAAACCATCTCCCGTCAAAGGAGTCCGTTCAGTCCCAGCTTGAGGAGCTTGCTCAAGCCTTAAGGACTAGGAGTGAGGAGATCGATGGTGTTCCGGAGCAGCTGCAAGAGGTTGAAGACCGACTCGCGACTCTCGATGACCTTGGTCGTAAATATGGACAAGGCGACGTAGATCGGGTTTTAGATCGCCAAGTAGAACTCGAAGACGAATTGAAAACCCTCAGTAACTATTCAGGCCGGATTAAGGTGTTGACGATTGAGTTAGAAAAGGTCGAGCAGCAGTACCAAAAATGCGCAGAAGAGCTATCAAAAAAACGCCGAGCGATGGCGCCTAAGCTTACCGATCGACTCGAGTCGTTAATGGGTGAGCTAGCGATGGAGAATGCTCGGTGTCAATTTCGATTCGTTCAGAAAGATGGCGAGCTTCCAATTACCGAACGCGGCATTGACCAATGCGAGTTGTATCTTGCCCCGAATGAGGGCGAGGAGCCCCGACCTTTAGCTCGCATAGCGTCGGGTGGGGAGTTGTCCAGAGTCATGCTGGCTCTTAAGACCGCAGCCTGTTCTGATGAAGCAGGGAGGACCCTTGTTTTCGATGAAGTTGATGCAGGGATTGGTGGGCGTGTCGCGGACGTTGTAGGTAGACGGCTAAAAGGCCTCGGCGAACGTTTTCAGGTTCTCTGCGTTACCCATCTTCCACAGATAGCGGTTTACGGTTTGGGTCAGATTGAGATTCGCAAGGTGGTGAATGAGGGGCGGACTTTAACCACTGCGGCGGCGGTGTCGGGATCGGAACGTCTTGATGCGATCGCGGCTATGATGGGAACAGGCAGGCCGACTGCTCAGAGCCGTCGAAATGCAGCTGAGTTGTTAAAAGGGGCTCAATAGGGCAGGGAGAAGAAAACACGAATGTTGAGTAAGAAGTCAACCGTCAAGGTCCCAGGCGATTACGGGCGAACTTACGCGGTAGAGACCTTCGGCTGTCAGATGAACATCCATGACTCAGAGCGAATGGCTGGCCTGCTGGAACAAACAGGCTACGTCAGGGTTGAAGATGCCATTAAGGCTGACGTCGTTATCCTAAATACCTGCAGTGTGCGGGAACGAGCGGAGGATAAACTGTTTAGTCGTCTCGGGCAAATTTCAGCCGACCGAAGGCAGAAGCCCCCGCTAATGGTCGTTACGGGTTGTCTTGCACAACAAGAAGGCACTGATATGTTTGAGAGGGCAAATCAGGTCGACGTTGTTGTGGGAACGCAGGCAGTCCGTCGCCTACCAGAACTTCTTGACCGAGCAAAAACCCTGGGATCGAATCAAATCGATGTCAACCCGTACGAGGATGTCTCATTTCCTCTTGGACTCGCAGTAAGAACTGATCCGGTCAAAGCTTACGTAACAATTGTGGAAGGCTGCAACGACTTCTGTGCGTTTTGCGTGGTTCCTTATACTCGAGGTCACGAACGGATGAGAATTTCGTCCGAGATAGTCAGTGAAGTCAAGGCGGCGGTGAGCTCTGGCCATAGAGAGGTTCACCTTCTCGGGCAAATTGTTAACCACTACCAATGTCCAGTGGACCAAGAGTGTGATTTTGCCGGTTTACTGGAAAAGCTTAACGAGGTGTCAGGTCTGCTACGGATTCGTTTTGCAAGTCCTCATCCGCGACACGTTAACAGCAGAATGATTTCAGCGATGCGCGATCTGCCTACTGTTTGTGGACACCTCCATCTTCCTATTCAATCAGGATCAACAAGCGTCCTACGAGCGATGCGTCGGCGTCATACGCGGGAGAACTACCTGGACCTAGTTGAGCGAGTTCGCGCGGCAATACCGACGATTGACCTTTCAACCGATATTATTGTTGGGTTTCCAGGAGAGACCGAGGAGGATTTCCAAGAGACCCTCTCATTAGTTAAACAGGTCGGGTACAGCAGCATGTTTTCTTTTAAATATTCTGAACGGCCAGCAACATTGGCATCACGTCGGATCCCAGAAACCGTGAGTGAATCGGAAAAGACTCAGCGAATCGTCGAACTCCAGTTAGTGCAAAGACAGATTCAACTAGATCTGAATAGGCAGTCTATTGGGACTACGGCATCGGTGCTCGCAGACAGCACCTCGCGGCGACACGATGGAGAACTCTCTGGTCGCACTGGCGGAAACCTTGTTGTGAATTTTCCCGGAGACCCCCTATGGGTGGGGCGCTTGGTGAATGTAATAATTAGGAAGGCCGGGCCCCATAGTGTTTGGGGAGAGTCGGTTACTCTCGGAGAGGCGGGGCAGATAAATGCAAATTGAAATGAACATTAAGGGTTTGATGCTGGACCCAACTACCAAGATGCCAATAGTTATTCTTCGAGATAACAAGGGAGATAATGTTCTGCCTATTTGGGTGGGTAGTCCAGAGGCCAATGCCATCGCGCTCCAAATTGAAAACGTGGCAACACCTCGACCAATGACCCACGATCTTCTAAGAAATGTTATTCAGGACTTAAAGGGCGAGGTTCAAAAAATAGTTGTTTGCGACCTGAAGGGAAATACCTTCTATGCCATGATCTACCTCTTGGTAAATGGGGAAGTGGTCGCAATCGATTCTCGTCCAAGCGATGCGATCGCCCTGGCGGTCAGAGTAAAAGCGCCAATCTTCGTCGAGGAAACTGTGATGAGTGAGGCCAAGAAATCCGATCTTGGGCCAGAGAAGGTCGACCAAGAGCAACTCGGTGAATGGCTCGAGAGCCTCGATCCAGAAGAGCTCGGTAAGTATAAAATGTGACCGTTTCCTACTAAAAAACGGTTTCCTTGACACGACAGTGAGCGCTCCCTAGAATACCGCAGCCGCTAACGGAGCTGCGCCTGATCGATTCGGGTTCCTTATTTTGGGCTCTCAGTGCTCACGTCATGTCCATGGTAATCGCGATTGCCAATCAAAAAGGGGGAGTTGGAAAGACAACTACGGCGATTAATCTCTCGGCCGCTCTCGCCATTCGATACGAGCAACCGACCCTCCTGATCGATCTTGACGCCCAGGCGAACGCAACCAAGTCCTTTATCGATATCAATACTGTCGGACAATCCGTCTATGACGCGATGCAGGGTAACAACTGCACCATTGCAGACACAATTGTTAAATCTGAACAGGAGTACCTGTCAGTTGCTCCGGCGAAGATTTCCCTAGCCAAACTTGAACAGAAGCTGGCGGGGGAGATTGACGCGTACCACAGGCTACAGGATCGGCTCAAGCCGATTCGGAGGCAGTACAAGAACATTGTGATCGACTGTCCGCCAGCCCTAGGAATACTTACGGTAAATGCCCTGGTTGCGGCTACGCACCTATTGGTTCCAGTCCAATCGTCGTATTTTGCGCTCGAGGGAACGGACGATCTGATTGAAACGATAAAGCAGGTCCAGGGAAGGCCGAACCCGAAGCTAAAGCTTCTTGGTGTGCTGATAACGATGCACGAGAAGCGGAAAACTCTAGCTAAGGATACTCAGAAAGCGATTAAGAAGGTTTTCGGGAAAAAGGTGTTCAAGACGGTGATCTCTAAGAGCGTTAGGTTGGAGGAGAGCCCGGCATACCGGGAATCGATTTTTACCTTCGCGCCTTCGTCAAAGGGCGCGAGCGAATACTTTGCTTTGTGTGAGGAGGTTATGGACCGTGCCTAAAAGGAGCGGGCTTCCGCCCTCGGTTAAGATGCGACACGACGCACACTACGTCGAAACTCTAATTGCCCCTGGCGGGGAGCCCGTTGGGCGAATTGTCTCAATCGACAAGGTTGACCCAAATCCAAACCAGCCTCGTCAGGTTATGGGCGATTTGTCAGAGCTGAAGAACTCAATTTCTGAGCAGGGAATAATTCAGCCGCTGATTGTTAGGCAGCGAGGCGATCGATTCCAGATTATCGCAGGGGAACGGCGCTACCAGGCTGCGGTCCAGCTTGGACGAGATGAGGTTCCGGTTGTTATTCGCGATACCAAGGATGAAAGGGAAGTTCTAGAGCTAGCCCTGATCGAGAACATTCAACGCAAAGACCTTACTGCTTTTGAGGAGGCCGAGGCCCTAGGCATCCTGGCTGACAAACACGGCTACACACACGAGCAGCTTTCGAAGCGGCTTGGTAAATCGCGGACAACAATTACTGAGTCACTCGCTCTCAATGGAATGTCTGAAGAAGTTAAGAATCGATGTCGGCTGGCCGACATTACCTCTAAGTCCCTATTATTAGAAATAGTTAGGCAGTCAGATAAAGCAAAGATGATCGATGTTCTTGAGCGGATTGCATCTGGGGGAAAGACTACGAGAGAGCTGCTTCGAAGGGAAAAGGAAAAGCCTAAGGCTGGTCGCCCGAAGGCCTACGTGTATCAGTACAAGGACCCGGAGAAGAAGTTTAATGTGAAGCTCAGCTTTGGCAAGGCTCGCGTGAATAAGAGTGAGTTGATATCAGCGCTTGAGGCCATCTTGCGGAACCTTCAGAAGTCTGGCGATTAGGGATGTCGGTTACTTCGCGTAATAGGCTTGGCTTCCGAACATCGGTTGGAGCTGGCTCATCAAGGTTTGATTTTCTAGTTAGGCTGGTTGCTGGATTTATCCAGCAAGGAATTGGACGATGGCGAACCGCTGTATCGTAATACTGGTGATGTGATGTTCTTAGATCACTGGAAAGAGTACCGACCATGGCTGGTGCGGGCACTGAATCAGCAGGGCAAGTTGAAGCTGGTGTTTGCCCACGAGGTAGCTGAACGAGTAGGAGCGGTGGAAACATCGGCTCTCGCGAGTGGGCTATCGCTGGATGCCGCCCATGAATTGGGAAATTTGGAATTGAAGAAGATTTCCAACGTCCTTTTTGGACCATAGTAATAGAGTTTGGCTGGATGCTAGTTTGGCCGCTCATGGGTTGCGGCATCCTCATAGGGTTCTACCACCCTAGGCTTTCTTTTCAGGGTTGTCAGTCGACCTGACCCTCTATATATGTTTACATAATAGACGTTATCAGACACTGGGTATATTCAATAGTAACAGCGCTCAAGTACGCTTCGAGAGCCGGCCTCCTCGGTAACCGCGACCACCCTTACGGAGCCCTTAGACAAATCACGTATGCTAAGGTCATCGTAATGGTCCGAATCATTGATCGATACCTTATACGAGAGATTGCGACACCATTCCTGCTAGCTCTCACGGTGTTCACCTTTCTCCTAATGCTTCCTCCATTGGTTGAGGTCGCAGAAGGGCTAATTGCAAAAGGTGTCCCTCCCCAAACCACAGTCTGGATCATGTTGACCCTGGTGCCCCAAGCACTTGGAGTCACAATCCCCATGGCCTTCCTGGTTGGCCTACTTGTAGCGCTGGGGCGTCTCTCAAGGGACCGAGAGGCTGTTGCCCTTCAAGCCTGCGGAGTGAGCCCTGCAATTCTTTTGCGTCCAATCCTAACGTGCTCGGTGTTAGCTGCCGCGGCCACAATCTTTACCTTGGTATGGCTCCTGCCTAACGCCAACCAATCGTTCAGGGAAACGACTTATTCAATAATTGCTACAAGGGTTCAGGCCGAGGTGAAACCGAGAGTCTTTTACGAGGACTTCCCAGGGGTCATTCTCTATGTTCAAGATTCAACTGCAGACTCCCCCATTTGGAGCAACGTTTTTCTTGCAGACACTCGGAGTCCTGGCCGTCCCGAGATCTTTGTTTCGGAGAAAGGCCAGGTCGCTCTAAATCGCCCAGATCGCCAAGTTGCCATTATTTTGGAGAACGGTGTTCGGCACGATGTCAGCCCAGAGCGACCAGAGGAATACGAGGTTCACGAATTTGAACGGATCGTGATGAGTCTTGACCCGGACACTGTGTTCCCGCGTATGGGTCCACAGCGTGGGTACCCTGAGCTGACGATTGCTGAACTTGAAAACGAAGTCCTTGACATGCGGGCTGCTGGCCTATCCCCACACCGACCTATCATGGAGATCCACCGAAAATTTTCAATACCAGTAGCCTGTTTTGTCTTTGCCTTAATCGGCTTGGCCTTTGGGTTGAGCAATAGGCGAGAAAGAAGGATCTCGAGCTTTGTGGTTGGAATCGGCGTTATTTTTGTCTACTACGTGTGGATGTACGTTGCGGAGGCCGCGGCTAAGGGCGCTCTGGTCTCTCCGCATTTGGCAATGTGGCTTCCGAATCTTGCTCTCGGTCTTCCAGCCCTTCTCTTTGTCTGGAGAAGGGTCTTCACCGTAGATGGGCGTTTGCTTCCGCGATCATGGCGCTCTGGTTTAATTCGAAAGCCTGAGTCCCAATCTAGTCCTGGGAGATCAGTCACGAAAAGCAAGCCTGAGCCTGCTAAGACCAGTGGCAAGCTTCTGAGTCCTCTATTTCCCCGCTTGAACCTTCTCGATCAGTATGTTCTTCGGCACTACTTCAAGGTTGTAGCTTTAGCTTTTGTGGGAATGTTGGGGATCTTCTACATTGCGACGTTTATTGACCTGTCAGACAAGCTATTTAAAGGGGAAACAACGGCTGCTACCCTGTTGGAATATTTCTGGTTTGCAACTCCCCAATACATCTATTACGTACTTCCGATTTCAACTCTGATAGCCACGCTCGTTACGATCGGTCTCATCACGAGAACTTCAGAGCTAGTTGTGATGAAGGCTTGCGGTATCAGCCTTTATCGGGTTGCCGCCCCCCTATTTTGCCTAGGAGTGGTGTGGAGCGGTCTCCTTTTTGGCCTTGGAGAGACAATACTGGCGTCATCTAATAGGCGGGCCGAGGCCATCAGACACGTTGTTCGCGGTGGTTCACCTCAAACCTTTGACGTCCTAAACCGTAAATGGATTGTTGCACCCGACGGCTCGATCTATCACTACGCCTACCTTGATCCCGCACTGCAGGAGCTTCACGGGTTTTCAGTCTACGAGTTCAGCAATTCAACTTGGGCCCTGAGTAGGCGAACTTTCGTGAATAAAGCAACCTTCCAGGACCCATGGGCCGGTGAAGGCGTATGGGTCAGGTCTTTCGATGCGTCTTTAGACGTAATGCCCTACGAGTATGTTGGAGAAGCCGACCTCCCTCTTCAACCCCCAGAGTTCTTCGTTACCGAAGGCCCTGATGCTGAACGAATGAACTTCACGCAGCTCCAGCGCTACATTGGTGAGCTAGAGGCTGGCGGGTTTAATGTTACGGAGTTGCTGGTTGCTCTACAGCGCAAGCTCTCCTTTCCATTCATTACGATTGTTATGACCCTGATTGGCATTCCCTTTGCCGTTATTACCGGTCGTTACGGGGCCATGTATGCAACGGGGGCTGGATTAGCGATTGCGATGGGATACTGGATCACGCTTAGCGTCTTCGCGGCAGTCGGTGCTGCAGGACTCCTGGTACCAGTTCTTGCGGCTTGGGCTCCAAATATTCTTTTCGGTGCGGCCGCAAGCTACCTATTACTTACCGTCCGCACCTAATCCCACTGTTCTATTTGGATATTATCGATCCAGAGCACCCCGGAGGTTGCCGGGGCCGTATTTAGGGTATCAACCACAAACATAAGCGCTACTGGTTCGTCTGCTTGCGGCGGCCAAGGACTGCTCTCCGCAACCGGGCGCATGTCCTGGAGGCGGATCAAGACTTCTCTTGGTTCGGTGTCCACATAGACCGATCTGACCCACCGAACATCCTCTCCTGCCTTCGAGTCCCTCAATTGAACGGATACTCTTTGTGCAGCATCGCCTCGAATCAGAAATCGAATTACGTTAAATCGATTGAAATCTAACGCCCCTTCACGCACTAAGGCTGCGAATGGACTGGTCTCGGAATCAGAAAGCGCGTACCGCAATGCCAACTCTCTTCCGTCAACCGAGGGAGTGCTGTCAATCGCCACCAGTGATGTTTCTTCATGCTCAACCTTCCAAGCTTGGACATCAGATTCATCACTAAATAATGCAAATGTGGTCTCAATAGTCTCACCTACTGGCTGATCCGTTTCTGCCTCCCTAGGTTCGCCTACGTAAATCGGATTACTCAGAATCCATGGAATGGGTAAGGAGTTCGGCATTGGCGAGAGGACGACTTCGGCCCTATATATCGCAGATTGGCTTCCCGTTTGAAATCGTAAACTCGGCTGGGTTGTTTGTGCGATTAAGGTGCCATCTTTAAATAGTCTTAGTTCGCCACCTTGTGGAAGGTCTGCTTCAAGCACCACAGTCCTAGGATCGCCGACCGATACTACCCTTCCAGGCTGCGTAGCGCTTGTCCCGGATTCGACTTCGAAGCGAAATCGTCCTGGTTGTGCAAGGGCATCGATCGCTGTGTACACTCGACCCTGTTTGATCGAACCGAGAAGCAGCGCTGTGTCTTTTTCAGGATCTCCAGAGAAACTAGTTTCAAGTTGAACGCGGATACCGAAGCTTCGAAACACTTGCTCGTAGGACGGAATTGGAAAAGGGCGCACGTGGGCATCCGCCCCGGCCAGTGCAACAACCCGACGTCCTTGGGTCATTGTGTCCCACCGATCGAGGGCCTCAATGGGTCGATCAAAGAGTGAGGCGATCGCCTCGGACGGTCGAAGTGGATAATGGAGAATTCCTAGTGCGAGACGGTGTACCGGCTCGTCCCGCCAGGCGCTATCAGTGTTCAGCCATTCGATCCCGTCTATGGGAGCTGTCCAATCCTTCCACCGTAAAGATTCCTTCGCCGAAAAGGGATGTGCCGCAACGCCGAAGCCTCCCAGGCGAGCAATGTCCTCAACAACATCTCGTGCTTCGCCCCCGAGTGGGTAGGGGGAACCTTGGTGTCCGATCGCAAGATAATGACCCTCGGTCGTGCTCACCTCTACCCCATCCAAGATAAGAGTTCCCCTGTGATAGATGGGGGGATCGGGCGTTCTTGTGCCATCGCCGTGGTCGGTTGTAATAACGAACGCTAATCCGGCACGGGCGGCAGCGCCAGCGATCTCGTCGACAGTTCCCGAACCATCCGATCGAGCAGTGTGAACGTGAAATGCTCCTGTAACGACCGGCGTGGATATCTCGCCAGACGACGCAAACTCCTTCTTATCAATAAGTGGTTGATCAGGAAGGGTAAGTACAGTCGCCAGCGCTACGACGATGATCACCCCACTCGCTGATCGTGCGGCAGAATACAACATGATGAAATCGGCGAGACAGCTTCGACCCCATCCCTAGCCGAGGATCGATATTACTAATCAGAGGCCGGCGTCAGCCTTAAGGGCCTCTGCCTTGTTAGTCCATTCCCAGGTAAAGTCCTGTTCAGTGCGACCGAAGTGTCCAAAAGCAGCAGTTTGCTTGTAGATTGGCCTACGAAGGTTCAAGGTTTCAATGATCCCCTTGGGAGTTAGCGCAAAGTGAGCCCTTATGAGATCGCTAATCTTGTTGTCGTCAACCCGACCAGTGCCGAATGTATCAACCAGAACGGAGACGGGGTCCGCTAGGCCGATTGCGTACGCGAGCTGTACCTGGGTTCGGTCAGCTAGTCCCGCAGCCACGCAATTTTTGGCAATGTAACGGGCCATGTACGACGCTGAACGATCGACCTTTGTAGGGTCCTTTCCTGAGAACGCTCCCCCACCATGAGGAGCGGCACCGCCGTAGGTATCTACAATAATCTTCCTGCCCGTGACCCCAGCATCACCATGGGGTCCGCCAACGACAAACCGACCGGTTGGGTTTACGTGAATGCTCGTGTTTTGATCCAACATCGACTCAGGAATTGTCGGTTTTATGACGTGTTCCTGAACATCCTCAAGCATTTTTGCCTGGTCAACAGTGGCAGCATGTTGACTGGACACTACGACGGTGTCCACGCGAACTGGCGTGTCGCCGTCGTACTCAACCGTGACTTGAGATTTTCCATCTGGCCTAAGGTAATCCAAGATGCCCTCTCGGCGAACCCTTGATAAACCTCGACAGAGTTGATGCGCAAGCTGAATAGGGAGCGGCATCAGTTCGGAGCTCTCTCGACAAGCGTAGCCAAACATCAGACCCTGATCGCCAGCGCCGCCAGGATCAACGCCCATCGCGATATCCGGCGATTGCCCGTGAATTGCCGAGACAACAGCACACGTTTCATGATCAAAGCCAAATTTGGCTCGGGTATACCCAACGTCCCTTATTGTGTCCCTGACGATTCTTTGAAAATCTACATAGCACGTAGTTGTAACCTCCCCGGCCAGAATTGCAAGGCCGGTAGTCACAAGAGTCTCGCATGCAACTCGTCCGTTGGGATCCTCGGCAAGGATCGCGTCAAGGACTGAGTCAGAGATCTGATCGGCTATCTTGTCAGGATGCCCTTCAGTTACGGACTCCGAAGTAAACAGGTGGCGGCCGGTGCGACTCATTTAACGAACTCCTTCGCTTAGGAGCATCGTGCAGCGCCCAGAGAGGCCTGTGAACGGTTTTCTGGCCCATTGGGGCACGTCCTCAGCGTTACACGAAGACCCAAACCGCTTACGTTAACAGACACTTCAAATACTGGTCAACTAATTGAAAACACACCTAGTTTCCTGCCATTCTTCACTTTTTCTTTGTTCCAAAAGGGGTCATTGTTCGGCGGGGATGGTACTTATCGTAAGTCTTCTTTAGCCGAGCTCCATGAATGTAGGTGTAAATTTGCGTTGTTGATAGCTTGGCGTGACCCAGCATTTCTTGAAGGCTTCTTAAATCGGCTCCGCGCTCAAGTAAGTGGGTTGCAAAGGAATGTCTCAGCACATGAGGACTTAGGTCGTGTCCGAGCCCAGCTGCTAATCCGTAACCTCTCAGAATCTTCCAGAATCCCATTCGACTTAAATGGAGGTCATCCTTCTTCTTTATCCCTCTGCCCCCGGCGTTAACAAAGAGCCAACTTGACCGACGATTACCTAACATCTCACCCCGGGCTTTCTCACGATATCGAGTTACCCACGTAACAGCCTGACGTCCGATCGGCACAACCCGCTGCTTTCTCCCTTTTCCCATGCATTGCACATGTCCAACTTGTAAGTTCACATCTTCGAGTCGCAGCGAGACCAACTCTGACACTCGCATGCCGGTTGCATACAACAATTCAAGAAGTGCGCGGTCTCGACATCCCCTGGCAGTGTCGACCGCTGGTTGTTCAAGAAGCTTGTCGATGTCCTTAAGTGAGAGGTATTTCGGGAGCGTGCGTGGCAACTTTCCGGACTCAATGCCCTCTGAAGGGTTCCTCTGAATCTGGCCCTCCTCTGCTAGAAAGCCGTAGAACCCTTTGAGGCCGGCAATCATTCTGGCAACCGACCGAGGTGTTAATCGCTCCCTGTCCTTAAGATCCCGAACATAGGCCTCAATTTGCCGTCGTTCTAACCTGTCGACAGGTAATCGTTCGCGTTTAGCAAACTTTGCGAGACGATTAAGATCGTAGCCATAGCTAGAGACGGTGTTGGCCGAAAGATGGCGCTCTTGCCGGAGATAGGCAAGGTAGTCCTCGATTTGGCAATCCCTGGTCCGACTCAAACTCACCCGTCTTTCCTTTTACCTGGCAGCTCAATGCCTATTAGAATCGTTTAATGACCACGTCGCCAACTATTCTAATTGCTGGCCTCGGCGATCTCGGCTCCGTTGCACTCGAGCTTCTAGCCCGTGAACACTGGCCCGGACGGGTTATCGCTAGTTGCCGCACGCTGGCCCGCGCTGAAGCCTCCGTAAACCTAGCGCGCCTAGGCGGAATCGCCCAAGGGATGCGACCGAATCTAGAAGCCGCCAGTCTAGACCTAGACGACGTGGATCGCACAGCTGAATTTATTCGGCAATTGTCACCGGACGTAATTTTATGCACTGCCACGAGGCAGTCCTGGTTGACCCCCTGCGCCCTCCCAGCCGAACCCCGGGACCGCCTAGCTGCTGCTGGGTTTGGCGCATGGCTTCCCATCCACCTAATCCTGTCACTGAAGTTGATGCGGGCTCTTCGTCTATCCGGTCTTCAAGCGCGTACTCTGATCGCCTCGTTTCCTGATGTTTCAAATTGCGTGCTTTCTCGTGTCGGCCTCGAGCCAACTTGTGGCGTTGGAAACATTGCTGAGATTGTTCCAAAGATTGAAAGCTTAGCTGCAATCAAACTTGGTGTTCCAATTGATGACGTTAGCGTAACCTTTGTAGCTCACCACGCTCTTCAGGATTATGTTTCTGATTCCCCGACTGACGAAGGACCACCTTTTTTTCTTCGCATCATGCATGCTGGCACGAATGTTACTGGTGTCATTGGCGGATTAGACTTTCCTCGCCAAGCGTATCCAATACCGACTGGCCGAAGGACCCACTTTCTCACAGCCAGCTCAATTGTAAGAATAATGGTTGCTCTTGCGAGCAAGGAGGTCCGGCTTCATGCTCCAGGGCCTGAGGGGCTCCCAGGCGGGTATCCTGTATTAGTTGGACCGCGCGGGGTCCGCGTCCCGGCCATCAAAGATCTTTCTCGGCAAGCTGCAATCGAGATTAACGAGGCATCACACAAATTCGATGGGATAGAGACAATTGGCCCGGATGGCACCGTAATCTTTAGTGACCAGACTGTCGAAATCATGTCTACAGAACTCGGATATCACTGTCAGCAATTACCTCCATCAGAGATCGAGGGTCGAGCCGCCGAACTTTTAGAACGTTTTCGTGAATATGCTGGTCGGCATGGGATTTCAACGCGATAAAACTGACTAATCGTTAATCACCTGTTTCGCACAGCGACGTTCCTGTATCCTGATTCACATGGCGTATTCGACCAAGAAATCCCAGAGCCTCTTTGAGCGATCATTACGGGTGCTCGTAGAAGGCGGCAGCTCGCCCTCTAGGGGACCAGCCAACTACGGTGACTACCCTCTCTTTTTGGATCGGAGCGAGGGTGCTTATGTCTTCGATGCTGATAACAACAAATACATTGACTGGATGATGGCTTACGGTGGATTACCACTCGGCCATGCCCATCCCAAGATTGTTCAGGCAGTTGGCGAAGCCATGGCGACCGGCGCACTCCTGCCTGCGGCGACCCAAACAGAGGTTGAGGTTGCCGAACTAATTCAAAAAATGGTGCCGTCCGCAGGTCGTGTACGTTTCGCAAGTACAGGCACCGAGGCTGCGATGGCTGCAATCCGAGTAGCAAGAGGGTTCACTGGGAGACCGAAGTTCATTAAATTTGAGGGTCAATATCATGGGTGGTACGACGACTTCTTAGTGAACGCCCACCCCCACCCCATTAGTTCCCTTGGCCATCGCCGGGATCCTGTGAAAATTGCCGACAGCTCAGGCCTTAATCAACGAGCTCTAGAAGACACCATTGTGGTGCCGTGGAACGACCTTGCAGCGCTTGAACGGGCCCTCGAAAATCATCAAGGCCAAGTCGCCGCGATAATTACCGAAGGCATTATGGCCAATATGGGTGTAATCCCGCCGCTACCGGACTACCTCTCTACCGTGCAAGACCTAGCCCGAACCCATGGAGCTCTCTTCATTCTTGATGAAACAGTTACAGGCTTTCGCATCGCCCCAGGCGGCTGTCAGCAGCATTACCAACTGGAACCCGACCTTTCCATTTTTGGCAAAGCTTTGGGAGCAGGACTCCCCGTTGCAGCCTTCGTCGGGCGGTCGGAGATTATGGAATCGCTCAGTTGGGGTGGCGTCCTACACTACGGTACTCAGAACGCGTCTCGAGTTGGACTTTTTTCAGCTCGGGCTAATTTACAGGTGCTTGGGGATGATAATGCGAACGTTTTTCAGCACACTTGGAGCATTGGCGAGCGGCTCGTGAACGGCCTACAGGAGGCCTTTAAGGAAACGAAGACCTCCGCTATTGTCCAAGGCGTTGGCCCCATGTTTCAGATTCTCTTTACGAAACAGGCGGAGATTCGGGACTATCGAGAATTTTGTGCCTTCGTAGACCGCGATCGGTATCGCCGGTTCGTACATGCACTCTTTCAACATGGGATCTACATGACCCCAGCTTCAGGTTTGCACTCCGTCACTTCGTTAGCCCATAGTCCTGAGGATGTGGACGACACTCTTTTAGCCGTCCGCGAGGTGCTTCTCAATGGCGAGTACGCCTAGAAAAGACCGGGGCCCTGTTTTGTCCAAAAAGGTGGCAATAGTTACCGGAGGGGCTTCGGGTATAGGCCGCGAAACCGCGTTACTGTTTGCTGAAGAAGGGGCGGCCGTGACGATTGTTGACCTAGATGCTCGGAGGGGTGAGGAAACCGCGCAAGAGATCAAGCAGGAAGGGTTTCAGTCTCTTTTTGTTCAATCAGATGTTACTAGCGAGCATGATTGCAAAGAAGCGATCCAGCGCACGGTTTCAGTGTTTGGCCAACTCGATATCTTGTTCAACAATGCCGGAATCATTCAGCGGACTTCGGTACCGAATACTGCAGAGGCCGACTGGGACCGAGTAATGGGAGTTAACGTCAAGGGAGTGTTTTTAATGTCGAAGCATGCCATCCCCGTCATGATTGATGGAGGCGTAATTATCAACAGCGGCTCTGGTTGGGGATTGGTGGGCGGACCTAATGCGGCCTCCTACTGTGCTTCAAAGGGTGCGGTGGTTCAGCTGACACGGGCAATGGCGCTCGACCACGCCAAGCAAGGAATTCGGGTTAATTGCATATGCCCAGGAGACATTGATACTCCTCTGCTTATGAATGAAGCCGACCAACTCATGGTGAATCGCGAAACCTTCAGAACTGCGGCTGCTGACCGCCCCCTTGGTCGCATCGGAACAGCCAAAGACGTTGCGAAGTCGGTCTTATATCTCGCGAGCGAGGCTGCGGGCTTTGTTACAGGCACAACGCTAGTCGTCGATGGTGGCGGCCTGGCCGGGTCGACGTCGTGAAGGGGCTAACCAATAAAAGGGTTCTTGTAACTGGCGGCGCCAAAGGCATTGGCGCAGCTACAGTTGCACGCTTTCTCGCAGAGGGCGCTCAGGTCACAGTGCTCGATTGTGACGCTAAGGGGTGCGCAGACCTAGAGAAGCGACTTCCTTTACTTGGACCGTCGATTCTTGCTGACGTTACTGATCGTGACGCAGTTGATACCGCGTTCAATTCCCTCGATAGTCGATGGCAAGGACTGGACATTCTGATCAACAACGCCGGGATTAGTCAGCCTCATAATTTTACGGAAATCAACATTGATGATTGGCGCAAAATTCTTGAAGTTAATTTGACAGGAGTTTTCCACGTGGCTCAAGAAGCAGCCCGCCGAATGCTTGGTGGCGGCTCAGGGGTGATTCTCAACATGGGGTCGAGTAACGCTTTGATCGGAATGCCCAACTATGCCGCCTATAACGCGTCGAAGGCTGGAGTCATAGCTCTTACCCAAACGATGGCGCTCGAACTTGCACCACAGATCCGGGTGAATGCAGTCTGCCCGGGCTACGTGTTGACTCCGATGCAGCAGACTGAATACACTCCCTCCGAGATGGAGACTCTAAATTCAAAAGTTCCCCTTGGTCGCCATGCCGCGCCTGAGGAGGTTGCCGCACTATTTGCGTTTCTTGCCTCTGAAGAGGCCCCGTTTATGAGCGGTCATGCGATTTTAATAGACGGGGGGGAGCTAGCCGGCGGCCTCGCGAGTCGATGAGCTGAAGCTAAGACTTCCTGCAAGAATTATCGGCCTCATCTCCAAGACCCAGCCAGTATCCGCGCGCACGGTTAATCGCGATCAAGCTATGGATTGCCGCCCAATTTATGTCACCGCCTTTCTTGCGGTCTTAATGGGATCTCCACTGTTTGCACAAACTGCAGATTCTGTTAGTGAGCGACGAACCATGACAGCCGAACGCATGGTGAATGGTGAAGCGATCGAGCTCGATGGACTACTTGATGAGCCGGCCTGGCAAAGAGCCGTACCGGCAACCGACTTTATTCAACAGGATCCGGTGCTTGGTGGAACGCCAACCGAGCGCACCGAAGTTCGAATTATTTACAGTCGGGATCATCTTTACATGGGGGTTCTATGTTTCGATTCCGAACCCGACAAGATGCTCGGCAACACGATGAAACGGGACGAGTATCTTCGAGCCGATGATCGCTTTATGTGGGTCATGGATACTTTTTTGGATCAACAGTCGGGTTATTTCTTTGAAATGAATCCTTCAGGCCTAATGGCTGACTCGCTGATGGGGTCCGGAGGGGCTCAAAGTCGTGAATGGGATGGCATTTGGGATGCCAAGGCTTTGCGTAGCGAGCTTGGCTGGACTCTTGAAATTAAGATTCCTTTTCGCACTCTCAACTTTGACCCAGACGGCACTGCATGGGGGATAAATTTTCAGCGAACGATCCGGCGAAAGAATGAAGAAAATCTTTGGACCGGATACTTGCGTAATCAACAGCTTCGGCAGATGTCGAACGCCGGTTTACTCGAGATTGATATTCAGGGTGGAGGTGTTACCCAGGGCTTAGGACTTGATGTTAAGCCTTACATCACTGGAGGAGGCTCCGATTCCCCTGGTCGTAACCCGCCAGTTCCACTGTCCAGGAGCGCAGATCTTGGAGTGGACCTGTTCTACAACCTGACGCCGAGTCTTCGCGCAAACCTGACCGTCAATACTGATTTTGCGCAAACGGAAGTGGATCAAAGGCTCGTCAATCTCACGCGGTTCCCTCTTTTCTTTCCTGAAAAACGGGATTTCTTTCTTGACGGAGCAACATTCTTCGAGTTTTACGTTCCAAGGCGTCGCCAAAATTCCAATATCGCAGTTCAGCCGTTCTTTAGTCGTCGAATTGGGCTCGATGCGAATGGATTACCTCAAAAGATTGACTTTGGGACAAAACTGACTGGCCAACTCGGCCAACAGGACGTCGGCTTTCTCCATGTGCGCACTGGCGACGAATCCACCCTCGTTGGGGAAGATTTCACGGTGCTACGTCTCAAGCGTCGAGTATTGGCGCAGTCCTACGTGGGCATGTTCTACAGTCGCCGTGCCAGTCGCACAATCGCATCAAGCCCAGAACAGACGGCCGGCCTTGATTTTCGCCTGGCAACTTCAACCTTCAGAGGGTCAAATAATCTTGAGTTTAACGGCTTCCTTCTGTGGAACACCGATACAGCGAAAACAACGCCTGGTGACAACCTTGCCTACGGGGTTAGGCTAGATTATCCGAACGACCGTTGGGAAGCGCGGGTATCCTTCACGGAGGTTCAGCCGGACCATGGTCCCGCCATGGGTTTCACCCGCCGGACTGGTTTTCGCGCCTACCAGCCTCGACTTCGCTTTGCGCCTCGACCCAGTCAGCATCCGTGGCTGCGCCAAATGGCGTTTGGGTTCGATGTAGACCTGCGAACGGACATGAAAAATCAGTTTCTGACACGCCGCTTGGATTTCACGTTGCTCAGACTAGAACTGCACACTCAGGACAATCTTGAAATTAGCTTGGTACCAACCTATGAGCGCCTCGAGAAGGATTTTGAAATAACCAAGGGAGTGGTGCTTCCTGCTCAGAGCTCGTATGACTTTGTCCGATTTCGGGTCGTGACGAATACCGCAAATCGTCGAATTCTCGCCGCCCAGACGCGGTTCGAAATGGGCAGTTTTTTCTCCGGCACAAGAGAAGAAATCGCTGTGTCTCTTGGCATTCGACCGCGACCAGGTGTAACCCTGAGCGTTGAACAGGAGTGGAACAGAATCTCACTTGGTACCGACAATTTTCAAGTTCGCCTTTATCGCCTTGTTGCCGACACGCAGTTCAGTCCCTGGCTGTACTTGGTTAATAACGTGCAATTCGATTCGATGAGTCAAGTGATGGGCTGGCAATCCCGACTACGCTGGATTCTCACTCCCGGAAACGACCTCTTTGTTGTTTACACTCAAAATTGGCTGGACCATGAGCTCTTCGATCGATTTGCCACTCTCGACCGCCGGGCAGCTGCAAAATTCGTCTACACTCACCGCTTCTAGGATCAACCCTAGCTGCCAGCGGAGAATTTCGAACAAGAGGAGTCGTAATCCTCATCAGTGGCCAACTCAAGCCATTCAGTCGTCGCGTTGACGTTGATGGCCAAGTGGGTCATCGGCGTGAGAGGCAGGGCTCCGTGCCAGTGTTTTTCACCAGGCGGAATAACCGCAACACCCCCTGTAGCAATAATCTGAAATCCCTCACTGAGCGTCAGGAGTGCGCACTCCCCTTCAAGGACAACCAGTAACTGCATGCCGCTGTGGATATGCCATGCCGTACGCGCCCCAGCGTCGAACATTACCCGGTAGACGTTCACTTCGGGATTGGTCGCAACACCCAACATGCGCGCTACGCGAGCGCTCCCCGTGAAATGTCTCGGGTCGGCATATTCGTATTCCTGCTCCTTAGGATCAAAGATCATCACGGCCTCTCCAGAAAAAGAGAAACAGATGACGCGCTGGGATGCACGCCACCCGTTCGTTAAGGTCAAGCGGTGACTGCTATCGACCTCTAATCAGAAGCTGAATTCTCAAGCAGTGGCTCCAAGGGCACTAGCTCGCCACCATTTTCCGTGCACACCGCAAAACGACTACGCTCAGTCGCATACATCGAAACGCCAGCATATTCCCCCTTGGCGTTCAGTACGTAAAAACTGATTCCGAACGCTGGCTTGCCCCGACTATTCAATAGTCTGGGCTCGACCGTATTCTCCTGAATCCGCTTAAGTCCTGCCATGCCGGCATCCTTAGGACTCAGGCCGTTGCGAAGGTTCTCAACGATCAGATATGAGGTGAGATTGTAAAGGTTCGCTTCGCCACGCCCAGTTGACCCTGCTGCACCATAGGTGCCATCGACATAGAGTCCGGCTCCCAAGATTGGTGAATCACCGACGCGACCCGGGATCTTCCAGGCCAGGCCACTCGTTGTGGTCACTCCACAGATCTCGCCGCTGGAATTGATGCCATCGCAGTTAATGGTCCCGAAGAAGTCGTGCTCATCGATTCGACCGTCCGCCATCATGCCCAAGCCGGCCTCATACCCGGCCCGTGCTCGTTCACCCGGGTTAAGGTAATGTCCCGGGTCGACGCGACGCTTCCATTCAAGCCAGCGCTCTCGTGAGCGATCGGTATTCAGGTCGTCATGAATCGTAAATCCCATATTTCGCGCGAAGTCTTGAGCGTCCTGTCCAACCAGCAGGTGGTGATCCGTGTGCTGCATAACCGCGTGAGCGACTAGCGAAGGAGTCTTTACCCCTTCAATGCCAGCAACGCCGCCGGCTCGTCTCTTCGGACCATGCATGCAGCAGGAGTCGAGCTGGACGATTCCATCTGCGTTTGGGGATCCCCCAAAACCAACGCCTCCATCTTCGGGGTCCAATTCATTCAGATTGACACCAGCGATTAGCGATTCGAGTACATCCTCGCCCTCGGTCATCATCCGAAACGCGGCTTCGACGCAGGTTTCAGAGCCTCCATTTCGAATCCGATGTCCATTACCGGAAGCGATGACAACCGGTCTAACTCCGGACGACTGAATCGCCGGCGCACGGCCAAACGTCTTTCGCGAGGATGCGGCCGTGAGGCCAGCAACCACGGTGCCCGTCTGAATAAAATCGCGACGGCTAATCCTGCTACTCATAACATTTCCTCCTGCGAATTAATGTTACCTTGAACCACTTCCCCACTTTCCTTCACGGCTTGATTATATCGCTCTACAATTGACCGACGCTGGTTCAAGCAGTGACTGCCGTCTCAGCGGTAGCTAACCATTTGAGCGCTGGAGCAACCCTTCTAGCGGAGCCAGTTCCGCCCCGTTTTCTGTGCAGACTGCATATCGGCTCCGCTCGCTCTCGTAGAGTGAAACGCCGGCATACTCGCCCTTGGCGTTAACAATGTAAAAGTTAATTCCAAACGAAGGGTTTCCTTCATCGTTTAGGAGGCGAGACTCGACCGTATTCTCCTGAATCCGCTTAAGTCCTGCCATGCCCGCATCCTTAGGACTCAGGCCGTTGCGAAGATTCTCAACAATCAGATATGAGGTGAGATTATAGAGGTTTGCTTCGCCACGACCAGTCGACCCAGCTGCACCGTAGGTTCCATCGACATAGAGTCCGGCTCCCAAGATTGGTGAATCACCGACGCGACCCGGGATCTTCCAGGACAATCCGCTCGTGGTGGTCACTCCACAAATCTCTCCTTGTCCATTAATGCCGTCACAATTGATCGTGCCCCAGTATTCCTCTTCAGGAATAATCCCCTCAGCGACCATATCAAGCCCTGCTTGGATGCCTGCTTCCAGTCGTTCTTCAGGATTAAGATAATGGCCAGGGTCGGTGCGCCGCTTCCATTCCAGGTATTGCCGCCGCGAATTGTCAGTGTTCAGGTCAGCCTCGATATTGAAGCCCATATTTCTGGCGAACTGTTGGGCGCCATCTCCGACTAGAAGGTGATGGTCGGTGTGATCCATCACCGCTTTAGCCACAAGGGAGGGAGCACGCACACCTTCGAGCGCACCGACGCCACCGGCTTGCCGTTTCGGACCATGCATGCAGCAAGAATCGAGCTGCACTACACCATCTGCGTTTGGACGACCCCCATACCCGACGCTTGCGTCATTTGGATCGAGCTCAACGATGTTTACGCCGGCAATTAGCGAATCAAGAACGTCATCGCCGGCAGTCATTTTGCGGAAGGCAACCTCAACACAGGTCTCTCCGTCACTATTTCTGGAACGATGACCGTTTCCAGACGCCACAACCACTGGCTTCACGCCTGCCGTTTGCACGGCCGGGGCCCGGCCAAAGGCCTTACGTGGTCCCACGCCTAATCCCGCCGTCGCCGCACCAGCTAGCACAAATTCTCTACGGTTAATCTTTTTCCGCATGGTTATGCCCTCTTAATAGTTTGGATGTCCAAGACAAGGAAAAAGCTGAACACCTACCACCTTTTATCCTTAAACATCTTGCCGAACTCAAGATTCTGGCCGTGGCCTCTGAAGATGTCAATTCTTTAAAGCACGATTCACCAAATCCCTTAGCAATCTCAGGCCTGGTATACAATTATTTGGGTCCTGGCGCCGTTTGTTCAAGTCAGGCGGCGACCAAACTCGGCGCTCCATTGGATGGCCAGCGACAGCTCGTACAGCGACTGAATTCGTTGCCCCACGAAGATCACAGTCCAAAACATGGCGTCTCCCTCACAAAGGGTACCTTTGAGCCTTCGATTACGAAAACACCAACCGTCGTGATTGGGTCAAGAGCATTTGCTTTCGGCCAAGGTCGGCAGAGAGCGGAAGCTGCGCAACTCCAATCAAACGGCGCATGATCTCTACCCCCGCAAACTGTCGCAGCAGCTTAGTCGACTTTGGGAGATTCGAGCAGGAGGCGGAGTATGCCCGAAGGGCTCGATCGATCAGTTCTGTAGGCTGATTCGACAAATGTAAATGCCCAATCAACACGCCAAAATCGAACTCCGGTGGTCCAAAGAAACAGAATTCTGGGTCAATAATTCGAGGACCGCTCTCTGAATGAAGCCAACTTCCTGGAAAAAAGTCGCCGTGCACCAGAGCGTCTCCACTCTGTAGATATAACTTGCCAAGCTCTGTCACCGCATTTACGTAATCATTGTCGTTACTCAACTCGCCTGCCAATTCTGAAAGACCAGGTGTGATCATATTCAAATCGAGTCCATTCTCCTGCTCTAATGGGATCTGAAAGATGTGTTGATGGTTCAGTTGCCGCATGGCTTGATTCTTGAATCGGCCATCCCGATTAGAGCCAAGGAACGAAGCGTGAAGAGTGCCCAGGAAGTTGATGAGCGTCTCTAACTCCTGCGACGTCAATGTCTCACCGGCATACAGGCCCGTGTAATCAGAGCCGGTTCCGATATCCTCAAGCATAAGGAGCCTAGACTGAGAATCGAAACCCAGGAGTCTGGGCATCCGAGCCTGAAGGGCTGGAATATGCTCTATCAAACGGTAGAACAGGCCTTCCACTACCGCACGCTCTGAAGGCGCCGCGATGTCATCATATTTCTCAACCCATGGACGAGCCTGCTTGAGAATCATACGTCTCGTAGAAGTCTTCACCCGCAGGGTGTAGTTCATATTGCCTTCGCCTGGCTTTGAAGCGGATAGGAGGAACTCCTCGCCAGTCAGCCATTTCTTATCTTGCAAATAGAGCCCGAGACCGTCGAGGTCGTGTTCATCCAAAAAAAAGACGCCGGGACAACAGGACTCAAATCTAGCTCGCTTTGTCAGCACCATTGGAATAAGACTCAAAAAATCATGCGCCCGCAGACCGCTCTATCGACAATTCGACTCTTGAGTGGAGCATTATCCTATCTGAAAGTGGACCCCATCGTTGCCTAGGAGAGTACAATACCTAGTGTTATGACCGCCCTCATATGGGGATGGGCGGGAGACAAATCCTGGTCGATTACTGAGAGTGCTATGCCATACCGTGCCCAATTTCGCTGCATCGCTGGCTGCGACGGCGAGCATGCCCTCACAGAGCCTATTTATCGTTGCCCAACCTGTAACGACTTACTAGAAGTCGAGCACGATTTGGCGGCCCTAGGCAATCTGCCTCCAAAGAGCTGGAAGCAACTCTTCGACGATCGGTACAAGCGGACAACCTGGCCTTACGGCTCTTCTGTTTGGGGCAAGAAAGAGTGGGTGTGCCCAGACCTTGAGGACGACAATATTGTTTCGATGGATGAGGGAGGAACAAATCTTCTATGGGCGGAGCGGTTCGGTAACGAGATCGGTCTTAAAGACCTGTGGATCAAGCTTTGTGGCAACTCGCACAGCGGGTCCTTTAAGGACCTTGGGATGACTGTTCTCGTCTCGGTGGTGCGGCAAATGATTTCTGAGGGGCGGACGATCCAGGCGATTGCCTGCGCCTCCACCGGAGACACGTCGGCCGCCCTAGCGGCCTACTCCGCTGCAGCCGGTATCCCAGCGATTGTGATTTTGCCACGAGGTAAGGTTTCCAGTGCTCAACTCTTGCAACCACTAGCCAACGGCGCCACGGTGTTTGCACTCGACACAGATTTTGACGGTTGCATGGCCATTGTCCAGCGCCTCGCGGCAGAGAAGAGGATCTATTTAGCCAACTCAATGAACAGTCTTCGTCTCGAAGGCCAAAAGACCGTTGCGATCGAAATCACGCAACAGTTCGACTGGGAAGTGCCCGACGTTCTCATTATTCCCGGGGGCAACCTCGGAAACGTAAGCGCCCTAGGGGCAGGTCTCGATATGATGGAGGCTCTTGGCCTCACGAAAAAACGTCCTAGAATTGTGGTTGCCCAGGCAGCCAAAGCTAATCCCTTATACCGCGCTTACAAGGACCGCTGGAATTTTGAGCCGGTTCATGCAGAGAGCACTCAAGCCTCAGCGATACAAATTGGAAATCCCGTTTCTATCAAAAAAGCGATTACGACGCTTCAGCGATACGAGGGTGTCGTTGAACAGGCGACGGAAGCGGAATTGGCCGATGCCGCAGCTCAGGCAGACCTCACGGGCATGTTCAACTGTCCCCACACTGGTGTTGCTCTCGCAGCGCTTATTAAGCTCCGACGGGGCGGGAAGATTAGTCCGGAGGAACGAGTTGTCGTAATTTCGACAGCCAACGGGCTCAAATTTACAGATTTTAAACGCGCTTACCATAATCAAGAACTGTCTGATATTCAGCCCGCCTACGCCTGCAGCCCGATAGAGCTTCCTGACGATTACGACACCGTTTGCCAGGCAGTGGACGAGGCCTCAGGGCAGACTTCTCACTAGATTGCCTGGTGGCCAGACTTCGATTATTTAGGACAGGAACAACGAGTACGCCTTGTTATTCGGCTCCGGATGATGCGGATAACCTAGGCTGTCCAGGAATGCCGCAAATTCCTCACGTTCACTCTCCGGCACCTCAAAAGCAACCAACACGCGACCAAAGTCAGCACCATGGTTCCGATAATGAAAGAGGCTAATATTCCATCTGCCCCCAAGTCGATCTAGAAACTGCATTAGGGCTCCTGGTCGTTCAGGAAACTCAAACCTGCACAGTGACTCATTCGTCACATCAGGAGCCCGGCCTCCAACCATGTGCCGAACGTGCAATTTCGCAATCTCATTATTCGACAGATCAACAGCTTCGTATCCTTTTTGATTCAACTCCTCCGCCAAATCTTGCGCGTCGGATTTTGATTGAGTCGCTACGCCAACAAAAATGTGAGCCTCCACCCGACTGCTCAGGCGATAATTAAACTCTGTAATTACTCGCCGCCCGATTGAAGCGCAGAACTCTCGAAAGGCTCCAGCACGCTCCGGGATCGTTACTGCGAACACGGCCTCGCGGGCCTCGCCCAGCTCGGCCCTTTCGGCCACAAAACGTAGACGGTCGAAATTCATATTTGCGCCACTGAGTATCGCAACCAAGTGCTCTCCGCGCGGTTCCTCGCGAGCAACGTAGGTCTTCAGACCAGCCACGCTCAAAGCTCCAGCCGGTTCCATGATGCTCCGAGTGTCATCGAAGATATCCTTAAGAGCCGCGCAAATTTCGTCGTTCGACACACGAATGACCTCATCCACGGTCGCCTGAGCTACCGACATCGTGTACTCGCCCACTTCTCGAACTGCTACTCCATCGGCGAAAATTCCTACAGACTCTAGAGAGACCCGCTGTCCAGCCGCCATTGACTGATACATCGCGTCAGCCTCAAAAGGCTCAACTCCGATGATACGAACATTCGGTTGGATGGCCTTGATGTAGGCCCCAATTCCAGCAATGAGACCTCCGCCCCCAATTGGAACAAAGACAGCATGTAGCCTTCCCTTGCTCTGCCGCAGAAGCTCATCACCGATGGTGCCCTGTCCGGCTACAACAAGTGGATCATCGAACGGATGGACAAAGATCAGGCCCGTTTCGATTACCAGAGCATCACACCGCTCCTTGGCCTCTGCAAAGGTGTCCCCCTCAAGAATGACTTCCGCGCCCATCTCGGCCACCGCGTCAACCTTGATGGCCGGGGTAGTCTGCGGCATCACAATTACAGCGCGAATCCCTAAACGCTTTGCCGCAAAAGCCACTCCTTGGGCATGATTGCCCGCACTCGCGGTGACCACCCCTTTTGCTTGTTCCTTGGCAGATAATTGTGCAATCTTGTTGTATGCACCGCGCACCTTGAAACTAAAAATTGGCTGGAGATCTTCTCGCTTGAGGGAGACGAGGTTTTCCAATCGACTGGTCAATTTCGCCGCTGACTCAAGCGGGGTCTCTTTGGCTACGTCATAGACACGACTGGAAAGGATCTCTCGTAGAAGATCGTCTAGCATGGTTGGCTTAACAGGCACAATTCCGCAATCATCTGACCCGAAGGTTGTCATCATTCACGGTCAATGGATTATGCATAAGGGTGAACTCCTGATAATAGAAGGCATGGCAGTGCTGGTCAACTGACAGAAATCCAAAGTGGCCCCGCTGTGCTAATGTGAGAACAGTTGCGGTTCCTTGAGCCTTTGAAGTCATCATGAAGTCAACCTCAGACGTTGTGATTATTGGCGGCGGATGTATGGGTACTAGCACTGCATACCACCTAGCCTGCCTCGGCATTCAGAACGTAGTGTTACTGGAGCGCGAAGCTCAGTTAGCTGTTGGATCTACAGGACGAAATGCCGGCGGCGTCCGCCATCAATTCTCCACTCGTCAAAATATTCAGCTCTCCATGGAATCGATCCGTCTGATGGAGCGGTTTGAGGAGGAGGTTGGATATCCCATGGATTTTCATCAAGACGGGTATCTGTTTCTCCTTTCAACACCTGAGTCAGTCGAAACCTTTCGCAAGAACGTTACGCTCCAACGGAGTCTTGGTGTCGAGGTTGATCTGGTGACTCCCAGTGACGCCGTCCGGCTCGCCCCAGGCTTGAGCGTTGACGGCGTCCTTGCCGCTAGTTACTGCGCGCGAGACGGCATTGCGGATCCGAATGGACTCACCATGGGCTTCGCGCGTGCTGCACAGGCGAAAGGTGTCCAGATCGAACGCAACATAACCGTAACAGGGATTACGGTCGAGAAGCACCGGATTATAGGGGTAACAACGAATAAGGGAAACATCTCCACACCGAGTGTGGTCAATGCAACTGGCCCCCATGCAGCCCGTGTTGCAGCTCTTGCCGGCGTCGAAGTTCCAGTAACTCCACTCAGAAGAAATATCTTTATTGCACAGCCCCCCAGTGAAGCGGCGAGTGGAGTCAATTACCCAGATAGTCACATTATGGTGATCGACTCCAGCACCTCCTTCTACTTCCACCGTGAAGGAGCAAACATTCTGTTCGGAATGGGCGATCCAGACGAAACCCCTGGTTTCGATATGACTGTTCGCTGGGACTTTCTCGACTCGGTTGTCGAGGTTGCGATGTCTCGCCTACCAACGTTGGTCGAAGGAAAAGTCTCGCATGCCTGGGCTGGGCTCTACGCTATGAGTCCAGACGGCAACGCGATCGTCGGCGAGGCGAATACGGTGGCCGGTTTTTATCTCATTAATGGATTCAGTGGTCATGGCTTTCAGCATTCTCCAGCAATCGGCCGATTACTCGCGGCGCAAATCACCGGGCGCGAAACAGACATAGACCCTTCACCGTTTGCGCTGAATCGATTTGGGTCAGGGACTAACTCCCCAGAAGCTAACGTGGTCTAGCGCGTCCGCTCTTTAGTGAGCCATCGGCAGACGCTAGGCCAGTAGGGGTTGAACGTCTCTTTGAAAATTAAGAGAAATCTCTGATGCCTCTTGCGCTTCAACTCCAAGCGCAAAGATGATCACAACGACCATAGCCGATGCGAGTCCACTGCAGAGATTCGCCGAACGACGAGGACCGCATACTTTCCCTAGAGCGAAGCACATTCTCCAGCCATCCTTTTTGCTATTCGGTTCGAGCGATTCGACGTAACCATGCGCTCTAGGAAACACTTGATCTGGCGGCATAGCTAGGTATTATGACTCGTCTCCAGCCTCTAGGTCGCCGGTGTGTTTCGAGTGCAAAAATGGATTATCCCGGGATAAAATCACGCCTACGCTTGTGCCTGCAATTTATACCTTGAATATTCCGGCCACGGTAGCCGTCTCGCTAAAGAGGGCCGGTCTCTTAATCGGCAGCGCGTTTCTTCTATTTACCGCCTGCCGTGCGCCAGAGCCCGCTCGTCCGAACATTCTGTTTCTCTTCGCTGACGATCAACGTGCCGACACCATTGGAGCTTGGGGTAATGCGGACGTCTCTACCCCAAATATCGATCAACTTGCCCGTGAAGGGTTCAGCTTCCTTGCGAACTACAACATGGGAGGGAACAGCGGCGCGGTGTGCATCCCGAGTCGCGCAATGGTTAACAGTGGCAAGGCGTATTTTCGAGTGCAACACGATCTCAGTAACACTGTCCTTTTGCCTGAACTGCTTGGAGCACACGGTTACACAACCTTTGCAACGGGAAAATGGCACAATGGATCGTCGTCTTGGCTTAGAGCCTTTCAACACGGCAAGGCGGTCTTCTTCGGTGGCATGAGCGACCACACTAGGGTCCCTCTCCAGGACCTGGCGCCGGATGGTACGCTAACCAACGACCGTGAGGAGGGCTTCTCGAGCGAGGCATTCGCCGACTCCGTCATTGAGTTTCTTCGCACTTACGATGAGGAGGCGCCCTTTTATGCCTACGTCGCGTTCACGGCCCCACACGATCCTCGGAACCCCCCAATGCCATATCGTGAAATGTATTATGAAAACCTACCTCCGCTACCCTTGAACTTCTTGCCCTACCATCCATTCGAAATCGGTGATATGCAAGTTCGTGACGAGCAACTCGCAGCCTGGCCTAGACCTCCAGAAATCCTCCGAGATCAAATCGCGGAGTACTACGGCCTCATCTCACATCTCGATGCCCAAGTTGGTCGAATCCTTAAAGCCTTAGAGGAAGCTGGGCATGCCGAAAACACTTATGTGATCTACGCTGCGGACCACGGGCTCGCCATCGGTTCGCACGGCCTCCTCGGGAAGCAGTCGGTGTATGAGCATAGCCAACGAAGTCCCTTGATCATCACAGGACCCACGATTCCCCATGGAAGCTCCATCGCCCTCACCTACCTGTTCGACCTCTTTCCGACCATATCGGCGCTTACCAACATTCCTTCGCCTATTGATCTAGACGGGTTGGATTTGTCTGGCCTCTGGACTGGGGAACAAGAAAAGATTCGAGACTCGCTCTTTTTGGCCTACACGGACGTGGCCCGAGCCGTACGGAACAGCCGTTATAAGCTTATTCGCTATCCTCAGGTCAATCGGACGCAACTCTTCGATCTGCAGGATGACCCAGACGAGATCCAGAATCTAGCTAATGAATCGCCTCATTCCGAACTCGTCGAGGAGCTAACGGCTTTACTGGTGGAATGGCAAGAGCGGGTTGGCGACACCCAGAGCCTTTTTACTGAATCGACAGATACCGGAACATTAAACATTGACAACCTGGAGCGAAGCCCCGACCGCTGGCAACCACCTTGGATTGTTCAGAAATATTTTTGATGTACTCAGTAGACCGCTAAATTGATTTTCAACAGGCTACATCCGAGGCCGAAGTCCAACGCTTAGCCGGTGTAGCCAGGAGGACACATGCATTCAATGAAGCTCAGTCGTCGACACTTTCTATCCGGAATGACCGGCGTTGGAACCATTCTTCCTATCACAACTACCGCAGTTGGCTCTCCTCAAGCTGGAAGCCCGGGGCGGCCCCTGGTTGTTACCTCTAAAACTAACCCGCTGGTGCGAGAGGAAATTACGACCGCTGCCTGGGATCTAATGCGGGCAGGTGGTAGCGCTATGGACGCTGCAGAGAAGGCTACCAATATTTCAGAACGGGACCCGAGAGATGCAACAGTGGGCTACGGTGGCGATCCTAACGAGGACGGGTTCTTGCAGTTGGATGCGTGCGTCATGAACGGTGCCGACAACAACAATATCGGCGCAGTCGCCGCCATAGAAAACATAAAGACTCCTTCATCAATCGCCCGGTTGGTCATGGAACGAACCGATCACTGGCTCTTGGTTGGCCGTGGCGCCCTTCGATTCGCCAAAATGCATGGCTTTCCGGAGGAGAACCTGCTGACCGATGAAGCGAGACAACACTGGCTTGAATGGAAGGAAACACTTAGCGATCGTGACTACTATTTCCCACCCCGTGACCCATCCGAGCCGGAAGGCGGAACGATTAATGTCCTGACGTTAGACCAAAATGGCGATCTCGCTGGTGCAACCAGCACGGTGGGGCACCACTTCAAGTTGGTTGGGCGCGTCGGTGACTCACCTATTATCGGAGCCGGTCTTTACGTTGACAACGCAGTCGGAGCTGCCGGTGCCACTGGGCACGGCGAAGAATGTGTGAAGAATTGCGGCAGTTTCTTTGTGGTTGAACGCATGCGAGAAGGCTTGACACCACAAGCGGCCTGCGAAGCATTTTGTCAGCGGGTGTCGGAGCGGAACAACGAGCGTCCAATGTTCAACCTAAAGCTTGTTGCGCTAGACAAACAAAGTCGCTATGGGTGCTGCTCTCTGCGAGGTCGCGAGATACGGGATGGTAGTCAAGCAACTGGTTCCTCGGCTGGTCTTGGCTTCGCTGTGCATGACGAACGGGGACATCGAACAGAGCCAGGAGGGGCTATCCTCCCAGCCTTAACCCAAGCAGAGCTCGACGCTCTCCCGTGGCGGTAGCCATCTCTAGTTAGACTGTTCAGTAAGCTACCACTAGAATAGCGAATCTAATGGCGACAAACCAGGCCACTCTTCCCTACGATGTCTGCGTAGTTGGCTCTGGTGCCGGCGGTGGCATGGTGGCCAAGGTGCTCACAGAGGCCGGAGCCGAAGTCGTGATGTTAGAGGCAGGGGCGCCCTGGGACACGAGGTCCGACTCCCAGATGTTTGCGTGGCCGTATGATTCACCTCGACGTGGAGCCGGCACTGAACGACCTTTCGGAGAATTTGACGCTTGCATTGGCGGATGGGAGTTGGACGGCGAGCCATATACCGTAGCGGCTGGCGAGCGCTTCGACTGGTTCCGCGCGCGCATGCTTGGTGGTCGAACAAATCATTGGGGTCGAATCTCACTCCGGTACGGCCCAAACGATTTCCGCCGTCGCAGTCTCGACGGTCTCGGAGACGACTGGCCGATTAGCTACGAGGAACTTAAGCCCTACTACGATTCACTAGACCGTCTCGTAGGACTTTTTGGTTCAGCCGAAGGGCTCCCCAACGAGCCGGACGGAATTTTTCAGCCTCCACCACGGCCACGGTGCTATGAGCTTCTGATCAAGCAGTCGTGTGATCGTCTTGGTGTCACGTGTATTCCTTCGAGGATGTCGATTCTTACGCAAGGCCACAATGGTCGGTCAGCTTGTCATTACTGTGGCCAGTGTGGACGAGGCTGCCGCACGGCTTCAAACTTTTCGTCACCGACCGTACTTTTACCCCCTGCTCTGGCCACTGGCCGGTTGACGATTATAACCAACGCGATGGGACGCGAGGTAACCATCAACCGCAGTGGCCTTACTACCGGCGTTTCATACGTCAACACAAATAATGGGCAGGAGCGCCACGTCCGGGCGCGTATCGTCGTCCTCGCAGCTAGTGCGTGCGAATCTGCACGACTACTCCTAAATTCCAAGTCAACGCTGTTCCCGGACGGCCTGGCGAACTCGAGCGGGACGGTTGGTCGCTATTTAACTGATTCCACCGGAACCGACGTTGCGGGTTTTATTCCCTCGCTCCTAGACGGCGTGCCACATAACGAAGATGGCGCTGGGGGCATGCACGTCTTTATGCCATGGTGGCTTGAGAACGCCAATCTTGATTTTCCGAGGGGTTATCACATCGAACCCTGGGGTGGCCGTCGAATGCCAAAATTTGGGAGTTTTAGCGGCATTGAACGTTATCCCTCCGGAGGTGGATGGGGCCAGAGCCTGAAGGAGGACTACCGCCGCTACTACGGTGCGGTGGTTGGCCTTTCCGGACGCGGGGAAATGATCCCGAACGCTCATAGCTACTGCGAAATCGACCCGGACACTGTTGACCGCTGGGGAATTCCAGTGTTGCGCTTTAGCTTTCAGTGGAACGACCACGAACGCCTCCAGTCTCGCCACATGCAACAAACCTTTCGGGAACTCATTGATGACATGGGTGGGACTTCCCTCACGCCCGAACCTAACAGAGAAAACGAATTTCGTCTTGAGCCAGGCGGCCGAATTATTCATGAAGCTGGGGTAACTCGGATGGGCCATTCCGCTGACTCCTCGGTATTAAACGCGCACTGCCAAGCCCATGAAGTCAAGAATCTCTTCGTCGCTGACGGAGGCCCGTTCGTGTCGCAAGCAGACAAGAATCTCACCTGGACTATCATGGCCCTTGCCATGCGAACCGGAGAGCACATTGCTGACATGCGGAATCGTGGCGAACTCTAGCAGATATCTCAATGAGTAAAATTCCGAGACGTGACGCTCTCAAGCAACTGATGTCGGCCCCGCTCGCCGCAGGGCTCGCCTGGACTCCTGCTGAAGCCAGAACCGCGCGCGCGCGGGCAGATGCGGCCCGACAAGAAGCCACTAATTCCCAATCTACCTTTACATTGAACTTTCTGACGCAGCATGAATTTGCAACTGTTACCACTTTGACCGAAATGATTCTGCCTGCCGATAGCCGGTCTGGTGGCGCATCCAGCGCAGGGGTTCCAGAATTTATTGATTTTATGATGTTGGACCAGCCCGACCGACAACGCGCGATGCGGAATGGTCTGAGTTGGCTGGATACTGAGTGTCGGCAGCGATTCGACCAATCATTTGTCGACTGTTCGGACGAAGAACGAGCTGGCCTTCTCGATGACATTGCCTGGCCTGGGCGCGCTTCTGAAACCCTCGAGGAAGGCGTGAGGTTCTTCTCGAATATCCGGGACCTCACCGCAACCGGCTTCTGGACGAGTCGAGAGGGAATCGATGATTTGCAATATCTCGGAAATAGATATCTGTCGAACTGGCAAGGATGCCCGCCCGACGCGCTGGCCAAGCTCGGGGTCCGCTACGAAGACTGAAGCCTAGTAATCGGTTCTTAGAGCTTCCCAAACTAGTTAAACTGCTTCGGGGGCCATTTGGCTCCTGTTAGACGAGACACGGCTGAAATTGTAACCAGCCCAGCGAGCATTGCGAAGGTGCGAAACGGAAAAACCGTCACCCCGCTAGTCACCTCCTCGGCTGTATACGGCAAAACTCCTGGAATGCCGAGTAGCGGCTCACCCGCACCCAATCGGAGTGAAAGAGAAACGCAGAACCCCAATAGCACTCCGAAGCGATTCGCTCGGGGGTCATAAAGAACGCAAACTAACTGAGGAAAGAGAATGCAGTAAACGAAATCGCTGGACAAGAACCATAAGGCATAAACACTCTGCACATTGAGTGCGATCATCGTTGCCCCGCAACCCACAATGATAATCGTCCATCGTATCACCCGTCGGAGTGCTTCTGGAGTTGCTGTTGAACCCGCCAGTGGTCGGTAGATATTCCAAGTGGCCATCGACGACGCTGACAAGATGGATGAATCCACCGATGACATTACTGCGGCGGCGAGTCCTCCAAGTCCAAGAATCGCCACCACCGAAGGCGTTAAGTGGTGTAACACCATCGGAAGTATTAGTGCAGAGTCTGGTTCCGAAACGCCCAAGGCTCCCCAGTCAGTGGCTCTACCGATTAAACCGATGGCCAGAGCTGGAACGGCCGCCGTTAGGCTTAACGCGCCAGCCCATAGTGAGAGGCGCCGTGCAATTCCTGGGCTTTCCGTAGCAAGCACCCGCTGGAAATAGACGTGCCAAGGAATACCACCGCAGACAAGAAGTAGCGCCGAGTCCCACCATGGCAACCACGACGATGGCGGCGAACCTGTTCCACTTGCAACATACTCGTGCCAAACGACCGCGACTCCCCCGACGTTCCCCATAGCGAAGAATACCGCTACCGATAAGCTAATAAATACCAATACCATCTGCGCGACATCGGTAAGGACCACTGCCCACAGACCGCTTTGGGCCGTGTAAGACACCGCAACAGCTGCCGACAAGACCACCCCAATGACAAACGGAACCCCAGCGATAACCTCGAAGGTAGCGCCGAGGGCTGAAAGTATCGCCGCTGTCCAGAACAACTCGCCAAGGAGAGCTGGGAGATACAGGCAGGCCGACACATCGGCACCATAGCGCCGCTCGAAGGGGTCCAGCATTGTTGTAAAACCGAGCCGGCGCATGGTCGGCGCAAAACAGAGGCCGCCAAACACAAGGCTCAGGGCATAGCCCCAAGGAGCCTGTGCCCGCCATAGACCACCACTGTAGGTAGCTTCGGCCGTGCCACTGAGGTAACCACCGCCCACCCAGGTGGCTGTCATAGTGATTACCCCAATCCCAAGAGGAAGCCCACGGCCTGCTAAGACCATGCCGGTGAAACCGGTGGCGTTGGCGCGCCGAGAGGCCCGTGAGCCAAGGTAATACAGAAGGAGGTAGAGCGCCGCGATTGCTAAGACCGCGGTCCATCTAGTTTGGGAATATTCCACGATCAGGTGAGGGTTCTAAAGATTACCCGGCAGCAGCGGGTTCTATGCCATCTCCAACTGCTGCGCTCTTGCCATCCTCCTGCCTAAACAGGAATGCAAAAAGGATGAGCACACCGACGGCGCCAACGGCTGGGACGAGCCAAATACTGGCCCAGTCGTGCTGGTTGCTCGTCAAGCTGAAGTTTTCCACCACTACCCCGGAGAACCAGGAACCAATCAGCATCCCAACTCCAAGGGTGACAAACGCAATTAATCCCTGCGCTGCAGCGCGCAAATGTAAAGGAGCCTTGCGGTCAACATAAATCTGTCCGGTGACGAAAAAGAAGTCATAACAAATTCCGTGGAGAAGGATGCCGAGATAAAGCATCCACACCAACGGCCCAGTGTCCCCAAGGGCGAATAGCGCATACCGCACTACCCAGGCGAGCATCCCTAGTAACAACATTCGCTTCACGCCCAGTCGTACAAAGAACCAGGGCATGATTAGCATAAAACCAATTTCCGACATTTGCCCAAGAGTCATCTTGCCGGCCGCATTTTCAAAACCAATTTCATTTAGAAACGGATTGGCAAACGCATAATAAAACTGCAAGGGAATGGAAACGAGAAAGGACCCGAGCACAAACACTGCAAATGACCGATCCTTGAAAAGCTTCAGGGCGTCGAGCCCTAACACATCTCGCGCTCTAATCCGTGTGGCCACCCGCTTCGGTGGCGTATGCGGCAACATCAAGCAAAATAGGCCTAAGCCGATTGAACCTCCAGCCGCAATCTGCATTGGCACAGCGGTGCTTTCTAATCGTAGAAATCCAACGGTGAGCCCAGCAATAATCCATCCTATCGTTCCGAGGACTCGAACCGCTGGAAACTCCTTGCCGGGATCCCGCATCTGATGAAAAGACAAGGAGTTGGTCAGTGCCAAGGTTGGCATATAGAGCAACGTGTAGCCGAGTAGAACGACGTAGAATAATCCGAACGTCTGAATCGTCGAAACCGCAAAGAGCGCAAACCCGCCGCAAAGATGTAGGACGCTGAGGATTCTTTCCGTAGAAAAGTAGCGGTCGGCGACCATCCCAACGAAAAATGGCGAAATCATCGCCGCCACACCTGTTGTTCCGTAGGCTAGACCAATCTGCTGCCCCTGAAACTCGAGACCTTCCGCTAGGTAGGTGCCCATCGTGACGTACCACGCCCCCCAGACAAAATATTGGAGGAACATCATCACGAAGAGTTTCGCGCGAATTCCAATCGGCATTAGGACTATGGCTTGGAAGAACTGTCGGGCCTACCTGGGCAGCCGCCGAACCTTTATGTTGCGATAAAACACTGGGTCGCCATGATTCTGAAGAGCAAAATGACCTTGCCGAGCTTGCCCGAACTCAGGATATACCCCAAACTTACTTTCCTGAACCCGACGTTCCCACTCTTCGCTCCATAGTTCGTACTCAACAATCAGGACACCGTTCAGCCAATATTCAACATGACTACCTTCGACCAGAATGCGAACAGTGTTCCAATCACCAACGGGATTAACGAGATTCACCGACTCGCCATACGTACCCTCGTCAGGACCATCCGATGTCTTAGTTACCTGCCCGTAATCCAGATGACCGCCGTCCGCCAGAATCCGAATAGCGTTCCATTTTTCAGCCCCGTCGACGGTGTCTCTCGAACGACCGAAAAGACCGTAGTCGCTTCCAGCGGAGGTCTTAGTCTCCTGTCCATCGGGGTGGGCGGCATCATCGAGCACTTGCATCTCCGGCGCAGTGTGCCATACGGCCCCAGCGCCTTCCCGAACACGGAAAAAAATGCCGCTATTCCCTCCAGTTTCAATCTTCCAGTCAAGGCGTAGGTCGAAATTCTCAAAAACCGCATCGGTAATGATGTCGCCGCCCTCACCGACGCGAGACAGTAGCCCGTCAACTGCTCCCCACCCTTCAACCTCGCCCTCCTGGCCATAATTACGCCAGCCATCAAGCGCTTGACCATCGAAGAGCAACTCCCAGCCATCAGCTTTCTCGGCTGAGGTTAACGTGTTATGCGATATCTGTTCTGCTTGAGCTTCTGCTCCCAACAAGAGCCCGCTCACGAGCCCAATGACCACCATTAGTAGCTGCATGCACAGTCCTCAAGAAAATAAAGGTCTACTCCTAATCCACAACCCCTGCCGCCCATCGGATCCCGGCAACCAGGTGTTTTCTGAATCGGATATCTCGCCATACATCAGGCTCATGCCCCAGCGCGGTGTAGAAGACGCGGCCGGCTCCATGTTGACGGGTCCAAGCTACAGCAAAGTCCCCATCGCTCCGATTGATGCCATCAGCACCCATGTCAACGGAATCCGTTTCTAGGCTAAGAAGAACAGTCACGTCTTCGCGGGACCAGTTACGAAACTGATAGATCTCATCATATAAACGCATCGAGGTGCCTAGATGCTGCGTCGCGGAATGTTGCTGGTCTTCGACTGTTATAGTCACCTCTTGATGCCACGGATGACCGTCAAAATATCCACCCAACATCTCTCCGTACTCCGGCCACTCATAGAAAGTGTCCGAGGCGCTGTGAACACCAATAAATCCTCCGCCATCTCGAATAAATGCTGCAAGCGCCGATTGCTGGACTTCGTTCATAGGGAGTTCACCCGTTGTAAAAAACATGACGGCATCAAAGTCCCGCAAACGCTCAGCGGAAATTTCCTCAGCCGCTTTAAGCACTGTCACATCGAAGGTGTCGGCCTCCCTCTCCAACTCAAGCATGACTTCCTCGGCAACAGGTAGCACCCCGTGTTCGAACGCTGCCGAATGGGCTAGATAGAGAACGCGTGGAGGCGACTGTGCTCTAACCGCAGCCACGCCGACCACGGCCACCAACAGTGGAACAGACATCCATCTCGAGTAATTCGTCATCACTTCACCACCAACTCCACAACCGAGTATTCATAGTTAAGCCAATCGGATCCGCTAGGGCCTTAGGTTTACCCGCCATCCCCGCATCAACCAGTCACTCGCATGTTCTCCGGATCCCAATGCACCGTCTTCTTATCAAAATAACTAACATTCGAGAGAACCGCTGGACCCGCCGCCCTAAAGCCAAACACAGCATCCTCAATTACCGGCTGCCGACTTCGCACCGACGCAAAGAAGTTGTGAAAGTGGTCGACGGTGTCACTGTAGCCACCGGGCGCACGAAATACTTCATCTGCCCGGGGCGTCAACTCGCGCGCGGCATTCGGATACTGCCGTCTGTAGTCTCTTAGAAACTCGTCCTGCATCGCGTCAGGGAAGGTGTTAATCGAGTACCCTGGGGATGCTTGTCGCGCCCGACGGGTCACTCCGACCGTGCCTCCTACACTCATCACCGCCTCCGACCCAACAAATCTAAACCCTTCGCCCCCCGCTGCACCATCAGCAAAATTGACCCGCAGCGCTAAAGTAAACTCCGGATGCGAATCCGTCGCTGGATAATCATACAAGCCGAGCATCACATCGGGCACATCTCGACCGTCCTTCCAGTACCGTAAACCGCCAGTCGCGTAAATTCGCCGAGGACCAATCGCGCTGACAATAAAGTGCAGGCCAGAAAATAGATGCACAAAAAGGTCCCCCGCCACCCCGGTGCCGTAGTCCTGATAGTTTCGCCACCGAAACATTCGTTTAGCGTCGAACGGTCTCTGTGGGGCCGACCCAAGGAATTGCAGCCAGTCGACGGAGTCAGGCGAAGCGTCAGGGGGAATGGTGTACTGCCAAGCGCCAATGGCAGAATTGCGGTCCCACCAAGCTTCGATCATATTCAACTCGCCAAGCTGGCCACTTTCATAGATTTGCTTAGCGTGCTCGTAGAGAATGGAGCTGACACGCTGGCTTCCCACTTGGAGTATTTGGCCCGTGCGGTTCTGAGCCTCGACTAGAGATGCACCTTCTTCCACCCTTTGGACCATTGGCTTCTCAACATAAACATCCTTTCCAGCTTCCATCGCTTCAATGGCAATTTGACGATGCCAGTGGTCGGGAGTGCCGATAATGACGGCATCGACATCCTCCCTGGCCAAGAGTTCCCTATAGTCTCGAGTAGTTTCAACGTGCGATCCGAACCGTTCCTTTACATGGATAAGCCGCCCGTCATAGACATCAGCGGCTGCCACCAACTCGACACCGGGGGTCCTCAGCGCTGCCTGAGTGTCGCCCTGTCCCTGCCCGCCTGCGCCAATCAACGCAATTTGAATACGGTCGTTCGGGGACATCTGATTTCTCGACCGTCGGACGCTAGGGGCGTCTGACCAAGCTCCGACGACTGCCCCACCGTGGCCCACCGTCGCCCCAGTAATCGCCGCCATTTTCAAAAAATCGCGTCTCGACGCGCGTGTTGTCTTCATTTTTTTGAACCCCCAGCAAGAAATCTAATTTAATAACGTTGGAACGGTATATTACAGTGCCGACCCAGACTTTTGCATGTAGATTCAGTTCTGCCATAAAATCCAACTTCGTGGTCAGACGACCAGCCAGATTGAGGAGAACTACATGGCACCATACGGAATTGATCGCCGCGAAGCCCTCAAAACCTTAACTGCTGCTGGGGTCAGCGCGGCCACCCTGCCACTCTGGGTCACCACCCTAAATGAAGTGGCTCAGGCGCACTCTCACGAGGGCTACACACAATCCGCAGCTAGTGGGTCGGTCTTCACGCAGGCGCAGCACAATTCCGTGGCCGTTCTTAGTGAGCTAATAATTCCCGAGACTGACACCGCAGGAGCTGGCCGAGCGCTCGTGGTCAACTACATTGACACGATTCTAATGGATGCACCGGCCCTCGCACGTAACCGGTTCCTCGGTGGGTTGAAGTGGGTCGACGAACGGTGTGAAGACCTATTCGGTGCAACTTTCGCGGCCGCCTCACCTAAACAGCAGGTCGCACTTCTCACGGTCCTCAGCTCACCCGAGAACGACACCCCTGCTGATCGCATTGGGGTCGAATTCTTTCAAGCGATGAAATCCCTTACCGTCACCGGCTATTACACGTCGAGAGTCGGCATGCTTCAAGAACTCGACGACAACGGCGCTGTAATGTTCACTGATAAGCCCGGCTGTGACCATCCCGAGCACAAAACCTAAGAAAGTCTTTATGAGCGCACAAGACCAGAAGTTCGACGTCGTTATCGTTGGCTCAGGCGCCACTGGGGGCTGGGCCGCCAAGCAGCTCGCCGAGGCGGGACTCTCCGTTGCGGTGCTCGAAGCAGGCCGCAAGCTGGACCCAGAAGTGGATTACACCGAGCATAAGCGGCCATTCGAGATGCCTTTTCGGGGTCGCCGGCTTGGCACTGAGGAACGACAGGCCCGGCAGCCTGTGCAGTCCCTTTGTTATCAGTGTGACGAGTATACAAACCACTTATTTATCGACGATACCGAGCATCCCTACACCACGCCAGCTGATCGCCCATTCACCTGGATTCGCGGGCGACACGTGGGCGGTAAGTCAATTATGTGGGCACGGCAAACGTATCGTCTCAGCGACTATGATATGAAGGCTGCTTCGCGGGATGGTTTCGGTATCGACTGGCCAATCGACTACGCTACTCTCGCACCTTATTACGACATTGCTGAACGCTTTATCGGAATATCTGGTCAGGCTGAAGGGCTCCCTCATTTGCCAGACGGCCAATTCTTGCCGCCGATGGCTTTGACCTGCGGCGAAGAAATTTTAAAGAAGGCTATCCATGATTCTTTTGGACGAACACTAACAATTGGTCGGTGTGCGATTCTAACCGATGACCTAAATGGGCGGCCAAAGTGTCATTACTGTGGTCCATGCTCTCGTGGATGCCGTACCGGTTCGTATTACAGCAGTGTCTCCTCAAGTCTGCCGGCGGCTGAAGCCACCGGTCGCCTAACACTGATTCCGAACGCAGTTGCGAGCCACGTTGAGGTTGACGATGCTGGGAAATGCCGCAGTGTCTACTATATCGACCGAGTGACGAGAACTCATCGAGAGGTTTACGGCAAGGCCGTGGTGTTATGTGCCTCGACTCTTGAATCGACTCGGATTATGTTGAACTCAACCTCTCCCCGATATCCAACTGGGATTGCGAATTCCAGTGGAGTCCTCGGGCACTATTTAATGGACCATGTCATGGGCGGTGGCGCCTCAGGAATTCTTCCGGTACTCAAAGGCGTCCCTGACACCCGCGGAAACCGGCCTAATGGAGTCTACATCCCTCGGTTTCGAAATCTGGAGGAGCGACACCCTGACTTTCTACGCGGCTACGGCTACCAAGGCAGCGCAAACATCGTGAAATGGGGTCACGCCATAAACATTCCTGGATTCGGCGCTGATTTTAAGCAACAGATTCGTGATACCCGACCATGGAGCATCTCAATTGGTGGATTCGGCGAACATCTACCCCGTTACGAGAACTTCTGCGAACTCGATAAAATCCATGTCGACGCCTGGGGTATCCCCGTGCTCCACATTAGCGCTGCATACGGTGACAACGAAAAGGCCATGATCAATGACATGGCTGACGCCGCCGAGGAAATGCTCCGCGCTGCCGGCGCTGAAGATATCGAGGTGGAGCGAGAGGTTTCAGCTCCTGGTCTCGCCATTCATGAGGTAGGCACTGCCCGTATGGGCGCCGATCCGACGACGTCTGTTTTAAATAGTTACGAACAGGCCCATGACGTCAGCAATCTCTTCGTGATGGATGGGTCCGGCTATCCATCCTCTTCCTGTCAAAACCCAACAATTACCTTTATGGCCCTGGCCACTCGTGCCTGCGAATACCTAGTTGAAGAATTTAGAGCAAGTAGGATTTAGTAAAAAGCTAATCACGCACCTTAGTTTTTCTGGCTGTTAGGTCCACCAGGCATCAACCGGCGGTTCCCTGAGAATCGCCCTGTTCAAAATATCCACAGCACCCATGAAACCCTCGTCAAGCGAGGCAAGTGCATCTTCGTGCTCGATGCTAATGACGTGGTCGTAGCCGGCTAGGCGTAAGGCACTTACGATCTGTTTCCACACCAGAAGATCGTGTCCCCAACCAACTGTGCGAAAGAGCCAGGCTCGACTGGCCATTTCAGTATAGGGCTTTCCATCAATGACTCCATTCAAAGCAACGTTTTGAGGATCCAGCGCTGAGTCTTTCGCGTGAAAATGGTAGATTGCTGAGCCGAGGGCTCGAATGGCCGACGGAACGTCCACGCCTTGCCAGAAGAAATGACTCGGATCGAAATTAACGCCGATGGCGTCTCCTGTCTCTGCTCGTAGTTTAAGCGCCGTCTCCGCATTGTAAACAAGGAATCCGGGATGAGGTTCAAGGGCGATTTTCACACCGTGGTCACCGGCAAAGGTCGCCGCTTCTTTCCAATAAGGGATCGCCTTTTTTTCCCACTGCCACGACAGCACTTCTTGGAAATCCGGAGGCCACGGGCAAGTCACCCAATTCGGATAGCTAGCGGTGTCAGAATCTCCTGGGCAACCGGAAAAGTTTACCACCACGGAGACTCCCAATCGTTCTGCTAAGCGAATCGTCTTACGAAATACCTCGTCATCATTTATCGCAATCGACGATTTCGGATGCAACGGATTGCCGTGGCACGATAGAGCGCTAATCGTCAAACCGTGATCCTCGATCATCGTCCGATAGACCCTAGCCTTTTCCGCGTCAGCCAATAGCCCATCAAGGTCAACATGACTGTCACCGGGATAGCAACCGGTGCCAATTTCAACTGCCTCCAGACCCGCGGCCTTTACCTTTTTTAGAACTTCATCGAACGGCAACTGACCAAACAGCACTGTGAATACACCAAGTTTCATATCGATATCCCCGTCCTCACACGCTAATCGCGACCTAGTCAACTAAACCTAGACTGGAGACCACACTCCGCCAGCCGCCGAGCTAGCCAAGATCGCATCAACAATCCGGTTAATACGATAACCGTCCTCAAACGTTGCGAAGGCTGGCGGCCGTGGGTCATTCGGGTCCTTCCCACTCGCGATAAAGGTATAAATATCGCGAAGTACATTGTGAAAGGCGGTTGCCCAGCCCTCTTGATGGCCTCCTGGTAGATGGGTATACGCCTGAACCGAGGGAGCAAGGGCGCCTGGGTCCTTCGCTATCTCAATATTGCCGTCGTCCCGACGACCCACCCACAGTTCATTCTGTCGCTCCTGCTTCCAGCGAATCGACCCGCCTAATCCGTTGATCTCAAACACCAAATCATTTTTATGCCCGGCACACACCTGCCCAGCTGAAAACATGCCTTTGCAACCATTCTCAAACCGGACTAGCACAGAACCAAGGTCTTCGACTTCAACGGTGAAGGGTACGCCTTCATTATCGGTCGCAGCAGTAAATGTTTCACGAGCAGCTGCTGGCTTCCTTCGTGTTGGAATGACAGTCGTGAGGTCTGCTAGCACCGCTTCAATTCGTAAACCACTCACATGCTGAACTAAGTCGCACCAATGTGAACCGATGTCCCCCATCGCGGACGAAGGACCTCCCTTTTCTGGCTCAATCCGCCAGGAGAAATCAGTTTCCTTAATCAGCCAGTCCTGTAAGTAATGGCCGTGAATAAAATGCACGGACCCAATTTCGCCGCCAGCAATAAGTGCGCGAGCCTGTTGTACTAACGGATTGCCTCGGTAGTTAAACGTAACAGCATGCACAACGCCGGCTTTATTTACAGCGTCGAGCAACTGCTTAGCCTCCCCTGCGTTCATCGCGAGCGGCTTATCAGAAACGATGTGCTTTCTCCTTTCGATCACCGCCATATTCACCGGTAGGTGAAGATAATTTGGGGTGCAGTTATGAACCACCTGCACGTCGGGATCATCGATGAGCGCTTCGTAGTTTCCATACGCTTTTGGAATACCCATCGCATCAGCCTTCGCCTGCGCTGAGACCTCACTACTTCCGGCCACGGCCACGACGTCCACAAAGCCAAGTCGGCGCACTGCTTCAACGTGCTGAGGACCGACTAAGCCAGCACCGATGAGCCCCATCCCAATCCGCTGCATTAGCAACCTCTATTCAGTAGGCGCTCCATCGAGCAACGGCTCGAGTTGCGCCTCTACTGCACCATTCTCGGTACAGACCCCGTAAATTGTTTCGCCCGCGGAGTACATCGAGACTCCGGCATACTCCCCTTTTGCATTTAACGCAAAGAACCTAATATTGAATGCTGGCTCACCATTCGCCTTTAGTAGCCGAGGTTCGATTGTGTTCTCCTTAATTCGGCGTAACCCTGCGAGGCCGGCGTCCTTTGGATGCATGCCATTTCGCATGTTCTCGACGATCAAAAAAGACGTTAGGTTATACAGATTCGCCTCTCCGCGACCAGTAGAGCCACAGGCTCCAATCGCGCCATCGACATAAAGACCTGCACCTAAGATCGGTGAGTCGCCTGTTCTCCCAGGAATCTTCCACGACAGACCGCTGGTAGACGTCACACCGCAAATATCCCCATTCGGACCAATCGCGTCACAATTCACCGTGCCCCAGAAGTGACTTTCATCCGCAAGACCTTCAGCGAGCATCTCGAGCGCCGCCTCGTAGCCCAGCCTACCTCGCTGTGTTGGATCTAGATAATGATTGGGGTCGATACGTCGTTTCCACTCAAGCCAACGTTCTCGCGAGCGTGGAGTATTCAGATCATCTTCTATGGGAAAACCCATATTCCGCGCGAAGTCTTGAGCCCCTTGGCCAACAAGGAGATGGTGATCGGTGTGATCCATCACAGCTTTAGCAACCAGGGAAGGCTTGCGGACCCCTTCGATTGCGGCGACGCCACCTGCCTGCTTTCGCGGGCCGTGCATACAACAGGAATCAAGTTGAACAACACCATCGGCATTGGGTGTGCCGCCATAACCAACCCCTGACTCCTCTGGATCGTCTTCGACAATATTGATACCACCTAAAATGGAATCGAGAACATCCTCTCCATCTGTAATCAACTCGAACGCTCTTTCGATACAAGTGTGGCTGCCCCCGTTCCGGTAGGCCACTCCACTACGATCAGAGATCACCACCGGTGCAACCGATTGGTTCTTTACCGCCGGGGCCTTACCAAATCCCTTCCGTGGGGTTACTAAGCCAGCGGCCGCTGCGCCACCCAAAACAAACTCTCGACGATTAAGAATTCCCGACATTTTCCACTCTCCCAATCCGCTGACTATCCGTGATCGCTGAGTACCACCCCACCGTCATTTCCAGCGCCCGCAAAGCAGTTGACCTACGGCCTCGCCTAACAAAGATTCCGCCGAGACCTTACTCGTGCCACCTTGTAACTTGAACCATCTCTTTAAATAGGCTTACATCACTCGCATCCAGCATCCCACTTTCTATTCGCCTGGTTTTCGCAGCCCCACAGGCTCCGCCTAGATGGAAAGCTTCTTCTAGAGAGTCTTTTCGCGACAAGGCAGACGCAATCCCGGCAACCAAACAGTCACCAGCCCCTACCGCACTCCGCACCTCAATCTCAGGAACTGCCAATTCCCACGCATCCGAAGAAGTCACCAACACAGCCCCACTCGCTCCAAGCGAAACAACCACTGCGCCAACCCCATGACCAATGAGCGTTTGCGCGAAACCGATCGCCTGCTTCTTACCATCAATCTCTTGTCCGGCGAACTCGCCAGCCTCCTGCGCATTCATTTTAATCAAATCAGGACGACCCTTAATCGCTTCGCGCAGTATGTAACCACTAGAATCAATAATCGTATACGCACCAAGTTCACGTGCCGAAATAATTAATTTCTGGTACGAGAAGGTCGGATAGTCTGGTGGTACGCTACCAGAAAACACCATAATATCTTCGCTCGTCAAACCGGCTAACGCAGCAGAATCAAGCGCCGAGGACTCCTCGCGAGAGAGGGACGGTCCGGGACCGAGCAGCTCAGTTGTTCGCCCACTCTGTTCATGAATCGCAAGGCAATTTCTGAGATCGCCAGCCACCCTGACACCTTCAAAGATTACGCCAGCGTCGTCTAAGCATTTACCCACGTGGGCTTCTTCTGATTTTGAAACAATTCCGACGAGCCGCACTTCTTCACCGAGGATCGCACAGGTTAATGCAACGTGTAATCCTTTCCCCCCGGGAGCGCAGCCTACCTCCCGCACTCGCTGAACCTCTCCAGCACGCAATGTTTTTAAGTTGAGCCACCGATCAATCGACGTATTAAAGCCAGCAACCGTGATCATGGAGCATCCTGAAAATGTGTCGTGCGAAATGAATGCAGTTCCCGTTCGTTCGGCTGTCTGACCGTGCCGCCAAGTCCGCGTGTTGCCAACGCTCCACAACAGACCCCGTCACGCATGCACTCAACCAGTCTTCTTCCGCGTAGCCAGGCAGCCAAAAACCCAGCATTGAACGAGTCGCCGGCCCCTGTCGGATCAACAACGTTGACGGTTGGCGCGGGTACAGACTCGACCCCTTCCTTGGCCACGGTCAAACACCCGAGAGGGCCAAGTTTTGCAACCACGTTGACCCTTTCTGCAAGTGCCTGCAGGTCTGTCAGATTTTCAACTGCGCTCGATCCTGTCCCTATTCCCTCTAATTCGACTTCATTTGGAAAGAAAAGGTCGACTAACGCAATAGCCTCACGCACTCCACTCTGCCACTGGCCGGCTGGGTCCCCGCCGGGGTCGAGTGAGATGGTCATATCCCGCTCCCGAGCTTGGCGGAATAAATCAGGGATCGCTGGTTGTAGACAACGCTGCAAATAGTAGGACGAGATATGAAGATGTCCGATATCCTTCCAAGCTTCATTTGGAATCTCGTCAGCTCTTAACTCAGCGATCGCTCCTGGAAAGGTCACTAGGGCACGATCGGTGGACGATGAGACAGACACCGTGATACCAGTTTGCACCTCCTGAGCACGGGACACTAACGATGTGTCGACGCCAGCTGCTCTCATCTCTTTCAAACACTGGTCGCCCCACGAATCCTGACCAATTTTTCCGACAAATCGAACTGGCACCCCAAGTCTGGACAATCCGACAGCCGTAATTGCGGAGGCACTGCCTAGCGTCATTAGGCACTCATTCACTATCACCTCCCGGCCGAGGGATGGGAAGGCGCTGTAGTCGTGGAGGATTAGATCAAGATTAATCTCTCCTGCGATCAGGACACTCACGGGTGTGGTCACCGACAGCATGACTCTTAAGGCGAATAGGTGGGAAAGGAAGGCACCACGCGGTCAATCACGCCGGTCTCAGATGGTGCATCGGGCTTCAACCGCTCATGCAAACAGCGAAAGAAGCCCAACAGCTGGCCCACCAATACGTCGATCGCCACAAGGTCATCATCTCCCAGCAATGACGAGATCCCGTACTCGACGCTGAGCCTGTCATCGCTATCTATAATTTCACTTGGTAAGTTGGAACCGCAGTAGACCACACACAGGCCTAACTCCTTTTGCTGCACCTCTTTCAACAAATCCAGCTCATAGGCCCGCCTACGACTGTTAGTTGAAATAAACGCCACGAGAAGAGTTCGGTTCGTGAGGCCAGCCATCGGACCATGACGTAGACCAAGGTAGGACTCAGCATCAGTAGTCACCCGACCTGCGCACATCTCGAGCATTTTCAACTCAGCTTCAAGGGCTGCACCAAACCTGGGGCCAGAACCTAGAAACACCGCATGGTCAAACGATCTACATACAAGTTCGGCCAACCTTTCCGAATGTTCCAACAGAAGCCCTTGAGCCATTTCAGCGAGAGAGGAAGCAATGGCGGGAACTGCAGAATCGCTAGCCCGCACTCCCAACCCCCGACCTGCCAACCACAAACTCGTGAAGCTGCTTGTCATGACCAAGCTTTGGTCGTTCACGGCGGAACCAAGGACGATAGTCCGTATTTGCGGCGCAGACTCGTAAGCTGTTGCTAAACGTCCAACCGGATTACAGGTCACAAAGACCTGCTCACATTGCGGCCAGCGCTTAAAGATCAAATCAGCAACCGCTATGCTCTCTGGGCTATCCCCCGATCTACCAAACGAGACAATCGTCGGACATCGTTCAACATTCACGTATGCTTCAGGAGACAGGAGTATCTCGCCGGCACTCACTGCCCGCACCGGTCGTTTCAAACTGACCTGCAGGGTTGGCGCCAATGCGACACCAATAAAATGAGAACTTCCGGATCCAGCGAGGAGTAACCCGTCAGAAGACTCGATGCTTGGAAATATACAATCAGGCAATCGGCTAGCTATCGCTTGCCAAGCCTCGGGCTGACGGCAAATCTCCTGCAGGGTATGTCCATACCCCCGACTGACCTGGTCAGCCGCAGACACCCCTCGTGTCAAGGCTCCAATGGAAGAGGCCCTGGCAGCCAGAGTCTTGACTAGGTCAGGCATGCCGTTTATGCGAACGTGATCCAGTCCCAATTCTCATCCACTCATTGATCTTCGTCATCGAGCACGCTATAAGCATACGCACACGCAGGTTACTGGAATGCAAAACTACTGGTCAAATAACATGGGTGGCAACCGTCGATGGCTAATGTTTGCCCTCGGCACAACACTTTCGTGGGGTGTGTGGGGAGCCCTGATCGAGATTCCTGAAAAGCTTGGTTTTCCTGCCACCCTTGGATATTCAGTCTGGGCCCTCACGATGGTCCCGTGCGCTGTCCTAGCCTTACGAAGTGACGACTGGCGTCTGGCGCTGCACCGAGAAGCTTGGGTCTTCGGGAGCTTGATTGGATTCCTCGGGGCCGGTGGCCAACTGATCCTCTTTGAAGCACTTCGCTCGGGACCCGCCTTCATCGTGTTTCCAATTGTTTCGTTATACCCAGCGATTACAATCATTCTCTCTCTTTGGCTCCTGAAGGAGCAAGCCTCTACCCGTAATTGGATTGGTATTTGTCTCGCACTTCCAGCCATCGCCTTGCTGTCTTATGTTGCACCTAATGACACCCTAATCAGTGGTTACACCTGGCTCTTTCTCGCCATGGGCGTCTTTCTTATGTGGGGACTCCAAGCTTACTTTATGAAATTGGCCAGCGATCGAATGCCGTCAGAGAGCATGTTCTTCTACATGACGTTGACAGGCGTCCTCCTGATTCCGATCGCCGTAACGATGACCGATTTTAACCAAACGATTAACTGGACCTTTACCGGCCCGTACCTCGCCGGGTTAATCCATATTCTTAATGCTGTGGGTGTTCTCTGCTTCGTTTATGCAGTTAGAGACGGAAAGGCCATTATCGTCGTCCCCATGACGGCCTTGGCGCCTGTGATCACCATTGTGCTGTCCCTGGCCATCTACTCTCGAGTACCCTCTAGCTATCAACTCGTCGGCATGTGCATGGCCACCGCGTCCATCTACCTAATGGCCGAATAGCACTCGCTGATCGACTCACTGATGACCCATCATTGCACATCATCGCATCCACCTCTATTGCCTAGGCTGCCTGCGTGATTAAGGAAAGGTCCATACATGCGTCTGCGAAGACTCGCGGCACTTATCTTGACCGGCTTCTTTCTATGTCCGCTCGCTGGCTCTGGCCAAACCGAAGGTCCTACATTAGTAACCATTGCGACTGGCCTTGGCGACATCGAAATTAGCGTCGACACCGTGAGAGCGCCAAACACAGCTGCGAACTTCCTACGCTATGTCACAGGCCGTCACTACGATGGCGGGGAGTTTTTTCGGAGTGTGACTTTGGATAACCAACCAAACAATGAAGTCAAAATTGAGGTTATTCAGGCTAGAGTAAACCCAGATAGAATAGAAGATCGATTCGAAGCAATCCCACTTGAGCGTACGGATGCGACAGGCATTTATCACATAGACGGTGCAATCTCGATGGCGCGGGGTGCTCCAAACAGCGCAACTTCGAGCTTCTTCATCTGCATCGGCAATCAGCCCTCATTAGATTTTGGTGGAGCCAGGAATCCCGATGGACAAGGTTTCGCGGCCTTTGGCCGTGTGACTAGAGGCAAAGACGTGGTGAGGCTCATTCAACAGCAATCTGCCAGCGGACAGCAACTCGAACCGCCAATACAAATCGAGTCGGTCACAGTAACCAGGCAGGAGTGACTTCGTCTATTATTCTTGACCAGGCACGCCTAGGTGGTGAACTGAAATCAGTCAGCCAAAAGACCCTCAGTGTGCATCATTTCAGCATTGAGAATCGCTGCTCCCGCGGCTCCCCGAATCGTATTGTGCCCTAAGACCACGAACTTATAATCAAGGACCCCACAGGGGCGTAAGCGGCCCACCGAAACCGCCATTCCTCCGTCTCGGTCGGCATCCAACCTCGGCTGCGGACGTAAGGCTTCCTCAAGATAAACTACAGGTCGAGCTGGAGCACTTGGCAACCGCGCATACTGTGGACGACCACGAAATCTGTCAAAGGCAGCTCGAACATCGGCCTCTTCAGGGCAGGCAGTGAATTGCACCGACACCATCTCAGTATGACCGTTGATCACGGGCACACGCGTTGTGGCAGCACTTAGAGCCATATCGTGTGGTTCGATTTTGCCGTTTCTTAGCTGACCAAAAATCTTCTGCGTCTCGGTTTCCATTTTCTGTTCCTCCCCGGGAACTTCGGGGATGATATTTCCAATGATGTCCAAAGACGCGACGCCTGGATACCCAGCACCAGAAACCGCCTGAGCGGTGGTAACAATCACGGATTTCAGTCCAAACTCAAGAAGCGGCGCCAAACCAAGAGCTAAAACCACGGTCGAACAATTAGGGTTTGTGACAATGGCGCCAGACCATTCCTTTGCTTGGCGCTGCTCCGCTAGCAGGGTTAGATGATCGGAATTTATCTCTGGAACCAATAGCGGGACCAGGCTATCCATTCGATAGTTTCTGGCGTTACTAACAATCACTCGACCAGATTCAGCAAAGCTTCGCTCAACTTCACCTGCAACCGCGGCGTCGAGACCAGAAAACACCAACTTCGGGGCTCCGGCCGGAGCACACTCCTCCACTATTCGATCGGCCACCTCGGGGGGCATCGCCCCCGGGAGGCGCCAGGCAGTCGCCTCCTGATACTTCTTACCGGCAGACCTTTCACTGGCACCCAGCCAAACCAGCCTAAACCAAGGGTGGCGGCTTAGTTCTTGGACAAACTGCTGCCCTACCATGCCAGTAGCACCGAGGACGCCAACGTCAATTGGGTTGGTCATTCAGTCAATCCACTAATCAGCCAACGACCACTTCTGGCTTCACCTTAAAAAATTCGGCATGCACCGCCTTCACAGCGCGATCCAAATAAGACGACCCGATGATGCATGCCACCTTCATTTCAGACGAGCTAATGCAATCAATATTTATTCCCTCAGTTGCGAGAGTCTTAAACATTCGCGCAGCCAACCCAGGGGTTGAACCCAGCCTTGAACCCACAATCGAGATCTTCGCTACATCCCCTTCAATCAAGACTTCACTCGTTAACCCCTCAGTTTTCCACCGCTCGAGCACCACGGACGCACCCGGTACAAACTCCTCATCCAGAATGAACGTAATCCTGGCACGATCTTCAGAGCTGGCACTCTGGATAATCAGCCGAATACTGATTGCCTGGTCGGCCAACTCCTCAAATAACTGGGCCGCTGTACCAGGCGCATCTGCCACATTCAAGAGAGTGACCTTGGCGATTCCTTTATCGCTTGTAACACCCACGACTTCTGCCTGCTCCATGGTCGAATCTCCCGCTATTATCCATGTGCCCGAGTCCTCTGAAAAGCTTGACCTTACGTGAATCGGAATTTGATAGGACATACAAATCTCGGCTGCGCGAGGGTGCAGCACCTTGGCTCCGCTCGAGGCTAATTCAATCGCTTCCTCATAGGAGATTTCTGGCAACACGCGAGCATTACCGATTAATTGAGGGTCTGCGGACGACACCCCAGCCACGTCAGTGCAGATTTCGCATACGCTCGCACCAAGGGCAGAGGCTACCGCGGCTGCAGTCACATCGCTTCCACCGCGACCTAGTGTCGTAATTTCCTCTGCTTCATTCACACCTTGAAACCCCGTAATGATTACTACTCGGCCTTCGTCAAGTTCCTTCAAAATTCTTCGCGTGTCGATCGACCGAATCCTGGCCAAGTTAAAGACACCGTTAGTACGGATACCGCACTGACTCGCAGTCAGTGAAATGGCGGGTATCCCACGGTCCTGCAACGCGAGACCCAAAACCGACACCGCCACTTGCTCTCCTGACGCCAGAAGGAGGTCCATCTCTCGACCACTGGGATACCGAGAAACCTTCTGCGCAAGCGCCACCAAGCTATCAGTGGTGTCGCCCATGGCCGAGACCACAACGACGAGTCGGCCGATCTGTTCCAAGCTCGCCTTAATCCGATTCGCAACCCCGACTACCCTGTCGGGATCAGCGATCGAACTTCCGCCATACTTTTGCACAACGATGTCAGGCGTCATGATCTGTAACTGCCCTATGTGGCCGCCTCATCATTGAAGCGAGAAACTGAGTCATGCTCACCAAGTCTCCGAGAAAGCTGCTGAAGAAATAGTCCCACGTCGGTCACGATTCCGGCTGTCTGCGAGGACCCTCGGTCGGCCAACTTCGTAACAACTGCCGGATTAATATCAACACAAACTACCCTCACCCATGCGGGCAGCATGTTTCCGACCCCAATGCTATGTAACATCGAAGCAAGCATCACTACCATCGACACATCTTTAAGTTGTTCCGCATACAACTCTTGGGCAACCGCTAAGTCCATTTCTGTATCTAGAAGCGGTCCGTCATCTCGAATACTCCCCGCCAAGACATAATTAACCTCATGCTTCACGCACTCATACATCACACCTGACATCAACACGCCCTTAGAAACCGCCGACGCCAGGCCGCCCGCCGAATTAATCGCATTAATAGCCCGCATGTGATTACGGTGGCCGTCTTCAACCGTAGCCCCTGATTCAAGGTTCACTCCCAAAGAGGTCCCGAACATGGCAAGTTCTACGTCGTGCACCGCTAACGCGTTTCCTGCCAGCACTGCGTCCACATACCCCAAGCGGATAATTTCACTGAAATAGCCGACGCCGCCAGTGTGGACGGTAAGTGGGCCCGCAACCACAACAATCCGCCCGCCCGCCGCCTTGACTTCGCGCATCATACTTGCGACCCTTCCAGCGCTAACTTCGACCCGCCTTTCGGATGAAATGTCATTTGTCATGAACGCAAAACCAAGTCGGTCACGCTCGCGAAACTCTGGAATCACCCTAATGCCATCCGTGCCACATACAACCTTGTCGCCAGTTTGAACATCCCTCAACTTGCGACACTCAGCCTTATCTCCGGTTACAACAATTACCGCGTCCATCCGTTGCCCAACAACATCGACCCAACGCCCTTCCATTCGAATCCGAGTGCGTAGATTGGTTGTTGAGTAGAAATCGGGTGCGACGCAGCCGTCCGAGGGTGCAGGGCATAGAAGGGCGTCCCGCTCTGGCAACGGATAGCAGCCCAGCGGGACAAAATCTTCAAGGAGCTGCTGCAAGGCTGTCTCGCTGGCTACAGTAACCTTGAGGCGCAGCCTAGACGTGTCCTCATTGGTACGGCCGATCGAAAACTTTTGCACCTCAAAGGTGCCAGCCCGCTCGATCACCTTGTCAAAAATGACATTCAGTAGATTCGAATCAATCAGGTGACCCTCGGCTTCAACGATTTCAGAATACTGATGTTGGTCGGTCATAAAGCCTCTTAGGCTCGATTGAGGATTGGAGCCTTCCGCGCCTCTTCGGTTGGCTGTGACGCCAAATACTGTTCGAACTCCTTCAGAGTCCTTCCTAGCTGAACTGGCGTCGTGAGACGGTCAGCCACAGCATCAGCGGTCTTATAGCCGTTACCTGTAATCCCCAAGACTACTGACTCATCGCGAGGAATGGCTCCTTGATCAACGAGAGCAATAGTCGCAGCTAGAGTCGTGCCACCCGCAGGTTCAGTAAAAATTCCTTCTGTGCGAGCCAATAACTTAATTGCATCCACTATCTGCTCATCGCTCACCATCGCGCCCGACCCCCCGGTCTCTCGCACCGTCTCCAGCACCTGAAAACCGTCTGCCGGGTTTCCGATCGCGATTGACTTTGCAATCGTGTCGGGCTTAACCGGTTCTGGGAATTCATCGCCGTTCTTGAGGGCGCGGATCACTGGCGCACATCCAGCGGCCTGAGCAGCATGAATCTTGGGAAGGCTTGCATCCACCAAGCCAATCTGCCTTAACTCCCTGAACCCTCGGCCTATCCGCGGTAAAAGTGTTCCCCCAGCGACGGGTGAAACGACGTGTCTAGGAAAGGCCCAGTTAAGTTGTTCGGCGACCTCAAAGGCAAAGGTCTTGGCCCCTTCAGCGTAATAACTGCGCATGTTGATATTTGCAAAGGCCCAGCCATTTCGATCGGCCATCTGCGTGCATAGGCGATTCACATCATCGTAGGTGCCGTCGATCGCAATGACATGAGCGTTGGCGATCGTTGTTCCCAAAATTTTTCCCGACTCCAAACTGTTCGGAATGAACACGTAGCATTCGAGGCCAAGTTTGGCAGCGTGCGCCGAAACGCTATTACCCAGATTGCCAGTCGATGCACAGGCGAACACGCGGAATCCAAGTTCTACAGCGCGCGTTGCCGCGACGGACACCACTCGATCCTTGTAGGAGAGAGAGGGATAATTAACAGACTCGTCCTTGAGGTAGAGCTCTTTTAGCCCCAGTTCGGAACCCAATCGATCAGCCTTTATCAGCGGAGTAAACCCGGAATTCAAACCCGCCACGGGCTCCCCTTCTATAGGCAATAGTTCTCGATACCGCCAAAGGTTTAGTGGGCGACTCGCGATCAACTCACGAGTCAGGGTTTCTTTAATGAGGTCATAGTCATACGTGGCCTCAAGTGGTCCCAGGCATTGATCGCAAACGAACAGAGCCTCCCCCGGAAACTGCGTCCCACAGAGATGACATTCCAATCCTCTAAAAAAACCCATGGTCCATCCTTACCGCTAATCAATTACTGGCAGCACGACAGCACTTTCCGCCCTATCACCCTGTGTAGTCTCACTAGGCCTCAACGCCGATTCGATTGTTTCGGTTGTGCATCGATCGGTCACGAATTGAACTTGCCCATCTCGGTCCTCCAGGATCCGGGCGGGCACCACGCCAAGGTCTGAAAGAATTCCCGCCACTGATTGCGGTCCCGCTACCCGAACATAGTGCGATCGCTTGCCCATTGCTTCTACCTGGCAACTGGCTCCAACCGATGGAAACAGATTCGGCGCTCTATCTCCCGACGCGATTGCTAGCAAGTCTGACACTATCGCAACTGCAGTGGGGTCGCCTCCGGCTCCTTGACCGATTAAGGTAACCTCGCCACAGTATCTTCCGTCCACAACCACCACGTTTTCGTTGCCGGATACCTGTGCAACCCGAGATCCAAGATTCACCATCGCAGGTCTGACTTCGGCTCGTACAGCATTTCTATCTTCTGTAAGCTCGACCGTCGATACCTGGCGAATCCCGCATCCAAGCAGGGCCGCCGCTTCAAAATCCGTGCGACTGACACCTCGAATCGACCGACAAACAATCTCATGAGGATTAATCGGGCGGCTCAGTCCAACAGCCGAAAGAATCGAGAGCTTCGCTTGAGCATCAAATCCATCTAAATCAGCCGACGGGTCAGCTTCAGCGAAACCTCTCTCCTGAGCATCAGCAAGAACCTCGTCAAACGAGGCATCCGAAGCACCCATCTTTGTTAGTAGAAAGTTACAGGTGCCATTAAGAACACCTCTTACCCTATTCAGGTTATCGGCAGCCAAGCCATTTTTGATGCTGGAAATAATCGGCACGACGCCGGCGACTGCCGCCTCAAATTTCAGACATGCTCCCTTAACAGCCGCCAACTCAGAAAGCCTGGCCCCGTCGTTGGCTATCACCTGCTTGTTGGCCGTAACAACTGGCTTTCCCTCCATCAGCGCTCTCTGTATCCAGGATCCTGCTGGTTCGAGGCCTCCAAGCAGCTCAACGACCACATCAACGTCCGACGTAAACACCTCGTCAATGTTTTCGGTCCAATCAACTGTGTTCGGCATCCATTCAACCTGTTTCCGTTCGACTTTACGATTGAACACGCACGTTAACTCAAGGCCTGTCTTTCCAGAGACAAGTATTCTTGCCACCGATTGACCGACGGTGCCAAATCCAAGAATAGCTACCCGTATCACCTTCATTGAGTCGCCTTCAGCATGTATCGCTTCTCGACCTACAAAAAAAGGCCATCTCCCTCTCCGGGATGATGGCCTTAAGCTTGAGAGGTGCTCTTAAATTCTTGGCTACATCATCCAGCAGAACCGCATCGGCATACGGGTCGTGCTGCCCCTAGTCCAGGCAGTCGGTTCCGCGGTGAGCTCTCCGGGCCACCGAACTAAAATTAGGGCCGATGTGATGAAACGGAAATAGCTCAAAATCATTGGTAAACCCTGATCAACCGAGCCATCAACCAATAGTTTCACCATTGTTTCGCGTGATGCCTCTCAAGTCAAACACCAATACTAAGCTTGACATCGATAAGGCCTTCGACTCTCCTGTAGCGCATGACTACTTCCCCCCACTCCATCCATGGACCAATATCTACGGACTCTTCGATCGGCTGGGTCGGCACTGGTGTAATGGGCCTATCAATGTGCAGCCATGTGTTAGCCAAAGGGCACCCAGTGACAGTGTACTCGCGAACAAAGGAAAAGGCTCAGCCGCTCATTGATTCTGGTGCGACTTGGGCGGGCTCGCCCCAAGAGGTTGCAGAGAAATCAAGCATCGTAGTCACGATCGTGGGCTTTCCTCCAGACGTAGATGCCGTTTACCTTGGAAAAAATGGCCTCCTCGCTGGAGCCCAGGCAAACTCAATCTTCATTGACATGACTACGACGACGCCAAGTCTCGCACAAAGAATTGCAAAGGCGGCTAGTCAGTCTCGAGTCGCTACAGTTGATGCTCCAGTATCAGGTGGTGATGTTGGCGCCAAGAACGCTACCCTGTCAATCATGGTCGGCGGCGAACGGGAAGTGGCAGATGTAGTGATGCCCATCTTCGAAACACTTGGCAAGCATATCGTTTACCAAGGAGGCCCCGGTAGCGGCCAACACGCGAAGATGTGCAACCAAATCGTAATCGCAGGAACAATGATCGGCGTATGCGAAAGCCTTTTATACGGTTACAAGGCTGGTCTCAATCTCGAAACAATGCTTAAGGCTATCGGGAGTGGCGCCGCAGCATGCTGGACGCTTGATAATCTCGCTCCCCGTATGCTCAAGCGTAATTTCGACCCAGGGTTCTACGTTGATCATTTCGTCAAGGATATGGGCATCGCCCTTGGCGAGGCGAAGGCGATGGGCATCACACTGCCCGGCTTGGCACTCGTCCACCAGCTCTACATAGCCGTTCAAGCCCAAGGATACGGCCAACACGGGACCCACGCGCTATTGCTAGCGCTGGAACAAATGTCGTCAACCAATAAGGCCTGAGACACCGTATTGTGCACGGTGAAGCTCGAAGAAAAGGCCCGGGCCCATCGATAACCTTAGCGAACCGCGATAGGTGCTACGCCTCAGCGTCTAGAGCGCGGCCGTCACACTCATCAAACGGAAGCGTAACGGGCCAACCAGGGAACTGCCGAGCCCCTTCCTGCGCGGGATCTACCGCACGTGGCCAGCACTCAATCACATACTCCCGCGCCGCACGGCGCACCCTTACGATCCCATAACCCTCGCTCTTGAGGCGCGCATCACCTAGCCCCTGGCCCCGCCCACCCTTAAATCGCCGATAGTAGGCGAACGTAATCTTCGGATTGGCTATTGCATGCACCCGTAAAGGATTGCCGAACGCGTCGACAAAATCACCGGTGTGGGGCTCTCTGCTCCGATTCGGTAAGTCGCGCGCTGGTTCGAACCAGCGTTGCCAAAACGACACGCCCGCGGGAACCGTGAATTGCATCACGCCGTCTGTATGTGAATCAAGCCCATGCCGAACCACCGACGCTAAATGTTGGTCGCCCCCGAGAACAAGGGCCTCAGCATCACGCAGAAGTGCAATTGCTCGATCGCGCTGCAGTTTCGGATGACCGTTAGCATCCCAGTCAAGCAGCGTTCGCCCCCGTGGGCTCGTCTGAAGACACGCCAAGAGAGTTTGGGTTAGACAGATCCGCCCATCGACCCCTTCGTTGTCCTGGCCCCAGGTCTCAAGAAACGCTTCCTGCCGTGGGCCAAGCAACTGGGCTTCATGTGTGTCCAGGTCCGCGCCCTGAATCGGCGCCGTCTTGAATTTTCGGTCCTCCAGGACTGCAAACCCGATTCCGCCGAATTTAAACGCCCCATAGTAGACCCCGATTCCCTGCTCCACGGAGGTGGAATCGTAAGGGTCCGGATTATGTCCACATTGAGTCCGTTCGACCATATTGACGAACTCAGCACTACAAACGTAGCCACCGCGATTTTGATCTCGCACCCGGACCGCACGGCCGTCAACGTCAACAACTTCCATCGGCGCTTCGCGACCGCTATTGCCCCACAGATTACCCTGATACACGTCGTGGTCGTCGGTCTGCAAAATCGTCGGTGTCGACCGCGTCAGATCACGAAATGCCCAAACCCACAGATACCACTTGTAGAGGTAGTCAAGCGTCGGACTGTCTGAGGCATCAGCAGGTGTCGGATTGTCTTCGTAGATCTGGTCCCCAGCACACACCAGCAACTCAGGTTCGTGACTCGCTATGTGCCCGACTAGTTCAGTATGCGGGAAGTGTAAATTCTTCGACGTGTACCGTCCCAACGGCTCAGCCACTGGGAGCTCGGCTTCTCCGGTGCCCCCATCCAGGCCACGCGCCGTTGGCATCACACAACTCATGTGGGCGAGCGTGAAGCCGGCTTCGTCCTTTGGGTCCTTCTGCACGATGCCGCTATGCTCGTGTTCGAGCCCCTCCCGGTCGCGGTACCGGACCCGATAATCCCAAGCTTGCGAAGCGTCCCAAGCATTAACCCGAAATTGCGCTGTATAGCCAACTCCCCAGGGACTCCGTGCCATCTCACGCCACTGATCTCCGTCAACGCGCACCTCCAACCGAACCGTCCGTGGCTCCATGTCACCAAGCGGCATCAACTGCGCCGACAACTTTAAAATATCCCGATTTAGCGAGTACATCGTCCCGAGAATTGGACCTTCAGCACGCTCACGCCGTACGATTATCTTGTCTCCCCCGCTCAATAGATCCGCAAACCAAAAACGTGCGCGCCCTCCCGGCAGCGGTGAAGAGACCAGCGCCACGCCACCCACAACGTCCTGTTCCCTAAGGCCCTTGCGCACCGCACCAGCTCGAATTTCACCTGTCACGACATCTAATGCCACAAGTCTGACGTCGAACATGCTAGTCCCGCTAGGTTCAATGTCGAGTTGAAGGATGACCTCGTCACTGAGGTTACGAAAACTTGACCTCTCTGTCTCGATCGTTTCAGCTTCAAGTGGCCTGTAACCTAAGGGGTCGAACTCAGCCGTATGGTCCCGAAACCGAATCTGACCATCCGCTTCGTATCCACACCAGAATCCCCCACCCTCACCTGAGGCCTTCTGAGCCAAAGCAGATGCCCGGTAATCTAATAATCCACCACCGACGCCGACGAGATAACCCCCAAAGCCACCACGATCGCTCAATTCGAGGGCTCCACTCCGCACACGAAAATGTGCGGAAGTTCTACCAGGAGAAACCTCGTGGGTAAGAAGCGCCACAGTCCGACCCAAATCATTTGGTCCGCCGGCTAGACACTCAAGTCGACTGTCAGATAAACGCCAATCTTGCAGCCGATTGGCCCATAATCCCGCACCAAGCCAAGGCCTTGCGATCTCTGGCGGGGGCGAAAAAACCGCCTCCCATCCGGCCTCTCGAGCTTGCCAACCGTTAGGGTGATACCTCGACAGTCCCATTAAAGACCGGTCCTCTAACCCAACAGCGGAAACAGCAACTCCGCCAGCCATTCCTTTGAGAAACTTACGCCGGCTGGTCCTTGACGATGAATGGGTACGTTCGGCCACCGGAATACTCCTTACGGCTTTTCGCCAGGAAATGGGAACAACTCTGACGGGTCATGGGAGTGAGACGTTACAGGGGTATTTATTAACCTTTGGCCGTTACGTCCAAGATCGCCGTAACCCAAGTCATCCGCTAGAATGTAAATCAGGTTTGGAGGGTTTGAGTTTGACTGAGGCGATCCAATGCCCGAGCTCTGGCCAACGCAGGAAATGAACAAAGTTGCGACCAGAGAGGCGATCGCAAGGACAGCGCAAGCTTTCGTCGCGGTCAGCATATTGGCGGCACCTCGAAGCATGGTCTCAGCCTAACACGCAGGGCCGTACAACTTAAGATGTCACTTGACCTAACATAATTGACAGCATCTGGAGTTGACGGTAGCATTCGGCGCTTTCGGAACCACTAACTGCAATGAGCTCTAGTTCGAAATGGAAAGACCTGCCGACCGAAGCAATCAACCCAGCTAGTCTGGCCATCGATAAAGCCTCGAGCGCTGACATTGTAGACCTTATGATTGCCGAAGATCGTAAGGTTGTGAGCGCTATTAATCGCGAGCGCGAACGCATTACAATTTCGACAGACCTCATCGCCGAGTCTCTGGCTAAAGGGGGGAGACTGGTGTTCGTCGGTGCCGGCACGAGTGGCCGCCTTGGAGTCCTTGAGGCCGCAGAAATGTTACCGACGTTTGGCACCTCGTCAAACTTGGTGCAGGCCATCATGGCTGGAGGGCGCACTGCTTTCTTTCAATCAAGGGAGGAACTCGATGACCGCTACGAGGGTGGCCTCCGAGCTGTATCGCGAATTCAACCAACTAAGCGTGACGTAATAGTCGGCATTTCAGCAAGCGGGATGACCCCTTTTGTTCGCGGTGGCCTCACGCGAGCTCGTAAAGCAGGAGCGAAAACAATTTTTGTTACCTGCTGGCCCGGCACTGAATTACAGACGTATGTCGACGTTACAATTGCGCCAGCCGTTGGCCCAGAGGTCATTGCTGGGTCGACACGGCTAAAGGCTGCCAGCGCGACGAAAATGGTTCTGAATATGCTTACGACCATCCCAATGGTGAAGCTTGGTAAGACATATGGGAACCTCATGGTGGACGTTCAGGGAACTTCACAAAAGCATCGTGATCGAGCGCGCCGAATTCTAGCATTAGTGACCGATATGGAGTACGACCAAGCAGATGCCCTTCTGGGTCGTGCTCGATGGAACATTAAGGCGGCCATCGTCATGCGAAAAACCGGAGAGTCATATACAAAGGCGATGCGAAGGCTAAAGGGAGCTGGCGGGTCAATACGAAAGGCCATCAATGAGGACCTGGAGGACCGACTGCGTTCTCTCCTCTAGGCAGGTGACGTACTCGTTGACACCCCCGCGGGCCCCTTGCTACAGTCGTTTTCTTTCGCACCGATAAATATTGTAATGAGACTAGGCAGAGCCTATACCGCCCTTGCTGTCGTCCTAACCGTCCTGCTTATCGTGCCGGCGGCAGGATCGCAGTTGCCGGATGAGGTTCGGGCCCTTTGGGTCGTCGACCGTTCGCTCAATTCGGCATCCTCTGTCATAGCGGTGGTCAGCGCGGCACGCAAATATGGATTCAACACTCTGTTGGTCGAGGTGCGTGGACACAGCGAAGCGAATGGAATAGTCGACCAGAGGCTTGGTGTCATAGGACTGCAACCTCAAGCATCACACTTCGATCCCCTTAAGGCGCTAATTACTTCAGCGCACGCTGCAGAACTAAGAGTGCACGCCTCGGTAAATGTCAACCTTGTTGCAGACGCTAATAACCTACCCTCCTCGAGAGACCATATCGTGTATCGCCATCCCGAGTGGTTAATGATTCCTCGAAGCCTGTCTAAAGAATTGGCAAAGCTTGAACCGGAGAATCCCGCCTACCTCGGCACTCTCTCGCGCTGGACCCGAGAGCATTCTGATACGGTTGATGGGCTTTTTCTTTCACCCTTAACCACTGAAGCTGCGAGCTATTCCGCAAAGATGCTGGCTAACCTTGTTAGCCGCTACCAGCTGGATGGCGTTCATCTCGATTCACTTTACTATCCGGACGAGACTTTTGATTACAGTCGAACCGCGATGATGGAGCTTCGCGCAAACGTCAAAGCATCATCCGCTGGAGCTAAACGGCTTAGTGTTGATATTGCCGAACCACTCTATGCCGACCATTATCCAGAACGCTGGGCTTCCCTCCGTCGTTCACGACTAACGTCATTACTGATGCGGCTTCGTACGACCGTCAAGGAACATCTACCGGAAGCAGTGTTCAGTGCGGCCCTGATTCCCGAACAGAACGACGCATTCAATCATCAATTCCAAGATTGGCATACATGGCTAGACTCCGGCTTACTGGACGTAGGTTGCCCAAGAGCCTATACCCAAAACGCAGGCCTATTCGAGAAACAAATTGCTGCGGTTCGAAAAATAGCGACCTCGAGCAAAGTCTGGGCTGGAATCGGCTCCCATCGCCTTTCAGTAGGACAAACTCTTGCCAATATCGAAGCGGCTAGGCGTCAACACGCCGATGGAGTTGCACTCTTTTCATACGAAAGCTTGACCGACCCAGCGCTGCACGAGATGGACTATTTGGAGCAGATCGCCAAGGAAGCCTTCCTCATAAGCGCCCTTACGCCCGGCCCACTATAGAACCCTGCCGCCTTCGGGTTAAACGGTTCTACGAGTATCACGCGGACGACCCTCAATGCGTTCACTGGATTTCATCGTCCTAACGGGTTATATAGTCAGCCTCCTCTTCTTCGGCGCCTACTTCTCACGATCGCAACGCAACATCCGCGACTATTTCATTACTGATCGCCAAATTCCTTGGTGGGCGGTTATGGGATCAATTGTCGCGACAGAAACGAGCACAGTAAGCCTCATCAGTGTGCCTGGTTTCGCATACGGAGCAGACCTATCTTTCCTCCAACTCGTTATCGGCTACCTCTTTGGCCGACTAGCTATCGTACTTTTCTTAATGCCCACATATTTTCGCGCCGAGGTTTTGACTGTCTACCAAATCCTCGGCCTACGCTTTGGTGAGAACGTCAGACGACTAACATCCGCGCTTTTCCTTTTAACCAGAAGCCTCGCCGATGGTTTTCGACTTTTTGCCACAGGCCTTGTACTGGCTGCCTTGCTCTTAAACACCTCCTCCGTGCAAAACTTTTTTCAAGAAACGATACCAGGGCTTGGAGTAGACACGGGACCACTGCTGTTCTCCCTTCTCCTTATTGCCGCCGTGACAGTGGTCTACACCTTCCTAGGAGGCATGGCCGCGGTAATCTGGACAGATGTCATACAACTAGCGATCTATCTAATTGGCGCGGGCTTAATATCAATCGTCTTGCTCAACTTGATTCCCGGGGGATGGACCGAAGTGGCTCAAGTAGCAACTGGCGCTGATAAGTTTAGAGTCTTTGATTTCACCCTTAGCCTTTCAAAGGATTACACCTTCTGGTCCGGTGTCATTGGCGGGGCTTTTCTTACAACCGCCACGCACGGAACTGACCAACTAATGGTCCAGCGTTACCTCTGTAGCCGGACACCCCGCAATGCCAGCACAGCCCTAATGATCAGTGGGCTCTTCGTGTTCCTACAGTTCATCCTCTTTCTGGTTATTGGTGTAATGCTCTGGGTGTATTACACCAACTATGCTCCAGCAGACATTTCCACGTTCACCTTGGAGGGGCAGGTCCAGACCGACCGAATTCTCCCCTACTTCATGGTGACCCATTTACCGGTAGGAATTCTCGGACTTCTTCTTGCCGCAATTTTTGCAGCTGCAATGTCCACATTGTCCTCTTCACTCAACTCTTCGTCTGCAGCCTTCATCGCGGATTTCTACATGCCCTATACTCGCCACGCTCGATCCGAAGAGCACTACCTAAAAGTTTCACGATGGACAACTATTGGTTGGGGAATCGTTCAACTCTCTGTCGCCATTCTTGCAATCGAGCTCTCAACTCGCGTAGTTGACGAAGTGCTCGGCATCGCATCGTTCACAAATGGCGTTCTATTGGGAACATTCTTTCTCGCAACCTTTACCACTAGAATTCAATCGCGTTCAGTGTTTATTGGCATCGTCGCAGGTATAATTTTCATGACGACCTTGCGAACATCCACCGCGCTCAATTTGTTTGTAGTGTCTTGGCAATGGTACGTCCTGATCGGTTCGCTCACCACAATCGGCGCAGCCTGGATCGCGCAGCTAGCGGTCGATGGCCCTGGAGTGTTACGGCGTGAACTTCAATAGCGTAGCTGAGATCATCGAGCGCGCCATTTCTAAAAAAATATTTCCGTGCGCCTGTCTTGAGATTGGCCGAACAGAAGATATCCTCTGGCGAGGCGCCTTTGGACACTTAAGCTATGACCGCAAATCAACTGCTGCGGACCACAACACTATCTTCGACCTAGCCTCTCTCACAAAGGTCATCGCCACAACCACCCTTGCCATGCAACACGTTGATGCTAGGCGATGGGCTTTAAGTGATTACGTCACTCAACATCTGAGAAGCTGGTGCGGCGCCGACCGTGAACTGGTAACAATTGAGGATCTACTGGCACACACATCTGGCCTGCAAGCGTATTTGCCATTGTTTCAAGAGAGGGTCGACCCTCAGCAATATAAGGAGACACTTTGTCGCCTGCCACTTCAATATGCTCCTCGTTCCGAATCCGTGTATAGCGACCTAGGCTTCATCTTGCTCGGATTCTTGATCGAAGGCCTTACCAACATGAGCCTAGATGATCAGTTTCGGAATATGGCCGAATCGTCCGGCATGGATGATTTACAGTTCCTGCCACCTAACCGCTGGAAAAAGCGTACGGCGCCCACGGGCGATAACCCGCTAAGAGGGCGCTGTCTGGTGGGTGAGGTTCACGATAACAATGGATGGACCCTGGGAGGCGTGGCTGGACACACTGGACTCTTTGGCTCAACATCAGCAGTCGGTCGTTTTGCTAGAGTTATCTTAGGTGATTTTCGAGGGGGTCAAACCCTGGTATCTCCTGCAACCCTGCAAACATTTACTCGAAAAACAAATATTCCCAATAGTTCTCGCGCTCTTGGGTGGGACACGATGCTCCCAACCTCATCCTGTGGCAGCCGCTTCTCTAAATCAGCAATTGGTCATACTGGATTCACCGGCACTTCACTTTGGATTGACCCGGAGATTGATCTGTACATTGCGTGCCTAACCAATCGAGTGCATCAAACTGCAGACAGTAACGCAATGCAACGATTCCGACCGGAGCTGCACAATGCCGCAATACGTGCTTTCGGGGTGATTGATTAAAATTTCATGACTCTAACCCTCCTCGATTGGATAGTTATTGCAGGCTATTTTGCCTTCGTGATCGCCATTGGGGTCACCTATTACCACCGCGCCGGCAGTAGTATCGGCCATTACTTCCTCTCAGGACGCTCTCTACCGTGGTGGCTAGCCGGAACATCGATGGTGGCAACGACATTTGCCGCCGACACTCCACTTGTCGTTGCCGGGCTTGTTGCAAACAATGGAATCGCAGGAAATTGGATCTGGTGGAACGCCGCTCTCGGTAGCATGCTGGCAGTGTTTCTATTTTCTCGCCTCTGGCGTCGAGCAGGCATCCTGACCGACGTAGAGTTTGTTGAGTTGAGATACTCTGGTCGACCAGCGGCCTTTCTGCGTGGGTTTCGTGCGCTCTATCTTGGCTTGCCGATTAACCTCCTCATTATGGGTTGGGTGAATTTGGCCATGGCGAAGATTTTGCTCGTCACAATGGGATGGAACCGCTTAACTGCGGTACTCGTTAGCCTAGCCTTCACGGGCGCATATTCCTCAATTTCTGGACTGTGGGGCGTCGTCGTAGGAGACTTCGTACAATTCAGTCTCGCGATGATCGGAACGATCGTATTAGCCTGGTTCGTACTCCACACCCCTACAGTCGGTGGAATCAACGGTCTTCTTGAGGCCCTCCCAGAGTCAACCTTCCAGTTCCTGCCAACGGTTGGTGGAAACGCAGCCGCTAGTGATGCTTTCACTCTTCCATTGACCACCTTCATCGCATTCGTGGGTGTTCAGTGGTGGGCAAGCTGGTACCCTGGTCAAGAAGCGAGTGGGGGCGGGTACATCGCACAACGAATGATGTCGTCTAAAGATGAACGGCATTCGCTACTCGCAACCTTGTGGTTCACAATTGCACATTACTGTGTTCGCCCCTGGCCATGGATTATAGTTGGTCTCGCCTCAGTCGTTCTCTATCCAACGGCAATAGACCGGGAGGCTGCTTATGTAATGGCCCTTCGCGACCACCTTCCGGAAGGCTGGCGAGGGCTTCTATTGGCAGCCTTCTTTGCAGCATACATGTCGACGATTGGCACTCAACTAAATTGGGGGTGCTCCTACATAATAAATGATTTCTATATGCGATTTTTTCGAACCCAAGCAACTCAAGGCCACTACGTAAGAGCATCGCGATTAACCACGCTACTCCTTATGCTTCTAGGGGGAGTCGCCACGTTTTATCTCGAAAGCATCCGACAGGCCTGGGAGTTCATTCTGGAGTCCGGGGCAGGAATTGGCTTAGTGTTGATTCTCCGATGGTATTGGTGGCGGGTAAACGCGTGGTCTGAGATTGCCGCCCTTATCGCCTCGGTTGCAGGATTTGTTTATCTCAAATTATTCACTGAGGTCGCATTTCCATCCACATTGCTCTATCTCGTCTCTTGGACCACAGTGTGCTGGTTGGTAATTACCTTTCTGACGCCAGCGGAACCTTTGGATCACCTCATCAAGTTCTATCGACGAGTAAGACCCGGCGGACCGGGCTGGAGGCGTATAGCTCGCTTGTCCGGGGAGCCACCACCTGAGTCGATCGCAATAGCCCTTGTCGATTGGGTTGCCGGATGTTCACTGGTCTATAGCACGCTCTTCGGCATAGGTGCGCTCCTATTCCGCTCAACGTTTGCCGCTACACCATATGCAGTTTGCGCACTGGCTTCTAGCCTGTTCATTCACTACCGTCTTTCTCGACGCGGATGGACAAGAACCGAAGGATAGAACTGACGAATGGGCACTAGCCATGTGCATCAACGAGGATGTCAAACACGCGAATACCAAGCTCTCTGGTGTCGCCGTTGTCGGCTTCCACCCGCTCAGCGGGAATAAACGCACCGTCAACAACAATGCCGAGCTCAACAATGTTCTGGTCACCTAATTGCTCTTGGGAAATCGGTATTTCCCGTAATTCGGCCTGAGTAGTTTCAATTAAGAACCGTGCAACCTCGCGCCCTTCAATTTCCAAAACCACCCCTTGCGGCCCACCAACGAGATCGGGACGACCGTCGGCTCTTAAATACAAAAGGACGTCACTGCGTGGATTGCGAAACGAGACTGTTGCGTTAGCCATCGTCCATCGCCATTGCATATCATGGTCGTCAGGCATTACTTCTAGATCGTGCCATCCATCTTGAAAAATAAGAAACACATTTTCCGATTGTGGCAAAAGCTCGAGTGTTCCACCCTTGTAAGAAAGAGAACCGTCGTCATCACCAACCAGAGCAACGCGTTCACCGCCACTAGCAGAATACAATCCGACCCTAATAGTCGCCGTGCCGATGTAGGGATACATTGGCAGGAACACTTTTCGGTCATACTCGACTATCTGTCCAGGAATCCAATTCGATGTCGGCTGCGGTGGATTGTGATCGTCGGTCCACATAACTTCACCGTCAGCATCGACGAAGTGCACGAAGACGCGATAATTTTCCGTCAGTCCCACATGCTCTTCTAGTATTGAAAATTGGAAGCTCATTCCAACAACACTACCCAGAACCGCCGCATTGCGGTCCAGCATTACCTTGACGCTGGCAATCGGATCAGGTTGCGGCACCGTACAGGCTGAGACAGCTACGCCTAAAGCCAGTGCCGTCCAGAACAGTCGAACCATCAAGTCCTCTATCTATTAAGAATGGCCAATGTAGGAATCAAACTAAGTTGAGCAGTTTCTTCTAAAAGAATCCTCAAAATAGCCAATCTCACCTACTGTGCCATTAGAGGCTGGCTATCTCGGTATGGTCAAGCGACATTTTCACAGACGCCTGGTCGGCCATTCTATGTCGGTCTCTTTTTGTCCACGCTCCCCCTATAGTAAGGAATATTTAACGACGATATCCTTCAATTAAGCATGTTGGAGCTTGTAAACGGTGATGGCTGGGCTATTTTCAAGAAAACCGGTCAATCCAGACAGGGCTTCCGACTAACCAGCAAATATGGTAGTTTTGTATAGGTCTGCGCAGTGTTGCCTGGGATTTAACGGGCTCGAAAGACCTTTTTGGGCCGAAAATGCTTAAGAATCGCTATACCGTAGTTGTAGCCGACCGCTCTAGTGGCGTAATTCGTCGAATTACGCTAAACCTTCGCTCGGTAATTGGGCTACTCGTGGCAATCCTCGGGACACCAATTCTGCTAGGCCTAGGTTTCAGCTGGCTGGCCTCTACTGAGCTCGATCGTCTCAACACGAACCTAGGCTCACTTGAAGTTGAAAATTCAGGCTATCGAACTGCCTCGACTACGCTTAGAAGCGAAATTGCGGCACTTCAAGCAGTTGTGACAGAGATCGACAAACGGGCAGTTCTAAACCCACGGGCTCTTGAAGCTCTCAATCAACTTCCGGCTGAGCTGAAGGCCAGAGCCATCGGCGGTGGAGCGGGAGCTATAGCCTCTAATCCACTATATACCGTGGCACTCACGTCACCTCTGGCCACCTTCACGATGTTAAAAGACCTGCTTGCAGGTCTTGATAATCGTCTCCAGACCATACGTTACTCCGTGGAAAACCGAAGTGCTTTGGCAAGTGCGACTCCACAGATATGGCCAACGGACCCCCACGGTTACCTCTCGGGCGCCTATGGATACCGGATTGATCCCTTCACCGGGATCCGAACCTTTCATCGGGCTGTCGACATATCAACCCCTCACGGGCAAAAGGTCCTGGCCACCGCAGCTGGTCGCGTAGTGTCTGCAAAGCCAACGGGGAACCTTGGTAAGCTTATTGTCATCGATCACGGCTTTGGCCTGGCCACGCGGTACGGCCACCTCTCAGGCTTTACCGTCGGCGCTGGCGACCAAGTCTCCCAAGGTGACCTAATCGGTTATGTTGGCTCGACGGGCCGCTCCACTGGCTCACACGTGCACTACGAGATTTGGGCAGACGGTCGACCGATTAACCCTTACCGCTTCCTCTCCCCGTCTGAACACCTCGCAACAAACTAGTTAGGTTTTTCCGTTTTTTTTCGATACAGGGCCCACCGTGTTCATCCTTCTTGACGGAATTGGATTCCTCAAATAGAATCGATCGAATATCCGAATCGTGACGGGCCTCTCTGTGCCGGTTCCGAATCGCGCATGTTCGACGCCCTCTTAGCAAAAGTCTTCGGCACAAGAAACGATCGAGAGCTCAAGCGGCTCCGCCCGATCGTCTCTGCAATAAATGAGTCTGAAACCCATGTCCAGAGTCTTAGTAATGACGAACTAAGAAGTAGGACTGCCGAATTTCGAAAACGCCTTAGACAGAACGAAACTCTCGACGATCTTCTTCCAGAGGTCTTTGCGACTGTCCGAGAAGCAAGCCGCAGAATCCTAGAGATGCGGCACTTCGATGTCCAACTAATCGGCGGAATACTTCTCCACCGCGGCACAATTGCGGAAATGAAAACGGGCGAAGGCAAGACCCTAGTCGCCACTTTGCCAGCCTATCTTAACGCCCTCTCTGGCGAAGGGGTGCATGTCGTCACCGTGAACGATTATCTCGCACGGCGAGACTCGGAATGGATGGGTCGAGTTTACCGATTCCTCGGCATGAGCGTTGGGGTGATCCAACACAGCCTAAAGGATTCAGAGCGCCAAGCGGCTTATAAATACGACATCACATACGGAACTAACAACGAGTTCGGATTTGATTATCTTCGCGACAACATGAAGTTTGAGTTGTCACAGTACGTTCAGCGGGGCCACAATTACGCAATTGTAGATGAGGTTGACAGCATTCTCATTGACGAAGCTAGAACCCCGCTCATTATTTCAGGCCCTGCTGAACAATCTACCGAGCTTTATCACGAAGTCGACCGGATCATCCCGAAGCTGAAGCCCGGCGCCGTTACCCAAGGAAACGTCAAGTCGGAAGACCGTGAGGCCCTCGAGGAAACCGGAGACTTTCTCGTCGACGAAAAACATAAAACTGTGACTTTAACGGAGAGTGGAATGGCCAAAGCAGAGAAGCTTTTGGCCCACCGAATGAGTCCTGGAGGACTCTACGACCCAGCCAACATGCCACTTCTGCATCACATTAATCAGTCCCTTCGTGCTCACTCTCTTTTCAAGCGGGACGTTGATTACATGATCAAGGAGGGTCAGGTCGTCATCGTTGATGAATTTACCGGACGTTTAATGCCCGGACGACGGTGGTCAGACGGTCTTCATCAATCCGTAGAGGCTAAAGAAAAGGTCAAAATCGAGCGGGAGAATCAGACTCTTGCGACAGTGACCTTCCAGAATTACTTCCGTAAGTATAAGAAGCTTGCGGGAATGACAGGAACGGCTGATACCGAAGCCACCGAATTTGGAAAGATCTACAAACTTGACGTGGCGGTAATTCCAACCAACCGCACCCTTCTGCGGCGAGAGGAACCCGACACTATTTATCGTACCGAGCACGAGAAGTTTAATGCCATCGTTGAGGACATCATTCAACAACAGGCCGCTGGACGACCGGTGCTGGTTGGAACTGTGTCGATAGAAAAATCTGAAAAGTTATCCTCACTGTTGAAAAGACGTGGCGTGCAACATGTCGTGTTAAACGCGAAATATCATGCCAAGGAGGCTGAAATTGTAGCCCAAGCTGGACGTCCTGGCACCGTCACCATCGCAACCAATATGGCCGGCCGTGGCACTGACATCCTACTAGGCGGAAACCCTGAGTTTATGGCACGTCAACAGTGTTTAGCTGACGATGTGGCTAACCGTCTTCCGAAGGGAGAAGAGGAATTACCCGACAATACCGATTTGATTCACTTTAATCATCTAGACAGCTTCTATCAAGTTCCACGAACACTTTGGGAACCGCGCCTCACCAAATTTCAGGAGCAGACAAAAATTGATCACGCCTCAGTCGTCACAGCTGGAGGACTGCACATCCTCGCCACAGAGCGGCATGAGGCTCGACGTATCGATAATCAGCTGCGAGGTAGAGCGGGGCGCCAAGGCGACCCGGGGTCGTCAAGATTCTATCTTTCTCTAGAAGATGATTTGATGAGAATCTTTGGTTCCGACAGAATTTCAGGGCTAATGCAGAAATTAGGAATGGAGGATGGTGTTCCAATAGAACACAAAATGGTCACCAAGGCAATTGAGCGGGCACAACGCCAGGTAGAGGCGCAACATTTTTCAGTCAGGAAACACTTGCTTGAGTATGACGACGTAATGAACAAGCAACGAGAAAACGTCTACTCACTACGATGCGAGCTCCTAGAAAATAGGATTCACCTTGCTAAAGATGACATCGTTGACACACAACAATACCTTCTCACTTTAGGCGAAGAAGCACTTGACTCCTGCGTAGCCACCTACTGTGGAGATGATATTGACCCAGACGAGTGGGACATTGAAGCACTTAAGCTAAGTACCGGGGAACTGTTCGGCCTCGGCATTGAAGACCTCTCAGCTGTAGATTTCGATAGCTCAGGCGCCGAGGAAATCCATGAGGCGCTCTGGACCTTGGCCAAGTCAAAATACCAAGAAAAGGAATCCGAAGTAGGGTCTGAGGTGTTAAGGCGCATTGAACGAGATGTGATGCTCCAGATTGTGGATTCGCAGTGGAAAGATCACCTATATGGCCTAGATCATCTTAAAGAAGGAATCGGCCTTAGAGGTTACGGCCAACGAAATCCCCTCGTCGAATACAAGCGCGAAAGCTTTGCCCTCTTTCAGGCAATGAAAGAGCGAATTGACGAGGAGACTGTTAAGTATCTTTGGCGCCTTCGTCCAATAATCAGAGACCCAAGTGCCGATGTATCCAGGAAATCGCAAACAAAGCAAACAGCGGACTTAGTCTTCAATAACCCTAGTGAGGGCGCCTCAACATTTACAAATGCGGGGCGGCAACAACCACGCCCAGCCAGAACTGGAGGCGATGACGCCGCCGTCAGTACGATACGCCGTGAAATGCCAAAAGTGGGACGTAACGCTCCATGTCCCTGCGGCAGTGGCAAGAAATATAAGAAATGTCATGGAGCCTAAACTGATGGACTGTAATGACTTTTAAGAAAAGTGAACCAGATATTTCGACTCGCCGTGAGCTTTGCCCTTCGACGGCCTTAACCTTCGATGACGTTCTACTTGTGCCTCAGGAATCGAAAGTGTTGCCTAGTCAGGTAAACATCAGTACGAGGCTAACTCGAAAGATAAAGCTAGAGACTCCAATCGTAAGCGCCGCGATGGACACGGTAACGGAATCCAGCCTAGCGATCAGCATGGCCCAACATGGTGGGATGGGGATAATTCATAAGAATCTATCCATTGAAGAACAGGCGTCAGAGATTGACCGAGTCAAACGTTCAGAAAGTGGAATGATAGTTAATCCGATAACCCTATCACCGGAAAACCTGATCAACGAAGCCCTTCACCTGATGGGAAAATATCGAATCTCGGGCGTTCCTATTACAGAGGACGGAAGCAAAGAGGGCAAACTCGTTGGAATTTTGACAAACCGTGACCTTCGCTTCGAAAGCAACACACAACGATCGATCGCCGAGGTCATGACCCGGGAAAATCTAATTACCGTACCGGTCGGCACCACTCTTGACCAGGCCAAGGACATCCTGCATCTACACAAAGTGGAAAAGCTTCTCGTTGTTGACAAGAACCATATGCTTAGGGGGCTCATTACCGTTAAAGACATTCAAAAGGTCATTAAGTATCCAAGTGCTTGCAAGGATGACCTAGGACGACTACGCGTAGGAGCAGCTATCGGTATTGCGAAAAATACAATGGAACGGGCCGAGGCTCTTGCTGGTGCAAACGCTGACGTGTTAGTAATCGACACAGCTCATGGGCACTCCGCTGGTGTCATGGACATGATTAAACAAGTCCGAAATGCTTTTCCTGCAATCGACCTCATCGCCGGAAATGTTTCAACGGGTGAAGCAACCCAAGCTCTAATTGATCTTGGAGTCGATGCAGTGAAGGTGGGCATCGGATCGGGTTCAATATGCACTACGAGGATAATCGCCGGCGTCGGAGTGCCAATGATTACGTCTATTCAGGACTGCGCCAAGGTCGCTGAACAGCATGGAGTTCCGGTCATTGCAGATGGTGGTATCCGCTACTCAGGTGATATCACAAAAGCCATCGCGGCTGGAGCCAGCGTAGCAATGATTGGAGGCTTATTCGCTGGCACCGATGAAAGCCCCGGGGAGTTAATCTTGTATCAAGGAAGAAGTTTTAAGGAATATCGCGGCATGGGCTCTCTTGGTGCAATGCGGCGTGGCAGTCGCGATCGATATTTTCAAGACGAGTTTGAATTGGAAGGCACGGACGATGAAATTCAGAAACTAGTTCCCGAAGGAATCGAAGGCCGAGTGCCTCACAAAGGCAGCCTAGCCGGCCTCCTTCACCAGTTGGTTGGAGGACTTCGAGCCGGCATGGGGTACTCAGGATGCGAAACAGTGACCGATCTAAAAAACCGTGCACGGCTAGTTCAAATCACATCCGCTGGTGCCAGAGAGAGCCACGTCCACGACGTTGTCATCACTAAAGAGGCGCCTAACTACCGCTCGGAATAGACTAGGAACGTAGCGCCGTATCTTTAGCACCTTCGATGAGAATATCTCGTAGGTCCGCGCCTTGGTCAATAATCGTGACCTTGTGAGCACCAATTAAAGGCCGAACGAGTCGGTCAGCCCACTCAATAACAACAATCGAGCTGTCGGTAGCGAGCTCCTCCAACCCTAAGTCATCGATCTCAGCGCCAGAGAGCCGGTAGAGGTCTACGTGGTTCACGGTAACCCTGCCGCGATATTCCTGAATTAACGTAAAGGTTGGACTGCTTACCTCTAGTGGGTTTACACCTAGCGCCCCGGCTAATCCTCGAACGAACGCAGTCTTGCCAGAACCTAACTCACCGTAGAGCAAGACAGTCGCTCCAGGGATTAAACCTTCAGCAAAACTTGCACCAACTTGCTCCGTCTCAAACTCGGATTCTGTATGTCGCTTGACCATTTCAAAAAGCGCGCCAATAACGTCTACTCTTGGAGCTCACCACCCTGGTCAGCCATCAAGCCCAAGAATGCTGCCCCCAGATATTGCGTAATATCAACTGCGCTCATGGCAGCTTCACCCTCATCATCTTCTGCTAAATCACCAGCCAATCCGTGGAGATAAACGCCTACTTTACAGCCCGCTTCAGCATCAACAAGCTGCGCAGACCAAGCGGCGATCATGCCGGTTAACACGTCTCCGGAGCCGCCTGTAGCCATCCCTGGATTGCCTGTCAAGTTTATGAAGACATTGCTGTTTGGACACGCCACTATGGTTCGATGTCCTTTAAGTACTACGTAGACGGAACGGTCCACCGCCAAAGAACGCGCGGCTTCAATTCGATTCGCCTGGACATCCTCAACTGAGGTTCCTTGAAGCCGAGCCATCTCTCCAGGATGGGGCGTTACGATCACGTCGAGACCATTCTTACCGTGCAATAGATTTTCGTTAGACGCACACACGTTGAGGGCGTCCGCATCGAGCACTAAGGGCACTCTACTGCGTTCTAATAGCCCATCAATCAACTTCGCTACGGAAGGTCCCTGGCCTAGACCCGGACCAACGGCGATAATGTCCGCCGAGAGCTTAAGCACCTGCTCAAGTGCCGATGAATCTATACAGCCGTCAGATGTTTCATGGAGGCCTTCCGTTATGTATTCCGGAGCATAGCCGGCAACCACGGACTGGCAAGAGCGAGGGCTTGCCACAGTAACCAGACCCGCTCCACTCCTAACAGCCCCAATTCCTGCCAATCCAGCAGCGCCATACTTCCCCACCGAACCGGCAACCAGCAAAACGTGACCGAAGTCACCCTTATGAGACTCAGCATTTCTGGAGCCGATCAAGTCACGAACTCCTTTAGGCGTAATTATTCTTATTTGTGGACCAGTAAGGCCATCGATAACCTGTGATGGAATACCTATGTCACCAACAACTACATCACCAGCGTGCAGTTCTGCCGGCGGGAGTACCAGAGGCAGCTTCGGCGCACCCAGTGTTACGGTTAACGTCGCTTCAATAGCCTCACCTGGCACATCGTTCGAATCAGCCGATAAACCACTCGGAAGGTCAACAGAGACCACAGGAATTCCTAGTCCGTTAATATCGGCGGCCAAGGTTTGAAAAAGACCAACGAGCGGAGGTCGGATACCCGTGCCAAGAATTGCATCAATAATAATGTCGAATCCTGAGATTTCTGAGTAGTGCAATTCCCACGACTGTTCATCAGCGATTTCCACAACAGGCATCCCTAGCTGACCAAGAATCTCTAAATTACGTCGTGCATCGCCTTCTATCTCGGAAATCGCGCCAATCACGAACACCGCACTCTCCACACCTCGCTGCTTCAGGGTACGGGCGACAACGAAACCATCCCCACCATTACTGCCACGACCACAAAGCAACGCTACCCGTTGTTCAGTTAGATCAGAAAATTGACCCTCAACTGCGACTACAACCTGCCGGCCAGCATTTTCCATTAAGACCATTGAGGGCACACCGATTTCCTCAATCGTCAACCTGTCAGCCTCGCGCATCTGCGTGGTATTTAGAACTCGCATGGAAGAAAGATCAGCTCCTTCGAAAGAATAAGCTCAACCTAACCGACCTATTTGCACGAAGTGTAGCACAAGAGATACGCTGCCTAATTCATCGGATTGACCCGTTGGCAGGCTGGGGGACAAATGGCGGAACTGGTTAACGTGAATGGAACGATCGTCGAACGGGCAAAGGCATTCGTTTCGGTATTTGACCACGGATTTATGTTCGGAGAAGGAGTCTACGAAACTATCCGTACCTACAATCGCCAACCTTTCCTATTCGATCGACACATGTGTCGCTTACGCGCTTCTGCGAAGCAAATCAATCTCCCCTGCCCTTATACCGACGAAAGTGTGTTATCCAGAATAGTTGCAACGATGGAAGCCGCGGTAAAGAGCGGCGAGGCCTACATCCGCCTGCTGCTTACCCGCGGTGAAGGTGATATCACTTACGACCCGCGAGCATGCACAACCCCATCGCTGATGATTATCGTTAAGCCTCATCTCAGCATCCCTCCCAAGATTGAGGAAAATGGCGTGATGGTCTCTCTATCAACGGTCATGCGCAACCATCCGGACTCAGTAAATCCAGCTATTAAATCCAATAATCTTCTGAATAATGCGCTCGCGATGCAGCAGGCATTTAAGAATGGAGCTTACGAAGCATTGATGTGCAATTACAAGGGTGACCTCGTTGAATGCGCTCAGTCAAACTTCTTCATCGTACAAGATGGCATCGCCGTCACTCCACCCCCGCGGGACGGACTTCTTGAAGGGGTTACGCGAAACTTCATATTCGAGGTTGGAAGCGAGATCGGAGTTCAGGTCCATGAAGCTTCATTAAGGCGAGGGGACCTAAACTCCGCCACCGAGGCGTTCTTATCCAGCACAACGAGAGAAATAGTACCAATCGTGAAAATAGATCAACTCACAATAGGCACTGGCCAGCCTGGCCCCGTAACAATAGCTTTGCTTTTGGGTCTACGGAAGAAGGCTCAAGCTCTCACTCAGCCCTAGTGGCAATAACACACCTTAGTCCGAGTCCACCCACATCTCAATTGGAGGGCAACTGCAGATCAGATTACGATCGCCGTGTGAATTGTCAATTCTCCCAACACTGGGCCAAAATTTATTTGCCCTAACAAACGATTTCGGAAAAGCAGCCTTCTCGCGGGAATAAGAATGCGCCCAGGTATCACTTGCAACCATCACAGCGGTGTGAGGCGCATTCTTCAGCACGTTATCTTCTTGACCTGCAACTCCATCCACGATTTCTTGAATCTCCTTCCGAATTCCAATTAGCGCTTCACAAAAGCGATCAAGTTCTTCAAGTGGCTCGCTTTCAGTCGGCTCAACCATCATTGTCCCAGGCACCGGAAAGGATACTGTTGGAGCGTGAAAGCCATAATCAATCAGACGTTTTGCGACATCCTGTTCATCAATCCCGGCTGATTCACGAAAGGGTCGAAGGTCCAGAATGAGTTCATGAGCCACCCTGCCGTTTGGGAGAGAATACAAGACATCGTATTGTGTCTCGAGTCGCGCCTTGAGGTAGTTGGCGTTTAGAATCGCATAGCGACTCGCATCAGTTAACCCTTCCGCGCCCAGCATCCGAATATAGGCATAAGAAATTGCAAGAATACTCGCACTTCCCCAAGGAGCAGCGGTCACGGATGGAATGGAATCCTTTGATTTGTTCTGAATGAACGAATGTTGAGGCAGGTAGGGTGCCAAATGCTTCGCAACAGCTATTGGCCCCATTCCTGGTCCACCCCCACCGTGTGGGATAGCGAATGTCTTATGCAGATTAAGGTGACACACATCGGCACCGATTGCTGCTGGGCTCGTGAGCCCAACCTGTGCATTCATGTTTGCACCATCCATATAAACCTGGCCACCATGTTCGTGGACAATCTTGCAAATCTCTCGAATTTTCTGTTCAAACACTCCATAGGTCGAAGGATAGGTAATCATCAAGGCACAGAGCGAATCAGAATGTTTCATCGCCTTAGAGCGCAGATCCTCCATGTCCACATTTCCCTGAGAATCACAACCGACTACGACCACTCTCATGCCAGCCATTGCAGCCGAAGCGGGATTCGTTCCATGCGCGGATGAAGGGATTAAAACCACACTGCGGCCCTCTTCACCGCGCCTTCGATGGTAAGCGCGTACAACCATAAGCCCGGCGAACTCGCCCTGTGCTCCAGAGTTGGGCTGCAGTGAAACAGCATCGAGCCCTGTAATAACCCGAAGCGCCGATTCTAATTCAGAGAATATCTGCGTATATCCTTTTGCCTGCTCTATCGGCACAAAGGGGTGAACCCCGCCGATTGATTTCCAACTGACAGGAATCATCGATGCAGCAGCATTCAACTTCATAGTGCAGGAACCAAGCGGAATCATCGAGGTGTCAAGACCGATATCGCGGCGCTCTAGGCGTTTCAAGTAGCGCATCATCTCAGTTTCTGACTGATGTTTGTGAAATACAGGATGGGTCAAGAATGCGGTCCGGCGGGCGATCGCCTCAGAATATCTAGGCATACTTGCCAACTCAACCCTATTCCTACCAACCACTCCTTGGCCAACCGATTCACTGAAAACCGCTACGATGTCATCAACGTCGGCATCAGTAGTCGTTTCATCAAGGGCGATGCCAATATCATCATTTTCGAAGTATCGAAAGTTCAGTTTCGAATTCTGAGCTGCTAGAGCTATCCGATTTGCAATCTTAGGACCCGCCGAACTAATTCTGAGGGTGTCAAAAAACTCAACGTTCTGCTGCTCGCAACCTAAACTCTCGAGGGTAACAGCCAGTCTGTGAGCTAAAGAATGCACTCTTCGTGCAATCTCAATCAGGCCATCTGGACCGTGGTAAACCGCATAAAAGCCAGCAATGTTGGCTAGCAGGGCCTGAGCCGTACAGATATTCGACGTTGCCTTCTCTCGTCGGATGTGTTGCTCGCGAGTTTGGAGGGCCATGCGATAAGCCAGCCCTCCATTCCGATCTACCGAGACACCGATGACTCGACCCGGCATCTGCCGAACGTATTTCTCCCTCGTTGCGAGAAACGCGGCATGGGGCCCTCCGTAACCCTGTGGGACTCCATACCGTTGCGAATTTCCAATGACCACATCGGCGCCCATCTCACCAGGTGGTCTCAATAGGGTTAGAGCTAAAAGGTCGCTCGCCACAGCAACCTTAGCCCCAGCCGCATGAGCCCGGTCGATGACAACATCTAGGCTCATCACAGCCCCGGAATTATCCGGGTACTGTAAGAGTAAGCCGAACACATCCTCGGATATGTCAATCGCTTCAACGTCGACGATTTCAATTTCAATTCCGATCGGTTCTGCCCTGCCACTGATCACGTCTATGGTCTGCGGATAGCAATTCCTTGAGACCAAAAAACGGTTGGCCTGTCGAGTATTCATTCTATGAAGCATGGCCATGGCTTCTGCTCCAGCCGTAGCCTCATCAAGGAGGGAGGCATTTGCAACCTCCATGCCAGTTAGATCGGTTGCCATCGTCTGAAAGTTAAGCAAGGCCTCGAGACGCCCCTGCGCAATTTCAGCCTGGTAGGGAGTATAGGGTGTGTACCAGGAAGGATTCTCAAGTACATTCCGTAGGATAACCGCCGGTGTGACGCATCCGTAATAACCCGTTCCGAGAAACGATCGAAAGTTCTGATTAGTCGCCGCAATCGCTTGAAGACGCGTTAGACATTGGTGTTCATCCTCAGCTTCGGGAAGATCCATTGATTCCGACAGACGAATGCCTGACGGTATCGCTTCGTCGATCAGCCCATCAAGCGAATTCGCGTGAACAGTTGCTAACATCCGATCGAGGTCAACTGATCTCGGACCTATGTGCCGTCGTGCAAATCTACCTGCAGCGTCAATGTGCATAGAAGGATTGCTGACAAATTATTCGATGGACGAACGGTAACTAGCGGCATCGAGAAGGGAATCGACCTGTGATGGATCATCGAGGCTTAGGCAAATCATCCAGGTTTCGTGAGGTGTCGAATTCACCAGTTCTGGATGATCATTAAGGTCAGCATTGACAGCTGTAACCTTGCCAGTTACCGGACAGAACAACTCCGAGACAGCTTTTACCGATTCAATGGTTCCAAAAATCTCACCTTGCTTTAACTGGCGACCAACCTCCGGTAATTCGACGTAGACAACATCACCAAGTTGATCCTGAGCGTAATGCGTTATCCCGACTTTCACCCCACCATCGGTTATAACGATCCACTCGTGATCCTTGCTGTACCTGCGATCATCAGGATACATATCGCTCAACTCCTCTGGCGCTTATAGAACGGCATGGCCATAACACGAGCCCGAGCATTCCGACCTCGAATCTCAACGTCAAATTCAGTGCCTGGCTTTCTGTGCTCAACCGGTAAATAAGCCATACCAATAGACTTCCCTAAAAATGGTGTCTGTGTCCCACTGGTAACAGAGCCAACCTGCTTCCCGGAAAGCAATGCCGGATACCCAGCACGCGCGATTCCACGCTCAACCATCTCGAAGCCAACAAGTTTTCGCTTAACTCCGTCGGCTTTCTGCCTCCGCAGCACATCGTGCCCAATGAAGTCCCTCTTTTCCCACCCGACGGTCCAACCCAAGCCGGCTTCTAAAACCGTAGTACTTTCGTCCATGTCGTTACCATAAAGCCGCATCGACGCCTCAAGACGAAGAGTGTCGCGTGCTCCGAGACCAGCAGGCAACAAGCCAACCGATTTTCCACTGTCAATTATGGCTTGCCACACACTATCCGCTGATTGAGGCGAGAGATATATCTCAACGCCGTCCTCCCCGGTATACCCTGTCCGCGAAATTGTCGCTCGCTGTCCAGCCACTTCGCCAGTCGAAAAGTGGTAATACCGTAACTCGGCCAAGTCCACGCCCGTTAGGTCCTGCACCACCTCCACAGCTGCCGGCCCCTGGGTCGCAAGGAGCGCATTTCGCGCACTCGCGTTAACAACTATCACGTCCCCCAGCGATTTAACCTGCTGGCTGATCCAAGCATGGTCCTTAGCGATGTTCGAAGCATTAACAACCAGCATGAAATGATCGGACGATAGCCGATAAACCAAGACGTCATCTACGACGGTGCCTTTCGGTGTCGTGAGGGCGGAATACTGTACCTGCCCAATCTCCAGCCTGGACGCATCATTGCAACTAATTTGCTGGACCGCTGCCAGAGCATCCACTCCCGCGATCTCAATTTCCCCCATGTGGCTCACATCAAACAAGCCTGCTGCCAATCGCACGGCCATGTGTTCCTTCGTAAGGCCGCTAAACTCAATCGGCATCTCCCATCCACCAAACGGAGCCATCCGCGCCCCTGAGGCCTTGTGACGACCATATAACGCAGTCTTCTTCAACACCTTCGAGGTATCACTCATAGAAATAATGTTAGGACGATAACCAACTCTGGACCGGTCAAGCCCTAGGCCGCGCCGCCAGAGCAGTCACCAATTAGACCAGCATTACCCGCCAAATCGATTAACAGTACTATGCACTTTGAGAGTGGTCAACCAGTTGGGCCCGAAAAGACCACGGTGCTTCAGTCAGCCCTCAGCATAAGAGAATCACTAGACCTTGATTCAATCTCACGATCACACCGAATACCTACGCATCACTCAAATTTAGATTCCGAAGAATCGCACTGACTGAGTGCGCCCTGTTGAGACAGTAGAGATGAAGGCCTGGTACACCCTCACGTACCAGCTCCTCGCACTGCTCCGTAGCCTGTTCAATTCCAAACGCCCTTGCACCATCGTCATCACCGGCTAACGTTTCAAGTTTCGCCTGCACCTTGTCTGGCACTCTTGCCCCGCAGAGCTTTGTGAATCGAGCGATCTGCTTTGCTGACAAAATAGGAAGCACTCCAGGACAAATGGGAACCGTCACACCAAGCTTTTGCTCCATGTGATCTCTAAACCTGAAGAAGTCGGCATTGTCGAAGAATAGCTGGGTCAAAATAAAATCTGCCCCGCTCTCGACTTTCTGCTTCAGGTAACCCCAGTCCACTAGTTTTCCCTGCCGACACGCTATGTGCCCCTCAGGGAACCCTGCTGTGCCGACACAAAATGTTCCTGCACGCTGGATGAACTGAATCAGCTGATACGAATACTCAAAGCCATTCTCGGGTTTGATGAACGTTTCTTGGCCCACCGGCGGATCGCCACGTAACGCTAGGATATTTCTGATACCGAGGGACTTTGCCTCTTTAAGAATTCCAGCGATGTCGCTCTCCGTATGCCCGACACAAGTTAAATGAGCCATCGCTGTCAGTCCGTAACGCCGCTGAATTAAATCCACCAGGGTTAGCGTCTTAGTCCTCGTGCCACCTCCGGCACCGTAAGTCACTGAAACATAGTCAGGCTTCAGCATAATTAGCTCCGGTAGCGTGTTCTCTACCAATTTCCGATCACCCTCAACGGTCTTGGGCGTAAAGAGTTCGAAGGAAATCACCGGACGCTCGCTCAGCCGTCGACCCAAATATAGGTCCCGAACCAACTGAGCAGGAAAATCACCGGACCGCGTCATCAGGACAGTCTATAGAACCTATAAAAAATTCGCACCTAAACGCTATCTTCGGAATGTGATCGACCCTATTGAGCCCTCGAGCCAAAAGTGCCACCCATGTATTGAAGCGTTCTTCATCCTGAAAAGATCACCGATGAGTACCTAGTTTAGGTCGAAGAACCAGCGCCGCAATTGTTCCGCTGGCTAAGAACATGTAGACAGGATAGACAGCAATGGCGAAGGACCACGTCTCAATAGCAAAAAGATTTAGAGTGTTTCCAGAAATGAACAGGATCCAAGCTACCCGATCTTCGCTCTCAGGTGCGTGATAAGCCTTGCGAATGGTCGGCATTGCCCCGGCGAAATCAACAGACAAACCCATGACTACCGTGATGATTGGAGAATGAAACACCCACCAAACCAATAAACCTAAGGTGGCCCCAAGTAAGCAAGAGCGGTCAAACGAACTCCAGCCTCCTTCTCCATAACGGAGCGCCAAAACTGCAGTTAAGAGTGACCCCACAAAATAGCCAACAGCCACCCAAACCGTACTCTCAGCCCCAGACGCGTAGTAACTCGCAAGTAGAATTAGTCCATTAGTCGTCCATATCCACCAAGTGGCTCGATTGGGCTTCGTTGCACCCTTTATGATTGCAATTATGTACGGCACAAAAGCCGCAAGAGAAAGCAGGCCGGCAAGGAGTCCAACGTTTAGAGTAGATGTGGACATGGTTAATCTTGAGCCCTCCAGTGCGCCACGCTAAGTATCTATTGATAATCGTCTCGAACCGGACTCCAAACGTCGAACGCTCGACACAAGGTTAGAGCGCGCCCTTTATGAACCGTGTTGGAAGGAATCACAGCAACCGAGCCCTCTACCATTTGATGAGGCTGACCGTCGATCACCATCTCAAACTCACCACTGAGTATCGTTGTAATCTGTTCCTGTGAGTGCGAGTGCTCAGGCAACACTGCTCCCTCAGCGATGTCCCACCGAACGATCGTCATTCGATCGGTATGAACAAAGCGACCCTTGAAGCCCGGTATCTGCTCTTTTTCCACCAACTCGTCAAACATATTCACAGTCATTGATTACCCCTTTCTCTCTACTCAATATCCCGCCAAAGTGAGCACTATACAGCGACCACCGACCCAGCGCGGTCCGAACAGTGGTACGTGTAATACAATGCAGAGAATTACCGCCGTGGACCCTGTTCCGCGTGCGATGAAACGAGCGTGGCTTTATACCCGGAACCCATCTTGGAAATTTCGGAGTCTGTCGTGCCGGGAGGTGCCAATATGCAGCACTGTACGTGGAGGAAGCACTAATTTACTAGAATATTGGCCGGGCGTTAAAACGCCCGGCCTCCTCCGTTTCACCAGATTTTACCTTCGAACGGCTAAATCTCGATCAGGTGAAAAAGAGTTTCACTCAAACACCCATCGTTCGCTACATACTCCTTCAGCTCCCTGGCGCAGGATTAGTATTGGGGTTCCTGTGGTGGTTGCACGCCTCAGCGAGTTTGGCGCTATGGATCGCCGTCGCCATTTTCCTCTTATGGATTGGAAAAGACGTTGCCCTCTATCCAGTAGTTCGACGGGCATACGAATCTACCCCGCCTCCTCTCGAACGATTAATTGGTCTTCAGGCACACGTTATTCATGGCTTCGATCGCTCAGGATTGGTGCGCTTGGGGTCTGAATTGTGGCAGGCTGAACTCTTGGAAAAAAGTAGACCAGTCAGCGCCAACGATGTCGTTATTGTAGAGTCCACACGAGGTCTAACCCTAATGGTCTATCGTCAAGCTGATGAACTTTGACGGTACCACTCTACTGTGAGACGCAACCCATCCTCGAAGTTTACGGATGGTTGATATCCCAGCAGTTCCTTCGCTTTCGTGCAATCCGCTAGCGAATCCCGTACATCTCCGGGTCTGGACGATTCGTATATTGGTTCAATTTCCACGTTAATGATTGCACAGAGTTTCTGAAATAACTGATTGAGAGACACGCGGTCGCCAGTAGCCACATTGATTACTTCGCCACTCGCACGAGGTGCAGTGCATGCTGCGAGTACGGCCATCGCGACATTATCGATATAGGTAAAGTCCCGCGTCTGTTCTCCATCACCGTAGACTACCGGGGAATCACCCTGGAGAAGTGCTGTAATAAACCGAGCGATTACCCCTGAATACTGAGAATTCGGGTCTTGTCGAGGCCCAAACACATTGAAATATCGAATCGACACTGTCTCAAGACCGTAGAGTTGGGTAAACAGGCGAGAATATTCCTCGCCAACAAGCTTCTGGAGCGCATAGGGAGACCGCGGTGCTGGCTGCATAGTCTCTACCTTTGGTAACGTGGGTGCGTCCCCGTATGCCGAAGAGGAAGCTGCGTAGATAACCCGACGAACACCTGCCTCGCGAGCCGCTAAAAGCAGGTGAAGCGTGGCATCAACGTTGGCCCTGTGAGAGACCCATGGGTCCGTGACCGAGCGAGGAACAGAAGGGATCGCTGCCTGGTGCAGTACGTAGTCCACGCCCACAACAGCTTGACGTGCAATCTCAGGATTAGCCAAATCACCTTCAAGCAACTCAACGTTAGACAGTCCTAGCAAGTTCTCTCGATTACCCGTTACGAAGTTATCGACCACGCGTACAGCCGCACCACGGAGCACAAGATGCTCAACAAGGTGCGACCCGATGAATCCAGCGCCGCCAGTAACGAGATAAGTTTCGGAAGCCAAGGTTTAAAAGTCTAAAAGAGAAAAGGTCCGCCGCAGACGTGCAGTAAGCCGAATTCTGTGTCTCCAAGCCACCACCTAACAGCGATGGTACGGAGATAACGACCATTCCTCTAGCCCCACCATTACTGGTAAAGTCAAGCAACCTACCCGAAGGCTTCAGACGGGCAGTCCTCAAACGCCTTCCTATTTGGCCTTGCTCCGTGCGGGGTTTAGCCTGCCACCCGCCTTACGGCGGATGCGGTGCGCTCTTACCGCACCATTTCACCCTTACCCCAACGAGCACTCCTGAGAACGCTCGAATTGCGGCGGTATATTTTCTGTGCCACTTTCCTTCAGGTCACCCTGACCGGGAGTTACCCGGCGCACTGCCCTACGGAGTTCGGACTTTCCTCCCCGCCAACACGATTTCTCGTACCTGCGCGGCGGTCGTCTAGCGGTCTGCGACGGATTGTCAAAGAGCTCACTAACTAATTCGACGATTCCAACTTCAATCCTGCCACCCAGCTTCGTCTAGCAGCTAACAAACGAAGGGCGGCCGACAGTCGGAAACGTCAAACCATTCATCAAATAACCACTAACATTATGGGCACCCGCCAACCTAGCGTCAACCTTCTCAAGCAATCTCTGACCACAAATTCGGCACCAACCTGCAGGTCCTCATCCAAACTATTCAACCAGCAGGGTCCGGAACGCTTCTTCGTCGAGGATTGATGTTCCGCGCTCACGAGCCCTATCAACATTTCCGCCCGGCTCTTTCCCGACAATCAGAAAGGATGTCTTCCTGCTCACAGACGTAGTAACTTTTCCACCGAATTTCTGAATTGCTGACTTCGCTTCCCCGCGAGTCATCCCACTTAAGACTCCAGTAAGCACGAAGGTAAGGCCAGAGAATTTCTGACTCGCAATGGACTCTCCAATCTTCGCTTTACAGGTGAGGCCGGCGACTTCAAGACTCTCTATCAGCAAGCGATTATCCCGGTCCTGAAAAAATCTCTGCACCGACTGAGCTACGACCGGTCCAATCTCAGGAACCGCCTCTAGCTGTTCAATTGAAGACTTCATCACAGCATCTATCGAGCGGAAGGACCTGGCAAGCAACTGGGCCACACCTTCACCAACGTGCCTAATCCCTAGGCCATGAATAAGTCGCCAGAGCTCAACGGACTTGCTTTTCTGTAATTCATTCAGAAGTTTTGATGCCGACTTTTTCCCCACCCTATCAAGTGCTTCAAGCGCGCCAGCGTTAAGATTGTATAAATCCGCGACACTTTGAACCATGTCTGCCTCAATCAATTGCGCAACGAGAGACTCACCCAAGCCCTCTATATTCATCGCCTGGCGGGACGCAAAATGCAGTACACGCCTGGAGAGCATTGCCGGGCAAGAGGCATTGACGCACCTCCATACCACTTCATCATCTGCCCGATCGAGACTGCCATTACACTCTGGACAGCGACTCGGCATCTTGTACGGTTTAGGGGCAGCTGCACCTTTTACCCTTCGACTGATGACGGCTTTAACGACCTTTGGTATGACATCTCCGCCCTTTTCTATCACCACGATATCGCCCACGCGTAAGTCCTTACGGGCAATATCTTGATCGTTATGTAGCGTTGCTCTCGAAACCGTCGAACCGGCCAATCTAACTGGCTCGAAAAATGCAAAAGGAGTCACCGCACCTGTGCGCCCCACATTCACGTCGATACTGATCAATCGAGTGGTCGCCTGCTCCGGCGGGAATTTAAAGGCAACCGCCCAACGGGGAAACTTTGCCGTGGACCCAATCTGAAGCCGTTCTGCAAGAGAATCGACCTTGATCACAACTCCATCAATATCGAAACCTACGGTATAGCGGTTTTCCGACCAATACCGGCAGAAATCAAGCACGGCCTGAATGTCAGAACAGTGCCGCCAATTGGGCTCAACCGGTAAGCCCCAACTCTTTAACGCTTCCAGCTTCACATGATGGGTGCCACTTAAGACTCTCTCTGGACCTAGCACCTCACCGATATCGTAGATATAAGCACCTAGTCCCCGAGAGGCGACCAGGCTCGGGTCTAACGTTCGCATCGACCCAGCAGCTGCGTTTCTCGGATTCTGAAACGGAGATTCCCCAGAGGCCTCTCTTTCAGCATTAACTCGATTAAACGCAGCTCTTGGTAAATATATTTCTCCCCTCAACTCAATTTTCCTAGGAAAATCTCCGGCAAGACCCAGCGGCAAAGCTCGAATGGCACGAACATTCGAGGTCACGTCATCACCACTGACGCCATCGCCGCGGGTGACACCTCGATAAAGCAATCCATCTTCGTATGTGAGAGCAATGCTAAGTCCATCGATTTTCAGCTCAGCAACAAAAGACAGCTCCTTATCCTGGCCGAGCTCCTTTCGTAACCTCTCATCAAAATCGATAACTTCGTCTTCGCTGTAGGCATTCTCCAAGCTGAGCAGAGGTATAGCGTGCGGAACGGTCTTGAAGCCGTCAACTGGTTCACCGGCCACGCGCTGCGTTGGGGAATCAGGCGTCACGAGCGAAGGATGCTCTCGCTCAAGTGCCTCAAGTTGCTTCAGGAGATAATCAAATTCCGTATCGGAAATCTCGGGATCATGCAGAACATAATAACGCTCCTCGTGATGACGAATTGAGGCGCGAAGCCCGTCAAGTGTTATTGCCGCGCTCTTCGACACGATAAGGGAAGAACTCCTCAGTGTTCCCGAGCAAGCACGTAGTCCGGTAAGGCCATAAGCGCCTCACGCTCTGGCGACGGTGGAAATGCATTGAGGTTGCGCTGCGCCGCTTCAGCAGACTCCCGCGCCTTCTGATAGGCACTATCAATCACCCGATGTTGCGAAATAAGAAGTGAGAGCTCCTGCCATTCAGTTGGAGTCGCTGCTCCTGTTTCAACAATATGTCGCACCAGATCACTAGCACCCTTGCCATCCCTTTGAAGCAAATAGATTACTGGGAGGGTAACCTTGCCTTCTCGCAAGTCACTACCGATCGGCTTACCAAGCTCTGATTCGGTTGCGGTGTAATCCATTAGGTCATCAATAACTTGGAAGGCCACGCCCAGATTGAATCCGTACTCTCGGAGCGCCGCAGCCTGCTCCTCAGGCACCTGGCCAAGACGACCACCGATTTCAGCACAGCCACCAAACAGATAAGCCGTCTTTCGTCGAATAATATCGAAATGTTGTTCCTCGCTGATATCAACATCTCCGTTCTTGGTCAGTTGATACAACTCCCCTTCGATCATTCGCAGGGTAACCTCGCACAGCAACCTCACAACATCAAGCGAGTCGTGGCTCAGCGCCATACCCATTGATTTAATATAAAGGTAATCACCTAAGAGAACGGTTTTCTCATTGCCCCATCGTAGATGCACAGCCTCTTGGCCTCGCCTCACCTGGGAATCATCAACGATGTCATCATGGACCAACGTGGCTGTGTGAATGAATTCAACGACCGAGGCGAATAGGACCGCCTGATCGCCACGATAGGCCGCTAGGCGCGAAGCCATCAAAAGCAGAGCCGGTCGGATCCGCTTCCCGCCACTTCGTTGAATATATTTGCCAATTTGCGGGATCAATTCGACCCGCGATTCAACCTGGCGAGCGTATTCCCGCTCAACCGCTTGAAGGTCAGCGTGAATCGGTTGAAAAATCTGTGCGAGGTCAATCAGCGATTCAGTATTGGGCACACCAGAACTCGAGCGAAAGCACTTAAATGTCCAGCTCGAACATCACCAATAAAGGATCACACCATACTCACGCGAAGAGTGTCAATGAGACAAAAGCTCCCCTTCTGGGTATGAAGGCAACTACACCCTGAACAGAGCACTGAAGTTCCGCTGGACCGCCGCCGCAATCAAACCCGGGTCGACCCTTCGGGCTCCCGCTACCACCTCAACGACTCTCTGTACCCAGGCAGGCTCATTCCGATGCCCTCGATGAGGAACAGGCGCTAAGTACGGTGAATCCGTCTCGACCAACAATCGGTCCTCTGGAATCCAACCAGCAATGTCCCTAAGCGCCTCAGCACGGGAGAACGTAACAATTCCTGAAAATGAAATATGGAGGCCGAGTGCCAGGGCTTGCTCTGCCGCCTTAGCGTCGCCTGTAAAGCAATGGAACACTCCGGCGACCTCATCGCCAGCCTCTCGAAGAATGGCCCAGGTGTCAGCCTCAGCTTCCCGGCTGTGAATAACCAGCGGCAACCTAAATTCTCGAGCCAACGCGACCTGACTAGCAAACACCTTTCGCTGAAGCTCAATGGGCGCGAAATCGTAATGGTAATCCAACCCGATTTCACCAATCGCTCGGACATCGTTCTGCTGTTCGACAATTCCGCGTACATGTGCTGCCAAGTCATCCTCTCGGCCAGCCCAGGTGCTCGCCTGATGCGGATGGATTCCGCAGGCAAAGCTCACTGAGGGCCATAAATCGCGTAAAACCTCTGCCCTAGCCTCTTCGTCAGCATCACCGGCAGCCAGAATGCACAATGCGGTCTCAACTCCAGCCTGTTGAGCCCGAGTGACCACCTCCGGTAAATCATCGCGAAAGGCTTCGTCTGCTAAATGACAGTGAGAGTCGAGCATAACGAACACTAATTACCGTACCCGAGTGCCAGGGAGCGGTGCTGGCTCATCAAAACTGATAAGCCAAGGCCTGTCGCCCTCAAGGTTTGCCGCAAGAATCATTCCATTCGATTCGACACCCATCAATTTCGCAGCCTTAAGATTGGCTACAACCACGACGGTCCGCCCAACCAACTCAGAGGGCTCGTATACCTCTGCGATCCCAGCAACAATCGTCCGCTGCTCTGATCCTAAGTCCACTTCAATCTTGATCAGCTTCCTCGATTTCTCAATCTTTTCAGCCGCAAGGACCTTCGCAACACGTAAGTCGACACCCATGAACGTATCAATAGTGATCCGAGAGTCATCCTCAGCAGCTGGTAGTTTCTCCTCATCTGGCTTTGGCTCTTGATTATTCATCAACCTGCACCCTTCCTATGTCAAAGGATTTCAGACTCAAACATCATCCTCTCGTCGATCGAGGCCACAACGCGGGGCCTCTAACGAGTGTCCGCTCTATCTGTGTTGACCATCTCGTTGCCTGATCGAATCGACGCTCTCCAGTAACCGCTGGGTCTCCCATACGCTCAAGGATAATTTCAGCCGACATAGGCATCACAGGCAATAAAAGAACGGCGGCAATACGTACAGCCTCGACTAACTCACTCAAGACTTGATGTAGTCGATCCGACTTCGATGAATCTCTCGCGAGAACCCACGGTTCGGTCTCAGCGATGAACTCATTGGCCGCATCAATAAGTGTGTAGGCTGCAAACGCCGCCTCGTGTAGCGCCAGACGTTCCATTGCCTCAGAATACTTTCGCACGGCTACTTCGGCCACTTCTGCAAGTCGTCCCGATTCAGAAGTCACGGGACCAAGGCGACCGTTCCTGTATTTCTCGGCCATTGCTACCACCCGACTTACCAAGTTGCCAAGATTGTTAGCTAGGTCAACGTTGTATCGCTCCTCAAATCGCTCATAAGAAAAATCTCCGTCTTGTCCGAAAGGAATTTCTTTCACGAGATAAAGCCGGAGCGCATCAACGCCGAGACGCTGCACCGCCTCAAGTGGGTCAATGGTCGTCCCGAGTGATTTGCTCATCCGCTCTCCGCGATGATGAATCCAGCCATGACCAAACACCTGGAGAGGCAACACCAACCCAGCACTCATTAGCATAGCTGGCCAAAACACACTATGAAATCGGGTTATGTCCTTACCCACGATATGCAGGTCAGCAGGCCACCACTTGTCACACAGCTCTGCATTACTCCCATAGCCAACCGCCGACGCATAATTAATGAGCGCATCAAACCAAACGTAAACCACGCTGTCTGGATGATCCGGCATGGCAATACCCCAAGCCTGGCCGGTGCGACTAACCGAAATGTCTTCGAGTCCACTTTCGAGAAGTCGCAGGATCTCATTTCTGCGCATTTCAGGTTGAAGAAAATTCGGATGCTTCTGGAAGTGGGTCAGGAGTGCATCTCGATATTTAGATAAACGAAAGAAATAATTCTTCTCCCGTAGCCATTTAGGCTTAATACGATGCAGCGGACAGTCACCATCCACTAAATCCTTCTCCTGCTTGAAGGCTTCACACGATACGCAGTACCAGCCTTCATAGAATCCTTCATAGAGGTCGCCGCTCTCCTTGATCCGTTGAAGCATTCTTGTTACACCGCTCTTATGCCGCTGCTCTGTCGTACGAATAAAATCATCGAACGACACCTGAAGGGCACTCCAAACGGCCCTAAACTCTTCTTCCATCTGATTGCAATAGGCGATTGGCTCCAGACCAAGTTCTTGCGCTCTCCGATGCACATTTTGCGAGTGCTCGTCATTGCCCATAAGAAAATGGGTGTTAACTCCACTCAGACGCTGGTATCGAGCAATCACATCTGCGGTCACCTTTTCGTAGGCCGTACCAAGATGTGGCCGACTATTCACATAGTCAATTGCCGTTGTCAGATAGAACTGAGGCATGGAATTAACCGAAACTAATCGCCTGAAGCCCTCTCGAGGTATGCCTTGTGCGCAAGCGCTTGCACCTCTTTCACTGGAATGTCGCAATTTGTCGCCAATCGGACACAATCCTCGAATTCTGGTGCAACGTTGATGATTCGCCCACCGCGCTGAGCAACCTTCACTCGCACAGGCCCAACTAGAGTGTCAACTGTTGTCGTGGAACGGTCTAGACACTCTCGAGTCATCTCAGAGAAGCGCAGACCAATCGACGTGCTTTCACGAAATATAATTTCGCTCAAAACCTCTCGGCGATTTGGAGACGCGATGACCGTGACCAGTGTTCCAGGTCGATTCTTCTTCATCTGCACTGGAACATAAAACACGTCAAGGGCCCCTCCATCATACAAACGATCCATCAATACGCCGAATAACTCTGGATTCATGTCATCAATTTCGCATTCCATGACCAAGACTCTTTGCAATGATGTGTCAGCCGTTGAATCACCGATCATTAAGCGTAAAACGTTCGGAGACCCTTTCTGATCACGCTCTCCGGCACCGTAGCCAATCTGTTTCACGCACATATCTGGTAATGGACCATACGATGACGCGAACTCCGTGACGAGTAAGGCCCCCGTCGGTGTAACTAATTCCCCCTGTACTCCACTCGAATAAATCGGAGCATTCTCTAATAACTGTGCCGTCGCCGGTGCCGGCACCGGAAATTCTCCATGCGCACAACTGATCGTTCCCGATCCCACATTTAGCGGTGACGCCACAATCATTTCAGCATTAAGCCATTCAAGGCCATGCACCGCCCCAACAATGTCAATAATCGAATCGAGCGCGCCAACCTCGTGAAGGTGCACTTCCTCCACTGGCATCTGATGAATTGAAGCCTCGACCTCGGCGAGACGCTGAAACAGGTGGACTGCCCGACCCTTCGCTTCGTCTGAAATTCCAGAAGAGTGAATTAGACGGTGAATCTCCTTTAGGCTGTGATGGGAGTCGGAACGACCGTGGCTAGTATCGTGATGATGATCATGAGTCAAGTCTGAATTACTTGGCTTTACTGACTGAATGTTGCCAGTCTCATGGAGCCTAAATTTGGTTGCGGCAATTCCGGCTCGGTCGACGCGCTCGGCCTCAATCGACCAGCCGTCCTTACCTAGTGCGAGGCTTCCAAGGGCGGTCCGTAAGTTATCGATCGGCAGTCCCACATCCAACAGAGCGCCGAGAAACATGTCCCCGGAAGCGCCCGAGAAGCAATCGAGATACACGATCTTTCCCATATTGAAACTCGCGAATCATGGACCAAGCCACGATCCACCAAAGCTCACTATAGCGCCGCCCCGGCCCTTAAGCCGAGTACCCGAAGACCTACTCGCTCGTTCCTGAGAGGACGCCACGCTCAACCATTCCCATCATCGTACTACACGCCAAGAGGATGGTCAGACTTCTAGGCTTGACAAAAAATAGCCAAATATCCCTTAGCGTGTTACTAGGGTCCTTGCCCAAGCCATTGGCCGGACCATACCAGTTCAGCCCAACCGGTTAGCGTGAGTCCGTCCTCATTCCAAACAACTCGCTGAGTACCACCGGGAGCTTCTATCTCTAAATCACGACCAGCGCCCCCAAAAGTTGCTGCAGCGACCGTAGCTGCACACGCCCCCGTTCCAGATGCCAGGGTGGGACCGACGCCTCGTTCCCAAATCAAAATCCTTACCTGGTTCGGCGATAGAACCTCCGCCAGTTCAACATTGGTGCCTTCTGGAAACATGTCGTGCAACGATAATGACGCGCCTAGTTTCAAAAACTTACTCCGTTCAGGAAGTTGCATAAGAACAACGCACTGCGGATTACCAACATTGAGCACCACGACTTCGTGAAGTTCGCCCGCAACATACAGACGCTCCTGTCGCACATCCTTGGGAGGTCCCATTTCCGCTTCAAACACCAAGCGACCGTCAACCACCTCTTGAAGCGTAACCGCTTTCGGTCCCGCATCTGTATCGATAACCATCTTCCTTCCAACCTCTGGCGAGGGGACCCAGTCACCTCCTGCTAGACCACCACAGGCGACCAAGGCTGCTAGACACCTTAAGCCGTTTCCCGACACCTCCGAATCACTACCGTCTGCATTCAGGAGAACCATCTGTGCACCGGCTATTGTCGGAGCGTAGAAGATAATGCCGTCGGCGCCAACACCGCTGTGTCTATCGCACAGCAACTTCGCCCATGCTCTCCGAACTCCTTTGTCAACAGAAGAACCTAAGGTCAAAAGAAAATCGTTGCCGTAAGCATGCCCCTTAAATAAGTCAAGTGTCATTTACTGTCCTTGGGAAAGGATAGAGACTCTGATCTAACCTGGAATGGTCTGCTGGTGCTCCCTAGGGCTCCAGCGAATATAGGTTAGTGCCGCGGCATCGTACAGCACGTGCGCCACAGTAGGTGCGAACCAGCCACCCGTTGCCTGAGCGAGTATGCCCAGGCCGCCTCCACATATTGCCGCCCATACGCCAAAGGCTATCTGGCGGCCACCGCCTATGTGTAATACACCGAACAGTAAGCTGGCTGGAATCAAACCAAGCTCTGGCTGCAAGACGCCTCGAAACAACAACTCCTCACCCAATCCTGCAGCTAAGCTAATACCTGCAATCTCTATAACACCGACACGTGCAAACAGTGGGCAAAACACCTCTCGGTGAATTTGCCTAAGGCTACAAACACCACGAACTTCTGGCGCCAACCGGAGAAGGTAGTAGTTGAGTAAGCTGAATCCGGCCGCGGTCAGAATACCGAAACCTAAGGCAGCACCGATACTTATAGTGCTAAACACCAAAGGCAAATCAGCAATCCACGTCCACGAACAAGCAACCAGTACAAGCACTCCTTCGCCACACAAGGCCAGCACTAGGAGTCTCTTTGCGGGCATACAGGAACTTCTCAAAATTGCTTTGCACTGTCCAAAAGAAGAGTTACCGGACCGTTATTCACTAAACTGACATCCATCATTGCGCCAAATTCACCAGTAGCGACCTTAACACCAGCGTCACGGATGCCCTCAATCACGGAATCATAGAGTGGTCGAGCGCTTTCTGGCGGCGCAGCTTCGTCGAACGAGGGCCGCCGGCCCTTCCGAACATCTCCATAAAGAGTGAACTGCGACACCACCATCACAGCACCATCGACCTCATCAACCGACAGGTCCATCTTTCCGTCACTGTTTTGAAATATACGAAGACCGAGAAATTTTCTAACAACATAGTCCACGTCATCCTGGTCGTCCGAACAAGCTGCTCCAAGAAGCACCAGCAAGCCTAGACCAATCTCTCCGATGATCAGGCCGTCCACCGCGACCCGCGCAGAAGTCACCCGCTGCACGACTGCTCGCACGTAAACCTCCAAAGGCGCTGACTGCTGGGCATGGCTACCGTCAATAGAGCATTACCTTCACGAACACTTCGACATTAATCAAACCTATGAAACAACTAGGCGGGCCACCACCTCTTCCCAGTTAAGTGCCTTGGCAACATCGTAACCGGCCGAACCGTACCGCTCCGCAAGATTCCTATCATCCATCAGGGTTCGGATACCAACCGCCAACGCCGCCGCCGTTGGAGAACACACGAGTCCGTTCACACCATGCTCAACCAACTCAGCTGGACCGCCGCTGTCGAAACAGGTAATTATTGCTTTCCTGGAGGCGAACGCCTCAACAGTAACGAATCCATAATCCTCTGCTAGGGGTGGAAAGCAGACCGCGCGACAACGTGATAAGTGGCCAAGTAATTCCGTCTCAGAAAGCCGCCCAAGAAGTTTCACGCGATCGGTCATGTGTAATTGCTCGATCCGCATTTGCAGTGCGTCTCGCTCTTCACCATCGCCGGCAATTAGACAGCGTACTCCTGCTGTCTCAGGCTGATTCAAGGACTCAAGAATTAATCCAATCCGCTTTAGCGGCGTAAGTCGTGACACTACGAATAGATAGTTCTCATAACCATCAGAGCGATACTGCCGCTGAGGAGGTGGTGGATACAATACCTTGGACGACACTCCTCCCCACTTGGCGAGCCGTCCCTGAATTGTTTTGGACTGCGCGAACATGCGATCAACCTGCCGAGTCAGTAGATAGCCATCGCATGCGTGCATTACTTGGCGACGAACGCTTTCCTTGATCACATTCCGATAAGAAAGAGAGCGCTTAAATGGTTCCCAGCGGTCATAGTACTCACGCATGCGATGATTAAGCCAGCAAGAGTGCTGAACGTGTCGAACCGCATAACTGGGAAACCGTAGGCTAATTACCTGATCAACAGGGCGACCGGAATGCACTTGGCACACGTCCGCACGCCAAGTCGTCCAATAGGCTGATGCTAGCGCTCCAAAGCGAGCCTCTGGTGTGTAGAGGATCGCTGCTTCGTGACCAGCCTCGCGCAGCGCTCGTTCGAGTGCCTGCGTAATGACAAGATGGCCACCCTGGCTCAGGGTCGGGTGGGAGGTAACAATCGTAATTCTTGACATCGGAGGCTAATTCCGCCGAATGGAGCGAAAGTGACCGACAATAGCCGTGTCAATCGATGATTTCCCGTATGGCATAGGTAGGCTTGTCCTGCGACTCGCGATAGGTTCGAGCCTGTAACTCCGCCAGCAGGCCAAGTGTCCCGAACTGAACACCGGTAAATATAAGCAGAATTCCGAATAGCAAAAGTGGACGATCGCCAATGTCTTGATTACCAAAGATCTTCACATACACTAGCCAGGAGGTCACCGACAAACCCAGCCCTCCCATTAGCAACCCGAGTAGCCCAAATATTTGTAAGGGACGCGTCGAGTAACTTACAAGAAACTTAACTGTGATCAGATCTAGAACAACCCTCACACTGCGCGAAAGACCGTATTTCGATCGCCCCCAGAGGCGGGGTCGGTGATTAACAACAGTTTCATGAATTCTGACACCGAGCTCACTCGCCAACACTGGGATAAACCGATGCATCTCACCGTAGAGCTTCAACGCCTTCACCACCTCGGAACGAAACACCTTCAGCGAACAACCATAATCGTGTAGGCGAACGCCCGTGGCCCAAGATATCAACCAGTTTGCAACCATGGACGGCAACCGCCGAGTGAGCCAAGCATCGCGCCTCGACCGACGCCAGCCACAGACTACGTCGTATCCATCCTCTAACCGAGCAATCAGCCTCGGGATATCTGCAGGATCATTCTGTAAATCACCATCCATCGTGACGATGACCGCACCGGTTGCATAAGCAAATCCCGCAGCGAACGCAGCTGTCTGACCAAAGTTTCGACGGAACCGAATGATCTTAATGCGGGAATCAGTCGCCCGAAGCTTCTTCAACTGATCGAGTGTAGCGTCATTACTTCCGTCGTCCACAAACACCAACTCGTAGTCGTGACCAGATGAGGAAAGAATTTGGTGCAATTCTCGATAAAGCTGGTCAATGTTCGGCGCTTCGTTGTGCACCGGAATTACAACTGATAGATCCTGGGCCATGAAAATCCGGCCTGATTATAGGCGCTGCAGAATCATCAGTCAATTCAAACTATTGTGAACATTGAGGTTATGCTCTTTGACAAGGCCTCGTCGACTGGCGCGATAGGTAATAACATAAGTCGAACACATCGTCCCATAGGCTCCGTGAATAATCATGTCTCGATCGGTCTCAATGAATATCTTCCTCCGAGCAAGAATCCGGAAGCGAGATTGCATAAGAGAACATACAATCGCGGTAAGATCCATCGGCCCCAAAAAGACGATGCATAGCCAATTGATTGGACCCATTGCCCAAAGAGAGCACTTTCGCGCTACTAAGACCTTATTGCTCAGTTTATTGTTGAGTCTGCTGCCGAACCCTGGCGAGGGCGCAGCCCAAGAAGTCCGTCTTGACCTGGAAAACCATGGAGGGCTTTTTCTACCCGAGGGCTTTGAAGGCCAGGCTCTTGTCAACCGGCTCGACGGTCAAGCTCGGCATATCGCCGTAGACAGTAATGGTGATGTGTACGTCAAGCTGCGCGAAGCTTATAAAGGACATGGCAACGCGGTACTCCGAGATACGGATGGAGATGGGCACATTGATGACGTCAGGTATTTCGGAAAATATCCTATGTATGGTCGCTATGGGACAGCCATGCGAATTCATAATGGCTATTTGTATTTCAGTTCACAAAAAATCGTTTACCGCCAAAAACTGAGCCCTGGCGAGATAACACCGGAGAGCGACCTAGAGGAAATCGTTATAGACCCAAATGAACCGCCTGAACGCGAACATGTGGGCAAGCCGATCGCTTTTGACAATGAGGGACATATCTTCGTGCCCTTTGGCGCGCCTTCCAATGCGTGCCAGGATCCCAAGAGAACACCGGGCCAACCTGGCGTGGATCCCTGTCACCAGCTCGACACCTACGGCGGCGTGTGGCGATTTGATGCTGACACACCAAATCAAAGCCAAGAGGATGGCGTCCCGTTCGCCACTGGTATTCGGAGTCTGGTTGGAATGGATTGGAATTCCGCAGATGGCAATCTCTATACTGTCATGCACGGGCGCGACGACTTAGTTCGAATGTTCTCTAACCATTTTGGTGGCTGGGAAAGCGCCCTCTTACCAGCAGAAGAATTTCTTCGGGTAACGGAAGGTGCAGACTTTGGGTGGCCCTATTGTTATTACGATCAGCTCCAGGACAAGAAAGTGCTGGCTCCTGAATATGGTGGCGACGGTCAGATCATTGGCAGATGCAGTGAGTACAACCTGCCCATAAGAGGTTTTCCTGGCCATTGGGCGCCCAATGACATCGTCTTTTATCGGGGAAATCAGTTTCCGGAACGTTATCAAAACGGTGCTTTTATCGCCTTCCACGGCTCCACGAATCGTGCGCCCTATCCCCAATCTGGCTACATCGTCGGTTTCGTTCCTTTTTCGGACGGGCAGCCCAGTGGTCCTACAGAAATATTTGCTGACGGCTTTGCCCGAGTAGATCCCATCGTGGAGGCTGGGGATGCCGTGTTTCGACCGACGGGGATTGCCATAGGACCTGATGGTTCGCTGTATGTGAGTGAAACCGAGCATGGAGCTATCTGGCGGATTCAATTTACAGGCGACAAGGCTTCGTTTGGGGACCATCAATTAGCAGAAATGGAAGCCCGAAAAGAGTTGAGCCATGTCCGCACTCCCGATCCCATTGGTGACAATCTTCAAACCACTGTCCTCACCGGAGGCGCTCTCACCTACGAGTCCTATTGCAGCACCTGCCATCAGTCGAATGGCGAAGGAGATGGCGCCCGCTTCCCGCCGGTTGCAAAGACCGACTGGGTAATGGGAGATAAAACACGTCTCATCGGTCTCATTCTGGATGGGATGGAAGGGGGCGCTCTGGTGAATGGCAAAACCTATAACAACGCCATGCCACAGCACAGTTTCCTTACCGACCAAGAAATTGCGGAAGTCCTGACCTATATTCGTAGGAGTTTTGGGAACAGTGCAAACGCCGTTACTGAAGAGGAAGTCCGCAGGCGCAGAAACATCTATGAATAGCGCATCACGTATCTGTTTAGTTGGAAGCTTCGTCCTAAGCTCCTTCCTATTACACGCTGCAATGGGCCAAACGCCCCTATTTGTTGCAGATCCTGTAACAGCAATAGGGGCTTTCACTGACGGCATCGAAGGGCCAGCCTGTGATGTGAACGGTAACGTCTATGCGGTCAATTTCCACCATCAAGGCACAATTGGAAGGATCGATGCAAATGGCGAAGGTGAAGTGTATGTCGAGCTCCCTTCAGGGAGCGTCGGAAATGGCATCCGTTTTGGACCAGGCAAGGTAATGTTCGTGGCCGATTATACCGGCCACAACATTCTGACCGTGTCGGGAGAAACCCGAACACTAAGAATATTTTCTCACGATGACCGAATGAATCAGCCAAACGATCTGGCCGTCGGGCCAGATGGCACTTTGTATGCGAGCGACCCGAATTGGTCACACAGCACCGGTCAGCTCTGGAGAATCGGTTTAGATGGACGCACTACCCGCTTGGCTGTTGATATGGGAACAACGAACGGTATTGAAGTCAGTCCAGACGGCAAGACGCTCTATGTGGGGGAAAGCGAACAACGACTGATTTGGTCTTTCAGGATCAACGCCGATGGCTCACTTTCTGAAAAGCAGATCTTTATGCGATTTTCGGAGCATGGACTAGATGGCATGCGAAGCGACGTGGATGGCAACCTTTTCATCACCCGTTACGGCACTGGGACTGTTCTAAAAGTGTCACCTCGCGGTGAGATTCTTCGGGAAATTGACGTCTTAGGAAGTCGTCCGAGCAACCTTTGTCTCGGTGGGCTAGATGGTCAGACCGTCTACGTGACCGAGGTAGAACATCGACGCCTTGTCCGATTTCATGTTGATCGCCCAGGCCTTGCATGGAGCAGACTCAAGGCGAATTGACCCGGCACCATTTTTATAAGGAAGAGCACTATGTCAATTTCACGCCGCAATTTCGTTCGCGCCGTAGGGCTCAGCGGCCTTGGTTTATCCATTGCAGGTCGTTCTCTAACAGCAGCAAATAATGAGTCGGTCGGTATAGCTCAACCGACAAACCGTCTCTACGATGCAGGTTTTATTAATCTCAGTTCCAATACGAGTCCTCGCGGGCCCAGCGAAGCCGTCCTTAACGTTCTGAATGAGCGAATTACAAAGGGACTTGGCCGATATCCAGAAAACGTAGGTGTTCTAACCGAAGCGATCGCCGCACGGGAAGAAGCTCAAGTAAACTCGACTTTCCATTGTTGTTTTTCGGATCAAGTCCTACTTAGCACTGGCTCCGGGGAAGTGCTCGTCGGGGCGGTTCGTGCGTTCGTGACACCCTCTCGACCACTAGTTATTGGCCATCCATCTTACGAGACACCGATCCGAACCTGTGAAGCCCTCGATCTACCCGTAAAGACCATCTCCGTTAGTGACACGTGGCAACTGAACCTAGACGAAATGGCCGAGGCTGCGCAAGGGGCCGGTTTGGTGTATCTCTGTAATCCAAATAATCCGACCGGCGTGGGTCACTCGCAAAGGGCTATTCGAGAGTTCGTCGAGCGAGTTGTGGAAGCTTCGCCGGACACCGCGATTCTGATTGATGAAGCTTATATCGAATTCGCCAAGGATCGCGCCATCTCTACTGCCCTAACATTAGCTTTGACGAATCCAAATGTCATGATCACCCGGACATTCTCAAAGATCCATGCAATGGCGGGCCTGCGGGTTGGATATGCAATCGGTCACGCTGACACGCTAGAACGCATGCGAACTGTCGCCCGCTTTGGTAGCGTAACTGTTCTTAGCGCAGCTGCCGCCCTAGTGTCACTGAGAGATTCAGACCGTATTGAATGGGAGATCTCAGAGAATCACAAGGTGCGAGAGTTTACCCTGAGCGCCTTCAGGGAAATGGGCTGCCGCGTAACTGATTCCCAGACAAACTTTGTCTGGGTTGATGTTAATCAATCGCCGGAGGCTTTTCGGGAAGCATGCTTTGCGCTTGACGTTTTAGTGGGCCGAGATTTTCCTTCGCCGAGTAATACCTATTCGCGTATTTCCCTCGGTACAATGGAAGAGATGCAGAAAGCGGTCGCTGTATTCAAGAAGGTGCTCAGTTAGACAGCTTAGACTTGAGAGCGATGAAGAAAACCTGCAAGTAAAACCTGTATCAGGTTCGCGACAGCCGGGCACTATGGCGACGCCATAAAATGTAACCGACCCCAATCACCAGGAGGACAAGTAAGAGCAATGAAAACACCGGCTTGCCAAAATGGCGCAAAAAGTCGATTGCTTGATCGCCATAGCGTACGGCGAGGATCCCGGCAATAAAATACCTGAGTCCTCTTCCGATGCCCACTACGGTGAGAAAGCCTGACCAGGGAATTCGAGCAACGCCACTCATTAGTACAAATATTTTAAAAGGTGCAGGCGGTGGAAGAAGCGCTGACACAAACAACGCCAACATCCCGTGACGATGGAATTTTGTAAAAGCCCGATCAATTTTGTCAGCAGAGAACCAGTTACGAAGGACTGCCTCTCCACCCCTGTAACCGGCCGCGTATACTAGAAAACATCCAGCAACAGAGCCAATAGTGGTCATCGCCACGTAATAGACCATTAATGACTCGTGCTGAGTCACCATCCAGATAACAAGAACGTCAGTAATTTCAGGAAGTGAAAAGAAGGACGAGTCCAGGAAAGCAAGGGCGAATAATCCTGGACCCCCAAGTGTCATCGCGAGGCCCTGCGTCCAAACGATGAACCGTTCCATTAATCTAACGCCTCAGTATGGTCCTTAATCACTGCAACCATCGCATCATGAATCAGTCCGTTCGAAGCCAGAACTTCGCCAGCGTGAACGTTGAACTTCCCTCCTGACAGCGCTGAAATCCGCCCACCGGCTTCCTCAACAAGCAACGCCCCAGCAGCGATGTCCCATGCCTGTAGCCGCTGCTCCCAAAAACCATCTAGTCTACCAGCAGCTACGTAGCATAAATCGAGAGCAGCCGAACCCAATCGACGTACCGCGCGGACCTGTCCCGTAAATTTGGCGAACAGGCCGACTACATCGTCGATCGTGTCATGGACGTCATAGGGAAATCCGGTACTTAACACCGAATCTACTAACTGCTCTGACGTTGATACCTTCAGTGGAATTCCATTAAGAAAGGCTCCACCACCGCGTTCCGCCGTAAAGAGTTCTCTCCGGGTTGGGTCATAGACAGCCGCTACTTCAAGTCGACCAGCCGCCTCAAGTGCGAGGGATGAGCAATAAATTGGTAGGTCGTGAGCAAAATTAGTTGTGCCATCAATCGGATCAAAGATCCATCGGAACTCTTGACTGTCTTTAATCGCATCTCCTTTATATTGCTCCTCAGCTAATACCAAATGACTGGGAAAACGAGAATTGATTAAATCTCGGAACATTTCCTCTACCGCCAGGTCTGCCTCAGTAACTAAATCAATAACGCCTTTCTTCTTTACCCGAACACCTCGGCCAAAATAGCTCAATTGAATTTCACCAGCCCGAAGGACGGCCTCGGTAGCCGTGGCTAAGAACGCTGGTGGGATGGACATGGCGAATTTATGATGCAGAAACTACCGGAGTGTCTAAACAGGTAGAGGAATTATATAGTCATTCAAGGTCGGTCAAGACCGTAAATACCTATCATGCCCTCGATGGAGAGTGCCTTCGACAACTCCCCTCGATTCAGGGAACAGCGACGGAAGTTAAGAGGCGGAATGTTATAGTTCGTACATGGAGAGCCCAACCTCCAGCTCGGTTATTGTTGAACCAGCCACTCGGCTCAGCGGTCTCGTCACTTGTCCGGGCGACAAATCAATTTCGCATCGCTATGCACTGATCGGCGCCTTGGCAACCGGCCGTACCACTGTCACTCGGTATGCTCCAGGCGCCGATTGTTTGTCGACACTAGAATGTCTGCGCTCCCTCGGCGTAAAGATCCTTCACCAGAGAGGCTCCGACGACGATGATTCTAATGTCCAAATTGAGGGACGCGGACTCAGCGGCTTAAGTGAAACTAGTGAAGACCTTAACGCAGGCAATTCTGGCACCACACTGCGATTATTGGCTGGCATACTGGCTGCGCAGCCGTTCAAAAGCACAATCACTGGAGACTTGTCTCTCTGCCGACGTCCGATGGGAAAAGTGATAGACCCACTGCGTGCCATGGGAGCAGATATACAGGCTGAATCCAATTGTCCTCCAGTGACAATACTTGGTGGCCAGTTACAGGGTGTCGCATGGAACCCCACAGTGCCGAGCGCCCAGGTCAAAAGCGCCCTCTTACTTGCCGGACTCAAGGCAACCGGACAGACCACTGTCCGTGAACCCACTCTGACCCGAGATCACACCGAACGTGCACTGACACTCTTTGGTGTCGAGGTAACCAGAGCTGGGCTCGCGGTCAGTGTCACGGGAAATACAACCCCTCGCGCTCGGAATGTCAGGGTTCCAGGTGACTTCTCCTCAGCTGCTGCCTGGGCCGTCGCCGCAGCAGGTCTTCCAGGATCAGAAATTGAAATCGCCGATGTTGGCTTAAACCCAAGTCGAACGGCCCTACTAGAGGTGCTCCAACGTGCGGGCGCCAAGGTCATTTCTGAAGTTCGTTCTGAAACGAACTGTGAACCTAACGGCCGACTGACCGTTGCCCATCGGACGTTGCAACCGATCGTTATTAGCCCTGTCGAGGTCCCTAGTCTTATCGATGAATTGCCACTTCTTGCTGCCCTCGCAACTCATCGTGGTGGAGGATTAATTGTGACTGGTGCCAGCGAATTGAGAAATAAGGAAAGTGACCGGATTACGGCACTCGTCAAAGGACTACGCGCACTGGGCGCCAACATCAGTGAGCAAAGTGACGGACTGACAGTGACGGGTGATTGCACTCTTACAGGAGGCACTGTTGACCCCGAAGCTGACCATCGCCTAGTTATGGCTTTCGCCATAGCAGCGCTCGGCGCCAGCGGGCCATCGACTATTCTTGGCGCAGACGCTGTGGGCGTGTCGTATCCTACATTCTTTGAGACCCTCAACTCCCTTAGAGAATAGAGCGTCAAATCATTAACGGATTACGAACAATACCTCGATTCCAATGCGCACAGAAAAAATCTATCTTGTTGGTTTCATGGCAACTGGGAAATCGAGTTTGGCCCGCGAGCTTGCCGAACGCCTAAAATGGCAAGTTGAAGATATCGATGACCAGATCGAAGCGCGGGAACACATGACAGTTAGTGAAATCTTTTCCCAGCACGGAGAATCTTACTTTCGCACAATAGAACGCGCAGTCCTCACAGAAATACTGCCGCTCACTCACACCGTTATCGCAACCGGCGGTGGCACATTCGTTGATCCTGATAACCAAATGGCGATCAACAGCAACGGCGCTTCAATTTGGGTCGACATCCCGTTAGCACAGATTATTACAAGGCTCTCGCAGGACAAGCGACGGCCTCTCGCCAGCAATCGTGCCCAATTGGAACAACTGTACGCCCTACGCCAATCCTCCTACGCTCAGGCACACCTTCGACTCGATGGGGCCGGAGCACCCGTTGGGGAGTTGGTCGATCGAGTAATAGATTGGCTCGGCTCCTAATGCGGTTCCTGATTTTGAGCGATATCCACGGGAACCTCGAAGCGTTAGACGCAGTTCTTGAGGCAGCGCCTTCGGCTTCATTCGATAGCGTGCTCGTGCTGGGCGACCTCGTGGGTTATGGTGCGAATCCGAATGAGGTCATCGATCGAATCTTCGACTTAAAACCAACCGTGATGATCCGAGGAAATCACGATAGGGTGGCCTCAGACCTAGGGAGCACGGAAGGGTTCAACGGCTTAGCTGCGGATGCCATCCGGTGGACCCGGAAGACTTTGACGACTATCAATCGCGCGCGATTGGCCAAGCTTCCAAAGGGACCCGTTGTAGTAAATAGAGAGATCGAAGTCTGTCACGGGACGCCTTTTGACGAAGACCACTATCTCACCAATGAGCGTGACGCAATCCTCGCACTACAGGTATCGAAACATCAGATTTGCTTATTTGGACACACCCACCTACCAGTAGCTCTCGAGCACAACGGGGGGAACCTCCGTATTGCGAGCCAAGATTTTGGAGAGACCCCTACTAAAACACCTAGCCAAAACCCTATCAAGATTATTCCTGGTCTTCGATATCTTTTGAATCCAGGCTCGGTTGGCCAGCCTCGGGACGGCGATTCCAGGGCTGCCTATGCCACACTTGATTCAGAAGCGGAAAACGAGTTCGTCTTCAAGCGAGTCAGCTACCCTATTTCAGCGGCACAGCAAAAGATCCTTAACGCTGGCCTGCCCGAACAACTCGCAACGCGGCTCGCTATCGGTCGCTGACTGGCTCGTTGCCTCCGGCTCTTCGCGCGGTCCGTTCCTCTCGCCGCCTTAACTCGGCAGCGTAGGCATCGCGTGCTACACGCGAACCAAGAAACCAACCAATCACGAGGCCGAGAAGCAAGACCGAAGGAATAAAGATGAAATGTCCAGACGTCATACCATCCATAAATCACTGGATGAAAAGTCGTGCTAATCGTTACCGGTCAGTTGTTCGATTAGCTAAACTAGCAAGTTCGCGCTCAACGCGTGCCAACCGTCGCCAAATCGACCACAAATAGATAAACATCGCGACCCAAGCAAAGGCGTAAGCCGCCACGAGAAGAGGCGCTGCCGGTAGCTGATCCTCAGCATCCAGCTGGTCTATTGGCACAAACTCGTCTTGTTGGGAGGGCTGCATCGATTGTGCTTGGAATTCTTCGGCTGAGGTTTCGATCACTCCGATACATAGACTCAGCAACAAGCACAGCACGGCGAGTCGCCTGACAGTTACCTTCACAACATCCCCTTTCAACCAACAGAGAGTGCCATTGCTAATCATTTAAGTCCCGATAGATTCGATCTAACGTTGCTCGCTGTGTTTCTAGACGAACCCGGGCCATCATCGCCAAACCGTAGAGCAGTAGAAAACCGACCAGGCTCCACCATAACGGTCCGCGCATCCCGGACACTAAAGTTGGAACCACGTTTGTTGTTGGGTGAATAGTCCGCCAAACATTCACTGACCAGTAAACAAACGGCACATTGGCCATTCCGAATATCGCAACGCCCGCGGCTAACTTCTCAGAACCTGGACCCCCGTACTCCCGCAGTAGTAGATAGGCGAGAAAAATCATCCAGAGCACGAGGGCCATGGTGAGTCGCGCGTCCCACTGCCACCACACGCCCCATGCTTTGCGGGCCCAAAGAGGACCACTCACGAGACCAATCAGGCCGAACACCACCACCAACTCAGCTGAGGCAACCGCAATTCGGTCAGAGATGAGCCGTTCTCTACACAGAAACACCGCGCTGGCAATACCACAAACAAATGCCGCCACAAACATCGCCGCCCATGAGGGGAGATGAAAGTAAAAGATCTTCTGAACAAGACCCATTGTGGATTCATACGGTGCCCAGGCAATAAAAACTGGTGCACATACGAAAACTATCGTTGCCAAAACGATCACCGCTGAAAATATTCGATGCATCATCCCGTGGGCCAATTCATTCTGTCATGACCGGCTCAAAGGTCCATAACGAAAGCGTAATGAACACCACGTCGAAAAATACCAACATCCCGATCCAGGCACGTACCATCGCCACGTCTACTTCGGGCTGTAAGAGCACAGCGGTCCCCCGAACGCCAGCAATAATGACCGGAATTGTAATCGGATACAACAAGACCGGCAGCAACACATCCCGACTCCGTGCGCGAACGAGCATTGCACCGAACAGTGTCCCGACTGCACAAAACCCTAGAGTGCCCAGTGAAAAAAGTAAAAAAGTAAGAATCGGCTGGCGAAAAAGCGGCGCCTGAAACAGAAGTGCGACCAGAGGAACAACCACCACTTCAACCGCTGCCAACAAAGCCAGTATGCTAAGCAACTTGCCTACATAAATCGCGGGACGATCAACTGGTGCCAGCAAGAGCGCCTTCAAAACGTCATGATAACGTTCTCGTTCAAAGGTGCGACCCAGGGCGAGCGTTCCGGCGAAAGCAATGGCAATCCAGAGAATCCCTGCTACCGCATTCTCGACCGGGCGACCATCGCGTACAAAACCAAAGGCAAACACGAGCACAGTCGACACAGAGAAGAATAAAGTCGTCAGAAATAACTCCCGGCTACGCGTCTCAACTCGCAGGTCTTTTCGCATAATCAGGAGAGCGACCGTGAAGAACCGCTTCATTCCAGTCTCCTGGGCGTAAGTTCTCTCTGCATCGAATCTCGATATTGCGCACGTAGGGATTCACCGGCGCGGGATAATGGAAGCAATCGGCCAGCCCGCAGTAGCATCGCTCGGTCCAAGACTAGTTCTGCAACCTCGAAATCATGAGTCGCGAGAAAAACAATTCGCCCCTCACTCTTGAGGGCTTGAAGTCGCTCGACCAGCGCAGACGAGGAACTTTCGTCAAGTCCTGAAAATGGCTCATCGAGAAGCACCAACTGTGGTTCATGCAGCAGAGTGCGCTCAAGGGCGACACGTTGCCTCATGCCTCGAGAGAACCCCCCGACAAAATCATCACCTCGAGACGATAGCCCAGCATTTCGCAGCGCTTCATGCGAACGGTCCCCAACTTGGTCAAGTCCATAAAGAGCGGCAAAAAATTCAAGGTTTTCTCTGGCGGTCAATTCTGGGTAGAGCTGAAAATCATGACTAAGGAGCCCAATATTCCCGCGAAGAGCTGGACCTAGCTCCCGCGCCAATCCGCCACCATATCGAATTTCCCCACTGGAAGGGTCGAGTATCGTCCCAGCAAGGGCTAGCAGTGTTGATTTGCCAGCCCCATTCCCGCCGAGGAATCCAAGAATTTCACCGGTGCCACATTCAAGCGAAACATGCGCTAACGCTCGACGTCGGCCAAAATACTTTGAGACGTCGACAAACGCCACTCGATCAAATCTTAAAGATTCTTGAGTTGTTGAAATTGGATGAAGTGAGGACGCCATCAACTTTCTTCAATCGAAGTGCCTGTTAACCAGGTAGCCCAGCTCTGCCGCGCGGCATCTCAAGCGCATTAGGCTCTAGCCGCTGATATAGGCGTTCCAACTGCCCAAAGATTGTCTTGCGTCGAAGCGTGTACGGTCCATCGGCTAACGTTCCAATCCGATAAGTAGTTTCAACTTGCACCAGATCATCGTATAACCGGTCACGTCGGGCCTCTAATTTCTGACGTAGTGACGCATCATTCATGACGGTCATCGGTCTCGTCGATTTCCACAGACACCACATTACCAATAAGCCGACCAACACCAAGGCCACTCTCAGGGGAATCACGCTATGGTGTGGAAGACCGAGTAAGGAGATTGAAAAGGTTTCATTAGCTGCTAGCCTGGGTCCACCACCGACCATAAACGTACCAACCCTAGCATTCATTTCCCGACTCTGGGTGATCTGTGGCGACCTCAATTGCATGTCACCATGCTTCTCAGCAACTATCGCTATCTGGTCGACTGCCACCGGCATCGTCTGTTCGATTACTAGGTCACTCCCAGTATATGGAAGAACATAAGCTACATTGACGAGGGTCCGACCAGGCTGAAAGGAGCCGACTACCGAGACCCTGCGACCATCGAGCCGAGCTTGTGGGGTAGTACCTTCCAGTAGGACCGCCCCCTGTGCACCAAATGGTAAGTCGAAGTCCACCGGAACCACTGGTGCCACGGGAGCATCAGTTGTATTAACAGCTTCAAGTAGGTAGTAGACCTCCACAGCCTCGTCTGCCATCTCCACCACAAACCGGGTATCACCACCAAGGCTAATCACTCCTGGATTACTTGGCACGGTGGCCGCCACAGACGGCATTGAAGCCTCGGCAACAAGCATCACTCGAACACCTCCAAAGGCCGGAACGGCGAAAGTGCGGGAATCGAGTATCTCGTCTCCCACTTGCGCAGAGACTGAAACATTACTTCCGGCCTCAAGATCCTCAAACAAGGCGCGTCCGAACTCATCGGTGAAGACGGTAAGCAAGACTGCATCACTATGAAGTTCAACAGGATGATCAGTAATATTGTTTGAAAGTTGGCTTCGAATCAGACGAACGCTTACAGAAGCGTTTGGTAGTTCGCTTGAAGGTAAAGGCAGACCAGACATCTCTGATGGGTCCGGCATCGGAATCTGCGAATGCGCAATCATCGGAGACCCAAGAATCATTACCGCGGTAATTGCCGTGACCCACCGCACGCCAAGGCCAATCACAACGATGCTCCGCAATATTTACAGAATCTCGCATCAGCGTCATTGACCGTGGCACACACCTCGCAACTATATTCACCACCAACTGCTTCAAGGGGCTGCTCGAGAGGCCCGGCCGATGCAGAGTGCGCCGCTAATCGAGATTGCAATTCCCGTTCGATTGATTCGCTATAACCAGGGGTATCGGAATCAAGTTGGCGCATAAAGCTGATCGCCCGAGCCCGAAGTCTATTCGTCATCTCCTGAAAATCGTCTTCAGCCACCTTGCCCATTGCGCGGTCAAACTCAAGCTCTTTAATCGAACGAAGCACAAGCTGCTTCTCGCGTTCGACCGCAATCCGCGTCCGATTGCTCACAGCACTCGATTCCATTTCAAAATCTACGTCCACAAGTGGCCACAGGGTTCGCAAAAAGGCTAAGCCGCAAAGAGCTGCTGCGCCAATCGCAAGACTCACCAGGATGGTTGCTTCTGGAGTCGCATTGGACGACCGTAAAACGGCCGCGGTCGCCGCAAGTAGCGCACCGAGAACGAAGAAGTGCCAGGGACGGAAGGTAGAGCGATTAGTCGAGGTCTCGGAGTTCATCGTCCAGACGCGCTATTAACTGCGCATCACCGTCGTTCAAGATGCCAGCAGGTAGTGGTGCATCAGTAGCCTCACGCATCGACCACCGTAAGGCAACTGTTCCAACGCCAACTACGCCGGAAAGGCCGAGTAGATACGGAAACAGCCAGGCTAGGCGATTAAACCCTTGGTCCAATGGCATCGCGAGAGGCTCTTGACTGCCGTACATGGTGATGAAGTGTTGAAAAACATCCTCTTTTGTCTTGCCCTGATCGATCAACAGCGAAATTTCATCCCGCATCATAGCCGCGGTTCCACAAGTACATTCACCAACAAGTTTTCGCCCGCACGTGCCGCACATGCAAACGATCTCATGGTACAACTCCCGTTCGGCGGCACTGCGGGGCACTGTCGGTACTGTCTGGGCTGATTCAATATGCTGTGCATGTAAGGGGGCTGATGCCACCAACACAAAAAGCAGTAACGATGTCGTCGCCGCACCCATAGGAATTTTCGATGCCGCAAACGAAAATGCTTGCTCAGGCAGTAGGGCAATAACTGTGCCCAGCGCCATGATGCCGAACCCGAACCAAATCCAATTTACTAGAGGATTAACGGTGACCTGGAAGCTGGCCGACTGGTCCTGCATGTCGAAGGCAGCCATCACAATGTAGAGATCCTCAGAAATGCTTCGATGGATAGCCACTTCCGTCGTCGGCTCCTGCTCGTGTTTCCTGAAGAACCAGCGGGCCGGATACATCATCCCTATCTCTTCGCCCTCCTCGAACACCTGCAAGCTTCCCGTAACCATTTGCTTCTGACCATCGTCTCGTACACTAACCCCCTCGTGCCGCACAACGAATGCCCCTACCTCGACTTGTTGCCCCGGCGCGAGAAGTACCTGCTCTTCAAGCTTGTAGCCTTCACCTGCAAAGCCTAGAAACATAAGCACGATACCGACGTGAATAATGTATCCACCATACCGACGATGTGATCGCGCAACGAGGCCAGTTACGGATGTCAACACGTCCGCACCAGTAGCGTCCCGGCGAACACGCGTGCCACGGATAAATTCTTGCCCAATCGTCCCCAGGACAAAGGCACACAGCATGAAGCACACCCCGGATGCCCACACTCTGAACCCTAAGGCGTAGAGAACCCCTCCAGTCACAACCGCGGCCGTTATCGGCCAAAGAAATTGATTACCAAGGTTGGACAACGTCGATTTTCTCCAGGCTAAAAGTGGTCCAACGCCAGTCAAAAGAAGGAGCATTAAGCCAATCGGAAGCATCCATTTGTTGAAGAATGGCGGTCCAACGGTCAGCCGTTCACCCGTAATTGCTTCACTCAACGTCGGAAACATTGTGGCAAAGAGAATAAACACGGCGGAGAACAGCAAAATCCAATTGTTCAGTAAGAATGCCGCTTCACGAGAGGCCCATGAATCTAGTTCGTGTCGAGCCCGTAAGAGCGGTAACCGGTAAATAACTAAACCAAAACAAACTATTAAAATGATCGCCATGAAGACCCCAAACATCATCGCGAGCTCGGAGTCTTCACCAAACGCATGCACCGATTGCACCACGCCGGAGCGTGTCATGAAAGTACCAAAAATCGTCAAAAAAAACGTGATGATGACGAGGGTCACGTTCCATACCCGTAACATGCTGCGTCGTTCTTGTACCATCACCGAGTGGAGAAAGGCCGTCGCCGTAAACCACGGAAGTAAACCAGCGTTCTCAACCGGGTCCCAGCCCCAGTAGCCTCCCCAACCGAGCTCCTCGTACGCCCATATCATGCCGAGCGTCAAGCCGAGCGACAGGAAGATCCAAGAAAACATGGTCCACCGTCGAACCGCACGCAACCAAGAATCATCTAGGTGGCCCGTGATTAACGCCGACATACCAAAGGCAAATGGGATGGTCATCCCAACGAATCCGATGTAGAGCGACGGCGGGTGAATCACCATGTATGGATTCTGTAAAAGCGGGTTGAGGCCACGACCATCGGCTGGGACTTGAGTTAAATAGGTGGTAAATGGGTCCTTGTTGAGCACCATCACCAACAGGAAAAACATCTGTACGCAGGAGATGACCGTCACCACATAGGGAATTAGCTCGCGCTGTCGCTCGCGGTTTGTCGCAACGGCAATCGATCCAAAAACGGCCAGTAAAAAGACCCAGAACATGATCGACCCGTCGAGGCCACCCCAGTAGGAGGTCAGCTTATAAAACAGTGGTTGAGCCGAATCCGAATACCGATCGACATACTTAATTGAGTAGTTCTCAGTAACAAAGGCGTGCACCATGACCGCAGACGCCATCGTCATTAACGCGGTCAATAAATAGAATGCCCCAATCCCACTTTCAATGAGGCGCGCCGAACGTTGCCGCCCCCCGACAAAAGACGCTGTCGCCGCGTACGCACAAACCACAAATGCCGCTAACAGGAGGTATGAGCCGAGAGAAGCCATCGAGTCTGCGATCGACCAGTGAACGTAAGAAAGACGGGTCCTCGTTAAGTCCGCTCAGGAGGTAACCAAATAATAGCGCGGCGTTAGGCCAATCTATTGCCCGCCAGAAACGTTAGCGCCAGGCGGCACTGATCCGGCCTTGGGCTCGTACTTCGATGGACACTTGGCCATTACACCATTGGGAGCCACTACAAATCCATCAACTCCCAAGCGCCCTTTAACCACAACTTCAGCACCACTCTTGAACGTATCAGGAACAATGCCGCTGTACTCAGCTTTGATCACCTCGCCATTGTTCTCGATTTCAAAGCGGTAATCGAGGCTATCCGGTCGACGCATAATGGATTCGTTCACAACGAATCCATGCACCTGAAGGTTCTTATCCTGCCAAGCTGCCAGGTCCCCGGTCACCTCATCCACGTGCTTATAGTACTCAGTCCCCTCGCTGAGGGTGGACCACAACAAGCCACTAAAGGCTAAGGCCAACACGACCGAAGTAATCCCGATGCGAATAGCTTTATGACTCATAACGCGGTAAGTATTGCCGTAAGCTCTCCTCGAAAGAATAGCCTTAAGGGACTGAACCGTCAATGAATTGAGGGGTCCGGGCCTGCTCATCTACCGCAGCTCAGTGAAGCATTTTGGGCCGATTTATGGATTCTCCGACATCTGGGCCCCGTCAAATCCAAGTTCACCAAGCAGACGTCGGACCACCGCCAAGGGCAATCCGACCACATTCGAGTATGAGCCCTCTATCCGGTCGATGAACCGCGCCGCTAGGCCCTGAATCGCATAGGCTCCTGCCTTGTCTCGGGGTTCCCCCGAAGCTACATACCAGGCGACCTGTGCCGGTTGAAGGAGAGCCACGTGCACCACGGTGCGGTCGACCGCCCCGACACGCTGATTGGCATATCGCATCGATACCCCGGTGAGGACCTCGTGACTCCGTCCCGACAGCCTACCTAACATCCTGGCTGCATCTGCATCGTCAATAGGTTTTCCAAGAATGTCACCGTCAAGTACCACGCACGTGTCCGCACCCAGGATTACGTTGTTACTCGCAATGTCCGTCACGGCGTCAGCTTTAGCCGCGGCAAGCCTGGCAACATACAGTGCTGGAATCTCTCCAGGTAAGGGCGTCTCGTTAACAGTGCAAGGTTTGACCGAAAAAACATAGCCAGCTGCGGCCAGGAGCTCCGCTCGCCTAGGCGAAGCAGACGCAAGTAGCATTCGCATGGCTAGATGATACGATCACCATAGGGAACTTCCATATGATGCGTTCGATGGCTCCCCTTCAGGGCTGCGTGCCCGCCGTGCTGGCCAAGTTGCTGAACTGTCAGCCACATTCCTCAGCGAAGGTTCTTTTCGCTTGGCGTGCAGCGGTTGGTAACGCGATCTCCGGTGCAACGAAAATAAACCTCACGCCCGGAGGCACCCTTGAAGTACGCACCACTTCACAACATTGGCGTAAAGAGTTACAGCGCTCGAAACCGGTCATCCTTGGACGACTCCAAGCCATGTTAGGCCACCGACGGGTCACCCATCTCACCGTCACTGCACCAGTCGAGGGCCGCCCCCGACGCCACCATAACAACATTGCCAGCCCAAGATCACACTTGGACGATTCATGACAGGTGTACTGCGCGACTCCGTCATCGTCTCTGCTGTCCGACTCCCAACGGGAAAGTTCTTGGGTTCGCTCAAGCGATTTTCCGCACCGCAGCTCGGTGCCCTCGCTATCCACGAAGCCGTGCAGCGAGCAGGAATCGACATGAGCGAGGTTGATGAATGCATCCTGGGTAATGTCATCTCGGCAGGATTAGGCCAGAATCCCGCGCGTCAGGCCGCATTAGGGGCAGGATTACCTGATTCTGTCGCAGCCCTTACAATCAATAAGGTGTGTGGTTCAGGCCTAAAAGCTGTGATGCTCGCTTCACAAGGCATCTCCACGGGCGACGCCGATGTTGTGGTGGCAGGCGGCATGGAATCTATGACCCAGACGCCCTACCTTCTCAAACGCATGCGGGAAGGAGTCCGACTTGGAAACCACACCCTTATGGATTCAATGATCCATGACGGGCTTTGGTGCGCGTTGGAAAATTGCCACATGGGCATCACTGGAGAAGAAATCAGCAAGCGTTATGGAATAACCAGAGAAGAACAGGACGCCTATGCGCTTGAAAGTCATCGGAAGGCTGCCGCCGCCACATCGGAAGGCTGGTTCACTGATGAAATTCTTACGGTAGACCTCACAGGGAAGAATACTGAGTCGACAAAGCTTACCGTTGATGAATCAATAAGGCACGATGCGTCTTCTTCTACGTTAGCAAAGTTGAAACCAGCGTTTATTGAGGAGGGCACAGTCACGGCAGGGAATGCTCCAGGTGTCAACGATGGTGCCGCTGCTGTCGTCGTAATGTCCGCCACTGGCGCTACCGCTCTCAACTTGGAACCCATGGCGAGAATCGTGGCTCAGGGCGTCAGTGGAGTGCCTCCGCTCTCAGTTATGATGAGCCCAGTCGAAGCCGTGAGGAAGGTTGCCAAGAAGGCCGGCTGGGCACTCACCGACGTTGACCTATTCGAACTTAACGAGGCCTTCTCAGTACAAAGCATCGCAATCATCCGGGAGTTGGACCTCGACCCAAATCGCGTGAACATTCATGGTGGTGCAATCGCCTTGGGTCACCCAATTGGCGCAAGTGGTGCCCGTGTCCTAACGACCCTGCTTTACGCGATGAAGCTGAGAAACGTACGAAGGGGTATCGCCTCACTCTGCCTCGGAGGGGGCAATGGCGTCGCTCTCGCCGTTGAGCGAGAGTTAGCTGATTAACCAACCCCTATCAGTGCCCTGGCAACTCTTAGTATTCGTTACAATTCAGGCACCATGTCGATCAAATTGCCCATACAAAAAATCGGAGTCGTCGGCGCAGGCACGATGGGTCACGGAATTGCCCAGGTATTCGCGCAGGCAGGCTTCGAAGTCTGCTTACAGGACGTCCGGACAAATGCACTTGATCGAGCAACTAGCAACATCGCTCGAAGCATTGAGAAGCTGGTCGCAAAAGAAACACTTACCGCCAAGGATGCCGAACTGGCGCGGTTGCGGCTGACCACCACAACAGACCTTGACGCACTTTCTGACGTTAATTACGTCATTGAAGCAATCGTCGAAGACGTGACTGCAAAACGGGATCTGTTCAGAGCCATCGATGCCCTTGTTGCACCAGACGTGATCTTGGCCTCAAACACTTCGGCTATTGCAATCAACACGATTGCTTCAGCCACGACTCGACGACCTTGCGTCCTGGGCATGCACTTCATGAACCCTGTTCCACTAATGCCACTTGTTGAACTCATTCGAGGGCAGGCGACCTCTATTGAAACAGTCCGCCTCTCAATAGAATTGATCAAGATTATCGGCAAGACCCCGGTTGAAGCCGCTGACCGTCCTGGCTTTATCGCCAACCGAGTGTTGATGCCGATGATCAATGAGGCCATTTATGCATTAATGGAGGGGGTCGGCTCTGCAGAGGCCATCGACACCGTAATGAAGGTGGGCATGAACCATCCAATGGGTCCACTGGCACTTGCAGATCTCATCGGCCTCGATGTGTGCCTAGACATTATGAGGGTGTTACACGAGGGATTTGGGAACGACAAGTATCAGCCGTGCCCTCTCCTTTGCCAAATGGTCGAGGCCGGAACTCTTGGCCGAAAAACTGGCAACGGCTTCTACAAGTATTGATAAAATGGAGTGTGTGTCTTCAACACCTACCATTCACCTAGCTACATCAGATGGAGAGATCGTTGCCTGTCATCCGGTCATGTATGAACTGCGACCACACATCAACGAGCAAGAATTTGTCTCCAGGGTGCGCGCACAGACACAAGCTAATGATTTTCAAATGGCCTATGTCCGTAACCAAGAGTTAATTGTCGCTGTCGCGGGATTTCGAATCGGCTACAACCTAGCGTGGGGACGCTATCTATATGTGGACGATCTGGTAACGCGGGCCACCCATCGATCCCAAGGATTCGGAGCGATCTTGCTTCGTTGGCTGCACGACTTCGCACGCGAAGCCGGATGTGAACAAGTGCACCTTGACTCAGGGCTGCACCGTAAAGGCGCGCATCAATTTTACGAACGACACGGTATGCCAAACACCTCGCTGCATTTTCACAGCGTGATCAAATCCAACTCCGCCTGATACCGAACCCGGTTTTGTTAAAGCTAGTTGGCCTTTTCTTTGGTCACGTCCTCCCGCGTAAGTCGAACATCCTCAAAACTTTCAGACGAAATCACGTAGTACCAAGGGCCGAACCGATTATTAAGCTCAATGAGGCGCTCTTCACCAGCTAGGACCTGCGCCGCCCACTCGCTATGAATCTCGTGACGGGTCTTATTAGCACGGTCGTCATCGGAAAGGTCCTCATCCCCCTTTCCTTCAAAGTCCATATTCGCCGGCAGTGGCGGCTCAGGGAAACGGTCCCGCTCGAACTCCGCAGTGATAAACAGATAGCGATTCTCGCCTGGACCGCTGTCCGCTTCAGAGCTCGACTCCAGGCCAGCGGAAATTGCGCTACCTGTTCCATAGAGCACTTCCCCAAACCGAAGCGTGTATAAAATGCCTTTTGTTGTGCGCACGCGGAGCTCCCCTTCATTCGACCGAAGGTCACCCTCGCGTGTAAGGTAGTATCCCCGACTCTGCAACGAAACAACCTCAGCCCTCGTGATGCCGCCCTCAGCTGCTCGCCTTAGACTCGAGGACAAACCGTCAGGCTTAGGCCGCACCCCGACAATGGACAAACCATCAAGGGCTGACACTAGGCCACTCACCTTTGTCGAATCAAGTTCACGACTTTCGGAAGTTCGGCCATCATCGGTCCACGCCCCTTCAACCTTATTCAAGGTAACTGTGTCACGATCATTAATCGTTAGTGTGCGCTCATCAATCGCATAGTCATACAGCACGAGTTGATCAACGTTATCTTGCTCAACCAGAAGTAGGTCCTTCTCAATCCAATCAGAGAAGTTCGTCGAAAGGTCAATGTCCATGCGAACGGCATACACTCGCTTCTGATCGGGTAAGCGAACAAATCGAAAAGTCGGTCGATCCTCAACTTGGTTACCGACAATAAAATCGGCAAGCGTGACCTCGTTGTCTCCCCGTAGTGTGACTCGGGTCCCCCGACCTCGAAGCGATGTTCCCGCCTCATCGCTCGGGTCAAGCACACCAAGCGCCTCATGGTCAGCGAGGTTGTCTGAACGAAAGTCATCTCGAGTAATCCCGATCCCCCCAGCTGCGGTCCGAGCCAGTCGATCAGCTCCATCTGCTGGATAGTTATGGTGCGACGGAATCGTCCACAATCCATTTTGATTAGTCACCTGAAATGGCTTTGCCGACGCGGTCTCTTCGTCAAACTCTAAGACTGAGAGTGTTCTCGCGATATTGGGATCGGTAAACTCGGGAAAGAATGGCTCACCCCGGTCAAGAAATACATCCGGAGAAACGAACCGCGGTGCCGTGGCTAATGCCAGCAAGGCGAGGATAACTGCTCCGACCCCAAAGGTAACTGTCTTCTGTGTCTCACTCATCACTTCACCCTATTCCGATGTGCGGCCACAGCACCTTCCCGCTCTCGTCGTTGGCGCCGCACAAAGATCATCACACCCAACGCAAACACTGGAATTGGTGGCAACAGAACTGCCAACATCCGAATTGAACTCTGAATACGACGAATTTGGAACTCCATCGTTTCCATACTGCCCTGAATTTTCGCTTCCTTCTCGGATTCGATATTCGCTCTCAGCACCTCAAAACGACGGTTCTCAACCTCCTGAAGATTCCTGGCCATTATTTCCTTGGCCTGGGCGTCGAGGTCGGTGCGGTTCTGCACCTCAGTAATTCGCTGGTCCAATCGGCCCTGCGCTTCAGCAAGAGCCTCCTCGGCTTCGCCCTCAGCTTGTGCCTCTTCATTCGCTCGCTGTTCAATGAAAGAGCGGGTTTGAGATTCAACGCGCGCCAGTGTTCGATGCTGAACACGCCGGTTACGAAGTGCGACGAACGATTCGTCCCCAACTAAGACGTCAATCGTATTAAGGAAGAACGTGACATTGTCGAAATTGAGATTTCCAGCACCTAGTCGACGGATCTGAAAAAACTGCTCCGAGATAAAATCAACGTCGGCAATCACAATTAGATTGACCGTATCCTGGGTTGCACCATCCGTTAAGTCTGTCTCCGGTTCCTCCGCCGTATCGTCTCCGGCACTCTCATCATCCTCGACAGCACTACTGTCAGGATTTGAGATTTCGCCACCTGACCTGACGTGTGCAGCGATTACGTACTCACTCGGATCAGCTTGATAACGCAGGTTTTGATTTAACTGCGCACCGAAGAATCCCCGTTGCACGACCTGGAAATATTGAAACGTTCCCGATACTCGACCAGAAGTCACCAGTGGTTGAAAATCATAGTCACTGCCAACAGCCTGACGTAAGCTGCCTGGATAAAGCGTGACGAATTCCTGAAGGGCTGTGCTAGCCGTGTGCTCACGATTAAATGGAGACTGCCCTTCATTTCCAAGTCCAACAAAAACCACTTCTGGTGGCAAGTGCGCCAGGTCAGGATGGGGATTATATGCATCCCAAACAACTTCCCCTGAGTTCCAGGCCACGCCGAGCCTAGAGAGCATTGCTTGTACATCACCTTTCGGTGTCGGAGGCGGTTGACCCTGCTGCATAAAGGGATTCTGGTTTGCCCCGGGTTCTTCGGACGGCGACAAGCTCAAGTCCACCGTCGGGATTGGGTCAACGAGCATCAAGGTAGGGTTCCCCTGAGCAACAAATTCTTCGACGTAATCCATTTCCTCCTGCGACAGCGACGATGGTAAAACAACCACCAGTCCGTCCACTTCCTCGGTAACCGGACCAGTGGGCGTTATCTCGACAACCTCATACTGCTTCCGGAGTTCCTCAACAACCGACCAAGCTGGACTACTTTGCATCGTTTGGAAGTCAAAGCCTCCAAACAATCGGATCGCTGAATTGACCACTCCAACCCGCTGCCGAGCAGTACCCGAAACAACTCGGATACTTCGAGCGATTTCGTATTCTGCGGGCAACCCGCGGTCAAAGAACGGAATCACCTGCTCCTCAGCACCGCAAGTGAACGCTAGGCCCAAGAAGACTTCGGTGAAGCCAGCACGCCCTCCTCCAAGGTCAGGAATTCTCCGCGGTGTAATACCGAAGGTTTCTCTTGCATCCCGAGCGGCATCAGTGAAGAGCTCAGTCGTTTCAATACGCAGCTGAACCCTCGCACCGCCTGCAGCATCGATTTCCCGAAGCAGTCCAAGCACAGTTTCACGAGTCTGAACCAGCTGCTCTGGAAGCGTGGGACTCACGTACGCTTGAATAAACACCGGGCGTTCGTCGGATAGGTCATCAAGAAGTGCTCGAGTTTCATTACTCAACGAGTGCAAACGCTCAGCCGTCACATCGAGACGCAGACTGGCTCGTGCCACGATTGCGCCGACACTGACCACAGCGATGATAATTGCCAAGGCCCGCACGGCCTGATGGGCCCACATCGGCATTGCATCTGTCGTGCTTGGCCAGTGACGGCGACCGACCAGCCGCACGTTAAGGAACAGAAAGACCGCGGTAACCGCACAAAAGAAATAAAGCCCGCTCAGGCTGACAACTCCCCTAGCAAAATCTCCAAAATATCCAAGCACGCCAAGGGGCGCGATTAGTCGTGCCAGATTCTCACTAAACAGTTCGACCGCCGAGGTCACACCCACCAACGCCGCACAGAACACCGCGCCGAGAATAAAGGCGATCGTTGCATTGGCCGTCAAAAGTGACCCCAGCATCCCAACAGCAATCAATGCAGCACCTAACAGCCAATAGCCAAAGTAGTTACCTAGCATCAGGCCAAGGTCGGGACTTCCCAGAACCACTAAAACCAGCACATGACTCAACGATAAGGCGAGCGACGCCGTGTACACCCCAAGCACGGAAAGATACTTTCCCAGCACAATTTCAATATCACGTGCCGGGAGAGTGAGTAGTAACTGGTCAGTGCCCAACTTTCGCTCCTCGGCCCATACCGCCATAGTTAGCGCTGGGACAAAGAACATCAGTAGATACGGAAACCACCGACTGAGTTGATCAAGGGTTGCTAAATTATTTAGGAAGAACTGGTCCTGCCAAAACGCCGCGGCCGCGCTCAGAAAGATAAACAGGGTGATAAAGACATACCCTGACGGATTGCTAAAATACATCCGCAGGTCTCGCCGGACGATCGCGCGAACGACCGTGGTATTCACATATTGCCCCATTTACGATGACGCCTCCGTTGCGGTATTTCCCATCTCCGTTGTCTGGGATGACACTGAAAGTTCGGTTAAACGGTGGAACGGTTGTTCTAGCGACCCATTCTCACGTAAATCATTTGGCGTGCCGTCGTAAACCAACTCTCCGTTATGGATAAACAACACCCGGTCAGCAATCGCATCCACTTCTTGCAGAATATGCGTTGAAATCAAAACAGTTTTCGTGCGTCCAAGCTCAGAGATGTTGTTACGAAATTCCCGGATCTGATTTGGGTCGAGACCAGCTGTCGGTTCGTCCATGATGAGAACGGTTGGATCGTGCAGAAGGGCTTGAGCAAGGCCGACGCGCTGGCACAAACCACGTGACAATTTACTAATTGGTTTCTCCCGCACCAACTGCAAAGAGCATAGCTCGACAATCTCATCAATCCGGCGTTTCAATTGACCCATTTCCATCTCGCGCGCCTCACCGAAGAATTCCAAGAGTTCAACCGGGGTCATCTCCGGGTATAAAGGGCCGTTCTCCGGTAGATACCCAAGCTGACGCGAGGCAGCAATCCGGTCTCGCTGCACGTCGTGTCCGGCGATCGAACCCTGCCCAGCACTCGGCGCCAGATAACCCGTCAGGAGTTTCATCGTGGTGGTCTTCCCCGCCCCGTTCGGCCCAAGGAAGGCCACGATTTGACCCTCAGGAATCGAAAACGACAGGTCCTTTACCGCAACGAAGGGGCCAAAGTATTTCGTTAAGCCCCTCGCCTCGATCATCAATCGATTGCCGCCCATGTATCCTCCATGCCCCCTCTGTCGCGACACCGCCCAAGCTGACCGCTCTACAGAAATCACGGCCACTACCTGACATGTGTCCCGACGCAGCTATCTCACTCCAACATACCCGGCGATCGACGCAATCAACTTCGCCGAATCAAAACCTACGCCATTCTTAAATACCGTCCCAATCTTCTTAATGTTTGCAGGATTGGCAGCCAAGTCAGCCTCAATAACAGCTAGGTCGGCAATTTTTCCCACCTCAATAGTTCCGATGCGATCATCCATGCCAAGGATTTTCGCTCCGTTAGCACTCATAACTTGAATCGCCTCGCCTGGCTCAAAACCTGCTTCGATCAAGAGTTCATAATTCCGTTGGTCACCAAAGCCCGGCAAAGCCGCTCCGTACCCAGTCGGGTCCACGCCAGCACCAAGTGTGCCGCCGGCTCTGAAAAAGGCTAGCTCGTACTCCATCGCCTTCTTGAAAACCGCAGGCGACGTTCCGTAGTCACCAGGATCACGCTCCGTGTAGCGTTGATTCTCAGCCAACACATCCTCAGCAACCTCAGGCGCCAGTACATCAAGGGACCGCTGGTCGATCGGCGGTCGTCCGGGAACCGACATTTCATAGACAGCCAGCGTGGATGTCATTGGCACGTTGTTATCGATCATCGCTCTGAACGTTGCCTGCACTTCTGGCCCGTCAATATCGAGATCATAGTAATCACGACGGAAGCCAGGTGGACACCTGTCCGGCTCCTTATTCGCTGCGTAGTCCGTATTCGCAAATAACCCATGCTCAAGGTTATCAATCCCAAGTGCCACCGCCTCACGGTAGGTCACTGAACACAAGTGCGCTGTGACTTTTACTCCGTGCTTGTGTGCTTCGTCGATCGCAGCCCCAAGCTCTGCCCGACCAATCTCCGTGTAGGCCTTGAACCACTGGACGCCTTCTTCCGCCCAATACCGCACAACCCGCCGCGCCGCCTCAGGGTCGCCAAGTCGGTTCATTGTACTGGGACCACTGCCACCGGTCAGATACGGTCCAGTCACAATGAGTGTTGGACCAGGGACCTCACCAGACTCAATCGCCTGCTTTAAGTTGAGCTCAGCATAGGTAGCGCGACTTCCGGTGGTCCTGATTGTCGTGAGCCCTGAAGCCAGATAGATGCGTGGCCCCGAGAAATCCAACTGAGCAACACGTCCACCAGCTGCTGTGTAGTAGCTGTGGTTGTGCATCCCCACAAGCCCGGGCACCACAGTATGACCGCTCAGCGTTAGCACCTCCGCGTTGTCTGGCACCGCAACCTCGGATGATGGGCCAACTGCCGTAATTCGGTTGTCGGTAATAACAACGGTCTGGCCCGGCCGCGGCTCCCCACCGGACCCATCGATCACAATAACGTCAGTCAGGGCAATAACCGGAGCATCGACCGACACAAACTCGCGCGTCAGGTTCGAGAGATCGCTCCGCGTTTGGGCGCCAGCCCACCCCGCCACGCTTAGGACGCCGACAATGATCATTAAGCCTTTGTTTCGCATACACCTATTCCTCCACCTCAAAGACAAATTTCATGCCGGACTCCAAATGTTCCGCAATATGGCAATGCACAATCCACCGCCCAGGATTTGAAACCTCTAACAGAATGTCAGTGACCGACCCAACCGGCAGCAACACCGTATCTTTCCATACAAGATTTGTGTTCGGCAAACCATCTTGAGCCACCACAAGAAATCGCTGACCATGGATGTGTAGCGGATGCTGCATCGCGTGAAACGCGAAGCGGTCATTGTGGAGGCGAATCTTCACGAGATCCCCGAGCCGAAAGCGCCAGTCAATATCATCGTTCTCACGTCCGGTGCTGGATTCACGTAAAATCCACCGAACTTCCTCAGTCGTGGTAAGCCAGTTCATCATCGGCATCGTGCCGGTCCACTCCACGGGATTGAAGTAGATTCCATCAAACCGCATCACCTCTTCAATGGGTCGAGCCAAATCAGCCGTCTCAAGTGTGAGCGTTAGCTCATAGTCAGCCGGCCTCCAGAATTGACTCCGATACTGATCAATATCAGCCACAACTTCTTCATGTCTATGCAACTTCGCAAAGCTTCCAGTGAAGTCCTCGGCCACCTGTATCCTCCCAACCTCAACGCGGCCAATAACCGTCCGCTCCTCTAGGAAACCACCGTATCGGTGGTTGATGCCCTGAACCCAGTTCACCATTTCCTCGGTACCTGTCGTAGTAAAATTGACGTCCACGATGTAACGCTCGGCTGGCGCTAACACAATCGAGTCCACCCAGACTTCGGACTCAAATTTTCCAAGGTCTGAACCAACCACCTTGATGGGGGCGCTTCCAAAGGAGACATTAAACGTTCGCGTGTTCGACGCATTTGTTAGAAAGAAACGCACTACTTCGCCGCGGTCTACTGAAAGGGAATAACTCGGCTCACCGTTGACTAAAAAGACATTGCCAAATCGGCCCATCAACGCATAGTTCGCGGAAGTTTCACCAAAGGCCACTGCACCTGACTCGTCCAACAGGAGGTCGTCGAGTATCAGCACTTCCTCTGTATTGACCACTGGAAGAGCCTCATCAACACTGTGGTCCACGAGAATGTTGCCCATCAGGCCTAGTTCTTGCTGGATGTCTTCCCGATGATGGGGGTGATACCAGTAAATGCCCGCGTCCCGAAAGAAGATTTCGTAGCGGAATGACTCTCCGGGTTGCACCGGGTCTTGCGTAACACCAGGCACCCCATCATACCGATTGTCCAGCCGCACCCCATGCCAGTGAATAGCCGTCGGTAACTCGGTGTGATTCGTAAAGTTTACAAAAATCGTCGTACGTTCCTGGACCTGAATGAGCGGCCCTGGCACTTGTCCGTTAAAGCCATACATGACGAGAGTTCGGCCGTTAATTGTTCGTCGGACGGGCGCTGCCTCAAGGTCCAGAGTCCCTCCGTTACCTAAACGCACGAGTTGCCGTGGCCGAGCTTCTGGTAGCGTAGAGGGGTCCACGGAGGGGAGAAACGGTGTCCCCTGAGGAACCAACCGTGCCATGCCCGAAAGCATCGGCACCGCCGCATGCATCGGCGGGATGGTCCACCCAGTCTCGTGACCGTGCTCGTGGGACGCCATCGAGTCAACCGACTGCTCCGCAAATGCCGAAGGCGCCTGCGCCAAAAGGTCGTGCGCTTCCATTAGGCTACTTGGCGATCGGCCACGCAGCACCAGCGACCCAGTCCGCTCGGTGACATCCCTGTCGTGCTCGAGAGTGACTAAGAGGTTGAACTTATTGAAGGCTGCCTCCCCTACTTGCGTCAGGCCGTTTTCAACTTCACCGAGTTTGACTGTTGGTGCAAATGACGGTGTGGTGACCCAGGCGATGTAAGCAGCCTCAGGCTCGAAGGTGTCGGCTGGCGGCAACCCTTCAATGTCAAAAATAAGGCCATGCCGAATATGGCCATCGGTTGTGACCGAAATGGAAAACGGTCCTGGAGCACGGCGCAATTGGACTGCCCCGGTCACACCAGGAAACTCATTCGTGGGATAGAGCTCTAAGCAATCCAGGCGTGGCAGTGAGACATTCCGGCCGCCTGTCCGCGGTAGGCATTTTCTCGAAGACCCGTTCTCTTGCCCCTGTGTTGGGGTCCCGAGCCACATCGCGAGGCACACCAGCCCAGCAAGTGGAACAAGCGATAAACGGCGGCCGCTACACATCAACTAAGCTCGAGACATCGACTGTGACCAAGCCTGAGAATTTATCCTAGGGACTCAAACAGTGCAAATCCTTGACGACGAGGCGCTAAGGCCAGAGTGACCGAGGATTTGAATCGATCATGGCGAAAGTCTATATTTCTGTAAGTTATTGATGAATATAGTGATATGGTTTTCATAAGTTATAGTTTCGCTTGACTTGCGGGCCACTCCTCCCTACAATATCTTGGGCGTTGACGGGTAATAACAATATTAAACCGTCTGCAGTTTCGTGAAGAATCGTGTAAGACCCAAGAGTTTGTAAGCGCACTCAACCCGCTGTCACTTCCCAAGGAGCATCATGGCCGTAGACCGCACCGAACGCGAGCGCACGAAGGCGATTGAAATCGCCGTTGGACAAATTGAGAAACAGTTCGGCAAGGGCTCCATTATGCGCCTCGGGTCAACTGACATTGTCGCACAACCGAGCATTTCGACCGGCGCAGTCAGTATTGACTACGCCCTCGGTGTCGGTGGGGTACCGCGCGGTCGAGTCACAGAAATCTTTGGTCCCGAAGCATCAGGAAAAACCACCCTGGCGCTTCAAGTCATTGCGCAGGCCCAGAAGGTCGGCGGCATGGCAGCCTTTGTAGATGCCGAACACGCGCTCGATTCCACCTACGCGAAGGCCCTCGGTGTCAATTTGGATGACCTCCTCGTCTCCCAGCCTGATAACGGCGAACAAGCCCTTGAAATTGTTGAGGTGCTCGTGCGCTCAGGTGGCGTTGATGTCATCGTGGTGGATTCAGTCGCCGCCCTTGTGCCTCGAGCAGAGATTGATGGCGAAATGGGTGACGCGCAGGTTGGGCTTCAAGCTCGGCTCATGTCGAAGGCCATGCGTAAGCTAACCGGAATTGTTTCCAAATCGAAAACCTGCCTGGTCTTTATTAATCAACTCCGCGAAAAGATCGGGGTGATGTTCGGCAACCCTGAAACCACGACCGGTGGACGCGCACTGAAGTTCTACTCGTCGGTTCGCATCGATATCCGTCGCATCGGCGCCATTAAAAGTGGCGACGTGGTGGTGGGCGGACGGACCCGTGTGAAGATCGTCAAGAACAAAGTCGCACCACCATTTCGACTGGCCGAGTTCGACATTATGTATGGCGAAGGCATCTCCCATGAAGGCGACCTGCTCGATTTAGCGGTTGAACGAAAGATTGTCGAAAAGAGCGGTACGTGGTTTTCCTACGGTGGTGACCGGCTTGGACAGGGTCGTGAAAATTGCAAGAACTTCCTGCGTGAGCATCCCGATACCGCAGCGGCGATCGAGGAAAAGGTTCGCGCTGAGCTCGGTCTATCAGCACCTGCGGAGGAGACCGTTACCGCGTAAGTTCGCCCAGGACAGTTTCCCTCAACGCCAGTCCACTCACCCATCTGGGCATGTTTGACACCCTCAGCAGGCTCGACGGCACAACCCTTAGCTGGGTCCTCTCACTCCCCCATCCCGATTGGGTAAACACAGTTACGACCGTGGCGAGTGCACTCGGCCAATGGGCTGTCATCTGGCTTGGCTTGGGAGCACTCCTCGCCGCCTTGGGACGGTGTTCCTGGATGGCGTATTGGCAACTCGTGCTGTCAATCCTTCTGGTTTTCCTCACCGTTGACGTGGTGCTCAAACCGATTGTGGCGAGAGTACGCCCGGCGGACTTCGATGCGGCAGTGGTGTCGACCATACCGACTCCCTCAAGCTACGCTTTCCCATCAGGACACGCAGCAACTGCTGTTGCAGGAGCCTACGGGCTCTCTCGCCTGCTCCCGCAGGCGCGATACGGATGGTGGCTTCTCGCGGTGCTGATTGCGGGGTCGAGGGTCTACCTCGGTGTGCACTATCCGTTCGATGTCCTGTGTGGCGGCCTTGTCGGACTCGCCTGTGCCATCTTCAGTACCGGTGGAACCGTATGGTATAGTCGCGACCCTGCAATCAGGGTTTCCCAAGGGCCGAGGTAGCTCAGTCGGTAGAGCACACGACTGAAAATCGTGGTGTCGGCAGTTCAATTCTGCCCCTCGGCACCATTTTCCCTAACAATTCTTTACGTTTCTGATCGACACAAAATCACGTCGGACACTTTGTGCAAACGATGTGCAAATTTGTCCAAAAAACTCAGCGCACAGCAGCCGTAAGTGGTGACTCAGCTACCTCATCAGATGGTTCTGCTGACGCTTCCATGCGTTCCAACGCTTCGACCATTCGCACAGGTGAAGTCTTCACATAGTGCGAGGTCGTGGTGATGTTCGCATGACCAAGAAACTCACGCACCACACTCAGGTCAGCTTTCGACTCCAGCAATCCACACGCGAATTCCCGACGCAGATCATGGAAGTGCAGATTACTGATTCCTGCTCGACGGCAGGTGTTTCGCCACTCGACTTCAACCAGTTTTTGATCGCCCTTCTGATCTGTTCGCTTTCGGGAACGCCATCGCGTTCCTTCAGCTTCCGAAGTCCGTCGATCAACTCTTGGTCGCTAGCAAAGTTTTAAAAGCGGAACAACTTTGTGAATTTAACGACGAAGCCACGGTTCTTCTGGAGTGGGAAGCCATGGTGGTCGGTTGCGCGGCCTTCGGAATAGACAACAAACAAGTCGCTGCCGGGTTCGTACTCCCATCGGAACCGGACATTGGTGTTGATTGAGTCGTTGCTGGAGTTGTACTGGACAAGCGCACCAGCAAACAGACGCGCAGACATCGTATAGGTCGCTCGCGTACTTAGAAGGTTTGTCGTGAAGGTGCCTTCAGGCAGGGCAATCCAGTTTCGCTGAAAGCGTGGCTCCATTGACAGTTTCGGGGTCACTTCCACACGGCCGTCGGCGCTGAAATGGGTACTATGACCGCTATAGAATCCACCGGTGCCAATGGTGACTCGCCCGGAAAGTTTCCGTTGCGGCCCGGCCATGTATGTAGCGTTTGTATTTTGCCACCTGTAACTGCCAACTCCCAGCACAACACCGTCAGCGATAGTGAAATCCCGAGGCAAGAATTCGTATTGATCCTTAGTGTTGATAATGATGCGGTCTCCACTCTCCATTTCGACTTGGAACCGGCCCTGATATTGCCGGGTTTCAAGCGTTCCGGTCGATATGGATGCGAGGTGTTCAACGCTCGCTTGCATCTCAAACTTCCTGATTAACGCGATTGACGGTGCGCGCGGTGAAAATTTGAGTTCCGCGCGATTCTTCCTAAAGTCATCCCGCCGCACAAAGCCGATCCCAGGATTAAAATTATCACCAACTTTCAAATGAGAGAGAGTGAATCCATACTTATCTCCCTCATTTTGGATGCGGCCTTGATAACTAGTCGTGTCCCCAGACAATCCTGGGCTATTTGTACCCGCCCAGAAGGTGCTCATCTGTAAATTTTGAAAGAATGCGAAGTTGGCGTCGACTCCGTAAGCTTGATTCGCGCCGTTGCCGTCGAGCGAGGCTGACCGATTTGTGGCCATGATCCCAATCGTGCTCCGGCGAAAGAGGTCGCGCCGGAGACGGACCACAGAAAAGTTTGTGGCAGCGGCTTTGAGGGACTGATCCTCGCTCGTCTGGATGTTGAGGAGGCCGACGGAGTATCGCCCGGCGCGGCCGGTCACGCGAGAACCAGCACGCATCGTGACCGGTTGTCCGTTTGCCAAACCAATGTTTCGACTGAAGAACAGGAGAGGGGTTTCACCGCCCCGGCCATAGCCACTGTTCACACCGCCGAAATTAAAAATGCCCTGACCTTCAAGAAAAAATTCACGCTTTTCTGGAAAGAACAGACTGAAGCGGGTTAAATTTACCTGCTGCATGTCGTCCTCAACCTGAGCGAAATCAGTGTTGACGGTGAAGTCTGCCGTCAATCCTTGCGTCAATCCGTATTTAGCATCAAAGCCGACATCACCAAGGAAATTGTTGTCTATTACGTTTATGGTGTTGCGTGTGCCCGTCACTGAGGAAATACCGAAGGGTTTTATTTCGAGATTCCGCGAATTGCTTGGCACAGAGATGCCGACCAGTGTGGCTGCATCGGACACCCGTTGCAGGGCTCCCCACGCTGCTGATCGTGGGATCGGTGACAGAAACGAATCCTCTTTCTTGGATTCCACACCGCGGCGGATGTTAATACCCCAAATCTGGCCCTCGCCAGGCTTGAAGCGAAGTGATTTGAATGGGATTTCCATCTCCACGTCCCAGTACTGGTCGGTTTGGTGAACTCGGACATCCCACACCGTGCTCCAGTCGTAATTTGCATTCCTTTCGTCGGTGATGAGTCCATCTCGCAGGCCACCGAGTGGATTCGTCTGGAAGAGATATCCGTTACGCCGATCGTAGAAGGTATCTAACACAAGGGAAAAATTGTCATTCTGGCCAATCAAACGGTTATCACGGCGTAATTCATTGGCTAATCTTTTATCTTGGCCAGTGTCCCAATTTCTGCCCGAGACATAGACATTCTTATCGTCGAAGAAGATCCACAATTCCGTCTTATCAGTCGCAGGCTCACCTTCGTCTGGTTCTTGCTGGATGAAATCCGTGACACTTGGCACAGTGGAATAGATTGGGTCATCAAGTCGTCCATCAACGTTTAACCCTTCGGGTAATCGCACAGCTCGCACGGTAACTCGGCCTTGAGAATCGCGAGAGACGACGTTTGGTGCGATGGGTGCTGGGGGACCGTCGATTGTTACGTCGGTGTCTGAGTCCTCGACGCCAGTTTCGTCTAATTGAACCTTATCCGATTGCTGCAGTTGCTGCTGCGTATAAGGAAAATTCTCGGCGGCCGCTAGTTCGAGTGTTTGCGTCGAGATTTGAGCGGCAGCCGTACTCACGCCGAACGACAACGTGAGCAGGCACCCCACGAAGGTGGTTATGCGCAAAGCGGAGGTACTGAGTGTGTTGAGGGGTTCAGATTTCATGAATGAGGTCGAGTGCGAGTAGGTATTTCCCGATATTAACAACTCATCATTGTAAACGACGTAGTGGTGTTGTTTGTTGCTAACTTTATTCCCAGTCTCAATATTATTGCCGGCCAGAATATCGACTCTCCTCGCCGATCCTGATCGAGAAGTTTTAACGGCAGTGCGTCCTCCAGTGGCTAGAGTCTACCGCTGACTAGAGGAGGGTTCAACGTGATTGAGGCAGGACGGCGTAAGCGTTAGAGCTTTGGAAGTGGTGGTAAGTGTCGTTCAGGAACGCTGGTTTGCCGCCCGACCGAGATGAACCACGATATTGAATTCCGCCTTTGTGACCGGTTGGATGGAGAGGCGACTCCCTTTCTTGGTAACCATCATATTGCGAAGGGCCTTGGTGGCTTTCAAGGTTGACAAGGGCAGAGTGTCTGGAAATTGCTCAACGAACGAGATTTCGACCATATGCCAAATCGGGTCTGTTTTGGTGCTCTTGGGGTCGAAGTATTTGTGGCCCTTTTTCCATGCGTAGTGATCGGGATGGGCCTCCCGTGAGACTTTCGCAATGCCGGTGACTCCAGACGGCTCTGCATTGGACGCATAGAATAGGATCGCATCTCCAACCTTCATTGTGTCGCGCATGAAGTTACGGGCTTGGTAATTACGAACCCCTTCCCAGCTTGTGGAACCATCACGCGCCAGATTTGCAATCGTGTAGGCCGTAGGTTCACATTTCATTAACCAGTAGTTTCGAGCCATTCGAGGTCATCCTACCGCTGGCTGACGGAGGGTTCAACATGCACCGTCGAGCGACACATCGCAACTAAAGCCAACAACTAGCCTCATCGTCGCTTGGCGACGGCCAGAATCATGTGGCTGATGTAGGCGGCAGGCATC
>MDTC01038858.1_pt1 | contig 279602 bp, 305 predicted proteins | sample 811181 | NCBI WGS metagenome assembly MDTC01 (sample SAMN05326644, study PRJNA326480) | marine metagenome | isolation source: seawater | place: Pacific Ocean: North | collected 2011
ATGTCTAAGGAAAAGTTTGAGCGGAATAAGCCGCATTGTAATATTGGGACAATTGGTCACGTTGACCATGGTAAGACGACGTTGACAGCGGCGATCACGAAGTATTTCGGTGATTTTAAAGATTACGACCAGATTGATGGTGCACCGGAAGAGAAGGCCCGTGGTATTACAATTTCAACAGCGCATGTCGAGTATGAGACAGAAAATCGTCACTATGCTCACGTGGACTGCCCGGGACACGCAGACTATGTGAAGAACATGATTACTGGTGCGGCGCAGATGGATGGAGCTATTCTTGTGGTTAATGCTGCTGATGGTCCTATGCCACAAACTCGCGAGCACATTTTGCTTGCGCGTCAGGTTGGTGTTCCTGCTCTTGTGGTCTTCATGAACAAGGTTGATCAGGTTGATGATGAAGAGCTTTTGGAATTGGTAGAAATGGAAATCCGCGAACTTCTTTCTTCTTATGATTTCCCTGGCGATGATATTCCGATTGTTGCCGGTTCTGCTTTGGCAGCGCTTGAGGGCCGTGACCCTGAAATTGGCGAGAACAAGATCAAGGAATTGATGCAGGCTGTTGACGATTATATTCCTCAGCCGGAGCGTCCAAAGGACAAGCCATTCTTGATGCCTGTGGAAGATGTGTTTTCTATTTCCGGTCGTGGTACAGTGGCGACTGGCCGTATCGAGCAAGGCGTATTGAATGTTGGTGATGAACTTGAGATCGTTGGTATCAAGGACACACAAAAGACAACATGTACAGGTGTGGAGATGTTCCGTAAGCTTCTTGATACAGGTGAAGCTGGTGATAATATCGGTTGTTTGCTTCGTGGTACGAAGCGTGAAGAGATTGAGCGTGGTCAGGTTCTATGTAAGCCTGGTTCGATCACACCTCACACAAAGTTCACAGCCGAAGCTTATATTCTGTCGAAGGAAGAGGGTGGCCGTCATACGCCGTTCTTTACGAATTACCGTCCTCAGTTTTACTTCCGTACAACGGATGTGACCGGCGAGATTACATTGCCTGGTGATACAAAGATGGTGATGCCTGGTGATAATATCAATAATCTGGAAGTGACATTGATTGCGCCGATTGCGATGAGTGAAGGTCTGCGCTTTGCGATCCGTGAAGGTGGCCGTACAGTCGGCGCCGGCGTCGTGAGCAAGATTATTGAGTGAGGCTGTTAAATACCATGGACACTGAAAAGCTATGGGAATGCAAGCAGGCTGTTGCGGGTATGGACGATAATATGTCCTTATCTGACTACATATTCGTTATTTCAAATGGTAATGAAGTGACGGATGATCATATGCAGCAATTAAAGGCTGATTTGAGGTATGATGCAGGATTGGATGAAGCTGATGTTGATTCTTTTTTGGCGCATATTCGTCAATCTGCCTCTGGGCCGATGGTTGATGTTCTGAAGGAAGAACTGAATATTGGTCCAGACCCCAGCTTAGGTGAGCTTGGTTTTTAAAGATTAATAAAGCTCTGGCTCTTTTATCTAATTTCATAAAAAGTCCTGCTCTTATAGAGTAGGGCTTTTTTTTTATGCGCGTGTGTAATAGTATTTATTCTGAGCTTGTAAAAATTGGTTATGTTATGATGTACGCTATGCGCAGTTTTTTGATTTTTTCTTTTCTTTTTCTGCTTACGGTCCCGTCGACTTCTTTCGCGCAGTCAGGCGAGGGCAAGGATATGTATTCTCGGCGCAGTAGCAGTATTATCCGTTCTATGAAACAGGCTGAACAGCAATATGACGGGTTTTGGAAAGATTTGAATCAAGGGCGACTTGATGAAGGTGATTATTACCTGACTATGGTTTCGCTCAAGTCATATTATCAGCATACAAGTTTTTATGAGGCTGACTCGGATAAGCTTGTCGATCAATTGATGCAATATGCTTTTAAATATGACACACAAGAGGATCCTCTTGAGGCTAATAAGGCTTTATATGAGTATAATGATTTTCTGAGAAAACATATTACTGATATTCAGGTTTTGTATATGGCTTATAATCTTAGTCGGCAGGATGCCAGTTTTGGTAATTCTATGCATATGGAAAAACTGGTTAAGGCTCTTGAGCAGACTATTTTTACCAATCGAGAGTCTAGAGGGTTTCGGCCGGAAGATGCCCATATTGTTTCAAATTATGGAGAAGAAAAATTTATACTGCAAAGTCAGGGATTAGAAATTCTAGAAAAAGAAACATATGAGCCGAATATTGGTATTTTTTACAGTGTTTATGATGTGAGAGATCCCAAAACGGACGAAGAGTATAAGATCTTTATGGATTCCAGTATTCCCCACAATGCAATGGAGAAGAAAGCGATTTTGGAAAAGGAAAGCAAACCAATCGTTCCAAAATTATAATTTTAAGGCTACGGATAATGACAAAAAAAACGGCATTGTATGATGCACATAAGAAACTTGGCGCGAAAATGGGTGAGTTTGCGGGTTATGATATGCCTCTATATTATGATCTGGGCGTGAAGCAGGAGCATGAATGGACGCGATCTAAGGCCGGAATTTTTGATGTTTCCCATATGGGCCAGATTTCGGTGAAGGGCGTAGAAGGCAGGAGTGACGCGGTCGAGTTTTTCGAGAAAATTACGCCTTCTTCTTTTGCAAAGCAGAAAATTGATCGTACGAAATATACGGTTCTGACCAATGAGCAGGGCGGGATTATCGATGATCTAATGGTGACCCGTACAGGTGAAAACGAGTTTCACTGTGTGATTAATGCGGGGTGTAAGGATAAGGATATAGATTGGATCAAGAGCCAGCTCACCGAAGGTCTGGAGTTTCATCATTATGATGATTGGTCGTTGATTGCGCTGCAAGGCCCAGCATCGCAATGGGTTCTAAAGCAAATACTGGACATTGATCTGTCTGATTTGCCTTATATGGGTCTTTGGGCGCAAGATGATTACAAGCTTTTTATCAGTCGCCTTGGTTATACGGGTGAGGATGGATTTGAGTTGAGTGTACCTAATGCGGATGCTGAAAAACTCTGGAATGATTTGCTATCCCATGATGATGTGCAGCCAATAGGGTTGGCAGCACGAGACTCTCTTAGGCTTGAAATGGGTTATTGTCTTTACGGGCATGATATTGATGCGACAACTTCGCCGCTAGAAGCTGATCTTGGCTGGGTCATGGGCAAGATGACCAATACAGGCTTTATTGGCGCGGATGTTGTATTGAAACAAAAAGAAGAGGGGATCACCCGCAAGCGCGTAGGTATTGAATTACTTGATAAAGGTGTTGCGCGAGAAGGGGCCGAGGTGCAGCTTGAGGATGGTAGCATAATAGGCACATTATGTAGCGGTGGGTTTTCGCCAACCTTGGATTGTTCCATCGGGCAGGCATATTTGCCTATCAAGCATTCTGAACTGGGGACAAGTGTTTATGTTAATGTGCGTGGCCGGAAGCTTGAGGCGATTATTAGTGATATGCCCTTTGTAGAACCAAAAACAAAATCAAATAAGATATAAGTAGGAGAGAAAAATATGGCTGAGATGAAATACACTAAAGATCATGAATGTGTTTACTTAGATGGTGATACAGCGTGGGTCGGGATCAGTAAACACGCGCAAGATGCCCTTGGTGATCTGGTTTTTGTAGAATTGCCGGAACTGGGTAAAACCGTGGATAAGGGCGAGGATGTTGCTGTGGTTGAATCTGTGAAAACAGCCGCAGAGGTTTATGCGCCCTTGGCCGGAGAAGTCATTGAGGTTAATGAAATTATGGAAAGCGATTATGATCTGATTGCTAAACCCGTCAATGAACAGGGGTGGATTGTGAAGCTTAAGGTTTCGGATGCGTCAGGTGATGATTTAATGGATGAGGCTGCTTATGCCGAGTATTTGAAAGAGGTTGATTAGTCCATGAGATACCTACCTTTAAGTCAGAAAGCGCATGAGGAAATGCTGGATGCAGTCGGGGCGGCGCGCATCCGTGATCTTTATAAGGATGTGCCGGAGAGTGCTTTGCTGGATGGTCCGGTGGATATGCCAAACCATAAGGGTGAGCTAGAGGTGGATCGCGAACTCTCGGCAATGGCGGCTAAGAACAGAAGTGCAGCGGACGGGCCGTTTTTTCTCGGGGCAGGGGTGTATTATCACCATGTGCCTGCGACCGTGGATTATATCATTCAGCGCAGCGAATTTCTGACCGCCTATACCCCGTATCAGCCTGAAATTGCACAAGGTACGCTTCAGGTCGTCTTTGAATTCCAGAGCTTTATTGCTCAACTGACGGGGCAGGACATAGCCAATGCTTCGCTTTATGATGGCTCTACGGCTTGCGTGGAGGCAGCGCTTATGGCGATGCGTATCACCAAGCGCCGCAAGGTTGCGATTGGCACGCCGCTTCATCCTGAATACCGCAAGGTTATGGATAGCTATATGGGTAATCTGGGTGATGTCGAGATTGAAGATGGCGAGCCGGATGAAAATACGGCGTGCGTTATTGTACAATCACCGGACTTTTTTGGTAATCCTCATGCTTATGCTGAGTGGCGCAAAAAATGTAATGAAACAGGTGCAATGCTGGTTGTTGTTGTAACCGAGATTGTTTCCCTTGGTTTGCTGCCTGCACCTGTAGAGGCTGATATTGTCTGTGGTGAAGGGCAGGGCATTGGTCTTGCTATGAGCTATGGCGGGCCGCATTTGGGCTTTTTTGCGTGTAAGGAAAAATATTTGCGGCAGATGCCCGGGCGGATTTGCGGCATGACCGAGGATGCGGACGGGCGTAGGGGTTTTGTGCTGACGCTTTCGACGCGTGAGCAACATATCAGGCGTGACAAGGCCACAAGTAATATCTGTACGAACCAAGGATTATGTGCGCTGGCGTTTACGGTGCATATGAGTTTATTAGGTGAGACGGGCTTTAGCCAGCTTGCGCGGGTTAATCATGAGAAAGCCTGCGCTTTGGCGGATGCGTTGGAAAATATTGACGGCGTTGCATTAGAAAACCAGAATTTTTTTAACGAGTTTGTGATCACTTTGACTAAACCAGCCAAAGAAATTTGTGACGCTCTGATCGGGGAAGGGATTATTGCAGGTTATCCGCTGGAGGGTGATCGTATGCTGGTTTGTGCAACGGAGATGGTCACGGATAAAGATATTGAGGTGCTTGCGAAAGCATTAAGAAAGGTGCTGTAAAATTATGAGATCTCCTTGGCCGACAGTCGTTATATTTGTGTTTTGTATCGCGTGTTTGCTGTCCTTTATCATGTTTAATCTTTCCGGTGTCGAGCCAACGGCACGCTCCAAGATGAAAGTTCTGAAATGCTCTAATTCTTCATTTGATATGGCTATGATGATTGATACTGGAAATGATGAATTTTATGTATCAGGCAAGAAAATCGAGGCAGAAAATATCAAGACGTTCAATGATATGGCGATTGAAGCGCAGTGGTCGCATAGTGGCGGGCGAACGGAGATTTTTCTGGATCGCGTAACCGGAAAGGCTAGGATTCTGGAATTTAAAGATGGTGTTATGCCCAATCCTGATGTGCCTAGCGCTGAGGATGAGTTGGATTGTCAATATACAGGCACGGAGTTTTAAAATATGACAGGTGAGTTACCAAATCCGGAATCTAATCGCGGTCTTCATTATGAGGAAAGCTTGCTATGGGAGAAGGAGCGTAGCGAGCGTCCGGGGGTGGATTTACCGGAAAGCACAGGCGTGGCGTTGCGCACCGGATTGCCGGAGCGCGGTGATATGGGCTTGCCGCAAGTCTCCGAGCCGCAGGCTTTGCGCCATTTTGTGCGTATGAGCACATGGAATTACTCGATTGATCACGGGTTTTTCCCGCTGGGCAGTTGCACGATGAAGCATAATCCGCGTTTGAATGAGAAAATGGCGCGCCTTAGCGGTTTTGCGCATATTCATCCAATGCAGCCCGAGAGCACTGTGCAGGGTGCTTTGGAATTGATGTATGAGCTACAGGATTGGCTGGGGACGCTGACGGGGTTGCCCGGTGTGTGTCTTGCGCCTTCGGCTGGTGCGCATGGGGAGCTTGCGGGGATGATGACGATCCGCCGCGCTCATGATGTGCAGGGCAATGAGAGCCGCAAGGTTGTGCTGATCCCTGATTCTGCGCATGGAACTAATCCGGCGACGGCGGTGATGTGCGGCTTTACGGTACGAAATATTCCGACAGGACCGGAAGGGCGCTTAACCGTCGAGGCGTTCAAAGAGGCGCTTTATAAGGGTGATGAGCAGGGCGCAGATATTGCGGGGATGATGGTGACCAACCCGAATACGTGCGGACTTTTTGAAAGTAATATCTTGGAGATCGCCGATTTGCTGCATGAGGCGGGCGGGTATTTCTATTGTGATGGTGCGAATTTCAATGCACTTGTGGGCCGTGTGAGACCTGCGGATTTTGGTGTGGATGTGATGCATATCAATTTGCACAAGACGTTTTCGACGCCCCATGGCGGCGGTGGGCCGGGTTCTGGGCCGATTTGCTGCACCGAAGAGTTGGCGCAATATATGCCTGTGCCGGTGGTCTTGAAGGGGGGCGATGCATATTGCCTGGAAACCAAAGAAGATAGAGAGACAACGCTTGGCACATTAAAGGCGTTCCAAGGGCAGTTCGGGATGTTCGTAAGGGCGCTGTCCTATATCATGTCGCACGGGGCGGATGGTCTGGCGCAGGTTTCCGGCGATGCGGTTTTATCGGCGAATTATTTGATGGCCAAGCTGGGGCAGGAGTATCACGTGCCCTATGAGGGGCCGTGCATGCATGAATGTTTGCTCACCGATAAGAAGCAAAAAGAGTTTAACGTGACGACGCTGGATATTGCCAAAGCCTTGATCGAGCATGGCTATCACCCGATGACGGTGTATTTCCCGCTTGTCCTGTCGGGGACGATGCTGATCGAGCCGACCGAAACAGAGAGCAAGGATGCGCTGGATCGCTTTGTCGAGACCATGACCGAGATCGCCAAGGATGCCAAAGATAAGGGCGAGGAGTACTTCCATAGCTTGCCGCAATCTTCGCCGCGCAAGCGTCTGGATGAGGTCAAGGCGGCGCGGAATCCGGTTTTGCGGTGGAAGGCGTCATAATTACTCTGTTCGTCATCGCCTGAATTGATTTATCAATTCTAGGGCGATCCATAGATTCCCCTAGAATTAGCTTTGCCAATTCGGGGAATGACGGAATATAGTATTTACAGGGATATGCATAGTTTTTCATTTTCTTCTGGAAATTCATGATTTTTTCGTGTAGTACAGTGCTAATCCCCTTAAAAGAGAGATTGAAAATAATCGAAAACGGCTAGAGCCGATACGAATTTTGGGCGGGAGATAAAGTAAATTTAAAGGTGAATTTTATGGCAAAAACAAGTCCGGCAGAATTTGTAAAACAAGTTAAAAACGAAGGCAAGAAAATCACATGGCCTTCGAAACAGGAAGTCATCGCCAGTATGATTGCTGTGTTTATCATGGTGTTTATTTCTGCGGTGTTTTTGTATTTTGCCGACCAGATTATCTCGTATGTCATACGGATGATTTTGGGCATATAAGGAACAGGTTTCATTAGGAAGGGTAAAGAAGATGGCTAAACGTTGGTATGTATTGCACGTCTATTCAGGTTTCGAAAACAGAGTTGCCGAAGGCATCAAGGAAAAGGCCGCCAAGCAAGGCCTAGAGGATCATATTGAGGAAATCCTTGTGCCGACCGAAGAGGTTGTTGAGGTCAAACGCGGTCAGCGCGTGAATGCCGAGCGTAAATTCTTCCCTGGTTATGTGCTGGCGAAGTTGGAGATGACTGATGATGTGTGGCACTTGATCAAAGACACACCAAAGGTTAGCGGCTTTCTTGGGGCAGGCGGAAACAAGCCCGTGCCGATCAGCGAAAGAGAGGCCCAGCGCATTATCACGCAGGTGCAAGAAGGGATCGAACGTCCGCGTCCCTCCGTCATCTACGATATTGGCGAAGAAGTCAAAGTTACAGACGGCCCGTTTGCGTCCTTTAATGGTATTGTTGAGGAAATCGACGAGGAAAAAGCCAAGCTCAAAGTTTCTGTTTCCATTTTTGGTCGTTCAACGCCGGTGGAGCTGGAATACTCTCAAGTCGAGAAATCATAAAGAGCTGCGATCGTTCGGTTTTTTAACCGCAGATGGACACGAATAAACACAAATATCTTAATGGCGTCATTCCCTGAATTTCTGAATAGGAAATTCTAAGGGAATCTAGAAAAATATGGATCGCCTTAGAATTTGTTTTACAAATTCAGGCGATGACGTGCGTTTTCTGGTTGTATTATCCCAAATCAAACGCTGTTTGCTTTTGGTTTAATTGTCTTCTTCTTCTTCTTCTTGTTTTCTTTGCAAAATTTCTAAAGTTTTTCTGACCTCATCTCTTCTAGTAGCTTGTTCCAAATAATTGCCCTGAAACTTCTTAAGGGCTTTTTTCATCCATTTTCTATTAATTCCCTTAACGTGAACATCATTAAAGCCGCAAGCATCATTGAAATTTTCATTTCTAACATCAGCGATTCTGTATGTTGTGAAAAAGAAGTTGTCATCTATAAATTCATGACTATTGTTGTCTTTGTTGAATTTGCATGTATTAATCCAGTCGATTTCGTATTTTCCCCAATGTTCTCTAGGTATTTCTCTGAGCAAGTTAGTTCTTAATAATTCTTCTGAATTATACTCATTTAATCTACCTTCAAAAATTATTTCCCCTCTAAAGCCATAATGTTTAAGGGCTGCAACAAAATCTAAAATTTGATGCCCGCCATCAATATCAAAATTCCACCCATATTTATGGGCTTTTTTGAAAACATCTAGAAGAGGGATTGCTTCTTTTTTTGAAAATAAAATTTCTTTTAATTCGATGATGAACAATATTGTTAGAGTAATAAGGCAGATTATAGCGAAAATAAGCGTTGTTTTTTCAAGCCAGCCTAGTTTTTCATATAATGAATAAAGATATAGAAAAACGGAAGTTACTAAACTACCTGCAAGAATCCAGAAGCCTTGAGCACTTCTTATCCAATTTCCTATATTTTGAATGTGCTTGAACATAATATATATATGTCCTTAATTCCTCTAAAGAGTAAACCATACATTGAAATATCATTGTGCATAACGGGCATAAATCCTATAAATCTTGACAAAATAGGAATTAATTGCTATTAATGGCGCATGTTTATGACGACCAAACACGAAGCCCCCACACCCCCAAGATTGTCATTCCCGACAAGTGAAGCGGTTCTGAGCGCTGATCGGGAAAGCGGCATAAAAAATGTGCAAGCTTTGCCTGCATTCTTTACCGGATCCCCGCTGTCTAACCTGCCTGCGCTAAAGCTTTGGCAGGGCGCGGGGATGACGCAAAATTTTTTAAAACCGCAAAACGAACTATACAAAACGGCGTATCGAAAAAAAATCTGCAAAACGAACTATACAAAACAAGGCGCGCGGAAAAAATTTTCGACATTCAAACTAGACAGAATGCTGGAATATGTATTTTTCTGTATAATATTAGGCTTATTGCTTCACGTCTTTCATTTTCTTTTTGAACCATACTCTGGGGTGCATTTGGCCGTTTTCGCGCTCATATTTCTCGTAATATTGCTGGTGGTAATCCTCGCCCATCCAGAAAGTCGTGGCTTGGCCGAGCTTTGTGGCCAAGGGCTTGTCCCAGATTTTGCGCATGGTTACATCCTTCATTACGTCCTCGGCAATGTCCTTTTGCTGCTCATCGGTATAAAAAATCTCGGAGCGGTATTGCGTGCCGACATCCACGCCCTGACGATTGACTTGGGTCGGGTCATGCGCCTTGGTCAGGAAAAATTCCACAAGGTTGCGATAGCTGATTTTATCGGGATCAAAGGTTACTTCGACGACTTCGGCGTGGCCTGTCTCGCCTGTGGTTACGTCATTATAAGACGGGTCATTCTTATCGCCGCCCATATAGCCCACGCGGGTATAAAGCACGCCGTTAAGGGCGCGAAATTCGCTTTCCAGACACCAGAAGCAGCCGCCGCCAAAGATGGCTGTGGGGTGGTTTTCGGGTTGCTCGGTCATAAGGTCTTCTCCTTGGTTATCCAGAACGCCACCGCTTTCGGCTCTGAGCTGATATTGTGCTATAATGAAAATAGCACAGATCATAACGGCTAAAAATGTTGTTGCTGTGCTCAGTGTTTTCATCTTTTTATCCTTAATTTATAATTTTTTACTATATAGTGTCGTTATATATTCGTAGGATGTTACGGAAATGTTTCAATGGAAAAGACCAAAATATGTGAATTGTGAGGAACGCGTCAATGACGTTGAGCCGGATTTGATCATTTTGCATTATACGGGGATGGAAAGCGCGGAGGATGCTTTTGAGCGTTTAAGTAACGCCGAGGATAAGGTGAGCGCGCATTATATTGTCTATGAAGATGGTGCGTTTGATACGATTATCCCCGAGAGTTTGCGGGCTTGGCATGCGGGGCATTCCTATTGGAAGGGAGAGACGGATATAAACTCTTATTCTGTGGGGATAGAGATTGTGAATCCCGGGCATGAGTTTGGTTATCGGCCGTTCCCGCAAGAGCAAATGAAGGTCGTTTTGGATTTGTGCCGCGATATTATCTCGCGTCATGAGATCAGATATGTGCTGGGGCATTCGGATATCGCACCGGAGCGTAAAACTGATCCGGGGGAATTGTTTGACTGGAAATATCTGGCGGAAAACGGGGTGGGGCTGTGGCCTGACCCAAGTGAGGCGGAGCGTGAAAAGGCAAAGGATGTGGCCTTGAATGATTATGATGCCGAGAAGCTCTTTACGCAGTTTGGCTATAATCCCTTGGCGGCGTTTCAAGATATCGTGACCGCCTTCCAGCGGCATTACTATCCGCAAGTCTTTGAAGATGGGAGCGCGGGACAGCTATGTGATGAGACCGTCGCGCGGCTGATCTCTCTTATTCGGCAAGTCGCTGAAAAAGCTTGAATATTTTTCACGAAAAGATCATACTCCGCTGGCTTTTTGGAAACCGGATAGTCGCTGCTGTGCTTAGGCGCAGGAGAGGAAAGTCCGGACTTCACGGGAAAACGGCGCCGGATAACGTCCGGGGGTGGTGTGTGAAAACATATCATTACGGATAGTGCTGAAGAAATTTAGACTACCTGCTTTTGCAGGAAAAGGTGAGAAGGTGCGGTAAGAGCGCACCGCGGCTGCTGGTAACAGGGTCGGCATGGTAAACCCCGCCGGAAGCAAAACCAAATAGGGGCTGCGTTTATGATGTTCCCGCATCTGTGGCCCGGGTAGGTTGCTTGAGGTAAGTGGTAACGCTTATCCTAGATGAATGGCTATCGAGAAGAAGCGTGCTTCTTTGAACAAAATCCGGCTTACAGGTTTCCAAAAAGCCTTTTTAACCAGCTGAATTATTTATAACTTTTTGCTAAGTCAAGAAACGAAAAACCGCCCGATTTATGCCAGGCGGCTTCTCTTTTTCAATTGATTTATGGCTTAGCTTAATTCAGCTAAGTTACTGATTTGCAATAAAAGAGTACAATATTGTACCCAAGTACAAACCGCAACTCAGTGCCATAAGTAAAATTAAAAATGTCGTAAACATTTTTAGTCCCCCACACAGTAAGTTGTTATACAACTGCCCCTTCAGGCAAGTCCAGTATTAGCAAACCCTTATAGTAAATGCAAGAAAATTTTGCTTGTTTAACAGGGGTTTGTAATGTGTTCCTTAAGTCGTTTTTTGTCAAATATTGCCAACTTTAATTCTTTAAGATATTTTTGTACATAATTTATGCACTTTTTGCTTGGTTTTGTAATCATGAGTGGAATGTAAAAAAAACCGATGTATTTATGAAAAATACCTTTCTTTGCTGCCTGTCGTGCGTAAAGAAAAAATATGTTGTTAAATAGGCAGTTAAGGGCTGGATTTAGTTGACTGACCAAATAATCCCATGATATCCCATATATACCCATTAATTCCAATGGGCACATACTTGTGATGTTTTCATGGCGCTGTTTTTATCTAGGTTCGAGAATAAAGTGGATAAGAAAGGGCGGGTTTCTGTGCCTGCGTCTTTTCGTTCTGCTTTGGGGGATCAGCTCCATAAGGGGCTTGTTCTGTTTTGCTCTAACCAGCATGCTTGTCTGGAAGGGTTTGATTGGGCGCGTATGGATGAGATTGGTGAGCGTTTGGATCAATTTGATATGTTTTCCGAAGATCAGGATGATTTGGCGACAACTGTTTTTGGTGAAAGTGTGCAACTGATTTGTGATGGTGATGGTCGTATTACCTTGCCAACGGATTTGATGGAGGCGGTGCATATCTCGGATAAGGCAGTTTTTGTTGGTCTTGGGCGTAAGTTCCAGATTTGGTCGCCGGAGCTGTTTGAGCGCCGTAGAACGCAAGCCAGAGATAATGTGACGGATCGAAAGCTAACGGTGCCGCGCGCAGAAAGAGGCAGTCATGATGCATGATCATGCGCCGGAACATTTCCCTGTGATGTTGCCCGAGGTTTTGGAGTATTTGCAGCCAAAAGATGGTGAGGTTTGTGTTGATGGCACATTCGGGCTGGGTGGTTACAGTCGTGCAATCCTGAAGGCAGCTAATTGTCGTGTTATTGGTATTGATCGTGATGATCATGCAGTTCAATATGCCGATCGGCTTTCCGGTGATTTTGGTGAGCGCTTTAAGCTTATACGCGGTTGCTTTGGTGATGTGAAGGCGCTGCTTGCGCAAGATGGTGTTGGGCGCGTTGATGGGTTTGTTCTGGATGTTGGTGTGTCCTCGGTGCAGCTTGATGATGCGTCGCGCGGATTTTCTTTCCGGTTTGACGGGCCGTTGGATATGCGCATGGGTTCGGAGGGGCAAAGTGCTGCGGATCTTGTGAATAATGAAGATGAAACGAGATTGGCCGAAATTATATATGTTTATGGTGAGGAGCGTCATTCGCGTCGCGTGGCCAAAGAGATTGTGCGCAGGCGTTTAGAGGCTCCGTTTGAGACAACGCTTGAGCTGGCTGAGGCTGTGCGTGCGGTTGTGCCGAAATCCAGAGATAAAATTGATCCGGCTACGCGTACTTTTCAGGCTTTGCGCATTGCGGTGAATGACGAGCTTGGGGAGCTTGAGCGCGCTTTGGAGGCGTCGGTAGATATCCTTAAGCCTGGTGGGCGTTTGGTCGTGGTGACGTTTCATTCTCTGGAAGACAGAATTGTGAAAAGGTTTCTAAAAGAGAAATCGGGATCAGTATCTTCGGTCTCGCGTCATATGCCTGTTATTGAAGATGCTAAGGATGTGGCGGTTTTTGAAATTAAAACACGTAAAGCTGTGTGTGCGAGTGATGAGGAATTAGCTCTCAATGCGCGTTCACGTTCGGCCAAGTTGCGCGCGGCTGAGCGTTTAGGAGGGGAAGTGTTATGATCAAGGTGCGTTTTATCTTTGTGTTTTTTTTGCTGTTTTTATTTGGTAGCGCTGTATCGATTTATATTGGCCATCAAGTGCGTTTGGCGGAAGAGCGTTTGGCGCGTGTTGAGAGGGCGATAAGTCTTGAACGTTCGCAGTTTTATGCTTTGGAGGCAGAGTGGGCCTTTTTGAATAAGCCGGCGCGATTAGAGCGACTGGCGGTCAGTGTGCTTAATATGGCTATGCCTGAAACCGTGTCTAAATTGGAAAGTGGTGATTTGAGAGATCGGAATAAGGTTCTGGTGCAGCATCTTATGCTTAATCAAGGAAGCGGCATTGAAAAAGAGCAAAGGCGTTTTCCTGCCTATGTTCTTGAAAAGCCGGTATTGGATGTTGCTTATACGGCGCAAGGTCGGGGGGGGCGATGAGATTTTTTGCCCTGCATAGAAAAGTTATCAGAATACAAGGCGATCAAAGTACGTCTTTGGGGATGATGCGCGAAAGGCTTATGCTTTTGGCATGTGTTTTTGCAGTTTTATTTCTGGTTATTGCTGTGCGTATTTTTGATCTTGGGTTCTCTCAGGGCTATCTTATCCATCATGGGCAGCTTGCCGAAACTGATATTGTGACTGGGGGTGGTGACGAAATTGTCCGGCGCGGTTATATATATGACCGTAACGGGGTTTTGTTAGCTACAAGTATCAAAGTGCCTGCTTTATTTGCTGATCCGTCTTTGATCTTGGAGCCGGAAATTGTCGCATCAGAGCTAGGTGAGATTTTCCCTGATCTGGATGTGGCTGAGGCTGCCGAGGCTATGCGCGGGAATAATGAATATACGCCTTTGGTCCGTCCCGTAAGCCCCGAGCAACAAGCTAGAGTATTGGAGCTGGGGCAGCCCGGTCTTGGTTTTGAGTATAAGTATAATCGCGTCTATCCGAATGGGGATTTGGTCTCGCATATTGTTGGTTATGCTGGAACTGATGGTCATGGTATGGCTGGTGCGGAGTTGGGGCAAGATGAGGTTTTGTATAAAGGTGAGAATGTTTATTTATCCTTGGATGTCAGGTTGCAGCATGCTTTGAGACGTGAGTTATCGGCTGCGATTAATGAGTTTAAGGCCATTGGGGCTGCGGGTGCGGTGTTGGATATAGAAACAGGCGAAATTCTGGCGAGTGTATCTCTGCCGGATTTTGATCCGAATTTCCTGTCGCACTATAAAGGTGAAAAAGATGACAGCAAGAAATTCAACCGTATGACCCAAGGGGTTTATGAGCTTGGTTCTGTGTTTAAGGTGTTTTCGATAGCGGCGTATCTTGATTTGAAAAGCAGTAGTCTGGCGCGGGAATTTGATGTGCGTGAGCCTTTAAAGATCGGGCGTTTTCGTATCAAAGATTATCATCCCAAAAAACGGGATTTAAGTATTCCTGAAATCTTTATTCATTCCTCTAATATTGGTACGGCCTTGATGGCAGAAGATTTGGGTGCGGATAACCTGAAAGGGTTTTACAAGGATTTAGGGTTGATGAACCGTCTTGTTACCGATATTGCGGGATCAGCTATTCCTGATTTACCGGATAAGTGGAGCAGGGCAGCTCTTTTGACGGTGTCTTACGGGCACGGGATTTCGGTTTCGCCGTTACAGGTTTTGGCTGCATTTTCGAGCGTGGTGAATGATGGTCTGGTGGTTAAGCCCAGTTTTATGAGAGGCGGCGCACAGGATGAGGAAGATGTTGTTCGCCTTGTCTCTAAGAGTACATCTGAAAAAACACGTAAGATGCTAAGGCTCAATGCGCTATATGGGTCGGCGATGAGTGCTGAAGTGTCTGGCTTTTATGTTGGCGGGAAAACAGGTACAGCGAATAAAAGCGGTGTTGGCGGCTACAGGAAAGATGCCCGCATTTCAACATTTGTTGGTGCGTTTCCCATGCATGATCCGAAATACGCGATGATTATTACTGTTGATGAGCCAAGGGGGCATCAAGGTACATATGGCTATGCGACGGCTGGTTGGGTTTCTGCGCCAGTCTTTGCGCGCATGGTTAAGTCTATGGCTGTGATTTTGGGTATACAGCCCGATGAAAATCCTGTGGCTAAACAATATAGCCGTGATCTTGAGAAATTTCTTCATCCTGATGATTTGAAGAAGAAAAAGCCTGTACAAAGGAAGCCTCGTCTTGTCTCTTACTAATGCGTATCTAAGCCTAGAGGAATTTGACGTATCTTCCGTGAAAGGGGTTGTTCATGATAGTCGCCAAGTGCAGCCCGGTTTTTTGTTTGTAGCGCTTTCAGGGGAAGAGCATGACGGGCGGGATTATATTGATCGAGCAATTGAAAACGGCGCTTCTGCGATTTTAGTCGAGCAGGGTTATCAACAAAACCATGATGGATGCGTGGTTTTTGTTTGTGATAATAACCCGAGAAAAGCGCTGAGCTTTATTTTATCGCAATTTTATCAGGATCAACCCGAGCATATTGTGGCTGTGACGGGGACAAATGGCAAAAGCTCGGTTGTGCATTTTTTGCGGCAGATATGGCATGCTTTGGGATGTAAGGCTGTTAGCCTAGGTACGCTCGGCGTAGATGGTGATACATCCTTGCAGATAGACGGTTCAATGACGACGCCTGATCCTGTGGTTATGTATAGACTTCTAAGAGATTTAAAGCGTGATGATGTTGATTATTTGGCAATGGAGGCCTCAAGCCATGGGTTGGATCAGTGCCGCCTTGATGGTGTGCGTGTTGGTGTGGCTGCCTTTACAAGCTTTTCGCAAGATCATCTGGATTATCATAAAGATCAGGATGCATATTTCAAAGCCAAGGCGCGTTTATTTTCTGATGAAATTATGCAAGAGGGTGTGGCGGTTTTGAATGCGGATGTGCCGGAATATGGATTTCTTGCTGAAAGGGCTGAGCAATCAGGGCATCGTGTCTGGTCTTATGGTTATAAGGGGGAAGATTGTAAAATTCGCAATGTGTATCCGTTGATTGATGGCCAGTATGTAGAAATCGAGATTTTCGGTAGGGTATATGAAATACAATTATCTTTGATTGGTGGGTTTCAGGCGATGAATATTTGCTGCGCGGTGCTTTGCGCTGTGGCGGACGGTGCGGATGTTGAAAAAATTATAGCGTGTTTATCAGATATAGAAGCGGTTTCCGGCCGGATGGAGGGTGTGAGAGGCAGCAAGGAGCAGCCTTTTGCCGCTTATGTTGATTATGCGCATACACCTCAGGCGCTGGAAGTGGCGTTGCAGGCGTTAAGGCCTCATGTGAAGGGGGATATTCTTTGCATCTTTGGCTGTGGTGGTGATCGCGATCAGGTTAAGCGTCCTTTGATGGGGCGAGCTGTTTATGAGAATGCCGATATTGTTATTATCACAGATGACAACCCCAGAAGCGAAGCGCCGGAAGTGATTAGGGCACAAATTCGCGCAGGTATCCCCGAAGATGCACAAAATATTCACATGATTGACGGGCGCAAGGATGCGATTGAATTTGCAATCTCAAAAGCAAAGGAGGGGGATGCAATTTTGCTAGCTGGCAAGGGGCATGAAAATCAACAAATTTTTAAAAACCACGTCGAAACTTTTAATGATGTGGAAGAGTTGCAAAAAGCTATCACTCGAGTAGGTACTTTCTGAGTTAATCACGTTAATATGAGTTCACTTAAGGAGTTAAAAAATAACAATGATTCAAAATAACCGCTATTATTGGTCTCACTTCAAAATGCAAAATGTAACAGTCAGCGTTAAGCCGAAGCAAAAAACACAAGGTGTTGTTTTTCGTGTTATCAATATGATTGATATTGGTAATGGTCGTCAGACGGTTGTTTTGGAATCCGTGGATTATCCCGAGCCGTCTGCCGCGAAGAGCAGTAATGATGGATTTACAGTGCCTTTCAGAATGGGAGAGCTTGACTTTGTGTATGCTTCAAGGCAAAACCCTTCTCTTTGTGATTATCGCCATCTGATTTCCTGTGTCTATCCAGATGCAAAAATAGAGGAGATCGTGCCTGAGGTGCTCGCACCCGGTGATTTGCTGGTCTTCAAGCAAAATAAAGCAGATGGATCGATTAAAATGGCGGGTGCAATGCGTGTCGTATGCCCGAAAAGTAGTTTTGTAAAAAGAGCTGGATATGCTTTATAATCTTTTAACACCGTATGCTGATCAAATTATATTTTTTAACCTGTTCAGGTATATAACGTTCCGCACGGGATGTGCGATTATGACCTCTTTGGTTATATGTTTTCTGATTGCGCCTTCTATGATCCGTTGGCTAAAGGCCAAGCAAAAAGAGGGGCAACCCATCCGCGAATTAGGACCGGAAGAGCATTTTAAAAAGGCCGGTACGCCGACTATGGGTGGCCTGATGGTTCTGATTTCGGTTGTGATTTCAACATTGCTTTGGGCGGACTTAAGTAATGTTTTTGTCTGGGTCGCGCTAATGGTTATGGTTGGCTATGGTGCGATAGGTTTTGCAGATGATTATTTGAAGCTTACCAAGCGTAATACAAAAGGTTTGTCAGGAAAGCTAAAGCTTGTTGCGCAATTTGGCATTGGTATTGCGGCAACTTTGTTGATCATGGATAATATGCCGCCAGAGCTGAGTACTCATGTGGCTATGCCGGTTTTTAAAGACTTTTTTATAAATCTGGGCTGGTTCTTCCTGCCGTGGTCTTTGATTGTTATGGTCGGGGCATCTAATGCTGTGAATTTGACAGATGGACTTGATGGACTTGCAATTGTGCCTGTGGCGATTGCCGCTGCGTGTTTTGGGCTGATTAGCTATCTGGTCGGGCGTGTTGATTACTCGGCATATTTGCATATCCCGCATGTACCCGGTACGGCGGAGCTTGCGATTTTATGTGGCGCGCTGATTGGAGGAGCTATGGGCTTCCTTTGGTATAATGCGCCGCCTGCTGCGATCTTTATGGGGGATACAGGATCCTTGGCAATGGGCGGTTTTTTGGGTGCTGTGTCTGTGATGACCAAGCATGAAATTGTGTTGGCTATTGTTGGCGGGCTTTTTGTTCTTGAAACCGTATCTGTAATAGTGCAGGTGGCTTCGTTTAAACTGACGGGTAAGCGGGTCTTTGCTATGGCGCCACTGCATCATCATTTCGAGAAAAAGGGATGGTCCGAGCCGACTGTTGTTATCCGCTTTTGGATTATTGCGGTTATTTTAGCTTTGATTGGACTTGCCACGCTTAAACTGAGATAATGTTACCCGCGAATCCGGTAAAATTATCTAATGAGGGTTTATGATTGACGCATCAGAGTATCTCCAGAATCTAGAAAAAAAGTCATTTCTTGTTTTTGGTTTAGGGAAAAGCTCCACAGCCGTTGTTAAAGTCTTAAAAAAGGCGGGGGCTACTCTTTATGCTGGTGATGACAGTGAGGACGTAACCGAAGAATTTATCAAAAAGCATGATGTAAAGGCCTATGATCCTGAAACGCAGGATTGGAGTGGTATTCACGCGCTTATCCTAAGTCCCGGTGTGCCGCTGACCGATCCAGAGCCTCATGATGTTGTTAAGGCTGCGCAAGAGGCAGGCGTAGACGTTATCTGTGATATTGAATTGTTTTTCAGGATCGCTCCGAAATGCACCACAATCGGGGTTACGGGAACGAATGGTAAATCCACGACGGCTAGCCTGACCCATCATTTGCTTGAAAAATGTGGTAAGAATTCTGTTTTGGCAGGGAATATTGGTCATCCTATTTTTGCGCTAAATAAACCTAAAAAAGATCAGGTTATTGTGGTTGAGTTATCTTCCTTCCAGATTGATCTGATGCCTAGATTTAGGCCTGATATTTCTGTGCTGACGAATATTACGCCGGATCATCTGGACCGTCATGGCACAATCGAGAATTATGCTGATGTAAAGGCACGGATATTTGAGCCGTTAGCGGATCATGAAAAATTCTATGGTGTTATTTGCACTGATGATGAATATGGCCGAAAAATTTATGATAAGGCTAAAGATACAGATCGTGAGATCATAGAGGTTTCAACCCTTAAGGCGCTTTCAAATGGTGTTTATGTTCAAGAGGATCATTTATGCGAAGCCAAAACGGGACAAGATGTGCTGGATGTCGGTGATATTTCTGGTATTCCTGCGCTGAAAGGTGTTCATAACCATCAAAATGCGGCGTGTGCTTATGCCGCTGTACGTTTTTTGGATGTCTCATCGGCTGATATTTTCGGCGCGATGCAAAGTTTTCCAGGGCTGGAGCACAGGCAGTTTCTAACACGTACCATTAATGGCGTGGCTTATGTGAATGATAGTAAGGCTACGAATGCGGGGGCGTCAGCTATGGCGCTAGGGTGCCGGAATAATATTTACTGGATTGTCGGCGGGCGTAAGAAAAAGACTGGCCTTGAAGGGTTAGAGCCATATTTCAAGCGCGTTAAGCATGCTTTCTTAATCGGGGAATCTATGGATGAATTTGCAGATTGGCTTGATAATCATGGGGTGGATTATTCACGGTCTATGACTATGGAGAATGCTGTTGTGGCGGCGCATGAGATGGCACAGGAAAATAGAGGGCAGCCCGGTGGTGGTGTGGTTCTATTATCTCCGGCTTGTGCTTCCTTTGATCAGTTTAGCTCTTTTGAAGATCGGGGCGATGTGTTTACGAAGCTGGTTCAGGATTTGCCGGAGGAAAATGTTTAGTGGAAAAACAATATTCGCCAACGCCATTATCACGGACTGACCGCTCTGTTTTGGGGCAGTGGTGGTGGACGGTCGATCGTGTGATGTTGCTACTGGTTTTAATCCTTTCGCTGTTTAGTGTGGCTATGATCGCAACGGCTAGTCCCGCCGTAGCGGAGCGTATTGGCCTATCGGATTATCATTTCTTGGTGCGCCATGTGTTTTTTTTAGCCATAGCGCTGGGATTTGTTGTTGGGCTTTCCTTTTTGCAGCCTAAGCAGATTATCCGTGTTTTCTCGGTTTTCTTTATTTTGATCGTTGTTGCTATGGTTCTTGTTCTGATTTTTGGACAGGAAATCAAGGGCGCGCAAAGATGGTTGCATGTTTTCGGGTTATCCATTCAGCCCAGCGAATTTGTGAAGCCGTCTTTTGCGGTGATTGCGGCATGGTTGATTGCCAAACAACAGGACTCTATGGCTATGAATGCAAATGGTGAAGCTACTTTTCAAGGCTTCAATATTGCTGTGTTGCTTTATATTTCGTTAGTAGCTTTATTGCTTATGCAACCTGATCTGGGGATGACGGTTGTGGTGACCTTGATCTTTGCAGTGCAGGTTTTCCTTGCAGGCTTAAGGTTCAGATATCTTGCCATATTGGGTGTGGTCGGCGCTGGTGGTTTGGGGCTGGCTTATCTGGGGCTTGATCATGTGCGCAGTCGTATCAATCGTTTTTTGGACCCGTCCAGCGGGGATAATGAGCAAGTTGAGCGCTCTTTGGAGTCTTTTCGTAATGGCGGATTATTTGGTGCTGGGCCGGGGCAAGGCGAAGAAAAGTTGCTTTTGCCCGATGCGCATGCCGACTTTATATTCTCGGTTCTAGCCGAAGAAATGGGCGCGGTTTCTGCGGTCCTTATCGTCTGTCTTTTTACCTTCATTCTGATCCGCGGCATCAAGCGCGTTATGGATAGCGGGGATGTCTTTGTTATTCTTGCTGTGGGCGGGTTGCTGACTATGTTTGGCATGCAGGCCTTGGTTCATATGGGATCAAGTGTTAGTTTGTTGCCTGCAAAAGGTATGACATTGCCCTTTATCAGTTATGGCGGGTCGGCTTTGTTAAGTATGTCTATGGCGTTTGGAATCATTCTGGCCTTGACGCGCTCGAAAAATCGGCCTTCTATTGCAAAACATGGCCTGCGGATGAAACGGCGAAGATCATCAGATCATGAAGAAATGGTGCAGGCGGAATAAAATGAGTGAAATAAAGAAAAAAGAGCCTTTTATTTTAATCAGCAGTGGTGGCACTGGTGGGCATATGTCTCCCGCGAGCGCTTTGGTAAGCGATTTGCAATCTCGGGGTTACCGTGTGGGGCTAGCGACTGATAAAAGGGGCCTTAAATATAAAGGCATGTTTGAGGATATCCCGACCTATACTGTGCATTCCGGCACAGCTGGTAGAGGTGTTCTTGGTAAAATCAAGGGCTTGTTCTTTTTGGTTTTCGGTATTTTGCAAGCTATAAGTTTGCTTTTGCGGTTGAAGCCTGATCTTGTTGTTGGTTTTGGAGGCTATCCTTCTGTTCCGGCCGTGTTAGTGGCGCAATATATGCGCATACCTACTGTGCTTCATGAGCAAAATGCTATTATTGGTAAGGCCAATGACTTTCTTGCCCGCAAAGCAGAGAGAATTGCGCTTTCCTTACCCGGTACTAAGGGGCTAGATGCTAGTGAGCAATATCGATCTGTTGTCACTGGCAACCCTATTCGCCCTGAAGTAGGGGCTTTGTTTACAAAACCTTATCCGGCGTTTTCCCAAGATGGCGAGCTTCGTATCCTTGTGATGGGTGGCTCGCTGGGGGCTTCGGTCTTTAGTGATGTTATCCCGAGGGCGCTGGCGCAATTATCATCAGATCATAAGAAGCGTTTGAATATTACACAGCAATGTCGTGTGGAGGATCTGGATTCTGCAAGGCTGATTTATGAGGAAGCGGGGATCAAGGCCTCGCTTTCAACCTTTATTGATGATGTGGCTGGCGCGCTGGCAGAAGCGCATTTGGTGATTGGACGTTCCGGTGCCTCGACTGTGGCAGAAATTACAGCGGCCGGACGGCCAGCGATCTTTGTACCATATCCGCATCACAAGGATCAGCAGCAGAAAATGAATGCGGATGCCGTCGCGGACCATGGTGGGGCATGGGTGATGACCGAGCAAGGATTTACACAAGATGCCTTGCTCGCGCAAATTGAAATGTTCTTGCAAAATCCCGAGAGTTTGTTTAGAGCTGCAGAGAAATCACGGGAACTGGCCAAGCCGGATGCGGCTAGGAAATTAGGAAATCTGGTGACCGCGGTAGTAAGCGGTTGGAAAGACTAATTATCATTGAAGGAGTTTTCTTATGCGCATAATGTCCCCTGACATTGGAACATTGCACTTTATCGGTATTGGCGGAATAGGGATGAGCGGTATTGCCGCGCTTTTATTGTCGCATGGCTATGATGTGCAGGGTTCTGATTTGGCGGATGGGGCCAATGTCGAGAGGCTGCGAGATGTCGGTGCGCGCATTGCCATAGGCCATCAGGAAAATAATATCAGGAATAAAGACGGTGAATTACCTGTTGCGGTGGTGATTTCATCGGCTGTGAAGGATGATAATCCAGAGCTTATTGCAGCCAGAGCCGCCAAGGTTCCGGTTGTTCGGCGCGCCGAGATGCTTGCCGAATTGATGCGCCTCAAAACATCTGTTGCTGTGGCGGGAACGCATGGCAAGACCACAACAACCTCTATGGTCGGGCAGATGCTTGATACGGCGGGGCTTGATCCGACTGTTGTTAATGGCGGGATTGTAAATGCTTATGGCACGAATACGCGCTTCGGGAAATCGGACTGGATGGTGGTTGAGGCTGATGAAAGTGACGGGAGCTTTATTCGTCTTCCGGCAACTGTGGCGGTGGTGACCAATATGGATCCCGAGCATCTCGATCATTATGGCTCATTTGACAATGTTAGAAATGCGTATCGCAGATTTATCCTGAACTTGCCATTTCATGGCTATGCGTTGCTTTGTATTGATCACCCAGAGGTGCAGAGTTTGGCGGCGCAGGTTTCGGATCGTAAGGTCATCACGTATGGCTTTAACCCGCAAGCCGATATTAGAGCCGAGAATATCCGCACGCAAGGTGGTCAAAGTGTTTTTGATGTGACCTTTGCGGGTTGGTTAAGTGAAAATGGCGAAGAGCTTGTGATCCGTGATATTCCGCTATCTATGCTGGGTGAGCATAATGTGCAGAATTCCCTTGTAGCCTTGGGCGTGGCGCAGCAAATGGGCGTGCCCGTGGCAACAATGAAAGATGCGATGGCGAATTTTGGCGGCGTCAAGCGCCGCTTTACCAAGACAGGCACATTCAAAGGCGTTACCTTTATTGATGATTATGCGCATCACCCCGTCGAGATCGAGGTTGTTCTCAAAACTGCCAAGATTGCGGCGGAGGAAAAGCAGGGGCGCGTGATTGCCGTCATGCAGCCGCATCGCTATAGTCGCTTGCATGATTTATTCGAGGAATTTTGCCGTTGTTTTAATCAGGCTGATCATGTGATGGTAGCCGATGTTTATGAAGCCGGAGAATCTCCAATTGAAGGTGCAAGCAAAGAAGCGCTGGTTGAGGGGCTGAAATCCCATGGTCACCGCGCGGCCTTTGCGCTTGAGAGCAAAGAGAGCCTTGCGCAAGATTTGCTGGATGTTATCGGGGATGGAGATATTGTTGTGTTGATGGGGGCTGGTGATATCACGCATTGGGCGAATGCTTTGCCGAAGGAAATCGAGGCTTTCTTCGAGCTAAAACGAAAGGGGCAGGCGGCCTAAATGAGCTGTGTTCCGCTGGAAAAGCAAGTGACATATCGCGGCAGTTTTACCAAGGATTTTCCTTTAGGGGAAAAGAGCTGGTTTCGCTGTGGCGGGAGCGCTGATTTATTGTTCGAACCGGAAGATATCGAGGATTTATCGATTTTCTTAAAGGAATATCCGAAAGATGAGCCGCTCATGGTGCTGGGCGGGATGGCCAATTGCATTATCCGTGATGGCGGTATTCGGGGCTGTGTAATCCGTCTGGGTAAGCCTTTTGCAGAAATTGAAATTCATGGCAATAAGATTATGGCTGGGGCTGGTGCGTTGAATGGCTCTGTAGCGGCGGCGGCGGCGAAGGCAGGGATTGGCGGCTTGGAGTTTCTCTCCGGCATACCGGGTACAGTTGGCGGGGCGCTGGCGATGAATGCAGGGGCGTATGGCCGTGAGGTCAAGGATATCTTAAGCGCGGGGATGGCGCTGGATGCGTATGGCGGGTTTGTGCCGCTGGATCTTGAGGATATGGATATGTCCTATCGGAAATGCGGGGCGGCGGCTTCTGGTGATCTTGTATTCGTGAGTGCGATTTTCGAAGGGGTGGAAGAGGATAAAACCCTCGTGCGGGAGCGCCTGAAAGAGATCAAAGCCAAACGTCAGGACACGCAGCCAATCTCCGAAAAAACAGGTGGCTCGACTTTTGCCAATCCAACGGATGAGGAGCTTGAGGCGGCGGGATTGGAAAAAGGCACGCGGGCATGGCAGCTCGTTGAAAAAGTCGGCGGGCGCGGCCTTAAAATCGGCGGCGCGCAGATGAGTGAAAAGCACTGTAATTTTATGATTAATACAGGTGATGCTAGTGCGAGCGATCTGGAAGATTTAGGCGATGAACTTATCCGCCGCGTGCGGGAAGAGTGCGGTGTAGAACTTCACTGGGAGATTAAGCGGTTGGGTGAAAGAGGATGAAACCATTCAAAATCGTTTTTTTATTCTTTCCTTTGCTGCTTATTTCATGTGCGCAGACACCAAAAATAACACTAGAAAAAATGTATTTTTTAGATGAAGAGAAGAAGTTTCCGTCTCTTTTAGGAGAGGGGAATTCAATGTATCTGGGTTATTTGGTTGCTGAAATTAAATCAGATAAGGACTTATACGAATTTATGAAGGAAAAAGGGTATTCTAATAATTTTTTTGACGTAAAACTTTGTGATCAAAGATTACAAATATGGGCAGCTGTTCCAGATGATTCTAATTTACTGCATAATAATCCAGAAAAAACCTATAATTTACTAATAGAGTACAAATCTGATTTTATTGATCGTGGTAGTTATAACCAAGAAGCATTTAATCTTTCAGAAAAACCTGAAGATATATGTTTAACAGGTGTTTTTACTACTATGTGGTTGCCTACACAGAAAAAAACCAATGAGATCAGATATAAATTTTCTGATGGAATGATTAGTCAAATTCAAGAATATGAAGAAAAGTCTGGAAAAGTTTCTATAACAGAGACATATTTCTAAATCTTCGGGATGTCCTCGTAAATATCGGGGAGGTCGTTTTCCAGTAGGATGAGGTCACCTTTCTGGCGGTTTTTAATCAGCCAGTTTTGAGCTTCAACGAAGGTTTCGAAAGTATAAAGCTGTTTGGCGGGGTTTGCTTTTTTAAAGCCTTCAATAAAGGTTGGAATCCGTGATGGGTTCACAATAATCGCGATGTCACAGCAATCAGCCGCATAAGCGCCGATTTTCTCGTGGGTGTCATCATGGGCGGGGCCAAGCTCCACGATACCGGGGGTGACGAGGATGGTGCGGGTGTAATCCTCTTTCAGTTTCCTAAGCAGATCAAGGGCGGAGCGGAATCCTGTGGGGTTAGAGTTATAGGCATCATCGAGCAGGGCGCTGCCGTCTTCTTGCTTTTTAAGTTCCAGTCTATGTTTGATTTGCGGCAGGCGGGTCAGGGCGGCCTTCACGTCATCGGGATCAATGCCCAGATACATCGCCGTGGCAAATGCCATGGCGATATTTTCCGCATGGTGATGCCCGTAAATCGGGGCGCGCAGGGCGTATTCCTTGCCTTGCCACATTACCCCGACAATCAGGCCTTTGCTATTTTGGTCAATCAGAGTGATGGCTAGATCATCTTGCGTTAAGTGCCCGTCTGTGTCAGGGCCGCCGCAGACTATGAAGTTTCGTGCATCTTTATGGCGCATTTCCTGAGTGTGTTTAAAGCGTAAGGTTTTCTCGCCGACAATGACGGTGCCGCCACGCGAGAGGACTGAGTCGGCAAGCTCATATTTGGCGTGGGCAACGGTGTCGAGGGTTTTGAAGCGCTCATAATGGGCGTGCCCGATGGAGGTGATAATCCCTGTATCGGGCGGGGTTAGATCGCAAAGGGCTTTGATTGAGCCGGGGCCATATGCGCCCATCTCCACGATGAAATATTTGTGATTGGGCTGGAGTTGCTCGCGGATGATGCGGGTAATCCCCATGAGTGTGTTTACACTGCCTGGTGTCATGAGAGTGGGGGCGGCACTCCCCAAGATGTGCCCAAGGATATGCTTGACTGAGGTTTTGCCGTAAGAACCGGTAATCCCGATAATGGTCGGGCGCATTTGATTGAGCTTTTCCTGCGCTTCGGCAGCGAATTTTTGTTGCACGGATTTTTCATGAGGTTGCAAGCTGGCTGTCGATAGAATCAGCATTAAGGGGATAAGCTGAACTGGAATAACCATGATGGCTGGTACAGGCATAAAGAATAGAATAACACCGAGCACGGCGCAGTAAAACAGCGCTAGATATAAAATGCGTTTTGCGCGCTGGGTCAGGATAAGAGCTTTCTTACCGTCTTTGCGGGCGTCTTTTTCCATGGCAACGATCATCGCGAAGGTCAGGAACATCAGGAAGTGAATGGCCAATGTCGGTATAAGGTTTAAGACGCTTGGAATAGAGATCAGCAATAGCGCTATGCTCGCGCGTTTATCCAAGACTTTGTTCTTAAGCGTCCATTTCCAAAAGCGTCCATTATCATAATCATCTTGTTGGAGCGCGTGCAGGTAATTCATCAGGCGTTTGGCGCAAAAGGCTAGAAAGGCCAGATAGACAATGCTTAGGGTCGCAAGTTCGGTCATGTGTTTCCATCTTTTATGGCATCGGCAATAATTTTGATCACTTGGTGACGGCCTTCGGACAGGACGCTGTAGTGATCTTGCCCATCCAGTAAAAACAATTTGCTGCTTTCAATCAAGCGGGAATATCTCTCACCAAATTCAGGCGGGGTTTCCGTGTCATTTGTGCCATAGATCAAAGTTGTTGGGCATTTGACTGTTTGGGCGAGTTCGGTTAAATCCTCATTGACGGTGCGCACAAAGACTTTGCGGATTGATCCGGCGTTCTTATAATCGGCGCTGCCGAATTTGGCCATAAGCTTGTCTTTGAAATCACCTTCGGGAACAAATTTCCGTAAGAGTTTGAAGAGTTTAATACGGCAGTAGAAATAGATTTTCTTGTGCAGGGGGCGTTTGCGTTTCAGGCCGGCGCCAGCAATCAGGATAAGTTTTTGAATTTTATCAGGGTATTTGGCGGCAATGCGCAGGCCGACGCGGCAGCCAAAAGAATGTCCAATCCAGATGACGGGCGGGAAGTTTTGAGATTTTAGCCATTCAGCTACAAAATCGGCGTAGCTTTGCACGTCCCAATCTTCGGGCGGCTGTGATGATTGTCCGAAACCGGGAAGATCCAGCATATAGTGATTGCCTAAAGGTTTCAGGCTTTCCATGACGGGCAGGAAGGCTCTGTGATCTTGCCCCCAGCCATGTGCCCAGATGATAATTGGCTCTTGTTTTTCAGGATTTGTGTTTGAAAAGGCTAGTTTTATATCGCCCGAGGTATAAAATTCCAATCTTTACACCTTTCTTTCTCTTTTCCAGAAATGCTTTTCGTGTTTAAATAAGGGTTCGAATATATGAGTTCTTTCCTTTATACGATGTTATAACCATGTCTCAAACAAAAACTTCTGGTCGTAAAAAAATAGCTGTGTTTATTGGCGGGCGTTCGCCGGAACATGATGTGAGTGTTGTGTCCGGCCTTCAGGTTTATAATGCGATTGATCGCAGCGCTTATGATCCTTTTATTGTCTATATCACCACGAATGGTCGCTGGTTTGTCGGGGAGGGGCTGGAAAGTCGTGAGAATTATATCCCTAAGGATTTATCAAAATTAACCGAAGTAACGCTGGATATGAGTGGCGCGTCCACGAAAGGTGCTCTGATCCCGAAGGAGAGCGGTTTGTTCTCCAAGCCCAAGCCGATTGAGTTTGATGCGGCTGTGCCTGTTTTTCATGGGCTTTACGGGGAAGATGGTAATATCCAAGGCATGTTTGAATTTGCCAATATCCCTTATGCGGGGATGCGCACGAAGGCCTCATCTGTTCTGATGGATAAAATTACGACCAAATATATTTTGCAGGCGCTGGATATTCCGGTGCTGCCCTTTGCCAAGATCAAACGTCCGGCCGATGGGAGTTATCTGGTGGATGAAAAGACACTGGAAGAGTCGCTGGAGCCTGTTGGTTTCCCATGTATCTTGAAGCCTGCACATTTAGGAAGCTCCATTGGTGTTGCCAAGGTGAATGATGCGAAGGAGGCAAAGGCTTGTTTGCCGGCGATTTTTGAATATGACACAAGTGCAATTGCAGAGCCATTTGTAAAAAATCTGGTCGAGTATAATGTCTCGGTCGGGCGGATTGACGGCGCGCTTAAGACCTCGGCGATTGAGCGTCCGAAGGCGACTGAAGAGCTTTTGGATTTTAAACAGAAATATCTGTCAGGTTCAGGTAAGAATGGCGATAAGCTTGGTGGTGCCAAGCAGGAAAATACGCCTGTGAGTGAAGGGATGCTTTCTTTGACTCGCGAGATTAATCCAAAAATTTCTGCAGAGATAGATGCCAATATCCGCAAATGGGCGATTGCCATGTATGAGGCTTTGGATGGGGCAGGTGCACCGCGTATTGATTTTATCGGTGATAGTAAATCCGGTGAGATATGGATGAATGAAGTTAATCCTCTACCTGGTTCTTTTGCGTATTTCCTCTGGGAAGCGGCGAGTGATCCGGTATTATTTACTGATCTGATGAGTTCTTTGATTGAAGAGGCGTTTGCACAAAACCGATCCATGGTGATCCCAAGTGATCCTGTTCCTCAAGATGCAAGGTTGCTCAAGAGGTAAATATGGCGGCAAAAAAGGCAAAAAAATCGACAGGCACACGGCGTTCCAATACAAGGCTCGTTAAAAAGGGCAAAGGTTTCCTTCGCAATGTCTTGAAAAAGCTGGCGATTATTGTTGCTGTTTTAACGGCTGTGTTATGGTCGGCGGCTTGGTTTTTCCTAAGTGATGCCGATCTCAAGACGTCTAATTATGTTTATGCCTCTGTGATGGATGGTACGGCCAAGGCGGGTTTTCGGGTCGAAGATTTTTTGGTTGAGGGCATTGATCACACTGATCCTGATTTGCTTTTATCGCTGGTTAATATTGGTAAAGATGATCCGATTTTTATGTTTAATCCTGATAATGCCAAAGAGCAGATTCGTAAGATTAATTGGGTTAAGGATGTCCATGTCGAGCGTCGCTTGCCGGATACAATTTATATTCAAGTTATCGAGCGTAAGCCTATGGCTCTATGGCATAATGGGCAGAAATTGACGTTGATCGATTATGAGGGCAAAGAGATTGATAATGTAAATCTCAAGGCTTTTTCTGATCTGATCATGGTGAAGGGGGCTGGTGCGCCGTCGCAGGTGGAAGAACTTGTCAGGATGTTGCGCGCGGAAGATGGTATCTTTAAAAAGCTGGATCATGCACGTTTTGTTGATAAACGTCGCTGGGATCTGTATCTGAAAGATAAGAAAATTGTAAAAATGCCTCAAAATGATTTTGCGCTGGCTTTGAGGCGTTTGGCGCAGAAGCAGGAAAAAGACAATATACTGGATAAAGATATAACAATTATTGACCTGCGCGATCCCGAGCGCTTTATTGTGCGGACGGAGCTTGGAAAGGTGCAGGAATATAAAATGTCTTTGGGAGAAGGCATTCCTTTGTGAAGAAAGAATTATGGTCGAAAAACACTCTTTAAATCCTAAAGGTTCTTTATTGGCTGCGCTGGATATCGGCAGCACGAAAATTGCCTGTTTTATAGGGCGGATGATTGATGATTCCGGCGGGTTCGAGCTTGTGGGTGTTGGGAATAGGCCGTCTAAGGGCATTAAAAACGGCGTTATTGTTGATCTGGATGAGGCCGAGAAGTCTATCCGCCAGACTGTGCATCTGGCCGAGAATATGGCAGCCGAGGTGATGAAAGGCTATCCTTTGCGCGAGGTGATCGTCAATGTTTCCGGTGTTTGCGCTAAATCCTATGGTCATAGGGTTGAGGTTGGCATTAATGGACATGGGGTCACGGACAATGATGTGCGCAGAGCTTTGGCGACGGCGCAAGAGCGTGAAATGTCCGAGGATTTGGAGTTAATTCATACGATACCGACCTTCTTTTCTTTGGATGGGCAAGAAGGTATTCGCGATCCCAGAGGTATGGTTGCCGATAATATGAAGGTTGATATTAATCTGGTCACGGGGGATGCCAATATTCTTCGTAACGTTGCTACTTGCATAGAGCGCAGCCATCTGGATATCTCGGCGCTTTGTGTGAATTCCTATGCATCTGGCTTGTCGTCTTTAGTGAATGATGAAATCGATCTTGGTTGTACTGTGATTGATATTGGCGGCGGCACGACATCTTTTGCGGTGTTTCATAGCGGGTATATGATTTTTTGTGATGCTTTCCCGATCGGCGGGCAGCACGTGACCAATGATATTGCCAAGGGGTTGACCACATCTGTGGAGCATGCCGAGCGGCTGAAAACCTTATATGGTCATGCCATGGCTTCGCAAACGGATGAGACGGAAATGATCGAGGTCGTGAAGCTTGGTGAAGATGAGCGTAGTCAGCCTAATCATGTGCCACGTTCTTTCTTGATAGGCATTATGCAGCCGCGTTTGGAAGAAATATTCGAGATGGTGCGTGCGCGTCTTGAGGATAGTGGCCTATCCAATATTATAGGTCGGCGCGTTGTTATAACGGGTGGAACGAGCCAAACCCCCGGTATAAAAGATTTGGCTGAGCATGTTTTGGATAAACAGGTACGTCTGGCTAAGCCAATCCGTCTGGCAGGTTTACCGGATGCGGTCAGTGGTCCGGCTTTTTCAAGTGTTTCTGGCTTGCTTATATATGCTGCGCATCATGCACATGAAATGCCTTCGGAGATTATGGCGCGTGTTCAACCTGAATCCGTTTTTGAGCGTGCCAAATTGTGGCTGCGTGAAAACTGGTGATATAGTCATTTTCATTTGTTTCCTGACTGCGTTATTCGCTCTTTACGTAGGTTGTCTAAGTTGCATTGCTCATGCCTAGTCAGAAAACAAAGCAAAACAACTATGATGTAATTGTGCACAGCAGGTTGTGTGTAATTCTGGATAAAGTTCTGATTCGTATTTCAGTATTACAATAGCCAAAAAGCACTATTTTCTCTTTCCTGTGGAAAAATAATGTGTTGTGGGTTTATCTTCTTTTAAAGCCAGCCAAAGATTCATAGACTGATCATGTCCTACCACGAACATCCAATTCTAGGGGTTCTAACCAATGATCACGAATTTAAAAATGCAAAACACTAATAATCCGTCCGATGTTCATCAATTGGCGCCAAAGATTGCCGTTATAGGTGTTGGGGGTGCTGGCGGAAATGCCGTTAATAATATGATTGCCTCTAATCTTGAGGGGTGCGAGTTCCTTGTCTGTAATACAGATGCGCAGGCCTTGCAGGGATCAATGGCTGATCACAAGGTGCAGCTTGGCGCGAGTATTACTGGTGGCCTTGGCGCAGGTTCCAAGCCTGAAGTCGGGCAAGCTGCTGCTGAAGAGACTCTAGATGATGTTATGCGTCATCTTGAAGGTGCTAATATGGTTTTTGTTACTGCTGGCATGGGCGGCGGTACTGGGACAGGTGCAGCGCCTGTTATTGCCAAGGCTTGTCGTCAGCAAGGTATCTTGACGGTTGGTGTCGTCACCAAGCCTTTTCACTTTGAGGGTGCGCATCGTATGACGCAGGCTGAAAAAGGGATTGATGAGTTGCAACAATACGTTGATACGCTGATTGTGATTCCAAACCAGAATTTATTCCGTGTTGCTAATGAAAAGACGACATTCGCAGAAGCCTTTAAAATGGCAGATTCTGTTTTGCAATCAGGGGTGCGCGGCGTGACCGATCTTATGGTTCGCCCAGGTCTTGTTAATCTGGACTTTGCCGATATCCGCACAGCTATGTTGCAAATGGGCAAGGCTATGATGGGTACTGGTGAGGCTTCCGGTGATAAGCGCGCTGTTGAAGCTGCCGAGGATGCGATTAATAATCCATTGTTGGATGATGTGTCAATGAAAGGTGCGAATGGTGTGATCATTAACGTAACAGGTGGTTATGATATGACGCTCTTTGAGGCGGATGAGGCATGTAACCGTATCCGTGATGAAGTTGATCCGAATGCAAATATTATATTTGGTGCGACCTTTGATGAAAATATGGACGGTCAAATACGGGTTTCTATTGTTGCGACAGGTATTGAGAATGAAGCTGGTCATGGCAAGATTTTTGGTAGTGGTTCCTCATTGGGGAAGCCTGTTGAAAATAAGACTATTACATCTGAGCAGCCATCTTCTGCGGCTGAGACTCGTGCTGAGGCGGTTCAAATGTCAGAGCCTGTGCAGGAAACTATGCAATCTCCTGCGCCAGTGCCTCAAAAACGTGACTTGTATTCCGCATCAGGTTTTTCGCCGATGGTTTCTGTTCCAGCTGATAGTAAGCAATCTCCTAGCCAGTCTGATATTATGCGTAGTTTGTCAGGTAAAGAGACTGTGAAAAATATCACTGCGCCGCCTGCGAAGCCTCAGCCTGCGCCTAGTGGAACATCTGCTGAATCTCTGGATATGTTCGAGCAAGGTGAGTTTATGGCTGAGGAGAATGCTGCTTCTAGTGCTCCTGATCCAACTATGCGCGGAACAACATATAAAGATTCCTTTATACCGCCAAAGCCAATGATGCCGGATCAATCTGTACCAAAAGATGGTGTTGGCTCTCATATTACCAGCTTTCAAGGTCGTCATGTGAAGCAAGAAGAAGATAAGGAGAGTTCAGGTCTGAAGCTTACGCCACCACGTTTGGCTGTGTCTGGTGACGCCTCTTCACGTCGCTCTTCTTCACTGTTTGAGCGGATCACTGGCTCCGTGCAGCAGCATATCGATAACCTTAGAGATGATGGCTCCTTGATGAAATCCAAGCCTTTGACAGGGGAAAAGCAAGCGCCGTCACCGTCACAGAAGAATTTGGATATCAGTAAACCTGATGCACCCAGATCGGATAAAGGGCAGGATGATCTTGATATCCCGGCATTCCTGCGGCGGCAGGCAAACTAATTCACTTGAGTAACTGCGTAGATTTGAGTAGCGTATTTTACTGAGTAATCGAGGCCCTTAACGGGCCTCTTTTTCTATTCGCATGTATTTATTGGTGAAATTAATAAATAACTTTATAATTACGATAAATAAAAAACCGGAAGGGGTTATGTATTGAAAAATTTGTTATTATTCTTGTTATTATGCTCAATGTTAACTTTTGAAACATGGGCGCAAGATGTAGATAAAATTAAAAATTCTGCTTTAAATGGTAGTATTGAACATCAAGTTAAAATGGGAGATTCATTTTACTTAAGCGACATAGTGCAGCGTGATTATAGGAAAGCACTTGAGTGGTATGTTAAAGCAGCAGAGCAAGGTTTTGCTCCTGTATTTATACGTTTGGGAAATATTTATTTATCAGGATTAGGCATTGATAGAGACTTTACAAAGGCATATGCGTGGTGCTCAATTGCTGAAGATGAGTTAACGACGATCAGTGATTTAGATAAGAAATCTTGTCTTAAGGAAGCCATTTCTCAACTTGATACTGAGCAGCTTAAAGAAGCAAAAGAGCTTTCAGAAGAATATAAGGGTTTGTATGTAAAGCCTTTTCGGGAATGATTTCTTTTATTACAGTATTGTAACAAAGTGCAATAAAGCGTGATTTGCTGCTTTGCAAAAGCTTTTGTAGTATTAGGCTCGGAAGAATGGTAATCAAAAAAGGTCTGAAAATATACCCATGAGACATGCACAGCACACACTTCGCGCTAAAACAACTATCAAAGGCGTGGGACTTCATACAGGTAAAACAATTCGTATGGATCTTATTCCGGCTGAGGCTGGAGAGGGCATTGTTTTTGTGCGCAGTGATATTCGCAAAGGGGATAATGTTATTCCGGCGCTGTGGGATCATGTGATCGATACGCAGCTTTGTACCGTGATTGGTAATGATAATGGCGCACAAGTTGGCACAATTGAACATCTTATGTCTGCGCTTCGTGGTTGCGGTATTGATAACCTTCGTATTGAAATTGATGGGCCGGAAGTACCGATCCTTGACGGTAGTGCGATGCCATTTGTCGAGCGTTTTGATGAAGTTGGTACGTTAGAGCAAGATGCACCGCGTCGTTCGATCCGTGTTTTGAAAGAGGTGAGCGTTGAGCATGACGGCAAGCGCGTCACCTTGATGCCATCCGAGGAAAGCGAGTTCTCCGGAGAGATTAATTTTGATCATGATGATATTGGTCGCCAGACATTTTCAACGCGTTTGATTAATGGCAATTTCAAGCATGATATCGCTCAGGCCCGTACATTTGGTTTCTTGCATGAGGTCGAGTATATGCGCTCGCGCGGGTTGGCTCTTGGCGGATCAATGGATAATGCGATTGTGCTTAGCCCCGAAGCGGTGATGAACCCTGAGGGCTTGCGCTATAATGATGAATTTATCCGTCACAAACTGCTGGATGCGATTGGTGATCTGTATCTTGCAGGGGGTGTTATTCTGGGTGCGTATGATGGTGTGAAGGCCGGACATATGATGAATAACAAAATCCTGCATGCGCTATTTGCTGACCCATCAAATTGGGAATATGCGGAAGACATTTCCCATGTTCCTGTTTCTGCTACTCAGGCAGCTTCTGAAAGCGTTTTTGCTTGATATTTTTAAGTAGTTCTCAATGAGGCTAAATTATATACAATCTCAAAAAATAGAAAAAGATATTTGTTTAGTTTACAAGCAATTATCTGAATATTCAGCTTTGATGGGTGATCTTAATTATCATGATGTTTTTACATTATGTTACTGGGAATACCTTAAAGCGCAAGAATTAGAAGCGGATGATCAGAATTTTATTTTTGAGGGATGTCTGATTATAATTCTATGTATGATTTGGGATGCTATCGATGGCTCAGGAGACTATATATTTTCTCATTTGAAAAGTATTAAAAACAGTCTTTTAAGTTCTGATTTTAGAGATGTTGATTTGCAAAAATTAGTGGGCATAGCTTTATCTGGTATCTTATTTCTAGAAAATCAAAAATCAGATAATCAAGAATTTGTTGAGGGCTCGGAATGGGCTTATGATACATATGTCAATGGTTATTTTTTGAGTTCGCTACAAGATGGTTAATAAGTTCATTGCTCTTCCCAATTCCTCTTGTTATGATCCGGCAAAATTCAATTTCCGATAGAAGGGGAACTCTTATGAAACATAGATTTTTAACAGTACTTGCTTTGGGAACCATTGGACTTTCATCTCCCGCATTTGCCGAGGAGGTTGCGCCAGCCAATCCGATGTCCGATCCTGCCAAAATGGAAGAAATGATGAAGCTGGGTATGCCCGGCGAAGGTCATACGGTTTTGAATGATCTCATCGGGACTTGGGATTATACGGTGACCTATAAAATGGCACCAAATGCTCCCGAGCAAACATCTACTGGTAAAACCACAAATGAGTGGATTTTGGATGGGCGTTTTGTAAAACAAAATGTTGCCGGCACAATGGATATGGGGGGGCAGTCTATGCCGTTTAACGGTATGGGCTTGATTGGCTATGATAATTTGTCAGGTCAGTATCAAAGTGTTTGGATTGATAATGTTAGTACAGCCATGATGACGAGCAGTAAAAGCAGTTATGACCCTGCGACAAAGACCATTACAGAAGAGGGTACTTATTCCTGTGTGATGAAGGGCAAGGATACACCGTATAAGTCAGAGCTAAAAATTATTGATGCCGATCATCATGCATATACGATGTATTCGCCAGATGAAAAAGGCGAGATGTTCAAGGGAATGGAGATTACTTATACTCGTTCCAAATAATAGCTGTATTATTTATTTATAAGATTGAACGCCGCGCAATGGGAAATATGCGGCGTTTTTAAATATCAGAGTTTTCTTTGTATTCTTCGGTACTCAGTCGAGGAAAGGGCTTTCTTTCAAAAGCACTTCGGTTTATCAATAAAAGATGTCAAAAAAGAATCGGAGCCACTCTATGACCTTCAGGAAGATTTTTTTGCTTTTATTCCTTGCAGTCGGTTTAGCTGCCTGTTCGTCATCGGGGGAAAAGACCAAAAAGGTTGAGGCGGCGTCTGTAGAGACGCTCTATGAAAGAGCCAATACGGCGCTTGAGGAAAAGAATTACGTTGAGGCAACAAAATATTTCGAAGAGCTAGAGCGTCAGCATCCCTATTCTGAATGGTCCACCAGAGCGCAGCTTATGGGGGCATATTCATCCTATCTGGATCAGCGTTATGACGAGGCAATTGCGGCGCTTGACCGTTATATCCAGCTTCACCCAGGTGCTGATGATGTAGATTATGCTTATTACCTGAAGGCGATGTGCTATTACGAGCAAATTTCTGATGTTCGCCGTGATCAGAACATGACTATGGATGCTTTGCGGGCGTTTAATACTCTGATTAGCCGTTTCCCTGAAAGTGAGTATTCCCGTGATGCCACACTGAAGCGTGATTTGGCGATGGATCACTTGGCGGGTAAGGAAATGGAAGTCGGGCGCTATTATCTCAAACGTGGTCATGTGAACGCTGCGATCAACCGTTTCCGCAGTGTTGTTGCTAATTTCCAGACCACAAGCCATGCTCCAGAGGCTTTGCACCGTCTTGTCGAGGCTTATATGACCTTGGGGTTAAAGCATGAAGCGCTGAAAGTGGCTGCTGTCCTTGGGCATAATTATCCGGGCAGTAAATGGTATGAGCGCAGCTATAATCTTCTTGATCCTGATGCTAGAACCAGAATTGATGATGGTAAAGGATTCTTCAAACGCACGATAGAATCATTGCTAAGTCCTGATTAAGCGGGGGCTTTTATAGGATGCTGAGTAGTCTAAGTATTAATAACGTTGTTCTGATTGAAAAGCTAGTTATCACTTTTCATGAAGGGCTTTGCGTTTTAACCGGAGAGACCGGAGCGGGCAAGTCTGTTTTGCTTGATGCGCTGGGGCTGGCCTTGGGCGTGCGCGCCGAAAGTGGTTTGGTCCGAAAAAGGGCTGATTGTGCCAGTGTTACGGCCAGTTTTCAAATTCATGATGGGCATCCATCTTATAAGATACTGGAAGAGGCTGATATTATTATAGAAGATGATATGCTGCTCTTGCGCCGCGTGGTTTACAATAATGGAAAGTCACGTGCCTTTATTAATGATCAGCCTGTGACTGTGGGGCTGCTTAAGGATGTCGGTTCAACCTTGGTTGAAATTCATGGTCAGTTCGAAACACAAGGGCTACTTAATCCGGCGACGCACCGCGCGATGCTGGATGAATATGCTGGGTTTGATAGTGACATCAAGGCGCGTTGGCAGGCTTGGAAAGAGGCGCAAGATCAGGTGCGGCATATGGCTGAGGAATCTGTACGCTCCAAGGTTGAAGAGCTGTATTTGCGAGACTCTTTGCGTGACCTTGAAAACCTTGATCCGCAAGATGATGAAGAAGAAGCTTTGAGCACTTTGCGGGATATGTTGCGGAATAAGGAAGATGTCATTCAAGCTTTAGCCGAAGCTGATGTTCTTCTTAATAGTGATAGTGATCCTGTCCGAAAAGCTTGGGCGGTGCTTGATAAAATCGCTGGAAAAGGCGGTGAACGTTTGTCTGCGGCGGTTGATGCTTTATCGCGGGCTTCGGATGAAATACGGGAAGCCTCGGTGCTTGTGCAGGATATTTCGGCAGAATTTCAGGACGGTGAGTATAATCTGGAAGAGATTGAAGAACGTCTATTTGCTTTACGCGGGCAGGCACGAAAGCATGGCTGTGCGGTGAGTGATTTACCTCGTATTCAGGCTGATCTTACGGAAAAATTAGAGACAATTGATAAGGCGGATGAGAATAGTGAAGCCCGCAAAGAAGAGCTTGCTTCTCTAAAAGCTGATTATATTGAAGAAGCACAGCGTATCTCGGCTATTCGTTCAAAAATTGCAGATAAGCTTAATAAGCTCGTGCAAAAAGAGCTCGCGCCATTGAAGCTGGAAAAGGCAAAATTTATCACCCAAGTTACGCCTTTGGAGGAGAGTGAATGGGGGCTTGAGGGGATTGATAAGGTGCGTTTCTTGGTGGCGACCAATCCGGGGCAAGAGCCAGGGCCTATCCATAAGATTGCCTCTGGCGGGGAGATGTCCCGCTTTATGCTGGCGCTCAAGGTGGTTATTGCGCGCGAAGGCTCGACGCATAGCTTTATCTTTGATGAGGTTGATACTGGTATTGGTGGCTCGACTGCTGATGCGGTGGGTGAACGCCTTGCACGGCTTGCCAAGGCCAAACAGGTTCTGGTGGTCACGCATGCGCCGCAAATTGCGGCACGTGCCAGTTATCATTGGATTGTGCAAAAAGGCGGGCAGGATGAAAACATTACAACGATTACGCCGCTTGAAACACGGTTCGAGCGCTGTGAAGAGATTGCGCGCATGTTGGCGGGAGCAGAGATCACGAATGAGGCGCGAGCTGCTGCTGATAAGCTCTTGGAGACGGGAACATGAATTCGCTCTTTGATCTAGAGCAGGAAGATGCGCGGGTGCGTCATGATGCTCTGTCCAAGGAAATACGTCGCCATGATGCACTTTATTATCAAAATGATGCACCGGAAATCAGTGATGCTGAATATGATAAGCTACGTCAGGAATTAGAGGCACTTGAAGCAAAACATCCCGAGCTTATACATGCAGAAAGCCCGACTCAAAAAGTCGGTGCCGCGCCTTCTAAGGGTTTTAAGAAGGTGCGCCATGCGGTGCCGATGCTTTCCTTGTCGAATGTGTTTAGTGAAGAGGATGTTTCGGATTTTCTGACACGCATTCGTAAGTTTTTATCCTTAAGTGAAACTGATCCTCTTGAAATTCTGGCTGAGCCGAAAATTGACGGGCTGTCTTGTTCCTTGCGGTATGAGAACAGGGAATTGGTTATGGCGGCGACGCGCGGGGATGGCGCAGAAGGTGAGGATATAACCGCCAACGTCAAAACGATTGGTGATGTGCCGCAGAGCTTGCCGAGTAATGCGCCTGATATTCTGGAGGTGCGCGGCGAGATTTATATGGGGCGGGCGGCGTTTGAGCAGTTGAATAAACGCCAAGAAGAAGAAGGTAAAAATGTTTTTGCTAACCCGCGCAATGCGGCGGCGGGGTCTGTGCGGCAACTCAATTCGGAAATTACGGCTGGGCGGGAGCTTGGGTTTTTTGGGTATGCGCTGGGGGAGGGAAGTGTCTCGATTGGCGAAACTCAAAAAGAAGTTCGAGAAAAACTAAAGTCATGGGGCTTTACGGAGAGCGAGCATTATTTTTGTGTGTCTTTGGCTGAGGTTATGGATGTGTATGAGGATATCCTCGAAAAGCGGCCTGATCTGGAATATGAGATTGATGGAATTGTCTATAAGGTTAATCGCCTTGATTACCAAGAGCGTCTGGGTTTTGTAGCGCGGTCGCCGCGCTGGGCGACGGCGCACAAATTTCCGGCTGAACAGGCAATTACGCGTTTAACGGCTATTGATATTCAAGTCGGGCGTACTGGCGCTTTGACACCTGTGGCACGATTAGAGCCGGTTACAGTTTGCGGGGTGGTTGTGTCTAATGCAACGCTGCATAATGAAGATGAAATCAAACGCAAGGATATTCGTATTGGTGACCTGGTCGTCATTCAGCGCGCAGGTGATGTGATCCCGCAAGTGGTAAAGGTGCTGGATGATAGGCGGGATGGTAGCGAAAAAGAATTCGAAGTCGTAGAAGAATGTCCGATTTGTCATTCTCTGGCGATCCGCGAAGAGGGGGAGGCTGTACGGCGCTGTACTGGAGGGCTTATTTGTGAGGCGCAAGCCGTTGAACGCCTGAAGCATTTTGTTAGCCGACTGGCGTTTGATATAGAAGGGCTGGGTGATAAGATTATCAAGGATTTCTGGGAGTGTGAATTGGTCAGATCACCGGTTGATATTTTTACACTAGAGGAACGTAATAAAGATACGCTTACGCCGATCAGGGCCAAGGAGGGCTGGGGGGATTTATCAGAAAAGAATTTGTTTGAATCGATTAATGATCGCCGAGAGATTGAGTTTAACCGTTTTATCTATGCGCTGGGTATCAGGCAAATCGGGGAGGCAACGGCCAAGATGTTAGCGGCGCGTTACGGCAATCTTGAAGTTTTACGGGAAGCTATGATCGAGGCGCAAAGCCATGAGAGCGAAGCTTATCAGGCCTTGATCGATATTGACGGGATAGGCGCAGCGATGGCGGATGATTTGATTGGCTTTTTTGCCGAGGATCATAATCTGGAAGTTCTGGATGGCTTGGCCCAGCAAATTACGATTAAGCCTTTTGAGCGCCAGCAGATTGCTGAATCTCCGGTTACGGGTAAGACTGTTGTTTTTACAGGCAAGCTTGTTCAATTCTCCCGCCAGGAGGCTAAAGCCAAGGCTGAGGTACTGGGCGCTAAAGTGGCTGGATCAGTCTCGAAGAAAACAGATTATGTTGTTGCGGGAGAAGATTCCGGTTCAAAACTCAAAAAAGCACAGGAACTTGGTGTTACTGTGCTCAATGAAGATGAATGGCTGGAACTGATAAAGGGTTAGCTTTTATCTTTCAAAGCGCTTAGTTTGCTCATCGCCTCTTCGATTTCAGGCGGATAATCACGACGTTCAATGAATTCGCCGCCACCAGTATTGCGGGTCATTGACAGTTCCAATGCCTTTGTCAGTGTTTCTGATATCTTCAAGTCATCTTGCTCCAATGAAAGCTGAAGCGCAGATAAAATGCGGTCACTTAGGCGAATCTGATCTCTATTTGTCGTATCCATTAATTTATTTCTCCCGATTTAATTAAGCTATATTGCATCTTTCTTAGAAAGGTTTCAAGGTGTCAGGGCGTTCAATAATCATCTTATTTACAAGGCTGTAAAATTGTTCCAGAAAATCATCTCGAATAGCATCTTTTTCCATTAAAACCTCGTGATAAGATTCAGGATAATTGTGCACGGTTGTATTTTGCATGTTTTTGGCAATTTTTAAAGATATATTATTATCAACAAGATGCTCATGCGCCGGTATGCCAAAAATACACGGGGTTTTGATAGCGCCATGAAAAGTCTTTTTTTGTAGCTTTAAGCATGATTTATGGGCTTGATGTACCCAGCCAAAAGTTACGTCTCCGCATCTAAGGCTTTCTTCGGCCTTGCACCACTGATTATGGATGAGTGAACGCACAGGATCTGCCGTGAGGGTTTTATCCGCAAGAGGAAGCTCATTGATCCAGTCTTGGCCATGCGGAATATAGCTTTTGCCCATAAGGGTATTACATATGCTGGTTGCGCATGAAGCTAGCTTTGATGGCGTGTTTTCAAAAACTTTTAAGCCAGCCATTGGCGCGCTGAATGCGGCGCATTCAAAGAACTCGGGATAATCATGTAGAAACCTCAGGCCAATATGCGCACCCATGGAGTGACCGAGCATGGCCATAGGGATGCGCCCTTTATCTGGATGTACGCTGGAGTGTTTAATATATTCAAGGATAAAATAATGCAGATCATCAACATCTTTTTGGAAATCGCCATTATGTCGTTTTTGAGGATTGCTTGGGATATAGCGGGTTGATTTGCCTTGTCCGGCCCAGTCCATGATCCAGAAGGCAAAATTATTGTCTAAGCACCATCTGGCGACTTCGAAATATTTTTCACTGAATTCGCGGACACCTTGCAGGCACACAATAACAGCATCGGGGATGCTGTCAGGGAAAACCGAGCCAAAGCGGATTTTCCGTCCCTGCTCACGTTGAAAATGATGCCAGCGCCAGCCTTTGGGTTCGGTAAAGCGTTCTTCGATGTCCGGTAGATTATTATTGTTCATTCTTTTTATTTACTCTCAGCATGTCCTTTTAGAATTCTGTCCTAAAAAGATTAACAGATCGCAAATAAAAATAGGGAATTATTCCATAGCCTTAATAATTTCTTCCGTCATTTTCTTGGCATCATCCAGAAGCATCATCGTATTATTCTCGAAAAAGAGGGGGTTATCGATTCCTGCATAGCCTGATCCCATAGATCTTTTGACGAATAAAACTGTTTTGGCTTTATCTACGTCCAAAACAGGCATGCCGTAAATAGGAGATGAGGAATCGTTTTTAGCGGCAGGATTGGTGATATCATTAGCGCCGATTACATAGGCGACATCGGCTTGCGCAAAGTCACGGTTTATATCTTCCATCTCGAAGACCTCGTCATAGGGGACATTGGCTTCAGCCAGCAAGACATTCATATGGCCCGGCATACGACCAGCAACAGGATGAATTGCGTATTTAACATCAACACCTTCTTTTTTAAGGATGTCCGCCATTTCACGTACAGCATGCTGGGCTTGGGCAACGGCCATACCATAACCTGGAACGATAATGACCTTTGAGGCATTCTTCATCAGATAAGCAGCATCCTCTGCCGCGCCGATTTTGGCGGTACGATCCCCCATATCATGACCACCTGCTGAGGCTTCGTCACTGCCAAAACCGCCGAGAATAACGTTAAAAAAGGAACGGTTCATGCCTTTACACATAATATAGGATAGAATTGCACCGGATGATCCGACAAGTGCACCTGTGATAATCAATAGATTATTATGTAGTGTAAAGCCAATACCTGCTGCGGCCCAGCCGGAATAAGAATTTAGCATGGAAACAATCACGGGCATATCCGCGCCACCAATCGGAATAATCATCAGCACACCAAGGGCCAGAGCGATCAGGCAGATGACCCAGAAATAAAAGCTGCTACCTGTCCAGCAAAGCAGGATAATACACAGAAACATCGCAGCGCCAAGAATAGCGTTGAGCTTGTGTTGTCCGTCGAAGACCACAGGTTTTCCAGATATTTTTCCATGGAGTTTTCCCCATGCGATGATTGAGCCCGTAAAGGTTATTGCACCAATAGCAAGGCCTAGCGCCATTTCAAATAAGCTTGCGCCTTTGATATCGCCAAATGTTCCGATGCCATAGGCCTCGGGGTTATAGAATGCGGCTGCGGCGACAAAAACGGCGGCTAAACCGACCAGAGAATGGAAAGCGGCCATAAGCTGCGGCAGGTCGGTCATGGCAATTTTCTTGGCAACAACTGTTCCTATTGTGCCGCCAAGCGCTATCCCTAAAATAATAAGAGAATAGCCTTCAATTTGTGGGGCAAAAAAGATCGTTGTGAAAATGGCCAAGGCCATACCGGCAATCCCGTAATTCAGGCCTTTCATGGCTGTGGTCGGGTGGGATAGGCCGCGCAAAGACAATATAAAGAAGATCGAGGCAACCAGATAAGCCAGTGAGGGTAATATTGACATCTTTTTCTCCTAAGTATCCGTCTTTTTTATGCGTCTTTTTTCTTAAACATATGCAGCATACGCTTTGTGATAATAAAGCCGCCGAAAATATTCACTGAGGCTAGTGTCACAGCCAAAAATCCTAATAATTTTGAAAAGCCGCCACTATCTGGTCCAACGGCCAGAATCGCTCCGACAATAATGACCGAGGAAATAGCATTTGTAATGCCCATCAAGGGAGAGTGCAGGGCAGGTGTAACGCGCCAAACGACGTGATAGCCAACAAAGCAAGCCAAAACAAAAACGGTCAGGGCTGTGATAATAAAGGGCTGAGTGTGCATCCCGTCCAGCGCAGTTGTGCTGACATCGGCGGCAACCTGATCTGCTTCTGCTGCTATTTCAAGGGCGCGGGCTTTAAGCTCTAAAATACTTTCCGAGAGGGTTTTCTTATCTTCTGCCATGATCTAATCCTTTTTCTCGTCGCTTTTCTTTTCGTCTGTTTTTTTCTCAGCTGTTTTCTTAGTTGTGGTTTTTTTCTTGGCTGGCGCTTTTGATTTTGTCTCTTTTGTAAAATTCGGATGAATAATATGACCGTCTTTGGTCATGGTGATGCCTTTGATAATATCATCTTCCCAATCAATGGCGAGTTTTCCGGCTTCGGTATCAATTATTAATTTCAGCAAATTAAACAGGTTCTTTGCATATAGTGCAGAGGCATCGGCGGCCAGGCGACTAGGGACATTCTCGTGACCGATTAGAGTTACACCATGCTTGTCAATAACTTTTCCAGCTTCTGATAGCGTACAATTTCCTCCGGTTTCAACAGCAAGATCAACAATAACGCTGCCGGGTTTCATGGATTTGACCATGTCTGCTGTTACCAGTGTCGGGGCAGGTCGGCCGGGGATCAGGGCGGTGGTAATGACGACATCTTGCTTTGTGATATGGCCTTCGATTAAAGCCGCTTGCTTTTCTTTGTACGCATCCGACATTTCCTTGGCGTAACCGCCAGCAGTTTCTGCCTCTTTAAACTCGTCATCTTCTACGGCCACAAAGCTTGCGCCCAAGGACTCAACTTGTTCTTTTGCGGCAGGGCGAACATCTGTTGCAGAGACAACTGCGCCAAGACGTTTTGCCGTGGCGATGGCTTGCAATCCTGCAACACCAGCGCCCATGACAAATACTTTGGCAGGCGGGACTGTGCCTGCTGCTGTCATCATCATCGGGAAGGCATGACCGTAATGTTCGGTTGCATCCAAAACAGATTTATATCCGGCGAGGTTCGATTGTGAGGATAAAACATCCATGCTTTGAGCGCGGCTGATGCGTGGCACAAATTCCATGGAAAAAGCGTCAATTTTGGCCTTTGCACAATCATCCAGAATTTTATCATTACTATAGGGGGCGAGCATTGCGATCAAAAGTTGCCCCTTAGATAAGGCAGTTAGCTCTTCTTTATCAGGTGCTTGGACTTTTAAAACAATATCCGCATCTTTTACGGTGGCATCAAAGCCCTTTTTGATAGTGGCTCCGGCTTTTTTAAGGATATCATCGGGTAGATCGGCATTGTTGCCAGCACCGGATTCAACGAAAATCTTGCAGCCCAAATCAACCAGTTTCTTTATGGTTTCCAGCGAAGTTGCAACGCGTTTCTCATTTTCGGCTGTTTCTTTTGGTATAGCAATTTTCAGGTCCACGGCAAGTTCCCCTAAATCTTTCTTCTGATGGTCCGGCACAGATAACACCGAGAAGAATGCACGATTTAGAAAGTTTTGTGAAGGGGGTATGGGGGATAATTGTATTATTTCTTCTATAATAGGGCTGTAGTAAGATTTCCCCTTAATATCTTGGGTTTAAATGCATATCAGCTTGAATAAATATACATTTTCGGTATTATGAATACTTCAATTACGGGAGTAAATTCCGTGTCACTTTTTACGTCTCAAGTAGTCCGAGTTTTTTTATCTCATGTGTGGTTTTTTTAGCCGACTAGTTTTAGCCGCTTTTCTCATGTCAGGCGTGCTTCTGCCGATTAGCGCTTCTGCAGAAACGTTGCAGGACGCACTTCGTGCCGCGGTCAAAAAACATCCGTCTATGGATGTTGCAAAAGCAGGATATATGGCAGCAAGGCAAGAAGAGCGTGAGGCCTTTTCAGGGTATTTTCCAGTCTTTAATGTTTCCGGTGCTGTTGGGCGTATTTATCAGGATAATGCTACTAGCCGCGGTTTAGATGTTGTTCGCGGAGCAGGGTATTCCGGGTATGGTGAGGGGAATATCTCCATGCGTCAGCATATCTTTGACGGATTTAAGACGGAGAGACGATTGAACGCCGCAGAAGCCTCAACACTTCGGGAAGAATTGGGGATTGTAGAAGTCAAAAATGATCTGATTTTTAGAACGTCCCAGAGCTATCTGGATATTTTGCGTATTGCAGAGTCCATTAATCTTTTGGAAGAGCAGCGTCAGAAGATCATAGGGTATGAAGAAAAGATTACCTCACTGGTAGAGGAAGGTGTTTCTGATGAGGTTGAGGGGCAGCAAGCGCGTGATGTGCGAATGATCGTTGATGGTTTGATTGCAGATTATAAAGGGCAGTATCGCTCTGCTAGAGCACAGTATCTGGAATTGACCGGTAATCCAGCAACTGGTGATTTTATGGTGCCTGAATCGCTGGCTGCTGAAATATCACAGGATATAAGTGGTGAAATTGCATTGGCAGGTTCTTATCATTATTCCCTTTTGATTGCAGATGCGGATATTGAATCTGCTAAAGCTGAAATGAAGGCGGCGAAGGCGGAATATTATCCTGATATGGATGGAGAAGTTTCTTATTCCAAGATTGATAAAAGGGATTTGATTGGTGGTGAGTCAAAAGATGTGCGGGCATTGCTCCGCATGAACTGGCGTTTTTCTATCGGAGGAAAACAAGATGCTAATATCAAAAAGCTGTTATATCGTTATGAAGAAGCTAAAGCTAAAAAGGAAGAAATAGCAAGGCAGATTAATCAGGCTATAGAAGTGGCTTTTGCCCAGTATGAGACAGCACGCGAAAAGCTTGCTCTTGCGCAAGAGCGTATAACACTGAACAAGACATTATTTGAGACATATAAAGCCCAGTATGAGGGCGCGCGGATAAGCCTTTTGGCGATGATGCGTGCAGAAAGCCAGTTATTCAGTGCACGGCTTGAAGAAATAGAAAATAGATATGGTGTATTGTTGTCTGAATTTTATCTTCTGTCTTCATCCGGGCGGTTAGAGGATATTGTCCTGAATGATCAGCCTGAGGAGACTTCGCATTAATATGGTGGCTGAGACACAAGAGCAAATTGCGAAAGATGCGCCTCAATCAGAATATCTGATCAAATGTCTTGTAAAATTATGTGCCCATCATGGCTGTGCGAGGTCAGAAGAAAGTCTGAAAGCAGGATTGCCTTATGAGGGTCAGATGATTGGGCCGGATTTGTTTTCTCAAGCGGCTAAAAATGCAGGATTTTATACCAAAACAGTCAAGAAGTCCAAGATATATGCCTTTTCACAGTCGATTTTACCCTGTGTTGTTTTTCTGGATAAGGGGCAACCTGTTTTGCTTTTGGATAAGCAAAAATCATCGGCAAAAATCTATGATCCACAAAAGGATGAGGTGATAACGGTAAAGGCTGAAACTTTGCAAAAGCGCTATAATGGTTATGCAATACTGGCCTATCCAAAAGCCTCGATGGATCATTCTTTAGGCGGGGGTGATGAGAAAACCAGGGGGCATTGGTTCTGGAGCGTTGTGCGGGAAAACAGGCATACCTACCAGATGGTTATTCTGGCATCTCTGTTTATCAATCTATTTGCACTGGTTAGCCCCTTATTTGTGATGAATGTATATGACCGCGTTATTCCTAATGAGGCCATTGATACAGGCTGGGCGCTTGGGATAGGAGCGTTGGTTGCCTTTGTTTTTGATTTTATCTTTCGAAATTTACGGGGGTATCTCGTGGATTTTTCAGGGCGGCGCATTGATGTTACGGCGGCCAAAAAAATCTATGATCATGTCTTGAATATGCGGCTTTCTGATAGACCGGCTTCTAGTGGTGCATTTGCCAATATGCTGCGGGATTTTGATGCTGTGCGTGAGTTTTTCACCTCGGCCACGATAACGGCGCTGGTTGATTTACCGTTTTCCTTGCTCTTTTTGTTCTTTGTCTATCAGCTTGGTGGTAGTGTAGCATTCATACTGGTTGGTCTGGTCTTGATTGTGATGGTGATCGGTATAGTTATTCAGATGAAGCTTAAGAAGCTGGTTAGTATGGCGACCAAGACGGCCGAATCCAAGCATGGTGTTTTGGTAGAAACGATTCACGGTCTAGAAGTTATTAAGGGCAGTAGTGCGGATGGGCGGTTTCGTTCCCGCTATGGGCGCAGCGTAGAAGAAAACGCAATCTTTTCGCAAAAATCCCGATTTCTATCGGCGTTGGGTGTTAATATAGCGACTTTCTTCCAGCAGATTGCCTCGGTGCTGATAATCCTGATGGGGATGTATATGGTCAAGGATGGGGATATGAGCACAGGGGGGCTGATTGCCTGCGTTATTCTTGGCGGGCGTGCGATTGCACCAATCGGGCAGGTGGCAAACCTTATGACACGTTACCATCAGGCTGGCGGCGCACTTAAGACTTTAAATCATATCATGTTACAAGATGTTGAGCGGCCTGAGGGCAAAAGCTTTTTGCATCGTCCTGTTCTGGAAGGGCAAATCAAATTTGATGGTGTATCTTTTTCCTATCCCGAAACAGGTGTGACGGTTTTGGATAATGTTTCTTTTATGATCGAAAGAGGTGAAAAGGTCGGTATCATTGGCAAGATAGGTTCAGGCAAATCGACTATAGCTAGGCTGATGGCAGGGTTATATGTGCCGGATAGTGGTCAGATATTGTTTGATAGTACAGATTCCCGTCAAATTGATCCGGCAGATTTGCGCAAAAATATGGCATATATCGCACAAAATGTTGTGCTGTTCCGCGGCACGGTGCGTGAAAATATTACCGCCGGATATCCTGATGCGAGTGAAGAAGAAATTTTACAAGCTTCAAAGTTGGCCGGTGTTCATGAATTTATATCTCGTCATCCTATGGGGTATGATGCGCCGGTGGGTGAAAATGGTGATGGGCTTTCCGGTGGACAAAAGCAAGCTGTATCCTTGGCACGGGCCCTTATCAAAATGCCAAATATGTTGATTTGTGATGAGCCGACAAATGCTATGGATATGCAAACTGAAAATGTGTTTTGCAAGTCAATTAGCGAGATTGTTGAAGATAAGACCTTTATTTTGATCACACATAAGAACTCGATGCTGCATATGCTTGATAGGCTTATTCTCGTGCATGGTGGCAAGATTGTTATAGATGGGCCGAGAGATGAGGTTCTTAAGGCGCTTGATTCCGGTCAGGTGCAGGTTCAGAAAGGATAGCCGGATATATGTCTTATGAAGATGACATATTAAAAGAACTGGAGGCTTCGGCATCGCGTACACCAGCCAAGCCGATATTTTTGTTTTTATATGCGCTTATGTCTTTGATTGTTGCGTTTTTTGTCTGGGCTGCGGTTGCAGAAATAGAGGAATTGACGCGCGGGCAGGGGCAAGTCGTGCCGTCGCAAAATATCCAGATTGTGCAAAGCCTTGAGGGCGGGATATTGCAAGAGCTTTTGGTGGCCAAAGGAGATTTGGTCAAAAAGGGGCAGGTTTTGATGCGGCTTTCTGATGTGCTATTTTCTTCCGAAGAGCGCGGCACGGAAGCTAACTTCATGGCCTTGAGTGCCAAAAAAGCCAGATTGATGGCTGAGGCCAACGGTCAGGATTTTGTACTTGATGGGAAGATTAAACAGGAATTGCCGCATGTTGCCAAGAATGAGCGCGCTTTGTATGACTCTCGGCAAAAGGAATTAGAAGCCGCTTATGCTATTCAGGATGATAAAATCAGGAAAGCTACTGCGGATTTAAAAGAAGTTGAAGCCGAAATTAACCGCATCTATCAAAGCCGGAAATTGTTAAACGAAGAGATATCTGTCACCAAGCAATTAGTGGCCAAGCGCGCTGTGCCTAAGTTGGAATTGACCAAGTTGGAGCGGGAGCAGGCTGACTTAAGTGGGCAGATTAATGCGCGCTCTCAGGAGAAAAAGGGGCTGGAGGCTGAATTAAGTGTTGCTGAACAGGAGCGCGCGGCCCAGTTTGATAAGTTCAAATCACAAGCCTTGGAAGAACTTAATGAGGTCGAGGCTCAGCTTGCCTCGATTAAAGAAAATTTGCGTGCTATTGGTGATCGTGTGGACCGCACGGAAATACGCGCGCCAGTTAATGGTATCGTGAATGAGATCATGATTAATACGCTGGGCGGGGTTGTTGAGCCTGCTATGAAGTTGATCGAGATTGTGCCTGCTGATGAGTCCCTGAAAATTATTGCTAATGTAAAGCCGGATGATATTGCTTTTCTGCGGCCTAATCAAAAGGTCAAGGTCAAGATTACGGCTTATGACCCGACGAAATACGGGTCTTTGGATGGTGTTTTAACGCGTTTGGCGGCTAATAGCAGCAAGGATAATGATGGGAATATCCTATTCGAGGTCGAGGTAAAAACCGATAAGAACTTTTTGGGCAGTGAAGAGCATCCTTTGCCGATTACTGCGGGGATGGTGGCAAATGTCGAGATTATCACTGGTAAGAGAACTATCCTTCATTACCTTATGAAACCGATTTTACGGGGCTTTGATAATGCCTTGAGGGAAAGATAAAAGGGAAGCGAGATAGATTTATGATAAAATTTAAATCTGTCGATATTGACCGCGGGTCAGTTTTTCATTTTCTTTTTCTTTTGCTCATTTTAGTGGTCGCTGCGCATTATAGCTCGTCCAGCCAGTCATGGCGTTTGCAATTCCAGCACTTTGTTTTTGATACATTCAATAAAATACACCCCAGAGAGCGAGGGAATAGTGTTGTTATAGTCGATATTGATGAACAGGCCTTGGCTAAGTACGGTCAATGGCCGTGGTCGCGGGATGTGCTCTCTGAACTGACATTGCGCTTAACTGAAATGGGTGCGAAGTCTATTGTTTATGACGGAGTTTTTGCTGAAAAAGATCGGACCTCGCCGAAGAATTTTCTGGATTATTTAAAAGAGCAGGAGAATCTGGATGTGCAAAGTGTGTTTTCTGGAAAGGATATACCAGATTTTGATGAGCAATTTGCGAGGGCTATTAAGGATTCTGGCGTTGTTGTAACAGGGTTCACCTATGGAGAAAAGGCAAGAGTAAATCATAAGCCTCTAGATAAAAAAAGGCTTCAGATCCGCTCTGATGTTAAAAAGATATTTTTGGAAGATGCGCCGTCTTTTGTTGCGGCAGCGGTGAATTTACCGATTTTTTCAAAAGCAGCCGCAGGCAATGGCAGCTTTATGGCGCGTCCTGATTTTGACGGGGTGCTTCGTCGGACAGGTATGGTATTTTCAGATGGTGAAAGCCTGTACCCTTCACTTAATCTGGAAGCCTTAAGGGTCGCAGTGGTAGGCCGTAAAGGCTATATTAAGCTGGCCAATACGCCTTTGGAGAAGAAAAAGGAAATTGATACAAATTACCGGATTGTCGTAGGTGATTATATTATTCCTGTTGAGAGTGATGGCAAGGTTTATGTCTATTATCGCCATTTCTGTAATGAACAAGATGTGCAAAGAGGCAAAAATAATTGCCTCGTAACAGATTATGTTTCAGCGCTTTATGCTATGGATGCCGATAAAAAAAATGAGATTGCATCTTTAATCAAGGATAAGGTTGTTTTAATAGGTTCGAGTTCAGAAGGGCTCAAGGATTTGAGGAATACGGCAATTAATCCTCATCGCCCCGGAGTGGAGGTCCATGCGAATGTGGTGGAGCAAATTTTGCAAGGGAAGTATTTGCAAAGGCCTGGTATCTTGCAAGATTATGAGACCTCTTTTATCTTTTTTGGAGGATTATTCTTTATTCTTTTTGCTCCATTTATCGGTGTGATTGTGTCTTTGTTGCTGTGTGTGACTTTGATTTTTGCAGCAGTTTTCGGGGCATTTATGGCTTATGTGGATTACGGGCTTTTGATTGATCCAGTTTATCCGTCTTTGTCGGTTTTATGCATCTTTATTGTCTCGACTATTTTGTCCTACATCAGGGCAGAAAGCCGGAGAAAGCATATCCGTAACGCATTCGGGATGTATGTCGCGCGCGGGGTTATGCGGGATCTGGAGAAAAACCCTGATAAGCTTAAGCTCGGTGGGGAAAGTCGTGATCTTACAGTAATGTTTACGGATATTCGAAAATTCACTTCCATTTCCGAAGGGATGAGCCCTGAAGAGCTTATTCACTTGATGAATGAGTTTTTAACCGAGATGACCGATATTGTTATGATCCATGAAGGCACAGTCGATAAATATATTGGTGATGCGATGATGGCATTTTGGAATGCGCCGGGCGATGTTGAATATCACGAGCGCAAGGCCTGCGAAGCAGCGCTGTTAATGCAAGGTGCGCTTGATGTTATCAATGAAAAGATTATCAAGAATGCAGATGAGAAAGAGCCTATTTTGCTGAAAGCAGGTATTGGTATTAATACTGGTTCTTGCGCCGTAGGGAATATGGGATCACGTCAGCGTTTTGCTTATTCAGCGCTTGGAGATGCTGTGAATTTATCTTCTAGGTTGGAAGGTTTAACCAAAGCTTATAAAGTGGGAATCCTGATTGGAGAAGAAACGTATCAATCAGTGCTTGATTTTGCTGTTCTTGATGTTGATTTGGTGCGTGTGGTTGGACGGTCAGAGCCTGTCAAGATTTATGCTTTGTTAGGGAATGAAGAAGAAGCTGAAAAATCTGAATTTCAAACTTTGAAAAATGCGCATGATGATTTTATGGCACTCTATCGTAATGCGGAGTTTAAAAAGGCTTTGAAGCTCCTAGATCAGGATGTTTTTCAGAGTTATAATCTATCTGGACTTTATGCTGTTTATAAGGGACGCATTCAGGACTTTATCGATAATGGTACACCTGAAAACTGGAATGGTGTTTATTTTGCTCGAGGGAAATAGTCATAGGGAAAAATATTCCCCTATGACTTTAATGATAAGATTATCCGTAAAAGATATCGGCAGCTAAGAATGCAAAGAAAAATCCGATCAGGTATATTACAATCGAGAAGATTAGAATGACCCAACTGAATTTTCTGAGACGGGAGCATGCCTTGGCCTTGAGTGGATCAGCTGGACATGGTGCATAACGGGCACGCCATTGCAGAAATGTGGCGGCTGCCAGCATAATGCCAGCTCCGGCAAAGACATAGGCTTTGTAATCGGATATTGCTGTGATCCAAGGGAATGTTCCAACAAATCCGGCCAAAGCCGCGCCCATGCCAAGTGTAACCAATAAAGCTGGCAGGGCGCAGCATAAAAGTGTGCCCATACTCGCAAAAAGGCTCAAGGTCGGCAAAATTGTTTGCCGCCACAGCGATTGTTCAATGTCACTCGGCATAGCGCACCTCTTCTACGTTGTAGCCGGAGTCAGTGATCAGCTTTTTAATGGTTTCTTCTTCCATTGTTTGACCATCTTTTAGATCGATCGTCACGATTTTTTTATCCAGATCAACGTTGATAGCGTTGACTTCGTCCCGTTTGCCGAAGACCTTTTCCAGCGCGCGGGCGCAAAAGTCACAGACTAGGCCGTTGACAGACACAAAAACATCACCGGTGATATCCTTTATAGGGTTATCCGAGGCAAAAGATTGCGGTGTTGAGATCAGTAAAATAGCTAATGTCGTTAAAATAAGTTTTTTCATGGGATTTCTCCTTAAGGATTTGAATTAATATCTAAAAATATAGTTGAACAGGACTTCGCCGCGAGTGTTCATACCTGCTTCGAACAGATGCACATCCTTGAAAAGTCTAACCATAGGGGTAACTGTATAATGATCTTCACTCTCTGGTGAGTGCTCGATTTGAAGCATCAGCCAAGTGTGTAGATCGCCGTAATTCCCGATATAGGGCGCGACACCGACACGGGCAGATTGTGTATAGAAGTCATCAATCCCATCGGCATAGGTATAGCGGTTTTCGTAAGATGCAAAAAAGCGCCTGTCTTCCCAGTCCAAAGCGATTCCGGTAAACCCCGCAGGTGCGGTTTCATCATCCGAAGCACCAGAGGTGCTATGTGCTGCGCCTATGCCAGATTTGAGATAAAAATTGGCTTGAGAGTCTTTTTTGTTCCAGCGCTTTAGTAGATTATTCATCTGAATAGCATGGAGGTTTAAAGCTTTATCTCGCCAGTGTTCGAACTTGTAGCCCAAAGACATTTTAGCTGTTGGTGAGTAGTGAATATGGGCAGAGTTTTTATCGCCATCATTCATTAGCATTAGCGTCCATCCTCCCGGATAAGAGACCGGACGAGCATGAACTGTTGGGATGCATAGCCCCATTCCAAGAAGGGCAAAAAGTAAATACTTCATAAGTGTTATCTCCTGATAAAGTCATTTCCATTTATCTTGTGACATCGTTGCCTCACTCCTCACGTAGGTTTCTACGCTACGTCGTTTGCGCCTTGTCACAAAATAAAGCAAAACGACTTTGAGTGATTTTAAAAGTGGGCTAGGAAAGAACTTTAGGAGGGCGTCTTGGTGGTGTGATAGATGTTGTTGTTACGCTATCATTGAACATAATGATTTTATCATGTGCCGTGGCAGGGGCTTGGAGTGTTATACTCTCAGTTAAGATCGGCATGTGTGAAACTGAAACATGAAAACAAAGGCAAAGCCCCTTGCAATGCTTATTTGTTGGAGATTTATCCTGCGTATCGTGGCAGGGCATATCAGATGTTGCCATTTGCGTTTTCGGGCTTTCAGGCAAATTCATGCACGGTTTTGCCCAAGCCGCCACAGTTAAGGTGTTGGCAAAAAAAGCGATAGCAATGAAGATCATTAAAAAATATCTCATTGCTCTATTATAAACGTATTTGTTTGGGAAATAAAGTTTTAGGCGCGTTTTTCGATGCGGTTATGAATAAGCTCAATAATGTCTTTTTCACTCATGGGTTTTGCAAAAAAGAATCCTTGCACAGAATCACAATCCATTTCTTTCAGAAGATCTGCTTCTTCCTGACATTCAACACCTTCTGCAATAATATGTTTATTCAGGTTCTTACCCAGATAAACAATTGATTTTACCAAAGCTAGAGAATCTTCGTTTTTATGCATATCTTGAATAAAGGTGCGGTCGATTTTTAGAATATCGATCGGGAAGTATTGCAGATAGCTTAGGGAAGAGTAGCCTGTTCCGAAATCATCAATAGAGATTTGCATACCGGCCTTTTTACACATATTTAAAGTGTCTTTTGCGTTTTCCGGTTGTTGCATCAAAAGGCGTTCTGTTATCTCAAGGTGAAGTTGTTGGGCTTGAACATCTGTTTCACTTAGCGTGTTATAAACATTTTCGACAAAGTCTTCCGATGAAAAGTCATCGCTTGAAAAGTTTACGCTCATGTGAAGGTGTGAGTCATAACCTGTAGCACCTTCTATGCGTTTCAAAGCCATACAGGCTTCTTTTAAGGCCCATTTGCTGGCCTCGATCATCAAATCGCTTTGTTCAATGACAGGAATAAATAAACCTGGTGAAATAAAGCCTTTTTCAGGGTGAAACCAACGCATCAAGGCTTCGAATCCAGATACTTCATTAGTTTTCAAGTCTATAATAGGTTGGTAATGCAAACAAATTTCACCGTTCTTAAGAGCTTCTTTGAATTCACTTGCCAGACGTATTGTGTTAATGGCTTCACTTTCTTCGGAATAGCCTAACTCGACCAACTCAGCAGGGGGCCATAAGCTTTTTTCATTCTGGATATTGGCACGTGTGACCATATCCCGGTAGCGTGTGATAATGACTTTTGATGCCATGCGTATAACAGGATCAGCTTTTTCAAGGCGTTTTGCAAAGTCTTCTTTTGTGATTTCTAGCAGGCTGCAATCTTCAAGGGCTATAATTGTTGCGGTTCTCGGGGCGTTGTCAATAATTGACATTTCACCAATCATGGCGCCGCTACCACGGGTGCCGACATTCAGAATAGACCCGTCAGCTTGCTCAATGGTGATCTCAACCTTGCCGTTTTCAATAATATAGGCGCAATCGCCTTGCTCGCCTTGCGCGATTATGGTTTCTCCAGCCTTGAATTTCTTTTGTATTTCCACGGTTTCCCCTTTTCACACACGTCCACATTACTTTGATATAGTAAATTCCTTATGTTTTGGTTAACAAGGAATATATTTTTTAAGGGAATGCTTGACAAAACATATCTGAAATAGGTATGTTCCCGCACGCTCTTAAAGGCACTTTATGCAGGAAAAAGACAATGAAAGTTTCAAATTCGCTGAAAACATTGAAAAAACGTGACCGTAACTGCCGTGTGATTCGTCGCAAAGGCCGCGTTTATGTGATTAATAAAACAAACCCGCGCTTCAAAGCTCGTCAGGGTTAGGGTTAATCTCACGTTTGTTTTTTAAGGGAACGCCTAAATTATATTTGCGTTCCTTTTTCACTATGTGTGTTTACTATAAAGTTGTTGAAAGCCTATTCTTTCTGTGCATAGTTTTGCTGTATTCCTTTTCGCTATTTGCTATAGTAGATTATTCGCGTATCACTTGAGTATTCATAAAATTTAACCTCTGAAGGCGAGTTTATAATATATGTTTTCCAAGCTTTTTGGTTTCATGTCCGCCGATATGGCAATTGATCTGGGGACTGCGAATACACTTGTTTATGTGAAGGATCAAGGCATTGTTCTGAATGAGCCTTCTGTTGTTGCGATTTCCGATATTGGCGGAAAGAAACAGACTGTTGCGGTTGGTAACGAGGCTAAGCAAATGTTGGGTCGGACACCAGGCAGCATTATAGCTACGCGCCCGCTTCGCGATGGTGTGATTGCAGATTTCGAAGTAACAGAAGCGATGATCAAACACTTTATTCGAAAAGTGCATAATCGCAGGTCTTTCGTTTCTCCAAAAATGATTATTTGTGTGCCGTCGGGTTCTACGGCTGTGGAACGCCGTGCAATTCAAGAATCAGCAGAAAGTGCAGGGGCTAGCGAAGTTGGCTTGATAGAGGAGCCAATGGCTGCGGCGATAGGTGCAGGCTTGCCTGTGACCGAAGCGACTGGCTCCATGGTTGTTGATATTGGTGGTGGTACTACTGAAGTTGCCGTGATTTCCCTAGGCGGTATTGTCTATGCACGCTCTGTTCGTGTTGGCGGCGATAAGATGGATGAGGCGATTATCGCTTATATTCGCCGCGTTCATAATTTGTTGGTTGGTGAAAGTACCGCTGAACGTATTAAGAAAGAGATTGGTTCTGCGTGCATACCGGGGGATGGTGAAGGGCGCACCATGGAAATACGTGGGCGTGATTTGATGAATGGTGTGCCAAAGGAAATTGTTATTACCGAGCGTCAAGTTGCCGAAGCTTTGGCTGAGCCGGTTGGGCAGATTGTCGAAGGTGTTAAAGTTGCACTTGAACATACGGCTCCTGAGTTGGCAGCTGATATTGTTGATCGTGGAATTGTCCTGACCGGTGGTGGCGCATTGCTTAGTAATCTGGACTTCGTTTTGCGTCATGCAACAGGTTTGGCCGTTACTTTGGCAGATGATCCGTTATCGTGTGTGGCTTTGGGAACAGGGTGTGCTCTGGAAGCAGGTAAGTCCTTGCGCCATGTGTTAATTGGCACATATTAATAATTATAAAATAGTAATGGCAGGAATGTGTTAGGAAGTGGACGTTCAGCAAATCCGCTAGGGAAAATTGCATTGTTCGGGGATGGCTCTGGCTCCGGAAGTTCCTATATTTTTCTTTTTCTTTCTTTTTTGATGATGATTATATCGGCCTTTCGGCCTCAGGTTTTTGAGGTTGTGCGTATGACGGCATCGGATAATATTTCTCCTGTTTTGCTTTTCGTGAATAAACCAATTCATAGCATTGTTACATTTGTTACCGAAACAACGACGATTGCCCAGATACAGGCGACGAATGATCGTTTAGAGCAAGAAAACCAGAAGCTTCGCCAATGGTATCAGGTTGCACTTATGCTGGAATCTGAAAATGCCTCTTTGAGAGAACTGTTGAATATCAAGCTGGATCCTAAATATGAATATGTTACGACGCGCGTTCTATCCGATTCAGGAAATACCTATGCTAAAAGTCTTTTGATTACAAGTGGGGCAGATGACGGTATTGGTAAGGGACAAGCCGCTATTTCCGGTGAAGGATTAGTTGGGCGCATTATCGAAGTTGGTCATCATACGGCGCGGATATTGCTGGTGACTGATATTAATTCGCGCGTTCCGGTCATGGTGGAAAAAACCACACAGCATGCGATTATGGCAGGGCGTAATAATAATAATCCTCAGCTTATTCATCTGCCTGAGGATAGTGAAATCGAGGATGGATCAAGGATCATCACGTCGGGCTATGGCAGCGTTTATCCATATGGTTTGCCTGTGGGGGTTGTGTTTACGGATAATCTTGGCAATAAGCGTGTGCAACTATATGCGGATGTATCAAGGCTTCTTTTCGTTCGTGTGGTAAATTCTGGTGAAAATCACAGTATAGACGTGCCATAGGTTATTCATATACGGCATGATTTTTGCTAGTCTGGGCTATTCTAGAATTTTTGACCATATGATAAATTAAGCAGGGCAAACCATGTCGTTATCGGCAGAGAAGATTGAAAGTTTTTTGAGGTTTTGTGTCCCTTATTTGGTGATATTGCTTTTATTTGTTCTGAATATGGCTTCGCTTTCCTCATCTGTTACAGGGGCTTTTGAAATACCGTTTCTTTTAAGTGCTGTTTATTATTGGTCTGTTTACAGGCCAACGCTTATTCCTGTCTGGTTTGTCTTTGTTCTTGGTGTTGTTTTGGATCTTATGTCAGGCATGCCAGTGGGGATGAGTTCCTTCGTCTTGATTTTTGTGCGTTTGATTGTGACAGATCAGAGGCTTTTTTTAGCTAGTCAATCTTTTCCTGCGGTATGGATTGGTTTTGTTTTTGTTTGTGTGATTGCCAATGCATTTCAATGGTTGTTTTTTGGTTTGATAGAGGGACAGTGGACGGGACCTTTGCCGGTCTTGGCAGTAATTGGTCTGGGGAGCTGTATCTATCCTTTTCTCTCAGCTGTTTTATATCTCTCTCATAAGGTCTTGCCCGGACTTTCCGATCATTATGGTGTGGTAAAGTGATATGGCCTTTCGGGAAGAAGAACATGCACATAATTTTTCACGACGTGCTTTTGTAATCGGTTTTTTACAGTTTTTAGGCTTGGGGATTTTGGCATCTCGTTTAGCATGGTTGCAAGTCTCGCAAGGGCATAAGTATAAAACGCTATCGGATAAAAACAGAATTAATATGCGCATGATTGCGCCATTGCGCGGTGAGATTTTGGATCGTTTTGGTGTACCTTTGGCGGTTAATGTACAAAATTACAGGGCGCTGATTGTCCCGGAGCAAACCGAAGATTTAAAAGAATCTCTACAGAAATTGCGTGAATTTATTCCCGTGACCGAGGAAACCATAGATCGCATTTTAAAAGAGTCAAAGAAAACTGCCAAGTTTATTCCTTTGCGCGTGCGTGAAGATTTAACATGGGAAGAGGTTGCTAAAATCGAGGTGCATTTGCCTGATTTACCAGGGTTGATGATTGATGTAGGGGAGACCAGAAATTATCCTTATGTTGAATCTACAGCTCATATTATTGGTTATGTGCGCTCGGTTTCCCAAGAAGAATTGACAGGTGATCCTTTATTGACTTTGCCGGGCTTTAAAATCGGCAAGACAGGCATTGAAAAAGTCTATGATCTTGAGATGCGCGGGCGTGCTGGAGCGATGGAAGAAGAAGTGAATGTTCACGGGCGGGCAGTTCGGGAACTCAGTAAAAAGCCAATGCAGTCTGGGACGCGCGTGGCATTGTCCATTGATGGTGAGTTGCAGCGTTTTGTGCAAGAGGCACTTTCGGAACATAAAAGCGCTTCAGCGGTGGTTTTGGATGCTCATAGCGGTGCAGTTTATGCTATGGCCTCTCATCCGTCCTTTGATCCAAATATGTTTGTCAGTGGTATCCCCAAGGATGTCTGGCAGGCGATGAATAATGACCCGACATTACCGCAGACGAATAAAGCTCTGGCGGGGCAATATCCACCGGGATCAACTTTCAAAATGATTACGGCGCTTGCCGGATTAGAGGCAGGCACTATAAATAGAAACACATCCGTTAAATGCCTTGGGGTTTATAAGCTAGGGCGAGATAAGTTTCACTGCTGGAAACGTTATGGTCATGGGCGCATGGATATTATTTCTGCGATCCAGCAAAGTTGCGATACATATTTTTACGAGATGGCCGTTGAAACAGGCATAGATCGTATAGCCGAAATGGCAGAGCGTTTCGGGCTTGGCAAGACGCTTGGTTTTGAAATCGAAGAGGAAAAGCCGGGGCTTATTCCAGATCAGGCTTGGAAGAGAAAGCGTTTTGGTAATAAATGGCAACCGGGGGAGACTGTTGTTGCCAGTATCGGGCAGGGCTATATTTTGACAACGCCCTTGCAGCTTGCGGTTATGACGGCGCGGCTTGTGAATGGTGGGTATGCGGTTAAGCCGTGGATTACCGGCTATGTCGGGGATCAATTTAAAGGCGCTGAGCAGTGGCCCAAGATTAAGGTGTCAGATGCACATCTGGCGATGGTGAAAAAAGGCATGGGGGCTGTGGTGAATACGCCAAAGGGCACGGCATATGCTTCTCAGATTATAGACGAGAATTTGGGCGCTATGGCTGGAAAAACAGGTACAGCACAGGTTCGCCGTATTACGGCCGAGCAGCGTCGTTTGGGTGTTAAAAATGAGGAATTACCTTGGGAGCAGCGCCACCATGCGCTTTTTGTGGGGTATGCTCCAGTAGATGATCCACGCTATGTGTGTTCTGTGGTGGTCGAGCACGGGGTTGGCGGATCTTCTGCAGCTGCGCCTTTGGCAAAAAAAATACTGGAGCAGGTTCAGATCAGAGACCCTGCAGCAACCGATATTTATTCTTTTGATAAGGATAAAACGACGCAAGATGAGAGTGTTAAACGAGACATGATTGGACCGTTTTTACCCTCTAGGGAGATAGGGGGATAATATGTCACAGATGTTTTTACATTCCGATCAATCGATAGTGCGCAAGCTTTTTGCGCTGAATTGGGGATTGGTATTTTTAATTATTGCAGTAACCTCGATTGGCTTGATTTCTCTTTATTCTGCTGCGGGTGGTAACTTTGATCCTTGGGCATCTCGTCAATTCACCAGATTTTGTCTGGGATGCTTTGTGATGATTATTGTGGCCCTTATTGATATTAAATGGTGGTATAAGCTGACATGGTTGATTTATTTTGGTGGGCTAGGTTTATTGGTTTTTGTTGAGCTAAAAGGTCATGTAGGAATGGGGGCGCAGCGTTGGATCGATCTTGGCTTTATAAAGCTTCAGCCCTCGGAGTTGATGAAAATTGCCGTTGTGATGGCTTTGGCACGGCATTTTCATGGGGCAAGCCTTGGGCAGGTTAAACGCATAACATTTTTAATTATTCCGGCAATCATTATTCTAGCGCCTGTTGCATTGGTGCTCTTACAGCCTGACTTAGGTACGTCTTTGATGATTCTGATGGCTGGCGCTGGTATCATCTTTATGGCTGGCGCGCCTATCTGGTTGTTCGTCAGTGGTATAGTTGGTACGGCTATTTGCATTCCGATTGCTTATCAGTTCTTACATGAATATCAAAAAAAACGAGTGATGACGTTTCTTGATCCCGAAAGTGATCCCTTGGGGGCGGGTTATCACATTACCCAATCCAAAATTGCCCTTGGCTCTGGTGGTGTGGAAGGGAAAGGCTTTTTGCAAGGCACGCAAAGCCGTTTAAATTTCCTGCCCGAAAAACAGACAGATTTTATTTTTACCCTCTGGGCAGAAGAATGGGGATTATTCGGCGGTTTGGTTTTGTTAGGGCTTTTTGCCTTGATCTTCGGGTATTGTTTCTGGATTGCGTTTCGCTGTAAGCATAATTTCGGAAGATATTTAGCACTTGGTCTTAGTCTGAATTTCTCGCTATATGTCTTTATCAATATATCAATGGTGATGGGACTTATTCCGGTTGTTGGTGCACCGTTACCGCTTGTTTCTTATGGAGGAACTTCGATGCTGGCGGCGCTTGCCGGATTTGGCCTGATTATGTGTTGCAGTATTCATAGGCATAGTAAGGTAACGCGGTAAAATCTACAGGGTGAATTTTGTGGTTACCGTTTTTTCTTTTGGATGTTTCGTTCAATGGCCTGGATCATAAGTCCCGCGATATCTTTTTCGGTAATATCTTCTATGCCTTCTAGGCCAGGTGATGAATTGATTTCAAGTACTTTGGGGCCGCCTTTTGAGCGGATAATATCTACTCCTGCGACTACTAAGCCCATTGCTTTGGCGGCGCTAATTGCGACTTTGCGTTCTTTGGCTGTAATGCGTACTGTGCTGGCTGTTCCACCTAGATGGAGGTTGGCGCGGAATTCGCCGGCTGCTGCTTTGCGTTGAATTGCACCAACGACTTTACCATCAATGACGAAACATCTTATATCTTCACCGTTGGCTTCTTTGATGAATTCTTGTACTAGAATGTTTGCATTAAGAGATTTGAAAGCATTAATGACACTTTCTGCTGCTTTATTGGTTTCAGCCAGAACTACGCCGCGTCCTTGTGTTCCTTCTAGAAGTTTTACAACTAAAGGTGCGCCATTAACCATTTTTATTATTTCTTTTGTGTCTACTGGTGAATTCGCAAAACCAGTTGTTGGCATTGGGATTTTCTTGTTTGATAATTCCTGAAGTGAACGTAGCTTGTCACGTGATCTGGCAATTGCTAAAGAGCTATTTAGGCAATAAGCCCCGATTGATGAGAATTGACGTGTAATAGCGCAGCCATAAAATGTCATTTTTGGTTTAATCCGGGGGATGACTGCATCTACATCTTCAAGTAATTCTCCACCTCGATAATGTACCTCAGGATTGGCAGAGCTGATATTCATATAACATTGGCTTATGTTTACAAAGCGCATTTCATGGCCACGTTCTTCGCCAGCTTCCATAAGGCGTTTATTTGAATATAAGTCTGGATTACTTGCCAGTAATAATATCTTAAGGCCATTATTGCTAGCGGGGACAATATTATAATGCTTTATGATTTCTTCTTCTTCAATATTCCCGAGGCAAAAAGAAGCATCTGGATCAATAAGCGTACGTCCGGCCATAGCTTCACGCCCGATCAGCATACGATACCCCATAGAATCACGGTTGGTGAGGGTAATTTCGATATTCCAGCTTTCATCACCCATAACAATAGGTGTTCGGATCACAAGGCGTTGTTCTTTGTCTCCGCTCGAACTCTTTACAGATCTTTTATCTACGATAAGACCACGGCAGCTTTGAATGATTTTGCGGTTACCTTGGACAGGGTGGATATCAAAATGTGCGTATTTTTTTCCATCTTTTTCAAAAGTATTAATATTGAATGCGTGCAGTGATGAGGTTTTTGCACCGGAATCAATCCGAGCTTTAATCGTCGGCAATCCTAGCTCGGGCAAGCTACACCATTCTTCTTTTCCAATAACTACTTTTTTCATCTAGTTTTAAAATATCAAGCCGCGGCACTGATGCCTTTATCTTGCATCAGAGTCTGGAGTTCTCCGGACTCGTACATTTCACGGACTATATCGCAGCCGCCGACAAATTCGCCTTTAACGTAGAGTTGAGGGATGGTTGGCCATTGTGTGAAATCTTTGATGCCTTCACGAAGTTCATTATCTTCCAAAACATTGATGTCCTTATATTCAACGCCTAATGTAGATAGAACCTGTACGACTAGCGCCGAGAAGCCGCATTGTGGAAAGGCCGCTGTGCCTTTCATGAATAAGACGATGTCATTATTACTGATGTCTTCGCGGATGCGGTCAAAAAGTACGTTTTCCATGATTATCTCTCAATCTGTTTTATTTCTTTTCGGGTACAGAAGTCTGCAGGGCCAGAGCATGAAGCTCTCCACCCATTTTTCCCTCTAGTGCCTGATATACCATTTGGTGTTGTTGTACACGGCTTTTGCCTTCAAAGGCAGGTGAGGAAACATAAGCGGCGTAATGATCTCCATCACCGCGTAAATCTTCGATCTTCACGGTGGCATCAGGAACGCCATCGAGAATCAATTTTTCAAGTGTGCCAGCGTCAATTGCCATTTTTGTTTGTCCTTATTTTTGCTCGCTTTCAATTTGCTTTTTGGCTTCGGCAAGCAGATTGATTAATTCGGCTTCCATAGCATGGTCTGTGATTTCAACGCCCTTATCATCAAAATCTTTGCGGACTTTGCGTAAAATGTCGTTAAAGCCGGGCTCATCAAGGTTCGCAGTAACAACGTCGCCAGCATAAGTTTGGGCATCAGGGCCACTCAGACCTAGTTTTTCAGCTGCCCAGAGACCATAAAGCTTCGAAAGGCGGGCTTCTACATTGAAACTAACTTTTTCATCATAGGCAAACTTTTTTTCAAAAGCTTGTTCTCTATCATCAAATCCTGACATTCTGAGTGCTCCTTAAGTGTCAATAAAAACTCATATTCTGATTTCTAGCATTGGACTCTTTGTAAATCCATTGTTATATAGCAGGTATATCGATTTTTTGAGGTAAATCTATGGCTAGACGCAAAAAAATTTATGAAGGTAAAGCAAAAATTCTATATGAGGGCCCAGATCCAAACACTGTAATTCAGTATTTCAAGGATGATGCGACGGCTTTTAACGGTGTAAAGCATGATATTATTGCTGGTAAAGGCGTTTTGAATAACCGGATTTCTGCGCATTTGATGACAAAGCTTGAAGGAATAGGGATTCCAACACATTTTATCCGCTCTATTAATATGCGAGAGCAATTAGTGCGCTCGGTCGAGATTATTCCGATTGAGGTCGTTGTCCGTAATGTGGCTGCAGGATCACTCTGTAAGCGTTTGGGGTTGAAAGAAGGAGAATTGCTCTTCAAGCCTCTGGTAGAATATTACTACAAAAAGGATGAGCTGGGCGATCCTTTGGTTGGTGAAGACCATATTGTTACTTTTGGTTGGGCTGATCCGTATGAGCTAGAAGCTATTGAGACTATGGCTTGGCGCGTGAATGATTACCTGAGTGGTTTGTTTTCGGGTATCGGTTTGACTCTTGTGGACTTTAAATTGGAATTTGGAAGAATCTGGGGTGAGTATGGAGAGCTATATCTGGTTCTTGCCGATGAAATATCTCCTGATAATTGCCGCTTATGGGATAGCAAGACTAAAGAAAAACTGGATAAAGACCGTTTTCGTCAGGACTTAGGTGATCTGGTTGAGGGATATCAGTTTATTGCTGAGCGTTTGGGCTTGATTCCTGAAGGAGGCATTCTTAAAGGCGGCGATCTGAATGAGAAAGTTTTACAGTCTTTGGATCAGATCGAAAATGAATTGGCTGAAAAGCGTAAGCTAAAAGGAATTACACAGCCTAAAATTAGAAAATAAGTGTTTAATTTAAAAATACTCATTTTTTGAAATGATATTTTAGGCCGTTAAAGTAGTTCTTAGCCCTGTTTTTTCTATAGTTTTCAGAAGCTCCGAAGGTGTAAAAGGTTTTTTTAGTGAGGCGTTTGCTCCAACGGTCTCTGCCAGAGTTAGGAAACTAGTGTGTCCGGCTTGTCCTTCGGCAGTCATGGCAATAATTTTTATATTAGGGGCAAGTTCAATAACCATATCTATTAGTTCAATACCTTCAATTTTAGGCATTATTATATCTGTAACAAGTAAGTCATAATGCTTGTTTTTGATTTTATTTAATGCTTCCAATCCATCTTTAGCGCAGTCAACTTCACAACCATTATTCTCCAAAACCATTTGGAGCATATTTAAAGTTAACGGAAGATCGTCTGCAATTAATACCCTAATATCACCCTCATAATCAATCTTTGGTTGTTTATCATTGTAAATGAAAAAACTATAAATGTTTATTAATGAGGGATGTATACTTTAGGATGCAAATTGCTCTTGGAAGATACGTTCTTCCAGATGATAATCTTCATCAAAGAGTAACGTACGAGAGACATTCAGGTCTTCCTTGATGTTCACCGAGGTGACATCCCGAATTTCTGTGAAATCAGCAGAGACACTGACGGGGCGTTCATTTGGTCTAATTATATCAAAACGGATGGATGATTTACTGTGGATCAGAGCTCCAGGCCATCTTCGTGGGCGGAATGCGCTGATCGGGGTAACGGGCAGAACATTTGCTCCTAATGGCACGATCGGGCCACCTGCGGAAGAATTATAGGCAGTGCTGCCTAATGGTGTGGAGACCATAATCCCGTCGCAAACCAGCATTGGAATACGAATTTCATCATTGATGAAGAGCATGAGTTTTGCAGCATTATGTGTTTCTCGAAGGAGTGATACTTCATTAAAGGCAAGCTCCGAGAATTCTTTTCCGTGTTTGTCTTGTGCAATCATACGTAGAGGATGGATTTCGTATTTTGTGGCCTTTTCAATGCGCTCGATAAGGCATTTTTTTCGATATTCATTCATTAAAAATCCAAAAGTGCCCAAATTCAGGCCATAAATCGGAATATCGACATCTATATATTTATGAAGGGCGCGCAGCATTGTACCATCACCGCCAAGCACAACGAGGATATCAGCATCTTTGGCTGCTAGGTCGCCATATTCAGATGTCAGGAAATCAAGGGCTTCACGGGCTCTGGGTTTTTCCGAGGCAAAAAAGCAAATCTTCATAAAAATATTCCGTTCTGATCTATGTCATTTCCCAGTTTAACGGATCGTGCAGGAATTTTTCAACTGATTCAAGCGTTTCAGGATCAAAACTTTGTTTTTCTTTGGTAACTTCCAACACATCCCACCATGTGCAAAGTGCATGAAGGCTGACACCCATGTCTTTCATATTCTTGAGACTGGATTCGAAAATACCGTAATGAAAGACCACAAAAGCATGTTCTACGGTTGCGCCTGCTTTGCGCAGGGCATCAATAAAGATTTTTTTGCTGCCGCCATCGGTTTGTAAATCCTCGATCAAGACAGTATTCGTGCTTTTGCCTTTTTCATTTTTTTCCGGCAATACGCCTTCGATTTGTGCCATGCGGCCATAGCCTTTGGGTTCTTTGCGCACATAAACCATGGGCTTGTTCAAGCGATCCGCGATAAAGGCGCTATATGGGATTCCGGCGGTTTCACCACCTGCTAGCGTATCAATATTATGAAGTCCGATACGTGAGGTTAGTAATTGAGCAGCAAAATCCATCAGTATTTCACGTTCTTTTGCAAATGAAATCAATCGACGGCAATCAACATACACTGGGCTCTTGCGTCCTGATTTTAGAGTAAATGGCTCGCGCGCGTTAAACAGAATACTTTCTGTCTCAACCAGAATCTCGGCCGTTGTCTTTGAAATATGTTTTAAATCACTGGCTGATAAATCAGAAGGTAATTGTGTGCTTTGTATGATTAGGCTCTGAAAATCATGCAGGGATGTGTCTGTTACGCTTAAAACTTTTGACAGGCTTTCTGTAGAGGGCCAACGCGGTTTTCCATCAGGGCTGAAGCGTTTGCTTTTATTGAAGGATGTGGGGTCAAGACCAGCTTGTTTGGCAAGGCCCGATGCGGAGTATCCCTTTGATTTTGCAAGGTTATCCAAGCCTGACCAGATTTGTTCGTGTGTAAACATGGTATATTGAATGATGTCCTTAAATTGTAGGGTAAAACGTTCCTAGGACATTAATCCCATTTATGCAGGGTAAGGTAAACAGGAAACTTTTCCTATTTTTTTCTTGACATCGAAAAATATATATAGCATAAGTGAGAACATAAAGGGAACAATTGTATCTGAAATATTGTTTCTTTTCTCTTAACTTGTGTGTGAGAACCCAAAAAAATTAAAAGAAAAAAGGAGCAGACATGTCGAAAAAGGATGTCTACAGGGGCTTCGTATATCGTGAAAGCGATAGCGTGATGCCATTTGAGTCAGCAGAAGAAGCGTGGTTCTGGTTTATTGCCGCGCAACAAGCCAAGTGTGATGGTGCTCGCTTTATGTCGGGGGCAGGGGATGTTCCAAGACCGTGTGAACCTGTGGATATTTTGAATATTCTGGACAGACTTTATAGAACTCGGCGATTGCTGCGCGATCATTTGCTGGTTTTGCGCCATTATGGCCGCCGGAATATGCCACCTGATTCGCGCCGTAGTAAAGAAGCGCACGCGGCTAGGCTTTGGGAGGAGGCGATGGATCGCTTGGAGACGCCCTTTATCAAGAAAGGGATTATTCGAGAGGCGAACTGGACGGAGCGTAATGTGATGCACAGACAGGCTTCGCTTTTTGATCCAGAAAGGCAGGCCGCGGAATGATCAATCAAAATTTAAAACAAGAGGTCTGGGTGGTTTTTACGGCTCAGAGTGAATTGCCTTATCTAAAATATCTAAAAGAAGGCTTCCGGCATTGCTTTGTTGTGATGTGTGACGGACAGCGATGGGTTTCGATTGATCCTCTCGCGCATCATACGGAAATTTATGTGCAAGACTGCGCGGCGGATTTTGATTTGCCAGCATGGCTGGAAGCTGAAGGGCATGTGGTTGTTAAAACCGCTATCCGGCAATCAATCAAGCCTGCGCCGATGATGCCTTTTACCTGTGTGGAGGCCGTCAAGCGCGTGCTGGGTATTCACAAACGCAGGGTTTTAACGCCGTGGCAGCTCTATCAATATTTAAGCGAGGAGCAATACGCGGAACCTCAAAACGAAGATGATCTTAAGGACTATAAATATATGAAAGGAGTTTGGTCATGGGTAGCTTAATCTCGACCCCGAAGGCCGCGCCTGCGCCTGTTATTGTGCAAGCGCCAGCCCCCGCACCAGTTACTGTCACTACATCGGAGACTGCAACGGATAGCACAGATATCAGTGCTGCCGAAAATGCGCAGGAAGCCAGAGAGCAAAATTTGCTCAAGCGTGACCGTAGCCGTTTTGGCACGATTGCTACGAGTTTTCGCGGTTTTCTTGATCTGGCGGATCGCAATAGTAAAAGCCGTAAAACTTTGCTGGGGGAATAATCATGGAACAGAAAAATACTATTTTACGTTATGAAGATGATGAGGTTTTAGCGCGGCAAGAACAGGCTAAAGATGTTGTAAGCCGATATCAGGCTGCTAAATCCCGTAAAGAGAATTGGCAGAGTTTATGGGAGGAATGTTACGATTATACATTGCCTCAGCGCGGCGGATTTACGGGCGGGTTTCATGCTGGTCAAAACCGTCATAGCCGGATTTATGATGCGACGGCGCTGGATGCGGTGGATCAGTTAGCTGCGAGTTTACTCGGGAATTTGACTCCGATCTGGTCGCAATGGTTTGGTCTTAAGCCCGGGCCTGATTTAAGTGCCGCCGAAGCCGATGCGCTCGCGCCAGTACTGGAGAAGGCCGCGCAGACGATACAGGCGCATTTTGATCGCTCGAATTTTGCTGTTGAGATTCATCAGGCGTATCTTGATTTGATTGTTGGCGGCACGGCGAGTATTTCATTCGAGGAAAACGAGCCTGGTGAGTTTTCAGCCTTTAGATTTTGCGCTGTTCCCTTGAAGCAGATTGTGCTGGAAGAGGGTGCATCGGGCATGCTGGATTCCTCTTACCGGATTATCCAGATGCGCTTAGAGGATATGGTGGCTCGTTACCCGTCTGCCATCATTCCCGATAAGATTACACGTGCGGCGGCGAAAGACCCGCAGAGCCGTTTTCCAGTGCTTGAATCGGTTATCCCGAATGGTTTGGTTTATGAGTACATGGCGTTTTTATTCGAAGATTTATCCGAGCCTGTGATTTTGCAAACGGGTAAATTTGCGCAAAGTCCTATGATTAGTTTCCGCTGGATGAAATCACCGGATGAAATTTATGGAAGGTCGCCTGTGATGAAAGCTTTGCCGGATATTAAGACCGCCAATAAAGTGGTGGAGCTTATCTTGAAAAACGCTTCTATTGCCGTGACAGGGATTTGGCAAGCCGATGATGACGGGGTTTTGAACCCTGCGAATATCGAGCTGACTCCGGGGAGTATAATTCCCAAAGCTATTGGCTCGAAGGGCTTGCAGCCTTTGGATATGCCCGGGCGTTTTGATGTCTCGCAGTTAGTCCTTGAGAATTTGCAGAGTCGTATTCGTCATGCGCTATTGGGCGATAAGCTTGCCCCGATTGCAGGGCCAGCGATGACGGCGACCGAAGTTCTGGAGCGTTCGGCGCAGATGTCTCTGATATTGGGGGCGACTTATGGGCGTTTGCAGTCTGAATTACTGACACCCCTGATTAAACGTGCTTTTAGCATTTTGCGCCGTCGCGGGGAAGTGCCGGATATTTCGCTGGACGGGCGTTTGGTGGCGGTGGATTACCGTTCTCCTCTCGCGCGCTCGCAAGGTCAGCGCAATGTTCAAAATACGCTGAGCTGGATTAATTCTGTGCTGTCTATGGGGCCTGAGGCGGCTCTGTCTGTGGATTTACCTGCGGCGGCGAGATTTTTAGCCGAAGCTTTGGCTGTGCCTAGTGATCTGGTGCGTAAAGATATTTTGAAAGTGGCGGAAGAAGCCGTGCAGGCCATTGCGCCGGAGGGTGACAACCATGTTCAAAACTAAGGAAACCACGCCTGTTTATACCGCGCAATTGCCTGAAAAAATCGAGATGCGCGAGATCGAGAAGAGCTTTGCGCGCCTGTTTGCTACCGAAGACGGGCAGAGGGTTCTTGCCCATTTGCAAGGGATAACCTTCCAGCGTGCCTTGGGCGCTCTCTCGGCGGATGAAGAATTGCGCTACGCGGAAGGGCAGAGAGCGCTTATGGCGAAGATTTTGCGTTTGATAGATAGAGGCCGTAGTTCAATTTAGGGAGTATGAGTATGTTCAATTTATTCAAAACAGTTGGGAACAACCGTGAGAACCGCGAGGATGATGTGTTTGTGGTCAAAGATGCCTTAAGTGATTTCGGGTACTTTGATTTTAGCAGTAACGCTTCCGAACCGCATGGGATTTTCACCCGCGAACTGGATGACGGGATCAAGGCTTTTCAGTCTGAGAATGGCCTGCGCGTGGATGGTGTTCTCAAGCCGAAAGGTGAGACGGAGAATGCCCTGCGTCAGAGATTTGTTGCGGAGCGGAAAGAGCCTGATACGGGGTTTGTTTTTGCACAGAAGCGGGAGCGCGAGTTTGATGCCACGGGTCGGCGGATACGGGATGAGGAGCGGCCTGATCTGTTTAGTCTGGCGAAGGATTACCGCATAAAGCCCTTCACCGAGGAAGAGGTTATGAAGAAATTAAAGGAGCGGCAGGTGAGGTTGGCGGCGGTGGCATCTCAGTCTCAATCCCAGTCTGCACAAAAACAGAGTGTTCCGATCCCTCAGCAAAAGCCGCAAGTACAGCAAAATAAGCCTAAACACACGATTGATACTTTTTTTCCTGAAGTTGCAAATAAAGAAAAAGGGTATACTTCGGGAAGTGTTAATCAGAATGCTATTGATAGGCGCGGTGCCACGAATATTGGGATCAATAGTGGAACTTTGACTGAATATCAAAATTGGAAAAAGTCTCGTAAGGAGAATTTGCCGAGCAGTTTTACAACTAATATTAAACAGGTTCAGCCGAAATTAGCGCGTCAGATTTATGATGAGATGTATTATAAACGTTATAAAATTGATAAGGTTGATGATGAACAAACAGCAGGTCATATTCTTGATATGGCCATTTTAAACGGCCCAACAAATGCCGTTAGATGGTATCAGCAAGAATTAAACGCCAAATTGGGCACAAAAATGAAAGAAGATGGCGTTTTGGGATCAGGTACCAGAAAAGCCATTGAAACGGCAAAGCAACAAGGGGTTTTGCGAGAAGTTAATAATGCAGTTGTAAGGAAAAGAATAAAGGCGTTTGAGAAACAGGCACAACACCCTACGCAAGCTGGGTTTTTAAATGGATGGCTGGATCGAGCAAAAACCTTTATCTTGCCGCCGATTCCTAAAGAAAAGCCGTTTTAGGGATTGTCCGGTTCCTGGAGTGGTCGACCATGTTCATAGGCATTATTTAGCATGGTTTTTAAAATATTTTTTATTTCACCAGCAGTGTCGTTGATATGCATGCCGCGATACATTGTGCCGCAGGGGCTGCAGGCGCCGTGATATAAAAGCCAATAGGTTTCATAGGCGCTTTCTGTATGGATTTTGAGTTGTTTTAGAAAAGCGTCTTTATTTATGTTCTTATTAGGGGAAATAAAATAAACATCCGAAATTCTTTTGATTTCTCCGTAGAGGCATTCAACATAGAGGTAAGAACCGTCCATCATTTCTGCTGTTGTTCCTGTATCCCATTTGGGTTGGGCTTTTGCTTCGCAGGCATTGATAATTGTTTGATGGTGTTTTTTAGCCTTTTCAAAGGCGTCTTCTTCAAGAGCATTGGCTTGGAAAGGTATAAGAGAAAATAGTGCTATCAAAAGTGTGCTGGTTTTCATGTGTTAGAGATTAGCGCTCTTTGCTTTGATGGGCAAGGTGCGTTTGATGCTACGGGGGGCGGATTAGGGCAGAGGAGCGCTCTGATTTATTTAGTCTTGCGAAGGATTACCGTATTAAGCCTTTTTCAGAAGATGAAATTATGAAGAAATTAAAGGAACGGCAAGTGAGGCTGGCTTCTGCGACAAATACTACGCCGCAAGCTCAAGCCAGTCAAAAGCCGGGTGTTCCTGTTCCGGTGGAGAAGCCACTGGATTCCAAATATCGTCCCACGATTTTAAAGGGGGTGGATAATAAAAGGGTTGTTGATGCGGTCATCGACGAAGAGGGTGATCCGGCGAAGACCAACTATATGTTCAAGGATACGGCGGATGGTGGCGGCAAAGTCACGGTGGCTGGTGGGATTTTGCTGGATAGTGTTGATGAGGCCAAGAAATTGCCCTTTGAGATCAGGGATCAGCAAACGGGGCAGTATCGCCGTGCGACCGAGCAGGAAATTGAGCGCGTCTATAAGAAGGTGGATGCGATCCAGCAGCCGCGTGTGGGGAAGAAGCATGTGGCTGAGAAGTTTGATCCTACAAAAGGACAATTGGCAGTTGACGATCTCATATTGCCCGAAGCGATTGCCAAGCGTGAATTTGATGAGCGTTTGCGCCGTCATGCCGGGGAATTGCGCGGTGTGCTTCCCGATTTTGATACATATCCCGCGCCGGCGCAGCAAGCGATTTTGGATATGCATTTTAATCTGGGGGCAACGAAGTTTCGGGAGGTCCGAATGGTGAAAAACCCTAAAACAGGGAAGCCCGAGAATAAGGGCTGGCCGAATTTGTTTGCAGCAATCAAGCGGCAGGATTGGGCAGCAGCGGCGTTAGAATCCAAGCGCGGCGGGGTGAGTAATGACCGGAACAAGAATACCGCGAATAAATTCCTTGAGGCGGCCATGTTACAGAAGGGGGCTAGAGCGGCCAAAGGCGGCCAGCGGGCGGCGAAAGGGCTTTAAGGGGCGGTGTCGTTTTCAAAGCGACCCCAGAAGCTGCCGCCGATTGAATCATATTGTGCATCGGGGCGGGTTTCACAATATTTGGTGCGTAGCCGCTCTTGATGGATATGCAAGGGGAGGTTCCAGTCCTTTTCGGTGAGGCCACAGCGATAGCCATCCATGCCCAGAGTACGATAATCGGGGCTGTAATCGTGTTCTCTTATGAATAATATTGTATAGGCGTAGTCGGGGTCGACGTATCCTTTTTTTACGGATTCTTCATAAGGTATTTTAAGCATTTCTTCTGCCCATTCTTTTGTGATGCGCTCTTTGGTCAGTAAATAGACGCGGGAGTCGTCATAGTCGAGGACTTTATATTGCGTATAATCTCGTATGCCTAACTCATCAGGATCAAGGTCTTTATAATATTCGGGATCATCTTTGTAATAAAATATGCCGGGCTGGATATCAAGGCCGACCCCGGCCAATGTTTTTGATCTGGGTTTCCAATAGCCCAGAAATTGATCCGGCATGGGGATTTCTTTTTCCTGCGGGGTTAGGCTTGCGCAAGAGGTCAGGCAGAATATAAGGGCGGTTGCGAGTATCGTTCTAAGCATAAATCTACTTTAGGTTTTGTATAAGGTAAGTTCAAGGTGAATTTGATGCCACGGGTCGGCGGATACGGGATGAGGAGCGTTTTAGCGCTTTTGACCTGAGGAAGGATTACAGGCATAGGCCGTTTGGTGAGGAGGCGATTAAGCGCAAATAGCAGGAACGACAGGTGGGACTTGCGGCGGCGAGTGTGCCTGTGCCAAAGGAAAAACCGGCGCAAGTCATACAGCCGCCCATCCCGCAAATGAAACCGGAGGTGATTTCTCCGACGGCAAAGGGGAATGAGCTTCTTGATTTTATAGGCATGCTCGAGAGCAGTGATAATTATAATATTGTTGTTGGTGGTAAGGAAAAACCTCTTACTAAAATGACTGTGAAGCAAGTTATGGCATTGCAGAAAGAACGCAAAGATAAAAAACTGGGTACTCCAGTTGGAAAATATCAAATTAAAGATACGACCTTAAAGCAGACTATTCGTAGGCTTGGTATCAATGAAAACGAGATTTTTGATAAAAATCTACAGGATAAAATGGGAAGGCAACTATTGAAGGATAGGGGTTTTGAAGACTATAAAGCCGGTAAAATCAGCACGAAAGAATTGATAAAAAATCTTGCTATGGAATGGGCGGCTTTACCTAAGGATGAATCCAATGAGAGTTATTATAAAGGAACTGGCAATAACAAAGCGCTTGTTGATTTTAAAACCGTAAAAGAGTTGTTGGAAAAGTGATTTTTGATATATGCTTTCTTTATGTTTCATAAATTTACCAAAAGACAATATACGTATTTGAACTATTTCTTCTTATTTATAGTTACTCTTGTGCTTTCCTCTTGTGCAAGACATTCAGAGCCAACGCTCTTATTGAATGTGTCTTATCACGATGCACGAAAACTTATTCTGGAGAATGGATGGAAGCCTGCTGAAATAAAAAGAGATGAATATGGTATGGACAGCATTTCTCATTTTTTGGACTTGGGTTATACCGAAGTTGATGCGTGTTCTGGAACTGGTAAAGGGTATTGCCGTTTTGTGTTTCAAAATGATTTGGGTTTATTCATGGAAGTGACGACTCAAGAAGCTCCTTTTGCAGGGGATCGGATTGAGATGAAAAACTTGGATGATGCCGTCGTTATTTTTTATGGTATCACTGACAAAATTGATTAGTCTTTAGGCATGAATCTATAGCCCGCGACTTTAGGAAGGAATGAAGGGTTGTCCCAGTGTTCACCTTTTGTAACTACGCGGAGTTTATCGCCGTTTTTGTTTTGGAACAGAAAAGCGCAGTAAGTTATGCCGCCACTACAGGATTGTAATTCGTGGTAACCTTTGCTCCAGATGATTTTTCCTTCTCCGTATGCTGCGCCTTGCTCATAATCTTCTGTGCCTTCCTCAAGTGTCTGCACTGGAGACCAACCGGTTCCGATGATGATTGGTCGCGCTTCATGATAAGTCAGGTTTTTAATATTCAGCAAGTCGGGCAGGGTTTCGTCATAACCATATGATCCGTTGGGATGCGGAGGACGATCCCAGAAATTTTCTTCTGCAAGCGCGGGTGCAGATGGAAGAAGCAAGAATAAAAAGAACAGAATTCTGAACATATTTGAAAAATACTCTTTGTCTTTGCAAAGCACAAGGCTTTGCGAGTGTTCATATCAACTATCAATTTTTTCAAACCAAAGGAGAGAAACTATGATTGAAGAAGAAAACTTATTGAATGCTGATATTCCGGAGAAATTCAAAGATGCGGAGACGGGCGCGGTCAAGATGGACGAGCTTGTGCGGTCCTATAAGGCTTTAGAGCAGAAAATGTCTGCCGCGCCGCATGCACCGAAAAGCGCAGAAGGTTATTGCATTGATTGTGCGCATGGGCTGTTTACGTCCGATATGGATGTTAATAAACGCCTGCATGAGAAGGGGTTTACGCAGGAGCAAGCGCAGGAGGTTTATGATCTTGCGGCGGATAAGCTGATGCCTTTAATAGAAGAATTGGCGGCTGATATGATTGCGGATCGCGAAGTCGAGAAGCTGATTAATCATTTTGGCGGGGCGGAAGCCTGGAAAGAGGTTTCGCGTCAATTACTGGCGTTCGGGCAGAAAAATCTGCCACCGGAGGTGCTGGATAATATGGCTGTGTCCTATGAAGGTGTGATTGCGCTCCACCGGATGATGAAGGGCGATGAGCCGAGTTTGAACATGCGCGGGAATGTTTCCGGTGAAGGTTCCAAGGGTAAGGATTTGCAGTCCATGATGCGTGATCCGAAATATTGGCGAGAGAAAGATCCGGCCTTTGTCGAGAAGGTTACGCAAGGCTTCAAGGACATGTACGGAGAGTAGAGAGCTTTCATGTTTTCTCTGTGGCGTTGTCAAATTTCGGCTCGCGTATGAATTATACGCGTCGCCTTATTTTCCTAGTCACATAAAAAACCTTAAAGTTGCAAAAAAGTAATGCCTTCTTTATAACCTTTAGGTGTATTTATATATGCATTAAAACGTTAGGAGTCCTTACGATGAAGAAGGTTCTTTTTTGGGTTGCGTTGATTGTGTTTTCTCTGCCAAGCGGTGTTGCTTTGGCCGGAACTTATGAGATTGAAGTGACCAGAACCTATCCGTATGAGGTTACGGAGATCGCTACTTGTGAAGATCGCGGTGGCGTTTGCCAGATTACTGTGAATTTATCCGAAGGTGAAAAAATCGATGTCGAAGCGCGTTTCTACGAGGAAGGCATTATCAACTTCATGTTTTTGCATAACAGGGAATATGTCAGGGTCGGTGAAACGGATAGCACCGAGTTTGATTTTGAAGTTGACCGATTTTTTAGCAAAGAAAAGGAAGTGACTTTGTACCGCGATCCATCAAATGTGGAGGCGCTTGACCAGTCATTAGGGTTGACGTCTACTGACAAAGCTACCAGCAATGAAATTCTTGCGAATTTGGGCATTGTGGTTAAGCCCATTTTTGATGATATAGAACCAGCAGGGTATGGCGAATAGCCTCTAGCATTATTTATTTAGACGCTTTGTGAATCTATGAAACGTTGAGATACGAAGTCATCGACGACCTTTTGGAACTGGGTCTGGATTTTCTTTGGCAATGGCGCGAATTTTAATCCGATTTTGCCCGAGCTTTTGCGAACGATTTTGGCTTTGTGCGGGATGTCTAGCATCTCTTCGCGGAGCTTGAATTTCAAGGTGACATCGCAATCCTGATCAAGGGCAAACATACGCTCATCGGCATTGATCAGCATGCCGCCATTGCTCCAGTTTTCGATCGGGTACATTTTGCCATCAATAAGGGTCACGCATTTATCGCCCGCGCGTCGTGGGTGTACGCGCTGGGATTTGTTTTCTCGTGTTATCGCTTCTTCTACTTCTGGCGCAGATGAAAACAGTTTACCAAACATATGAACCTCTTAATATAATGCGTATTGTATATTAGATAATTATGTCAAAACTATGGTCGACAGATATATACAAAAGCATAATACACCTGAAAACTGAGTCGCAACAGGCCATTTTTCGAGTTTTATATCTAAATTTCGGGATAAGTTTTTATTTTTTTTGGGGAGTGCTTGGTTTACAGTGGCCTCCGTAGATTCTGGATGTAAGCGAGATTTTTATGAAGACAAAATTATTGTTCGTATTTTTGGGGTTAATTGTCATAGCAGGTTATAATCTTTCCTATGCAAGCTCTGGTGATGCTTTGAGTATTATTCGTGATATCGAATTTGAAGGTTTGTCATTAAACAGCACAGCAGAAGATATTGAGGCGTTTCTAAGTTCCAAGCCGGATTGGCAGTGTCAACGCGTGGATAACCCTGAGAGTGAACGCCATCCTGGAAGCAATAGGCCGCCAACACCAAGATATCAAAGTTGGTCATGTGTGGATTATAATCCAGCTAATCCCGAGACATTTTTGATTAAGATGTCTGGCGGGGTTATGACCCACTTTAAATATGATACGAGCTATAAAGACGCTGGGACATTTGACAAGATTGCGTCTTATATCAAGGATTTGAATGTAAAGTTTGAGGCGACTGAGCTTTCTACACAAACCAATGACAAAGAATATAGATCATATAATGAACAGGATATTCAAGGTAGTTCGTCTCCTGTCTTTATGCAGAATTTAAAGGTAAAAATTCAGCCGGAATGCGAAGGTACGCCAATTTTTTACCTCGTATCTGTAAACTCGAATAAGATGGCGTCTCAAAACATTTACAGAGCCGGTGTAAAGATAGACCGCAGTACCTATCCGCTGGGGTGTTGAATGCTATTTTCTTGAGCTGAGGTAGAGGGAGATGGTTTGATTTTCACTAAAAAATATAAAGTTTTGCATTAATTTTGGTTTTTGTATTAATATATGTAAATAAAATATCAGGTTTTGAAATGACTTATTATCAAAAGTTAACAGAGTTTATTCATAGTGAGTTTCCTGAAAAGGCAAAGCTTTTATCCGAGAGTGATTTGTTAGAACGAATAGAACAAGATATACAAATTGCTCGTGAATATGGTTTCGACACCGAAAAAAACGGGGCTAAATTTGTTGACTTGCTTTGGAGGGTTGCACCTGATTTTTATGAGAATCAGGCATATTCTTGGGCAGAGGGTATATTGTCAAACGATGAATTAGGGCCGGATCAGAAAATTTCATTGCTTAGGGATGCCTATGCTCATCACTGTGCTTTTAAAGTTCAGGGTGATTAGTGATGGAACAAAATTGTATGTTTTCAATTCTTTCCAAGCGCTCAAAGGGAAATTATTCCGAGGAGGAGCTGTCTTTGATGTCTAAAAAAGAGCAGAGGTATCTCAATGGCTGGCTGAGTGTCACTGGTACTTCTGCTGTTCGCTTGACAGATGAGGATAGTAAGAGCAGGATATTTACATTTGGTTCGTTTAAACCTATGGATGTGGTGGCTGCTTTTGCGGCGCCATTCGCACTAAACAGTCTTTTGCCCGGTTTTGGTTTTGCCGCTTTTCTTGCTCAAAAAGGAAGTGTTGTAGAAGCTGAAGAGAAAGGTCAATTTTATGATGATAGAATAGATTTTTCTATTTCGCGAGAACAATATGATTTGATTTTAGATGATATGTTGACAAATACAACAAGGGTTTATAACTCTTTTGCAAGAAACTGTTCTACTTTTGCGCTGGAAACTGCTCGAAAGGGTGAATTAGAAATAGATAAGCCCTTATTTTTAACGCCTAATGGTTTAAGTGATATAATCAACTCAATGGCAATAGAGTATAAGTCTGTACATATCGATTTTGGTAGAGTGGATGAAAAATTGGATTTACTATTTTCTGATCATAGGCCAACTCCACCTACGGGACGACCTGTAACCTTGTTAGACAGGTTGACATCTGAAAATGGTTTGGAATTGGATTTATAATTTTTTGATTTCTTATAATGTATTCTCCTTTTAGGAGATTTTTTCAGGGGTAACGCTTGGGTCTCAAGTGTCCCGAAAATCCTTTGTTTTTCGTTTATTCGGCCTGAAATCTCGTATGAGGTTTCAGAGAACCTGATGCGGATATTTTTCAACATATTTCAATACATGAAAGAGGTAGTAACATGTCTACATCTATTGATCAGGCATTTATCAAGCAATTTGAGAGCGAGGTACATGCCGCCTATCAGCGTCAGGGTTCGAAATTACGAAATACTGTACGCACAGTCTCGGGCGTTAATGGTTCGAGCGCCGTCTTCCAGAAAGTAGGGAGCGGTACAGCCAGCACGAAATCCACACATGGTATGGTGCCTGTGATGAATCTCGATCACACCAATATCGAGGCCGTTTTGCAGGATTATTATGCCGGTGACTGGGTTGATCGTCTGGACGAGCTGAAGCTCAATATCGATGAGCGTCAGGTGATTGCAGCTGCGGGTGCTTATGCGCTGGGTCGTAAGACGGATGAGCTTATCATCAACCAGATGGCCACAGCATCCACGAATGTCATTGCCGATGGCAATGTCGGTTTGACCAAGGATAAAATCCTCTCGGCTTTCGAGACATTTGGTGCGAATGATGTGCCGGATGATGGTCAACGTTTTTGTATCGTTGGCTGGAAGCAGTGGAGCGAGTTGCTCGGGATCGAGGAATTTGTGAATGCCGATTATGTCGGTCAGGAGGCTTTGCCTTTTGCCACGATCACGCAGGCTAAAATGTTCCTTGGCACGATCTTCATTCCGCATTCGGGCTTGCCGATTGACGGGAATGATATCCGTTCTTGTTTCTATTACCACAAGACGGCTGTGGGACATGCGTCGGGGGCTGATGTCCAGACCGATGTTTCCTGGCATGGGGACCGCGCAGCGCATTTCGTCAATAACATGATGAGCCAAGGCGCAGCACTAATCGATGAGGATGGAATCGTGGTCATTAACTGCGACGAAACCCCGGACTAAACGATCATCATTTCCGCGCAGTCATCGTTTGTCTTCGGTCTCGGCGTGCTCACGTATGTTTAATACGCTCCGCGCGCCTCGCCTCGACAGCCTTGCCTACGACGAAAAGCATGAACGTTTTCATTAATATTGTGAAAAGGAGATAAGTTATGGCTTATATTTCATCAGACCTTAGTGTCCTTGCCTATGCGAATAATTTTACGCTGTGGCATTACACAACAACAGATTTATCCGTAGAAGGGGCAGGGTTTTTTAATGACGCTGCCGGAATGCTTAACGTGAATGATCTGATTATCGCGAATATCGATACGGACGGTACGCCGGATACGACATTTTATATCGTAACCGCAAATGACGGCGGCAGCGTCACAATCGCAGCCTACTCTTAAATATTCTTTTGAATATTATGGTAGCCACGGCTTTGCGATTTCCCCTTTGAGTACTTCCTACTCATCACCCATTTAAGGGGAAACGTGACACGTGCATATATAACCGGCGGATGTCTTGCTTGTGTGTCCTCCGCAATCTGTCGGTTGGCCGTATTTGGTAGTAACTTGTCTTAAAAAAAGACTTTTAAGACAAGGCCCTCAAGTGCCGGGCATGCTTCGGGCTAACGCCCGCCTCGCACTTGCTCGGTACAATTTGCGTTATTACGCAAATCACTAAACTATGCGTTTTGCATGTTCGTATTGATGGCCTGCATCCTCTTGTTTTTGTATGAGAGGGTGCAGGTTTTCTTGAGGTGCTTTCACAAGTGCATAAGCGTAAGAAAATTTGACTTTTTTTTGTATGGAGCGTATTAATTTTTATAATAGAAAACATAATAAAAATGGGTGTGCTTATGGAGCAAGATGATCAAAATTACCAGAATATGCTATCCGGTATATTCAAAACTAATCCTGAAACAGAAAAACCTATTGAGATTACAGAAGCAGATCAAAGAGAGATTGATCGTTTGGATGCTGTTGCAAAACAGGAAGCTGATGAATGGAACAAGCTTCGTGCAGAACTTGTTGCTGAACACGGGCAGAAAGAAGGTTTAAAAAAATTCGGTGAGATTTTTCAGCAGCAAGCGGATAAAAAATCTCAAAAGTCACAAATCGCTATTGATTTATATACTCAGCATAAGCCTGAAATTTCTGATGTTTTGTTTGATTATCAACAAGCCGAGGAGGCTGGTGATCCCGATCAGATGAATACAGCTAAAAATGACGTTTTAAGGGCTTTAGGGCAGGCTTGTCAGCAGAACAAGCAGGCCCAGATGCTATTGGCTGGGTTTGTTTGGGATAATTTAAAAGATCAGGGTGGCGATCTGGCTATGGATATTGTGACTTTTGTCGAGGCGCGCGGTGGAGAAATCAGCAAGTATGGTAATCGCTTTCCACCTGGTCCCGATTATGTTGAATTAGGAGAGCCAGTCACCTAGTCGCTTTTTGCAAATTATTGCTTTTTAAGCAAAAATTATATATAAGCGAAGCAATCGATAATTAATAATTAAGGGGATTGATATGGCCAGAACAAAAAATCCGTTAACAACTGCCAGGAAAGACCTGCAATCCTATATGCAGGTAGATCTTGGTGCAGCATTAAGTGAGTTATTTGCCGAGCAAGGTGTTGGTACAGGTGTTTTTGGCAAATTTAAACTAGATAATGGCAATTCCGTACGCATAGATATTCAGCCGGATTCTGTTCATTTATCATGCGGGCATTTTGATATTGGCGGAGATATGGATGCGCAATTTAAAGTTAAATCTGCAAGATATACGGATGATCTTGGTTCGAGTCAGGATTATGCAAGCGTTTTAGGTGCTTTGCGTGATGGTGCCTTGAAGGATATAACTTTTCGTAAGGCCAAGACGACAGGCTATGATCCGAAACATAAAGGTATATCTGGCGATATCGTGCCTGAGCAGTTTGATAGTATTTAATTTAAGGGTTTGTTTTTATAATCATATTTAGCGGATAAAAAATGGTTTCCAGATACCAGATAGATAAAGAAATTAAACAATCGGTTGCCAAGAAAATAGAGGCATTACGGGATCATGTTGCCGCTATGATTGATGGTGATGACAGGTTTCGTCACTTTGGGCCTGCCGAGCCGATGATGGCTATGGGGGAGGGGGCACCTGCGGGTGCGTTTCAGATTTTTATTGATCAGAGTCAGGTTGAAATCACAGGTGATAGGGCCAAGTTTTCTATTGCCCGTAACAAAAAAACAGGCATGCCGGATGAGATTAAGCCAGTAAGCGGTACATGGGCCTCTAAAGAGAAGTTATTAAAAACAGTTTTAGCGCAGGATTTGGGTGGTCTTGAATTTAACGAAGCGCCAAGGAAAATTTTGGATAAGCTTCAGCAGAATTTTTCAAAAGCCATGAAAGGAACAGAAGCTGTTCCGGGTAAATATTATGAAGCGCGCTCTGCTGTTCTTGAACTGGAAGGCGTGGGGGAGGCCAGAATAAACCTTGGTAAATCGCGTTTTACGGTTCAGGCCCCCGGTGTGTCATTGACAGGAACGCGTAATCAAAATGGTGTGCAAAGATTTGCATCCGTTGATCCGACGCCAAATCAGATTGCGTTTTTAAAGGCTTTGGATAAGGTTGATCCCAAGGATATTATATTCAGGACTCCTGCGGAAGAGGCAGCTCATAATGCCGTGCTTAAGGCTTCGGAAATTGGGGCACATATCAATGAAAAACTCTTGCCGGATTTGGCGGAGAGAGGGTTCTATGACAAGGAAAGCGGTGAGCTGTCAAAGGCTATGAAAACCGATTTCAGGGACGGAGAATCCCGTTTGATTGCCATTGAAATTGATCAGGATTTAAATATCTCAATCCAGAATACAGCTGGTGGTCGGGGTAAAAAACATGCAATCGGGATGGAGCGTCAAGAAAATGGCGAATACGCCCTGCATTCGGGGATGAGATCCATTGATGCGTTAGCGGTTCTTGAGGATTTTGAATCGCACCTTGCGCTCTATGGTAGCGGTTCTTTGAAATTCAGACCTATGCGTGGCCAGCAGGAAGTTCCTTTAAGCACGTGGGTTAGTGCTGGTCTTCGTGATTATGAGGTTAGTAAGCCTTCTGTGCGGCATTCACATACGCAGGAAGCACGAAACATTGTTGGTTTACCGGAGAATGATCTGTAGCTTTAACTGTAGAGTTTCTTCTTTAAAGCCCGCTTATCAGCGGGTTTTTTTATTTTTAAATCTAAAATCACTATAGGAGTATTATTATGGCTTTATCCGATATAGCCCTGTGCAGTCGTGCGCTCATCCGCATTGGGGCGGCGCCGATTACAAGTTTTTCCGATGGCACGGCGGAATCCGAGATTGCGGGGGCGCTGTTTGATACGGTGCGCGATGCGTTGCTTTCGGCCTATGCGTGGAGTTTTGCCAGCGGGCAAGTGGTGCTCTCGCAGATTATAACCACGCCTGTGGCAGATTATGATTTTGCGTACGGCCTGCCTAATGATTTCCTGCGGGCGTTAAGCGCAGGCAGTGGCTCGCGGGGCAGGGGTTTGAACTACCGCATAGCGGCTGGAGCGCTGCATACGAATGCGCCTGATGTGGTGCTGAGCTATGTTTTCCGGCCTGAGGAAGAAGCGTTTCCGCCTTATTTCGATCAGGCTTTGATTGCGCGGCTTTCGGCGGAGTTTACCATTCCGGTGACCGAGAATACATCACGATCAGAAGCGATGTTTCGCCTTGCTGAAGCGGAATTCGAGCGCGCCCGTCAGATCGATGCACAGCAAGACACGCCAAACTCGATTGAGGATTTCACTCTGATTGATGTACGGGATTAGGAAAATCTTGTGTGTTTTGATAGAATAATGGTATCAAGGCATAGAAAAAATAAGTGGTGATAATTATGGCTGAAAATGATGAAAGAAAACTTCCTGAATTTAGAGATCCACAGAGCGTAGAAGATTGGGCGCGTCCAATTGAAGAACACTTTCGGTATAATCGGAAACATGGTCATCTTGGCGATATGGTTATGGGCATATTATCTGAATCTAATCAATATCATTATACTTATAATCGTGGTCAGCAAGAGGCGATGAATACTTTGATTGATGCGGTTGATCAATATGCGAAAGATCCAGATAGTAATGAACTGCAAGAGAATTTTCTGGATGCTTTAAGCCGCACGCCTGCCAGAGGAACGGAGATGTTTAGTTTTGCAAGAAACCGTACTTTGGAGCAGGCTGCAAAGGCAGCAACTAAAAACATTATGAAGGCCATCACCAATACGGATGAGAATGATGATGGCGGCATCCCGCCATTCGAGATGTGAAGCAGAGCTTAAAACTTGTTTTTTTAAGGTATGTTGTTTATTATATTACATAAATAATGTGACGTTAAAAATCAGGGTGAAAAAATGGTGGATTCAAGCCAAGAACTTTCAGTTAGTGATGCACAGGGCTTAGCTGTAGGGAAAACTGCACAAGAGCGGGTGCAAATTCTCATGGATAATCTTCCAACTTTGGAATTCAGGTCAGAAGATAAGCTAAATTTGCCTTTGAGCGAGATAACGTCTGATGAAAAAATAGATATTATGAAAAGACTTAATAGGCTTTTTGATGATTCTTATGTTTCTATGAATGTGTACTTTAATGCAGGTGTGAATATACCATTAAGGTTATTAAACGATCTTGATGAAGAGCGCTGTGAACGATTACTTGAGATATTAAAGCCTGCGGTTGAAACTCATTTGATGAGGGAAAACAATATGAACACCCTTAAAGCAGTATCGGGTGTTATGGTTAGGTTATGGGAAGGTAATACAACCGAACCGGAAACAAAATATATATTGACTTATGATAAGCAAGGGAAATTTGATCCTATCCGTGATTTGCCTAAAACTCTAAATGATGTATTGGGTGAGAACATTTTTTCCGGTGCTACTATGGAAGGTGGTCTTTTTTATAATTTGCATATTACAGATCAAGGTATGGAACGTTTAAGGGAAAATCCTAATTTATCGGAAGCCATGCGAATTTTTCAAAGTCCTCGTCAGTCATCACAGGAATACAGAAATTCAAATCCTATGGGCAAACTTATAGGATTTGTCGATGCCGCTTTTCATAGTGCTGTGCGAACAGAACAAGCAAACCGTAATATTGGAGCCGATGGTCAGCCCAGAGTGGTTTTGCCGTTTAATGCCCCTGCCGGTCTGGAAGTCAGAACTACGGGGTCGCAGGTAAAGGCGTTACCTGCTGCTGCTGATGCGGCGAAGTTTGAGAATATCTAAGAGCTGATATTTATCGAATGCATTTAACCCGCTCATCGTAGCGGGTTTTTTTGTGCCCAGAACCCTTCAAAACAAGAGGAAAAACCATGACAAGAATACGTGAATTAAAAACGACCTTCACGGCTGGTGAAGTGTCGCAGGAATTGCTGGGGCGCGGGGATTTGCGTGCTTATGATAACGGGGCGTTGACGCTCAAGAATGTCTTTATCCAGCCAACTGGGGGCGTTACACGCCGCAGTGGCTTGGGTTATATCGACACGGCGGCGGGGAATGGCAAGTTGATTGCCTTTGAGTTTAATACGGAGCAAACGGCGTTGCTGGTGGTGACGGATAATCAAATCGACATTTATTCCGGTGGTGTGAAAGAAGCCACGATTTCTGCGCCGTGGAGCGAGGCGCAAGTGGCACAGCTGGCGTGGACGCAAAGTGCGGATACATTGTTGCTAGTGCATCCCGATGTTCACCCGAAGAAGCTGGTGCGCTCTACTGGCGGGACGTGGACGCTGAGTGACTGGAGCTTTTTTACGGATGCGAATATCGTCTATCAGCCTTATTTCAAGTTTGCGGGCAGCGAAGTGACCTTAACGCCGAGTGGCACGAGCGGGAGTATTACGCTCACCGCGTCGGAATCTGTATTTGCGGCGGGGCATGAGGGCACGCGGCTTCGTGTGGCTGGATCAGAGGTCGAAATTACGGATTTTGACTCTGCTACGGTGGTGACGGTCACAACGATTGAGGATTTACCGGACACTAATCCTACGATTGACTGGTTTGAACAAGCTTTAAGCCCCGTGCGCGGCTATCCGGTGAGTGTGGCCTTTCATCAAGATCGTCTTGTGATTGGCGGTAGTCGAGATTTGCCGAACCGTCTCTGGTTCTCTAAATCCGGGGATTTGTTCAATTTTGATCTGGGCGAGGGGCTGGATGATGAGGGCATCGAGTTTGCTATTTTGTCCGATCAGGTCAATGCGATACGTGGGATGTTTTCCTCTCGTCACTTGCAGGTTTTTACCTCCGGCGCGGAGTGGATGGTCACGGGTGATCCGTTAACCCCCACCAGTGTACAGATACGCCGTCAAACCCGCACGGGGTCGAGGATTGATCGCTATATCCCGCCTGTGAATGTGGATGGGGCGACGCTTTATGCGGCGCGCAGTGGACGGGCTATTCATGAATTTCTTTATACGGACCTTGAGCAAGCCTATACGTCGCGGGATTTGGCGTTGCTCTCACGCGATGTGCTGGGCAGTCCGATTGATCAGGATTATGATCAGAAGAACCGCTTGCTCTTTGTTGTGCGGGAAGACGGTAAATTCGCCAGTCTTACAGTTTACCGCGCCGAGGGGGTTTCGGCATGGACGCAGCATGAAACGGATGGCTTGGTGAAAGCTGTTGCCGTGGTCGGGGATGAGACATATATGCTGGTGCAAAGAGGTTCAGATCATTTTATTGAACTCTTTGATGACACGCTTCATCTGGACTCTGCTCTGAGTGGTGAGGTTGGATCGCCGACAACGGCATGGGGCGGTTTAGATCATCTTGAGGGGGAAATGGTCTCGATTGTGGCTGATGGTGTTGTGCTACCGGATCAGCAGGTGCAGAGCGGGTCAGTGACCTTAAGTGAACCGGCATCATCGGTTCAGATCGGTTTGGCCTATACGCATGTGATTGAACCCTTGCCGCCCAATGAGAGTGGAAATATAGGCGCAGGGCGGCGTTTGCGCCTTGTTGAGGGGATATTCCGCCTGCAGCAAAGTGCAGCATTACGCCTTGATGTCGGGCGGGGGCTGAAGGATATTTCGCTGCTGCAATTTGGTGAAGACCCGATTTTAGACGAGCCTGCGCCACTGGTGAGCGGGGATATCTCTGTGCGCGCTTTGGGATGGCAGAAGGATGGCACAACGCCACTCTGGCGGATCGAGCAAACTGCGCCGCTGCCGTTTACACTGCTTTCTGTCAGTACAGAGATCAAGGTGAATGACTGATTATTCGTCTTCATTCCCGAGAGCATCCCAGCGTTGCTGCAAATCTTCTGCGGTTGGAGGTGCGGGGAATGTGTAGAAAAATTCTTGATCCAGAGGTAAAGGCAGCTTTTCGCCGTCTTCTTCCAGAAAAAGAAGAATATCATCTTTGTCTCTGGTGTAGGAAATAACGTTAGTGTGGGCTTCGAATTTGAAGTCATTAATGCGTATTTTGGAATCGCAATCTTCGTCAAAGGGAATCTGATCGATGATGATTCCCTTATCTGTCGAGATCGTTAGTTTAAAGTTGGACCATTGGGATAAAATAGAGCATTGTGAGCTTGCTTCGGGTGAGGGGAGAATACCTTCGAGTTTTATAAAGAAAGTTTCGTAATTCTCTGTTGTTGCTTTGTCTTCAACGGGCAAGCGGCAAGATGTTTCAAAGATTTTAGGTGTGTCCGTATCACGATCGATAATATTGCCGGAATGCGCATAAATCCCGTATTTTTGAACCAAAACTTCGGGGTTGATTTTAAGCTGGCCCATATCAAGGTTGCTCCCGAGCATATCATTTTTGATTTTAAGGGTGCCAAGTTCGGGGGCGCATTCAATGCGGAAAATATGTTCAAGTTTCATCGCATGAGATTCGGTAGAAAAAACACCAAAAATCATGAAAAACACCATCAGGACTGCACAAAGGGGCTTTAGATTCATAGCTATGGATTATAGAGTGTATTTATGCGTGTGGAAACAGAGATTTTACAGCCATGAAAAAAGCAATAATTGCCTTCAGTATTCTGTGTGTTTTGGTACTTATTCCGTATTCGGTGTATTATGCCTATCATATTGGATTATGGCGTGCGAACTACGTTAGTCTGGATGCTTATCCGGTGCAGGGTCTGGATGTGTCGCATCATCAGGGAGAAATTAACTGGGCGGCTATCCCGACGGATCAATTCAAGTTCGTCTATATCAAGGCCACAGAAGGCGGGGATTTCAGTGATACGAGATTTCAGCAAAACTGGCCAGCGGCGCAGCAAGCCGGTCTGAAGGTCGGCGCGTATCATTTCTTTACGCTGTGCAGTGAAGGGAAAAAGCAGGCCGATCATTTTATTAAAACCGTGCCTAAAGGCGTTCTGGATTTGCCGCCGGCGATTGATCTGGAATTTGTCGGGAATTGTACGGGACGGCCAACACGCGCTGCGTTTGAAAAAGAGTTAAGGGATTATATTCGAAAAATAGAAAAACATTACCAGATACAGCCTGTGCTGTATGTGACGTATGAATTTTATGATGCCTATATGGTCAGAGGGCCATTTGGTCGTTATCCACTTTGGCTGCGGGATGTATGGGGTATACCTTTACGCACAGACTGGCATATATGGCAATATGCTGAAAATGGCAAGGTGGCGGGGATTAAAGGTCCCGTGGATTTGAATGTGATGCGCGAGCAACCTTAAAACTTTTGTTTTTCATAAAAGAAATATATACTATAAAGAACAAAAATAATAATGCGGTGAAAATTACGTGTTAGCGGAAATTTTTTCAGATTTGATTGAAGGCAAGTTACGGCACTCGGGCAGGGAGCCGGGGCAAGATGGCTATCTTGATCTTGCCGATTTGCAGCCGCTTTTTGATCATATTGGATTGCCGTTACCCGAAGAGGGTGTTGATATCTCGAAAACGCGTGAGGGTGGCTATAATCTGATGCTGAATTCCTATGGGGCTGTGTTGCGGCTTTATCCGTCTATGAAAGAGGGGCAAACGCCGGAAGGACTGCTTGAAAATTTGCCGGATGTGTTAAGGCAGGCAAGAATGAATTATCTGGGTATGGTTGATAAAGGTAGGGGGATGCCTTTTGTATCTGAAGATACGGCAAATTGGCGAGAAGGCGGTAATTTGCGATTGACCCATATGTATCACCCTAATGTTTTACCTGTGATTGGCCGTGTGCAGTTTGATGGTTTTGCGATGCAGCTTATGCCGGGTCGGGCATTGGAGCTGATTGACCGTGATGATGTTTTTGATATGACACAAAAAATTGCAGATGATATCAGCTGTAGTGAATTTTCCGGTGAAGCCGCGCCTGACAATTATACGCGCGATCAGAATGGTCATATGGAACTTATTGATACTGTGTATGACTTGGATAATGATGGTTTTGATTTTTATTCAATCTATGATGATACACAGGGGAAAACATTTCTTGATGCAACGCTTGAAAAGGCCGTTTTATATGAAGAGCTTCAATTGACTTTCTTTTCTGCGTGGAGCGGGGATATAGCTTTTTCAGAATTCTGGGACAAGATGAAACAGGCCAAGGAGAATGGTTTACTGGTGGATGGCTGGAATAATAATCCTGATCCTGATTCCTATAGTAAAAAAATCGAAGAATATGCCAAACGGTATGAGGAACGTTTGGAGGTTGAATTAGAAATATGATCGTCGAGATGTTCTCAGATTTGGTGAAGGGGCGGCTCAGGAATTCTCGTATTCTTGAGAAAGGTGATCAGTATCTAGATTTGGAAGATCTGAAACCCATTTTTGATAAAATGGAAATTCCAGTGCCGGAGGGTGTTGGTGAGGATTGCCTTAAGACAAGAGAAGGCGGTTATATGGTTATGTTGAATGACTGTGGAGCGGTGCTTCGGATATATGCTACGCGTCAGCAATATAATGATGATAAAACCATTAATGATATGGCGGGTAATATATATCATAGTAATGCCTTGCCGGTGATTGGCTTGGTACATTTTGATCAGATAAATGTGCAATTAATGCCCGGAAAGCCTCACAGTATGGGCTTTGGTAGTGATTTTCGTAGGGTGATAAAGCCGATTATCGAAGATACTGGTTATTCAGATTATCCTGTGGAGGCTAATTTTGCAGATGTTGGTGATAAGATACAGCTTCTTGATACTGTTGAAGATGTGAATCCAAATGTATATGAGGGGTTTTCAAAGAAATCGTGGGTTAGCAAAATATTTTGTCTGAAAAGCCAGTTGGAGAAATTATTAGAGGCGAATAAGCCTTATGAAACGCTACAGCAGTCTTTTTATGATGCGTGGAGTGGTGATAAGCCGTTCTCGGAATTTTGGGATGATATGAGAAAAGCCAAAGCAGACGGGCTTTTGGTGGATGGGTGGAATAATAGTCATCTTGATATGGATATGGAAGGTAAGGGCGGGAATATTGTGGAGATGTCCAGAAAATACGAGGCACGTTTGCATGAATATAACCAAGAAGAACAACCGGTGTTGGAACAATGATTGTCGAGATATTTGATAATTCGGTAAAAGGTGCATTACGGCCTTCGGGGCTGGAATTTGCAGATGAGCCGGGCTTGACGCTGGATGATCTGGGGGAGATTTTCAAGAAAATGGAATTGCCTTTGCCACGTGAAGAGGTTGATATCTCGTGGACGAAAGATGGCGGGTATAATTTGCTGCTGAATCCTTATGGGGCGGTGCTCAAGATTTTTCCGGCCTCCCGTGAAGGTGAAGAGCAAAAATATAGCAAGGATAGGGTAGAAGAACTTGGAAAAAATGGTGAAACGCGTCATATGGCGCAGATTTACCACCCATCATCTTCGCCGCCAATAGGTGTTGTACGTTTTGAGGCATTCGGGTTGCAACTTATGCCAGGGCTTAAGCATTCTAAACACGGGCAGTGGCGCCGTGATGATGCTTTCTATGCGATGGTCAAAGATATTGGGTGCGGCGAGCATGATGAGTTTAATTATGGCGATGTAAAGGGTAAGGCGGTTTTGCTGGATACAGTCGAGAAAATCAATCTTGAGAAATATGCTCAATATCATAAGAAGAATTTTTTTGATCGCTCCAGCCTTCTTGATAAAACCCTGAAAGCTGCCGAGCGCTATGAGGCGTTGCAACAGTCTTTTATGGCGGCGTGGGGTGGAGATAAGCCTTTTTCGGAGTTTTGGGCAGACATGGCGCAGGCCAAGGCGGACGGACTTTTAGTGGATGGTTGGAACCACAGTCATCTGGATTTGGATTTTAAATTCAAAGGTGGAAATCTGGTAGAAATAGCCCGAAAATATGAAGAGCGTTTGAATAATCGCTTGGAAATGTCTTTTGGGGCGTAATTATAAGATTGGGTAAAATATGGCGGATAATCCTTATTTAGGGCTGGATCAAAAGGAATTAGACGATAGATTGTTTGCAACTATTCGGTCTACGGATGATATCGAGAAAGCTGATTTGCTTATTGAGGCCGGTGCGAATGTTGATGCGCAGCGCTATTGGTCGTCAATGCTGGATAATGCCGTTATGTTGGGGCAATTGAAGCATGCACAAAACCTTATTGAAAATCATGGTGTACAGCCTGTAGGACACGAAGATGATCTTCATGTGCTTGCTGTACAAAGTGGTGTGGTGGAGATGGCCAAGTATGTAGAGGGCTACACGGTTAATGCACAATATATCCAACAGGAAACTGGTCAAACTCTGGCACATTGGGCGGCAAGGTCGATGGATCCAGATATGATTGACTATGTTGAATCAATCGGTGTTGATATTGATGAACGTACATTTTCAGGTGATACAGTTGCACATGAGGCCTTAAATGCCTTTTTATCATTTCATCAACCTATACCGGAGGATGCTATTGCAATGTTGAATCATTTGCGAGAAAAGGGCATTGATTTGAATGCGGTAAATGACAATGGAGATCGTATTTTTGATAGGCTTTCAAATCTTTTCAGAGGGGGGGCTAGTCCAACTATGAGAGCTCTGATTCAAGATGTTGGAGATTATCTTGAATCTGTAGGGGCGGGCAGAGAGCCTGTTTATACTAGCGAACATAGTGATTTGTCTGAACGCCCGGAGTTACAGGAGCGTTTGGAAGAGTTTAATGATATAACGGGTCAAAACTGGCAGTATTATCAATCAGAGGTCAGTGAATATATTTATCTTCCAGTGCAGGCGAATACTCAGGAAGCGCAGAAAATAAGCAGAGGTTTAGAGCGTTTTGATGAATTTGCGATTATGCAAGGGCCAAGTATTATACCGGATCGTGGGAATGTGATTGCTATTGGCGTTGATGGTTTTCTGAATTCCTCCAGAGAGTCTTTCTTGAATGCGGCTGATTCAATATCAGGTATTATGTCGGATGCAGGGAGAAACGAGGTTAAAGCGCCTGATGTAAGCCTTGAAAATGCGCATGATTCCGGTGTTGCTTCTGTTATGATAAGCCGTCAATGAAATTGACATATTTCCATTGGTTTTGTATAATTCCAGTAATAAAAAGGGTGAAATATGTCGAGTGAAACAGAGCAAGATATTTCTTTGGAAGATTTTTCCGGTTTACTGGAAGGTTTTGATGTATCTGAAATTATAGAGCTTGATTTTCTCAAAGAAACAACCATTTCCGATGTTAATCCTCTTCGGCTCGGGCCTCGGGCCTTTCCAGAACTGGATGACGTATCCGAGCGATTAAACAACATGGTCCGGCTTTTTCCGGTGAATGATGGGCTTGATGATTTCGCGATAACACCGCGCTCAGAAAGCAATAACATAGTTTTAGAAAAAGCCGAGGAACTTCCCGAAGACGTGCAGGAGATGATTATTTCTATTGCGCAGGCCGATACATTGGGAGAAAAACTCAATTTGGCTCATATGTACGGACAGAGATATATAGAAGGTGTCAATCAAGATGGAACTTCTCCTGATGCTCAGGAGCGTAAAGTCAGCTTTTTTGATTTGGCCCATGATCCAAGGGGCGATTGTGATGATTTTGTTTTATTCAAAAAGGGGTTGTTGGTTCATGCGGGTGTGGATCCCGATAAGATTTTTGAAGTTGGCGCTTTGATAGAGACTGTCGAGGGTGACAAAACTACATATGACGGGCATGCTATGTTGTTTGTGGAAGCAGAGAATAGTGGTGACTTTTACCTTTTGGATAATAATTTAAGTTCTGTTGATTTAATTTCGGGAGATGACCTTAGTATAAGCGGAACAAGAACTGTCGTCGGAACAGATGGCAAGCAGGAAGTCTTTGATGTGACGCGTAATATTCTGTCATTTCAGCATGTACGCGATGCTTATGGTCATGAGTTAACAAGTCAGAATGGGAAACAAAATATTATTGAGGCTAGGTCTCGAGGTAGGGATCCTGATAATTCACAGACCATTTCTGATATTACTCCTCTTCGGTTCGGGTCTCGGGCCTTTCCGGATCAGGAAGCCGTATCCGAGCGATTAAACAATATGGTTCGGCTTTTTCCATCAAATGATTGGCTTGATGATTTCGCAATAACACCACGCGCAGAAAACCGTAATATAGTTTTAGAAAAAGCCGAGGACCTTCCCGAAGACGTGCAGGAGATGATTGTCTCTATTGCGAAAGCCGATACATTGTATAACAAGCTTTTTTTGGCACATGTATACGCAAAAAACTATATACAAGGTGCAAACCAAGATGGTTCTTCTCCTGATGCTCAGGAGCGTGATGTCAGCTTTTTTGATTTGGCCCATGATCCAAAAGGTGATTCTGACGAGCATGTTCTCTTCAAAAAGGGCTTGTTGGTTCATGCGGGTGTGGATCCCGATAAGATTTTTGAAGTTGGTGCTTTGATAGAGATTATCGAGGGTGACAAAACAACATATGATGGGCATGGTATGTTGTTTGTGGAAGCAGAAAATAGTGGTGATTTTTATCTTTTGGATAACCATTTTAATGATATTCCTTTAATTTCGGCAGATAACCCTAGTATAAGCGGGACACGCACTGTCGATGGAACAGATGGCAAGCAGGAAGTCATTGATATCTCGTATAATATTTTATCATTTCAGCATGTGGGTGATGCTTATGGTCATGAGTTAACAAGTCAAAAGGGGCGGCAAAATATTATTGATACTAAATCCGAGAGTGTGGATTATAATAATTCTTCGCCTATTTGGGAGTTGCTCAATAAAGTTGAAGATGCTTTTCGGTCTATGTTTAATTCTGCGTCATTGGATCAACCGCAAGACATGCCAGTTGCTGGTCTGGTTACTCCGGAAGGTGTAGAGGTTGATGGGCAGAAACTTGGTGGTGAGACGGCTAAAGTCACTACGTTTACTGCATAAGTTTTTTAATTTTTTATATCTTTTAATTTCATAGAGCTTTCTTTCGGGAAAGCTTTTTTTATTTCAAAACCAAAAGGAGAAGTAAAATGGGAGCTATAGGTTCTGTACTTGGCGCTGCGCAGGCGATTGCGGGAACGGTGGGGATTGTGTCCTCTGTGGTGCGGCAAAGCGAGGGGCGTAATCAGCAACTCGAACATTTAAAGCAGCAGCAGAATTTGCAATTGGTGCAAGCACAACAGGATGCCGCTTTGGACCGTCAGAAAATTGCTCTGGATGCGTCTCAGGCCGAGGAAAAACGGCGTGCGGCATTGAAGCGTGCTGTGGCGCGCAGGCGGGCCAGTTTCGGGGCGCAAGGGGTTGGCTCGGGCGCGGGGTCGTCGCAGGCGGTTCTTTTGGGGCTGTTTGATGAAAGCGAAGATGATCTGCGCCGCCGCACAGAGCTTGATAATTTGCGCCTGAGCGCCATTGATCAGGATTTGTCGCAGCGCGGCTCATTGAATGTCTTGCAACGCACGCAACTCGCGGAGCGTAACAAGCTGGATAATCTGAGCTTGGCAGGCGATACATTTGCGAGGCTGTTCTGAGTTTTATTGACCGGCAATATTTAGTTGTTCTATAATCTGACTTACGGGAACATTAAAGAATATATGGTGGTGATAATGTCAAAAGATGGTCGTAATCCATTGGATATTTTAAATCAGGATCTGGCTTTTACGGATATACAGCTAACGCCTATTCATAAAAGCTCTGTGCTGGATCAGCGTGCAGGACGTATCAAGCATTGTGTGTTATTCAATCACCGTATTGAAAAGGAATTGATGAGTGACGCAGATGCCCAAGCCACGATTGAGTGGATGGATAAAAAAAGACCTGGTCAAAAACTTGAAACCGAGGATTTCTTGGTAGACAGGCACATTGGTAGTGGTCTTAGCCATAGAGATTTTACAGCTTTGGTAGAAAGGGAACTCAGGCATTTGGTTCAGGATCATCTGGCTGCGGTTAGTGAAGTCGCGTTGCCTGATGGTCAGGTTTTTGAGGGTGTGTTGACCGTAGATATCAATAGCAATTATCTGAATAAGTTTAGCCAGACAACAACGTTTAATAACCGCTTTAGAGTTCATGAATTTGACAGCGTCCAAGAGCGTGACAGCTTTTTGAAAACACGGGAAATCCTTAAGCAGATGGGTGTCCACGAAAAAGGGATTGAGCAACCTTATCTGGATGCTTAGATGGGGAATTTGACGTAAAAGCTTTTTTGCGAAATAATGGTGTTATGGGACAAGATAATAGACCAAGAACAGATATGAATTTTGCAGGCCATGCGAATGAGGTTGCGCAGCTTCCGGTAACAGGCTGGAAGGGCGCAATATTTGTGTATTCAACGCTTGAAAAACCCGAGGATGCCGAAGAGAAAGTTAAATCTTTATTCGAAAGTGAAAGGACATTAAAAGGCCTTAATGTCACGGATTTTGAACTTGAGGAAAATGGTGGTGTGACATTTAAAATTCGTGATGTTGCCTCCAAGAGGGCTTTGGATGAGTTCTTTTTGGCTTGTCCCGAGGGCTTATCTTACGTTGTTACTGACAATCAGTTGGATAACGGGCCGTCAGAAAAATACCAGAATTATCTGGGAGAACTTGGTGCAGATGCCCGACGTCATGCTCGAAACTCGATTGTAAAGCTTGAACATTAAGAAGTGGTGATTTACGCTTTCTCTCATGAAAAATCCGGTTTTTCTTATTTTTATATTATGTCTATGTGTGCCGTGTAGCATCGTGCGTGCGCAAGATGTATCCATTCGGCCTGTGCCGATGGATATTGTCTTTCTGGATATGGATGGGGATGGCCAAGACGAGATGAGTATCCGCAGTGAGATCAATACGGAAGCTTTTGGGCCGTCTATAGTGCTGTCTTTTCTCAAGACCATGACAAACGGACAGAAACAGCCGATGTTCTTTGAGACCTATGGCAATTTATTCGATAAAAGCCTTACTTTGCCTATGGGTGGGGCATGCCGCCAAGGTGAAGCCTATTTTTTGCGTGAGGGGGATGATTTTTCCATTTTAGTGGCGCGTAAAGAAAGCTCCGATGAGGCCGCGCCAGTGACGTTGAGCTTTTATGTGTCAAAGCACAATGAAAACCCGAATGAGGCTACGCCGGAATGGGTGCTTGTCAGAACAGGGGAGCGTATTACGGAAGAGGCTTATTGTGATGTGCGCGATGCGGTGGATGCCGTGTTTTGATATTTGATTTTAAATCTCGTATTCTGTATAGTTTTTGCCATAATAAAAAGGATGTAAAAATGGGTGATGATAACGAAAACGACAGTGCGCTGGGTTCGGCGTTCAAACAAGAGCCGGAAGATACAGCTAATTTCGTGTATGCTGCGATTTTCAATCTGCATTATGTTGATCCGTCATTACCATTAGAAGATAGAAAGGTTAGTCTGACCTTTGAAAATGACACAGTGTTCAAGGATTATGTCACCGAGGGGCTTGGTCGTGTTATAGGGGATAGCAAAACATTGCAGGCCGATATCAATGATATTAATACGAGCTTTGGTGGTGTTGTTTTGATGAGTGTCAGGGAAGATTACCCCAGTAGCGAGAATAATGCCTTGATTGATGATATTACAGATTATTTTTCTAGCGATAATTCGGGTGATAAAAGGGTCATCATCTATGAAGGTGATGATAAGCAGGAACTGTTTTCTGCTGTGTCCAAAGTTATTCCAGTCGTTGTTGATTTGTATAATGGGCAAGGTGGGCAGGAAACAGAATTTAATAATCCGGTAATACAATAAATTGAGCAGAATGGGGTTGGCATGACAAAAGATAGAGGCGGCATTATAAATACGCCGGATGTGGATCAGGACTTTATGGCCAAGGCGATGTTGTTGCCTGTAACCGAAGGCATGTCTTTATATGCAGCGTATAATTTTAATCTAAGATGTGTTGATGATTGTCCAAGTGAGCGTGCCAAGCTTTTTGTAAAAGGAGCCTCTTTTAATGAGCCTGGCAGATTATTTTACAGCCAAAGCGGACTTACTCCCGATGCTTTCAAGGGATTGTTTTTTAATGCTGTCGGGGCTTTGATTCAGGGGAACAGAATTGCCAATATTCAGTCGGTTCGTGACGATGCCATTGTTTTTGAAATGGATCCATCTTGTGAAATTGTACTCAAGAAAAAGTTTACGGATAATGAGCGTGTAATGTTGGAAAGATATGACAGCGTGAAGGATAGAGCGCAAAAGGTTAGATTTCGCCTGAGCAATTATGATGAACATAAAGAACGGGATTATGTGGTCGGGAAGCCGTTTTTGGATGCGTAAAACAAGAAATAAACATGACAAAAAATAATGAAGTAACAGGGTTAGACGGTTTTAATGTCGCTTCACCGGAACAATGTAGTGAAGGGGCAGGGCGTGAGTTGGTCTTTGCGTTTTATGACGATCGTTTGCGCACCGATCCTGATCAGAGTCGCATGAACGCGTTTGTTTCCTTGATGAAGGATATCAAAGCGTATTTTGATCTCAAAGAAGCCTCGGATGATAATTATGATACAACGATTTTTCTGGGGCGCAGCGATCATCCAAAGCATCAGCTATTTCAGGGATTTCTTGAAATGCATAAGGCGGCAAAGGCCATTAAGGGAGAGGATTTTAATTCCTCTGTGGGGCAAAACAGTGAGCCTATGGCTGAAATTTTCGAGCATGAACAAAGTCATGTTGTCTGGGTTAATGATGATGTGTTTGCTTTGCGGCAATCTTTTGATGGTTTTAAAAATGGTATGCAGGCTTTACCCGAGTTATCAGGTGGTTGAAGTTCTGTTTTTAACCGTGAGGCCAAAGCCACGGTGGGTACAAAGCTTCAGGAATTGGGCGTATTAGAGATGTAATGCCGCAAGCCTATAGATTTTTAAAAGGTCGCGTTTAGCGGCTTTTTTTGTTGATGTGTTCTTAATCGTAAGAAATTTGTAAGAACATCCCGAACAGCTTGTCTTTATTATCTAATTAATATTATGCTTGGTTTTATGAAGTTTATAGCTGCATTATCCTTGTTCATATTTTATTTGCCCTCTACTGCGATGGCAAATAAATCAATTGGGCCAATCCCGAGTGAAGTTTCAACGATAGATATGGATGATGACGGCAAGGACGAAACAATCGTCAATACAAATAGTTTATTGGGGGAAGCGGGACTTTATAAATTTTTATCCTTTTATAAAACGGATAAATATGGCGCAATGTTTGCTATGCCGTTCAAAATAAACGGGGAATATATTAATGTGCTGCATTTGCCTCTAGGTAAGCCGCCATGTAAGCATAGTGCTGTAAGATTTTACAAAGATGATGGCAAAAGATACGTCGTTATTGGTTCGTTGGTGGAGCAAGGCGATCATAAGAAAGATGTCAAAAGCTTTGTAAAGTACGAGTTTTACACCCTTCAGGAAGATAAAGATTATGATGGTTTGACGCCTGTTTTTATCAAAGAGCATGAAGGGCTTATGGATAGCAAAACATGCAATGCTATTGCTCCGACGGATAGTCCCGAGTTTTTCAAACAGTTTGATTTCGAGCCTTAAGATTTTTGCTCTTCAAATATTATGATTTCCAGATTTCAAGACCGCGTTGGATGTCTTTTTGATCGACATCATCGGCTGTTTTTTGTCGAATTTGTAGATATTGGACGATTATTTCTTTTTCTGCATCGGTAAACATGATGAAGCGTTCTTTAAAAGCATTGTCAAAATTTTCTGGTACGATTTCGTATAATAGATAACCGAAAAACGAGTAATCTTGATGTTGTACATCATATTCAATATATCGTGGTAGATAATATCTGAATGCTTCAGGTTTTAGCCAAACTAAAGCGTTAAAAAAACTTGATACTATTTCATCGGGAAGATCACAATTTTTATACGGTGAGAATTTTTCCATGATTTCGGCACATTCGAAATCTTTATAGATTGTCATTTCTTCCTTGGTTGGCCTGCGGGCTTCGGAAAATGTGTCGTACATTTTTTCAATAAAATCATCATACATGGGCGCAATGTGCGTCAATTCATTCATTACGTCAAGTTTTGTCATCCCCGTCCCCGCCTTCGCGGGCATGACGATGGAGCGTAAATTTTTCAAAAATCAAAGGAGAGTAAAATGCCCGAGCATATAAAAATGCCTGGCGAAGCAACGCGTATGCGTTGTTCGCGTTAAATAAAATCGGGCATCTCCGATTTTATTTCAAAATCAAATTTAAACATTTAAACAAGGAGTTAATATTATGCCAGAGCACATCAAAATGCCCGATGTGACGCCGGTTGTGCGTTATGTCGCCGATGGAGTTGAGACCATCTATTCCTACCCGTTTCCGATATTTGCCAGTGAGGATTTAGCCGTGTATTTTGACGGGGCGAAGCAGGCGAGCGGGTTCACGATTTCAGGGAGCGGGGAGACGGCTGGCGGGGATGTCACGTTTGACGAGGCTCCGGATAGCGGGGTGATTATAACCCTTGCTCGTGAGTTGCCGATTGAACGCGTGACGGATTATCTGGAGGGCGGGGATTTTTCTGCCGCGAGTATCAATAACGAGCTGGATTATATGATTGCGGCGCTCCAGCAGGTGAACCGCGCGAATGATTTGATGCTGTCCTATAGCGATCATGAAACGCCGAGTGAGACGACTTTGCCGGATCGCAGTATAAGAGCGAATAAGGCTTTGGGGTTTGATGGCAATGGCGACCCTGTCGCTGTTTCACTTGAAGGGTCGATGGCTGCGCCTGATTTTACGGCTTCGGGGAGTGGTGCGGCGACGCGCACGAGCCATGATAAGTTCAGTGATCTTATTAGCGTTAAGGATTTTGGCGCAGTTGGGGATGGGCTTACCGATGATACCACGGCGATCCTCAATGCTTTGGCGGCGGCGGAGTCTGTGTTTCTACCCGAAGGGGAGTATCTGGTGACGGGCACGATTACCCTAACCGCGCGGCAAAGCCTGATTGGGGCGGGGCAGAGATCGGTGCTTAAGGCCATCAATAACACATTCAACGTGATTGAGGTCACGGAGGATCACTGTAAAATCTCGGATATTCGCATTGAAGGCGGGGATGTCGGGATTAAGCTATATGGGGTTACGCGCCCCTGTGTGCAGACGAGCGTGACTGATGTGACGATTGTTGCACCGAATACTGGGGTTCAGCTCGATGGGTATAACAACACAAATTTCCCGTGCTACTGGAATAATTTTGATCGCGTGCTGGTGGAACAGCCTGCGGATAACGGGTTTCATTTGTTCCGGAGCGGGGCAGGCGATACGCCGAATGCTAATAAGTTTCATGCTTGCAGGGCGTATTCGCTGGGCGCGCCGATCAGTAATGCCGGATTTTATATCGAGGAAGGGCGGTTCAATAATGCCTTTATTGATTGCGAGGCGAATGTGGATGGCACGGCGCAGGGGTGCATTATTGTTGGCTCTGGCTCTGATAAGAACCTCTTTGTGAACCCCTATACGGAGAGTTTTAATACTGTGCCGAATATCAAGTTAGAGGCGGGGTCGGTGGAGACTTCGATCATTAACTTACTCTCGGTGAGTGACGGGGCGGCGATCTGGGATTTATCGGGGGGCGAATATACGGCCTATAATGCAGGTTTTCCGCATAAGAACAGGTTGCAGCGCACGACCTGCACCGATATGAATGCGACATTGCAGCGATTTGATACCGAGTTTATTGATGCGAGCGGCAGTGTGACCCTCGATACGTCACATTCGGTTCATTTGGTGTCGAGCTTTGGCGGGGCCTTGAGCGTGGAGCTTCCTAATGCCGCGGACGCGGTTGGTGTGATGATGGTGGTTAAGAAAACCGATAGCTCGTCCAATGTTATCACTGTGACCGAGGATAGCGGGGCTGGCCCTGATGCGCGGAATTATTACTTAGGCGCGGAGAATGATTATGTGATGATGCTGTCCAACGGGGCGGAGTGGTTTGTGATTGCCTCTAATAGATCACCGGGCAATACACGCTTTTTCGATGGATCAGGCACGTATGACATTGATATGGCGGTGGATACGTATTTGCTGTCGTCTTTCAGTGGAGCGATGACGGCACGATTGCCGCCCGCGAATGCGGCGGAGGCTGTGGGGCGCACGATTACGATTAAGAAAACCGATGTGTCGTCCAATGTGATCACGGTGACCGAGCAGGGTGCTACGGGGCCTGATAACGCGGCTCAGCCTTTGTCTTCGCAATATAGCGCGATTACGGTGGTGAGTGACGGCGGGCAGTGGTTTATCGTGAGTAAGCATTTGTAAGTTTGACGGGTTTTTGTTACTGATATAAAGTGATTTCACCGTAAGTTGATAAGTGGTGATAAATGCGTGGATTAGGTCATAGAACAACAGAACGTAAGGCGGATAGATCCGGTGTGCCGGATTTTCAGGATGTGCTACGCTTTATGGAAGATCAGCTTCGTGAGGATAATCATGCTCTGACCCAGCAGGATATCTGTGAGGCCTTATCCTGTAGCCGTGAAGATTTGAGCAGAAGTTTCCAGAAAGCCAATACTACTTTTTTTAATGTTCATGACGAGCTTTATGAGCAGATTGTTCAATTCGGACAGGATCAGAAGCCGCGCTCTGATGATCCGCGTGGGAGAGCGCCATATTCCCTGTTGAATAGCGATAATATCGGAGATGTTAAATCGGCATTATTATCCGCAGGCAGAAGTAATATCAGTGAAGTTGCCCGTCAATTCGGATATGATGGACGACAAGGTTTCAGTCATGCTTTTAAAAGAGTAACAGGAATCTCGCCATCCTCTTTTATCAAAAGACATAGCGCTGAGTCCGTTGTGGCCGAAGTCCATGAATGCGATAATCCTTAAGGATAGTATCAAACTATTTGACATTTAGTTCCGGTATTGGTAGTTTCCGGTTCTGTTTTACGTAAATTAAAGAAGGTTGCGCTCAATGGGAGCTGATAAAGAACTCGATCAAGAAACAGTTTCGGCGGTGAATGGCCATTATTCTCAGGCACAAGCGAAATTTCGTGAGTTGGCTGAAGGGGTTAATGGTGATAAGCTTTATAGCTTAGGCATCGAGATGGGACTTGTCAGAAAACAAGCTGAGAGATTCAAGGAAACAGGTACTAGCTATGAAGTTGGAGTTATACCTTCGGCAGAGAATATAAGTACGCTTAGTAAGCTGGGCTATGTTTGTTTAGAAAATGGTAGTGATATCAGCCAAATCACAGGGTTAACAAAACGAGAAATAAGAGATATTAACCGGAATATGAAAACAGATGCCTCAGGGCGTTTTCGTTATGATATTGGCGTGCCGTATGATAGTTTTGGAAAATTGGTGGCCAAGCAAAGCCCTGAACCAATTGAACGTAAGAGCGTGCCAAGAGTTCAAAGTGATGATACTATAACAGAATCCAGTCTGGTCGATCTTTGTCTGGAACTGGATTGTTAACAGGGTATTGTTATGACAGATAATGATGATGAGCAAAATAGTAGCATCCGGCAGGCCCATGACGCCTATGACAAGATGCTGCGTCAAACTTTTCAAAGGCTTGATTCTTTACCGCATACTAATGGTTTGTCTGTGATGGGGGTTTCTGAAACTTCTTTGGTGAATAAATCGAAATTGCCGACCGATCAATATCCTCCGGCGACCGAAGGGGATCAGCGTACAAAAGAGTTGTTACAGCGTATGGCTCAGGCTTATAGCAAGAAAACGGGGCAATCTTTGTTTGAAATTACAGGTTTATCCAACAGGCAGCTTGTCGAGATACATTCTGCGCAATGTAGATCAAATGATGAGACGCCAAAGCCTGCTGAACCTGAATTATAGGCTTTGATGCCGTATTTGTTTTATGAAGTTAAGCCGCTCCGGTTTTGGAGCGGTTTTTTAATGTGAAAAGGGAGTGATTATGTCCGATTTAAAAAAAGTAACGCGTGAGCATATGCAGAAATTCTACCCTAGAGCGCTGAAAATGGCTCTGGCGCATTATCGGAGTGTGGCGCGTAGATCAGAACCAAAATATCCTGATTTCAAAAAGCAGCAAGAGGCTTGCAAGGTCTCGATAGCCCATATCCAGCTTTTGCTTAAACTGGGGCGCGAGCTTATGGCGGATCACGCGGAAGGGGCCGGTATGGAGCAGGAAGATTTGCAAAAGCTGATTGAAACCGCGCAGCATGAGATTGCCGGATATGATGTTAAAGACGGGGCTTAGGAAATTGACAATTTTACGGAAAATGCGTAAAGGTTTTCTATGGCTGAAATTACGGGTGATAATACAAGCAAACAGTTTAACGTTCATAATGATAATGCGCCGGATGGGCAAGGCTATACCCAATTACCGCATTTAAGTAATGTTGTTATTCTGGATTATGAGGCTTCTTCGACGAGTGCGCAGAGCTATCCTATCGAGGTTGGTCTGGCATTCTGGCAAGGCTTACCGCAATCCCATTTGATTAAACCTGCTGCAGAAAAAGGTTGGACCGAATGGGATGATCACGTTGAAGAACATGTTCACCGTATTTCACGGGAGACTTTGGAGCAGTATGGTCAAAATCCACGAGAGGTGGCGCTTTGGCTGAATGAACAATTGCGTGGTAAGGTGGTGCTGTGTGATAGTCCGAAGGCCAAACTGGATAATTTCTGGAATGCACGGCTATATAAGTTGTTCGAGGTTGCGGAGATTGAGCCGGAGTTCGAAATCGAGTGTATGTATGATTATGTGAACCAGCAAGACCCTGTGTTGGAGATGGCGTATAATAATGTCGGAGAGGAACGCGAAGAGCCTACACACCGCGCCGGAGAAGATGCCGGATATTTAATGCGGTTACTGAGGCGGTTTTGCGAGATTGCACGTCCTGATCTGGTGGCCTCGCGAGAGCGTACAAGTATTTTGCAAATATGACAGGAATGGTGTAATTATGTTACGCTTAAACCTTGGATATAAAAGGGATAATATAAATGGGGTCGGACCGCGTTAAAGATGCACCAAATCAAGGACTTCTGGAACGCTATTCTTTGGAAATAGCGGCCGGGGTTTTTGTTGTTGGTGCTGCTGTGTCTGTTTTACAGGAAAGTGTTGGTAATTATCTTGATCTGAATGATCGGCGTCCTTATGCCAAGGAGGTTGAAGAGTTTTGCACTGATCCTACGGTCAGGCCGCATTATCTGGGCACAAAAGCGCCGTATAAAATTGACTGGGATGATGCGGAGCGTTTGAGTGTTCATACTTTCAAATATGAGTTTAATCAAACGACGGAAGTAAATGATCCGGATAATAGTATTGAGGCTTTTGTTGCTAGCATACCGCAGGAAGTAAGGGATAATCCTAAAGCACATTTGATTGTGACGGGGCATGCAGATGGCGGTAACCTCTATGTTGCGCGTGGTGCAACGGAAACCAGAAAGCCACGTGACTTCGATGCAGAAGTTGCGCAGCATGAAAAGAACAACCGGACCATTGCGCAAGGACGTCTTGATCATTTTTTACAAGTTGCTAATTGGCCCGAAGATCGTTTGCGTGTACAGAATATGGGCAGTGATTTGAGCAAAAAAGAGCTTAATGTCCAGATTTGTTTTGTGGAACCGGAAGCCTGATATTATATAAAAATATGAACGACACAGGCCCGCCATTTGGCGGGTTTTTTTGTGCCTTAATACCTAAAAAACTTCAAGGAAAAGGGAAGATGAATGACGGACAAGACCGAGATTTCGGAGGGCGTGCAGCCTGCTGGATTTCCTCTGTTTGTGGTGATCTGGAACCAGATGCAGGGGATGAGCACGCCGCGCTTTCATATCCAGATGGCCAATTGGCTGGAAGGGGCGTGGGAGCACGGCAAGACGCGGCTTTTGCTGATGGCGTTTCGCGGGGCAGGGAAGTCCAGCATAGTCGCGCTGTTTGCGGCGTGGCTTTTGTATCGCAAGGCGGATTTGCGGCTCCTTGTGCTGGCAGCGGATTTTGGGCTGGCGAAGAAGATGGTGCGCAATGTGAAGCGCATTATAGAGCGCCATCCACTGACCAAGGGGCTAAAGCCTGATAATCCTGCGCAATGGGCGGAGGATCGCTTTACGGTGCGGCGCGCTAAGGTCAGCCGTGATCCATCCATGCAGGCCAAGGGGGTGAGCTCGAATATTACAGGTTCTCATGCGGATGTCGTTATATGCGATGATGTCGAGGTGCCGAATACCAGTGACAGCGCCGAAAAGCGTGAGGATTTGCGTGAGCGCCTGCGGGAGATTGCGTATGTTCTGACGGCTGGCGGGACTCAGCTTTATGTCGGGACGCCACATGATTATTACAGTATTTATGCGGATTGCCCGCGCGAGGAAATCGGGGAGGAGCTTAGTTTTTTAAACGGGTTCGAGCGTCTTGCTCTGCCGCTTTTGAATGAGGAAGAGGAATGCCTCTGGCCGGAGAAATATTCCCCAGAGGATATTGAAAAGATCAAGATCGAGACAGGGCCGAATAAATTCGAAAGTCAGATGATGCTGCGTGAGACGAATATCATGGATGGGCGGCTGGATGCGGATTTGCTACGCTATTACGAGGATGATCTGGCGCATTGTGTTTTGACCAATAAGTATTTCATCGGTAGCGCCGAGATTGTGACATCCAGTGCGTGGTGGGATCCGGCCTTTGGCAAGAAGAGCGGAGATAGCTCGGTTTTGGCGGTGGTGTTTGGCGATGCGGGCGGGAATTACTATATTCACCATACGGAATATATTCGCGTTGACCAGTTACTCCGAGAAAGTGAAGCGGTCCAGCAATGCAAGGCTATTGCGCAAATTGCCAGAGATTATCGCTTGCCTAATATTACGGTGGAGAAGAACGGGATAGGCAATTTCCTGCCCAGAATTTTGAATAATACGCTTGAGAATATGAAAATCCCGACGCGCATCCGTGATGTCGCGACGCGTAAATCCAAGGAATACCGCATTTTAGAGGCCTTTGATGCATTGCTGGCGGCGGAAAGGATCTTCGTGCATAAGAACGTGCAAAAAACGCCTTTTGTCATGGAGATGCGTGAATGGAAGCCAGGGAAAAGCAGGGCGCGTGATGATGGTCTTGACGCGGTTGCTGGGGCGATTAATCAAAGTCCTGATCGCTTGGCGAGTAAACCGCGCACAGGTAGTTACGCGTGGCCGCATAGCCTGCCCAGTAAGGCCAAGAGCGACTTTGATGTTTAGCAGCTTTGATCTTTTGAGCTGAATAGCGTCATTCATCGCTCGCGTAGAGTTTGCTACGCGTCGCTCTTCATTTCTAATTCAGATCAAAATCTCCTTGCTGTTCGTTTTTTTGACTTTTGAAAATCTTTTGGTCTATAGTCCGCGCTATGAAAAATGAGACTGCTATGAAAGCCGCAGAAAAGACAGAGCAAGTTGTCGGTGTGACCGCTGATGATACGCTGTTTTTGGCCCTGATCCTTTTTGTACTTGTGCTGTTTTTTGGCATAATCGGCGTACGCACCTATTATAAGCGCGGCGAGTCACTGTTTCGCGGGGCTATGACGGGGACGATGGCGGCTTGCGTCATCTTTATGCTGGTTTTCATCATCACCGCGACCATTAAATAGAGATATATAAAGACGGGAATACTGTTCATGGATGATTTTGAAGAGCTTGTAAAGGATATCGCATTAAAATCTGACAGCGCTTTTAAAGATGCCAGAGATTATGCAATTGAGGTTCTGGATAATGGAAATAAAATTTCCCTGAATTACCATGATGATGAAAGCGTAATAAATGCCTATGACGGTAGTATCTTACGCCTTTATGAATCAGATGATACATTGTCACAAGTGTTTTTGGGTAAGGCTGATCCCAAAATTGAGGGCAAGCAATTTGAAGCTGCAAAATTTGTAGTTGTTGACCAGATAATTCAGGTGCTTGGGGAACAAGGCTACGCTATTACATCTGATGATGATACGATTACATTAGCCAAGCCCGAGATTGGTCATGCGTGATGATGGTCGTTTGATGCTTATTCATAAAAACTTGTTATAAACCCGTGGTTTCGTGTAAGGTGCAAAGAAAAGGTTTGTGGGTTGATGGCATTTCATTTCGATTTCAGTTCTGTATTTTTTGTGATCTATCTGGTCTCGATTATTGCTCTTTATATGAATAAGCGCAAAGAGCAGATTTTGATGCTCAATGTTTCGGCCTGTTTTTTTGCAGGTATTTACCTTTATATGAATGGCGGGGATGCAGGCGTTATTGCCTGTGCGGCGGCAGCTTCGGGCTCGTTGTTTCAGCTTTGTGCTGAGCGTTATTTTACAAAATTCCCGAAAATGGAGTTATTACTGATCAAGGCCATAGGGTGTTCGGTTTTTGCGACCATAGGAATTTTGGCTGTTTATAAAAGTGTAAGTGATCTTTTCCTTGTGATCGCAATTGTCTCTTGTCGTTCTTCTGAAATGCTTAAGCGGCAGGATCTTTTAAGGCTTGGCTATTTATTCGCCGAGGTTTTATGGATGCATTATGCTATTGATAATGGTTTTGCATTATTCGCAGGGGTTCATTTGGCGATGACTGTTTTTGGTTTGTTTATTTTACTGCGGGATTACGGAAAGGAAGGGATTGTCGAAACTGTTGCTGAAGTGCTTGAACCAGTCGAGAATATGGCTATGGGCGCTGTCGAGGTTGTGGAGGACGCTGTAGAAGAGGTGGTAAACCAAAAGGCCGCCTAAAGTTTTTGATATATCTGAAAGAGGAACAGACCTGCTTGGTGTTCAAGCGGGTTTTTTTATTTAAGGAGAAAATTTATGTTGTCCGATGATTTAATGTGGTGGATTACGGTGGTTGATCTGCCTGCGCTGAGTGCGTTGTTCTGGATGATCTGGCGCACGCGCAATGAAAGCAAGGAAGAAACCGAGAAGCTCCATAAGACGCTGGATGTGCGTTGTGATCAGCTTCGCGATGCGCTGGCGGCATTCAAGCTGGAGGTGGCCAAGACTTATGCCTCGCAGAAGGATTTGCGCGCGCTGGAGGGGCGATTGGTTTCGCATCTCTTGCGGATCGAGAGCAAGCTGGATGTAACGGCGATCAAGGCTGCAGAACTGCAGGGGGGCAAGGAGTAGTCTGTTATGCATAGTTGTTGCGTTGCGGCAATTATATTTCTCTTAAGTTTCTTGACCTGCAATATTATTATTGTTTAGTCTTGTTAATTATAACAATAATTACTTTGAGGCGTGATAGTCATGAGTTTTTTGGATAATATGCGTTTACCTTTTCGTTCGAAACAATTGCCAGAGGAACAGGGGTTTGAAAAACATGTCGGGCAACACCTTAAGAATTTTTCTGAAAGCCAAGAAAACCGTACACAAAATTTCCTGAATGCGAATGATAATAAGGAAGATGCGTTTCACAGATATAGCCGTTTTCTCGAAGAGCAATTACATCTCATGAATAGGGCTGTCACGAGCTATATGATTAGTGAAGAGCGCATGAGTGATAGTGGAGAGATTACGAATACCAAGGAATTAACAATGCCTCAGTTGGAAAATATTGTCGGGTTTTATCTGACTGTAAGAGGGTTAACAGATCATCTGAGAGATTTTGCGAGTGCTGCAAATGGTGCGGGCGGGGAAGCCAAAGAAATTGCTGATCGTATCTTTGAGAAAACGCATCGTTATTTAGGAGATATGTTTGAAACAATGGGATCAGAGTGCTTAAACACGTTTTTGGCACATCGTCCTGATCATATTGACGCATTGAATTCACAAAACCAGTTCGAGATACCGTGAATATTCTTCTAGTATTTCCTGTGATTGACGTATTGTTTTTATGTATTACATAAAAAATTGTCTTTTCTTTGTTAGATTATTAAAATAATAAGCGGATAGTTTAAAAAGAATATGATAATAAGCGAGTTTAGAGATGGATCAATTTTCAGGAAAAGCTAAGCAAATCAGACTGTTTAGCGATGAAAGGTTTGATCTGGTGCGAAAAGAAACTCAAGAAACTCTGGATGCGTGTGCGGAGAAAATGCGTTGGTTAGAGGATTTCGAGGGTAAAACGATTTCTTCGGAAGGCATCATAGATTTTCTGAACAATTTTCAGGCTAGCATGTTTTTTCTTTCTTCTCGTTGTGAGGGGCTTACCGACCCGTATTATGTGGCTTTGGCTGAGTTGGAAAGATCACAAGGAAAACAAAATCACTATGTTTTAAGCAACGATCAGGCGGTTGAGACTATAGGGTTTTATAAGGCGATAAATGATCATTTGAAAAGTGTTGAAAGCATAGATGTAGATGATCTAAATCAATCAAATTATCAGGCCGCTATCGAGCAATATAAGGAGCTTTTTGATTTCCAGATGATTGGCGGGCTGGGGTTTGTGTTGGGTCATATTGATAAAAATGATCGTAATAAGCTACTGGATGAGTTTAAAAGTGATCATGATATGCATCAACAGTTAGTCAGAGCCGTCACTCAGCGAGGAGATCGACAAAACGGCAAAGGCTGGCAGCCAGAGATTGTATGATTTCAGTTTAAATTTAAAAATATCTTTTTCCAAAGCCCTGATTTTTATCGGGGCTTTTTTTTAGGTGTTCCCATTTATCTTGTGAGCAGCGTTGTTTCGCTCCTTACGTAGTTTTCTACGTTACGTCGCTTGCGCCTAGTCACAAAATAAAGCGAAACACCTAATTTTCTAATTAACCAAGGAGAAAAATGATGAAAAAACCAAAGCTGGTTGCCCTTTGTGGTGGCCGAAATAAAAGTGATGCGGCGAGAGCCAAGATCGAAGCCTTTTGCCGTGAAACGACTGTGGATGTGCTGGCGCGTACCCTTTGGGGGGAGGCGCGTGGTGAAGGCTCGCGCGGCATGGAGGCTGTGGCCTGTGTGATCTTGAACCGTGTGGCGCGGGCCGAGGAAGAGGGCGGTTTCTGGTGGGGGAACACAATCGTGCAGGTCTGCCAGAAACCCTATCAGTTTTCGTGTTGGAACCGTTCAGACCCGAATTATAAGGCTTTGCTGGCGGCGGATGAGGCCGATTTATATTTTGCCAGTGCCTTGCGCGTGGCGCGGCGGGCACTCGCTGGCGCTTTGGAGGATATCACCAATGGCGCGACTCATTACCATGCCGATCATATGACGCCGTACTGGGCGAAGGGGGAAACCCCGTGCGCAAAAGTCGGCCGGCATGTGTTTTATAGGTTATAAAATTAGTGACTTGCAGCGAATCATAGAACATAATAGAAACAACCTATGCTTTAAGTAAGTGAGGATAGGGAATGTCTTGGTTTAAGAAGTTTACAACAGGCGATATAACACAAATAATTGTTGCGCTAATCGGGCTTGTAGGGGTGTTGGCAAGTATTTATTGGGCAACTACTTCAAAATCACCACAGTTAGTAAATAACGGTAATATTCAGTCAGGAACAGGAAACAGTAATTCTGGTGATGGCAATATTTTTGCTGAAACTGTTTCTGTTTATCCAAATAATGATAAAGAGCGGGAATTTTTATATGCAGAGTTAGAGAAAAAAAACCAAATTATTTTTGGCTTGATACGTAATATGGACCAAGGGGAAGTACCTGAAGATAATATAAATAGTACTCAAGAATTTTCTAAAGTAAAAAGTCAAAGTAGTAAAACAGAATTAGTATCAAAAAATGCTGCAATCAAGACAAAGCATGATACTCAAGAGCAGTCTGATTTTGCTCTATACAAAGGCAAAGTTATCTATGATCAAGATAAAGATTTGTCACTTATTATGTATAAAAAGGCGATTGAATTGGAACCAAGGAGTTCTGAAGCTTGGAATTCCTATGGTATCGTTTTAATGGAAAAATCACGTTTTGATGAAGCGTTAGATGCTTTTCAGAAAGTACTGGAATATGCCGAAAAACCGTCTGATAAGAAGTGGCTTGCAGTAGCTTTAGGAAATTTAGGAGTTATTTATCACCATTTAGGAAACTATCAGAAGGCCATAAGCTTTAATCAAATGTCTCTTGATTTGAATCTTGAACTAAATCGAAGGGATGGAGAGGCAGACAACTATGGTAGTCTTGGAAATATTTTTTCTGATATAAATAATTATGCAGATGCAGAGGAAATGTTTGAAAAATCGTTGGCTCTTAATGAGGAACTGAAACGCATAAGGAGATTAGCCACAGACTATAATAATCTAGGTTTGCTTTTTCTAAAAAAAGGTGTTCCTGAAACCGCAAAAAAATATTTTTTTAAGGCAATTAAAATTAATGAAACAGAGGGGCTTAATGGTCCGCTTGCGGATAATTATAGTGGACTTGGTCAATTGTATTATAAGGGTGGGGATTTTAAAAAATCTGAGCAATATCATAAAAAATCACTAGATTTAGATATTAATCTAGGCCGCGTTTATGGGGAGGCTTTAAGTTATGGTAGTTTGGGTGAGGTTTATTTAAAGTTAGAAGAGTTTGATCAGGCAATAGAGATGTTTGAGAAAGCTTTGGAGATACACAAAGATCATGGACCACCCCAATTTGCTGCGGCTGATCACATGAATATCGGCAATGTTTACTTTGAACAAAAGGAATTTGAGAAAGCAAAACGGGCATGGCTTGAAGCTCGTGAAGTTTATAAAAGTGAGGGTGTCAATGATATGCACATGTTTCAGGTTGTGACTAGTAAACTAAGCTCTTTACCCTCACCAGAAAATCCTTAAACATAAATAGAATAATATCTGTGTTTAAAAGGAAAAATGATCATGCCTAAAAAGCTATGGAATAAGGTTACGAAAGCATTGGCGGTCAAGCAGGAGGCCGAAGCGGCGCATGACCCGCTTCATGTGGCGACGGCGGCGCTCATGATTCAGGTTTCGGTGACGCATGATGATTTCAGTGAAGATGAAAAAGTTAGTGTTCTGGCCTGTATCGAGGAGCATTTTGAACTGGAGACCAGTCAAGCCAGAAGCGTGTTCGAACGGGCGCTGGAGCATCATGACGAGGCAGCGGATTTGTATAGCTTTACACGACCCATCATGGCGGTGCTGGAGTATGAGCAGCAAGTCGAGATTGTCCGTCTGCTTTACCGCGTGGCCTTTGCCGATCATCATCTGGAGCATTTCGAAGAGCATATCATCACGCGGATTGCCAGCCTTTTAGGGGTTGGACCTCATGACCGCGTGCGGGTCAAACAAGAGGTGCGTGACGAGATAGAGGGTGCTGCCGGTACGGCTTAAGTAAGGGTGCATAATGAATTTGCATATTCCCTTTTCCTTTGTTAAGTTATTGCCTTAAAATGATAAAAATATATGGGTGGGCATCATGGCATTATTGCAAAATCTCAGCGGAAAAATCGATAAATTTACGAATATTGCCAGAGGGAATGCTTCTGCGGATAAGATTGAATCTATCAAGGCGGTAGTATCCGAGGCAGATCGTGCGCACCAAAACGAGTTTTACGCCCGTGGGATGGAAAGCTCCCGCCATAATCCTGCAAGTCATATGGACGCAGATAAGGCTTATGATATTGGCGCTTATGCGGAGACAATGGTAGAGCATCTTGGCGCGGTGAGATCAGAAGTACGCGGGGCTGGGATATTGCCTGCCGAGACGGCGCTGGAGGTTTTGCAGCTTTATAGCGATATGTCATCGGCGATGAATGGTGTTGCTTCTCGGACCCATCCTGATATTTATGCGAGGGCTATGGAGCTTTCAAAAGTTGAATTTGATGGCATTGAAGCCAAAGGTATTTCGGAGCTTGTCCGCAGGGTTGACCGTCATCAGCTAGAGGCCTTTGCCGATGGTATTGGTCGTCTGAAAATGCTGGATGATAATTTTGAACAATCGCTTATCAAGACGGCGAATGAAAGATTTGAGGCAGAGAAATCTGCTATTCATCTTGAACAGTTTACGCAGTAAATTTGGTGGCTTTCTTTTTCGGTAATTTTCCTGTACGTCCGATATTTAGATGAGAAAACCAAAGCCACAATCGGGCTTCATATTTCCGTATTTTTGATGGGGGCGTCGGGTTTGTTTGGCAAGCTCGTGAGTACGCCGGCTTTTTATTGCTTTTAGCCTTTTGCTTGTAGTATTATGGTCTGTAATAAAATGATAATTTAATAATAATAAAAAATGGGTGATAGAGTTGTGAAAGTCCAATCTGATCTTATTCTTGCGCAAAATCAGTATTCCGAACATGAAGACAAGCATGCGACGACGGTTGTCAGTGTTCCTTGGGAAGACGCACTTAACCATCCGCGTTTGAGCGGGATTATTGATGGCTATACGCCGGAGCATCGCGCGGCGTGCGAGGTGGATGGTGTTTTCCGTATGACGCTAGATTATGGGTTTGAAGAAGATTACAAGAATGGGGTTGGTCTTGTCATTCGGGATTTGACGGTGGATACGGCGAAGCTTTCCGAGGCAAAAGAGCAGAAGATCGTTGATTGGGTGAAAAGCCGTTATGATGGCAGTGTTACCGCGGATAATTTGGCGGGTGTTTTGCAAAAAGGTGATGTTAAAAACTCTATTATAGCTGATATGACGGCGGCGGGGATGGCTAGAGAGACTTTTATTGAAGCCTATCAGGTTTTTAAGGCGGATGGGGATGAGGCGGAATTGCCTTTTCCTGTGGAGGCCGAGGATATGGACCGTATTGTCCAGAGTGTGGAGGCAAGGGGGTTTGAGTACCCCGAAGCTTATTATGATTCTGTTGCCAATCCTATGCGCGAGGCTTGGCCGTCTTCGGTGAAGAAAAATTATGGGGATGAGGACGATCCAAAGAATGGCGCTCAGGTGATTTTCTTTACCGGATTTAATGCGGTTGCGCCTATGGTTTTCAAGACGGGGGAATATGCCAAGCAGCCGGCTTGGCCGTCTTGTGATGACGGGTTTGATGAATATGATGAAAATGGTGTGGCTTTGGATGAGGAGGGCGCGGTTATTCCTGCCGGTAATATTCCTTCGGATCGGGATTATACCTATCATCCGGAGCTTGTGATTTCCAAAGAGATGGACGGGGCCGAGGCTGAGGCGGTGATTGACAGGATGCTGGAGATGCCGGAGCAGGAGATTCTTTATGATGGGTTTTCTCAGCATTGTTTTGGTGTTGGCGGGGATGCGGCTTTTGGGCCAGAGGCGTTTAATGATCTTCTTGCAAAATTAGGGGCAGGGAAGCCGGAAGGCTCTTCGCCGGCTGAGGCTGTGGCTTCGGGGTTTAACTCTGTAGTTGCGCAGGGTGGCACGCCGGAGGGGTATAAAGTTTATAAGGTTAATGTGGATTTAAATATGCCTTCGGATGATCCGCAAGGGATTATGGCGTCGATGAACGCGATTTCGGGCGGGAAGGCTTTGTCTGCCGAGGCGGGGCTTGAGGGGTCTGATTGGGCCGAAAGTTGTGCGAAGTTGTCCAATGCGCGGATTTCTGTAGTTTCCCTGGCTATGAGGATGGAGCAAGAAGCTACATCTGAGGTGGTTTTATAATACCTGATTGGTGCTATGCTTGGGTCGGATGCGACACTATTTTGACTTGAGGTCGAATGGTAATGCATATAAAGCCTGCTATTAGAAAACTTTTTCTTTTCCTAAAAAATTTTTAACCGAAGATTTTCGGGTTTTTGAATTCTGGATGATAATTTTGAACAATCGCTTATCAAGGCGGCGAATGAAAGATTTGAAGCTGAGAAAGCGGCTCTTCATCTTGAGCAGTTTGCGCAGTAAATTTGGTGGCTTTCTTTTTCGGTAATTTTCCTGTACATCCGATATATGGATGAGAAAACCAAGGCCACAATCGGGCTTCATATTTCCGTATTTTTGATGGGGGCGTCGGGTTTGTTTGGCAAGCTCGTGAGTACGTCTGCGATTTTTATTGTTTTCGGGCGGGTATTATTTGCAGCGGCGGTTTTGCTGGCGTTTCAACTTTATCGTAAAAAACAGATCAGGCCGGATAATATGCGCGATGCGCTTGGTTTTATAGGGCTTGGGGCGTTGATGGCGTTTCACTGGTTTACGTTTTTTCACTCGATCCAGATATCAACTGTGGCGATCGGGATTTTGATGTTCTCCAGTTTTACGGTGTTCACGATTTTTCTGGAGCCTTTATATTTCAAGACCAAGCTGAGTGCCGAGGCTTGTATCTCGGGGATGATGTGTTGTGTTGGTGTGGGGATTATTGGCGGCGCAGATTATGATACGGATAATATAGCTTGGGGTGTGATTTGGGGGCTGATTGCCGGATTTACCTATGCGGTGATGTTGCTGGCGAATAAAAATTATGTGGCGCGCTATTCTGCGGTGACCCTCACGTTTCATCAGTTTTTTGTGGCCATGATTATTTTGTTGCCGATCGTTTTGTGGATGCAGGAAACCGTGTTGCCGATGGATTGGGCGTATTTGTTTGTGCATGGCGTTGTTTGTACGGCGCTGGCTTTTACGATGTATATATTTTCCGCGCGGCATCTGGATGCGCAAGTGATCAGCGTGGTTGTTATGCTGGAAAATCTTTATGCGATCATACTGGCCTATCTGATTTTGGGCGAGGGGCTGGAGCTGCGTATGGCTTTTGGCGGCGTGCTTATCTTGGCGGCATCTTATATGGCGATGCGCACTCAAAAAAACTGACTATCATTTAAAACCAAATAAGGAGAGCAATTATGCTTGGATCAATATTGTCCCAAGTGGGACTGCCTGTGCTTGTGGCGATACTTGGCGGGGCGCTGGGGGTGTTGGAGCATCCGGCGGCGCAGAAAGCTTCGCAGGCTTTGGGGAAGGTGCAAGATGTGCTGCGTGATGGCGGGATATCGCCGGAGCAACTGGCCGAGGCGAACCGTCATACCGAGAAAATGGCCGAGATCGAGATTGCGCATTATGAGACGGCGCTGTCGGAGGTGAACCAATCCTTGCGTGCCGAAGTGGCCTCGCAGGATTCCTATGTGCGGCGTATGCGTCCAACTTTTGGCTATTTGATGGCCCTGACCTGGGCGGCGCAGATGTTCGGGATTGCCTATGTGATTATCTTTGATACGGATAAGGCAGGGGTTGTGATGGCGGCGATGGGGAACTTAAGCGCGATTTGGGCGGTTGGCCTATCGGTGCTCGGTATTTATGTCTATCGTCGTAGTGATGATAAAAAAGCGGCTAGCATGATGCGCGATGTGATTTTCTGGAATCCGAAGGAGAAAACGGATTAACAACAAAGTTTAAGAACAAGACTCTTCGGAATTTCTAAAAATAGGACGGTAGTCGTCTGTGAACTCAATACACATACAGGGCGTTAAATTTTCGCTACCTTGACCTAGGCGCATACAAGGCTCTTTAATGTCTTCCAGCCAGAAAATATTTTCGCCGTCAGGTGTAAAATCAAATGCGTATTTATGTGTTTTGTCTTCAACAATATAAAGAGGTTCTTGAATGTCCCAGCCGATAAAAAACCAGATTAAGGCAAGTTCCTTGTCGGTGGCTTTTCGTATTGTTGCATCAGGCTGGATATGAATTTCATTGCTTAAGATATATGCAAGGTGAGTGGCCTGTTCGGTTGACTTTGACATAAGAGACTGGGTTGTTACTTTGAGTTTATCACCGAAGGGGAGGCTTGTTCGGTATGGTGTCAATTTTTCCGTATAGTCAGGCTTCGCAGAAATTTTCTGGCTGAGAAAAGTGCCGAGCATTGTTACATCTGTTAGAGATGAAAAATCATGAAGATGCGCTCCCAAAAGTGTTTTTATTTTCTCATACGCACGTTTGTTTGTTTCATCGTCTGTTGTCTTATAGGTAACGTGGGGTGGAATGATGGGAGATATCTGGACATTTGAGAAAGGCAAAGTTGCTATTTGGGCGTAGGGATCGTAAGTTTGGGGCGCTTCTGCATTCCATGCTTTTTCTATAATTAAGGTAATTTCGGTGGATTTCTGAACTTCTGGGATGACCCATTCTGGCGCAATAGGGTGGGTTGTTATCGTATTATCAGGAGCGCCATTAATATGAAATGTTATTGCTGCTGGCATGATTCCAAAGACTTCCGGTGTATCAAGGTTTTTTATTGCGGATTCTATATTTTGTTTCTGATCATCGGATAAGTTCCCGCTGGTGATTTTATACCAGATTTTGCTCTCATTTTTCGGGCGCAAAGTGATAATAATTGCGCCCGATATTGCTTCGGATTCGATGTTGCTGAGTTCCGAGGGGAGTGTCTCGGTTACAATCGTTGCAATATATTCTACAAAGGCACCTTGATCACGTGTTCTATATTTTGAAACAGAGTCAGGAAGATAGAGGAATACTGTGCCGGGAGGGCGTTCATCTTCTGCTTTGGCGGTTTTAATAAATGCTGCAAGAATGATTACAAAAAGCGTAAATGTCAGTATCATTTTAATGTGAACTGACATTGGTATGTTTTTCCTTGTTTTTAGATAAAATAGATTAATAGACCATGATAGCAAAAGGTTCATATTGCTTCATGCGCTTTAATGCAACTTGCTTTATCTGTAGCAAATTAAAGAAATCAACGCGTTCATGCGGACGCAGGAACACAAGTTCAGGATAATAAACATCAATATAGCCTAACATTTCATAGGCTTTTTTCAAAAAGCGTTCATTGCTGTCGATCCATCTTTGAAGGTCGGCCATGAAGGAGCGGGCTTCGGCTTTGTTCTTCTTGAGATTGGTTTTTACAACCGATGAAACATTTTCCATCTTTTCTATTTCAGCTTCGATTTCATTGACATCATTTTGGATTTTTGCTTGCCAATATTCGACAATGACACGCGCTTTTCTAACGTTTTTTATTTGTTGGACTATGAATTCTTCACTCTCATAGATCTTAAGATTACCAACACTGGCCATGTAACGGCGTATTTCGTAGCCATAATGGTCATATTCAGGTGGTGTATCTACATGTATGCCATGTAAAAGAGCGCCAATTTTGTGATCAATACTTGTGTATACTGGCTGTTTACGAAATTCTATTTTTAGAATAACGGGTTCTCTGGGCGGGATGTCATCATCATCAATATACACCGAACCGGCTTGTAGCTCAGGCATAAAAACATCTTTATACTCGTCGACATTTTTAAACAGCCCTTTTTTGTTGGCATAGGCGTATTGCGGCGTCAAAAACACCGCCAGCAGCATTATATGAATAAATATCTTATGTTTGTTCATTATCTTTTTATATTCAATTTTCAACCAAAACAAACTGCTAATATAAAGGTATTCTGTGCAAAAGCAAGATGCACTTAATTATTCGCCCTGAGCCAGAGAATAGTTACGTTCTCCGTCAAAGTTATAGAGATTGTCTGTTTTTACAAAATCCAGCCCAGCCTCTTTAATGGCGCTTAATTGTTCGATTATAGCATTATTATCAATGTCTTGTCCAACGAAGCGGCAGCACCAGTGATCGGAGCAAAATGTGTCGGGCTGACCATCCGGCCAGACCTTTACACCGCGATTTGATATGATTTTCAAAGATAGTCCTTCTGCGGTGGCGCCATTCAAAATGCCAGCCATATCATCCGGTTTTCCTTCCCAGTCCAAAAACACATCCACACCGACAAGTTCTTTCTTTTGCTTTACTTTTTCTTTTAGCGGGGGCAGGGATAGACCTTTTCCGCCGCCTTCACCGTAATCCACGGGCTTGAATTTTTCCGGTTTAGAGCCAAGGCGTTCAATCACGGCCTTGGTGAAATCGTCTGTGCCGACTTTTTGTTTGCTTAAACCCTCATCATAAATATCGCCTGTGTGAATGCCGTCTTCCAGTGTTTTGAACCATGCATTATGGATTTTGGCGGCGATGTCATTCTGGCCGATATGGTTGAGCATCAGCACAGAGCCGAGCATCAAGCCAGAGGGGTTAGCAATGCCTTTGCCGGCAATATCGGGGGCGGAGCCGTGGACGGCTTCGAACATGCCGAAATCCGTGCCGATGTTACAAGATCCGCCAAGCCCGACTGAGCCAGTGATCTCAACGGCAACGTCGGAGATAATATCGCCATAGAGGTTTTCTGTGACGATCACGTCAAAGTCATCGGGGCTGTCGGCGACGCGCGCTGTACCGATATCGATAATATAGAAATCCTGTTCGATGTCGGGATATTCCTTGCCGATTTCATCGAATGTCTTGCGGAAGAGGCCATCGGCCATTTTCATGATGTTGTCTTTGGCCATGCAGGTGACTTTCTTGCGGCCATTGGCCCGGGCATATTCAAAAGCAAAGCGGCAGATGCGCTCTGATCCGGGGCGGGAAATCAGCTTGAGCGATTGTACGACGTCTTGTGTCTGGCGGTGCTCAATCCCAGCATAAAGGTCTTCTTCGTTTTCACGGACGATGACCAGATCCATATTCGGGAAATTTGTTTCCACATAAGGGTGATAGGAGACACACGGGCGTACGTTGGCAAAAAGGCCTAATGTTTTGCGTACTGTCACATTCAGGGATTTAAACCCGCCGCCTTGAGGGGTTGTGATGGGCGCTTTCAGGAAGACCTTTGTGCGTTTCAGGGAGTCCCAAGCGCTTGGTTCTATGCCTGTGGGTGTGCCGCTTTTATAGACGGATTCGCCGATTTGAATTTCCTCGATATCCAGCCTAGCGCCTGCGGCCTCTAATACTTGCAGGGTTGCATCCATAATTTCAGGGCCAATGCCATCGCCTTTGGCAACTGTGATCGGGGTTTTGCTCATCTATCTATACTCCATGAAAATGCGGGGGGAATCCCCAAAGAATTCTTATAACGAGAAAGATGTTATAGAAATTTCACTTGTTTTTCTAGTGTGTTATACGTCTAGTTACAGAATATTTGGTTCTAATTAGGGTTAGGGCTAGCTTTTGGTCAGTATATTTTTTGTGAAGATGGTTTTTATGTGCAAAAAAGCAATAATTGTTGGGGCGAGTTCCGGAATAGGTGAATCTCTTGCCAAAATTATGTCGGCAAAGGGTTATATTCTTGGTTTGACTGGGCGCCGTGTTGATTTGTTGGAAGCATTGGCAGGCGAGCTTCCTGAAAAAGCGGTTGTTCAAGTAATGGATGTCTCTAAAGTGCTTGATGCAGAGGAGCAATTTTCAAACCTTATACAAAATTTGGGCAAGGTTGATCTGGTTATTATTGCAGCTGGGACGGGGCAGCAAAATCTTGAATTGGAATCTGCTCTTGAAGTTGAAACAATTAATACGAATGTTATTGGCTTTACTATTATTGCCGGGATGGCATTTAATCATTTTAAGAATAATCAAAAGGGGCATCTCGTGGGGATATCCTCTATTATGGCGTTGCGTGGAAGTTCTGATGCTCCGGCTTATAGTGCTTCTAAGGCTTATATCTCTAATTATATGCAGGGCTTAAGAGTAAAAGCGTTCAAAGAAAAACTGGATGTGACTATTACGGATATCAGGCCGGGTTTTGTTGATACTGCTATGGCTAAAGGTGATGGACTGTTTTGGGTCTCTTCGCCTGAGAAAGCGGCTTTACAGATTTTTGATGCTATCGAAGCCGGTAAATCATGTGCCTATATAACAAAACGCTGGCGTTTGATTGCGTGGTTTTTAAAAGTGCTTCCCGAGAGCCTATATAGAAAATTGTAATCTGGCTTTCTTTTTATTGTCCTATTATTAATCACTGCCGCCTAGATTAAGAGTGAATAGCAAATTTTCATCCATACGCGTGCGAATTGTCTCTGCTTCACAATCTTGGTGTTTGGGTGGTTCTGCCGAGGTCTGAAGTGCTTTTACTCTTTGCGCGATGCGCTCTTGTGCCTCGGCGGATGTTTTCGGGGCTTGCTTTACGGCATAGGCAGATAGTTGAGTAAGTTCCTGCGCGCCCAGCTTTTCATAGTCATCATGAAGATCGAGCAGGGCGACTTTACTTTTTTGTGTTTGCGCAAGCAGGGATGAGGCATGTTCCTTGCCAAAGGTGCGTTCGAAATATACGGCAACAGCGCTGGCTAGGCGGATGCGGTTTTTGAAATATTCCGATTGTCCGTTATTGGTCAGTGTCGAGGGGTCTTGCTCTTCGGCAAGGCTCAGCACTGCGGCATTAAAGTTGTGCAATCCGGCGCGTTCATCAGTCGGTAGGGTCGCATGGGCACGCATGGCGTTTTTTAAAAATGCCATTGTCGTATCATGTATTTCGGAAAGTCTGTTTAAAGTCAGTGACTCTTTTTCTCGCATTATTTTTATAATCACCTTCTATTTATCTATTATGTTTACCATAATATTAGAGTTTCCGCAACTATTCTTTGGGCTAGTATATGCGCGGAAATTGACTTTTATTTCTTCGTTATGTCATATTCTCTAGCAGAAAAATTAAAGGTGATAATGTCTGATGATCTTACCGGAAAATTGAACTTGGCTAATATGGTCAGGAAAGTGCCGAAATTACGCATGGATGATTTTTCCACGCGGCGGCATAAATATGATGATGGCTGGCAGAGCACCTATGACCAACATTGGGTGATTGCCAATCCCGATGTGCGTTCTCCTATTAAAGGCGTGTTTTTGAGCTGTCACGGACAGATTGAGGGACAGCCATTTGTAGGGCCGCGTATTATTGCGCTGGGTGATGATGTGAATTTACAAAGTTACCTTGATGAGAAGGGTTTGGATGATCCCGTGAATTCGCGCTGGGATGTGACTTGGAGTAAGTTATATATGTTACCCAATGAGCTTGATGATAATATGGGGTCGGCTCATCCGGAGTGTCGCTCCGATATTCGCAAAAAATTATGGAATTCCGTAAAGACGCTCAATATTGATATTAATAAATATCAGTTACTGGCGATGGATATTCTGGATTTGGCATCGTCTGGGAACCTGAAATCACAGCTAAAAGATTTAAATCAGTCGCTTTCAATGCGTGCATCTCCAAAGTTTTCCTATACCGGGGCGCTTACGGATATGGTGACGCTGGAGAGCTTTGATAGTTGCATGTTGCGTGATCTTTTTCCCAAGTTGTTCGGTGCGGCAGTCTTTAGTGCCGAGCCGGAAATTGATTATGCCATGACCTATATGATTCAAAAAATAATCTGTGATCATTATCCCGAGCTTGAGTTGCCTGATCCTGATCACGGGAAGGGGCGTTATGGTTTGAGTGATCTTGAGGATGGCCCGCCTCAGGGGTAGTCGCTTAAGCCGCAAGACTATCCTTATTGCTCTGGGCTTTTTGTGCTGTTGTCTTTTGCATTTGTTGGATGTTGACACAAACCTTGAACGTTAGGAAAGCTTGGTTTTAATTCTTTGTTTCTATACTCTAAAAAATTATTGGTTAATTGTATACGACTTTGCAAGTCATTCGTATTGTTGTAATTTTCTAAAAATACAGGAAAATCATTTTTGTTTAACTTTGAGGCTAAACTGGTTTTATAACCACCGGACTTTATCATTTTTAAAGCCTGTTCCTTTATATTTTTTGTTAGATATGGATATTGTAGGGCAAATTTAATTTTTTCATCATTTTCAGGATAATAGCCAAATACATTAAGAAAAATGTGTGAAAACATACCTGCATTTTCTGTTTTATATTTATCATTGCTTGTTATTACTGTTTTGAAATGTTCCGTAGGTAAATTTGCCAGACATTGCGCGTATATAAAGCCTATGGTTCGAGTAATCATTTCTTTATGATTTCTATCAAACTCAAAAGGCGTGTTGGGATGATTGTTTATGAAATCAATGCAAATTGAAGGCTTGAATGTATTATCGCTGATATTCAGTATATCATCAGTGAATGAATGTTCCCTTTTTTTCGTTTGTTTAAGCAGGGAAAGTTTTGTTTCAGAGTTAGAGAAACTAAAACGAAAACTATAATCTTTCTCGTCTATGTTTTTTAGTAATTTGAGTGCATCTTCAAATTTCCCTCTGTTGATTTTAGAAAATGCTACTCTAAATTCTTGTGCTTGTTTGTATTTAAAGCTACTTAGTCGACATTTTTTTATTTGGTATTCTTTTTTATAATCAAGGCAATTCTTATTCATCAGAGACAGATTGTAATTCTGATTATTTGATAAGTGCTTATCTTCAAAGCATTGAAGGAGATTTCCTTCTACAAATTCCAAATATCTTTGGAAGTTTTTTTGAATGTCAGTAGCTATGCTATTATATAATCCTTCTGTTTTTTGAATGTCATCAACAATAATTTTAATGCATTGAACTTCGTTTTCTACGTTTTCACAAATGCTTGCTTTTGAAACTACTGAGTAAGAGCAAAAAAGAAAAACTAGTGAAATACGAAATATAACCACAGCAAACCTATCAAGAGTTTTAAGCCGCGAGGCTATTCTTATTGCTCTGGGCTTCGAAGGCTTTGACCGTGTTTTCCAGCAGGCAGGCAATGGTCATGGGGCCGACGCCGCCGGGCACGGGGGTGATGGCAAAGGCCTTGTCGGAAACCGCGTCAAAATCTACATCGCCGCAGAGCTTGCCATTATCTTGCCTGTTGATGCCGACATCTATCACTATCGCGCCGTCCTTGACCCATTCGCCCTTGACCATTTTCTCACGGCCCACAGCGGCGACGAGGATATCGGCATTCCGGCATATCTCTTCCAGATTTTTTGTGCGGGAATGGGCGGTGGTCACGGTGCAGTTCTCACGCAGGAGGAGCTGCGCCATTGGCTTGCCGAAGAGGTTAGATCGGCCAATCACGACGGCGTTCAGGCCGCTCAAGTCTTGCTTCACGGTTTTAATCAAACGCATAGAGCCTTGGGGCGTGCAGGGCACTAGCCCGTCTGTATGGCCGAGGATCAGCTTTCCAGCATTGGTGATGCTCAGGCCGTCAACGTCTTTTTCAGGCGCGATGGATTGCACAAGGGCTTCGCTGTCGAGGTGATCGGGCACGGGAAGCTGTAGCAAAATGCCGTGGACATGTTTGTTATCGTTAAAGGCTTTGATCTCGGCGGCGATTTCATCTTGTGTGGCCTTGGCCGGCAGGCGGGATTCGTAGCTCTTGATCCCGACGGCTTCGCAGGCCTTGACCTTGTTACCCACATAGACCTTTGAGGCCGGATCATCACCCACAAGAATGACAGCAAGGCCGGGCTGCGCGGGCAGGGCGGCGATGCGCGTTTTGAGGTCTTCCTTGATTTGGGCGGCGATAGCCTTACCGTCGATGATCTGCGTCATATGTGTTTTAATCCTGTTCTTGCTCTAGAATAATATGCCAAACATTAATCCAACCACCAATTGGATGCCGATAATTACAACTAGCGGGGTTAAGTCCAGCCCGCCTATGGGGGGGACATATTTCTGGACGGGTTTATAAACCGGATCGGTTGCCTTTTTCAAGAAAGCCATTAATCTTATGGCAGCATCATTTCCGGCCTTCACGATATCCAGCGCAATCAGCCAGCTCATAAGCACTTGCAGGAAAATGATAAAAATATAAATCTGCGCGGCGGTGCTGATGATCCAGTAAAGTAATCCTAGCATGTTGTGCTCCCTTATTTGGCTTTGGTTTGTTGCGGGCCAGTGATTGTTATATCTGTGCGGGCGCAAAATGAAAAGAGGGGGAGAAAATATTTATAGTTTACTCATAGCTCTAAAGTTTTTTCATAATCATTTTGTTATGAAATTCTATTATGGTATGTATTATAAATTAGAAATAATTTAAGTGGAAATTTAATCTATGCAACAAGGTTTGGCGGGACAATATTACAGTGCTTCTGAAAGTGAGATTATCAATCTGGCTGCTGTGACAAGGTTGTGGCAGGACGGGGATGAGGCTTTTTCAACGCGTGCCAAGCTTTGTTTTACAAGTTGCGGTCAGGATTATGACCTTGATTCTTCTCCAAAAGACATTGCCAATCTTTTTTCACAGTTAGAGAATGATGGATCATTTGTAAAAATTGGTGAGAATTTTTTAAACACGAAGTCTCTTCAAAGTGTGTGTTATGACGGTAAGGAAATAGAGTATCAAATTGCCGGAGAAACAAAATCAGAACCAGTTGAACCTTATGAGGCAAAAGATATTATGGATCGGTTGGAAAAATTAACGCGTTTCCAGCGTATTGATGATCATCTTGTTAATATGAATAAGGTTATCAATATGTGGTTTGAAGAAGGTGGATGGTTCTCAGATGATCGTTTGGAAATTTCTTTTCTGGGGGATAGTCAAATAGATGTTCCAATGTCAAAGCAAGATGCAGAACGTATTCAGAATGAAGCATCAAGAAGACCACAGTTTCAGCGGGTGGGCGGGGAAATATTGAATTTGGTTATGGCTGGTCATGTTTGGGAAGAGAAAGGTACTTTGCACGTTGGATATCCCGTGGATACATGTATTGTTAAAATGGGCGATGGAGCAAAGGCTGCGAAAGAGCATTTTTCTTCCAGATTAGGGTATCTCACTTTTGAAGGTCAAAAAATCAATCCTCAAATAATCAGTAATGCCTGGGAGAAAGAAGAAGGAGTATTATCTAGTCCAAAGCTTGAGTTTAATATTCTTGATGATGATTACTATTATATCAAGATGGAGCCAAGCAGAGTAAAATCAGCTATTACTGAGTTAAAAAAGAATGGTGATTTTGTTGATATTTGTGGAGAGATATACAATATCAACTCAATCGGCTGTGCATTTTATGATGGTAAAAGCTTATCTTTTACGCAAGGTGCTGAAGATTATTCCGAAAAAATGGAAGAGCACAAAGCACGTGCAATATTAGATACTATTTTAGTACATGAGAAATTTATCGAAATTGATGGAGGCGCCGTAAATATTCAGTTCGCCAGTTGTTTTGAATATGAGAAAGGCTGTATGCAGTGTGTGTTAGGGCAAGATGTTTATGATTTTAAGGTTTCAGATGCAAAGGCGAAAAAAATTTTTGATCAGATACGAGAATTCGGTCTCGAAAAGGAAAGTAAGTTAAATGAACTCCGGAATAGCTCTCAAGGGAAAGAAGGGTATGAGGCGGTATGGGATGCTGATCTTCTTGCTGAAATTTATGAAGAAATAGACACCATGCATACAACGAATACCTTACTGATGACGGCCGTTACTTTGTCGATTGTTAACAATTCCATGCATCAGCCTACAAACAGTTAATCTGGTATTTAAAATGTATTTGGCTCTAAAAGATTTTTAATATCAATTCATAAAACCGCTTTCCTTAACAAAGTCTTTAGCTTACACCTATAAAATTCTAAGGGTAGGGCGCATTTAAAACGGGCAGGAATTCTTATGTTTTTTGGTTTGGATCCTTTATCGGCATCGACGCTGATGATTTTGGCGGGGGCTTCCCATTACGGGAAGGAATGTCCACGCCGTGAGCCGACCCAGATTAATGTCATTCCTAGAACAGAAAAAGTTGAATATGATACCTCAAAAACCTTGAAAGAGCTTCAGGGTTTTTCCATGGATACGGTTGATCCATACGGGTTTCATGGCACGACGATCACGCAGGCCTTTATGAAGGGCTCGATCCAAAATAGTGCGAGTATCAGCTTTGATTATGGCGAGATCAAGAATAAGCGCGGTGTGTGCTTGTGGTATAAATCCATTGATGTGGAAATCAAAATTGACCCGACGATTGTAATCGCCAAGGAGCTTTATGCAGATCGGTGCATGCGCAGGGCTTTGATTGATCACGAGTTGAAACATGTGAAGGTAGACCGCGAAGTTGTGAATAAATATGCCAAGATTATCGGTAAAAAGCTTATGAAAGAGCTTAAGAGCAGAGGCTTTGCGGTTGGACCGGTGAAATTTACGCGGGCGCAGGATATTGCCGATAAGATGCGCCATGTTGTGACGCAAATCCTTGAGCTGGAGTTCCAGAAGATGAATCTCGAGCGTAAGGAGCGCCAGCGTGCTGTTGATAATCTTAATGAATATCAAAGTGTCGATGATGAATGCCCGCGTTTTCAGGAAAAGAAACGTGATCTGTATTCCGATCTGACGAAATAGCACCTAGTTTCCCCATCTGTATTATTATATAGTGCCTTAAGCACTGGTAATTTTCAAAAGAGCAGCACATTGGCATTTTTCGGTATTGATCCACTCACAGTTTCTACCTTGATGGTTTTGGCCTCTACGCCGTCGCCTTATGGGGATGTGTGCGCAAAGGATTTGCAAAAAAGCATCACTGTGACCCCTGTGATGGGGAAGGTTCGCTATGATACCTCCAAGTCTTTGAAGGATTTGCAAAATGTGTCTGCGGATATGCGCAATCCACATGGGTTGCATGATACGTTTTATACGTTTTCTTTTGCGCGTTCGAATATTATTTCGAATGTGCGGATGGATTTTAATTATGAAGGGATGCACAGGCGTGGGCGCAGTGTTGAATGTGTTTCCTATAAGAATGTTGATGTGCAGATTAAAATTGATTCCTCTATTACGATTGCCAAGGAGCTTTCTGATAATGTCTGTATGCGCGATGCTTTGATTAAGCACGAGCAAAAGCATATTAGCATTGACCGTGAGATGGTTGATAAATATGCGGCGTCTATCGGGGCGAAGATCGCGGATGTCCTGAAGAGTGACCGCGCAGTGACCGGACCGTATTTGAAGAAACATTCACCGAAAAGCGCAAAGGAAATGCGGCATTACTTGCAAAAGGTGATTGCACTTGAATTGAAGCGGATGAATGTCGAGCGGGAAGACGAGCACCGCGCTTTTGATAATTCGGCTCATTATTACAATGTGGGGAGCGAATGCACCGAATTTCAGGAAGAAGAGAAGAAGTTGCTTTTCTACGGTGTCGATGACGATTAGACGCTTGGTTTTCTTGTAAAATTTAAAGCTTCATGCTAAAATTCTTACCATAAATATAATAATGAATATTAGGTGATAAATGGACGCAAGGCGACATCAGGAAATAGCAGAAAACGCTAGAGAAGCAGCAAGTGGTGCTGATCCTGTCGTTTTGGCTGATGAAATCGGGAAAATCGCCGAAGATAATCAATATATCGTCTTTACGGATAATCATAGTGACAGGGATATTCTTAAAATTGTCACAAGTGATGAAGTGATGAAAGCTATGGCAGATGGTGGTGTTAAGCATCTTATGCTTGAGGGAGGGGTGAGTACTGTCCAGACCACCGTAATTAATGCCTATATTGATGGTGAAATTACAAAAGAACAACTGGATGCCTTTATTGAGGATTCTATTGATGGTCCGCATACAGATATGTATGGCAATGAATTGGCTTCAGAAGTAGAAGTGGAAACTGAAGTAAAGAGGCTGGCTGAGAGTGCAAAAGCACATGGCATGCATGTCCATAGCCTGAATCAGGGGGAGGGATTGTATACAGAAGAAACGATGCAAATGTCTCAGGAGATGGATGAAGATGTCGGGCGCCGGATAGTAGAGGATTTAAAAGCCGGAAAAGATGTCGCAGATATAGATAGGGATAAAATCAAAGAAGACCTGAAAGCACAAAATCCAGATTATGCAGGTTTGGAAGAGCGTACCGATAGGGAATATGAGCAAAGTACCGCTGAATATGAGCGGCAGGCGACAGAAATGTTCGATAATGATGAGAATTTACAGGCACAAGCTGCTCAAAACGGTTTGAGCAGGGAAGTAGCCATAGCCAGAATGACTGAGGCTCTTTGGATACAAAAGCGTGTACAAGGCGATGAACATGTTGCAAAAAATGTTAAGGAGTTTGCAGGTGATGAAAAAGTGGCCATTATTTATGGTCAGGCGCATACAGTGCATAGGCGGGGTGATCTGGACTCACAATTGGAGAAAAGTGGCAAGACAGCGGTTATAGCGGTTTATGATGATAAAGATAGTATGTTTGAGAGCGGGCCATTAAGGGGTGCGCCTAAATATCCTGATTTTGAGAAATTCCTTCTTCCTTTGGAACCTCGTACGATGTGGGATATTGTTAGAGGGCGTTCTTCCTTTGAAGAGCCGGATTATGAACTAGATCATAATAAGAGGACATGGGCGGAGCGCGGAGAAGATTCTGTGCCGGTTATTTTACCATCACAAGATCAAGAAGAGCCTGCGCCAGAAGATATACAAGTTCAATTAGAAACAGGCAGTCTTGAAGTATTGGATGGTAATGCAAATGGTGCTGTGCTTGCGCAAGTATCGGGCAAGGATGTCGTGGCTGAAAATATCACGAATGATCCTGAGTACGGCGTGGATTTGAGGCTGGGCTCTTGAAGTTTTTATAAAAATCGGGTGATAAATGGACGCAAGGCGACATCAGGAAATAGCAGAAAACGCTAGAGAAGCAGCAAGTGGTGCCGAGGGTGGTGCCGATCCTGTTCCTGTGGCGGATAAAATTGGAAAAGTTGCTGCAGAAAATCAATATATAATTTTTGCCGAAAATAATCATTTTGATGCATATGACAATGCAATGCTTATTACCAGTGATAAGGTCATGCAGACCATGGCTGATGGCGGGGTGAAGCATGTGATGATGGAAGGTATGAGTGTTGTCGATGCCAGTGTTATTAATGCTTATGTCGATGGCGAGATCACAAAAGAACAACTAACCCGTTATTTCGAGCAAAATGCTTCGGATACGTATATTGCTCCGAATACTGAATTTGAAATTACGGCGATGACTGCAGAACAATCATTACAGATGTCTTTGCAGGCTGCAGAAAATGCCAAAAAACACGGGATAAAGTTTCATGGGCTAAATCAGAATGAGGGTTTGCATTCCAAAGAAACAATGGATCTTGTTGAAAAATCCGAACAGGAAGTGGGGCGCCGTGTTGTTGAAGCTTTGAAAGAAGGTAAAAGCGTCGGGCCAATTTCTGTGATGTCAATCAGAGGAAGCGTGCATGATGGAAATCCAGATTATAAAGGGTTGATCGAACGGCAACATAGTGAAATTGCTGCGAGTATGGCAGGTTATCTCAAGCAGGCGGAAGAACTTTATGATGAACATGCCAATTTGCAGGAAGAAGCAGAAAAGCATGGCTATAGTAAAGAAGAATATACAAAGATTTTGGCAAATGCTCTGTTTATGAGAGAGCGTACGATCCAAGATGAACATGTCGCAAAGAATGTAGAAGAATATGCTGGTGATGACAAAGTTGCTATTATTTACGGGGTTCTACATACGCTTCACAGAAAAGGTGATCTGGATTCACATTTAGAAAAGAATGGGAAGACTGCCGTTGTCGGTTTATATAATGATAAGGATGATAATGTACATAAACAGGGTCCTCTTGAGGGTGTTCCAAAATATCTTACACCTGAACAGAGAGGGATTCTTCCTCTGATGATGCCGAGCGCTCTTGATAGAATATTGGGTAAAGGCCCCTTTGAAGAGCCGGATTATGAGCTGGATTACGGTAAGGAGACATGGACAGAGCGTGGGAAAGAACCAGAATCCGTGGTTTTACCATCGGAAGATCAAGAAAAACCTAAGCCAGAAGATATTCAAGCTCAATTAGAAACAGGCGATCTGGAAGTGCTGGATGGTAATGCGGGCGGCGCGGTGGTTGCGCAAGTCTCCGGCAAGGATATGCCTGCGGAGCAGATTACAAATGACCCCGAATATGGCGTGGGTTTCAAGCTGACGTCTTAGCCTATGATGTTACTGGGGCCGCTTGTTTCCTGTCCTTGTGGTGTGTAATCCTTTGTCAGACCTTGACTAAGGGCGTCAAATAAATATAGCGCCGCTTTATCGACTTTGTCGGCAAGATCGGAATCAGTATAGCCACCGCGCTTTTCGGTTTTCGAGATGATGCCATTATCGGTCATGGCTTGCACGACGATCGGGGCAATAAAATAAGAAGTTGCTCCGTTTCTCGGGGATTTGCACAGGCTGATGAGTTCATCTTGAATGCGTTGAAGGCTTTCATCATCGGCGTTATTCAGAAAATTTGTATGTTCCAGTAAGCTCTCACGCAGCATTCTCACTTTTTCCGAGAGCTTTTCCGCATTGCCAATAAAGCCTTGTCGATCAAGTCCGTTAGGGTTAACCCAGTTTTCCGGCGCAGTCTTGATCCTGTCCTTGTGGTGCAGGTACCCTTCTTTTTCCAAAGACTCAACCATTTGCGGGCTGGCGAATAGAGTGATCGGGCCGGAGCCTTGTCTTGGTTTGTATTTCCCGATCAGGGTTTTATGTATCCAGCTTTTTTCACGTTTATCAAGGCCATCTGTTACGTGTTGATAGGCTTTTTCCAATTTGGCTTTGATATCGGAAATCTTGCCCATAAAGCCTTGATCTTTGAGGTCGCTTGCACTCGACCAGTTTTCAGGCGCTGGCAGGATATCTTCTTTTTTCTGCAATTTATTGATCCGCTCCATTTCCTTGATCGCTCTGGGGCTGGCGAAAACGGTTTTTTGTCCTGCCGCGGTCATGAATGTACCAATCATTTTTTGTTGGGTGCTGGCCTTGGCAAAAGCCGCGCCGAGTTTAGGCGTTTGCTCCTCTATCAGTGTGGCCTGATAGTCTTTAAGCTTTTGGTCGATGGTTTGGCGCTTGCCGCGATGGGTTTCGGTTAGTTGTGAGGCACATAGCCAGCCCTTGGGCGGTCTGCTCAGAATATGACCTTGATCTTTTAGTATTTCGATGGCTTTGGGGCTGGCGAATAATCCGGTGCGGCCATTTCTGGATTTATAATATCCGACAAAATCTGCCGATGATCCGGCTTCTTCCTGCTCCATGCTTGCCGCCAGATCAAGAAAAAGTTGCTTGTAATATTGGTGCTTTCCATGGCCTTGTTTCTTTTGGAGATCAATAGGCGAAAGCCATCCTTCCGGTGCATTCGGCAGGTCTGCATTACTGTCTGGTTTTGTCAGAACATGTTCCATGACGTGTCTTATACTCTAAATCTTATGGCAAAAGCAATTTTTTAGCGGGATAGGCTATTGATAGATAATGATTTCAGTTTCTTCCGAGGTTATCGCGCCGTAACGCCCGCCATAGGGGCGGTACGTGACGCTAATCGTGTAGGGTTTCTTTTTCTCCAGCTTATAGCCGAATAATCCGGTATTGGTCAGGAACGGAAAGAAATGCACGCCATCTGTGGGAAGCTCGTAATTAAATGCGCCGCCTTGTCCGATTTCTAAAGCGCCGCCTAGCGGGTCGGTTTTGGCAAAGCCTTCGGGCTGGACGATATTGCCCATACTATCTGTGATATGAAAGGTGAAGGCTTTTCTATTGGAGGGGTGCAGAATCTCAATGTCCTGATCCTCAAGATTGGTAATACTCAGCCAGTTATCATAAGAGCTTTTGTGGTTGATATAACGCAAAGAGGTATAAAGCTTGAGTTTCGGGATTTTACCCTTGTTTTTCAAGAAGGCCGGAACCATGTCGCGGTGGATATGGGCGTGGCTGCCGTCTTTTTCACGGATCAGGTAATAGTCATTATTGCTGAAGTAGTTATAGCATTTGGTGGTAAAGCGGTATGAGCCTTTCGAGCCGTTTAGTAGCATCAAATATTCTCGTCCGAAGGCCACAGGAAGTTGATCGTAACCGCAAGTGCCTTTTTGTTGCAGGACATAAAGATCGCCTTCGGGTAGAATGCCTTTGATCAGGGTATTGACCTTCATTTTCTGCTTGTCACCATCAAGCGGTCCGTCTGGTTCAGCCAGCATAACAATATCGGCGGCGGTGTATAGCTCGTCAATTTCGGGATTGAGGCATTTACAGGCATGGGCCGGATAGATTGTGAGCAGGATGCAAAAGCTAAAAATTATTAAAAAAATCTGTTTTTGTTTCTGCATGATCTAACCTTGCGGGTTTAATGTTCAAGTTTGCCAATTCCATCATTATCTTGTGAAATGCCGTTTTCCAATAGATATGTTTGATAGGCATTTTCTGTGGCTTGATGGACATTAAAGGCTTTGCCATGTTCCAAGGCTTCCATTGCAGGTTCCATGACTGTTCTGCATAGATGTTGGAGTGTGTGGTACTCTACTGTGAAATCACCAAAATGCTTGTAATCTGACTTTATGTCCGGCTTGGTCGATGAGTCATTATAGAGTTCCATAAGGTCCATGCCATGCCAGCCATTTGTTGTAAATCTTGCGGTGAATTCCATTGCGCTCAGGGATGACTGGCCGTGATTGGATATTTCAACAGATATACCCATTTTATCTGCCACAGCATCAAAAACGTTGTGCCATAATTGTTGTAGTTCATCTTTGTCGAATTTATTCATGTGTTTGATGTAACAGGGTTTTACGTGATTTTCTATAAAATAGTCAATTTATGTCTTGTTTTTATGGTTGTGTTTCCTGCGTCATCTTTTCAAGTTCTTGGATGAACATGGTTAAGTCTTCGAGGAAGGGGGCGCCTTCGGGGGCTTGTTCTTGTGCCTTGTACAGGGATTGGAGAGCCTGCACCTTATGGTTTTTCTCAACCAGCAGCAATCCTCTGGCGAAATGTGCGGCGGAGAGCTGTAGCTTCAAATCCCGATCACCTTCCCATTGTTGTAGGCCATGTTCCAGATGGCTTGTGGCATCGTCGAATTTACCTTGGGCGATTTGTAGCGAGGCCAGATGCATCAGGGCTTCTTTGTCCTCGGGGGCATCGTAAAAGCTTTTCATGGCCTCAAGTTCGTCCTTGACGATATTGCGCATGGCTTTGCGCTCGTCATTTGTATCAAACATGACGGGTTGTGAGGGCAGGCCGGGTGAGCCTTTGACGATATACACACCAAGGGAAAGGGCCGGTACGAGAGAAATCAGAATATAGGCTGTTTTTTTGCGGCTGATGGCGATGGGTGCAACGAGGATCATCGTGCACACGGCGCAAAGAACGGCAAAGATTACAATCTGGATCATATCCTAGTCATTTCCATTTATCTTGTGACATCGTTGCTTCGGGGTTTTGAGTATTGAGGGGCACTATACAGGTAAAATTTCTGGAAAAACAGAGGGTGCGTGTGCTAATATTACTCCAAGATTAAACAAAAAAAGACGATTAGGGTGAAATATGGGTGTTCAATCCTTTGAAAAAGCCAATGATAAAGTTGCGCCGGATGGTCAGGCGCAAGGTTTGACTTTTGGCAGATTTTCTGCTTTCGAGCGCAATTTGAGCAGGGAAGAGGCTGATAAGTTGTTGCAGGAGGCTGATGCTGAAAAGCTAATGATTGGTGAGCCTATCGGGATGCAGGACTATATTTCTGCTCTTGAGAACGTGGCGCAGGCCTGCATGACCTCCAGCAGCGATTTATTCGCCGAGATCAAGCGCAAGAATGAAGAGCAGGGCATATTAATCAATACAACCGAGGATGAGCTGCGCGCTGGGCGCGTTGGTATTTATCACCGCGAGGCTATTCATCACGAGCCTATGGCGGATAATGTGGAAGTATCCTTGGAAGGGTTGATTGAAGGAGCGATTGCCGAGATCGAAGGTGAAATCGAGCATGATATTGAAATAGGTGATTTGTCCGAGGCTGGCGGTTTGGCGCCGAAATTACAACATCTGAAACAGCTTTTAGTACAGCTTGCCTCTGGTCACTCTCATGTTCACGAGCATGAGTATCAAGATCTTGTCGCAGGGTTTTAGGAGGAAAAAATATGAGCTTAGGTGATAATTTTGGCAGGGATGATGAATTTTACGAAGAGGCTATGAGTAATACGCATAGCGCGATATCCTTTGAGACCTTTTCCCGTAATATTGAGCTTGCCGAAGCCAAAGAGCTGGATGGTGAGGGCGCAATTATTGGTCCGCCTGTAGGGCAGCGTGAATTTATCTCGCAACTAAATTCGGTCTTGCTGGCGCGTAATCCGGTTTCCCTTGATTCAGAAAGTCTTGCCATCATACAAGAAAAAAACAGTGAGTGGGAAGCGACCATGCCGAGCACCCAAGACGAGATCGAAGCGGGGCGTTTGGGGCTGTATGAACCTAATCCGCTTTTGAAAAATGCGCTTGGCGCTCTGGAGGATTCCAAAGAGGAATTGCTGGAAGAACTGGAAAAGGAAATTGAACATATATATATGCAAGCTTCTTATGCTGATCCTGATGTGCTGTTCACGCGCTTGCAAAAGTTACAGCAGCTTATGGTTCAAATCGGTATTGGCGAGCCTGAAATCTCACGTGACTATGAAAGAGGCGGTCCAGGGATGGGCGGCATGGGGTTTTAGTCTACCTTGATCTTGATTGCTTGAAAAATTCCAGCATGGGGCGGTTATATTCATCATACCAGAGGTGCTTGAATATGTTTTCGCGGCCCTGATTTTTGATGATATGTGCGCCTTTGTCGCTGTGGCTATGTTTGGTCAGGCCTTTGCGGGCCTTATCCATGCAGGAGATATCAACGGCCTTATCGCCTTCATGGTGGAATTGTTTGAAGGGTATGCTGGCGGTCTGTCTGGGCCAATCTAGAGCATCAGTGTATTCCGGCGCGTGGCAAGAACCGCTCTCACCCATTTCCTTATTCGTACCGTAAGCATACCAGCGCCCCGGCGCATTGGCGCGTTTTGTGCTGGTATCGCCGCAATCCATGTAAACACCGTAAGGATCGCCTGCGGAGACAGGGGCGAAGGCCGTGATGTCCTTATTGAAATATGTGCTTGCCAAAATCGTCATAAAGCCGCCATTGGAAATGCCGGTCATGAAGATGTCACTGGCGCTGCCTTTGGGGCGGAAACGCGGGATGACCTTATCAATGACGGTTTTAATGAAATCCAGATCGACATTGCCGCGCTTGTTTTGCTCCAGCGAGGACCAGCGCTTGCCGCAAGCATGGCCCTTTTGGTCGGTGAAGATGTTCCAGCCTGAATCGAGTGAAAACACGGCAAAGCCTTGGCGCAGGGCCATATCTGCAAATCTGTTCATGGGTTTGCCAATGGGGATAAAGGCCAAGCGCGGTACGGTACAAAAATTCGAATACGATCCGCCGCCGCCATGAAGCGCGATAATGGCACCATTTACCCAACGTCCTTGGGGCGGGGCAGCCCAGAGAATTTGCCGATCCAGCCCGCCGACAGAGATATTCAGCTTTTTCCAGCCCTTTTCGATGCATTCATCCTCATAGTCCTGATACATGTTTTTGTGTCGCAGAGTGGACTTATCTTTGCTATGGGCGCTCAGCACCGGAAGGCAGCATAAAAGCAGGAGAAGAAAGGCAGAGATGGTCATGCGTGTTTTTTTCATGCGCGCATCATAACAGCCATATTTTAAAATGTGCAAAGAAATTTGGGTTATTCAATTTGTGCGGTTTTTTTTAGATAGACAGGATATTTGCCATATAATCTGTAGTGTTGAATGAAAATAAGCGCAGAGCCTATCAGTAAACATATATCGAGAGATTCAGATATTGTGTAATCCGCTTGTAATAATATGATAAGGAAAAGAAAATTACTGTTTAATAAGGGGTTGTATAAAACGGCAATCAAAATAAAGGGAAACACCCATTGGTTCTGCCCTTCGATGTTTTTGTAAAAATAAATAATTATAATGATGGAAATACAGGTAACCCATTCCAAGATTAAAAGGGTTGTTTGCGTATAAAAATCAAGCACAGTTATATTAACGGCTTGGACAAGAAATAAGTATACTGGTGCTCTCCAGATAATAGAGTGTAAAGGTACATTTTCCTCTATTTCTTCTGGCTTTGGTTTGTGATTTTTGGGATTGCATAGGTAATGAGCAAATAAAAATCCCCAATATAGGTATATAAAAGCTTTACCGTGATAGAATATGACATATACAAAGATAGAAGGTAAACCAACAATAAATCCGAAAACTTCTCGATTTTGATGGTTGTCTTCATAGAGAAGTAAAGACCACATTCCTGCCCATAGTAAGAATGGAACAAGAATTATAAGGAAAGGTAAGAATGCCCAAGAAATATATGGACGTGCATCGTCTATTATTTCTTTTATCTTGGTCCTCATGTCTCTTTACCAGCGCGCTGGATAAAGGCGAAGGCCGAGATGCCGCCTATTAGCAGGATCAGGAAGGGCATGACCCACAGCATCAGCGTGGCGTCATTCACAGGCGGGGTCATGGTGATGTCATCGCCATAGCTTTCGCGTAGATCAAAAAGAATGCGTTCGTCGCTATCGCCCTCTAGCAGGCGGGTGCGGATATGGGCGCGGATGGCGCCGGAGATTTCTGCGTCTGAATCGGCGACGCTCTGGGAGTCGCAAACGGGGCAGCGCACTTCGTGATACAAGGTACGGGCGCGCTTTTCCAGCGCCGGATCATCCAGTTTTTCATTCGGACCTGTTTTGGCCAGAGCTGCGCTGCTCAGGGCTATAACACAAATCATGACAATTAGGGTGCGGATCATTTTGTCTGCTCTTCTTTGCGTAAATATTCGATGACGGGCATGAATATTTCATCGACATGTTCGGGGCGGATCATGCCGACATGGTGATAGCGGATATTGCCTTTTGCGTCGATGATGAAGCTTTCCGGTGTGGCGGATAGTCCCCAAAGCGGGCTGAGTTCGGAGTCCAGATCAACGCCGATTTTGACGAAAGGATTGCCGAATTTACCGAGGAATTTCTTGATATCTTCGGGGTCATCATTGGTGGCGATGCCAAAAACTGGCACGCCGTGCTCTTCTTTGAGGGTTGTGAGGCGACCATGTTCCAGCGCGCAAGGCAAACACCAGCTTGCGAAGAAGTTCACAACAGCGACTTGTCCTATGAGGTCTTTTTCAGTGACGTTTTTATCTTGGTTTTCATAAAGGGGAACCGAGAAAGATGGCATTGGGCGCTTGAGCATTTCCGGCCTTTCTTCCTTTAGCAAAAGCTGCGCGAAGAGGATGGCCAGCGTCATAAGAACAATGAGAGGGAGAATATAGACAATACGCGTCATAGCAGATTTGATCCTTCTATTACGGTTTCGCCGCCTTTCACAAAGTCACGGGCGCGACGGGCCATAAGGCTGAGTACGCCGCCAAGGGCTATCATCATAAAGCCTGCCCACAGGAAAGCAATCATCGGGTGGATATAGGTGCGCACGACCCAGCTTTGGTTATCTTTGCTCATCTCGTCGGGGTTTATGGCGATGTAGATATCATCCATGAGAGAGGTTCTGATTGCGGCCTCTGTTGTGGTTTGCTGGGCGACCGGATAATAGCGGCGCTCTGGCGTCAGGGAAGCTACAGGCATGCTGGCTCCGAAATGCGAGACATCAATATGCGCTGTATCGGCAATGTAATTCTCTCCGGTGGTTTTTTCGAGCTTCTTGAAGGTGATTGTATATGGCCCGATATCGGCGCGTTCTCCGGCGCGCATGACGCGGATATCTTCCTGCACCCAGACAACCGAGCCAACCATGCCTATTACGGCTACGGCCATGCCCAAATGCGAGAGCGTCATGCCTTGGTGCGATAAGGGTAGGCCGAAGATGCGATCAAAATCCAGACGATCTGTGGCCAAAAACCATTCGCGCAAAGTCGATGCGCCTAGCCATAGGGCAACAAAAAGGATGAGCGTTGCAGTGATTTCGCGTTGCTGGCTGTTGATCAGGATTAATCCTGCACCGATCAGGGCTATTACAAGAGCGGGTTGCAGGCGTGGCCAAAGCGTATCCAGATTGCCGCGCTTCCATGCGATGAAGGGCGCTGCGCCCATCAGGATGAGGGCGGGCATGCTTAAGGGGATAAAGGTGGCTGCGAAATATGGCGGGCCGACGGCGATGCTGCCCAAGTTCAAGGCCTCCATCAGCAAGGGATAAAGTGTGCCGATCAGGACGGTTGCACAGGCCGTGATCATAAAGAGGTTGTTGAGGATCATGGTTGTCTCACGACTAAGCGCCGTAAACCGGACTGCATCGGTTCCGATTTTATGGACGCGCGCAGCATAAAGGGCAAGGCCACCACCAGTGAATACAGAAATAAGTGCTAATATAACCATGCCGCGCAGTGGGTCGCTCGCGAAGCTGTGAACCGATGTGAGTACGCCGGAGCGGACCAGAAACGTGCCAAGCATGGATAGGCTGAAGGTCAAAATGGCGAGTAAGGCCACCCATTTTTGCAAGGTCTCGCGCTTTTCAAGGACGAGGACGCTGTGGAGCAGAGCTGTGCCCATTAGCCATGGCATTAGCGAGGCATTTTCAACTGGATCCCAGAACCACCAGCCGCCCCAGCCTAGTTCGTAATAGGCCCACCAAGAGCCAAGGGCGATACCTGCGCTTAGGGAGGTCCAAGCCAGTAAAAGATAGGGCTTGGCGCAGCGCGCCCAGATGCGGTCCATTTTGCCGTGGATCAGCGCAGCGATGGCTAGTGCAAAAACGGCAGAAAACCCGACATAGCCTGTATAGAGCAGGGGCGGGTGCATAGCTAATCCGATATCTTGCAGGATCGGGTTCAATCCTGCGCCATCCAGTGGCGGCAGGGATATTCTCTCAAACGGGTTGGAGGTGAAGGTGATAAAGGCCAGAAATCCAAGGGATAGGCTACCTTGTACGGCTAAAGCCGTGGATTTGAAGAAAAGCGGCATATCTTTGTGACGGGCAAGAAGTACGCCAAATAAGCTCAGGATAAGCGCCCAAAGTAGCATAGAGCCTTCGTGATTGCCCCATGTGCCTGTGATTTTATAGATCAGGGGCTTTAGGCTGTGGCTGTTGCTGGCGACGTTATGGACTGTGAAATCCGACACCGCATAGGAATAGGCTAGCGCTGTAAATGATGCCAGTACCAAAGTAAAGCCGAGATAGGCGGCATTGATGCGCACATAAGGGTGCCGCACGGCGATTTGCACGCCTGCAATAACGAGCGCTAAAATGAGGCAGTAATGTCCAAGCTCGGGAACCATCTCGTCATTTCCATTTATTTTGTAACATCGTTGCTGCGCTCCTTACGTAAGTCTTTACGCTTCGTCGCTTACGTCTTGTTACATAATAAAGATAAAGCAAAACGACGATCAATATGGTGTATCAAACACAAGAAATACGCTTAGTCAGGCTCGAAAGTTGCGGGACTATATCATGAGGCGCGGAACGGGGGAAGTCACTAGATAATCTTCTTTAGATTTTGGATGCTTATTTTAAAACTGATTACAGTTGGTAATTAATACTAAGGCTTCCGTCATCTTCTCTTACGATGGCAACATTTTTATAATTACCCGGAATGCGGTCCATCAGTCTGATCCGCCGGTTAACGGCATTGTCTATCATTTCACTTTCTTCTGCATCAGGAGAGGTGCCAGTAACTTCTTGCCAAGCTTCACGAATTCTGCTTCTAGCAGAATAAAAGCTTTCATCTGCATCTAGCTCAATTTCTTTTAGAATATCTGACATGGATTTATGATATTGCCGAATAAATCAAGCCATCACATTCACGAGCCTGATTGTTGGATTTAGGATCTATTTCCGATTGTTTATGTTGTGCTGGCAAGGCTTTGGGCTCTATCTCTGAGTAGTTGTTAATTTGTTGCAAGCTGTTGAGGATGGTTTTGCCTCCTTCATGGACGTCTTGCAGCAAGATGTAATCTTCTGTGCCGTTATTTTGTAATGACATGGTGCGGCATAAAGTTTTTGGATTTAACTTGTCAAACAGATTGGCGAGTGTCACACCACCTCTAAGGTCATCTTGTTTTATTTGCACATTCATATGATTATTTACCCCTTTGTTTTGTAACTATAAGAGGAAAATTATTACATTGACTGCGCCATCGCGTCAAGGACAGGCTCTGTTTTGCTACTATTTGTCTTGGGTTCTACTTTTGATAGTGTGCCTTTATGGGTGACGGCTTCTGTGATGTATGTTGTGTCATGATTTGATATCATGTAAACGTCGGTATGCTGGTCCTTCTCGATTTGAGTAAAGCCTCTGAGTGCTCTTTCATTGCGGAGGGCTTCAATGCCTTTTTCTGTGACATCTTGCAAAATAACATTCTCACCTGATGTTTCATTATTATTCATGCTTACAGATCTACAATCGACACCAGGTGCAAATCTACAAAAAATATCATTTAAATCTACCTCTGATTCTTTTATCAGGTGGCTTAGTTCAATTTTTACGTCCATTTTTAACTCCGCTACTTTTTAAGTGCGGCGTGTTATGTCAGAACTGGCAGAGTCTTGTCAAGGATAAATGTATGAAATGCTAATATTTATTCACTGTGAGGGATTTTAACCGATTGCACGGTGTTGCCATAAGAAGATCAGGACACATAAAATCAGAAGCAGGGAAATCCACAAAGAGATGCTCAGGCGCAAAGATTGTCTGGATTTTTTTCGCTGGAACCATGTGCGCGGGCGGATGCCTTTGAACGAGAATACGAATTTGGCGGACAGGTTGACGCATATGATGTTCACCGCCAGTAGCAAGAACGAGCCATAACTTGCGCCCCATTGTCCGGCGCCGAGGTTCAGGCCCAAGACGACGGCAGGTGGCATCATCGCCACGGCGACCATAACCCCGACCATGGCACTTGAGACTCCGCTGGTCAGGGATAAGACGGCGGCTATCCCCGAGGCAAGAGCAAGAATGATCGCAGAGTATCCGACATCAATGCGGGTGAGATATTCGATATTCTGTGCGTAATTTTCCAATGGTACAGTGATGCCGATCAGGATGGAAAACAGTAATGTCAGGCCAAAGCCTACAGCATTGGTTTTCAGTGCATCGAGGATCATTGTCTTATCACCGAGTGTGACACCGAAGCTCAGCGCCAGATTGGGGCCAAGAAGCGGAGCGATTACCATAGCGGCAATCACGATGGCCAGATTGTCATTCACGATGCCTATGGCTGCGACAATGGTAGAAAGGGTCACAAGGATCAGGAAATCCTGATTGAGCTTGCAACCATTTCTGATTTGCTCATATAGCGCTTCGCGGGTGATGACGCCGCTTACCAGCTTGCCGGCGTTTTTCGGCTCGTCATCCTCTTCGGTTTTTTCCTCTTGGCGCGGGATGATGGACTCCAGAGGGTAGGTGATGATGTGCCAGTCCTGTTCTTTATTCAAAAGGGTCTGGAGCTTATCGGTCAGGGCTTGAACCTTATCCGCATTAATCAGGATGTTGAATTCGTAATTCTTGCCTTTTTCGGTGCCGCTGGACCAGTAGCGGATCGCGCCATTATCTTGCGCTTGGGCGGTGAGGTCTTTTTCTTTGCCTTTGGAGCCTAAGACTTTGATGATGCGTTGTGACATGAGGGGAGTTTACTCTTTCTCATGAGTCTTCTCCAGTGCCTTTTTGACCTCGGGAGGCATATAATTTTCATCATGTTTGGCGAGCAGGGTCTGGGCGATAAAGGTATTACCGTCTTCGTTCATTTTACCTGTGGCGATAACGCCTTGGCCTTCGCGGAAGAGGTCGGGCGGGATACCGTCATAGAGTACCTTCATCTCGGCTTTGTTATCGGTGATGGTAAAATACACGATTGAGCCTTCGCGGCGCATTGATCCGTCCTTGACCATGCCGCCAAGGCGGAAGATGCGCGGGGGTATTTCATCTTGCAGATCGGCGGGGGAGTAGAAGTAGGTGACATTATCACGCAGCGCATAAAGCGATAATCCAACGGCAAGGCTTGCGCCGATCAGGACGATAATGACACTAAAGATGCGTTGCTGTTTTCGGGTCATGGAGGGGGTAATACCACAGCCCGCCATTGAGGGGAAGCGTCGAATTTATAAAAACCTAGACATCATCCAGACCCAGCCATGGCTTGCTGTTCGGATCATTCAGGACATTATTGATCCGGAAGAATAATCTGGCCATGGCTTCGTTTTTCTTATCACTAGCCGTGGCTTTGGTGTTAAAGAAATCCTGATTTTTGGCGGCGCTAAAGCTTAGTTCTTCGGCGGCGTCTTGCAAGGCCATGGTGCATGTCTGTCTGCTTTCCGGCGTATCAAAATAGTTCGCAAGCAAGCCCGAGACATGCTCTTCGGTCAAAAGTGAATCATCTCTTTTATGATCAATAAGGATTGGATTTTTACTGGAAAACCCTTCAACAAGATTGTGGAGTTGGGTTGCTTGTTTTTCGTGTTCTTGTTGTTTCAAGGCGTCTTGGTCTATAACCGAGCATATGTCCTCAACCATTTGTCTTATTGCAATCGGCGCGGAAAAGCCATCTGGTATAAATCCATTATTGCCCTGAGAGTGAATGAGAGCATCTTTGCCCTTTTCAATATATAAATCCATGAGATTCTTGGTTTTTTCCGGATTATAATCTCCGCCATTCTCTCGTAAATGGTCGAGCAGGGCGGTTCTGATCTGCTCGAAAGAGCTATCTTGCTGGTGGGTGTTCGCACTCGTGCCAAAGGCGCTTCCTAGCCCTTGCACAACGCGTGTTCCTAAATCTTTGAATATGGATTTAATTTCCATGATCCCAACCTATATTTTATCAATCCGCTTTTTTTTGAAATTTTATAACAAAAACGGCGCAATAGTCAAATAAAACAGGATTTTGGGGCTAGTCTTCTTTTGGTTCTTCTTTTTGTTCTTCTTCGGAATCCAATATATATTTCAGCAGGAATTTCTCGGATATCCAGCCATAAATCAAATTCATCAGCACATACATCATGAGCATCACCGCCAGCACAGCCGCTATAATCGTGGTCCAGTGAAAGGGCAGGGTGAGGTCATTTGTATAGGCGTAATAATTAAAGGCCGGCGCGATCAGTAATAGGCTAAAAAGCAGGCTGTAGATGATGGTCGCAACGCGCTCGGGTCTGGTCATGACGCGCTTATATTTCATCATGAAGAAACAGGAGACGATAATAACGCTCGGCACAAAGGCCATAGAGCCCGATGGTGATCTGCCGACCAAGGAAAACCCGATCTGGAGCAGCAAGGCTAGCACAATATGTGTGCCGATAAAGAGCAGCGCATAATGCCAAGGCTTTGGCGTCTGTGGCTCGGGACTGTCGAGGTCAAAGATCGGGATCATGGTTAGTCTCTTACATTTTCAAAAGCTTTAATATGTTTCTGAAATTCTTCTGATTTAAAATATTCGTCTCTTACATTTTCTAAATTCTCAAGTAATGTTTTTCTTAAAAGATCGGTATTCTTTAGATCAATTTTGGGTTTACTAAAAAGGCTTTGAAAAAATGTTTGTTTTGATTGTTCAGCATAGCCTTCTCTTAGTATATGAAACATTTTTAGTCTAACAATATCATCCAAAGATGGAGCAATAGTATAGGCTACATAATCTTCAAGTCTTTCAAATGTCCTTTTTTGCCAATAAAAACCTTGTTGTCCGTGGCTGTAAGGGGTGAAAACACCTAGTGTTAATTTATTTCCAGATATAAGTAGCTTGGCTTGCCAATCGTTGGCATTTTCCGTAAAATCTTCATCGGAAACCAATTTATCAAAGTATTTTTCTTTTAAATCATTGGCCGAGAAAAAACGTAAAGTATCATTGATAGCTTCTTTTATAATTTTCCTTTTAAGTTCAAGGCTTTTTTTCATTTATATATCTACCCAATCGCCTCTAACCCTTGCCTTAAATCATCAAGCAGGTCATCAATATGCTCCACGCCGACGGACAGGCGCAGGAGTTGATCCGAGACTCCGGCTTTTTCTCTCGCTTCTGCGCCCATTGATACATGCGTCATTGTCGCGGGGTGGTTCATCAGGCTTTCCGTACCACCAAGGGATTGGGCGAGGCGGAAAATCTCGACGTTTTTGGCGAAAGTTTTCACGTTTTCGAAATTGCCCTTGATGGTGAAGCTTAACATTGCGCCGAAGCCTTCTTGCTGGGCGGCGGCGATTTCGTGGTTCGGGTGATCTTTCAGGCCGGGATAATAGACTTTATCAACGGCGTCATGTTCTGCCAGCATCTCTGCGATTTTTTCGGCGTTTTCTTGCGCACGGTGGACGCGCAGCTCTAGGGTTCTCATGCCGCGCAATGTCATGTAGGAATCAAACGGCGCGCCGATCAGACCCAGAGAGTTATTCCAGAATTCAAGATCGGTCAGGATGTCTTCGTTATTCGTGACTACGCAGCCACCGACAATGTCGCTATGGCCGTTCAGGAATTTTGTGGTGGAGTGATAGACGATATCTGCGCCCAGATTGAGAGGCTGTTGCAGGATCGGGGAGAGGAACGTGTTATCGGCAACAGTAATCGCGCCCACGGCTTTGGCTTTGGCCGCGATAGCCTTGATATCAGCAATCCTCATCACGGGGTTGGACGGGCTTTCGATTAGCACTATTTTAGGTTCTTCGGTAAAGGCTTCTTCGATGCCCTCGGGGGAATATTGATCTACGAATTTCAGGCGGAAATGGCCTTTATTTGCTAATTCTTTGAGCATACGATAGGAGCGCCCATAGCAATCAAAGGGGGCGATCAGCAAATCTTCGGGATCAAGCAAATGCACAATCAGGGTCAGCGCCGCCATACCGGAGGAGACCACGCAGGCGCCTAGACCTTCTTCCAGCTTCGTTACGGCCTCGGCCAGCATATCGCGGCTGGGGTTGCGCGTGCGTGAATATTCGTAAGGCAGATGCTCGCCAATGCCGGGGATTTCATAGGTCGAGGAAAAGTAAAGCGGCGGGATGACCGCGTGATGCGCGGGGTCTGCGCCGATACCGGCTTGTACAACTTTGGTTCTGCGTCTGGGTTTGTCTTTGCTCATTATTTATTTGCCTTTGTTATTTTAAGGGGACAATAAAGCGAAAGTGGCGGGATGTGAAGGTGTATTTTAAACCACAGCGATCACAGACGAAGTCACAGCGCGTTCATGAATGTAACGGATCGTCATTCCCTGAATTGTTGTCTGACAATTCTAAGGGAATCCAGTTAATTTTTGGATCGCCCTAGAATCTGTTTCACAGATTCGGGCGATGACGTTTTAGGGAAGATGCTCCTCTCGTTTTCTCTGTACGCGTTGTGGTAAGAAAAATTACTCACCGTTTTTAAGCTGTGCGAGGAGCGCTTTTAGTTTTTTTCTGCGCCATAGTGTATGGAGTATTAGCGCGCCCAGCATGATAAAGCAAATGCCATAGGCGCTCCAGATATAAAGGCCGTAGCCGCTCATGTGGAAAAATTCGCTCATGCTGTGGCCTCCTGAATAGCGGTCGTTTGCTCTTTTGATTTTTGGCGTACTTTGCGTTGGCGCTGGCTGTGGATTTTGCGGGCCAGTATTTCATTTTCAAGGCGCATCAGGGCCAGCATGCCAAAGAGGAATGTGAAGCCCGCTGCCATGAGTAATAAGGGCCAGAGCATCTCTGGTGACATAGAGGGTTGCTGGATTTTTTCTAAGGAACTGATGCTGGGGGGTTGGTGCAGTGTGTTCCACCATTCGACCGAGAATTTGATGATGGGCAAGTTTACTGCGCCGATCAGGGTCATCCAGCAGGCGGCTTTTTGGCCTTGCTCGGGATTGTCGAAGCTGCGCGCAATCACGATCAGGCCCATATAGATGAAAAACAGGATCAGGACGCTCGTCAGCCGTGCATCCCAGACCCACCACGTGCCCCAGCTTTTGATGCCCCAGAGCGATCCGGTAATCAGGCAAATCGCGGTCAGGGCCGCGCCGATGGGGGCGGCGGCCTGAATATAAAGGCCAGCCAAAGTGTGTTTCCAGATCAGATAGATCAGCGCAGCGATGCTCATGGAGCTATAGCACATCATCGCGGTCCATGCGGCGGGGACGTGGATATACATGATGCGCACATTTTCCGATTGCTGGTAATCCGGCGGGGAGGATATGAGCGCGAGGTATAAACCGGGGAGGATGCACGCACACGCACCAGCCAAGCACAGCCAGAGCAGCGGCTTGGCTATGGATGCGAATTTCGTTGGGTGTGCGTATTTATGCATTATTTATCATTCGTTACAGTATCATAAGCAATCTTTGCTAGTTTTAAGACGTTGTTCCATTCAGGGCAATTAATATATTCCTTATCTGGCAGCTTGGTTCCATATTTATCCAAGATAGCGTTAATCTCATCACATAGTACTTTTATTGAGTTTGCTTCTTTTTCATCTTTCAAAAATACTCCGATGGTTTTTTCTGGATTAGAGGACAGAGAAGTATCATCAAATAAAAAGTGAACTGCCAAATCAAAACTATCTTCTACACCTTCTGGACAATCTAAATTGACCCAATATTTTATTTGATATTCTTTATCACTTAACCCTTGTAGATACTCGATTAATTCATCTCTCATGCTTGGATATTGCATTGTATTCTAATCCCTTAAACCTTTCAAAATGCTTGCGGTCAGGAGTGGGGCGGTTGGGTGTGCGTATTTATGCATTATTTCTTTTCTAATTCCTTAGATTCTGGTTTTGGGCAATTCAGTTTTTCTTCCCAGATATCACCCATTTTAATAAGTTTCGGCAAATCTTTTTCATATAACTCTTCAAAAAACTTTTGGTCAAATTCAAAGTTTGTGTTTGTTACAATCTGTAGTCCTTTTGCTGGATAATATTTGTTTTGTACCAGTGTTATGTATTCATAAGCTTTAAGTAGGGCACAGTTTATTTTTTCCTGCCTTATACCATCTTCAATATATTTGGTTAAATATTGAGATGCCAGAGGGGCATGACTCATACAATTAGCGACAAAAGGGTTTTCTATTCCTATATTTAATTTGTTTATTATTATGTCAATTCCGCTTTCGCCTTGCTTATAACTTGTTTCAAGTTTTTTTGTCAGGCTGGCTTTTGGATTTAAATCATATTTGGGATATTCTTTCCGCAGTTCATCATCATCTACACAGGCAAGGGCATGAAATGAAAAACTGAGAAACAAGAATAATGTTATAATAAAAAGTCTCATCTCTAATCCCTCAAACCTTTCAAAATGCCGGCGGTCAGGAGTGGTGCGGTTGGTAGTGCGTATCCGAACATTTTTGCCTTTAAGCTTCAAAAGTCAATATCAATAAAGCGCCATATGCACCAGCCATTACCCATATAAAAATGGGTATAATCAAAGAAAATTTATGCACTTTCTTTAGCATAAGTAACCCTAGCCACAATAAAGGGCAAGTTACGAGTATCAAAAAAAATAGATTGATTAAATTATTAAAGTAATTGGGATGATATTCATAATATGACCAAATATGGTAAATTGGGCCAAAAAGGAAAATTCCAAAATTAAAAACCAATAACAGAAAATTTGGTACAGGGAAGATTAACATAAAAATTATATTTGCAATAATAAGGCTAACCAGAAGGCTTTTCAAACTGAACATCAGTCTATTTTTTAATTCAGACGTTTTTTTTTCTTCTGTTTGTGACATCTCTAATCCCTCAAACCTTTCAAAATGCCGGCGGTCAGGAGTGGCGCAGTTGGTAAAGCAATACTCAATCCAGCCCACAAAAACAAGAGGGGGGCGGTGCTGTCCGGTTGTCCTAAGCTCGCGCTGCCGAAAATCAGGATCGGGATGTATAGGGGCGTGACGAGCAGGGCATTGAGGGCGGCGCTGGTGTTTTTGGCGAATGTGCCTAGGGCGGCTGTGACATTTCCGATCAGGGTAAAGAGCATGGTTACGGGTAGAAGCGCTAGCCAGAGTGTTGTTAATGGTGTTTGCAGATCATAAGACAGGGCAATAAACGGCGCGACAATCATCAGCGGGAGGGCTGTGGTTAGCCAATGCGCGGCGATCTTTCCCAGCGCATACATCGCAAAGGGGTCGTGTGAGAAATGCACAAGATCCAGCGTGCCGTCGGTGTAATCGAGGGCATATATACGGCTTAAGGGGAGGAGGCTGGCGAGCAAGGCGCTTAGCACCAATATGCCGGGGCCGATGAGCTGTAATATCTCCATGTCGGAGCCGATGGCGAGTGGAAATAGTGTGGCTATAATTATAAAAAATGATGGTGTCACAAGGTACTGTAATGATCTTTTTAGATCAAGCTTCAGGTTTGATTTCAGTGTTGCAACGAATAGGGCCATGCCTTGTTTTATAGGGATGAATGTGGAATGTCACTATTATTTGCTCTTCATTATTTATTCTTGCGGCTATCCATCTGGCCTAGGGCGGCGAGGAAGATATAAAGCGCGACGACCTTCAAAACTACTAAAGCAACACAAACCACGTCGGAGTGTCTTAAATCTCCGGCAATTCTTTTGGACAGGGTGGTATGGATATTCCCTATATTGAACGGGCTACCGCTTTGTCTGGCGTCTTGAACGAAGCCGTAATGCTGGAGGGCTGTGGCTTCGGGGCGCATGAAGATAAAACCGTGCAGATTATAGATTACACTGAGTTGCTTATAGGCAAAGAGCATTAGCCAAGCCGAAATCAGGCACACAACAGCATATTTTAATTTATCTGATGGCATTTGCGCTGGAGACTTACCAAGAAGTTGTACTTACGGGTGGATTTTATATTAGAAAAGGGAAAAAGTCATTATGCATTTTGCTTAAGAATATGGGATTCAATATTTAAAAGCGTGGAATCGCCAAAGACTTCCGGTTGGTGGGTTGCGATGATGGCGAGGCCGCCGCGGTCTTGGTGGGATTTGATCTTGGCCAAAAGTAACTTTATGCCCTCTGCGTCCAGATGGGTGGTTGGCTCATCGAGCAGCCAGAGCGGGCGCGCATCGCTCTCCAGCAAGGTCATAAGCAAACGGCGCTTTTGCCCCGAGGAGAGCATATAAGCGGGGTAATCGCCTAAATCCTGTAGACCATACAGGGCGAGCAGGTCACTTGCGCTCGTTTTGGTGCTGATGTTCAGGGCGTCATGAAGGAAGGCTAAATTCTCGGATAAGGTCAGCTCGGCCTTGAGGGGTAAATCTTGTGAGAGGAACAGGATATTATGGTTCAGGTCTTGCGCGGGTTTTTGATCCCAGAGCACTTCGCCTTCACACAGCGGGAGCAGGCCGGAGATATTACGCAGCAGAGTTGTCTTGCCCGAGCCATTCGCGCCGGTGAGTAACAGCACCTCGCCAGCTTTCAGGGTGAAGCTGACGCCGTGATAAATCGTGTTGTAGCCGCGCGCGCAGCTCAGCTCTTTTGCGGTTAAGTTATGCATCACCAGAATTTATAGAGGAAATATGCAGGATGTGAAGGTGTATTTTAAACCACAGCGATCACAGGTGAAGTCACAGCGCGTCTTGTGAAACTGTTTGATCGTCATGTCCGCGAAGAAGGTGGCCAGAAGAAGGTGTATGGTGAAGGTAATTTTTCCCCTCACCCTGATGCTAGCGCATCTTTCCCTCTCCCTAGTGGGGAGAGGGATTAAGGGAGAGGGGCGTTAAGACTTGCCGCACCAAGGTTGTTGGTGGTATTTGTGGGGGATGAGTCATTATCTTAAAATTGATGGAATGTTGGCGGGAACCGGTATTCGGGATACATATAAGGGCGGCTATATAGAACCTAAGGAATTAGGTCTGTCAGATAAAGTTTGTCAAAAAATTTCAGATTGGTTGGATCGTTATCATAATGAATTTTACGGCCAATATCAGAATAAGGACGTTGTTGAGGAATTGGATAAAGAGGGAATTGAGATTTGCAAAATAGTTCAATCTGAATTGCCTGATGCAAAGATTGAATATTATTCTGATGCTTTGCTGAAAGTAATTGTCTGAACAAAGAAAAACCGCCGCTCCGATTGAGGTAGGAGCAGCGGTATATTATCAAGCTAGTAAGTAACCGAATATCCAGAGCGAGGAGGAAGTAAATTCTTTGAATTTGCCTCTATAGGAGGCTCTGTATAATCTCATTCTAATATGCGCTTGAAATGTGGCAAAAAAATGGAATTTCCCTGCCTTTTTCTTGGTTTTGCACAGGTGATTCTTTCTGTTTTGTTGCGGCGCAATGCCTTTAATTTATTGAATCTAAATGAAAAAACTCGTGTTTTTAATAATATTTTATTATGTTAATGAAAGGTTAATATGGCGCCATATTTGCCCTAAATCATGATTTTTATGCCGAATCTTACGCTTGCGGATGGCCTAATCCGGCGTCGAAATCACCTAACCCATGCTCGAAATATACCTCTGCACAGATATCGGTGAAGAAGTTTTTCAGGGCCGAATTGATGATTTGCGTGTTGGTTATGGCATTGGGTCTGAGCCATTTTTCTTCGAGTTTTTGCGTAAAGACCTTAAAGTCTTTGCTTTCCTGTTCGTTTTTATCCGTATGTAGCCTTTGTTCGGTTTGTTGATCCAGAATATGTAGTGATTTTTCTCTAAAGGACTGGATCATGAGCTTGGCTTGTATTCTGGCCTGAAGGCGATCAGAAGAGAGCTTTGGTGGTCTTTCTTCGCCTTCGAATAGGATATCCAGAATTTCGTTCATTTGCTCCAGTCCGGCGGTGCCGCCTTCTTTATCCCAGTTATCAAGGTATATATCGACAAGGGCTTTATCAGGTTGCAGGTCGATTTCTGTGGAGGTGGAGAGTTTCGTCAGATGATTGCTGTGTGACATGAATAAGGGGTCTACTGGTATTTCCAGTGTGTCCAGTTCTTCGTCCTCATCATTAAACAGGGACAAAAACACGACATCTTGGTGGTCTGTATTTTTGGCGAGTTGGCCCACGAGTTTGTGTGCGCCTTCATATTCCCCTTGAAGTAAAAGTGGCTCTTCGTTCATTAAATGGTTGGTGGGCTCGAATTCTTCGCCTTGTTTTGCGCCTTCGGAGAAGAAAAATATTTCAGAAATATAGCCATATGCCATGTCTTTTAAACCCGTATTTTATTTTTAAAGTAAAATAACAAATTTGCATGGAAAATGGGAGGAATAAATAATGGTTAATATTGTCTAATCAAAAGTGGCATCTCGAAGATCTCTTGTTCTTTGCCGTTTTCAATTCTGACGACATAGATTTTCTGACATGATTTGATTTGTTCATTTAATTCGGGTTCTACTTTGATCCCTAGATCTTGAAGGCGGCCATTTTGACTGACGAGGTGCATTTGCGCGATCTCGGGATCAAATTCAACCCAGTTGATGGGTTCGGGGAAGGGCTTTTCATGGAAAATATAGACTTGTCCAGTTTCTGATACGGCAAGTGTCATTTTTGAAATTTTCCCCAGATTATCAAGAACAGGCTTTTCTTCTACTGGGGGGAGGGCATCGGAGTCAGGCATAGCTTAGGCTTCTTTTCATGCTCTATATGAAATAATCTTTTATATTAAGTGGGTGTTCCCATAGACATAGATGAGAGCGTTTGTTGCTGTTGTGGGATATTGACTTGAGGTTGTTGAACCTGAACTTGCATATCCTGCATTTGTTGTTGCGCAGCAGGAAGTATGCCACCCATATCACCACTTTGGGCAATGATGGTTGTTTGGGCTGTTAAGCCTGTCGATTCAAGGTCGGTATGTTGTACAACACCGTCTGGCGTAGCCGGACCTTGTGTTTCGGCCTCGGGGGCTTGCAGAAACTTCCCGATGGCTTGGCTTAATATATCTATTTTTTCGCGTTGGCCTTCGGAAAAATTATCAAAGTCTCCATTCTTCAGGCCGTCTTGTACAATCTGGGCGTATTTCTGTGGCTCGAGAACAAGAATGCCTGCGCCCATATCTTCCATCCCCATTTTTTGGCTAACATAATCATCCATGATAGAGCGTGTGGCTATGGCCTCGTCGATGTCTTGCTTGGTTACTTGTGTGGGCATTTCATCGGTTAGTCCTGTGACGGCATGTCCGGCCTCGGCATCATGTTCGTGAAGAATGCCTTTAAGCGCGCGCACCATTTCCCAATCTTCTGTGAAGCCAGGTGTTCCACCATTTTCATTGACATAGTTTTTAGCAAAAACATCGGCTTGGGCTTCATTAAGCTTGGCAATAGCCGGATCTTTTTCTGCGGCTGCTAATTGCTCTGGAGATTGGTGAAGGTGAAATGCTTCATGAGCGGCGTTAAACATAATCATATCACGACTTGTGCCGCGCATAGCATCATTATTAATGCTTATTTCTAATATGTTGTCTTGATCAGGAATAAACTCATTGCGTGAATCTTTTTGTGAGCTTGGCAGTGTTACATAGCCGAAATCACTGAGCTCGGGATTGGCCCATTTATTTGCTGAAGCCGAAAGTTCTTGAGGCTTATTGGACATGTATTCCAGAAAACTGTTTTGTTCAATGGGTTCTCCACCCATTTCTATCAGTTTATTGTATAATTCGGGAGATTGAGCCTTGATTTCATTGGCGACTTCCTGAATGCGTTCATCCTCTGGCAAGGACAGAATTTTATCTGTATCAAGGAATACCACGGTCATACCCTCGGGGGCAGTTTTATTGACCGTTTCTTTATAGAGTTCTACAGCTTCATCATGACTCAGTGGTTCTGCATCTACTGGCATTTTGATATAATCCAATCATTTAAAACTCTTACTTACCCGTTATTTTATGATAGGGACTTGGAATATGCAAATTTTTTCATTTTTTGTAAAAAAATAATTTGCGTCAAAATAGCTCTGTTTTTCCCATATTTGCTATTAAAAATGGCGTTTAGTACCTCAAAATATGATAGATAAAATTGTATATAAATCTTTTGTTAACTTGTTGAATTAAAACGATAAACTATTATTTCGAATTTTATCTATAATTAAATACCCGTTTACTCCTGACCCCTAATATGGGGGCATACAGGGAGAAAACTAATGGGTACACAACAAGCATATCACCATGGCTATTACGTTCAGCAAGAGCAGGCAGCTATGGCAGCGATTATGGGGCTTGTTGGCGAGTTAAAGCAGCTTGCGCCCCATCCTGACCGTCCTGATTATAATGGTCCGCTCTTCTTACAGAATTCTCCGGCGTTTAAACAATCAGATGAGCATGACACGATGCTGGGTATGATGATCATGGAAGCCATGATCGGTAGTGCCTTTGCTGAAGGTGCTGCCGAGACTTTCGGGGATTGGGCGGGTGATTTTGATGCTGCTGCGACACTTGAATGCTATAGCGAGTACAGATCGGATATTGAGGGCGCGACGCAAAAGGTTGCTGCGCATGGGCAGGGCACTTTGGCACGTCTTTCCGGTCAGTCGATCTCTGGTGGTTTTAACCTGCGCAGTACTATTGATCCAAAGATGCAGGCCTTTTTTGATGATCTGCCAAAGCGCATGAAGATCGAGCAATCTCTAGCCTATTACCTGAAGCAGCTTGAAGATGCTAGAAAGCCAAAAGCCCAGCCACTGGCCCAGCCAAGATTTGCTGCATAAGGGAAATCTTATATAACGCGGCAGTGCAAAACATTCTTTTTCATTTTTTCCGTTGTGTTATGATAGACTAATAGTTGTTGAGAGCTGTGTTCTATCGTATTGGATTGAAATGAAAATTAATGCTTCTATGCTTCGTGAGAAATTCGTTATAGACGAAATTCAGCACGAAGAGACAGATAAGCTTCTTAAAATTGTCGCGCCGAGTACGCGTATGCCTTTGCGTCTGCAATCCGGTGACGGCATTGCAGAGGAATTCGTCATCCGCACCAATAATATGCATAGCTGTGCCAAGATGGCAGGGCAGATTGTCAAATCTTTTGAAAAGGGCGGGCCGCTTTTTCATCGCTTTAACGAGCGGGATTGGTATGAATTATGGGATGAATCCCTGAATTCCTTTGATCGGAAATATAATCCTGAGCGCTGGGTATGTGTGTATTACAATGGAAAACCTGCTTTTTTACACGGGCAGCATCATTCATTTTTTGATGTGATCGAGAAATGCGATATTGTCGATAAAACCGGATATGAGAATTCGATCAAAACCGCGCAGCAAGCTTTTGGTGCGGCCGGAAAAGATGTGAACATTGAATATGACAGTAATGTCGCCCTTGTCACGGATATTGACCGGATGCAGGGGCGCTGCGGGATGATTTTACGTGGGCCAAAGCACACTACGACGTTTAATTTCTATGTGACGCCAAAGGGGAGTACGCCGATTAATGTTGCTCAATGCTTATCGGCGGCGGCGGCTTTTCTGGAGGGGTCGCAGCGCTGCTTTATTATCGGCACGGCAAAGGCCAAATTGCAAAAACATATCATCGAGCAATATTCCGAAGAATATTTACAAATGAAAGAGGCTGTGCGGCGTATTCAAAGTATCGAGACTGAAATTAGTGTGCTGGAGAATGTTTATAATTTGCGCTATCGCCCCGAAAAGCCGATTTTTCACAATATCACGAATGAGGCTGAGACAGCCTTTAAGGAAAGTCTGGAGACGCAGTAAAATTATCCGTCTAATTTCACTGACGCATATTTACCTATAACCTAAAAACCGTTATAAACAGTATAAAGCAGGTGTTTTACTGTTGTTTTTACGGGTGGTGTCATGAGATTTTTTTACACAATATTTTTTGCTGCGTTTTGCTTTGTTGCTTCTAGCTATCAGGCTATGGCGCAAATTCAGGGTAATCCAAAGCTTTACCGTATTCATTGCGGTGAAATTCAGGTTACTAATCTGGATGTGTTTTCTGATACGCACCAATATAAGGGGCAAACAAAAGATCTGGTTGTCTCATGTTATCTGATTAATGTTGGCTCAAACTGGTTGCTTTGGGATACGGGATTGCCTAGTGAAATTGCAGAAAAAGAAGACGGTCTGGTTAACGGGCCTTTTCATCTTAAAATTCCTGTTACGCTCAGGGAGCAACTCGGGGCGATTGGTTTGATGCCAGAGGATATTACACATGTCGGGCTATCTCACGCGCATTTTGATCATGCAGGTAATACGAATATGTTTACCAATGCTAAGCTGATTATACAGCAAGCTGAATATGATTTTCTGACCAAGCATGAGGAAGAAGCCGGATCTTATCATATGAATGCTTCATCTATTGAGTATTTCCTGCAAGAGGATAAGAAGGACCAATTGCAAATTATCAAAGGTGATCATGATATTTTTGGTGATGGACGTGTGAGGACTATTTCTTTGCCGGGTCATACACCAGGGCATATGGCGCTATATGTTGATCTGGTCAATACAGGGCCGGTTATTTTGTCTGGTGATCAGTGGCATTTTATTGAAAACCGTTTGAGTAACGGCGTGCCGAGCTTTAACTATCAGCGCGCTGATACGCTGGCTTCATCGGATCGCCTCAACCGTTTGATCAAGAATACAGGGGCAAAGCTCATCATCCAGCATGAGCCCAAGCATAGCGTTGATGTGTTTCCGGCCTTGCCCGAGTTTTTGGATTAGGTTTAAAGAACGGTATATTCCGTATCCAGACCATCTTCGTGGTTTTGTACAGGATTTTTGTTCTGGAGTGCTTCCAGAAGCTTTTCACCATCATGTGTAATCAGGAATGTATCATTATTGAATATGGCACTTGATGGGAAGTCAGTGCGCTTGGCCAGAAAGCCTTGTTCATACAGAGCATCGAGAACTGTTTTAAGTTCTTCGGGATTGCTGTCATTGATTTTTATATCATGACTTTTAAGGCCTGCTTGCGGATCACTTTCAAAATTCTGTAAGATCTCGCGCAGAAATTTCTTACGAGCATTATCGCTTTGTCCGCTCATGAAAAATGTCGCGCGGATTGTATCCAGTTCAAAATTGGCCATACCGTTCTCTTTAAATACTCAAAAACCCTTATTAATCATTTTATATTAAAAAGGCTTAAGAAAAGATTGCTTTAACAACTTTTCTCATAATCCTGAAGGCGTTTTCCCTTTTCATCTTTGAAGTATTCATCAATAATTTGTAGTTCCTTTATCCTGTCAATGCGGAAATTTCTGAAGTCATTTCTTTTTTCACACCATGCTAATAATAACCATACGGGGCTAAAAAAAACGAGGCATAGTGGACGTACTTTACGAAAAGTAGAGTTTCTTTCTTCATCTTCGTAAGAAAAACTAAGTTTGTTTTTACTGCGGATAGCCCGGCGAAGTGAGGTAAAGTCTATGATGATATCTTTTTTGTCTTTTGACGGGAATGAGAATAAAAATGTCTCTGAAATATCTTTTTGGATTCGTTCAGGTAATACGCTTGTAAGTTTATCAATGGCTTGGCTAGCGGATTTTGCAAGTTCTTTATCTCCCCAGTTTTGAACCATTTTAGCGCCTAGCATAAGGGCGTCTAGCTCTTCTAGTCCAAACATAAGGGGTTGAACCAGATAGTCACGTTCTAAAATATACCCCATACCGGCTTCCCCTATGATGGGGACACCTGACATATTTAGATCTGCGATATCTCTATAGATTGTACGGGGGCTGACTTCCAGAACTTCGGCAAGCTTTTCAGCTGTGACTACCTGACGTCGTGCTTTTAGATATTCTACAATTCTAAATAGTCTATCAGCTTTTCTCATAAGTTGCCCTCGCACATGATTATATTATACGCAAACACTCCTGACAACACGCTGTCAGGAGTGTTGTGCATAATGAAAATTAGAGACCTTTGAGGTCATATTAATTAACGTCAAAATGGAGAGATACCGATGACAGACTATATTAAAATCGTAGAAGAGATGGTTGCTGCTTGGGATGGCAAGGATACAGATAAAATGCGTTCTTTATTGCATAAGGATTACAGTTTTAAAGGGCCGATGATGGAAGCTAACAGTATTGAAGAAGCACTTGAGCAGATGGCGTCCTGTCCTTTCGAGGGGAGTTGCAAGACGGTCGATATTATCGTGGATGGTAACAGGGTTGTTCATACCTTTGACTGGCATGCAACTGCGCCGTTTCAGGGGGTAATTCCGATGGTCGAGATTATGTCTTTTGTTGATGGCAAGATCAAGACCAGCCAGATGTATTACGATACAGGAGCATTTCCCAAGGATGTGATAGAGAATATGCAACAGGCTGCATAATGTATAATAAAAAAAGCGGGCCTATATTAAGGCCCGCTGACAAATAGGGTGGAGAGACCCTTAACTCACGATTTTCACTTTGTTAAAGATTACGCAGCATTCGCGATTTTACGCAGCACGTAATGGAGAATCCCGCCATTGCGGAAGTACTCGAGTTCATCCAGCGTGTCTATACGACATAGCAATTGGACATCCTGTTCTGATTCATCGGCGTAGTGGACGGTCATAGATAGGGTTTGAGCGGGTTTTAGATTGCTTGATATCCCTTTAATGTCGAAGCGTTCATCACCACGCAAGTTCAAAGTTTTGCGGTTTTTTCCGCCTGTGAATTGCAAGGGGAGTACGCCCATACCAATCAGATTTGATCTATGGATACGCTCAAAGCTCTCGGCGACGACGGCTTTTACGCCCAGCAGTCTTGTACCTTTGGCCGCCCAGTCACGTGATGATCCTGTACCGTATTCTTTACCGGCAATAACAACTAGTGGCTGACCTTCGGCTTTATATTTTACGGCGGCGTCATAAATGCTCATTTGCTCGCCTGATGGGACATGCTTGGTAAAGCCGCCTTCTACGCCGTTTAGCATTTCGTTTTTGATGCGGATATTGGCAAATGTTCCTCTGGACATGACTTCGTCATTGCCACGGCGAGATCCATAAGAGTTGAAATCTTTTGGATCGACGCCTTTGGATTGTAGATATTGGCCAGCCGGTGAGTCCGCCTTAATCGCGCCAGCCGGAGAGATATGGTCTGTGGTGACAGAATCTCCGAGGATTGCGAGGGCATATGCGCCTTCGATATCCGGCACAGGAGATGGGTCATTGGCCATGCCTGTGAAGAAAGGCGGGTTTTTCACGTAAGTGGAAGCGGAATCCCATTTATATGTTTGGCTGGCTGCGCTGCCGCCAATGGCTTGCCATTCTTTTGGTCCTTTGAACACATCGGCGTAGCGCTGTGTGAACATATCGGATGTCAGGCTTTCGCGGACAGTCTCGGCAATTTCCTGATTGGTTGGCCAGATATCCTTCATAAAGACATCATTACCATCTTTGTCTTGGCCCAATGGCTCGTTATATAGATCAATGTGCATTGATCCTGCCAGAGCGTAGGCCACGACAAGTGGTGGGCTGGCGAGGTAATTGGATTTGACATGCGGGGAGATGCGCCCCTCAAAGTTTCTGTTGCCCGAGAGGACAGATGTTACATTCAAATCGCCTTCTTCTACTGCAGCTGCGATAGGGGGCGGCAGAGGACCGGAATTCCCGATACAGGTCGTACAGCCATAACCCACAGTGTTGAAGCCGAGTGCGTCCAGATGTGCTTGCAAGCCGGATTTTTCGAGATAGTCGGTAACGACTTGTGATCCGGGGGCAAGGGATGTCTTGACCCATGGTTTGACCTTAAGACCAAGTTCATGCGCTTTTTTAGCAACAAGACCAGCGGCAACCAGAACATCGGGGTTGGATGTATTAGTACAGCTTGTAATCGCGGCAATTACCACATCGCCATTGGCTAACTCGTAATCTGTGCCCTCTACTGCAACGGATGTTTCCTCTGGTACAAGTTCCTTGAAAGCAGGGGCGGCATTTGACAATGCAATGCGGTCTTGTGGGCGTTTTGGTCCTGAAATAGACGGTTCGACTGTGGAGAGATCAAGTTCTAATGTTGTTGTAAAGACCGGATCAGGTGATTTTGAATCGCGCCACATGCCTTGTTCTTTGGCGTAGGCTTCAACGATTTTTACACGGTGTTCATCACGGCCTGTAAAGCGCAAGTAACGAAGCGTTTCTTCATCAATCGGGAAGAAGCCACAAGTTGCGCCGTATTCGGGGGCCATATTTGCGATCGTCGCTTGGTCGGCCAGTGTCAGGTGGTCCAGACCTTCGCCGAAGAATTCTACAAATTTGCCAACAACGCCAAGCTCGCGGAGCATTTCAACAACGCGCAAGACAAGGTCTGTGGCGGTTGTGCCTTCCTTTAGTTTGCCGGTCATTCTGAAGCCGACAACTTCGGGGATCAGCATGGAAACAGGCTGGCCGAGCATCGCAGCTTCAGCTTCGATACCGCCCACGCCCCAGCCTAGTACGGCCAGACCATTGACCATCGTTGTATGGGAATCCGTGCCTACAAGGGTATCAGGGTAAATAACTTGTGTGCCCGGATTATTCTTGTCCTCGTCCATCCAGACGGTTTGTGCCAGATATTCGAGATTAACTTGGTGGCAGATACCTGTGCCCGGAGGTACAACGCGGAAATTATTAAAGGCATCCTGACCCCAGCGCAGGAAGCTGTAACGTTCGCCGTTACGTTCAAACTCTTTCTCGACGTTTGCTTGGAAAGCTTTGGCTGTGCCGAATTCATCGACCATCACCGAGTGGTCAATGACCAGATCAACGGGGCTGAGCGGGTTGATGTTCTGCGCATCGCCACCTAAGGCAACCATGGCCTCGCGCATGGCAGCCAGATCAACCACAGCCGGCACGCCTGTGAAGTCCTGCATCAGCACGCGGGCAGGGCGATAGGCGATTTCGTGCGTGGAACGTTTTAGATCCAGCCAATCGGCGATTGCTTGAATATCATCTTTTTTCACACTTTGCCCATCTTCAAAACGCAGGAGGTTTTCTAGCAGAACTTTGAGCGTGTAGGGCAGTTTTGAAACGTCACCGATATGTTTTTCTGCTTCTTTCAAAGAGAAATAATCGTAGCTTTTGCCATCAATAGTCAGTGTTTTTCTTGTTTTAAAACTATCTTGTCCTGTGCTTGTCATGATGATAAACCTTGTAACCTATGGTTGATTGGTGTGAAGTATATGAGTCTTTCGAATACAGAGTCTACACGAAACCGTGTCATTGGTTAACAGTGAATTTGTGAAGAACCTGTTTTATGAATAAAGTTTTTTGTCTGGGAAAATTGTCCTGATTTTTTATAAATGATTAGTTTTGAGAGGATTGTGTCTCTTCGGATGGCTCTTGGGAAATTGCGCACATGGATTCTGCCGCATCAAAACCTTTGAGTAGTGCATCAATTTCATCTTGGGATGACGCTTTTTGAACTTTCTCTTTGATGGCTTTTTCATCCGGTTTGACTTCGATACCCAGCTTTTCGAATGTCGAGCTGATACGGGTTTCGATATCATGTAGATTATCCAGTGTATTTCTGATTCTTTGGCCAGTAAGATCTTGAAATGTACAGGCCATAAGAATTTCCTGAATATCATTGCGGATTTTATCTTTAATATCTTCGTTGTTGTCTGGATTGTTCCAGTTGCTTTCCTCATCCAGATAACAGGAAATACGATCAGCCGCGTCCAGAATTGTATTTGCGGCGGCTTCTGTATCTTCAATAATTGCCTCTAATTCTACGCCGGAATTGGCGGCGGTACGACCATCTTCGCCGTGATAGGAAATTGCGCTGATGACTTCAAGAATTTCGCTGAACTTTTTGGCTATGCCATCTTCGGCCATGTCGACTTGTTGTGCTGTCGCATTGATTTCCATGGAAAGTTCATCAAAGCGGCGTTTGATGAATACATCCATAGCGTCAAGTTTTTCTACTAAAGCCAGAACGCCTTGTGACTTGCCTTCGCTATTAGATTGCTCCAGCTGTGATACTGTGTTTTCCGACATGATTTCGTGCCCTTTGGAATTCGTAAAATATGATTTTGGGGCGTTATAACCCACACGCGCTTCATTATAAGCGTGAATTGTTTAACAAATTCCTACCATGGGCTGATTTTTTTAAAAAAGTGCCGTTTTAGCTTTTTAAGGGCTCGTACAAGTCAAAAACATCAACGATCTCAAGGAGCTGTTCGACTTCCTGCTTACACTTCATAGCCTGTTGCTTGGTGGTGATGGGGGTGTGAATATCCGAAGCTTCGAACATGTCCTGATCGTAAGGGATCATCATGAAGATAAATTTTTTGCCGAATAAAACTGCGGTTAAAGGAGCATTATCAAAGATATCGGCGGCTTCGGCAAGTTCCTTAAGAAGGCGATCTCCAACCATAAGCTCTGCGCTATCGGGTTTTGTTGAGTAAACTGTGAATTTGTCCCATTTTTCTTCTGACGGGGTGACAAAGACCTGTTTCATGGTTTTCCAGCGGCTTTTGGCGTAGGCCTTAACCATGCGGTCATTAGCCGTGATAATTGTGTGGCCGTCTATGACTTCTTCGGGGGTTTCAAGCAAGGCAAAAATGCCGTCAAAGACGAGTCCGGTTTTATGGGTTTTGGAATACATACGCGCTTCGGAGAAGATGACTTTTACGCCTTTATATGTACCCATGAAGCAATCTTCGGCTTCGTAGCGATCATGGGCGGGTATCACGGCAAGTTTTCCAAGGATTCGGGAGCTAACGCCGCGTTTTGGATGGAAGCTTAAACCGTTCATGGCTTTGGCCATTTTTGGCATAAAGACTTCTTTGTGTTCGCGCTTGTATTTCTTTAACGGGAATCCTGCCCAGCTATATAAGAAGGCAGAAGGGGCAACAGAGATGGCTACGCACAGCAGTGCCTTGACGATATCACCTTCCATGAGGAAGAACCAACCAAAGGCGGTAATGCCTAAAAAGATAAAAAAGATACTCGCGTTCATGGCAACAAAGCCGCGTGTGCGCATTTGCTTCATGCGGTACAAGCGCATTTCTTCTGATTCTTCGATTAAGGCTTCTAGCTGTTTTGTGAAACGCCGCTCTTCGATGCGGTTCATTTCATCAAGTTCGGTTTTATCTTCTGCCTGTTCTTCTGTTTTTTGTGCTTTGCTCATAGGATATGATCTAATCAGATCAGGGGATTAAGGGCAAGTAAACGCTCGCTCTGTTCAAGTTGTAGGCCTTCTTTTTCAAAACTGGATTGACGAAGAGCGTTGCTTGCACGACCAAAACCTTCGGCAATAGCATCAAGCGGATTTTTAAGACTGACTTCTCTGTTTTCTCTGGCTTTGGGTGCCTCTCTGTCTTCAACTTTGCCATGTTGCTCGAAGTATTGTTGGGCTTCATCGCGGATATGTGTTTCGCGCAGGGCTTTTAGCGCTTTTTTATCGCGGCGTCTCATCTTTCCGAGATGGGCAATCATGTCATCTTCGGTGAATTTAACATTATTGCCATTATTATGTGTTTCCAGCATTTCGGTTTCACGGGCTTTGCGGAACCATTTGCGTAAATCTTCTTCGTCCGTTGAGGCGGCATTCATAAAAGCGGCAACGGCGATTCGGTCTCTGCTTTCCCTTTTGGAGGCATAGTGATCCTGAATAGATTGAAACGTATATTTAATAGGGGCTACGGCAACACCTGCAACTGTGCCCAGAACATTGAATCCCGTGGTTAAGACCTGTTTTGTTGTATCTAAAGTTGCCATTAATATCACCTAATTATTCTTTTTATGAATAATAGCATGATAAATGCAAAAAAGGCAAATGGTTAAGGTCGCACTAGAACCAGCGTCTGACGGATGCTTTGTACTCTTCGTATTTGTGACCAAAGCGGCGGGTGAGGTAGGTTTCTTCTTCGTCGATAACAAAGCGGTTGAAGGCATAAATAAGCGGGATCACAAGCGGTAATCCCCAAACTATATCAAAGATTAGAACAACACCTAGATATAAGGAGATATAAGCAACATAAATAGGGTTTCTGGATAGGCCATAAGGTCCATCTGTGACAAGATTTGTGCTTGGCTGGTGCGGGTGCAGGGCAGTTCCGGCATTGATAAAACGCATAATGCACCATGTCATAAGGCCGGAGCCAAAGCTTAGGCCGATCATACCAAGCACCAGTTGTGCGCCCCAGCGTAGAAAGCTTTCTCCGGCAATAAGCTCTAAAATTACGGCTAGTGCCAAAATGCCAAGCGTAAGAAATGGTGGCAGGATTTTGACATCAGCATGATCACCGGATTGCTCAAAATCATCTTCCGGTGTGCTTGAATCTTCTGGAGGGGTGTCATCTTTCTCCTCTGCCATGAACGGGATTAGATCATTGCAGAAGATTCTCTTCAAGCAATAATAGAGCACTAGCTGAAACTATCAGATATAAAATTATGAGTTAAAAGGGGTCAGGTCATCAGAAATATATGTGCCGTCATCACATTTTTGTAAGGTTCCTGCGACCATGTATCTGTTTCTCATGATGCTGTCACCAATTTGATTGATCAAGGCGCTGGATTTTTTGAACATAATTGTTATTGGACTGCCGTTGAGTTCGGCATTTACAGCAATTCGACCCTGATCATCGGATGCTGTTTTCTTCAGGCTTGTTTGAAATTCTTCAACCACATCGATTTCCGGCTTTCTCAAGCATTCTTGCGGGTCGAGATTATCATCAGTTCTAAAGTTGATGTTTTGTTGCTGGAAGGTCTCAACGATGGAAGGCGGTTTTTTTTGCTGCTTTCCGTTTAAGGATAATGTTTTCCTTTGTGGTAGGGTGCTTTGTAGACGCGCAACCATGACGTCATTGCAGATTCTTCTGGCTTTGCCGCGGACAGTCAAAACACTATCATGCTGTTCGGTTTGCTGGAGTGCGCCATCGAAACCCTTATAGGTCGGATTTTTTTTGAGAATTCTTTCTATCTGATCCAGCGCATATGTTCGGGTTAGCTGATCGCATTCTTTTCTGTCATCAAGGCTGTGGTTAAGGGCTAGGGGATAAAAGCTCCCTGGATCATTGAAGGATTCTCCTGTAGATTGTTTTCCCATATTGATGGCTTTTTGAATTGTATCCAGAATTTCGACCTTAACGCGGTGTGATAGTTTTTGGTGCGGGTTGGCTGGATTTTTCGGGTGGGTTAAAAGTTCCGAAAGTTCTTTTTCAAAAATATAGGCATCATCTTGTGCATTCATGATATCAAGCATGACATTTATTGCCGCCATTTTGTTTGCATCGCGCGGGTCGCTCTCTGCTAGTCCGGCCAAAACCGGAAACAGCATCGGGTCTTGCACTTGCTGAATGTTTTTAATAGCCCGAAAGCGATGCTGATGCTTTTTGCTGGAAGCATCGGCAATAATTGAAGCATTGCTTGCTATGGTACTGGTTGGCATTATTTACTCTTATCACCGTAATAAAATATTATTATCTTTAGGGATGGCAATTTGTCACAAAGTGACCGGATTTGTCAATTATTCGTTCCAGTCAATATCGGCAAGTGGTTCATACCAATCACGGATCATGCCGGCCTCATGACGGGAAGGGTGGTTAAAGGGGCGTTTCAGACGGCCTTTGAAATAGGTTTTAACCAGTTCCTGCCAGTAATCCTGCACGTCATGTCCATAGAATTTGCACCAATATTCGAACCAGAGCGTTCCGGCGCGCACATGGGTGATTTCATCATCATGAATGATTTGTAGCATATTGACGGTTTTATCATCATTTTGCTTTTTCATGGTTTCGATCATGGCGGGGGTGACATCCAACCCTCTGGCCTCCAGCACCATAGGGACGATGGCTAGGCGGGCGGCAAAGTCATGGGCTGTGCGCTCCGAAGCTTCCCACAAACCATCATGGGCAGGCAGATCACCATAGCTTGCGCCAAAATCATTGAGGCGTTCTTCAAGCATGAGGAAATGCTTGGCTTCGTCATCGGCGACTTTCAGCCAGTCTTCATAGAACTCGACGGGCAGGGTGAAGCTTTCCGTATTTGCCTGATTCTCTTGGGCCAGATTTGAAAACCGCGCGATGATATCCCAAGCCAGATCAATTGCGTTTAACTCGATATGCGCCAGAGCATGGAAAAGGGCAATCTTGGCTCTGGTCGAGCCAGCCTTGCCGCGTGCGGGCATATCAAAGGGGTGCTTTAGCTCCGGTCTTTCGGGGCGGGCAGGGCGCTCTGGCGGGGTGGCTTGTCCAATAGTGGTGATTTCTTTATCCTGCCAGCTTTTTGCGTGTGCGCGCGTTTTATGGGCTTTATCTGTTGCCTTGGTAGTTTGCAGAACATCCAGTGCGGCGGTGCACAATGTTAGGTTTGTACTCATAATTATACAGTCTAGTTGTTTAGGCTGCCTTGTCTTGTTCGTTTTGTGTGCTTGCGAAATCCCCGTTATAAACCAGCTTTTGAAAGTTTTCCGCGTGGCGGCAGAGATTCTTCAGCTCTTGTGTGCCCAGCTTTAGTGGGGTTTCAACAGGTGGTCGTATAATGTTGATAACAAAGGCGTGTGCCCAGATATCCAGCAAGCCAGGCTGGTTTTGACCAAAGAACCATTGATTATGCCCTAAAAGGTCGGATAGGGCGCGTAGCATTTTATTGCCAATTTCGTAAACTTCTTCTTCGTTGTGGCGGCCTGTTCCTTGGGCGTAGATGCTTTTGATCATGCCCTTACGGATGTGTTTGGCAAATAAGTCCATGATAAAAGCAGGACTGCCGGAAAAGAATATAGGTTTTACGATGCGCCAACCGCGATCATCAACCCAACGCGAATAAACGGCGGGCCAGTATAGCCCTTCATCGAGCATCACACGAAAAGCCAGTGATATTGCTTTTTGCTCTGTGGTTAGGGAACGATCCATATCGATTGTATGTTCTTTGCACAGGCGTTCAATAATAAGTGTTGAATCGCCCATGACCTCGCCGGATTCAAAAACCACGTATGGTACTTTTTTCTTCGGTGATTTTCGATAAGTTGATTTTGGATCAAAATTTTTGGTTTCATAAGGAATATTATTAAGCCGCAGGAAGCTTTCAAGTTTTACACAAAACGGGCTAGGGTCGGCTAAACCCCATTGCGGGCCAAATTTATGCAAAGTGACGGCCATTATATCTCCTTGGTAATCTTCTATGTTCCTAGTTAAAAACGGGATATAGCATAATGTTTAAAAATCTTGCTGTACAGGCACATTAATGCTTGACGTCTTAATTTAAGACGCCTATATAAAGCACATCCCGGCTGCCCTCCCCCCCACACACACTCCCTCAGGCAGTCGGGAATTTTCTTTTAAATTCCTTGTGCTTTCGGCAATGTGCAACACATGCAGGTTGGGCACAGGCTTTCAGGCTTTTTTATTATTGCCGGAAAACCACTATAAATTACTCAGATACCATGTTCCGTGTTTATTATTTTTCTTCATACGATATATCGTATGAGTCTTCGCCGCTTATATTATCACCGTGAAACGCGAGTGCAGTATTACGCTCGGAGGCGGGGCTGTGTGTATTATCTTGTGTCAAGATACGAACGGGTGCAGTGATTATTCGCTGCGCTAGACCACAACCATTTAACGAGATGCAGCATAATATAAAAAGAAACATTTTTAAATAAGGAGATTTCATTTTTTTATCGTCCTGCTTTTCGGCCGTAATTTCCGGCTTGTGTATTAAAGACATCCTGCCATTGACGGGCTGTGTTGCTCTCGCATGAGGCTAGAAAGAGCAGGGCCAATGTCAAACAGAATAACTTGAGCATGAATTTATGCATAAAAAAGATCATACATGAATATCACGTATGATCCATAATCTTTTTCTGTATTAAGCTTGTTTTTTAGTCGCCAGTTAGTTCCGGCGTTTCAGTTGCTTCTGCGCCTGTTCGGCCTCGTCGTATTTCCATTCTTTTTCTTATGGTGTTTACACGGGCTGGATCTGTATTACCGTTACCTTTTTCCAAAAGTTTTTGAAGCGTTGAATCCTCATTGATTTCCAAGACTGTGCCATCAGTGGCATCAAGATCAAACTCGGCAGCAGGGACGTATTCGCCGCCCAGCACTTGTTCTGTTTTTTTATCATGTTCTTGTGTGCTTGTTGCTTCTTGTCCGGTTTCATCGGCGAGCGCAACTGTACTGCTCATGACCAAGCCGGCAATAAGACCGTTAAATAATGTTGTAAGTGGTTTGTTCATCGTTCAAATCTTTCTAATTCTTTATGTAATTACCCTAATTTACCCAATTGAAAGCCATCATTCTGCGTGATTTCTCGTTGGCCGGTGACAGTTGTTCCTTCTATGGTCGGAAGGTCTTGAGGTATTTCGATTGTACCCGGTTTTGGCTGATCTTCCAGAACTGGTCCTTCGGCAGCAATGCGTATTTGGAGCTCTTCGCTTTGGAGTTCCATGGTTTGTATGCCATTTTTTACATCACCAATACTAAAGCCTGATAATTCTTCGATTTGCGCCATATCCTCTGGGGAGAGGGTTTCTTGTAAACCTGTATAATAGTTTTGGGCCTCTTCATAAAGCGCCGTCTTTTCCGAGAGATAAAAGTTTTCTACGCCAGTAGCTGTAAGCTCTGTTCTATCCTCCATACCATTTTCTTGCGCGAAAGCCAGTGCAGCACGATGACCGTCTTCCATCTCGTAATTTTCTGCCGTTGTAACAAGCGCTGCGAATTCTTGAGCATTGGTCTCCAGAGCCTCGGGAGCAACAGCTGAAACAGACATTTCTCTGGCGCGTGAATGTTCCAGAGCTTCACGTTCATTTTTAATTGCCTCGTATTGGCGGTCAATATGATCCTGATTATATCCGGCTTGACGTTCCATGCGGTCAATATCGTCGTCTTGTAGAAACATTTTGCCTTGAGTTTCTCTGTGAAAGCGCTCGGCTTCCTGATAGAGCTCTTCTTTACGGTCTAGATAATGCTCTGTGATTTCATCGGCTGTTGGCTCTTTTCCGCCATTCATTTCCATGAGTTCTGCGCGGGCATCATCCTTGGAGTAATCATCTGCGGCATCCAGTTTTTCTTCTAGTTGCCGTGCTTTGATTTCAATGTATTCCGCGCCTTTATCGGTAAAACCACTATCAGGTGTGCCAATTAGGCGGTTCACGTAATTTTCAAGTTCATCAAATTCATCGCTACCTAGATAGGGGCCGAGAAGTTCGTAATAGGCTTCGAAGAAAGCTTCGTAAGCAGCAATTTTTTCATCATCGGACAACCCGTCCATATTCTGTGTTTTATCAAACAATTCTTTGACGTCATCTATATCATCAAAGAAATCAGGATTGGTCTGGGTGGGGTCTCCAATTTTATCGGCGTTATCTTTGATTTTTTGAAATATTTCCTGATAAGTATCTGTGTCCAGACCTGCAGCTTCGAGGATTTCTTTAAGGGCTTCTTCGTTTTCAGGAGAGTTGTGCTGCTCAAGGAGTTGAGTAAGGCGAATAAGTTGGCGAACTAACTCACGGTTTTGCTCAAGGGCATCCTTGTCGTCAGTATTGTCATAAAGATCAACGAGAGCTTCTGCGGCTTCGTAGATCTCTTGCGCATCTTCTATCGGTATTTTTGTGTCTTCAAAATACTCACCCGCCATGATATCTCCTTCATGTCATTTTTAGAGTAAAGATAGACACCATCATAGCATAATGCAAGAAAAACCGTCAATTTTGAGGTGTTACTAAGTGGGGTTGGCTATTGGTGTGATGCTGGAGAGAAACTCATCGGCCTTGTTCATGTAGAGTTCAAGGCTCTGGCGTTGGCCTGCATCATCCCGATATTCTAGAAAAACCGTGTCTTTATAGATCAAATGTGGTTTATCTGTTTTCTTGACGGATAAAACTCGTGTCAGCGGGATCACATGATTTAAATCTAGTCCCATGCCATTAATTAGCCAGTCTAAAAACCAATGACATTTTATGGTGAGGTGGCGTCTCGTTACCTTTACATAGACACAGCCAGCTGTGCTTGCACCCTTGGTCCAAAGGGAATAATTCGAGCGGGCAGACATATGGTTCTCTTGAAAAACAGGTGTTTCATTCATAATTTAATAATATCATATTGTGGCTATGCTTGCGAGAGAAACGGCATTTGACTAATTTTAAGTGTAATTTTCTGTTCTTTTTTATCTGTTTTTCCTATAATTTGGTATTTAGTTAATAAGAATAATAACAGGGTGTTCGCAAAATGGCGGATGATGATAATAATGATAAGGGTAAGCCTGGTTTAAAGCAATTTGGTGATAAGGCCGGTGGTAATGCCAGTAATGATGACACCGATAATCTTGCCGATTTCAAATATCTGGATGCCAGAAAAATCTGGAGAGATGCGCTAAGCCAAAATATTGATTTGCTTGCACTTTTGGTAAATATGCCAATACCCATAAGAGATTGCCTGAAAAAGAGGTGCAGGCGCTAGTTGATATTATTAATGAAGATACAATTATATCTTCACAGTTTGAGCGGGATGTCACACTTCAGGATATTTATGATATTGATGATTTGGTTCAGGAAAAGAAGGAATTGCACAGGCAAAACCTCTTGGCGAGTAAAAAAGTAGAGGCTGATCAAGTTACAAATTTGATGCTTAATGCTTTGGAGACATGGAACAGGTGCTATGATCTGCAGGAACGGCGTTTAAATGAGTTCCGTTTTCAGATAGAAATGCGGGAGCATGGATTTTCTCCTGAGCAAATTGCCACCTATAAAAATAAAATGCTTGAAATGGAAAATAAACGCCAATATGGCAATCAAGACCCAGAGCCGCCAGAGCCGGAAACGCCTTCAAGGTAATTAATATTTAAGGGCCACCTGATTGATCAAGCTCGTCTAAGGGTTGCTCGTAGTCATCCACGGGTTGCTCCACGTCTTGTAAAACCGGTGGAACAGGTGGGCCAGATGGGCTGATGTCCTGACCTGTTAATTCCATGACCACTTCAGGTAGCCATTCATTAATAGGTTTTTCTTGTGATAGAATCCCGTCTTCTTTAGCTTTTTGAACGCTTTGTATAAGAATCTCCGGCGTCAGAATGTTTCTATGATATCCAGTTTGGTTCATAAACCCTTCATATGTCGTTTCACATAATCTGCTTAGGTCGCTTACAAAGTCATTGAGTGTTTCATTTCCTGTAAGAGTTTTAATTATGCTTTCTGTATCTTCCGCTTCACATTCGCAATCATAGAGAGCTAGAATTCCTTGTTGGAGATATAAGGGCCATTCATTTTTAACGTTATTTATTTCTTCGTCGGTTAGCTCTCTTTTGGCTTGCATATCCTTGAGCATTTCATCGACATATCCTTCTGTTTCGCCGATGAACTCGGATCTGATACCGTCTGCCCAGACAGTGATATCAAAGGCTTCTGGAAAATCATTGTTCATATGGTACATACAGAATCCTGAGGCGTAGGTTAGTTGCATGCCTAACTTAACTTTTTCAGAATTATCCACCATTGCGTTAAACTCATGTAACATCGTTCTCTATCTTTTCTAACATCCGTTGTAAAAATCACCACATTGCATTTTTTTTGACCATAGGCCTAAAAATATAATAAGCGCAAGCAATATCCTGTTATTTTATGTCTTTTTGTTAATTTTTGCACTTTATATGGAAAACGATTTCAAAATGCCAGCTTTTTTTTCAAAATTTATGAATGTGGCTTTCAGTTTGAAAACTTATCTTGATTTTGGATTCTTTATAAGTCGCTATTATCACGAGGAAGGTCAGTATAGCTACATCCGATATCTGTCATGACACCAGAGTTTTCCTTATTGATGGTTATAAAACTACCAGCGAAGAAATAATGCTTTTCAGTGTTATTTTTTGTTTTGCCAGCGTTTTGCGGTATCCATTTCTTGCAACCACTACCCAATTCAGGACTTTCGATCAGCCACCATATTGTATAAAGGTCAATGTCGCCGCCATAGAGTGTTTTTCCTGTAATATGCGAATATGAGCCATCTTCACTGGTTTCCATTGATGTTACTTCGGCGATGCGCGCACGCTTCCAGTCAAAATCCACGAGACCGTAATCATAAGGGTAATTGATGCCTTTTTGCTTTAATAATGCGCAAGCTTCGGAGTCGCAGATTTCTGTTCGTGAATAAATATCGATTGTGACGTCATGATTAGAGATGTTTGTAAAAGCAATGGTTATTTTGCCGTTGCTTGGTGTGTATTCCATAGAGGCACCGTGCTGGGCCTCAATTTTCATAGTGCTGTGTTCATTGTCAATTTTTTCAGCCGACACACAGCTTTCTTCACAATTCGGTGTGTCATTACTCATACGCCAGCCAATCTGAAGAGGGTCTTGCGTGTTAACATCAATTTGGAAGACCTGTCCGGCCGCCAGCATTTTTTTTTCGTGAAGTATTGTATCTGTTCGAGTGGCCTGTGCCGCGCTGGGCAGACATGTCATAAAAAGTAATGCAAGAATAACAATATGATATTTCATGTCCAGTTTTTAACATAGCTGGAATATAAGAAACAAGGTTCATTTGATTATGATCAAACTTTTCGTCATGCTCGGGTGTTAGGAATAATATGTATTCAAATTCACGAGGAGGCCAAAGCCATGATGGAAATTATCGAAGACTTACCCGAGGGCACAGTCGGGATTGTGATGCGCGGAAAGATCACAGCCGAAGAATACGAGCATGTGGTTATTCCGGCCTTTAAGGCAAAGTTTGAAACGCATGAGAAGCTTAATGCCTTATGCGTGATCGAGGATTTCGAAGGGGCGGAGCTGGCGGCGCTGTGGGATGATGCCTGTTTCGGGATCAAGCATTGGTTCGGCTTTAAGCGTATGGCGCTGGTGACGGATGTTGACGGGGTTAAGAATGCGACGGCATTTTTCGCGTGGATGATTCCGGCGGAGGTGCGGGTCTTTAGCCTTCACGAGATGGATCAGGCGCGGGCGTGGCTGGCTGGTTTGCCGATTGAGGATGCGGCTTGATTAAATATAATTTTGAAATTATAGCTATCATTATTATATAATGCTCTTATGAAAGTGGAGTTTACAAGACACTCGTTGCATGATGATCAAAGGGATGCTGTTGTTACGGTTTCCTTGCCGAAACTTATGGGGGCATGGCAGGACAGTAATCAGGCAAAGATGGCAACAAGTCAAAATGATCATCCGTCAGGTGAAACCGAGAAAGCAGCCGCCAAAAGAGGATTTTATGAAGAAAAATTAAAAAATGGCGAGCCAATAGAAATGGCTCGCGTTAATCTTGGGATTATTTTCGATGAAGACTTTAACTGGGCAGGAAATAATATTGATCCTGCAACGCTGGAAATCGGGGATGGTCGTCATAGATTGACTGAGATGTTGCAAGAGGGTGTAGATGCTGTTCAAGTTTCTGTCCCTAAAACTCAGGTAGAAGATTTTGTAGCTCAGTACGGGGCAGAGGTTTCAGGGCCTTAGTTTTATTTTGCAGCAGATATTGAGATTTTGTAATCCGTAATCAAGGATGAGGAGGGTGAGCGGGGTCATAGTAATTTAAGGAAGTATACTTAATATTACAATTACATCCAGTATCGAATAATATAAAAGGATTGTTCCAAAAATTAATAGAAATATTGCACTAGCATAAAACTTCGTGGGGTTATCTGCTTTAAATAAGCTGCTTTTTTTACCTCTAAATTCGCCGTGTTTTAATGCGCTTAACATTAGAAATATTAAGCCAAGTCCGATGAAAACTTTAATTACAATCAGTGAAGCTAAAGAGGCAAATCTTTCCTCTATATAATCAAAATAAAAATAGAATCCGATGCAAATAAACAAGATAAAATAAAGCATCATCATTACAGCTTTTTTATTTAGATCAATGTCGTCTAATTCTTTTTTTGCCATCACTCATCCCCCATTTTGAGGGCGGCGATGAAGGCGGATTGGGGGATTTCGACATTGCCGTATTGGCGCATTTTGGCTTTCCCTTTTTTCTGCTTCTCAAGGAGCTTCTTCTTACGGGTGATATCGCCGCCGTAACATTTCGCGGTGACGTCTTTGCGCAGGGCGCTGACGTTCTCTCTCGCGATGATTTTACCACCAATGGCCGCTTGTACGGCGATTTTGAACATCTGGCGGGGGATTAGATCCTTGAGGCGTTCGCACATTTGACGGCCGCGGGCTTCGGCGCTGGAGCGGTGGACGATCATGGCTAGTGCGTCGACGGGTTCTTCATTCACGCGGATTTCCAGCTTCACAAGGTCATTCTCTCCGTATCCATCAAGCTCGTAATCGAAGCTGGCGTACCCTTTGGAGATGGATTTCAGGCGGTCGTAGAAGTCAAAGACAACCTCGTTCAGTGGCAGGCGATAGACCAGCATGGCGCGCCCACCCGCATAGGTGAGGTCTTGCTGCACGCCGCGGCGATCTTGGCAGAGCTGGAGCAGGCCGCCTAAGTACTCATCAGGGACGAGGATGGTGGCTTTGATCCATGGTTCTTCGATGGTTTTGATCTTGACCACATCGGGCATGTCGACGGGGTTATATAGCTCGATCTGGTCGCCATTGGTCATGTTGATCTTGTAGACCACGCTGGGCGCGGTAGGGATGAGGTCGAGGTCGAACTCACGCTCTAGGCGCTCTTGGATAATTTCCATGTGCAGCAGGCCGAGGAAGCCACAGCGGAAACCAAGGCCTAGGGCTTGCGAGCTTTCTGTTTCGTAATGGAGTGACGCATCGTTAAGTTTGATCTTGCCTAAAGACTCACGGAGTTTTTCGAACTCGCCCGCATCGGCAGGATAAAAGGAGCAAAACACCATAGGAATACTGGGCTTGAAGCCGGGCAGGCGGCTCTCGCAGGGTTTTTTCTCATCCGTGATCGTGTCACCGACATTTGTTTCGCTGATATCCTTAATCGAGGCGGTGATAAAGCCCATCTCGCCGGGGCCAAGAATGTCTAGCTCGACCTTTTTGGGTGTGAACATCCCGACGCGGTCAATCTCTCTCGTCGCGCCGTTGCTCATGAATTTGATCTTCTGGCCCTTGCGCAAGTATCCGTCCATCACGCGCACCAGCACCACAACGCCTAGGTAAATATCATACCAGCTATCAACCAGCAGGGCTTTTGTCGGTTTGTCGGCGTCGCCCTCATGTGGCGGGGGCAGGCGGGTGCAGATGGCCTCTAGCAATTCATGAATCCCAGCGCCCGTTTTGGCAGAGGCGAGGATGGCGTCACTGGCGTCAAGGCCGATCACATCTTCTATCTCTTCACGTACACTTTCCGGATCGGCGGCGGGCAGGTCGATTTTGTTGATGACAGGGATAATCTCATGATCATTATCCAGCGCTTGATAAACGTTGGCTAATGTCTGTGCTTCAACGCCTTGGCTGGCATCTACGACAAGGAGCGAACCTTCGCAGGAGGCTAAAGAGCGGGAAACCTCGTAAGAGAAGTCCACGTGGCCCGGCGTGTCCATAAGGTTTAACTGATATGTTACCCCGTCTTTGGCGGTATGCTCCAGGCGCACGGTTTGGGCCTTGATGGTGATGCCGCGCTCGCGCTCGATATCTGTGTTGTCGAGGACTTGTTCTTGCATCTCGCGTGCTTCGAGGCCGCCGCATTCTTGTATCAGACGGTCGGCGAGGGTGCTTTTCCCATGGTCGATATGGGCGATAATCGCGAAATTACGGATTTCGTTTAAAGGTTTGGTTTTATTATCTTTGCTCATGGGTGTTTTTTATGCATAAAAGCAGGGTTTTGCAAGTGGGAATACGCGTCAGTCCCTAGTAATCGAACTGACCGATATTTGATGTCTCGGCATGCAGAATTTCATCCGGCCCGACTTGGCTGATATCCGAGATATCAATTTTGGAAAATTTAATGCCTTTGCCATTATTGATAGAGAAATTGACTTCTTGCTCGGTAATGGAAGTTGTTAAATGAACAACTTTGCCTTCGAATTGAGCGCGTAAGCTCTCATCAGGTATATAGAATATCTTGCCTGTGACAATGTGTTTATCTTCTGTGTTTGCAACAGGGAGTAAGTCATGTCCTTCAATTGGCGCAAAGATTGTGTCTTTTAGGACTGCAATGGGGATTTTAACTTTTGTGTTGTTATTTTCTGTCTCATCATTTTTTGTAAGTAAATGTGCATAATCTTTGATGGTAGTCAGAGCGCTTTGTGCTTTTGTTGGGTCATTAGTGTTATAGGCTACAAAATTCAGAGCGTCATAGAAGCTATTGATATCGCCTGTTTTTTCTATGATTTCGTCGACTAAATCAAGTGTCTCATCAATATCATCACTATCACCCGTGGTTAATAACTGGGCATTGAGAATTGGTATAAAGGGCTTATGCGGGTTTTTTACGCCGCGTTTTTCTTGTTCTGTTATTGTGGCTCTTATGGCCTGATAGGCCTGAACCATAACATCAAAGTCTTCTTCGTAACCGGATGCACCGTGAATGATTGTTTGTTCAAATTCTTTTGGGTCTTCACCGCGGCCTATCATATATCCAATGCCCATCATAGCGGCTTCGCGGACGTCTTCGCATGGATCTTTTTTTGCTGCGTTGTTGACGCTGTCGAAGAAAGGTTGTAAGTCCGCTGCAAGCTGGGCTTCTTGTAAAGCAAGCAATCTGGCCTGACGCGGTTGTTGGTTGGTGTGATCTATGTGATGGACTAGGTCAAGTATCTCTGGCTTTGTGTATTGTACATATGGTTTATGCGGCATAATTCTTATTACTTATTCTTGTCAACTCAGAGGGGCAAGATACTGGTTTCTCTAGTGTTATGTCAAGGTTTTAGAGTTTAGTTGTCGTAGAGAAGCTTAAACAAACGTTGATTTTCTTCACGGGCTTGTTCCAGAGCAGGGGGATTATATTTTGATAAATCTAATTCATCAACGTCGATGGCTGGTGCACTTAGACCTGCTGCACTGCTTGTGAATTCATCATTAAAATTGAGGCCCATGGCTGTAATAAGTGCTTTTACACCGGTTCTGCAGTTTGTATCTTCTTCTCCGCGCTTATAATTTTTGCCAAAGGGGATGTATTCACGTCCAATATTATATGCATTTTAAAGTGCATGATTCCAAATGGGTAGAATATTGGATTCATTTCCAAAGAAGAAAGGTTGTAAATCCGTCTTTTCCAAAGTTTCTTTACATAGTTTTCGATGTGTTTTGGGTGTCAAGCATGATATGGGAGTGTATGAATCTTCGAAATTTACCAATTGGATAATGTTTGGATCTTTTAAGTCATTAAGATCAGATGTGATTAAATCTAAATCTGTTATATCGGAAAGTGTAAGAATCGTGTGATTTCAAGTGTCTGCAGGGTCTAAATATTCAGAACTGAATGTTTCCCCTATAGAAATAGCAAGTCTTCTTTCATCACCCGTCATTGTATATCGCTTTTATTTGTTATCTTATAAATGACTATAATAGAGTAAATCTTTGGCTTTATGCAAATGATTCTAAAACTGGAAGATTGAAAAGCAGGGCAGTATCTTTTATTTTTATTTTGAAAGATGAAAACAAATGAAAAGGTTGTCATGACAGAGGAAAATAAAAATCAGGACGGCAAAAAAGAGGATGAGCCTTATCTTGCGCCAGTGGATGAACAAATCGAATCGGGGAATATGGGTGTTTATCTGAAAGGAGGAGTCAGTGATGATGACAAAAAGAAGCAGATATTTATTGTGATTATTGTTATTTTTGCGGTGTTAACATTGGTTTGGAAAATGGCTGTTCGTGATAAGGATACCTATAGGCGACAATACCAAGAGCGTATCCAAAAGGTTGAAGAACATGATAGAATGCTGCAAGAGAAAGAGGATGCTGCCAGAGCTTATGAGAAGATGAAGGAAATCTCCGGCAAAACAAATCGTTAGATTTTTTGATTGATTATATTTGAATAAAACAAAACCCCGCAGGAGTAATCATACGGGGTTTTTTCGACTGTAATATGTAATATTCGCTTATGCAGTTAAGCCAGGAGTGAAAGCTACTTCTTGCTTGTATGCTGGTGTATCTGTTTGCAGGCCGGGCATTGCGCTAATGCCGTTATGATCAATTTCAATTGAATTTACACTGGCTGTGGCTAATGAGCCTAGATCATTTAAAATGCCGTTGGGGTCTGTAATTTCCATGCCGTTAAATGTTGCAGCTGCGGCTAAAGTTTCTTCTTGTCCTGTTACAGGTTTACCAAGTGGGTAAGCTGCTTCTTCTACCTGTCTGTTAATGTCGTGAGCGTATGTACTGTATACTGTTTTTTCTGTGTCTGCAGAGAAAAAAGTACCTGAGAGTGCGCCGCCATCCTTGCTGGCGAATTCGGAGGTGATATCACCAATTTGTTGTTCAATCGTTGTGTTACCTAAGTTACCGTCATTTGCCATTTCATCACTCCTTTTTATGTTTACAGTCTAATTTTTTAAAGTTTCTCTTACCGCTCTACCTACTCAGTCTTGTTTGCTTGTGCGCAAATCTTATAATTTTTCCTCTTTATGAAGGATAAGAGGGATATATCGGCCTTCTTTGGCCTCTCCTGTCTCATCATCCATTAAAACCATCAAAACCTGATGTGTGTTTTGCATATTCTTGGAGACATCTTGCGTAAGAGGTAGTCCTGCATCACGCGTATCGCCGCTATCCAAAACAAAGTCCAGTTGCCTTGTCCCCAGATTGAATTCCAGCCAAGCCGGATCTTCTTTAAAGGGTCTGTTATAGAATACGGCACAACGTCCATCTTCCTTCACAGCAACCTGCACTAGTAATTTATGTTCTTCATCAACTCCGTAGACAAAATCAACAAGGCTTGGTTTTTGATTATCTGCCCCTTCTTGTCTACCTGCCGCTTCGTTAATCATCCCTTTGTATCTTTCTGATCTTCTTTATATAAAAGTATATCCGTTTTTTTTTCAAAATACCCGAAATTTTTTGACTTTTTTCAGGTTTTTTTTTAGTTGTGTTCCGTCGGTTTTAGTTGTTCTTGAACTTTTACAATCAAAGGAACCTGAATCCCGTCAATTGTTTTACCATTTTCTGTTCTTACAATATAGATATCCTGATTTTTTGCAATATAGGGGCGTACCAGCCATTGAATACGCGCACCCAAATCCAGTTTTTGTCCATCATTGGTGTAGACTGTAATGCGTTGTGTTTCAGGGTCATATTCCAGATGATCAACGGTACAGTTTAAATCGCCATCATGGAAAATATAATTCTGGTCGGCGTCACAATCACAGTAAATATCAAACATATCAGGGTTTGCAAAAAGGCGCTTCGGGCCTGCTGTCATGCTCGAGCCGAAATCCATCCCCATTTTTTTACCAGACTCATTCTGGCCGTTTTTATCTTTTTTATCGTCGTTTTTGTCTTCGGACATGATTATATCTGCCAGAAATGGCCCGTAATTAGAAGTGGTTCCCATTGCATCATACGGGTAAGTACTTAAAGAAATCATAACACGCTCCGATTATTTCTCAAAGTCATAAGATTTCTCCCATTTTCCGGCTATTATTGACCAATGCCGGCTAGTTGCAGGGTTTGATTAGTACCAGCAGCGGTTGTTGTTGTTGAAGCAGAGGCTCCTGCATTATCATCATTTATAACAAACTCATGCACTGTTGCGCCTGTTGGTGAGTTTGTTACGCCCTGAGATGTTGTTCTGCCTTGGCTAGCTTGCAAATCGCTTTCATGATTTGTTGATCTTGCGGCTCTTGCTGCTGCCATATCAACAACATTTGTCTGGGCGCCAGTACTTTGATTTGTCACCGTAAAGCTTTGTGGTGTGGTGGTATCAACACGACTACTTCTGTTGGTCTGAGTTGCAAAGGTATTCCCCTGACCATCAAGTAGGGAAGAATCCCCCAGACCAAAACCTGAAATGGCTTTTCTATTTTGATTGATTTCATTATTTGTCTCGGTTGTGCCGTTTAAAGCAAACAAGCCAGCACCGATCACACCAATTGTTGATAATACGCCGCCAATCTGGAAGCCTGTCCATTTTCCGACAGTATTATTGTAAAGACCCTTACCAACCAAGAAGGCCAGAATGGTCATAACAACATTGGCACCCATATAAAGGTTTTTACCCATTTGATCTGTTGGATCAATCGAGTTTTTGACATCAACTGTCCACCAATCATAGACACCGCCAACGGTGTTTTTAGCAGAATTCCACGCATCACCAAGAAAGCCTGTGAATTGTTCATTCCCAACGGCTTGCTCACCTAATGCTCCACCATAGCGACGAATGAAACCGCCAGGGCCCATATTCTCGTTAATATGATCATCAAGAACGGTGTTATTGCTTAGAATGCTCTGGAATGCGTTAACCTTTGGATTGAACTCATCAAACGCAATTTTTGTGGCTTCTTGATTAAGGTCATAAAGCTTATCGAGTTTCTGGTTGATCTCATTGATATCATCAGAGTTCTCTATTTCCTCTAATAATTTCTTGGCTTCGTCATTAATCTCATTGAGGTCTTGACCAATCTGGAAGGCATCTTCAGCTAGCTGGTTTAATCTATCTAATTCACGCTCAACGGAGTCAGCTTGCTGTGTTTTGCCTGCTGCGCGGAGTTCATCGACAAGCTTTTTAGAACGCTCATACGCATCATCCATGCCTTTATACGTGTTTCCAGCTTTATCCAGTATTGATTGTGTGCCGTAAGTGATTTTCTCACCAGTGGAAAGCTTGGTTTCAGGCGCACCGCTTCTTGGTATAAATCCGATGAGTTTTCTTGCATCCTGTTTTAGCTCTTCCAATGCTTTCTCGGCATCGGTCTGGAGGCTTGAACTGCGGCTTCTTGTGGAACTGCTACGGCTACTGCTGCTACCAGTACTACCAGTACCGCCAGCCGGAAGTCCTGTGGCAGGATCTGATCCAGCAGGAAGTGGCTGAGGTTGCGCAGAAGAAGGCAGGGCCTGACTTGCCGGATTGATAGTTGTGTTTGTGGTTGCACCACCTTGTGTTCTTGCTTTTTCGTAATTACGTGCACTGACTTCCAAATTCGTAGTAATGCCGTTGATTTGGCGCAATTGCGTATTTTGTTGTGCCAGCATTTGGCTTGCTAAATGGAATTTAGAAGCATCGTCAGGCAAAGATTGGATCGTATCTCTCTGGCTTGTCATAGCCGTAATGCCTTCATTTATTTTGGCAAGGGTTGTGTCTTTATCATCCAAAATGCTTTGGATTTCCTTTTGTCTTGCCTGAATGTTGGCCAAGTCAGTGGCTAAGCCAGAGGCTGTATAATCAGATTCCAGTTCAGCGAACTTTGTTTTTAGCGCTTCTAATTTAGCATAATATTGATTGGCTTCTGTAAGCTCGTTTTGAGCCGATTCAAGGTTCCATTGCGCCATGGTTTTTGCTTGCGCGATAGTCTTAAGTCCCTGTGAACCAACCAGAATTGTATCAAGATTTTGACGTGTTGCGGGGGTGTTCTGCTCTATTATGTTACTTAATTGCGCAACAATGTGATCTGATGTATTCAGATATGTTTTTTGCTCGTCTAGAGCGGCTAATGCGTTTGGTAGAAGGTCTTCACTATTTGAGGACACAATTGTATCGATAGAAGTTTGCTTATTTTGAGCGCTGTCAATATTTTCCTGTAAAACAGCCATGATATCAGATTTTTTCGACAAGATGCTATCAAGGCCTGCCGCCATATCTCTGTATTGTGCAGCTTTTGTTGGGTCTGCCTGTTCCAAAGCTGTTGCATCTGAAAGATATTTATTTTTTCTTTCTTCCATCTCATCAAATAATTCAGAAGCTTTTTGGTGGCCTTCTTGAGTGAAGCCAACTTGCCATTTTGCCAGAACACCTGCCTGAGCTAGTGTCTCGGGTCGTCCTGTGTCGCTAAGGATTTCGATTAGATCCTGACGCGTTGCAGCCTCCGGGCTTTCATAGATACTACGTAAGGCTTCGGAAGCGTGATCAATAATTTCGTAATCTTTTTCCTGTTTGGCAAGCATGATTGCTGCGGCTGCTTCATCAGAGGCATCCATTGCCTTGATGATGTCGCGTTTACCATTGCCGCGCTGTACGCTTGTTTCGACCAGATTCAAAATATCTTGCTGTCTGGTAAGAATAAGATTTAATCGATTAGCACGTTTTTCATAGTCGCGAGCTTCATCTTCAGAGCCGGCTGTTCTTAGAGTTGTTGCCATATCTCTAAGAGATTGTTGCTTTTCTCTCATTTCCTGAAAAGAAACTTTAACGCTGAATTGTTCGTTACCAGCGTAGAACTTATTTAATCCGGCGATTCGATTAATATCGTTATAATCATAACTTGCATCACTGGGGTTTGTGTCAATTTGTGATAATTGTGACCACTCGGCTTGTGATACAGGTCGTTTTTGGTTCATAGCCCCTTGGAATGTGGAGCGTGCTAATTCCAACTGGTCCAGACGGCTTTGCAAGCGCTGATATTGCTTACGCTGTTCTGCCAGATAATTGTGAGTAACAGAAGCATCTTGGTTTTTATCTGTCTCATGCAGAGAATCAATTTCATTATACTGCGCCTCAACAATTCTTTGCAGGGTGACTGCATCATCGTCGGTATTATTTGGATCACCGTTTAGAAAGATGTCTATATTTGCAGGTCTATTTGCACTACCAACAAAAACTTGCTCAATTTGTTTTTTCAAAAGAATTAGGTTTAGTTCTTCTTGCGTTGTTGCAAGGCTAGGGTCAGTCGGCAAGCCAGCTGGAATTTGCGCCAGTAGAGTTGTTCCTAATCTTTCCAGCTCTTCGTGTTTTTCATTGAGGGCGCTGACCAGATCTTTGGCGCTGGGATATTTTTCACCTTTATACTCATCGTTTTCACCGTCATCACCACCACCTATGCCCCAGTCATCATCGCCTTTGCCAGCTAAAGCAGCAGCCATGTCCAGTGCATCTGACATGTCTTCGGGAGTATTTGTAAGTGCTTTTGTAGCTCTCGCCATATATTATCACCTCTGTTTTTTCTTTGTTATGTCTATATTTGTACCATAAATGACATAAAAAATAAAACTTTTATTCAAAATCTAAGTAGTATTCATCCTCAGTATCTGAATTATCGCCTGTTGTTGTTCCGGTATTTGGTATTTGGTTTGTTTGTCCTGATGCTGCAGCGCCGAATTGGCTGCTGTTAGCGGAGCCATTACTACTGTAATTATGTTCAAGCTCAAAACCTTGATAGTTTTCGTCTAAATCTTGAGGTGTTACTCTCAGGGCTTCAGGGATTTCTTCCGGTTTATCTTCTGCACCGCCTTTGCCAAACTTTCCAAATTGATCTTTTAGACCATCCACGTTGATATCATCTGTGTTAATGTTGCTAACCCAATCAATTGTAGCTCCACTAGCATTCATAACAAGAGGTATGGCCTCGTTGCCCCAGAATTTAGCTGCGGTCATAGGTTCATCTGGATCTGTTATACCGTTATACACCCTAAAAATAGTTTGATCTTGTGCAAATCTCGGTGCAAATGTTCCTGCCTTCAAAATTGTTGAGTATTCTGAAGGATCTGTAAATGCTTCAAAGTCTGCTGTAACAAGGTTTTTACCAACAAGACCAAGTGTTGTGATTTCGGCGGCAAGCAGGGATGCAAATGCAATATGTTTACTGCCGCTGATGCCGCCAGTAAGTAGAAATTTTGCGGGATTAACAATGGCATCGCGTGTAAGTCTGCCTGCTACATTTTTGAATTGTTGTTTTTTTCTTTCCCAGCCTTTTAAGGGGTCACCGGCTCTGACGGCGATATAAGTCTCTTCTTTCCATTCCTTCTTTTTGGTTTCAGGATTTTTGACTTTGCGCTTTCTTTTCTTTTCAATGTCTTTTTCAGCAACAAGATTTTTATCTGAAACTACGAGTGTTTCCAATTCACCATACGCGCTTGGTGTAAGTTTTTTTTCAGTGACTTTACCAGAAAAATAGGCGCGTCTTCTGTTCGTTCGGTTATTCTGCCAGTTGTAGAACATTTCGGTTGCAGGAATACCTGGCGTTGGCATGAAAACCATTGGGTTAGCCGATAAAACAGCCCATGGTGCTTTGAAAAGAGTATTTTTCCATGTATTAGGAGATTTTTCGTTTTCTCCGGCATAGGCCCAACCAATTGACAAAAATTCTGCGATCGGAAACATTTTGTTCCACATATTACGAGGGCCGTATTTTCTTGGTGAATCCGGCAAATTATTAGCAACATTAATCAGAGAATTATAAAATTGTGCTCTGTGCGGTTGTGATGTTTCATATTTTGCCATGCCGTCCAGACATGCTCCAACCAAAGATTTCGAAAATGTGTCGTCTGCTCTTTGGCCCATACGCATAACAGATAACCGAATTGCTATGCCGGCATGGTGGTCCATTCCTGACTCGTATAATAGGTCAAGCAAGCCAACATATTGCTTACCATCTTCCACGTTCCATTGGATTTTTGTTCCAGCTTCTGTTTGTGCAAGCGGTAACCCTTCGTGGAATCTGACAATATCTCCCATTACCAGTTCACTGTTGTTCATTTTTCTAGTTTTTATAAACCGGGTTTCACGGTTATACATTCCAACATCTAGTGTTTGCTCAAGAGCATTGAACTTATTTTGTGTTGGTGCCGGGATGCCTTTTTCCGGATCACCATATTGCCCGGCCAAGCGCATTTCAGGCAAAGACCCTAAACGAGATAATCTATCTTCTATGCCAGCTTCTATAGCTGTAGCAAGATTTTTTCTGTTGCCTTTTTTCTTTTCTGCAACGGTAAGAAGTTCTTGCATTAATTCATTAAGCTCTCCTTTTCGTGCAAGGCTAATAGCCATCCAATTAATATCTTGCGCGAAATTAAGAGCTGACTCTTTGGTTTCTTCTACGAAGCCTTCACGACCCGAGTATTTTGCTTCAGGCTTAATGGCTTCTAGCTCATCCATTCTTTTCTTTGAATTGAATTCTAAGCCTAGAAGTTGTGTGTGGTATTGATCTGCAAAATCATCAAATGCTTCTATAATTAACTCTTTAGCTGTTTTTTTGTCATCAATGCTTTTGTCATAGTAAAGTTCGTTTTTTTCAATTTTAAAAGCAATGTCTTTGATTGTGTCTTGTAATTGTTTTATGGGATCAATAAGACCAGATGCCTCAATACTCTTATCAATGTCATCATAAAGGGCTTTTCCGAATATTTTTCCGGTAAACATGCGCGGCAGGCTTTTGTGTAAAACGTGAACCGGCTTTATTTGTGGCAGCAGAGGTATCCATCTTGATGCTACGTTATAAGTATGGATATTCATATTGATGAATTTTGAGCGCTCAAGCTTTTTGCCAGTTTCATCATTCTTGATATTTTTTTCTCTTCTCCACCCCCAATTTGACAGGTGAAATTGTGCAATACCTTGATAGAACCATACTTTTTTGGCTGCTGGTATAGCTTTGTCTGGAGCAGAATGGTCACTATAAGGGTTTTTACCTGCTGCTTTTTTAAAAGTGCTGCTTCCTGTACTTGACAAGTTTTCAATATATTCTTGCCACTCTTCAGTAGCTTTTTGCTCTATTTCTTCTTCAATACCTTCTTGTTTGCTCTCTTTTTCGGTTAGTTTCTCCCTAAGCCCTTCAACACGCTTGCTAATAAGTTTATCGCGCTCCTTGATAAGAGCCCACATGGGCTTACGCATGTTTGCAAGTTCATGAGGTGTGAGTTTTAGCTGTTCAGCAAGCGCCTTGGATGCTTCGTTATTTGGTGACTTTATCTGATCATATTTACCAGAAATAATTTCTTTGGGTACAATACTCTCGCCACTGGCATAAGCCTTTTTGAAGTCAATAGCTATTTCATGCTTAATGGCATCTTTTTGCAAAGAGTTTAGTACTGCGGGGTTTTTTACAAAATTATGAACGAGGGCCGGTTGTGCAATATCGTCAATAATCTTGTTAACCCAGTCATTTAGCTCTTTTAGTCTTTGTTTAATATCAATATTTGGATTATTGATAATTTTGAAAATAGAACCTTTTTGTTGATCAAGAAAATCAGATATGGCTTTCTTCTCGTCATCTTCGTACTCTTTGTGCATAAGTATATCTGGTTCTTGACCGGCGGTAATCCAGTTACCAAGAGTAGTTTCGACATCTGTATTTTCCAGGAATTTTTTTATAGGTTCAGCCAGATCTTCTTCGGCCAGTTTGTCTTTGATCCAAAGGGCTAGATTATCGCTTTTTTCAGTATTAAATATTACACTGTCATCAGAAAAGTCGATTTCGGATGTTTCGAAAAATTCTGTTATTTTGTTTTTATTTTCTTCAAGGAACTCTCTAACAGCGTTTTTATCGTCTTCGCTGAAGTTTGCTGCTTTGTTCAGAGCCATAAGGCTTGCTATGGCAGCGTCATTTGTTCTTATGTGGGGAACTAAAGTATCATAATCATATTTTGAACCATAATCTGCGACATTTGATTCTTCAGGTTCTGAAGTGCTTTCAGCAGAATTGCCCGGATCATAATTATGACCTCTTAATTTGGCAAAGATTTTGAATGGTCCTTTGTTAAACATTAGCCTTTAGCCTTTTTCAAATTATCGCGACCGATATTTCAGGTCGAAATCAGAAGCTTAGTTCCATCCTTAAGGTATAGCAGGTTCATTAAAAACCTTTTAAGCTTCATAAACAACTAATCTTTAGCAAGTCTACACCAGGTAGTTCCGGTTTTGCAAATAAAATTTGTTTTTTTTTAGGGGGTTAAGTTTTTTTATGTTCGGGCCCGAAGGTTAGCCGCCTGCTGGTTCAGGTGCAAATACATTGCCGGCACCGGGTTGGATATTGGTTTGTGCGCTGCCAAAGCTAAATGGTTGGTTGAGTTGCACGCTATTAGAAGGGCCATCAGTGTTCTTTGCCCAATCAAAGGCTGATTTTAAGCCTCCAACAATTTCTGATCTAAAATTCCATACCACAGTTGCCAATGTAGCTATAATTCCAGCCTTGATATTGCCGGCACCAAACATTTTTGAAAGTACTCCTGCGCCGGTTGCAATACCAGCATCATCAAGAACGCCAAAATTTTTGTTGCCAGTTAAAAGTCCACCTACCACATCCCAGAGGCCTTGGCCTTCTTGTGTTTGTTGATTATCTACACCTGCGGCTTGTCTTTGTTGTGTGGTTAAACTTTGGTCGCTCGTGCTGGATTCAAGTTGTTGTCGTGTCGATGCTTGATCACCAGCGCCGCTACGTTGGTTGAAATCTTGGTTTGTGGGTGATCGTTCTTGTTCAGATCCATCATCTGCCCAGCTTTTAACAGTGTTGCCAATCCAGCGTTTTACATGACCACCTGTGTCATTATCCATCGCGTTGGCACCATATACGGATGTTGTTCCAACAGCACCCCAAAGAAGCAAAGGCCAAATCATTACAAAATCCCTCCGATATCATATGAATCAGAAGATCGCAAAATCAGAAAAATGGTTTGATTTTCTTGTATCTTCAACATTATTATCACCTAATATTTTAGCACATTTTTTGTGCATTTATAATTTCTTATACTTACTATAGGGGAAATAAATCCCTAAAAGCAAGTTTTTTCGGAAAATAATAAATAGAGTCCTGAAATTAATGCCTAAAGTGGCGCATGCCTGTGAAAATCATGGCTAACCCACGTTCATTGGCGGCATCAATCACTTCTTGGTCTCGGATAGATCCGCCGGGTTGGATGACGGCGGTTACTCCGGCATCTGCGGCAGCAATCAGGCCGTCTGCAAAGGGAAAAAATGCATCAGAAGCGACAACAGAAGCTTTGGTCAGGGGTTCGTCCCATCCAGCGTCTTCAGCAGCTTGTTGTGCCTTCCAAGCGGCAATGCGTGACGAATCAATGCGGCTCATTTGACCGGCGCCGATTCCTACCGTAGCACCATCCTTGGCATAGACAATTGCATTGGATTTGACGTGTTTTGCTACGGCAAAGGCGAAGCGCATATCTTTCATTTCCTGATCTGTTGGTTCACGGTCAGAAACAACTTTAATATCGTCTTCCGGGAACACCAAGCGGTCATCTTCTTGTACTAAAAGGCCGCCGGCTATGCATTTGACCAATTTACGTTTTTGGTCTCTATCGGGCATTCCACCAGTTTCCAGAACGCGGATTTTATCTTTTGCTTTGAGTATTTCCAGCGCATCTTCGTCGATAAGCGGGGCTATAATAACCTCGACAAAGCGTTCGGTAATCAATTTTGCCAATTCTGCTGTCAGGGGCTGGTTTACGGCAATGATCCCGCCGAAGGCGCTAGTCTGGTCACAAAGCAGGGCACGCTTATAGGCATCTATGGTGTTTTCTGCAACGGCAACGCCGCATGGATTGGCATGTTTGATAATAGCTACGGCTGGCTCATCAAATTCGGAGACAAGCTCAAAGGCTGCGTCTGTGTCATTCAGGTTATTATAAGAGAGCTCTTTGCCTTGTTTCTGGAAGGCTAAAGCAGCGCCGGGCCTGACGGAGTGATCTGTGAGGTAAAGTGCCGCGTTTTGATGAGGGTTTTCCCCATAACGGAGCTTTTGCTTGAGTGTGCCAGAGAAACTTGTGCGGCGTGTTACCGCTTCATCGGCTTGCTGAGCTAGCCATTGTGCTATGGCCGAATCATAGGTTGCAGTCATGGAAAATGCTGTCAGGGCCAGAATTTTGCGGATATTTGCACTAACATAACCATCGGTTTCTTCCATGGATTCAAGGACTTTCTTGTAGTCCTGTGGGTCTGTAATGACGGTAACATGGGCGTGGTTTTTAGCTGCTGCACGAATCATGGCTGGTCCGCCAATATCGATATTTTCGATGCATTCGTCAAAGTCTGCGCCGCTTTTTACAGTTTGAGTAAAGGGGTATAAGTTTACTATCAGCATATCGATTGGTTCGATTGCATTATCCAGCATGGCTTGTTGGTGATCTTCCTTATCGCGCTTGGCTAGGATGCCGCCGTGAATTTTGGGATGGAGTGTCTTAACGCGGCCTTCCATGATTTCAGGAAAACCTGTGTGGTCCGAGACTTCTTTAACCGCAATTCCTGCATCTTGCAATGCTTTCGCAGTGCCACCTGTAGAGAGGATTTCTATGCCGTAGGATGAGAGGGTTTTTGCAAAATCAACTATGCCATCCTTATTCGATACGGAAATTAATGCGCGTTTGATTTTTACGGCATTGCTGGCTTTAATAACGTCTTCGCTCATGTGTTTTTCTTTTCTTGTCGTCTGTAGCGCGTCGGAATATACGACCACATGCTTAGGGTTTCAACCCCTAAACTTAAATTGTGTTATAGAGCTATATTAGAAAAATCAGGCGGCTTCAGTTTTAAGATGTTTGCTGTCTTGTTTTGCATAAAGACCTCTTTGCCCTGGTACGGCTACAAAAGCATCTGTGATACCAATAACTGTTTCAGCGCCGCCCAAAAATAAAAAACCGTCATCAGAAATGAGTTTTGACATGCGTCCCAAGATATCTGCTTTGGTCTCATTGTCGAAATAGATCAAAACATTGCGGCAGAAAATGACATCAAACTCACCTAAACTTGCCATTGAGTCTAGCAAATTAAAATATTTGAATTTTATCATGTTACGAATTTCATCACTTAGTTGCCATTTCTCATTTTCAAGCTGAGTAAAATATTTCATTAGCAAGGTAATGGGTAGGCCTCTTTGAACCTCGAATTGTGAATATTGGGCTGTTTTGGCCTGATCTAGAATTTCGTAAGAAATATCAGTTGCTGTGATGTCAAAATTCCAACCCGGCATATCGTGTTGCTTTTCTTTCAATAGCATAGCAAGAGAATAGGGCTCTTGTCCGCTTGAAGATGCCGCGCACCATATTCTAAGTCTTTTGGTAACTTTGGGGTTTGCCTTGTAGTATTCCAACACGGTATCTCTGAAGATATCAAAAGGCCTGATGTCTCTGTAAAAAGATGTCTCATTCGTGGTCATTGCCTCGACGATGTCTACTATAAGTTCTTTTGGTGGGACACCTCTTAGAACGTTGGTCATTGCCTCGATATTTTCATAGCCCCATTTTTTTGCGACAGGATTAAGTCTTGAGTCGAGCAGGTAAGATTTATCTTGTGTAAGAACCAATCCAGATTTCTCTTTCAGAAGGTCTTTATATATGTCGAAATCAGTTATTCTCATTATTTCTTACCTTAACTAAACAAACTTTCAAGCTGTGGCTTCCATAAGCCATGGTCCAATTTTTTCAAGTGGTAGGACTGCGGAGCAGAGTTGTTTTTGTGTTACTGCACCGGGCATACCCCATACAATACTCGTTTTTTCATCTTGCGCAATAACGCGCCCGCCACAATTTACCAATTCTTCTGCACCTTTAAGACCATCACTGCCCATGCCTGTTAAAATGGCACATAAAACCCGTTTGCCGTATATGGAAATAAGTGATCTGAGCATAGGGTCGACTGCGGGTTTGCAGAAGTTTTCCTGAGGGCCATCATCTAATTTGATCTTTAGAGAAACACCATCTTTTTTAAACAGCATGTGTTTGCCGCCGGGGGCTATATAGACTTTTCCCTTTTCTACAATCATACCGTCTTCGCCTTCGTGAGCTTCTAAGCCGGATTGTATTGAAACATGCTCAGCTAGAATTTTAGTAAAGGTTTTTGGCATGTGTTGCGTGATCACAATTGGAATATTAATACCCTTTAATTCTTTTAAAACGTGAAAGAGAGCGTTGGGACCTCCAGTAGAACTGCCAATGGCTAATATGTCCGGTTTGCCTTTAAAAGCATGTGTGTCATCACGTAAGATGACCGGGGCTGATGGTTTGGCGCTAACTGTTGAGGTTGCTTGGTTTGTTGCAGATGCCGTGCCTGAAGGTTTGCGTGCGGGGACAAGAGATTTTACAAGTTCAATTAGTCTAGCTTTGAATATATCGTCATTTCCGGCGCCTACAGTATTACTGGGTTTTGCAATAGTCTCTACTGCGCCCAAAGATAAGGCTTTCATGGTAATTGCTGCGCCTTTTTCTGTTAAGGTAGAACACATAATTACCTTTGTATTCGGTGAGGCTTCTATAATTTTAGGAAGAGCCGTAATACCATCCATGACAGGCATTTCAACATCAAGGATTAGGATGTCAGGCTTTTTATTTTCAGCCATTTTTATGCCCATCTCGCCATTAGAGACCGAAGCTACGACTTCAATGTTAGGGTCTGCTGTTAGAATTCTTGTTAAGACACCCCTAATAACACTCGAGTCATCAACGAGGGCAATTCTTACTTTTTTTGAGTCATCAGTTGTCATTTATACAAGGGAGCCTAACTAATAATTATGGTTATAAAACGCCTATTTGTTTGAATTTTGATTCAATGATATCGCTATCAAAAGGTTTCATAATATATTCATTAGCACCAGCTTCCATAGCGCGCTTGATGTGTGCAATGTCATTTTCAGTTGTACAGAAAATTACTTTTGGGATATTACCGTTTTCCATTTCTCTCAATTTTTCTAAAAACTCGATGCCACTCATAACCGGCATATTCCAGTCTAGCAAAACAGCATCTGGCATTTTCTGTTGGCAAGCTTCATATGCTTTTTGTCCGTCCTCTGCCTCAAGGCACTCGAAGCCAAGGTCATGCACAATTCGGCTTGCGACTTTTCGTACCACACGGCTATCATCTACAATCAGACATGATTTCATTAGATCTTCCCTTTATACACTTATTCATACAACCAAAATTTGTTATATACCCTACACGTAAAAATATTATAAAGAACAGGTATTTTTATAGTCATTTTTTAATCATCAACATATTCAAGAAGCTTGGCAACATCCATGATTACCAATAAATCATTTTTTAACTGATATATGCCAACCGAGACATCATGCCATAAAGGATCAAGTGTTCCAGGATTCTTTTCAAATACTTCTTCTTTCAAGCTTAATACATCTCCCACATCGTCAATAATCAGGCTGTATAATTCGTCATGATGTTCAACAACAACGCTCATAGCGTTTTCATAGTCTTCTCTTGGTTCCAATTTAAGGCGTTTACGCACGTCAATGGCAGTAACAATGCGTCCTCTTAGATTTAAAGAGCCTGCAATTTCCGGTGCAGCCATAGGGACATGGGTGACTTTTTGTCCGCGTAAAACATCCTGCACTTGCAGAACAGGAATGCCAAAAAGTTGGTCTGCGATTGTAACAGTCAGGTAGTCCCTGGAGTTTGGTAAGTTTTGGTGATCAATGGCATGTTGCATGATTTTCTCCTTTATGCGCTATAGTGCTTAGGAATGCAGTGTTTGGGATATAGTACTAAGAAGGCTTTCTTTGTCGAATTTAGCTACATATTTGTTAAATCCGGCTTCTATGCCTCGTTCTATATCTTCTGGCGTAGCATGAGAAGTTAGGGCGACCATTGGAATATCTTTCCAACCTGATTCCAGTTTTACTTTTTCAGCAAACTCAAAACCATTCATATCTGGCATTTCAATATCACTGATGATGACATCAAAATTTGTACCTTTTTTGCAAAGTTCAAGGGCATCATGGGGGCTTTCCAAGGTAGTTACTTCATATCCTGCTACGCTAAGTAAAGGAGTGATCATATTTCGGAAGAAGGAGCTGTCATCGACTAGAAGTACTCGTTTTTTGATGCGCCCGGGCTCTGTTCCGCCGTTGCCAACAAAAGGTGATGAGTCGTGGTCTTTAAACCAGCTGGAATCGACAGTTTCCAGATAATGGGTTACATCGACAACATCAGTTGCCTTACCGTTAATGATAGCGCTTCCTAGAACACCGTCTTTTGCTCCTGTAAGCTGTACATCTATACGTTCTTCAACAATATCAACAATCTCATCAACGATGAGTCCCATTGATTGGTGATTATCTGTAAAGACCAATACCGGTTTATCGTCTTCTCCTTCAAGAGAGACAGAAGAGTCATATGTGATTAGTGGCATAAGGGTATCCCTGTATTGGACCATCATTTTACCACTAGAATATTCGATGTCCGAGATTTTGACATTTTCCAAACGAGCCACGAGAGATAGGGGTACTGTTTTTGGTGTACCGTCGCCGACTTTGAAAAGGAGAAGCGATGTCTTTTTATAAGTGTCGGCTTTGTGCATTGCTTTTGCGGCGGCTTCCTGTTCTTGTGATTCAAGGTGGCTTAGGTCGCCAGTTGCGTTGGCTATGCCATTTGGATCAAGAATCATTACGACGCTCCCGTCACCTAGTATGGTATTGCCCGAGAAGAGGGTTAGGTCTTTTAAGGCTCTGGATACAGGCTTTACAACAATTTCTTCTGTGTCGAAAACGCGATCAACAATAATGCCAAAATCATAGCCGCCAACTTGTGTAACCACGATATACAGGTTCTTATAATTAGCGACAGTCTTGGCAGATTCTTTTGTTTCAGAAGCTTTTGGCTGTTTGTCGGTTGCTTCAGTGGAAAGCTCTTCATTGCTTTGTTCATTACTATTGTTTTGTGGGGGGGCGGCCTCAGTAGCCTTCATTTTTTCTTCTTTGACTTGTTCGTAGGATTTAATCTTTTCTATGGTTTTTTCTTTGCTTAAACCTAAAACATCATTCAAAGAAATCAGAGGTAATAAACGATCACGAAGTCTAAAGACTGGTGAGCCTTTGATATACTCAATTCTGTTATCGCCTTGCATGGAGATCATCACCAGTTCACGCACAGATAGCTGTGGGATGGCAAAGCGTTCTTCTGAAGCCTCTACAATGAGTGCCGAGACAATGGCTAGCGTCAGTGGAATTTTGATAATAAAAGTCGAGCCTTTACCCTCCTTGGATTTTAGCTCTATAGAGCCCCCGATTTTTTCAATATTGGTACGCACAACATCCATGCCGACACCGCGGCCTGAGACGGATGTAACTTGCTCTGCTGTTGAAAATCCTGCTTTGAAAATAAATTGCTGAATTTGCTGATTGCTCATTTCTGCTAGTTCTTCTTCGCTGGCTAGACCTTTTTCTATGATTTTGGCTTTGATCTTGTCTGCCGCAAGGCCTTTTCCATCGTCAGTGATTTTGATGATAATATGTCCGCCTTCATGATAGGCATTAAGTAATATCTTGCCTGTTTCGGGTTTACCAGCCGCGATACGATCTTCAGGTTTTTCAATGCCGTGGTCACCAGAATTTCTTACCATGTGAGTGAGAGGGTCTTTTATCATTTCCAAAACCTGACGGTCGAGTTCTGTATCCTGACCATGCATTTCAAGATCAATTTTTTTACCAAGTTCGATGCTGAGATCTCGTATAATTCTGGGCAGTTTAGACCAAGCATTGCCGATAGGTTGCATGCGTGTTTTCATAACGCCTTCTTGAAGGTCAGAAACAACATGATTCAAGCGTTGAAGAGGGGCCGAAAATTCGCTTTCGGAATTGGCACGTAAAATTTGCAAGAGTTGATTGCGGGTTAGCACAAGTTCACTAACCATGGTCATGAGGTCCTCAAGGACATCTACATTGACGCGCAATGTTTGATTGCTAACTTTCTTTTCGGGTTTTGCTGCACCTGCTGCTTTTTGTGGCTCTTCAGGCTTATCTGGTTGTTCGGGCTGAGATTCTATAACGGGTTCAGGCGCTGGTTCTGGTTGCTGCGCTTCCTCTTGTACCATGTCATCAGGGCCAGGGGCGGCTTCAAAAGCAGCTTGAAGCTCTTCTTCTGATGCATCTCCTGGCGCAAGATCCGGCTTAAGTATTGTATCATTCGTGTCGATTTCATCTGGACCGGGGGCGGCTGCGAATGCGGCTTCAAGTTCTGCTTCGGAGGCGTCGCCGGGTGCAAGTTCTTTTTCTTCTGGTTCGGATGCAGGTTCAGATGCAACTTCTGCTGCTGGTGGGGCTCCGCCACTAATATCTTTACCTTCATAGGCGGCATCAAGTTTTGTAATAATGTCAGAGTCATCGCCTGCAGGTTCTGCACCTGTTTCTTCAAGCTCATTGACGATATATTTAATGCGGTCAATAGATTCAAAAATCAGGGTTACATAATCAGGCGTAACTTCTAATTCGCCATCGCGAAATTTACCCAACACATTTTCTGCATGGTGGGCTACTTTTTCAAGGCGTGGTAATCCGAGAAACCCACAAGTGCCTTTAATTGTATGCTTAAGCCGGAAAATCTTACCAAGAAGATCCTTATCATTAGGGTTTTGCTCTAATTTCACAAGATCTACATCAAGCTCATCGAGACTTTCATTGGTTTCGGTTAGAAATTCGGCAATAAGGTCATCCATCAGGCGGCTTCCTTCTTAAATAATGATAGTAACTATACAATTCTTGTAACGGCGTCCGAATAAAGTGATTTCCTGACAAGTCTATGCGAGTCGGTGTTAAGGAAATGTTAATATCCAGACAGTAGGGGTACGCAATATTTAGGAAACTCAGAAAAACGTAAAAAAACTGATTTTTACGAAAAGTATTCTAGCAAGAATAGTGATTTGTGTCTAATCAAGATATGAGGTGTTGGTCTTCAGGAGTGATGATTTTGAGGGTAATATTGTTATTTTGCATTTCGTCAACTAACAAATCGTAGCCATAATTTTTTGCGAGTAAACCAAAGATAGCCGCATGTACCTGTTTCGGTGTAAGGTCTTTGATATCGACTTTTTGTTCCAAGGCTTCATGAAGGCCGCCATGCAATCCGGCATTCTCACCTTTTGCTGTGATTAAAACTGCTTGTGCATCTTCCTGTATGACATTTATTTCTCCACCTTTGGGGAGTGCTTCTGTTATAAGCAATAATCCGTTCATTAACATCTTGGAGGACGCTATAAGCGGCTCTGCCAGAGTATGTGGGTCCCAGTCATGAGTGATGCGCGATTCTCCGCTGATGTAATCTGAAAATATTTTATGAACATCTTCAGGTTTGATGCTTTGGTCTGCGCCGCCATAGCCATAGGCAAGGCGCATTGCACGTAGTTTGGCTGAGGCTTGAGCCGAGCTATGGGCAATCAGGTTAATGACTTCATCTCCGGCATCCGCGCCCATTTCTTCTAGAAATTCAACACCATTGGCAACCGCGCCTATTGGGCTGATGAGGTCATGACAGATTTTGGATGCCAAAAGTTCAAGTAATTTATTATTGTCGTTTTCCATGATTGATATGTCTCTTTGAAAGGGAGTGTTGAACTAACGGGGAAGAGTATAGCCTAATTTACCGATTTCTTCACCCACCATTTTTAACAGTGATTCTAGGCCTTGTTCGGTCGCGCTTTCTGCGCGTATGACGAGTACATTCTGGGTGTTGGAGGGACGTGCCAGCCACCAGCCATCAGCAGTGGTCACACGGATACCATCCAGATTATCCATGCGCAGGTCAGGCATATTTTTTGTGTTTTCAATAATGCGAGGGATCAGGTCGAATTTTTCACGCTCTTCGACAGGTAATCTGATTTCCGGTGTGTTGTGTAGTTTTGGCAAGCTGGCGGTCAGGGATGATAATCCGCCTTCCACGCCCTCTAATGCATTAATCAGGCGGATCGCACAATAGAGCGCATCATCATAGCCGTAATATCCATCGCCAAAGAAGATATGGCCGCTAAGCTCTCCGGCGAGAGGGGCGTTCATTTCCCGCATTTTATCTTTGATGACGGAGTGCCCTGTTTTCCACATGACAGGCTGGCCGCCCATTTTTGCGATCTCGTCATACATCACAGCAGAGCATTTTACATCACCTATAATTGGTGCGCCTGGATGACGTGCAAGGATATCACGGGCATAGATCACCATCAGCGTATCGCAGCGGATAACATCGCCGTGCTCGTCTACAACGCCGATGCGGTCTGCGTCGCCATCAAAAGCTATACCCAGATCACAACTTTGTTCTCTCACGACTTTTTGCAAATCTTTCAGGTTCTCATCAACAGTAGGGTCGGGATGGTGGTTCGGGAAGGTGCCGTCTATATCTTCATAAAGCAAGATATGCTCGCCGGGCATTTTTGAGGTCAGAAGTTTTAAAACATCGCCTGCTGCGCCATTGCCTGCATCCCAAGCGATTTTCAGCGGTCTTGAGCATTTCAAATCCTGTAAAAGGCGTTCAACATAATATTCTTCTATTTCTATAAATTTAGTGTGGCCAACGCCGTTGCGTAAGATACTATCATCTAATGTAGCTAATCTGCCGATTTCCTGAATGGCGTCCCCAAAGACCGGATGCTCACGCGTGGTCATTTTGAAGCCGTTATAATCGGGTGGGTTATGGGAGCCTGTGATCATGATACCTGCATCCGCATCCAGTGCTTTGACGGCGTAATACAGCATGGGGGATGGGCCAAGGCCAATGGATTTTACGTTAATGCCGGAGGCCAATAAGCCCTTAATTAAATGATCAACTAGAAGAGGGGAGCTATGCCGTCCGTCATAGCCGACGCAAATTGTATGGTTTTCCTGATCCGGTAGATCATTAGAAATATAGGTGGCAAAAGCACGCCCCAAAGCGTAAGCGTCTTTTTCGCTTAAGTTCTTTCCAATCTGGCCGCGTATATCATATTCACGTAAAATAACCGGATCAAAAACATGAGGCATGGTTTAACGTCTACTTATATTGTTTGAGCAGTTCCTTAACGCCCTCACCAATTTCAGGGTCGCTTAGGCCGTAAGCGATATTGGCTTCGATAAAGCCAAGGCGGCTACCGCTATCATAGCTTTTGCCGTTAAAGCGCATGGCGTGGAAGCTTTCGCCGTCAATCAGTTTTGCCATGGCATCGGTAAGCTGGATTTCGCCGCCAGCTCCGGTTTCAAAGGCACTTAGGTGTTTAAAGATTTCCGGTTGGAGGATATAGCGGCCAACGACGGACATGTTAGATGGCGCTGTGCCGGGTTCCGGTTTTTCGACCAGATTTTTAACTTTCATGATTTCATCATCAGGGTTGTCCGTATCCAGAATACCGTATTTATAGGTTTCTTCGTCCGGTACTTCCTCAACGGCAATGATATTTCCGCCTGTTTTGTTATAGACATCTGTCATTTGTTTCAGGCAAGCTTCGGGGCCTTTCATCAACACATCAGGCAAAAGAACGGCGAAAGGCTCATTGCCAACTAACTTTGCCGCACACCAAATTGCATGACCTAAACCGAGTGGGCGTGGCTGGCGGGTCAGGAAGAGGCGGCCTGCAGGCATTTCAGAATCACGCACTTTTTTAAGCATGTCTGTTTTGTTACGGGATTCCAGTGTCTTTTCCAGCTCTGGCTGGTAATCAAAATGCTCTTCCAGCATTTCTTTTTGGCGGCCTGTGACAAAGATAAAGTCTTCGATACCTGCTTCGCGTGCTTCTTCGAATACATGCTGGATTAGAGGGCGATCATTGATTGGTAGCATTTCCTTGGGCATGACCTTGGTAGCAGGAAGGAAGCGTGTACCTAAACCTGCGACAGGGAAAACAGCTTTTCTAACAGGGCAAATTTCTTTTGAAGACATAATAGTAATTACTCCGTTCTATTTTATGGTACTAACAGACATTGCATTTTTTGTGCTGCGTTGCAAGATCACTCGTCTTCTTTCTCTTTCTTTTCATCTTCTTCGACAATTTCGACGTCGCTTTCCTGCAGAATTTTAACGTCTGGCGATGTATTTTGTTCCGTAGTCTCAGATCTTTTTTCACGAATATAAGATAGTAAGAACGGGAAGGCCAAGACAAGCAAGCCGATTGAAACGATAATGCGTCCCGTCAGGGCAAAGAAGAGTAGAATAAGAGCGTAAATTACCAGAACAACCGATCGGATGAGGGTTTTAACGCTTTGTGTTTTTGCATTTAAAAACCACAGATAGAGTGATATTGCTCCGGTGAGTAAACCAATTATGAGAATGAGATAGGGCATTTTTACCTATTTAGAAATATGATCTAAGTCAGGGAATTTTTTATATATTGTTGACAGAATTTCATGGTCTGTTTTGCCAATTATAATTCCAATGGATTTTTTAATTTTTTGGTATTCATCTGGGGGGCATGAGGTTTCAGCGATACTCAGTGCAAGGCTAAATGATTCAATCGATTTTAGAACGTGATCTCTTATTTCTTTTGCAGAATTATAATCCATTTTTAGTTCCAATTTTTTAGCTACGCGCTTTTCTTTTTCTTCTTCTCGATGCTTTCATCCATAAGGTCATTCGTGTTGACCGTATTGTCATTTTCAGGTGCGATTTTCTTGGTTTTGATGTCATCGGGGCGAAGGGGTTTGCGGTAACCTTTATATTTTTCCGGTGCGATGGCTTTAATAAGGGTACGGATTTCCTGACGCGCCGAGATTTGCGACATGGTTAGCTCGTTATTCTGGTATTCTTTCAAATCCATCAGGGTTAGGCCTTTGAGGAATAGTTCCTTAAATACAACACGTTCCCCAAAGCCAGGGGTCAGGCGGAAGCTGGCGAGTTTTGAAATCTTATCGAGCAAATCGGCGATGATTTTATTGTTATTTGTGCTTAAGTGAGGGATGCGGTTGCGCATTACAATCCAGTCAATACCACGCCCTGATGTCATCATCTTTTTATTGCGTTGTTCCTCGACCATGAGGGCGTAAACAGAGGGTCCTCGAATTTCGTAATTATTCATATCAATATCGGCAAGCAAGTCCAGATCAATAAAGCTGTCATTCATTGGCGTAATAAGTGTATCGGCAAAGCTGTGGGCGAGGCGGCTCAAGAAGCAATCTGTGCCGGGTGTGTCGACAATAATGAAGTCGCAAATTTTGCCGAGTTCTTCGAGGGCCATGGACAGAAATGCCGTTTCTTCGGCTTGTTGCTCGGCTTTTGTTTCAGCTTGCGAACGTTCAATAGCCATGTGATCGGGGCTTGGGATGTTTTCCTTGTTTTGTACGATATAGTTAAAGCGATTTTTAAAATAGCGGGTCAGTGTGCCTTGGCGCGCATCCAGATCAATCGTGCCAACCTTGTACCCCATGCGCAGCAGAGCGATGGCAGTGTGCATGGCAGTCGTAGACTTTCCTGATCCACCTTTTTCATTACCAAAAACTATTATGTGCGCTTTTTCTTTCATTTTTTCCTCAAATCTAAGAGTTCCCTTACTCTTGTCTTCCCACTTTATTTTTGTACTGTGTTGCTGCGTCACTCAGGTGCTTTTTTGTACATATCGTTCCTTGTGCCTTGTACAAAAAAAAATTGGAAAGACAAAAGAAACGCAGTACCTTTACTTATTAAATCAATAAACCCTATGCAGGAACAATGCCACAAATAATAACCAGCACTCAAGATAGATTAAAACTTTTACGACAACAACTGGAAGATTTAGAGCTGGATGGTTTTATTCTGCCGCGCACTGATGAATTCCAGAGTGAGTTTTTGCCTGCGTGTAGCGAGCATTTGTCATGGTTAACCAGATTTACGGGCAGTGCGGGCATAGCCATTATTTTGCAAGATAGGGCCGTTGTGATGAGTGATGGTCGTTATACGATCCAGCTTGCGGCTCAGATTGATGGTGCGTTATATGATGCGGCAAATTCGGTAGAGGTTTCGGCGGGGGATTGGTTGCGTCAACATGCTAAGGATGGTGCGAAGGTTGGCTATGATCCTTGGCTTTTTACAAAAAAACAATTTCAAAAGCTGCAAGATGATCTTGAGGGCAAAGACATTGAGCTTGTGGCGTTGGAGCAAAATCCGGTTGATGTTATTTGGGAAGGTAGACCGGAATTTCCCAAGGGAGAGGTGCTTCATTTTCCTGATAAGTTAGCAGGAAAGACAGCTCAGGAAAAGATTGAGCAAATAACAGGCCTTATGAAGAAAAAGGGCGCAGATTGTCTTTTGATTACGGCGCCGGATTCTGTGAGTTGGCTATTGAATGTTCGCGGGGAAGATGTACCTTTTACGCCGTTGGTTTTGTCTTATGCTTTTCTACATAGTGATGGAAAATTGGAGTGGTTTGTCGGTAGGGATAAGGCCGCAAGTTGTTCCTTTGAGGCTGATATTGTTGTTTGTGATAAAGATGATATTACAGATAGGTTGGCGGGGTTAGGTAGCGGAAAAATCTGGGTTGATGAGGCGGCAATTTCGGTGAAGTTGCTGAGTATTTTGAATGATTCTGAAGCTGAGGTAGTCTATGCCAAAGATCCGTGCGTTTTGGAAAAGGCCCAAAAGACGACTGCCGAGCAAGAGGCGATGCGGCAGGCTCATATTCGTGATGGTGCAGCGCTGGTGAAATTCCTGAAATGGCTTGAGGAAGAGGGTGGCTCTGGTAATGAAACCGAACTTTCAGTTGAGGTAAAGTTGGAAGAGTTTAGAGCGGAGGATCCTGCTTATAAGGGGGCTAGTTTTTCTACGATTGCTGGCTATGGAGCGAATGGTGCTATTGTGCATTACCGTGCCAATGAAGACACAAGTAAAACGATAGAAGAGGGAAGCTTACTGCTGGTCGATAGTGGCGGGCAGTATTTTTGTGATGAGTATGCCGGAACAACAGATATCACTAGAACGATTGCTATTGGTAAACCGACTGAGGAAATGAAACGCCATTACACGCTTGTCCTAAAGGGGCATATTGCTGTGTCTATGGCAAAATTTCCGCAAGGGACTACGGGCGCGCAAATTGATGCACTTGCACGAGCGGCTTTGTGGCAAGAAGGGCTGGATTTTGCCCATGGTACAGGCCATGGGGTCGGGTGTTATCTGGGGGTTCATGAAGAGGCGGCAACGATATCTCCGCGTGGGAATGTGTCCTTTGAAGTCGGGATGATCATTTCCAATGAGCCGGGTTATTATAAAAAAGATGCTTATGGGATTAGAATTGAAAATCTTATTTTGGTCAAAGATGCCGGTACGTGCGAAGCTACAGGAAAGCCGATGCTTGGGTTTGAAACCATAACCTATGCGCCTTATCAAAAGGCATTGATTGATTATGATCTGTTATCGAAAGAAGAGCGGCTTTGGATCAGGCAATACTCAGAAAAAGTAGCTAATGTTTTGTCGGATTACCTCAATAAGAAGGAGCTTTTCTGGCTTGATAGTCAAATAGAGCAATAATTATTTAGGTATATTAGTTTTTCATATTTTCTTCTTTATTTTTTGTAGCTTGTTCAGCAAGCTTGGCATCAATATCTGTCGAGAATTTTTGGGGATGAAAATTTAGTGTTTCCATGAAGGTCTGTCCGAGGCTGCCGAAGGCATGTCCCTGAGACCCAATAACCTCTTGTATAGCTATGAAATCTTTTGTGAAATAAGCTTTTAACAGTACAGCATCAATATATGGAGCATCGCTATGCGGTGTAAATACAAGTTTCGTTGATACTGTACCATAATTGGTCTCTTTTACTTCATCAACTTTTAAACTTGCATAAGAAGCGTTGGGTACAAACTTTTTAACGAATTTAGTAAATAAAAAGTCCTTTGCCCAAGCTAAATCAACATTTTTTCCTGTTTTATAAGCATGGACATTGTAGAATGTTACTTTATTAACGACGGGGTCATGTATGGTTGCATATGCAGCGTCAAAATTTGCAGTTGATTTAAAAATTGGCTCATCAGGCATGTAGTCAGGATGTTTTTGAGGTAAGAGCATTGTAAACATTCCATGAGGGGACTCGTACCTTCTCCAGTCTTTGCCAAGTTCTCCCTCTGTGACAGCATAACCATCAAAAAAACGGATAGAATCAAAGAAATCATTTGTTCTGTATGCGTGTAATCCACCACCCGTACTAGTAAATACCTGCTGTATACGTGCTACATCTGTATAAATAATTCGTATCCTTAGTCCTTCTTTCTTTTCAGCGGTAGTGTATGAAACTGTTAATTCTTTCCCAAAAAAACCGTAGTGATCAATAATTTCATCCGTTAATATAGTGCCGCCACTGCTCTTTATTCCTAGTTTATATTTATGAACCTCTTGAGATAAAAGCTTTGCGGCTTCGTCTGCACTAAGCTTGGAACCTAGGGTTTGGTCAAACTTAACCAGATAGCTTTTTACGTTATCACTATATGGTTTTTCATCATGCGTAGCTATTATTTCACCTGAAAATGCGACGCTTTCATCTGAGAGTCTTAAAGGGTAGAGTTTATATTTATGCTCTTTAGGAAAACGAACATCAAAAGATCCACTTGGAGAAGCATGCAATTCCCATATTGTTTTTTGTTTTGTGCTGCGTTGGGTCTTTTGAGGTGTCTGAGGAATAGTACCAGTTTTTTCCTGAGCTGAAACAGCTTGATATAATGTGGACGTGCAAACAAAAACGCTTACGCAAATGATAGTTTTTAAGGATTTTTTGAAATCAAGCATAGTAACCTTTTTGTTCCAGTATTCTTCCATTGTAAAACATAGTTGTATGGTAGCACAAACTTAAAAACAAAAAAACTGTCGACGTATTAATGACGACAGTTTCTGTATTCTTCGAAATCTTAAAATTACGGAATTAATATCCGTCGCGCTCGCGGCGTTTGCGTTCCATCTTACGACAGCGACGTGCTGATTCTGATTCCTCGCGGGCTTTCTTTTCAGAAGGCTTTTCATAGTGACGACGAAGCTTCATCTCACGGAAGATCCCTTCGCGTTGCATCTTTTTCTTCAATACGCGCAAAGCCTGATCGACGTTGTTATCTCTTACGTTTACACTGACCACAGTGTTCACCTCTTTCTAATTGGTTTAAATATTAATCATAACATAAAATAACGTTGGTGTGCTAATAACACGATTTTGATAACAAATGCAAAGGGAAAAATAGACATTTTTTTTGGGAGGATTATGGTATGTGTCTACTGTGTGGGGTTTAGTCTAGAATATTAAGGAAAAATTGATGCTATCATATTTACCAGAATCGCAAAAAATTGTTAATACGATTAATAATCCGGGTGAAGAGCATGAGCGCTCTTCGACAGTTTTTCTTGCAGATGGTCGTTATGTTATTTTCTGGGAAACGGATGTTATTGGGGCTGGTAATGTTTTATATGCCCGTACTTATAATGCCGATGGTACGCCTGTTGGTCCTGAAGTTGAAGTTGGGGATACTGTTGATAATCATGCATCGTTTTATAGTGCTGTTGCGCTATCTGATGGTGGTTTTGCGCTTGTGTGGGGGCATTATGATGGGGCGCGAGGTTCTAGTGATTCTATAATCCTACAGCGTTACAATTCATCTGGCCTTCCTGTGGGTGGAGCATCTCAGGTTAATGAAAACAACTTTTTGTATAATAACTTTCCGGAGATACATAGTTTTGCAGATGGTAAATATATTGTGGTCTGGAATACTGGTCATGGTGATGGTGCGGTGCAGACTGACGGTGTGTATGCGCGTCTTTATAATGAAGATGGCACGCCTGCGGGGGATGAATTTCTTGTCAATCATAATGAACTTCAGGATTATATATTAAAAGAGGTTAAAACTTTTGATGATGGTAGTTTTGCGATAGTTTATCAAAACCGTCAGGAGCAATTTTCAAGCAATCCGTTTGATTCTAAAGTTTTTATAAAGCGTTATAATGCTGATGGAAGTATTGCGGGTTCTGAATTTACCATTGATGTGGCTGATGGTTTTAATGTGCCTTATGATATCAAGTTTCTTGATGATGGCGGATATATGTTTGCCAGGGCAGAGCTTGCCAGTACGAGTTCGGAAAATGACGAGGCTTTCTTCCAGTTGTTTAATGCGGATGGGACACCAAGAACATCGGAAATAAATTTCGATCAGGCTTGGGGTAATATAGCGCTTTTGCCAAACAATCTATTTATTATGACATGGGTTGAGGAGTTGGGTGGTGCTTTGGATGATAGTGATATTTTTGCAAGAGTCTATGATCTTGATGGTGTTCCACAAGGTAATGTTTTTCAGGTTAATGACGATAATGATGTAAGTGATTTTTATGAGAATGTTGTTGCGTTGCCTGATGGAAAATTCATGGTGACGTGGTCTGAATATAATATTAACATATCTACTAGTGACTTCTTTTCTCCTCCGGAAGAGGCAGATATTGTGTCCCGTATATTTTCTCTAGGTGGTAGTCTAGCGCCTGTTGCAGGCAAAGATAATGCTACTGTTGATGAAGATTCATCTGTTGTTATTGATGTCCTTGCTAATGATAGTGATCCGGATGATGATCAGTTGGCAATTGTAAAAACATGGAAAGTGGAACATGGTGATGTGGTTATCAATGCCGATGGGACACTGACCTATACGCCTGAGGGTGATTATCACGGGGCAGAGAGTTTTTATTATCAGGTCACAGACGGGTTTGGCGGTTATGCCACGCAGCGCGTTAATGTTATGATTAATCCGGTTGATGACGGTGTTGATGGGAATGCGGCGCCGGACGCGAATAAAGATAAGTTTACTGTCTATTCAGGACAAACTGTTGATCTTAATATTCTGGCGAATGATACTGATATTAATGGTGATATATTGACAGTGGATCGTATCTGGAAAACACCGGAAAATTCAAATATTTCAGTTTCTTTGAATGGGGATAATAGTGTTGAGTTTTCAGTTTCTGAAGCATTTACTCCCTCTGTTTCCTACTTCATGTATTATCAGATATCCGATGGTCGTGGTGGAATAGATGTTAGTTCCATTGAGGTGAATGTTATCAATCCAGATGTTAATCTGTTCGGTACAAATAGCGTGCTTGACGAGTTTTTGCTTGATGGTTTCTTGTCGGGTAATGGGCGGTATAATATCACTGATTTTAAAGTTGCCGATGGTGATTTTCTTGATATTGATAATATTATCTCCGGCTATGATCCTTTAAGTGATGATATTGCTGAATTTGTCAAGATTACTGATGACGGTGTGGATAGTATTTTAGCGGTAGATATCGATGGCAGGGCTGATGATTTTGTTGATATAGCCGTCCTTTACGATGTTATAGGGCTTGCAGATGAAGAAGCACTTGAAGGTAGCGGCAATCTTCTGGTGAGTTAGGATTTACGATGCAGCTTTTAAATTCAATGCTGCGTCCATCAAGACCTGAGTATATTGCTTTTGTGGATTGGTAAACACATCATGGGCGATGCCGCTTTCGACGATTTTACCGTCTTTCATAACGATTATATCGTGGCTGAGGGCTCTTACTACACGCAAATCATGACTGATGAAGATGTATGAGAGGTTGTGTTCTTTTTGCAAGTCGCGCAACAAGTCGACAATCTCTGCTTGAACAGAGACATCCAGCGCGCTTGTAGGTTCATCCAGAATTATGAGTTCCGGCTTTAGTACTAAGGCGCGGGCAATAGAAATGCGCTGGCGTTGTCCACCTGAAAATTCGTGAGGGTAGCGGTGGCGTGTTTCTGGATCCATGCGTACATCTTTTAAGGTCTCTATGATCAAATCATCGCGGTCTGCTTTGGATAGATTACTTTTATGAAGGGCTAGCCCTTCACCGATGATCTGGGCGATGCTCATCCGCGGGGAGAGCGAGCCGTAAGGGTCTTGGAAAACAATTTGCATGCGTGATCTTAAGGGGCGCATTTCTTTACGACTTTTGCCCTCAAGTTCCTGTCCATCAAAAATGATGCTGCCGGTGGATTTGTTTAGCCGCAAAATGGCGAGGCCTAGTGTTGTTTTACCTGAGCCTGACTCTCCGACAATACCGAGTGTGTGGCCTTTTTTTAAGGTCAGGTCGATGCCATCAACGGCTTTTACAAAGCTTAAAGGTTTACCGAAGAAGGATTTTTTATTGGGAAAATAGACTTTGACATCATTGCATTTTAGAATTTCAGGAGCATTCTCATTGGCAGGCTTTGCCTCACCGCTTGGGCGGGTGGAAAGCAGCATTTTAGTATAGTCATGGCTTGGCTTGGCAAAGAGCTTCTTGGTTTCACTTTGTTCGACTAAATTACCATGTTTCATCACGCAGATTTTATCAGCCATTTTTTCGACAATGGATAAGTCATGTGTAATGAGCAGGAGTGACATGTCCAGCCGTTTTTTCAAATCTTCGAGCAATTCAAGAATTTGAGCCTGTATGGTGACATCAAGGGCGGTAGTTGGTTCATCAGCAACGAGTAGGTTCGGGTCATTGGCCAAAGCCATGGCGATCATGACGCGCTGACGTTGCCCGCCTGAGAGCTCATGCGGATAGGCATTCATACGAGATTTCATTTTCTCAAGGCCAACCAAATCCATGAGTTCTAAAATTCGTTCATTGGCTTGGTTGGTAGACATGCCCTGATGGATTTTAAGGATTTCGCCGATTTGTTTTTCAATCGTGTGCAGGGGGTTTAGGGCGCTTTGTGGCTCTTGGAAAATCATGCTGATTTCGCGTCCACGAATAGTGCGCATATAGGCTTCGCCTTTATCTAGTAATTCGCTTCCATTGTATTTAATAGAAGATTCTTCGGGGTGAGATGCTGTAGGATATGGCAATAGCTTCATGGCTGAGAGCGCTGTTACCGATTTACCAGAGCCGGATTCTCCGACCAAAGCCACTGTTTCACCCTTGGCGATATCAAGGCTGACATTCTTGACGGCATGGAAAACACCACTAGGAGTTTTAAAATCTACCGATAAATTCTTGATTTCCAGTATGGCTTCTGTCATGAACACTACTTTATTTTTTAAGTTTTAAGGATATACGCAAAAAATGAGTCACGACAAGAGCGGATCGCCGCCATGCGGGATTTATATACGGATTGATGATTATTCCGATATGGTGAAGCTTATCACGAATTTGCGACAAATGGCATTGGCTGTGAATCGTGCGTCGGGTTATGAGAAAAACCTTGATGTGGTTGAGCTGGCTTATAGCGCTGAGAATGATGAAAAAATTGCTGACCTTGTAATACTAATTCAAGCGGAAGGGTTGGTTGCTCTTATCAGTGGTCTAGAGGATTTTAGCGATATTAAAGATGCCGATGGCGTTTTGTTAGAAGATGTAGGCTTGCTTCAAGATGTTAGGAATGCACTGGGTAAAGAGGCTATTATAGGGTTGAGCTGTGGTTCTGATCGTAATCAGGCTCAGAAAGCAAAGGAGCTGGATTTTGATTTTGTAAAGCTCGTGGCTGATCCACCTTTAATCTCATGGTTTTCAAGTCAAAGTGACATAATGATTGTTACGTGCGGTAAAGGTATTACTAATGATAATTGCGCATCGTTGGTTCAAGCTGGAGCTGGATTTTTGGATGTTAGTGATTATATCATGGGCTATAAAAAGGGCGTGATGCAAGGCACGGTCAATGTTATGCATGCAATAGAGCTGGCAACTCAAGTAAAGGGAAGTGTGAATTAAAACTTTGTTTTTTATCTGCATAATGTAATAATTATCCATTACCATAAATAATAATATAGTGGGTAATACAATAATGGGTGTAATCAGTAACAAGGCAAATATGCGTAATATTACTATTCATCCGATTTCATTAGAGGAAATCGGAGAATGGGATCATGTGAGTGTAATTAAAAATATTGATAACCGCGTGGATGCCTTGAAAGAAATGTATAGAATTAGGGCTGAAGGAGATGGGCACATAAATTTGATATTATGGGATGATCCCCAACACCCTTCTCATCAGAATTTATCTAAAGATATATTACAGGGATGGGATTTTGATGTTTATTTTGATTACACTCCTATCGGAGAATCTGGGATTGAATTTAACAGACAAATAGATCAGGCTTTTAATGAGCAAGAAGGTTTTCATGATGAAGGGGTGGTGATAGATTATTCTTCGGGCTTGATTTTTGACTTGCAGCAAGCCTTTCCTGACTCTTCATTGCAGATGGAAGCGAGTACAGGCATTACAAAGAGTGGTCCAATAACTCATGCAGATGCAGCTGAAGAAGAGGTTACAAGGTTTTTTACAACTTTGTTGGGTGACCGTACTTACATTTCAAAAAATGAAGAGGCTGTAAAAGAACATTTTCGGTGGAACATAAGAGACCCTAATAAAGCCAATTGGTATCATCCACCTGAAGGCCTTTTGATGCTTATATGTAATGAAAACCAATCTATTATACCGTTGGTTCATACATTGCCGTTTTTATTTGAGGAACAGGATCAAATGGAACGAATGATTAATACATTAGATTTAAAGATGCCGGAATTATAAAATCTCTTTTACATTCTCTGGTGGTCTGCCGATACGTGCGCCTTTGTCAGTGATTACAATTGGGCGCTCCAGTAATTTTGGATGTTGAGCAATTGCCTTAAGGATGTCTTCATTGCGACTATCCTTAGATAAACTGGCTTCCTTGAATTCAGGTTCTTTGGTGCGAGTCATATCCAAGGCGCTTTGAAGTCCAAGCTTTTCAAAAATACCAGAGAGCTCTCTGTAATCCGGCTTGGTCTCAAGGTATAGAATGACTTCAGGTTCATGACCGATCTCATGGATCAGGTCAAGGCTTTGGCGAGATTTCGAACAGCGCGGGTTGTGATAGATTTTGATCATATTTTTAATGCTTTATAGATTTCATTTGTGATACGCGGTTCTATTTCCTGCATGGAGGCGAGTTCTAACTCATCTAACTTGCAGCTTTTGCGTTCGGCCATTTTGACGATAGCGCCTGTGACGTGGTGTGCATCACGGAATGGCAAGCCAAGATTCATCACCAGCCAATCGGCCAGAGCTGTGGCGGTGGTATAGCCCATCTCGGCAGATTTTCTCATGGCGTCTGTTTTGAAAGTGGCGGTTTCCAGCATGCCTTTCATAGCTAAAAGGCATAGTCTTATGGCTTCGTATGAGTCAAAGACGGGTTCTTTGTCTTCCTGTAAATCTTTGTTATAAGCAAGCGGCAAGCCCTTCATAACGGTCATCATTTGCACAAGATTACCGTTTAGGCGACCTGTTTTTCCGCGTACAAGCTCTGCCGCGTCTGGGTTTTTCTTTTGTGGCATGATGGAGCTTCCGGTGCTCCAAGCATCTGAGAGCTGTATGAAGCCGAATTGCGGTGTGGCCCAGATAATGATTTCCTCGGCAAGGCGCGAGAGGTGCAATCCTGTTTGGGCGGCGCAGAATAGAAATTCATTGGCAAAGTCACGCGCCGAGACTGCATCCATGGTATTATGAGTTGGGCGGTCAAATCCTAGCTTTTCCGACGTGTATTCACGGTCAATCGGGTAGGGTGTTCCTGCCAAAGCCGCAGAGCCTAATGGGCACTTGTTTAAACGGTTTCGGCAATCAATAAAGCGCAATTTATCGCGGTTGAGCATGCAGGCATAGGCATCCATGTGCAGCGCCAATGTCACGGGTTGCGCAGCCTGAAGATGTGTAAAGCCGGGCATGACATCATCTTTGTGTTTGTCAGCTAGATCACCCAATACATCTTGTAAATCTTCGATCAAGTGAGATATCTCGTCAATGGCATCACGTGTCCAAAGACGGAAATCGGTCGCAACTTGGTCATTTCTGCTGCGCGCCGTATGTAGTTTTCCTGCCGTATCGCCTATAAGTTCCCGCAAGCGTGCTTCGATATTCATATGAATATCTTCGAGGGATGGTTTGAACTCGAAATTTCCTCCTGCTATTTCTTCACCAATTTGTTTTAATCCATCAATGATTTTTTGAGCATCGTCCTGTGAAATAATCTCTTGCTTGGCCAGCATTTCTGCATGAGCGATGGAGCCAGTGATGTCTTGTCGCCACATGCGCTTATCAATACCAATGCTGGCATTGATTTGCTCCATTATGTCGTCGGGCTTGTCTTCAAAGCGTCCGCCCCACATTTGATTTGATATTGTTTCCTGTGTCATAGGAGTGGTTTTAGCAGATTTTCTTGGTTAAACAAGTTTTTAAAATGATTAAAAACATAATTTGCCAAGAATTATTGATTTTACGTAAGAATTGTAATATTTTTGGTGACAAGAATTAAAAAGATAAACGGGTGAGATTTTGGACGGTAAGCTTACAGCTCGAAATTTGCAATTAATCAGGTTTAGTCAGGGATTAGTTACACCGGAGATAAAACAATGGCGTGATGAAGGACATTGTTCATTTATAGCGCCATGTTGTGATCAGGTTTATTATGGACGTCCCGAAGACCTTGAAACTTTTCCAGCTAACTTGAATGGTGATAATAGATTTAAGTTAGAAGAGGGAATAGGGGCTTATAAGTTTTTGCTTGAATCTGTTTCTGGTTTTCTAAGTGAAGATGTTGGGGAAACTCATTCAAGACGTCAATTTATTGATGGGTGGAGGCGATTTTCGGCTAATAACCCAAATGTTTCAAAATTGTATCAGAAATTAGTGTCAGACATTAAAAAAGATGGGTTGTATCTTCAAGAGGAAGTACTTGGAGAACATAAAAACACAAAACGGGTATCTGTGGCTCGTGATCTTTCAGGACAAAAAAAAGGAGATGATGTTCTGATTGTTGGGGAAGTTAAAGATGGTAAAAAGGGGCTTAAGATTGCGCAATATACCAGAGATATAATAAAACTCTCAGAAAATTGTCAGGACCCTAGTGGGAAAATGCAAGGGCGTGATAATTTTATTAAAGTAACTCATCCTGATTCTGATGTTTTAGATGTTTTAAGGCGTGATATTCAAGATTTAAAGGAAAACGGGCAGGTGCGTTCAGAAGTTGATTTTGCTGATTTTTCAGAAATTGGAAAGTATTTCGAGCAATGTGATAGAGTTTATGTGGATCTTGCAATGGGAAAAGATATGGAGGCAGACCATATAATGATGGCAGCTTGGGGAAGTCGTAATCGCCAAGATAATACTATGACTCATATAAGAGGTAACCCCAATACCAGGCAAGAATCTACCGGTCTTTGGATTGATTTTTGTGATGCATATGGGTTTATACCGCCTGAAGGTATTACAGATGAAATAGGTGTAAGGTCTCAAAGAAACAGAGAAGTTATTGCCGAGTTTGGTTTGAAGGCACAAAGAATTGTAGAATTACGGTTTGAGGGAGAGCGTAACCCTTTGGCTATTATAAGGCACGAAGAAGAGTGTGATCAGGATTCTAATCCAGAGCCACCATGGGCATAATGAAATATCAGATTTTCTTCACAAAACAAGTTTTTAAAACCAGACCTTTAACCTCTTTGGTGCGGCAATCGATCAGTTCGGGATCGTCTGTTAGGGTAATGTTTTTGACGGTTGTTCCGCGTTTGAGGGTTACGCCTGCGCCTTTGACATCAAGGTCTTTGATAAGGGTAACTGTATCGCCGTCTTGAAGAACTGTGCCATTATAGTCACGCGCTTCGGGTTTATCGTTTGAGTCGGCAACGTTCCAATCACTTTGGGATACGCCCCAATCATTTTGAGCTATATCTTTGGCATCTTCTTCGCTCATATTCCAAAGTTCAAGGCTAGGGGCGGCATCTGGTTCACTGTGCCCGTAAAGGAACCAGCCATCACTATCTGGATCAAATTCAAGAGAAAGACAGGTCAATCCATCTTTCTGGTAGTCACTTGTAATGCTCGCGGTTTGTTTACTCAATTTATGCCGCCTTGCTTTTTTTTGCAGCCTCTAGGCCACGCAGGTTTGTATTGTTTTTCAAACGCACGGCATTGATCTTGATAAAGCCTTCTGCATCCTTCTGATCATAGCCTCCTTCTTCATCCATAGAGGATTGTAGCGGATCATACAGCGCATTTGGTGAAGTACGGGCAATCGGATAAGCGCAGCCTTTGAAAAGTTGAACTTGAACTGTGCCGCTAATATTTTCCTGTGCTTTGTCCATGAAGGTCATCAGGAGTTCAAATTCGGGAGAAAACCAGAAACCGTTGTAAATTAGCTCTGCCACTTTCAGGGACATAGTATCACGGAGCTTCATAACTTCACGATCCATCGTTAGACCTTCAAGGTCGCGGTGGGCATTGTGTAGAATAGCACCACCCGGTGTTTCATAAACGCCGCGGGACTTGATGCCTACAAAGCGGTTTTCAACCATATCAAGGCGGCCAATACCATGCTTTGTGCCGATCTCATTCAAATATTCAAAGAGCTCAAGAGCATTTGTTTTTGTTGTTTTATTGGATAGGTTTTTGACCTTGATCGGAATACCATTGTCAAAGGTGAGGGCAATTGTTTCAGGCTCATCTGGCCAATCTGTAATAGTGGATGTTCTGGAGTATACATCTTCGGCGCAAGGTGCATTAGGGTCTTCCAAAATGCCTGCTTCGTGGGAGATATGCAGGAGGTTATCATCTTCTGAATAAGGTTTTTTGCGGGTGGCTGTTACCGGAATGCCGTGCTGGTCGGCGTAATTCAGCATATCGGAGCGTCCTTCGAAACGTGTGAGAAACTCCTCCATTTTCCAAGGGGCTAGGACTTTTATGTCTGGTTTCAGCGCATAATAGGAAAGCTCAAAACGTACCTGATCATTACCTTTTCCTGTCGCGCCGTGGGAAACAAACTGCGCGCCTTCTTTTTCGGCGATTTCAATCTGGCGCTTGGCGATGATTGGGCGTGCTACGGATGTTCCTAACAAGTAGCGGCCTTCGTAAACGGCTTGGGATTTGAACGCAGGAAAAATATAATCGGTGACGAATTCTTCTTTTAAATCTTCCACATAAACTTTTACCGCGCCGACTTTAAGAGCCTTTTCACGCGCAGCTTCGAAATCTTCTTCCTGACCAACATCGGCAATATAAGCTACGACCTCATAGCCTTCTTCGATTAACCATTTGAGAATTACTGATGTATCAAGTCCGCCGGAATAGGCCAGAACCACTTTTCCCTTATTCATTTTATGCGCTCCTTTTTGCTTACGGATAAGGTTTTATGCGAAAAACCTTTGAAAGTGAAGGGGTTTTTGTTATTGTTTGCCGTGATTTGCTATAATTATAAAAAGAATTGCGGGTGTCACATGGATCTTGAAGAAGCATGGCAAAAAATCAATAATTTTATGGTCGTCAAAGGGGCAGGGAAATGGGCGTACGGAAATGATGGTGAGTTGAAAGCTGTTTTTGAGGCTTCGCGTTTCAAAAAACTGCTTTTTAGAGGCAATGTATCAGACGAAGATTTGGTTTTTTCAAGGCAAGATTTAAGTTTTTTGAAAAATGTTATTGATGATCGGATTGAAGAGGATTATGGAATTGCTCGTGGTCAAATAGAAGGTGACGTAGCAAAAGCTAAACAGGAAGTAAATATACTTCAGGAAACTCAAGAAATTATACGTAAAACACTTGAGGATAATCACGAAAAATTGTTTCTTTAAGCTTTTGACATAAGGCTGTATTATTTTATAAGATATCGGGCATAGGAAATTTATATTAGCGGTTTAGAAAATGAGTATTAAGCAAAAAACAGAAGTTAATCTTTTACAATTTTCAGATATAAATGGTGAACCAACTCAATGGGAAAGAAGAGCTGGTAATGGTTTCAGAATTGGGCCGTTAACGGCAACGTTCGAATTTATCAATCATTCGATGTTTGAAAATTATGGTAAGCCTTTTAAGGTTACTTATACAAAGGAGCAGCTAGAAGAGGCTCGTGAGGAAATTGATGTATTAATGGCGGCTCTTGAAGATGAAATTCAGGAGTTAGACAAAGCTAAAGTTAATTTGGTGTCTAAGAATATTGAGAGTGTTCGTGAAATGATTTCTGCTGGGAAAATTGCGGGTATTGGAGAGTTGTTAAATGATGTTAAAGATGGTTTGAAAATTGAAGCTTGGAAAGGGCATTATAGTAACCAGCGTACCGGGCTGGAGGTTGCTAAAAGAATAATTGATAAGACGTTATCTATACCAGAAGATAATTTTGTTTATATAAGGCCTGCTGCTTCTGTGGGGTAAGCTGGCTAAAAGAGTACATATTGATTGGGTGATTTAATGAGTTCAGGAGACTTTATAGATAGGATTGAACATATAGATGGTATTTTTAACGTCTATGTTAATCATGAAACAATTAATGTTTTGCCAAAAACACCTAAACAGCTTGATGAAATGCTGAGGTGGGCGCCTATTGGCGGCATTACAAAAGCAGATCAAGTGAAAATCAAGGACGCTTTAGAATTAAAATAAAACTAAATGTCATCAGGGAGAACAAAATGACAGAACACAATATGATAAAGGAAATTAAACCTTTAGATGATGATTTAACGAACCAGTTCGTTTTGACTGTAAATCAGAAACTAGATAAGCCGGGTTTTAATGGCAATTCTACGTGGACACTGAATCGTGAGAGTCTTGTAGAGTTCCTTGATGACCCTCAGTTAAGTTCTGCGGATAGAGATACAATCCAAATTGCTTTAGAGGGCGCTTAAAAACCAATAGGTTTTAATAAGTTAACGCCTGATTCTGCAAGGCACCAAGCTAAAATAGCTTTTTGTGCATGAAGACGGTTTTCTGCCTCATCATAAATTACACAAGCTGGACTTTTCAGAACTGTAGGCGTGACTTCCTCATTCTGGTGGATGGGCATGCAGTGCATGAATATGGTGTGTCCCTTGGCCAAAGCCATAAGATCGGCATTCACCTGATAGGGCATGAACTTTTCTATTTGCTTGCCTTCTTGTCCCATAGATACCCACGTGTCTGTAACAATAACATCAGCATCTTTGACTGCTTCTTTTGCATCTTCAAAATAGGTTACGTTATCACCTGTCTTTTTGGGTTGTAGGTCTGGTGGGGTCGAAATGGCTAGATCAAAATCCCAGATTGGTGCGGCCTGCTCAAAGGTTTTGCAGACATTATTATAGTCCCCGAACCATGCAATTTTTAGCCCCTGAATATCGTCCAGTTTTTCCTCTATGGTCAAGATATCAGCCATAATCTGGCAGGGGTGTGAGTTATTGGTCATACCGTTGATTACCGGAATTGATGTATGTGTTGAGAGTTCCTCCATCAAAGCATGGTCGCTCATGCGGATCATAATGGCATCGACATAGCGCGAGAGTACTGCACCTGTATCCTCTAGACTTTCCGCACCAGTTAGCTGCATCTCATCCATGTTCATGACAATAGTATGACCACCGAGCTGTTTCATGGCAATTTCAAAGCTCATCCGTGTGCGGGTTGACCGCTTATCAAAAACCATTGCTAAAGATAGACCTTCAAGGATTTGCGGCGGGTTGAATTTTTCGGCCTTTAGCGCATGCGCATGTTTGATAATCCCTTTAAGTGTTTCGGCAGGTATATCCGGCAGGTTGATAAAATGTCTGACGTTGTCTTGTTGGTCCATAACTTATTCGTCCATTTCCTTTAATGTCTTTTCTATTATATCCAAGGCCTCTTGTGCCTGATTTTCGTTAAGTACAAGAGGCGGGGTGAGGCGCAGCGTGGCTTTGCCAGCTTGCGTAGCCATTAAACCATTTTCCTGTAAAGCACTTAGAAGGTTTTTGATATCAAAGGGTGTGTTGACCCCGATCATAAGGCCTTTGCCTTTGATTTCTGTGATTTTGTTGGATTCACGCTGAATTTTTTCCAAGCCTTCAAACAATAGGCTAGAGGTTTTTTGAACATTATCCATGAATCCCTTTTTCATGAGCTCTTTCATCACTGTAGCGGTAACGGCGCAGGCGAGGGGATTTCCGCCATATGTTGTGCCATGTGTGCCAACAGTAATAGCATCGGCAAAGGGCTTTTTAGCCGCCATTGCACCAACAGGAAAGCCGCTGCCCATGCCTTTGGCCCATGCGGCGATGTCGGGCTCTACGCCAAAAGCCTCATAGGCGTGTAATGTACCCAGACGCCCGAAACCAGCTTGTACCTCGTCAAAGATTAGGCAGATATTATGCTCGTCACAAAGGGCACGTAGTGCGATTAGGAAAGCTGTGTTGGCTGGTGTCAGACCGCCTTCACCCTGAACAGGTTCGATGATGATTGCGGCTGTTTTTTTGCTAATTAGTTCCTTAACCGATTCAATATCATTGAAGTGCGCAAAATGAACGCCGGGCAAATAGGGTTCAAAATAGGGCTGGCTGTTGCGTTTTTCGGTTACGCTGGCCGAGCCGTAAGTGCGTCCGTGGAAAGAATTGTGGAAGGCAATGATTTCATTGCAATGTGGCCCTTTATTCTCATAGGCCCATTTGCGGGCGCATTTCAGGGAAGCCTCAACGCTTTCCGTGCCGCTATTGGAGAAATAGACCAGATCAAAACAGCTATGTTCAATGAGGAGTTCAGCGGCTTCCAGTTTTTCCTTTGTCGCATAAGAAGCCTGACAGATCATCATGCGCGCTGTTTGCTCATTGATGGTTTTTAAAATCGCCGGATGAGCATGTCCCAGCGAGGCCACGGCGATGCCGGCGGCAAAATCCAGATATTTTTTGCCGTCTGTATCATAGGCATAAACTCCGTCACCATAATCCAGCACAACAGGCTGCGCATTATAGGTTTTGACCAGAAGGCTCTCGGTTTTGCTGATGATGTCTTGGGTTATGGTCATGTTATTTTCCTCCAATAGCCTTTTGGATTTCGATTTCGTTTAGGTAATTATCTTTTTCGTCCTCGCGCAGTATCATCGTGCCGGGGCCGACGGATTCAAAAATCTCGTCATGCAGGGCATTTTCCCGCAGGCCATTGATCAGGTGGATGCGTTTAACACCTGCCTCAAGTGCTTGCTTGCAGTTTTCCATCTTCACCTGCATCCCGCCTGTGACTATACCATCAGCAATAAGCTTTGGAATCTCGTCTTCCATGATCATGAAGGCGGTTTCACCATTGATTTTTACGCCGTCGACATTGCTTAGGAAGATCAGTTTTTGTGCCTTTAAGCTGGAGGCTAGATCAGTGGCGATGTTATCGGCATTGATATTGACCAGTAGGCCGTCATCCGATGTACCGATGCAATCACAGGCGATAAAATTCGTTACCTTGAATAAGCGACGAATAGGGCGCGTGTAGACGCAATCAATATCACCAGTATATTTATCTTCCGGTGTTTTTGGTGTAATCCCGATATGTGCCCAATTGATAGGAAGTGCGTTAAAGGATAACCCGTCTACGTTATTACGTCTCATGGCGGCAGTAACATTCAGAGATAGGTTTCCACCAACGATTTCCTTTAGGACTTGTATGTTTTCGGCCTTGTTAATCCGGCGTCCGTCTATTTTTTGTACTTCAACGCCTCGTTCCTTGGACGCCTTGTCCATGGCCTTGCCGCCGCCATAAATCAGCAGCACCTTAATGCCATGCATGGTGAGCTCTCGGATATCACAGAGCAAATTATCCAGTGATTTTGAGTCTTCGACGACATCACCGCTGGCTTTGACGACAAATAAACTGTCGCGGAATTTACTTTCGTAAAACGCGTTAATGAAAAAATCCGGTAGTTTTTTGTTGTTGTTACTCATGTTCTCCTCTTATGGGTAAACGGGGCTTAGGGCTTTTAAGCCAAGGGTTTCATCTAGCCCGCATAAAATATTCATGTTTTGCACGGCGCAGCCAGCCGCTCCTTTGACAAGGTTATCGATTGCACCTTGGGCGATAATATGACTGTTTTCGCCTAAGGAAAAGTTAAGGTCAGCGAAGTTTGATCCGACAATATCAGCCAGTGCCACTTGGGTTTGGTATCTGATAAAGGGTTCGTTCTTATAAAGCTCATTGGCGTGGCTAAGAGCGAATTTTGTATCGATGTCATCTTTTAGTGTTATAAAAGCCTGTCCGAAAATGCCGCGTGTGAACGGGCCGGAGGTTGGCACGAAGTTAATTTGTTCTTCGGTTATACCAGCGCTTTTGCATACTTCCGGCATGTGTCTGTGTTTATTGATATTGTAGCTTTTGATATTGTGATTCCGTACGGGGTGATGCGCGCCATCTGATGGTGATTTTCCGCCGCCACTTGATCCAGTAATGCCAATAAAATCAACAGCTTTTATCTTGTTTTTAAAAGGATGAGTTAAAAGCTGTGCCAGTAAGGCAAAGCATCCCGGATTAGCGATAGTTGTACATTTTTTGATGTCATTTCTGTAGATCTCCGGCAGGCCATAGGCGATTTGCGGTAAGAGATCGGCATGGTCATGCTTGACCTTGTAATATCTTTCATAGGTTTCTACGTCATCCAATCTGAAATCGGCTGATAAGTCGATGACTTTGGTTTTGCCATGAATAGCGGCCACAGTGCCTTGTGCGGTTTTATGGGGTAGGCCAAGGAAGACTACATCACAGGCTTTTGCAACTTCCAAGGCGTCAGTGTTTGTGATGTTCAAATCCATATGCGCCAGATGCGGGTATACCTCACCGATTGGAGTGTTTTCATGTTGCCGCGAGGTGGCATAAACAACATCCACTTCGGGGTGTGCATTAAGAATTCTGAGAAGTTCGAGGCCTGTATAGCCTGTTATGCCGATAATGCCGGCTTGAAGTCTTTGAGCCATCTTGAAATCACCAAATCTATCCATTCATTTGTCGGGGAGAAGGCGTTGAAAGCAATCACATCCAACTCATCCCGAATAATTGTTTTACCTACGATGTTATCTGTTACAGGGCCGCTGATTACGTCAATCGGCAAGCCAATTTCCTTGCAGCGTTTTGCCAAGCCAATGGCACCAACCGGATCACCAGCACAGCCAATATGAAGGCGTACATTTTTTTGTATTTCAGGTGCTGAGAGGATTGAATCCACGCCGTATCTGCCCATTAGACCATCACCAAATTCTACGATGATGGCATCAGGATTATCTTGGGACAGGTAATCCAGCGCGCCATGCGCAACATTGGTTATGGTTTTGTTATCAATATTTGCCGTTGAGGGTATGCCTGCATCCATGAAGGAAACAGAGTTATAAACACCGTAATCCTGCATCTTGTATATATCGCGTAATGCGCCAACCCCTGTGAGCTTTGCTCCAGCCAGTTTCATACCGATGCGTGTTAGGGTCTTGATGATCTCGGTTGCAACGGTGGTTTTACCACTATCCATGCTCGTTCCGGTGACGATAATAATCGGTACTTTGCTTTTCATTGATGTTTGTGGCTGATACAAAGTCTTCTGATTGATATTCAGTGGCTGTTTCTTTCTGGCGATCGCACCAAGGATTCTGATCCGCAGAGGCTCGCCAACTTCTTTTGTATTGGCGCTATAACATTCACCAGCTACACCGCCGAAATTTAGCAAGTGAATTACATGACCGGGGGAAAGTGTTGTTGGAAGCTTGCCGACAAATCCTTTTAGAGCCATTCTTTCACCCAAAGCAACGGCGATAATATCACCTTTTTTGAGCTTGGACATCCTGCCACTGGGAAGTTCCATTTCATTATAAATGGATTTATCCTCCAGCACTTCGGCAGCATAAACCTGTCCCATCTCACAAGTGAAAACCAGTTTGGGATCATCAAGGATTGTTTCGCTATGTTTTAGATCAAGGTTTTTTGTAACCGAGCCTATCTTATCTATTTGTATTTTTGCCATGTCATCGTTTCTCTATTAAGACGGAGCTTCGTTATTTCACTCCTTGCGTATGTTCATACGCTTTGTCGCTCATGCCTTGCCCGTATCAAGATATAAACGACTAGTTTTGTTGAGTTAAAATGCCGTAAAATCAAAGCGTAAGCAATGATTAATCGGGTAAAAGACCAAATCTAATTTTGTTTTGGGGGAAGCTTAGAAAAAATGCATGCGATAAGCCTTCCGAAAAAAAGAGTTGGTCTCTTCTTATCGGCTTCGTCGTCGCAAGTCTGTGTTCATTTTTCTAATCATGTGCGTATGAAAACCATATTTGCTGGCAGGGTGTCAAGATAATTGTCGTGACATAGTCTTATTTTATTAGCATATTGTTTGAATAAATATTTTAAGGAAGTTTGATGTTTGAGAGCTTATTTAAAAAGAAGCAAGATACTGACTGGAAATTTGATCAGCCAAAAAATTGTGCGGCCTATACTACTAAAGAGGTACTTAATGGGCAGCCAATTTTATATATATTTCATGATCTTGATGATCATGGTTGGCAGTTTATAGGTGCAAATGGTCCAGAAATTGATATGCCAGCTCTAGTTTGCATGGAGAGTATAGTTGGACTAGATGCGACTGTTGAAGAAGTTGCTCATATGGAACCGGGGTATAGGGCATCTCGGCGATATATTGGCGATGATTGGGTTATTGAAGAATATTCTCAGGAAGAAGAATAAGTCTTACAGGCTTGTTTTCCTTGGGTCGAATGCATCGCGCACGGCCTCACCGATAAAGGTTAGTAATGTGAGTAGAGTTGCCAGTGAGAAAAATGCACAGAATACGAGCCAAGGCGCATGTAGATTTACTTTCCCTTGTTTAAGGAGTTCGCCCAAAGACGGGCTGCCCGGGGGCATGCCGAGTCCCAGATAATCAAGTGCTGTTAGGGACGTGATGGAGGCGGTCAGGATAAAGGGCATATAGGTGATCGTGGCCACCATGGCATTGGGCAGGACGTGCCGCCACATAATCACGGGATCTGATATACCAAGGGCATGGGCGGCGCGGACGTAATCAAAATTCCGTGCGCGTAAGAATTCCGCGCGCACCAGATCAACAAGGCTCATCCATGAAAAGAGCAGTAGGATCAGCAGCAAAGTCCAAAAGCCCGGCGTGAACATGGCGGAGAAAATAATCAGGATATAAAGGCTAGGCATGCTGCTCCAGATTTCAAGGGTGCGCTGCATGACCAGATCGACCTTGCCGCCGTAATAGCCCTGAATTGCGCCGGCTGCGATCCCTATGATTGAGCTTGCGATGGTCAGAAGCAGGCCGAAGATCACGGAAATCTGAAAGCCGTATATGACGCGCGCGGTGACATCTCGCCCTTGGTCATCTGTGCCAAGCCAGTTTTCCGAATCTGGCGGGGTGGGCGCTGGCCCTTTGAGGTTATAATTAATCGTGTCATAGGAATAGGGGATCAGCGGCCATACGATCCAGCCCTGTCCTTCTTCGGTGATAAGTTCTTGTACAAATTCGTCGCGGTACTCGGCCTCGGTTTCAAAATCGCCGCCAAATTCTGTTTCCGCGTAACTAAACAGGACGGGGTAATAATAAGCGCCCTTATATTGGACAATCAGAGGTTTATCATTGGCGATAAAAGTGGCAGATAGAGATAGAACTAGCAGAATCATAAAAGTCCAAAAGCTCCAAAACCCACGCTTATTAGCGCGGAATTGTTTTAGGCGGCGTTTTGTGATCGGTGATAGCTTCATATTTCATTACCCCCGCGTTTCAAAATCGATGCGTGGATCAACTAGAACATAGACCACATCGCGCACGAGGTGCATGATCAGGCTGATGAGGGCGTAAATGTAGAGTGTGCCCAAAACGACCGGATAATCCCGATCCATGATGCTGGTGTAGCCGAGTAGGCCTAAACCATCCAGCGAGAATATGACCTCAATCAAGAGAGAGCCGGTAAAGAAAATATGGACGAATGCGGCGGGAAAACCCGCAATCACAATCAGCATAGCATTGCGGAAGATATGACCATATAAAACCTGATTTTCGCTTAGGCCTTTGGATCGAGCGGTTAGAACATATTGTTTTCCGATTTCATCCAGAAAGGAATTCTTAGTCAGCATGGTCAGGCTTGCGAAGCCGCTAATGACCATGGCGGCGGTGGGTAGAACCATATGCCATGCATAATCCAGGGCAGCTTCGATGAAGGTCATATCCTCCCAGTTATCGGATGTTAGACCGCGCAGCGGGAAGATATCCCAATATCTTCCGCCTGCGAATAGGACAATCAATAAAATCGCAAATATGAAGGAGGGAATGGCATAGCCTATAAAGATGGCAGCGCTACTCCAGATGTCGAATTTTGATCCATCTTTTACGGCCTTTTTGATGCCTAGCGGTATTGAAATCATATAGATGATCAGGAAGGACCATAGGCCTAGCGATATGGAAACCGGCATTTTTTCGATGATTAAGCTGACGACTTTTTCATCGCGGTAATAGCTCTTGCCCAAATCAAAGGTCAGGTAGTTTTTGATCATAATGCCAAAGCGTGTATACCATGGCTTGTCAAACCCGTACATTTTTTCCAACTCGGCGATGAATTCAGGGTCTAGCCCTTGCGCACCTTTATATTGGCTTTCGGAGCCAGAGCTTTGGGTGTTCATGCCACCGTTCATGGTTTCGCTGCCGCCTCCTGTAAAGCGTGAGGTCGCGGATTGGTCATGGCCTTGAATCTGGGCAATCATCTTTTCCACCGGTCCGCCTGGAACGAACTGGATGATGATAAAGCTGATGAATAATATTCCGAGAATTGTCGGAATCATAAGCAGTAAACGTTTGAGAATATACAGGCCCATAGGGGAATAATATGTAAGCCTTTCAGGATCGTCTATAGCCAAGTCAAAGGCATTAACAGGATTTAAGCAAAAGAAAACACCATATGACTTGTATCACATGGTGTTTCTTCGGGTTCCGTAACTTTTATCCTTAGTGGATCATATCGCTATGGCCGCTATGTCTATTGAAATCTTCGAAGGCTGAAGGTGTATCCATCTCCATAAAGACCGCTTCAAAATCCTCCAGTAATTTGGATTCCAGATGTTGTAGCTCGCGCATGCGGTTTTTCGCGGAGACATTATAAGCCTTTTTAAGCGTGATTTCTCGCATGTCATCTTTACCAAGGTTTTTGGCAAGATAAGCTTTGTTCCCAAGAGCCAGAACGTTATCTGGATCAATGGAGAGAGCTTTGTTTGTAATTTCCAGAGCTTCTTCTTCGCGGTCAAGATTGGCCAGTGCGAAGGACTTGTTGATTAGAGCATTCACATTCCTTGGATCAACAGCAAGTATTTTTTCCTCACGATCAAGTAGGTGTTTGTATTCTTCCTGCAGGTGTTGAAGGAAAGCTTTTTGGAACAATGCTTTATCGTTATTGGGATCATCTTCCAGTATTTCATTGACCATGTGCATGGCTTCTTTGTAGAAGCCATCAACGATCATGATATCAACCTCGTCATCTGACTGATGTGGGTCGTAAGCCATATTCTTTGTGGGGTCAGCATAATAGGGGCAGTCATCGCGCTGCATGAAGGCCATTAAATCATAGGCCAAGCGTGCTCTCATGGAGCCGTCATCGACCGGCAAATGCTTCAGCGGGTGGCTGTAGCTGAATTTTTCGGATGAAGACGCAGTACTGGCGTATATTTCATCAGGAATCATATACTCGCCCCTTTTTGTTATGGGAGACAGGCTGTGTTAACCTGTCTCCTCGATTATTAAATTTTCAACCCGAGGTCTTTTTGACCTTCATTAAAAAAATAGTACCGCTTTTGGCAATGTGTGTGCAAGTGTTTTTTTATTTTTTTGATTTCGGAACTAATTTATATGAAATTCTGTGGTTTTATGTTCCAGTTTCTAATTGACCATGATCTGCCGTTAAAGTCAATTAAGCCAAGGTTTCCAGTGGATAGCTTGATGGTATATTGAGCGGCAAAGTTATCAAAATTAGAGGCTGTATGGGGGGCAAAACGACCTACACCATTTGAGGTCAAAACCAGAACTATTTGGGGCGTTTTAGAAGGTTTTTCCTGCGAATCGATCAAGGAGACTGCAAAGTTCTTCCAGTCATTGATGATTTGGCTGGGATCGATAAGCCACCCGTCAGGGGGAATGGCATGTTTATCCCAGTCCTCTATAGCTTTTTGGCCTATGCGTGCGATGACGTTTTCTTCGGGTTTATTTTCATCCGGGCCGTAATCAATTTCATTGAGCATTTCAAGAATTGTAATGTCTCGCTGTATGCCTATTTCTTCTAGCGCTAGGCTTGCGGTTTCCTGTGTGCGTATCAAGTGAGAGGCGTAAACTTTGTCAGGAATAAGACTTTCTTGTTTAAGGTATTTACCCAGTGCTCTGGCCTGTTCCTGACCAGATGAGGTAAGGGGAAGGTCGGTGCGCGCACCGACACGTGTAACAATATCGTCAGGGTTAAAAGTATTGCCATGCCGTGCAATAATCAGTGTGATCATGAGGCTTGTTCATATTGTGAAAGAAGGCGGCTTTCTGCGCGGGCAAGATCATCTGGAGTATCAATACCGGATTGGATATCTCCAATAGGGATGTCAGCATGTACAGTGTGAATTTTTATGCCATTTTCAAGCATGCGGAGTTGCTCAAGCCCTTCATAAGTCTCGTATTTGCTTTGTGGGAGCAGGCAGTATTTTTCGAGAACGTCACTACGGAAACCATAAAGACCAATGTGTTGGTAAATAGGAGATACATCATCTTCCTGTCTTACGTCTGCTTCGTTTCTAATCGCCGGAATAATATTCTTTGAAAACCATAGAGCTTGACCTTCTGCATTAACAACTGCTGTGGTACCGCTAAAGGGTGTTGTTTTCTTATGTTCCCGTAAGCGATCAAGATCTTTCCAACTAAGTTTATGCACGGGGGTTATGACCTCGTAATGCGGGTTTTGTAAGAAGCTTTCAAATATGCTTTTTATGACCTCAGGTGGCGTAAAAGGTGCATCTCCTTGCAGGTTTACTATAATATCCGGCCAGACATCCATTTGCCGCAGAGCAGCTAGAACGCGGTCAGAGCCAGTCGGACAACTGGCCGATGTAATAATACACTCAACACCGATTTCCTTGGCGTGCTCTTCTATACGTTTATCTTCGGTTGTAACAAAAATACCAGCTTCTTCATCACCTTTAATGACGCTTCTGGCGATGTCAACGACGCGTTCCAGCATCGACTTGCCGCCGATTTTGGCTAAAGGCTTTCCTGGAAAACGCGTTGACCCATAGCGTGCAGGAATGGCAATAATACGCTTCAAAGATGTTACTCCGTTTTTTCGGTGGTTTCACCCTTATACCACCAAGTGTCAATTATCAGAGGCGATATATCGGATAGGGTTTCAGGTCTGGCTATATGATCCCAATAGGCCAAACGCCATTTCGGATAATGCCACATCGGAATAATATAATGGTTCCAGAGTAAAATACGATCCAGAGCGCGGGTTTTTGTCACAAGGTCTTCTCGGCTGGTCGCGTGAATTATTTGTGTAACAAGTTCGTCAATTACTGGTTCTTTTACGCCTATGTAATTTCTTGATCCGTCCATATCGGCGCGGTCACTACCCCAGAATTCGCGCTGTTCATTACCGGGGGAGTTTGATTGCCCGTATGTTCCGATGATTACATCAAAATCAAAAGTATTTAGACGGTTTTGATATTGTGCGGTATCTTGTAAGACGCGGATATTGGCCTTTACGCCAATGCGTTCCAGATTTTTGATAAAGGGTTGTACCCAGCGCTCAAATAGGGGGCTGACGAGTAGAATTTCAAATTCAAGGGCTTGTGACCCATTTGTGCGGATGCCATTCTCATTAAACTTTGTGTAGCCAGCGTCTTCAAGGATTTTAACGGTGGTACGCAAGTTTTGTCTCATTTTACCGCTGCCATCCGTAACGGGTGCTTTAAATTCTTCTGTGAATACTTCTGGCGGGATTTTATCTTTGATCGGATTTAGTATAGCTAGTTCTGCTTCGGAAGGTAGACCGCTGGAAGCCAATTCCGAGTTTTCGTAATAGCTATTGGTACGGACATAGTCACCATAGGCAAATTGCTTATTTGACCATTCAAAATCAAAGGCGTAGGAAAGTGCTTTCCGCACAAGCTTATTCTGGAAGACAGGTCTGCGGATGTTGTATACAAAGGCTTGCATGCCGGCAGGTCTCTGATTTTCTAACTCTTCCTTAATAAGGTGCTCGGCGCGTTCTTTGTTTGGGTTATAGCTCTCATTCCAGGTTTTGGCGCTGTTTTCGATTTTCACATCAAAATTACCGGATAGGAATGCTTCGTGGGCGACATCAGCGTCCTTATAATAATCATAGATAATGCGGTCAAAATTATACATCCCCTTGAAGAAAGGGAGGTCTTTGCCCCACCAATTTTCATTGCGGACATATTCAATTGACTGTCCGGCATTTACTTTACCTATTAAATAAGGGCCGCTGCCTAATGGTGGATCAAGGATTGTTTTGGTGAAGTCACGCCCTTCTGCTGTCCAGTAATGTTTCGGCAGAACAACCATTTCTGCAATGATAAGAGGGAGTTCTGCGTTTCCGTTGACAGAAAAGTTGAAGGTAACGCTCTTATCGTGGTTTGGCACAACACTTTCTACGTCATGCCAATAAGCCTTGAAGAATGGTTGGCCATGCTCAACCAAAGTCTTAAAAGTCCAGACCACATCTTCGGCTGTTATATCTTTTCCATCATTCCACTTCGCTTCGTCTCGTAATTCAAATCTGACCCATGACTTGTCTGGTGCGATAGTGATGTTTTTTGCGATAATACCGTAGAGCGAAAAAGGTTCATCCCATGTATTTTGCATCAGGCTCGTGTAAAAAATACCACTTCTCATGTAATTTGCATTAATGCCAGCCGCAGGTTGACCCTTAATAATGAAGGGGTTCAGGGAGTCGAATGATCCGATGGAACTGAGGCGCAATGTTCCGCCTTTGGGTGCGTCTGGGTTCACATAATTTAAGTGTTTGAAGTCTTCTGGTAGCTTTGGTGAGCCGTGTAAAGCTACAGCGTATTGGCGTTTTGGTGCATCCGGGTCAATGCGTTCCAATGTGGTCTTTTCGATATTTTCTTCTGCTGGTGCAGCTTCAACTTCCGGCGCTTCCGCCTCTTGCTCTTGCGGCACTATAGGTTCTTCATTATGTGTTGTTTCTTCTTTGCTAGCAGGTTCATCAGTAGTAACTGAGGCTTCAGGTTCTTGTGGCTCAGTGGCAGCAGTTTCTTCACTTGGTATTACTTCAGCAGCGGGCTCTTGATCTGTAGTTGGTTCTACAGGTGTTTGTGGTGCATCTTTTTGTGGTTCTTCTGTAAGGGTGGTTTCAGCTTCACTTACTTCGGCTGATGCAACTGCTTCGGTAATTTGTTCTGAAACTTCGGTGACAGTTTCTTGAATTGCTGCTGCTTCAGTGACTTCTTCCAATTGAGGTGCAGGTTCAGGCGTCGCATTTTCTGCGATTTCTGGCGCGGTTTCTTGTTGTGCATCTTCGCTGGCCTGAGGTTCAACATCAATTGGCGGCGTTGCATGCTCTTCGGGTGGTACTAAGGCTTCGGAAGCTTGTACAGGTGGTTGTTTGATTTTTTCTGCACGGGCATGATTTACGCCATTCAGTAAAGCAAATTGTAGCGTAAGAGCAAACAGGAATAACCGGAAATGTGTTTTTCTGAGCATTAGTGCAAGCCTTTAAAATTAGTGTTTTTCCTAACGCAGTAATAGCGGAGTATTCTATCAAGTCGAAATTTATTGTCACGAAGAAATCGTAATTTTTTTGCTGATTAGTGATCGGCAGCAATGGCTTCGCTTATGGAGTGCAATCCATGTTTTTCCAGCAATTCCGTTAGCCCCTTATTGATGTTTTGGGCAATAAGCGGCCCTTCATAGACCATACCTGTATAAAGTTGCACGAGGGATGCGCCTGCTTTTATTTTTTCATAGGCATCTGCTGCTGTTGATATTCCGCCAACACCTATAATCGGGAGCTTGCCCTTGGTTAGTTGGTAGAAGTTACGGATTACGGTAGTAGATTTATCTTTGACAGGTGTACCGCTCAGTCCTCCTTTTTCCTCTATAAAGCCTGCGGCGAGGTAGTCAGGGCGATCAAGTGTTGTATTCGTTAGGATTACGCCATCAATCTTACATGCGATTAAGGTTTCGGCGATTTCCTCTTGTTGTTTTTCGGTTAGGTCAGGTGCAAGTTTCACAAGTATAGGCGGCTGATGATCTTTTAGCTCGGCTCGCGTTTTGGTGAGTTGAGTTAAAAGTTCTGTTAGTGGTCCTTTTTCCTGTAGGTCTCTCAAGCCCGGTGTGTTGGGGGAGGAGATATTTACGGTCAGGTAATCTGCCAGATGGGCAAGCTCTTTGATCAGAGTGCAGTAATCGGATGCCGGGTCTTTTTGCTCCTTATTCATGCCGATATTCACGCCAACAAGTCCAAGGTCATTGCCGTGTTTTTTCCTGTAAGCCTCAAGTTGTTCCTTGAAGATTTTTAGGCCGCAATTGGGAAATCCCAAGCGGTTGATGATGGCTCCATTTTCAGGATCACGGAAGATACGGGGCTTCGGATTACCATTTTGCGGCAGGGGTGTAACAGTTCCAACTTCGGTAAATCCAAAGCCAAGTTTCAGGATAGGGGCGATGACTTCGGCGTTTTTATCAAAACCAGCAGACAGGCCGACTGGATTATCAAAGTCTAACCCCCAAAGTGTTTGTTTTAAGCCATTTGATGTATAGGCAGAGCAGGGACGTAAAACACCAGATTTTAAGGCGCGTAAGGTTAAGTGATGCGCATTTTCCGGATCGATTTTAAAAACAAGAGGTTTGGCGTATTTATATAAGTGCAGCATGGAAACAGGTTTAGCTGTTTTCTTTTGGCTCGTCTATATTGTTTTCATCATGAAGGTATATTTTAGCGGCTACGTAATAAGAAAATCCTGTGATAATAGTCAAGAGTGTTGCAATGCTCAGGAAAATAAGGCCAATTTCTAGGGCATAAGGTGCATAAGGGCCAATAATCAAAAAGCCAAGGCTTAACATTTGTGTGGCAGTTTTCCATTTTGCCAAAAAGGTTACGGGGACTTTGACGTCCTTGGGGCCAAGAAATTCTCTTAAACCCGAGATCAGAAATTCGCGGGCAAAAATGGCAATCGGTAGAAACAGCCAAAGTCCTGTGATACGGTCAAAGGCCACGAGCAAAATCAGCATGGTTGAGACAAAGATTTTATCCGAAATGGGATCAAGAAATGTTCCAAAAGGTGTGATTTGATCTAGCTTTCTGGCGACATAGCCATCATAGAAATCTGTGATGGCCGCGATGATATATACAAGCAAAGCCAGCCATGCGGCTAACGCGCCCCATTGGGCCTCAAGAAAAAACAAGATGATCAGAACGGGTAAAAGGATTAACCGCGAGATGGTCAAAATATTGGCAAGATTATTTTTGATACTTGGTGAAATCATGGTGTTATTCTACCTGAATAGGGGCAAATAAAAAGAGCCTTTTTAAAAGGCTCTCTTACATATCGAATCTTATATTGAAAATTACGCGTTTGCAGCAGCTTTGCTTTTATCTGTATTTGATGCATTCGGATCACGAAGTACATAGCCGCGTCCCCAGACGGTTTCGATATAATTTGTACCATCTGTAGCATCTTGCAATTTCTTACGAAGTTTACAGATAAACACGTCTATAATCTTGACTTCTGGCTCATCCATACCGCCGTAGAGATGATTCAGGAACATTTCCTTGGTCAGTGTGCTGCCCTTACGCAAAGCAAGAAGCTCAAGTATGCCGTATTCCTTGCCTGTCAGGTGGACTGGCTGGCTGCAAGCTTCAACAGTACGGGCATCAAGATTGATTTTAACATCGCCAACTTCGATAATGCTTTGAGCGTGGCCTTGAGAGCGACGCACGATGGCTTGAATTCGGGCGACAAGTTCACGTTTGTCAAATGGCTTGGTCAGGTAATCATCCGCTCCAAAGCCCAGACCTTTGATTTTGTTATCAAGCTCAGTCAAGCCTGAGAGAATCAAAATGGGCGTTTCTACTTTTGAAGCACGTAAAGCCTTTAGCACGTCATAGCCATCCATATCTGGTAGCATAAGATCAAGGATGATGATGTCATAGTCATAGAGCTTTCCGATCTCCAGACCATCTTCGCCTAAATCAGTCGTATCTACGACGTAGCCTTCGGATTTGAGCATTAACTCAATACTTTTAGCGGTTGAACTATCATCTTCTACAAGTAGGACGCGCATAAATAATATTCCTTGTTTTTTTGTGTTCGTTAAAGAGTTTAACTAGATTGCATAGAAAAGCATTCCCTTAACCCATATATTAACAAATATTAAAAAGGTTAACAAATTGTTTAAATTGTTTTTATGATTTATTTTTTATCAATAATTTTAGCGTCTGATTAAATTTCGGATTTTTTTAATATTATTTTCAAGAAAAACAACCATAAGTACAGCCATGATGTTTGAGATGGTAAAAGTGATGATGGCATAAGGTATTGTCCGCGCTTGACCGATTTCCGAGTAGAATATTAATACAATGGAACCACATAAAATGTGGCATAAGAAAAGTGGATAGGATACATCACCTAAAAATTCATCGATTTTATTTAAGAGGGTTTTTGATGAATCTCTTTTACTATTAGCAAGAATAATAATGGTTAAAGTATTAATAATCATGAACAGGTAAAGGCCTCCGTAAACTTGGCCTCCCATATGATCCCAATTCTCCATATTTCCTGAATTAGTCCAGAATATAAAAGATAGACCATATGAAAGTGGGTATAAAACTAATGTAAGGCGGGTAAGCCATTGGGGTATTTCTAATCTTTTGTATTTCAGGACATAAAAACACAGAATGAAACCAATACAGAAGCAAAAAGAGCTTCCTGAGATGCTGTAATAACGCATAATGAATGCCATTGCTGAATTGTTATCGGGGAGTGCTAAATACAGGAAACTGAGAAGGCTGATTGCAACCCAAGCCATTCCAAATTTTTTGTAGAGTACGAAAAAGGGGATGAAAGCCCATATGGTAATTTCTATGCCAAGCGACCATGTTGTGGGTACTATAGTGGATATGGCTCTGAAGCCATTCGGGTATGTTAAACTAACTAGAATAAAGTTGCTAAACCACTCAAATTTTGATGACGGAATAGTAAAGCGTTCATTGGCACTGACGGCTTCTTCTGGAAAGAAATAAGCAACACATAGTGATATCACGAAGACAAGAAAAAAAGCCGGATAAACTCTTATGAATCTATTGAGGTAGAATTTAGCTAATCCGCTTTCTTGTTTTGAATAATGAGTGGCATAAGATAATGTGATCAGGTATCCGCTTAGCGTAAAGAAAGCAAAGACAGCGTACATACCAAAATGCATATACTCCCAAGGCATAAGATGAGATATGCAAACCATCACAGCGAGATAATAGCGGAATAAGCCAAATAATCCGTATTGAAAGACGGTATTCGAGGTTTTATCATTTTTAGCAGTATTGGATTCTGGCATATTCGATTTTTTGTTTCGTACAGAAGTTTACACAATAAATATTTATAAAGCCTAATACCAGAAAATATTATATAGTCTAAGCCTATCTACTTTAATAACTTCAATAATTCGATTATGAAACGTCTAGCTGGTCAAATAGAAGATTTCGTTGATAAGCTTCCTAAACGGGAGGTCTATGGTAGTGTGACCAAAATTTTAGGCTTATTGGTTGAAATTGCTGGATTTGGTGATGATCTGGCAATTGGTGATCTGGTATTTCTAAGGCCTAAAAACGGACGAAATGTTCCTTGTGAAGTTGTTGGCTTTCGTGACGAGCAGGCTTTGTTGATGCCTTTTGGCACTCTTGAGGGGGTTGGGCTGGGATGTAAGGCTTTTATACAAGCTCGTGAGCCTTCTATCTTGCCTTCCGAGGCGTGGTTGGGGCGCGTGATAAACGGGATGGCGGAGCCTATTGATGGTAAGGGTAACTTATTTCATGGTCCGGTGGCTGTGCCGCTTCGTAATAAACCACCTCCGCCACATTCTAGGCAACGTATGGGGGCGCAGCTTGATTTGGGTGTCCGCGCGGTGAATACATTTTTGGCGACATGCCAAGGGCAACGCATGGGGATTTTCTCAGGGTCTGGTGTCGGTAAATCAGTGCTTTTATCCATGATGGCGCGATATACGAATGCAGATGTTTCTGTCATAGGTTTGATCGGGGAGCGTGGTCGTGAAGTTCAGGAATTCCTTGAGGATGATTTAGGCGCAGATGGATTGGCGCGTTCTGTGGTTGTGGTTGCTACTGGAGATGAGCCTGCTTTGATGCGACGCCAAGCCGCTTATACAACTCTGGCTTTGGCGGAGTATTTTAGGGATCAGGGTAAGAATGTTTTATGTTTGATGGATTCTCTGACGCGTTTTGCCATGGCGCAGCGTGAGATTGGCCTATCGGCTGGTGAGCCTCCAACATCAAAGGGCTATCCGCCAACAACTTTTGGAGAATTGGCGAGGTTGCTGGAGCGTGCTGGGCCAGGTGAACAGGGGGCTGGTAATATTACAGGATTATTTTCTGTTCTGGTTGAGGGAGATGATCATAACGAGCCTATATCCGATGCAGTGCGGGGTATTGTTGATGGACATATTGTTATGGAGCGTAAAATAGCTGATCGCGGCCGCTATCCGGCCATTAATATACTTAAATCGGTTTCAAGGGCTTTACCGGCTGTTTTGACAGATGAGCAGAATACTATTTTAAGGCAAACAAAGAAAATTGTTACGATTTATGAGGATATGGAAGAATTAATTCGTCTTGGTGCTTATCGTCACGGGAGTGATCCGGCTGTGGATGAAGCTATTTCGATTTATCCACAAATTGAAGAGTTTTTAGCACAAAATAAGGATGATAACACTAGTATCGAACAAAGCTTTATAAAATTGGCCCATACAATTGGTTATCCGTATGGCGCATTATAAGTGATGCCGTGGTTTAAGGTAATTCTGTATAAGCTATTGATTTTATTTTTTTAAATTGTTCTTGAGATATGCTTTCGGGTCTAAATGTATCTTCAATGATATCTTTTCCAGTTAGGTATCTGTAAAACAATACAGCATTTAGATATGAGCCAAATAATGAGGGGTGTGCTCCATTTTCTGCGTATAGACCAATATCTTGATGTCTTTCATGCGAGAACATCCAGTAACTGCCGATTGGTACATTTAGCATTTTATAGCCGTTAATCAGCTTCAAGCTTTGCTGGTATGTATGTTGAAACATAAAATCAGGGGAACGTGTTATTGCCGCTTGTCCTTTTTGATACCATGCACTTCCGGGTTGCATAATCCACGTCATGAACCAGACTGGTTTTGCTTTGGTGGTCTGAATAGCAAGGCTCCAGACGCGCACGGCTTCATATGTATTTTTCTGGATTCTGTTATTGACAGCCCAAGTGCCATGAGGTTGAAGGACGACAAAATCCCATTTTTGAGTGTATAATTTTTCTCTTAAAGCTTCGTCATTCCATATATCATCCAGATTGGCACCTTCTTTAGAAATAATATCGGTTTGTATTTGAAAGCCCGATTGAAGATTCGTACGCGAAATGTATTCCAGCATTTTAGGCATCTGGTTATATTGCGTATAGCCATTACCAATAAATAGCACTTTGACTGCTGGCAACTTGCTAGGCGGTGGGACTTGGGTTCTTTTATCCGGCATACAAGATGAAAGAACAAAAACTGCAAAAACTAAAATTAATATCCGGTTCATATACCGCGTTCACAAAACTAATTAAAAAAACTATTGTATACTATACTCAAACTATAAATTTACTTTTAACGAAGAAAAGTCAAGTACGGGATTGTAAATAATGGCAGATTTAGACTCTCTAATTCGTGTTCGTCGCCATGTTGTGGAGCAAAAGCAGAAGTTTCTGACCGAGCTGTATGATCAGGCGGATGCGCTGGAGGATCAAAAGCAGGCCATGATCAGGCAGATGGCAATTGAAAAGGCCAAGACACAAGAGCTTGGTGTGGAAATGTTGTCCTTTTTCGATCAATATGTCAGAGCCGTTAAAGAGCGCCTTTTGGATCTGGATGATGCCATGGATACTCTGGAAAAGCGTATAGATATGGCGCGTGAAGAAGTGCGTGAAGCTTTTGCAGATGTCAAGAAAGTCGAGATTATTCAAGAGCGTCGATTAGCCGAAGAAAAGGCCACGGAGGAAAAAAAGGAATCTGATGTTCTTGATGAAATCGGCATTGAGACAGTGCAAAGAGAAAATAATGACTAGAACTTATATGTTTTCTGAAAACGCTCCTTCCTGATCGGGGGAAATTTTAACCCAATTCTCGGGCGATGTCTGAAAGAGTAGGTAACCGGACATGTTGGTTTCCTCTAAGGCTGATTGGTAGCGCTGCGCCATATCGTTTTGGACGGCTTTTGAAAATGAATCATTTGTGCGCAGGATCAAATCAAGGTGTTCCTGATTGTTCCCAATTTTTTTATGAAGGGCATCTATCTGTACTGGCCCGATATTCGAGAGGCTTAGATCAATGACAAAGCGTGTATGATTTTTTTCATTGTCCTGATCTTGTGACTTATCGTGAGAATCCTGACGCACATGAAGGATGACTTTGTGGATCTCGTTGCCCCAGCTTAAGGGCAGGCTGCTTGTGCGCCAGTCTTGCCCCGCAGTATCAATGGAGGTATGAGAGAAACCTTCTTGCCTCAGGGCGTTCAGAAGTGAGTCTTTTCCGCTTTTCTTTAAGGCATTTGCTGCATTCGAGCCGAGCCAGCCTTGCAAGTCACCGGAACGTAGCGCGGCAACGAAGAACAGTGCAATGCTACCCATATTCTGGGGCGCGGTTGGAGTAAGTGTCATATTGGAAACGGCTTGGGCTGCATTTGGGGCTGTTTGTTGGAGCGTGGATATGAGTTCCTCGAAATTGCCCCAACGATCAGGCAGTAAGGGATTGCCTGTAATATTAAAGAGTAACGGTGCGATTGCGGGTAATTCGGTTCCGGTTTGCAGGGGCGTGAATTTAATCAGGCTTCCGGTCTGGATGTCCTTGATATCAATATTCAATACAAAATACTGAGAATGAGCATGAAGGCCGGAAAGGCTGATCACTGGAAGATGCCTGTCTGCACTTAGTCCCTCAACAAAGCCTACGATCTCACCGATTTGTGAGGATAAAAGCGAAGGTAATCCTGTATTTTCTCCTGTTGTGCTAAGGCTTGGCGTTGGAGATTTGATATCATTGATTGTAATGAGACTCGTGCTGTGTTGATGTGCCGTGGGGCGTTCTTCGGCTTCATGTGGTGATGTTGATATGAAGTTCGAGGCTTCACTTTTCAGCACATAAGCTGCGATGTTTTTGAAAGAAATCGTAAGAGGGTGTTCTGTTAGTGATAAGAGGCTGCTTTGTGCCAAGTTATCGCCTAATCCCGTTTCAAAGGCCAGATTCTGGTTTGTCGCGGTGTTGAAAAAAGAAAAAGGGATGTTTTCCAAGGGAAGCGCGCTGGAAAGACTTTGTAAATCGGGTAATGTGGATAGGGTGATGCTTTCCTGTAAGGGCAGGGTGGAAAGGCTTGTTTCCAGTATCTCTGTATACGAATTTGTAACGGATGAAATCTGGTTGCTGGATAATGGTGTTAATGTGGTTTGTGCGCCAATGGCATCCTCTATGGTTATGGTCGTAATTTGTGGTATAGAACCTATTTCTTGCAATACGGCTTGCGGGATGGTTTGCTGTAATTGATTTTGAGATGACAGGGTAATCACGGCATTTTGCGGCGGGTTGCCCTTGGCGAGATAAAGATCAACAATTTGCCCTTGTTTGTAGCTTGTATTAGTAACAAATTGTGCCGTGACTGTCCCTTGATCTGTTTTAAGGGTAACTTCACCATTTTTTTGAACCGCAGTGATTTTACCTTGTATTTTTTTTGTCTGTTGCAGATTTTGTAAATCCTGCGGCAGGTCCTGAATTTGCGCATTATATTTGGGGGCCGATACCTTTTGATCCGGTAGTTGGGTGGCCGTAGACGGTGTAAGATTTGGAAAACCTGAATCGCTCATATGGGCATTTTAACGATATATTTTAGGTGTGCCTATCTTTATGTTTTTTCTTTAGTTCGTTTGTTTAAATAAAAAATAAAACGCTTAACTTGTTATTTTTAAACAATTTTCTTTCAGTTCGTTTGTAACCCGTTTTTACACAAATATCTCTTCATATAGAACGTTATGTGAATCAATTCCTGATTGTTCAAGGGTATTATTGGGCTGTTGGCGGGGTTTATGCCGAGACAGCGCGGCGTTGTTCATTCTGTACGTTTTTCCAGACTTGCTTAGCGATCTTCTCAACGTCCATAGCCGCATCGGCATTTGGGGAGCGTACAAGGATCGGCATCTGGTTACGGATTGAATCTTTTACGCGTGAATCGACGCGGATCATACCAGCCAAAGGCGGGGAGAGACGCAGGAAGTTCTGGCAGGCTTTGAGGAGAGTCTTATAGGTTTTTTCACCTTCTTGTATTGAAGATGCCATATTCACCACAATATTGATGTTTTTTGATAGGCCTGCAGCATTGCCCAGCTTCACATAAGCGTAAGCGTCAGTCAGGGATGTGGGTTCATCCGTGGTGATGAGCATTGTAGAGCTGGCGGCAGCAGAAAGCATGCGCACAGTTCTATCGACACCTGCCCCTAAATCGGCGATGACGACATCATAGTCGCGGGCGACATCTATTATCTGGTCTCTTAGGTGAGAAAGGCGCTGGCTGGGTAGGGCAGATAGAGAGGCCTGACCGGAGCGGCCAGCAACAATGTCAAAATTTCCATCTTCATAATGTTGTACAACTTTATCCAGACCGAGGCGGCCTCTGATAACGTCGTTCAAATCACGTTTGGGCATCAAGCCGAGTTGAACATCGACATTGGCGAGGCCTAAGTCACCATCAAAAAGCAAAACGCGTTTGCCCATATTAGATAATGCGCTTGCAAGAGTGATTGAAAACCATGTTTTGCCAACACCGCCTTTTCCGCTGGCCACTGCAACAATATTAGCGCCACGCTTAAAAGCTGGAGGCGGGGTTTTAAGCTTTCCGGCATCTTTTGGTTGATCTGTCATTGTGCTGTGGTCCTTAAATGAACATATACTTTAAACATGGTTACTATCGCTGAGCCTTCCTGCTCATGATATCAGAAGCTTGCTCGTTGCGGTAGTCCGGTACGAGTAAACGGGCAAGAGTTCTTGGGGAAAGAGGGGCGAGGCCTTGCGCAACTTTGGGGGTATTGCTGACATCGCTAAAGGCCATATCACCCTGATGGGCGGCGGCTAGCAGGTTACCCATACGGCGTGCAATATCAATTCTTGTGGGTAGAATATGGGTCACACCTATGGATGAAAACATGCGCGCAGTCTCGGCCGCTTCTTCACTTTCGATGCCGGCAGGCATAACCAGAATCGCCTGTGCTTGCGCGGCTTCGATCATTTTAGCGGCGGCCTTAAGGTCTTCTGGATCAAAGGGGTTAATGCCTGCGCAATCTATAATAATCTGGTCGCGGTCTTGCATGAAAGCGCTACAGCTATGCATCAGGCTTTGAGGGTTGGATGACTTTTCCAAGGGGACGTCCAGTAACTTGGTGAAGGCCTGTAATTGTTCAATGCCACCGGCTCGAATAGTATCTGTGGATAACACTCCGACATTCAGGCCGTTCATGACACTGCGCGCCGCGATTTTTGCAACAGCCAGTGTTTTACCTGAGCCGGGCGGGCCAACCATCATCAGAGGTTTGCTGTGTGGGGTGATCGGAATTGGGGAGAAACTGTATAATTCCTCTAATGCGGCTGATAAGGCCTGAACTGGATTATCAAAGCCAAGAACTGAAACACATGAGAGTATGTTATCCATCACATCTTCGGGTACGGAATGGCGAATCATGATGTCGGTGACTTGCTCTGCAACGACGTCATCTTCTTGTTCCTGATCATATTGCAGCCAGTCATTCTTGCCAGCAGCCCCCTCGCGGTTTAGCTCAAAGGCGGGCTCTATTGCGGCGGTTACGCGCACATCACCGCTGCGCTCTTCGTTAGATGCAACTATTATTGCATCATCGCCAAGGGTATCGCGGATCATTTGCAAGGCTTCGGTCATATTCTTTGCGCGGAAGGTTTTAAGACGCATGGTTGGATGTGTTTCGAATCACTCAGTTATTATAGGTGAACTATAGGTTTTTACTAGGGGTAACGGTTTAAAAATAGCTGTATTTTGACTCTTAGGCAAGATATTGCTTTGACTAAACCTGTCCCATAGTCTTGATTCTTGCTTTGGGATGGATTTCATTTTGTGACATGATGACGGTTTGAGGGCGAAAGCGTTCTATAACCGAGCGCACATAGGGGCGTATCAGTGGAGATGTCAGCAAGACAGGGGAAATGCCTTGCCCCGCCAGATCATCATAATTATCGCGCACTGCCGAGATGAAGTCCTGTAAGTCACTTGGGGGCATGGCTAGTTGTTTTTCCTCGCCATCCCCGACAAGAGAATCAAAGAATGCCTGTTCCCATTCCGGCGAGAGGGTCAAAAGGTTAAGCGTGCCTGTTTCATCGGTATTCTCATTACAAAGCTGTCGGGCGAGGCGGCTGCGGACATGTTCATTGATGCGGGAGATGTTTTTGGTGTAGCTTGCTGCTTCGGCGACGCCTTCTAGGATGGTCGGGAGGTCGCGGATAGAAACGCGCTCGGAGAGCAGGCTTTGCAAGATGCGCTGAAGCCCGCCGACATTGATTTGTCCGGGGACAACATCAGCTACTAGCTTTTGATATTCTTTGGGGAGTTCATCCAGTAATTTTTGGGTTTCTGCGTAATTGAGCAGATCGGGCATATTGTCTTTGATCAACTCGGTGATATGGGTTGTGATTACGGTTGGGGCATCAACAACCGTATAGCCCTTGAAATGGGCTTCTTCTTTATAATCTTCTGCAATCCACATAGCAGGAAGGCCGAAGGTTGGTTCGGTTGTGCTCTCACCCGGGATAGCGATTGATCCACCCATAGGGTCCATACATAGCATCATATTAGGTCTGACATCACCATGACCTGCTTCTATTTCCTTGATGCGCACGACGTAATTATTGGCAGGGAGTTGCAGGTTATCCTGAATGCGCACGGCAGGCAGTACATAGCCCATATCTTCGGCAAGCTGGCGTCTTAGTCCTTTAATTTGATCAGTGAGCTTATTGCCGCCATCACCTTGTACAAGTGGTAGTAAGCCATAGCCAAGTTCAAGGCGGATAATATCCATGGCGAGGGCCTTGGATATTGGCTCTTCGGCGGGGGCCGGGCCGCCCGGTTCACCGGGGGCAGGTAGGGCTTGTGCCTCTACGATTGCGGCTTCTTCGGCTTGTTGTCTTTGATAGGAGTAAAAGGCCAGTAATCCTGTGATTCCTGCCAGTGTGAAGAAGGGGAGCATGGGGATTGCAGGGACAAGGCCCAATGAAAACATGAGGACCGAACTCATTGCCAAGGCTTTGGGATAGCGTCCGAATTGTGCAAAAAGTTCCTGATCAGCTGATCCTGCAATACCAGCTTGAGAGACCAAAATACCTGCGGATACAGAGACAATCAGGGCAGGTATCTGGCTGACGAGGCCATCCCCAATAGTCAGGATTGTGTAGTTTGAAGCTGCTTCAGCAAGACTCATACCTTGTATGGCTGTTCCAATAATTATGCCGCCAATAATGTTTACAAAGACGATCAATAGACCGGCAATCGCATCGCCGCGCACGAATTTTGCTGCACCATCCATCGCTCCGTAAAAGGTGCTTTCGGATTCAAGAGTTCTTCGGCGGTCTTTGGCTTCTTCTTCTGTGATGAGGCCAGAGGATAAGTCGCTGTCGATGGCCATCTGCTTGCCCGGCATGGCATCAAGGGTGAAGCGGGCTGCGACTTCTGCGATACGTCCTGACCCCTTTGTGATTACTACAAAATTTACAATCACAAGAATGGAGAACACAATTGCACCGATGATGTAATTGCCGCCAATGATAAAGGTTCCGAAAGCTTCGATGATTTGTCCGGCGGCGTCTCGTCCTGAATGACCATCTTGCAGGATAAGGCGTGTGGAAGCGATATTTAGGCCCAACCGCATCGCCGTAGCAACCAGCAAAACCGTCGGGAATGTTGAAAATTCTAGCGGGCCTTTGATGAACAATACGGTCATCAAAACCATGACGGAAAAGGTAATTGAAATAGCGAGACCTCCGTCTAGCATGGGCGTAGGGATAGGCACAAGCATAAACAGGATGATGACAATAATGCCGAGCGCAAAGAGAATATCTGTGCGGAAGAACGAAGACATGTCAAAGTCTCCGGCATTTCCGGGTGATGTTGGTCCTGCTGACCCAGTATTTTCAGCCATAGTTTAAATCATTCGCTCTAGAGTTTTTTGCAGACATGCAAAAGTATACGTCATCCTGACGCGGATTTTATCATATAACGGCTTATGGATTAGTGCAAATACTGAAAAAGGCTATAAGCCGTTAATTCGATTCGGATGATGGTATTTTTGCACCATCATCTTTATACTGGTTGAGTTTATTTCGAAGTGTTCTGATCGAAATGCCTAGAATATTGGCAGCATGAGTACGGTTACCAAGGCAGTGATCAAGGGTGTTCAAGATCATATCCCGTTCGACATCTGCTATGGTGCGTCCAATCATATTCTCGACTGCGCCGGGGTTTTGTACTGCAGGCTTTTCGCTTGGTGTAGCCGGTTCTTCTTTGCCTGCGCCAGATACGCCTGCAGGATCAGGGGAGGATGCAGAGGCTGCTGCAGGCTGTCCACTTGTCAGAGCGCCGCTTTGGATAAAGATAGCATCGGCTTCGATTTCATCTTCTGCAGAAATCAGGATTGCACGGTGCATGGTGTTTTCAAGCTCACGAATATTCCCGCGCCATTCGCAGCTCTGGAGCTTTTTAAGGGCTTCGGCGGAGACTTTTTTCTTGGGTACGCCATTGGCTTCGGCGTATTTGTCAGCAAAGAATTGTGATAGGCGTGCAATATCGCTAGGGCGTTCTCTTAAGGATGGCAAAGGGATATTCACAACATTCAAGCGGAAATATAAATCTTCGCGGAATTCGCCTTTTTGAACGGATTGTTCCAAATTCCTGTTAGATGTCGCTAGAATACGGACATCAACTTTGACCGGCTCATTGCTGCCGACCCGTGTGATTTCTTTTTCTTGAATGGCACGCAGGAATTTAGCTTGCAGGAGCGGGTGCATTTCGCTGACTTCGTCAAGGAGGAGCGTGCCTTTGTGGGATTCTTCGAATTTTCCGATGCGGCGTGCTGAGGCACCTGTGAATGCGCCTTTCTCGTGGCCGAATAGTTCTGATTCCAAGAGGTTTTCAGGGATGGCTGCACAGTTTACAGCTATAAATGGTCCGTCTTTGCGTTTTGATTTTGCATGGATGTGGCGGGACATGACTTCCTTACCTGTACCGGATTCGCCTGTGATCAGGACGGTGGCCTCGGATGGGGCAATCTTATTGGCAAGTTCCACGACTTTTTTCATGGCTGGATCATCGGCGATCATTGTTGAATTTTCTTCGGTAACGGCCTCGATAACGGCAGCGATGAGTTCGGGATCAGGCGGTAGTGGTACATATTCCTTTGCACCTTGCTGGATTGCTTTGACTGCGGCTCTGGCATCGGCATCAATGCCGCAAGCTACGATCGGTATATGAATGCGCTCTTGCTCTAGTCTTTCGATGAACTGGCCAATTTTCTGTTTTACATCCATCATGACCAGGTCGGCGCCCTTACCGTTAAGAAGCGCGCCTATAGCTTGGTCTGTGTCTTCGCAATGTATGACTTTGGCACCACGCCCAATAGCTATTTTACCGGCTTGGGAGATATGTCCATCGAGGTGGCCAATGATCATTAAACGCATTTATTTTGTACTCCTAATCGTCATTTCCATTTATTCTGTGACATCCTTGTTTCGCTCCTCACGTATGACTTATACATTTCGTCGCTAGCGCCTTGTCACAAAATAAAGCGAAACGACTATAAAAGAAATCCTAGAAATTTTTTTGTTTACATTTTGGGAATGAATTTCATCTATAATGCAACCACATGACAAATTATAACAAGAGTATGAGTAGTGCAATAGCGCTGGATTATATCCCTGTGAACTACGGGCGGATAAAAATCGTAGGGGATTTATGCGGGCTTTTGAATACGGATTTCGAGCCTAAAGCTAATATTGTTATGTTGCCTCGAAGGTTGAAAGGGGATTTTTCTCTGTTAGCCAATATGATGGCTACGGAATTTGAATTAAAGGATAAAGAAATATTTATCAAATATGATGAGCGGGAAAAGCTTTCACAATTTCAAGATTCTATAAAAGATGAAGGAGCGCGGCTTGCGATTGACGTGATCCTTAATGATATGGATTTTTTTCATTTTGCCGAGGCAAGGCCACATCTAAGGGTGCTTACCGGATATACAAAAGATAAGACAACACATGAGTTTCACGTTGATGGTCTGGAGCAGGACTTTGATCGCTATATGACGTGTTACAATGACCCTGTGACAGAATTTATTCGTAATCAGGATGTGTATTCTGTATCAGGGCATAAGGTAAGGCATAACCCGCAAGCTGAAGTTTTTGGATTCAGGGCAGGGGACATCTGGAAGCAGCGCGTGAGGAATAAAAAGAAAAATATTGTTGTAGATTTTGTTTCTGATCTTTTAAATATAAAGGCAAGTCGTGCTTTTGTTCATAGGGCACCCAAATCGGATCATCCAAGAATAATGATGGTTGGGGATTGTAGATTAACGTCCAAGAAAAAGACTTAGTCAAAATAGACTATGCGCTCTGATGGTGGAAGCTCTGCATTTAGCAGCATCTCAAGATTTCTGGGGTTTTCCTGTTTTATGATAGAAAGGGCAGCTTTTAGGCTCAGGCGTTTAACCAGAATATTGTCTTCTGAAGCTTTTTCCAGTTTTGCGGCCATGGGAGCAAGAACAACAGTTCCTAGAATAGCGCCGTAAAATGTTGTAAGAAGGGCGAGAGCCATGGCGGGACCAATTTTTTCAGGGTCTTCGAGGTCGGCAAGCATTTTTACTAGTCCAACGAGTGTTCCGATAAGTCCCATAGCCGGAGCGATTTCCGAGCCGCGCTTTAGCATGCTTATGGCCCTTGTATCTCTTTCTATGTCCTTGTCGATTTCGTCTTTTAAAATGCGTTCAATGTCTTCGGCATTAAAGCCATCAACGACTAACTGGACGGCTTTGGCCATGAAGGGTTCATTTCTGGTTTGGTTTTCATAGGCTGAAAGGGCTAATATACCGCGTTTTCTGGCGATAACTGCCAGTGACATCAAGCTTGTGGCGATCCTTTTATAGGTTCTGGTTGGGCGGTAGAGTGTTAGTCCCAAAACTTTGCCGGAATTCATTAATTCCTGCGATGAAAATGCTATAGCTGTTGCCGTTAAAGTTCCAAATAAAACAATTAATACGGAAGGAAAATTAAAAAAACTGGCGTTACTTTCTCCGGTCATAATTGCCGCAGCAATTAAGCCAATAGATAATACCAGCCCACCGATAGTAACAAAATCTATAGAGTAATGCGGTCTAGGTACATTGACATCAGGTAATTTTGCTGTGTCTTGTGCTTGTGGGCCAACATTTACGTCAGACGTCATAATTATTATTTCCCATACTAATTCTTATTCATTCTTACGCAGTGAAAATAATGTGATCTATAAAAACTATGTCCGATCTGATTTAACAATCTCAGTCATAGTTACGCCAAGTTTGTCTTCCACAACAACAACCTCACCGCGAGCAACGAGGCGGTTATTTACATAGATATCGATGGCTTCGCCGACTTTACGGTCTAGTTCCACAACCGCACCACGTCCAAGTTTCAGAAGCTGGCTAACTTGCATGGTGGAACGTCCTAAAACAGCAGATATCTGCACCGGAATTTCATAAATGGCTGTTACATCACCAGCCATAGGTTCGCCCGGCTCGTAATCATTACCTTTATTCTGGGCTTGTAATGCCTCATCCTCTTGAATTTCATCAAGGTTCATACCGCCAGTTTGCTGATCGTCTCCGCCTTTGTCATCATCACCGAACATTGAGTCGATATCATCCTGGTTGACGTCATTACCTTGTTCTTCTTCACTCATCTTTTTCTCCTGATGTATCAGTATCTTGAGGCGCTATATTTTCTGTTTGTTCTTCGGGTTCGTCTATCATCTCTATGCTTTCCGCAGCTAAAGTTTCTTTTAATATGCCAAGAACTTGCCCTGCAGTTTTTTCAGGTGCAAGAATCGCGCCACCAAAAGGCCATGATAACTGACATGATGTCATTTGAATATCTTTTGAAGGCATTATTTTTAAATTTTGTTTTTGTGGGGGGGTGATTTTATCAATCAGGTTTTTTACTAGGTCTGTAATATCCTCATTGACGAGCAGTTCAATTTCAGCATCTTTGGGGCAGGAATCTAATGTTGTTTTAATAAGGTCTGATAGTTCTTCGAAGCCGTGTTTTTGAAATAAGACCGGAAATATTTTTTGAAGAATTTGTGTGGTTAAATGAATGGCCTCGGCTTCATAACGCTTATTTCTTTGTTCTTCTGCCTGATGCAGTGCGTTGATTTGTTGTAGTAAGTTCTCTAATAATTGTAGGCTTTGCGATTCAAGGCTTGCTTGGGCCTCATTAATACCTTCTTTCTTTCCCTTGGCATATGAGGTGTTCCGAGCAATTTCAAGATCATCATCAGTGTATTTAAGTTCCATAGGGGTATTGCTGCCGATTGCTTTGGCAGGCGCATCTTCATCAAAATGATGTTCATCAAAGAAGAAAGGTTCACCTTTCATAATAAAATCAATCCTTTCATTTGGATGCATTCTAGCACGAAGCTCTGGCAACGATCTAGAACTTAAACGATCATTTCTTCATCAGAAGATCCGGTGGCAATTGTGATTTCACCGCGTCCTTCTAGATCTTTGGCAACATTAACAATATATTGCTGTGCTTCTTCCACTTCTTTTAGTCGAACAGGTCCCATGGCAGCCATGTCTTCTTTCATTATTTTTCCTGCACGTTCTGACATGTTATCAAAGAAAATATCTTTTATGCTGTCTGTGGCGCCTTTTAGTGCAAGAGGAATGCGTTCCTTGTCGATAGAGCGGATCAATGTCTGCATAGATGCGGGATCCAGTTTTAGTAAGTCTTCGAATGTGAACATGAGGCTTCGGATTTTTTCAGCGGAATCCGGTGTTATTTTTTCCAGCTCTTCCATAAATTTTGATTCAATGGCGCGTTCCATATTGTTAAATATGTCTGCCATAAGTTCATGACTGTCACGGCGCTGGGTTCTTGCTAGGTTCGTCATGAATTCTTTGCGTAAGGTCTTTTCAATTTCTTCCAGAATTTCCTTTTGTACGGCTTCCATTTTTAGCATACGATTTATGACTTCAAGTGCAAATCCTTCAGGTAGGAGTGCTAGGACACGCGCGGCATGGTCTGTTGTGATCTTTGATAGGACCACTGCAACAGTTTGCGGGTATTCCTTTTGTAAGAAGCTTGAGAGGATTTCTTCGTTTACATTGCTCAGTTTTTCCCACATTGTACGGCCTGCAGGACCGCGAATTTCTTCCATAATCAGTTCGATTTTTTCCTGAGACATACCTGATTTAATAAGGAGACGCTCTGTGCTATCTTGCGAGCCGACAATTGCGTTTGTGGAGCTCATCTGACTGGCAAAATCGACAAAAAGCTTTTCAACAACATTTGGACTAACTTTCCCTAATCCTGAAATAATTTGTGATATTTCCAGAATTTCATCATCATCCATATGGTTAAAGATGATTGTTGTTTGCTCTTCACTGAGGGATAGAACAAGAATGGCTGCTTTTTCCGGCCCCGTTAAAGATCTATAATCATCACGCACACGTACGTTCATAGTGTTAACTTTCTTGTGACATCCAGCTACGTATTACAGACACAGTTTCTTCTGGGTAAGAGTCTACAATTTCTTCTACTTTTTTAACTGTGGAAGCTTTTACTTTCCCTTCGATTCCTGTGATATTTACCATATCATCGTCATCATCATCAATACTTAGCTGACCGGTCTCGGCTGTGGCTCTGGGAAAAGTGCCCGTTGCACCTGGGGCTGCGAGGGCAGGGTTTTCTGTTGCTGGTGCCAATAATTCGGCTTGAAGTATTTCATCCATTGCTGACTTGGGTGGCTCCATGCTCATGAGTTTTCCAACCATAGGTTGGAGAACAAGAACTACAACTAAAACAATCATAATTCCGACCACGACAAGTTCAGCTGCGTCAAGTATCTGTCCTTTTTCAAAGCCAAAAATTAGGTTTTCATCGACAAATTCTTCGTTGGTATCAACTTGGGCAAATTGAAGATTAACGACCTCCAATGTGTCGCCGCGTGTGTCATCAAAGCCAACAGCTGTGCGTATTAAAGAAGAAATCTGGTTAATTTCCTCTTGTGATCTGGGTTCGTAATTCTTATTGCCTTCTTCATCTGTAGTATATTTCCCGTCAATTAGGACGGATACAGATAGTTTTTCAACTTCGCCTGCTTCGCGTTGTATACTACGGATTGTTTTACTGATTTCGTAATTCGCAATTTCTTCGGTGCGTGTGCTTTCGGCAGAAGGTTGATTATCTGCGAGTAGGTCGCCGCCAACACCGGGTAGATTGTTCTCAACTGAGACTTGGTCTGCCAGTGGTTCACGCTCTGTGCTATCTTCCTGAGAGACTTGGGATGATCTTAAAACCTGACCCTCTGGGTCATAAAGCTCTTCACTTGTGTTGATATGATCAAAGTTCATCTCTGCGGTGACTATTGCCGTTACCTTACCGTAGCCTACAACGCGGCTAACTTGATCTTCAATTTTTTGTGTCAGTCGGTTTTCATAGCTGCGGCGCATGTCTTCTGCTTTAAGGGACATGATATCCGATGCCTCATCTCCGCCTTTGGCCAGCAAATTACCGTTGCTGTCTATGATGGATACATTTGAAGACTTCAGATTGGGGACAGCAGAGGCAACGAGAGACTGGATTGATAGAACTTCTTGACGCTCAATCGCACCACCTTGCCGTATACCAAGGAAGACGCTAGCTGAGGATTCTCGAAGCTCGCGGCTGAATAATTCTCTTTGGGGTAAAACAATGTGAACTCGTGCACTTCTTATGCTGCCCAAAGACATGATGGTTTTTGAGAGCTCGCCTTCAAGTGCGCGTATCTGGTTGATATTCTGTACAAAGTTTGTTGTGCCGAAGCCAGATTGTTCATCAAAAATCTTGTACCCCATAGAGCCGCCATTGGGTAATCCGGCATCAGCTAGTAGCATTCTTGCACGGCCAATTTGATCCGATGGTGCAAAAACGCGAGACCCATCTGCAGACATTTCATAGGGGATATTGGTTTCCTCGAGTTTTGCTGCTACAGCGCCAGCATCTGTTGAAGAAAGATCTGCATATAATAGTTTCATCTCAGGAGAAGAGATGCGCATAGAAATAAAAACAAAGAACATCATCAGACCAATGATAATTGCGCCCATAACAGCCAATCGGGCTGGTCCGAGTTGTTGTAATGTTGCCAAAAAGCTGTTCACTTTTTTTTGTCCTATGTTTTGTCTGACATTCTGCACCCTTGATAAAGGGATGAATACTGGAAGAAGTTAGAAATATGCCGGATTTATTTCGAAGATATCCCCTTAAAAAATCCATTGCATTCTAAAATACTGTAGTTTTTGTATTCTTGCAAATGTCTTCTGTCTATTTCCTTATATTCAAGAGTAATGCCAGTTTTAATAATTGGGTGTAAAATCTTGTTATCCACTGGAAAACATTGCAATTTTCTTGACTTTTGCATTGTGCTGAGGTATTATGATAATAGGGTAGTGTGCGCCGAAATGTATATGGTGCACGAAATATGAAAGGTTAGGATCGTTATGGTAGATGCAGTGAATGCTGTAATATCATCTGTTAATACGCTTCCTGTAGCCAATAGAGAGGCAGCGGGAGTTGCGGCGAGATCGGCGTTAGTTTCTAATGCTGATAGCGGCAGCGCGCCTGTGCAGCCTAAGGCTCCTTATGTTAGCCCTTATATTCATGTTGATTTTACTTTTGACAAGGCTGTTTTACAAATTCGTGACTCAGATACGGGGGACGTGGTTGACCAGTTTCCTTCTCAAAGTCGTTTACAGCAGTTAAGACGGGCCGAGGCATTGAGCCAACAAGCGCGAGAGTTGGCTGCAAGTAGACAAGAGCCTAGTGTTGCCCAAAATGTTTTGGATCAGAGTTCAAATTCACAAAGCATTGAATTCTCAGGTTTGGGTGCAAGCACTCTGATAGAGGCGCAAACACAATCAACCTCACCGGCTAGTGGTCCGGCTTTACCTCAAGTAGCTGTTTCGGCTCTTTCATCCGGTGTGCAGACGGCATCATCTACGCCGCAATCAGCCGGTCAGCTGGTTTAAATTATTCCAGAACATGAAAAAATATTTTCCTAGCCTGAAATATCAGTTTGTTGATGTGTGCTTTGGGTTTCGGACTTTTGTTGACCCTGATCCTTGGCTTGGTTGGTCATCAGGCCTGCTGATATTTCCCGATTGATGTTGATCAAGACATCAAGTTTGCGTTTTTCAGGTGCGGCTAATATGTCCATTTCGCGCTTAAAGATGAAATTTGCCAGATTGACAATATTACTGCGCAAATCATTGGGGCGATCGCCGTCTTTATTTTCGATGGCGGTGTCGTAAAACAACACCCAGATCTGGCGGTTATACTTCAGAGCTTCTTCTAGTTCATTCAAATCCAGATTTGTATCCCACTTATCGATAATAGCCTGAAACATACGGTTGGCCTTAAGCAGAATACGAGCCTCCAATTCGCGTTGGTCGGTTGTATGGGCGCGGGCATGATTGTCATATGCGCCGGCGGCGCTGGAATAGGGGTTTTTATTCTGCGGCATAACCAAGAAGCTCCCTTTCATGTTCGATCAGTTGCTGCGCAAGTTTTAGCGCCTTATAATATGTATCATTCATAATCTGTTCGTTGATTTGCATGAAGAATATGGCTGTGGTTGGTGCAGCTTTTTGTATTTCTGCGATCATGTCAAAATATTTTTGATGATATTCTTTTGGGTTATGAGAGAGGTACATACATTGCAAAACAAAATAGATTCTTTTGCATGGTGTGTCGGCATTTTCCTCCTGCAGGATATCCTTTTCCCGTAGGATGGGAGCATCACCTGCAATGTGCAAGCGGGTGCGCTGCGAGCTATTCGTTATAACGGCATCGCCGATTAATATTTTTTCTTGGGGTTTTAAATCTATGACAAGGGCCATGGAATTCTTCCTTCTTTAAAACATGCTTTCTGCATTTATGTTACGACTCTATATATCATTATAGCAAAGAAAAGTTAAAAAGTATTTTAAAGTATTTGTATCAGTCTAATAAAAAAACCGGCGGTGAGACCGCCGGCTTGGTTTGGTAGTTTGTTTTTCGAATTTCTGCCGAAGAAACAAAACCTTGTTTAATATTAGAACAGACGAAGCACAGCTTGCTGTGACTGAGATGCCAATGACAAGGATGTGATACCCAATGTCTGACGTGTCTGCAGAGCTAGTAGGTTTGCACCTTCCTCGTTCTGGTCTGCCACTGTCAATTCATCCGCACCAGCCTGTAGTGTATTGATCGTCTGCTCGGTGAAGCTTTGACGTGTCTGGATGATAGACAGATTGTTTGCCAAAGATGATCCGAAGTTGCGAACAGATGCCAGAGCATTACGAGCCTGAGTGTTTGTCAGTTCGATCTCAGTTGAGCTTCTGAATGATGCTTCTGTAAGACCCAAGCCATTCGCCGTGAATGTTGCGCCAGATGTAGTCAGGCGGCTTGTGTTGGTCTCATTGAAGAATGTTGTGAGGTCATCACCATTCAGCAAGTTAACACCACGATAGCTAGCGTCAGTCACAAGGGAATCAATTTGTTCGCGTAAACTATTGTAGTCTGCAGCTAATGAATCTAAGCTTTCTGTACTGTTGTTGAAGGCAAAAACAAAATCTTCAGCACCAGCGCCGGCAGCAGTAATTGGATCAAGTGTGCCGTTTGGATCGCCGAAGCCAACATCAATAACATCTGCGGCAGCAGTTGTTGCTACGAATTGTATGTTTCTTACATCATCCGAAAGCGATGTGAAGCTTAGCTGGCCTGTAGAGCTGTCAAAATTAGCGCTTACTAACTGATTGAGGTTTGTATCCAGGTTGATGCTGTCAACAAGATCCTGAAATGTTGTTGTCCCATCAGTGGTTATAATATTGGAGCTTACAGCTGTGCCATTATTATTGACAGTTATTTGAATGGTGGCCGCGGCATCAAGGCTTAGTATAGTATTCCCATCGGCATCAAGATAAGCGCCGCCGTTTCCTATAAGGTCACCAGCTTCTGCGAGGTCGCCTGAACTTTCAAAAAGTGAAACTGTGCTGATTGTACTTCCGGCAACAATTGTTGCCGCATTAACGGCAGTTCCACCACCAGTTCGAGTTTCAACTTCAAATGCGTTATTTATGCCGAGTGCAGTTAGGTCTGTGTCATCTAGTTCAGTAGCACCAGTAACTGTTGTTAATTTGAATGTGCGTCCGTCTGAGCTTTCGATGGATAGGAAACCTTCATCGGTAATAGATGCTGTGATTTCACCATTCTCATTGTCTGCAAAGGCATTGGTTATTCTCTCTGCAAACGTATATGCAGAATCACCATCTGCTATTGTTATTGTTTGAGATATTTGAACGCCAGCATTGTCCGTTGTTGTAATAACAAGCTGATCACCATCGGTAATAGATGTATCATTGCCCAAATCGGCAACGTCAGATAGATCAACTGTACCAACTAAACGAGCTTCTCCTTCGGAAGAGGCTAATTCGTCACGAGCTGATGCTGCGATGGATTGTGCTTGCTCGACAAGGCTTGTCAGAGCGGTAACACCGTTATCAGCAGCTTCAATCGTTTTGATTGACTGACCGATACCATCGAGAAGACGGCTAAGGTCGCTTGCGCGGTTATCAAGAGATTGCGCCGCGAAGAAGCTGGAGGGTCCATCCAAAGCGGAGTTAACCTTCAAACCTGTTGCGAGGCGAAGTTGTGTTTTATCAATAAGACTTTGTGTATTTTGCAGCGAGAGTAGATTGTTTCTAAGTGCTGCGGTCAAAACTACATCTGAAGACATAGCGTTTCTCCTTTCCTAGGTTGTAGTACCGGAAATTCCTATTCCGGCTTTATACTCCATCATACTAGCATAATATTTAACAAAGCGTTAAATGATTTTTGGAAATTGAAGAAAATTTTGTGCGTAAAAGGGTTTTGCTAATTTAATAGCAAATTTGCATTTTGGGGTAAGGCTATGGAAGATGGCGCATCAGAGGTAATGGAATTCTTCCAAGGTATCTGATGCGCCGTTTTCCATACATTACTTAAACTTCTGTGTAAGTAATGCCTGAATTTCGGGTGTCGTGGTCTAGGGGTTAGGTCTGAGGGTAGCCAGAAATATGCCTAGAATACGATACCCAAATCTTGTTTATCTCAGTTGCAGAAGCTCCTGTGTCATCTGGTCAACTGTGTTAATCACTTTTGTTCCTGCGGAGTAGGCGCGTTGTGCTACGATCAGCAGGGCAAATTCGTCAGCAAGGTCAACATTCGAGTTTTCCAGTGTGGCCGGTTCAATGAAACCTGCACCGCCGCTTCCGGCTTCACGAAGGTTTTCTTCCCCTGAGTTCTCGGTTTCGGTATAGGCTGTTCCTGATACTTCAGCTAATCCATTCGGGTTTGCAAATGTCGTAAGAGGAAGTTTGTATAAGGTTGAGCTTGCACCGTTGGAGAATTGTGCAATCACAAATCCTTCACGGTCGATTTCTACGCCTGTTCTAAGACCAAGTTCCGCGCCGTCCTGATCAGAGAAAAGAACTGTATAATCACTAGAGAATTGACTGAAACGCTCAATATCAACAAGGATATTTTGTAGTTCCGAGCCGTTATTCCAGTTGATTTGATTGAGTTCGATATCAATATTGCCATCAACATCAGCAAGGGCATTAATTGTACCGTCACCATTGAAGTTGACCAAGCCTGTTGTGAGCTGAGCATTGCTTGGGTCGCGGATGGTCATTGTCCACCAGCCTCGCGCGTTGTAATTCGGGTCACCGGGCAGGAATTGCAATGTCGGGAATTCACCTGTGCTATAGGGCGGGGTGTCAGCAGCAGTACCATTGGCATATGTTCCTGCTGTTCCAATATCATCGGATAAATATGCTCCTGGGGTAAAGCCTAGCGAGCTTAGAGCTGTGCCTGCTCCTACTTCTGCTATTGTGAAGGTTTCCAAGCCTGTGGTAAATCGATCATGTTGAAGTACGATTTCTCCATCATTGCCCAGAAAAGCTGTCATGTCTGTGACATTGGCGTTAATGTCATCAATTATATCACCAATATCAAAGACCATGACGTCGACACCAACTGGCAAGGCCGCGCCATCAACCGCAGAGATTTGGTAGGTTCTGGCAGCACCACCATCCACAGATATTGTGAATTGGTCACCATCGCTAACTCCAAGGTCGTTAACCATTTCATCCGTTGAGGTTAGCTGGGTTCTCGTTGTTGGTGACGTTGCTTGTGGACCATAGGTTTTTACAAACTCGAAAGACAGTGGCTGCGGGTTTCCAAGTGTGTCATAAACAGTCAAACCCCGTGTGAAGTCAGGTGGTGCAGTGGCTGCGTTGGTCAAGGTTACATCGACTTCTGCGGCATCAAGGTTGACTGATAATTCTGCTGTGTTGGTCGGGCGTGTCAAACCACCAAGGAACTGCACGTCAATCGGGACGAGCGAGGTCAGGTCTCCTTGGTTGGCTGGCAGGTTACCTGCGGTGTCAATCGGCCAGCCATAAAGATAGAACCCTGCTGAGTTTCTGAGGAATCCTTGGGAATCTTCGCTGAATTGTCCGTTTCTGGTGTATAGGAATTCTGTTAGTGCCGAATCATCGGAGTCTCTTTTGACGGCAAAAAAGCCTTTACCGGATATCGCCGCATCGGTACTGGATGTGGATTGCGAGATTGGTCCTTGCTGGCTAACTTGTTGTAAGCGGTTGGCTGTCACTGTACCAGGTGAGAAACGTGCATTGCCTGATTCTGTTGTCACAAGGGAGAAAAAGGCGGCTTCGGAGCGTTTAAATCCTGTTGTGTTGATGTTCGCGATATTATTGGAAATAATCGCTGTTTTCTGCGACTGCGCGCTTAGGGCTGATACGCCTGTGAATAGTGATCCAAATAGTCCCATTTTAGTCTCCTTAAGTTTACGCGTTATACTTGTTGTTGTTCGTCTTGAGTGTCAGTGGTGTCATCGGCAGTTATATTTGCAGGGGCTGCCTCCGGTTCACTGACGTTAATAATATTGCCCAATGATACGGCGCGTTCTCCGATCAGTAGCATTGTGATACCGTTTTGGGTTTCGATTCCTCGTACATGACCTGTGACAACCGTTGATGTTTCTAGAGCTTGACCTTGTGCATCCAATGCGCCGACTTGAATTTCATATGTGCCTTCGGGGGCAATGTTGCCGCCATTGGTACGGCCATCCCAAGTGAAGTTTTCGAGTTGTTCGTCATCACTAACTTCTTGGGTGAAAACAAGGTCTCCGGCAGAATCGAAGATATTGATGGTGGTGTCTACGGACTGTCCGTCTATTGCATAATTTACCTTGATAGGCCTTGATCCATCAAAATAAGCTTCGGAGCTTAGATAGCTGACATCCAGTCCGACATAATTTAAAGAGGAGGAGAATGCATTGCCTATTCCTGTCGAGACCAGAGCATCAAGTTTCTGGTTGGCATTAATCTGTTGCTCTACCCCTGCAAAGTTCACAAGCTGGTTCGTGAATTCTGTTGAATCCATTGGTGATAGGGGGTCTTGGTTCTGGAGCTGGGTTGTTAGCAAAACCAGAAAGTCATCAAAGTCATCGGCAAGCTGAGCCTTGGAATTTGAGGTGTTTTGCTGGAAGTCCAGAGCGTTGTTAATTGTTACATCACTTGCCATTATTCTACTCTTTCCTTAAACCATGATGCTGTAGCGTAAGTGTCCTGTTTCAGGATCAACGCTCAGGTCCATGGTTGTTTCGATGATGTCGCCATCATCATTGCCGTTTTCGTTTGAGCCGGATTTGCCGCCAGTCTGTCCGGCATTATTATCTTTTGCATGAAAAGCATGATCGTCATTGGCGAGTTCAAAACTTAGGTCGCTATTTGAGTCTAGACCTGAATCCTGCAAAGCTTGCTGGAGGGCCTGTGAATCACGTTGGAGCAGGGCATATGTCTCTGGCTTTTCAACGGTCAGAACAATTTTAGAAGCATTATCTTTGCTGATGCTCATTTTAACTTCAACGCGTCCAAGTTCTGGCGGGTCAAGCTGGATTTTGATGTTTGTATTATCGTTGCCGGCTTTGACGGCGCGCTGCACATTAATCATCACAGCTTGTGTGGCTGGATGTGCCTGAGTTGCATGGCTGGCTTGTGTCACGGGGCTGGTGGCAATATTCTGCGCTAGAGCATTAGCCTGATTAAGTCCGGCTTGCGGGTTGGGGGCGTAAATTGCCGTTTCACCCGTTGTTGAAAAAAGTATGTCAAGGCCAGAAGAACCTTGCAAGAAACGGTCACCTGCACTTTGTTGTGGTGTGGCTTGTGTATCTTGCGCCGTTTGTTGGTTGCTGGCGCCTGCTAATTTGGCGATATTATCCTGAACCATGCCTTTGAAGCTTTGGTCTTTGCCCAGAGCGTTTTCTCTACGGGTATCAATGCGGCTTTCGAGGCTGTAATTCGCGTCATAGCGTTCTTGCGTATAATGCTTACTATTTAACGTATCTTGAGATTTCGCGAGTTCAGGGGCTAGAACCGTTTTTGTCTCGGATGTGATTGCATTTGTTCTGATCTCGGTGGTTTTCTGAGGCTGTTTCAAAGGCGGTGCAAGCTCAGCTAGTTTAGCGGCTAAAGCCTGAACCATTTCTTCATCTTGCTCATCAACTTTCTGGCTGAAGAGTTTGGCTATAAGGTTTTGGATCTCAGCCAGATCTTCAGGGCTTTGATTGTAGATGATGGTCAGGTTTTCCTTGGATTCAAGAATATTGCCTAAATACTTAGCAATATCCTCCAGCAAGGAGAGTTTGAGCTCTTCATCTTTTACAATGTCACTGCTGGGGCGATTTTCTTTGATTTCGGTGATCTGTTGCTCAATTCTGTCGCGCAGGAGTTGCATAGCCTCGAAAAGTGGAGATAGCTCTTCTTCATCATGCGCAGTGGTCACGATCAGAATCTCATCGGAGACATCACTTGTCTGGGAAGGTTTTGCAACCTCAGCTGCTTCGGCATTATTTGCCAGAATTTGAGTGATTTTGGCATTTAGCTCCGCAATGTCCATCAGGGCAGTTTCTGTTGTAGACTGATTATTCTCTTTTGCTACTTTTGTATGAAGCTGTTCATTGGTTTTATGTTCGGAAACCGTGTTATCATCTTTTTGTGATGCACGGTTTTGGGCGGCCTCATTCTTTTCTTTTGCTTTGCTCATGAAGGAAGCAAAAGTGTCTTTGTTCTGGTTATTTCTGGATGTCGATAATTCGGCATTCTTGGTCGCAAAATTATTCTGTGCCTTTTTATTCGAGACAATTTTAGATGGATCAATAATAGGTTTGATCTGATCATTTTGCTGTAATGTAAATAAAGTGTGGTTCATTCTTTTTTATGCCTTATTACTAAACTCGAATTATGCAGTCTCACTTACGCCGGAGGAGATGCCGCGCTTTTTACTGTCTGAAAATGCGCCGTTTTGCCCGTAATTGTAGCCTTTTTGGGATTTCGCTGAACGAATGGCTGCATTCCTTAAAGTGTTGCCAAGCATCTCGGTGCAGCGCTGCATGCGTTCAATGGCCACAAGGTTTTTCTCGGATAGCTCCGAAAAATCCTTATGCATTTCCTTTAATTTATTGCGCATGGCTGGATCAGCATTCGGGATATCTTTTTTGCGAGCGATCATTTGCCCCATATAGGATTGATACAATGTCGCAGCCTTAAGCTTGTCATCTTGGAGTTTAAGAAAGCTATTTGTGTCGGCTTCGTTCAAAGCTTTGTTTTCAAGTTCATAAATTTTCTGCAAACCCTGAATGGCGCTCATTACTTCCTGTAAGGCGGCATTGGGATTGCGCGGCAATAATTTGGCATTTGTATTTTTGCTCATGACTTATGCACTCTGCCTTTCTTGGTTTTTAGGGCTTTGAGGGATATGCAGTCTTTGTCCTAAATCCTGCGCGGTCAGAAGAGTGGCTTTTGTATTGGCCAGACTCTTCTTCTTGATTTGATCGATCATCTTGTTGTTGCATTCTGTTTTTTGACGTATGTCAGTTTGCAGCGTGTCCAGTTTGTTGATCAAAATTTTGTCGGCTTTTTTGAAGTCCTCTATGCGGCTTCGGAATTCTTCCGAAGCTTTTGCGTAGCGAGAGGCAAGTTTCTCTTTCTCTTTTTGCGCTACTGCAAACTGCATGAGGTCACCACGGACAAGAGCGTGTGTCTCGTCTTCGGCCAAATGGACAAGTCTTTCGCTGATGCGGATCATTTCGCGCATCGCAAGATTGACGTTACTGCTTAAAACGTTGGGTTCCTGTTTTATGTGCCTTGTGTCTTTCATTGTTTTGTCCATTTAATTATGTGGTGAAAATTATTTTGCAAAATCCGTTCCAGTTTCTCTGGGGGTAGGCATGTTTTTAGCCTGAATGCGGATAAGTTGCTCTTTGACATGATCGGCAATGCCAACACCGTTATTATTGGCGATGTTATTACCGAACTCCTGAAACATAAGGTTGCGGAAGATTTCTTCTCCCTGACCGCCGCCGAACATGCCGTCTGTTTCAAGGCCTTCGAACATGGGCTTTATCATTTCAGATATAAAGATGGCCTCGAATTCCTTGGCGCTTTCATCTATGCGCTTTAGGGTGGAGCTATCCAAAACTCTGGCTGGATCTGTGTGATTGGCCTTGGCATTCATCATGGCGATTTGTGGGGATAAGTTTGCTTCGATCATGATTACATTACCTCTATATCAGCTTGAAGGGCGCCAGCAGCTTTGATCGCATGTAGTATTGTGATGATATCGCGGGGGCGCACGCCAAGTTTGTTTAATCCGGTTACAAGTTCCTGCAGGGTTACACCTGTATCCAGTACGGCGAGTTTAACATCATCTCCGGTATTGGCTTCGACATCGGTGCGAGGTACAATAATTGTTTCCCCCTGATCGGCAAAGGGGTTGGCTTGCGAGACTTGTGGGGTTTCTGTGATTTTTAAAGTCAGGTTACCTTGCGCGATGGCGACATTGCTGACGCGGACATTGGCGCCCATCACAATCACACCTGTGCGTTCGCTGATGACAACTTTTGCGATTTGGTCAGGCTGGATCGGGAGTTGTTCTATATCTGTGATCAGATCAACAATCGAGCCGTCATAATTTGCCGGACGCTTGAGGAGAACGCTGGCGGAATTTTCTGCCGAGGCAATTGAGGATGTCGTAAATCCGTTAATAGCATCAGAAATACGTCTGGCTGTGGTAAAGTCAGGGTTGCGAAGGGCTAGGCGTACTTGCTGTAATTCCGCCAGGTCAAAGTTAATCTCGCGCTCGATAATACCGCCATTAGGGATGCGGCCAGTGGTTGGGATGTTCTGGGTGATAGAGGCTGCTTCGCCCTCTACAGAAAACCCGGCAATATTTACCTCGCCTTGGGCAACGGCATAAACTTCCCCGTCTGCACCCATCAATGGTGTCACCATCAATGTACCGCCTTGTAAGGAGCTGGCATCGCCTAATGCCGAGACATTGACATCAATGCGGGAGCCTTGGTTTTTAAACGGGGGCAGGGTAGCCGTTACCATGACGGCGGCGACATTGCCTGTATTCATATTTTGCCCGCGAACATTCACACCGAGGCGTTCAAGCATGGCAATTAAACTTTGTTCTGTGAAGGGTGAATTGTTTAGCCCATCACCTGTACCGTTAAGACCGACAACAAGACCATACCCGACAAGTTGGTTGGCGCGAACGCCTTCTATGTCGACTATATCTTTAATGCGGGAGGTTTTAGCAAAGGCAGGGCTATGAAGAAAAGATGTGGTAAGAAACAAGGCTGAACCTACAATAATGAGGATCAGTTTGTTTAGGAATTTACCATTTTTATTCTTTTTATTATAAGTCATCTTTTACTTCATAAACTCTGTCTTGTTACTTCTTCTTAACTACAACTTTGTGTCCGTAATTCTTTTAGGAAAGGAGATAAAAACTACGTACATAAGGGGGTAATGCGAATAGCGTGCCAGTTTTTTTTACTGTTCTTTGTCGGGTAGGCTTCAGGAAGGGAAAAAAATACCGCCCGCTTATTTTCACACGGTTTTGACCGTGGCATTTTTTACCCAAAGGGCGTATAATGGGTATATAATCTTTCAAAAAGGATTCATTTATGAAAGTTGAAGGGTCAAAACGCACTGGTTCATCTTCCGGCGCAAAAAAATCATCTGGTGCAAAACAGTCCGGGAATGTGGATTTCAGCCAGTTTATGAAGTCTGGATCAGAAGGCGTTTCGGGTGCGGCAACAACCCAGTCTATTGCGCAAGTGGATGCGCTGTTGGCTGTGCAGGGGGCGGAAGACCCGACGCAGCGTCAGGCAAAAAAACGTGCCCGCATGCGCGCCGATACGATTTTGAATAAGCTGGAGCAAATACGTCTGGCGATGTTAGGCGGTAATTTAACGGTTGGTCATATGATTGATGTGGCGGATGTTGTGGCCTCGCACAGGGATAAAATTGAAGATCCGGCTTTGGTCGCGATTATGGATGAAATAGATCTACGGGCGCAGGTCGAGCTTGCTAAAATGCGCGTGTCCATGGATCAAAAACTCTAAACAATTTTTTCATTTATTCGATTTTTGTTGTTTTTAAATCTGTTCGCATTTATATTCTCACGCACTTTGAATTTATAGATGTTTTTACATGGTTTAAACAATAGAAAGAGGGCAGGGAAACATGGCAACCCCTACAAGTGTAACATTACCACCTGATTATGATCCTGAAAAAGATAAGGGCGACTTTATGAATCCTGTGATGAAGGAATATTTTCGTAAAGCTCTGATCGATTGGCGTACAGAACTTTTGAAAGAATCTGAGGCGACTATTTCAGAGACCTTACAAAGTACAGAATTGCAAAAGCCGGATCTGGCTGATCGTGCTTCTGCCGAGACAGATCATGCCCTTGAGCTAAGAACGCGTGATCGTGAGAGAAAGCTGATTTCCAAGATTAACTCTACGCTTCGCAAGATTGATGAAGATGAGTATGGCTATTGTGATGAAACAGGTGAGCCTATTTCAATTGGTCGCTTGAAAGCCCGTCCGATTGCGTCTCTTAGTCTTGAAGCGCAAGAGCGTCATGAGCGCATGGAAAAAACTCACCGCGACGACTAATAGCTTTGATCGTTTAGCCTGAATAGCTTCACGTGTCACTCATGTACTATTTTGTACATTTCGCTCCTTGTTCATAATTCAAGCTAAACGCTCTTTGCTTTATGTATTCTGATTAAAACCATATTAGAATGGGAAGAGGATATCATAGAGCTGCTGGCCGTAGCGGGGTTGTTGCATGTCTGTGATTTGACCTTCGCCGCCATAGATAATGCGGGCTTCGGCAATCTGGTCATAGGCAATCGTGTTTTCGGGGCTGATATCTTCGGGTCTGATGACGCCGTCAATATTCAAGATACGCTTTTCAAAGTTTACGCGCACTTCCTGTTTGCCGTGAATGACCATATTTCCGTTGGGTAGAATTTGCGTAATGAGGGCTGCCATGCGTAGTTTGATTTCATCTTCTCGTTCGATACTCCCTGATCCTGTATGGCTTGAATCTGCGCCAAATTCGGTTAGGGAGGTGTTATCAATGGCCTGAGGAAGTACACGGTCCAGTGCTTGTTCATAGCCAAGAAGGGCGGGCAGAGCGGCATCTTCGCTGCTTGTGCGTGTGCGCTCTGTTTCATTGTCGATGGTGGCTTCGTCTGCAATATCAATCATTACCGTTATGATGTCACCGACATCACTGGCACGTTGATCCTTGAAGAAGGTCACACGGTCACTTTGCCATAGGGAGTTTTTTTGCTTGGTTACCCGTTTGGGAGCCGGCATGGGTAAGCTGACAGGTTGATATCCGGCCTGAATTTGTGGGTCTTCGATTTTGGACATTTGTGGGGCTTCACCGATTTTGGAGATCCTATCGGCTGTCGAGCATCCCGCCATCATGGAGCAGGAGAGTAAAATCGCCAGTATTTTTATATTTCTTGTGTTACGCATTCTTAATGTCCTTTTCTAGTTACTTATAACGGCGACTTGTTTTTCGCCGATGACCTGCGCTTGCAGGGATTGATTGCTACTGATGTTAACCACGCGGATAACATCGCCCTTGGAACCATTTTCCAAGGCTTTGACTTGTGTGCTTAGAGAAAGAGAACCTTCCTGCAATTGTATGGTTAGTAATTCTCCGCGTGAGATGATCAAAGGGGCGATAAGCTCGGTAAGTTGTATGGGTTTCCCTGCGGCGATTAGTCTGCGGGGCGACATGCCGATCAATTCATTGACCGAGCCGATTGTGTTTCTTGTGAATTCATGTTCCGGTACTTTGACCAAATCAATATCCTTTTCCTTAATGATATTGCCGCGTGCCATATTTTCACGAAGTACGGGGACTTCGATAACAGGTTGTAATACACCTTTTATTGTAAAGTGCTGGATCGGATTTTCGGCTGATGGCGCAGCGATGGTGGCTGTAAAATTCTTGTGGTCTGTATCGACTTTCAGGTCCGTGATGTCAATTTCTGCAGGCTGGTCATAAGGCAAGATAACATCCTGATAATGCATTGGAATTTTTAAGTCGTAATCGCCGTAAATATCAGATGTCTCAAGGGCCTCTTTGATTTCTTCCTTGACTTGTTCTTTACGGATGATGGTGGCTTTGCGTGTGATACGAACCTGATCGGCTGTGCTGCTTGGTCTCCAGTCTAATCCCATAGCCGTGGCTACGCGCAGTAATGTGCGGGCACTCAGAATCATTTCATCACCGGGTTTGGGCGCTGTGCCAAGGATGCGGTCTTCGTTGGTTTTTAGTCCATAGAAAATATCACCAAGCTTGATAGTGCTGTCGGTTATGATGCTGTTTTCCTTGATCCCGACTGCATGGGCAGGTATCGCAAAGATTATACAGATTATAAGACCTAATGCTTTATATATGATTTTGTGTTTCATTATTGGTTACCCTTAATTTTTACTTATCTAAGCTGTGATACGGTTTGCAGCATTTCGTCGCTTGTCGAAATTACATTTGAGTTCATCTCGTAAGATCGCTGCGCTGTAATCAATGATGTGATTTCTGCGACAACATCTACGTTAGATTGTTCCAAAGCGCCTTGCTCAATGCGTCCGAATTGATCTTGTCCGGCTATTCCTGTAACCGGAGAACCAGAAGCTGTGGTTTCGACGAGCAAGTTATTACCAATGGCTTCGAGGCCTGTAGGATTAATAAATGTGGTCATTTGCAGTTGACCAAGATTGGATACTGCAACTTGTGACTGGATTGTGGCCAAAATTTCACCTTCGGCATTTATATCTATTCCCGTGGCATTATCTGGAATAGTGATACCCGGCAAGATACGGTAGCCGTGCACGGTTACAAGTTCACCATTTTCGTTGATTTGCAGTGTTCCATCGCGTGTATAGGCTGTTGTGCCATCGGGCAATTCAACCTGAAAGAACCCGTCTCCCAAAATAGCCAGATCAAGCTCATTATCTGTGGCTTGGACTGTGCCTTGTGAATGCATGCGGTAGACAGCGCCTGTTTTAACACCAAGGCCAACTTGTAAGCCAGAGGGTACTGTTGTGCCGGAATCTGAAGATGTGGAGCCGGGGCGGTTCAGGTTTTGATACATCAAATCCTGAAAGGCTGCGCGTTGTTTTTTATAGCCTGTGGTTGTCATATTGGCGATGTTGTTGGAAATCACATCAACATTAAGTTGCTGTGCCATCATGCCTGTTGCGCCGATATCAAGTGATCTCATTTTTAGCTTCTCCTACTCTTTAAGTTTTATCTTTGTGTTAGGGCCTGTATCGCGGAGCGCAGGCGGTCATGTTCGGTTTGTAAAATTTTCTGTGTGCTTTGGAAGTCGCGAAGGATTTCAATCATGCGCGTAATTTCCACAACAGGCTTGACGTTTGATCCCTCTAAAAAGCCTTGTGCAGCCATTGTGTTTTCTGCAGGAATAGAGGGATCATCGCTGCGGTAGACGTTATTGCCCATGGCTTCCAGATTTTGGACATTGTCGAATTCAACGATCATAAGCTGGCCTAATTCTCCGTCCTGATTGGAGATTACACCTCTTTCATCAATGCTAAGCTCCAGAGAATTATCGGGAATATTAATGGGGCCGCCTTGTCCCATAACTGGAAAGCCTGCCATAGTTACGAGTGTGCCATCAATCGAGCGCTGGAAATTACCATCGCGCGTGTAAACGGTTTCACCTGTCGGGCCTTGGATGCCCATAAAGCCCGGGCCATTAAGGGCTACGTTATACGGGTTATTGGTTTGCTCTTGTGAGCCGGGATCTGTTTTCTGGTATTCTCCGCGGTCATAGGCGAAAGAAAGTGGATCATCCCCATATCTGGGATCGGAAATATATTCTTCGAAGACCACATTTTGTGCTCTGAAACCTGTGGTGTTCATATTTGCGACATTATTCGCGACAATATCCATATTGGTCTGGAGCGTCATTTGGCGCGATAATGCGAGATATATACTGTTTTCCATTTGTTTTAGCTTTACTTGAGTTAAAAAATCTTCGTAAAGATAAATGCATTGCTTGTGCCAGACTTGATGTATTGTTTTAAATCAATGCCTTATTCTTGTTTTTGTAAGATTCTACTGTTTTGTGTTTAGGACGAAAACCGGATTCTTGCCGGGTATTTTATGCAAAGCACGGCAGTTTTTGCCTGTGGATTACAGTGCTTTTTATTATTGTTTAAATCCGTGTTGATAGATTGCCCAAGCCCTTAGACCTCCGGGATAATTTATATTATAATGTAAGCACTTGCGTTTTTTTATCTACCGCTGACATTCAGGAAAAAATTATGGCTGACGAAGAAGAACAAGCAGAAAATGATGGGGATGGTGCTGGTGCTGCCGCGGAAGGTGGTGAAGGCCTTGATGAGGAACCTAAGAAAGGTGGTCTTAAGAAGGTATTGCTGATTTTGGTTCCGTTGCTTTTATTGGGTGGTGGCGGTGGTGGTGCCTATTATATGGGGTATCTGGATTCTCTTTTGGGGATCGAAGCCGAGGAGCATGCTGAGGGGGAAGATGGTCACGGTGAAGAAGGCGGTGATGATCATGCCGAGGCCAAAGATAGTCATGGCAGTAGTGGCGGCGGCGATCACGGCAGCGGGGGTGGGAGTAGTGCATTTATTGCTGTGCCGACAATGATTGTTAATTTAGCTGGACCGGAAGAGGAAACGCCTCGTTATCTGAGACTTACTGTTCAACTGGAGTTGTCTGACCCTTCGGAGTCAGAGGCTATACAGGTAGTAATTCCCAGAGTCGTTGACCAGTTTCAGACGTTCTTGCGGGAGTTAAGAGTTCGAGATCTGCGTGGTTCTGCTGGAATTTACCGTCTTCAAATGGAATTGCTTAGCCGCGTTAATCAGGCCGCTTACCCCATAGAGGTGAAAGATATTTTGTTTCAGGAAATTCTTATTCAATAAAAAATATGATACCATAAGCGCATAAACGTTTTTATTATCCTGATCGTACATAAAACCAAACGGCATGGTTCTTGCGTAATGTATGTAAATAGATTTGAAGTCTTGTTGAGGAAATACTTGAATGAGTGATGATGATGAAATCTCCCAGATGAGCGCAGAAGAGCAGGCCATGATGGATGAATGGGCTGCTATGGCTGATGATGGTGACGGAGAAGCAGGAGGCAGCGGAGATGTCGCTATGGATGATGAGGCTGTTGAGACTGAAGAGGATGATGAGGGTAATACCCGTATCCTGAATCAGGATGAGATTGATAGTCTTCTTGGTTTTGATGAAGATGATGGTGATGGCGAAGCTTCTGGCGTTATGGCGCTTATTAATTCGGCGATGGTCAATTATGAGCGCCTGCCGATGTTGGATATTGTTTTTGACCGCTTGGTCCGGTTGATGTCTACATCTTTGCGTAATTTGACGAGTGATAATGTCGAGGTTAGTCTTGATCAGGTGTCTACGGTTCGTTTTGGTGATTATATGAATTCTATTCCCTTGCCGGCTATGATCTCTGTGTTCAAGGCAGAAGAATGGGATGATAACGGTTTGATGGTCACAGATAGTGCCCTGATTTATTCTATTGTTGATGTACTTTTGGGCGGACGACGCGGCGCAGCTTCTATTCGTGTTGAGGGGCGGCCTTATACCACGATTGAAAGTAAGTTGGTCGAGCGTTTGATCCATGTAAGTTTGGGTGATTTATCATCCGCTTTTGACCCTCTTTCACCTGTTAGCTTTAATCTGGATCGCTTGGAGACTAATCCACGTTTTGCTACGATTACGCAAACTGGTAATGCTTGTGTGCTTGCGCGACTTCGTGTGGATATGGGGGAGCGTGGTGGCCGTATGGAAATTCTTATTCCTTATGCGACGCTTGAGCCTATTCGGGAATTGCTCTTGCAGATGTTCATGGGTGAAAAATTTGGTCGTGACTCGATTTGGGAAAGTCACTTGACACAAGAGCTGTATAAAACCGATGTCCAGTTGCAAGCTGTGTTGGGTGAACAAACCTTGCCATTGGGAGAGATGCTAAATTGGAAGGTCGGGGATCAGGTTATGTTTAATACTTTGACCAGTGATCAATTAGAATTGCGTTGTGGTCATTTTCCCATGTTTTTAGGACCAGTCGGGCAGAAGCAAGGCTATATTGCGGTGAAGATAGAGGATTATCTGGAGCCCAAAGAGGATGATAAACAATGAACCTCGAGTTACTGAGTTATGGCCTTGATGTTTTAATTTTAATTTTTCTGGCGGTAATGATATTTTATGCCTTTCGTTTGACCAACAGCCTTAACGAGTTTCGCCGGAACAGAAATCAGTTTGATGAAGTCATAACAAAATTGGTAACGAGTATTAATCAAGCCGAGCAGTCAATTCGTGATCTTAAAGAAGTGAGTGCAGAAGAAGCGGCAACTTTGAATGGTTTGGTGCGTCAGGCTAAATCTCTATCTACGGAACTTAAGGATATTAATCAGGTTAGTGAAACTATGGCTGAGCGCTTGGAAAAACTTGCTTCTGAAAATAGAAAAATTTTAAGAGGTGATACTCCGCAGGAAGAGCAGGGCGATATTATACCAGATGATTCCGATTTACCTTCATTTATGATACAGGATAAATATGCGGAGCCAGCCAAAGAGGAGGTGGCCTCGCATCAGGAGATTGAAGAGCATAGAGAGTTTTCGGATGATATGCCCGAGGATTTGCAAAGTGAGGCTGAAAAGGAATTGTTCAGGGCTTTGCAAGGCACTAAAAGAAAGTCCGCGGGCAGGTAGGAGAAAAAATTATTTATGGTTAGCCAAATTAGAATATTACCGCTTTTGATACTTGTTGCATTTATGTCTTTTGCAGTGCGCTTTGTTGATGTTGTGACTGGTGTACCGGAATTCTCGGGTGTGGCGCATGCAGAAAGTAAAAAGGAAGACGAAGGCGACGCCCATAAAGAAGATGTAGTGATGGACGAAGCTAAGATGGATGATAAGACAAAGTCTTCTTCTGATGTTAAAAAGAGTGATAAAAATGCGCCTAAATGGCGTGATGCTTCGGATTCTGACTTTAATTTGGCAAATATCAAAACAGAGCTATATAAGGAGCTTGCCGAAAGGCGTAAAAAACTGGATGAGTGGGAAAAAAACCTGCAGGTCAAGAATGCTATGTTACAGGCAACGGCAAAGGAGCTTGAGACTAAATATAAAGAGCTGGAGGTTTTGAAAAAGGAAATCGAAGGTTTACTGGATTTGCAGTCTGCAAAAGAAGAAGGGCAAATCAATAGTCTTGTAAAGATATACGAGGGTATGAAGCCAAAAGATGCTGCGCGGATTTTTGATACGCTAGATTTGGATGTTTTGGTTTCTGTTATGAGTAGAATGTCGGAACGTAAACTATCGCCAGTCATGGCAGCTATGAATCCAGAACGCGCAAAAACCATTACGATTATGCTTGCCGAGCAGAATAAACTTCCTGAAATGCGTTAATACTACTCTTTTTTATGTTAGAGCATTGTCATGCGTGAGGTGCATTGCTCGGTGCTTTACTTTATGTAGAAATCATATATTATATTCAAGGGCTTCGGGAGCTCATTTTTCTTTTGGAATAATAACGTTCTGTTAACGCTTTTTCGGCATAATCCATAAGACTTAATTTTCTGCGTTTTTCAAATATTACTTCATAGTTGAGGAGACATTCAAAGTGGCTGTAGATATGAACATGAACGTATTGATTGTGGATGATTACACAACGATGCTTCGTATTATCCAGAATTTGTTAAAGCAGTTGGGTTTCAAAAATATTGATGAGGCAACTGACGGTTCTATGGCATTGGAAAAAATACAACAAAAGAATTACGGTTTGGTTATATCCGACTGGAATATGGAACCGATGACCGGTTATGAATTGTTGCAAAAAATTCGTGGTTCCAGTGAGTCATACAAGAATGTTCCATTTATCATGGTGACGGCAGAAAGTAAGACTGAAAATGTTGTGGCTGCCAAAAAGGCTGGCGTTAATAACTATATTGTTAAGCCATTTAATGCAGAGACACTAAAAACTAAAATTTCATCTGTAATCGGAGATTTTTAGAGCTTGGAATGTCTTACTATTTAATTTGAGGGGAAGGTAATGTCTGAGATGGCTGAAGAAAAAACGAATTACTTAGGTAACAAGGAAAAAGTCGCCCGTATTATTAATTCTGTGCTTGAAAAAGTTGGTAAGGCCGAGGAGGTTTCGCGTGAGACAATCTACAAGGAGTTGCTTGACGTGCAGGCTATTATTGATGAAATGCGCAGGCAGGTTGGTTCCTTGAAAGCCAGTGACATTAACGGCAAGCATATCCCAGGTGCGACGGACGAATTAGACGCTGTGGTAGTGGCTACAGCAGAAGCGTCTGGTTCTATTATGGATGCTTGTGACGCGATACAGGAAAAAGCAGCCGAATCTGGTGAAAATGGCGATGCAATTATTGCTGAAGTGATGAAAATTTATGAGGCTTGTTCATTTCAAGATATTACAGGTCAGCGTATTACAAATGTGATCAAGACATTGAAGCAAATTGAAGATAAGGTTGATAATCTTGTCGCGACAATGAGTGAACGCATGCCGAATATGGAAGATGACGACGAGGAACATGGAGATGGAGAAGATCATCTTCTTAATGGGCCTCAGCTTCCTGATAATGCTATCTCTCAGGATGAGATTGATAAGTTGCTTGCCGAATTTGATGATTAAATTCATCTGCTGCATCTAAATTAATTCCCTAGTTATCATATTCATTTTGCCTGTTTTAGTGTAAGATAGGGCAGTAATATTTTTCTTTACTGCTTCTTATGGACAAAATATGGCAAACCAGTTTTTGGCTTTATCGTTGTTTTTGATGCTGTTGTCGTTCTTTATTGTAATGAATGCGGTGTCAGGCTACGAAAAAACGAAAACACAGCCTGTCATGAAAAGTCTTTCTCTGGCTTTTTCAAATAAGGAAATTGTTGAAGACCACGGACCTTCCGAAGAACCAACCATGATGATGAATTTGGGTAAAGGTGATACTTTATCCAAAATTGAGGGGCTTTTTGATGGCCATATTGCTAATTTTACAGCGAAGCGGAACAGGTTGGGCACTATTATGCATGTAAGATTACCCGTTTTGGCTTTTAAACGAGCTATTGAAATGCCGCAACTGCAGAGTAAAGATGATAGTAAGTTATCCAATCTTGCCGATGAATCTTTTTTACAAACCTTAGTTACTTTATTACGCGCAGAAGAAAATAATTTACCTTATCGTATGGATATGATTTTGGAGACTTCTTATCAGCCGGATGTTATTTCGGAAGAGACACAATCAAGGATGCGTAGTGATTTAACACGTGTTTCAGGTTTTGCATCCAGATTAGAAAATTACGGCATGCCTCAACAATATATCAGTGCAGGGTTGCAGTTTGGTGAGACAGGATATGTTTCTTTATATTTTAAGCGCTATGAGCACTATAGTCCTTTAGAAAAAAAGCATAATGATGAACAAAAATCTGAAAGTTCTAGTGAGGTGCCATTATGAAACATAATGCCACACAAAATAGTAATACTGTCTTTGGGGCTATGTCTGAGTCTCCGGTTAATAATAAGGCCAAGCAAGAAGGGCATGTTCCTTTATGGTTGGTGACGTTTACAGATGTTATGGCTTTGATGCTAACATTTTTTGTTTTGCTCTACGCAATGTCCGTTCCTGAAGAGGATAAATGGAATGAAATTTCAACAGCCTTAAGTAATCAATTTAACAAGACAGAGCGCAAACCCTATGTAATGGGCTCGCAAGACGTTATAGAGATAGATAAAATTCCAACTAGCCGCGCTTTGGATTTGAGTTATCTGGATAGTCTGGTTACGGAAGCAGTCAAGAAAGAGAGGTTGGAGGGTGTGACAGTAAAGAGTAATAAAAAACGCCTTATTGTTTCTTTGCCCTCTGCTTTGCTTTTTGAAACCGGTTCTGTTGATGTCAAGATTGAGGGTAAAAAAGCCTTGTTTTCGATTGGTGGTATCCTTGATCGTATAAAAAATAGAGTGGAAATTATTGGGCATACAGACCCGAGTGCTATACGCAAAGATGCTTCGGGTTATAAAACAAACTGGGAATTATCGTTGGCGCGGGCTATTTCGGTTGCATCTACTTTGCACGACGTCGGATATAGTAAGGGTATGGCGGTACGTGGGCTAGCTAGTGGTCGTTATGCAGAGTTGCCGGAGGATATTCCTGAAAGTGACAGATATGCGCTATCGCGCCGTGTTGATATTGTAATTATGCAAGATAGCGGTCTTTAGAAATTATTTTAGCGTAAAAAAAACCAATCACGGGTATAAATTCTGGACCGTTTATCGAGCCTGTGGCATGCTTTAATCATGAAAAGAGGCACCTCTTTTATTTTCATTTTTATAACTGTGTTTATGCTTTTTGTGCCAGCCTATGCACAAGAAGCACTTTCTGTGCGTGGAAAAGATCGTGAGCAATATTCAAGAATAATTCTAAATTGGAGTAATCCTTCTGCATATGAACTTGATGAAAGTAATGCGGGTAAAGTCTTTTTGACGTTTAAGTCGGATGTTCAAATTAAAGAAGAAGAATTAAAGCAGGAAACACAATCCTTGAAAAATATTCTTGGAGTTACTCTATCCGAAGCAAGCGCAATTTCTATTTTGTTTGATATTCCTAAATCAAGCCGTGTCAGGGCTTTTAATGCGCAAGGTAAGGTTTTTCTGGATGTATATAATCCGACAAATCCAGAAGATCGCAATGTGGCCAAGGCACTGCCAGAGTTAATGCCTGAAATGCCTGAGGCTGAAGTGCAGGAGGCCGCAGGGGAAGAAGTAAAAGAAGAACCTAAGGAAGATGTGGCCTCTAAGGTAGAACGTGAAGTACCTCAGGACGCTGATAATAAAGAAGCTAAAGCGCCTGCTGTGCCGCCAGAATTTGTACTTGTTCCCGAGAATTTAGAGAAGGAAAGAATACCCCCCAAGGAAGATGTGTCTGATCAGATCTTCGATGCAAAGAGTGAGCAGCATAATAGTTTTCTGGAAGATGCGGTTGATCAAAATCAACATGTAGTCTCCGTAACGTCAACTTCGACTGTGAACATGGCGATGTTTGAAAACGCAGGAACACTGTGGATTGTGATGGATCAGGATGGTCTTCATCTCAAGCCAACTATTAATAGCTCCAAGCGGGATATGTTTGACGGTTTTAGGAAAATAGAACTCAGTAATGGTGGGCTTTATACCATGCCTTTGCCAGAGGGGCTTCATGGTAAAGGTAATGGCGGCGGCATTTTATGGCGTTTGATATTGTCAGATGATATTAAAATGGATGATCCTGTTGAGCCTATTAAAGTTGGTGCTGCTAATATCAATGATATTCGAAAGGGTCATATTATCTGGCCGTTAGAAGGGGTTAGAGAAATAAAAACTTTGCGGGATTATGAATCAGGCAAGCCTTTATTTGTTGTGCTGGTTAATGATTCTAGCCAGTTTACCGGTGCTTTCCGTTCTTTTGTTGATTTTGATGTTTTGACGTCATATGCGGGTATGGCTATCCGACCTAATGTTGATGATCTTAAAGTTGAACAAGTTGCGGATGGGATAAAAATTTATCGTGATAAAGGGCTTTCAGTTATGCCCGAGGGGATGATGTCTTTGGCTGTTGGTGCTGATGAACGCGGTAGCTTGGTTAATTTAAATAATGTAAATACAAATCAGGCAGATAGGCCACCATCTGTTTTCCAATTCGTCTCTTGGCAAAAATTCAGTATTGAGGAATTGAATAGATATAAAAATAACGTATTGGGTGCGTTGCCGGAAAAAGAAAAGCCTCAACAAGTTGAAGATTTGATGGTTTTGGGTAAAACGCATCTTGCTTATGGTCGGGCACCCGAGGCGCTTGGTTTTTTTGAATTTGCGCGTCAGGTTTTTCCAGAATTGGAACAAAGCCCTGAATTCTTGGCGCTTAGAGGTCTGGCACGAGCTTTTAACTGGAAGAGCGAGATTGCATTGTCTGATTTATCGCATCCCGATCTGAAAGATCTGGATGAGATAAAATATTGGAAATCTTTTGTGCTGGCGGATCTTGGTGACTGGAAGCAGGCTGCAGAGATTTTGCCAGCTAGTTATGGTGTTTTGAATGATTATCCCGAACACATATCATCGAGATTGGGGCTAACTCTTGCAGAGGTGAATTTGCGGGATGGTAATGTGGCCAAGGCCGAAGAAATTCTATCACTATTAAGTCAGAATAAATTGTCATCGCATATGGATGCGGCTGTTAAGTATTTGCAAGGTGAGGCTTATAGGCAAAGCGGCGCTATTGATGATACGATTTCTTTGTGGGAGTCTTTGAAAGATCACCCTGATCAACTCTACAGTACCAAGGCACGTTTGGCTCTGGCGGTGTTGTTATCGGATCAGGGGAAAATTGATAATAAGCAAGCTATCGATCTTCTGGAACCCCTACGTTATACGTGGCGCGGTGACCAATTAGAGGCTCAGGTTTTATATTGGCTCGGGAAGTTTTATTTTGATGCCCAAAACTATGTCAAAGGTCTTAATATTTTGCGGGATGCTTCATCATTGGCTGTTAATACAGCTTTGGGAGAGCGTATAGCTGCGAATATGACCGAGGAATTTACCGGTTTATTTCTGTCAGATACAGAGCTTGAAGATTTGTCGGCTCTTGATGCTATTGCTTTATATGATCGATTTAGTGAGTTAACGCCACCGGGTGAAGAAGGTAATGAAGTTGTTCAGCGCTTGGCGGAAAAAATGGTCAAAGCTGACTTGCTTGATCGGGCGAGCGGTTTATTAAAGCACCAAGTTGATTTTCGTTTGGAAGGTGAAAATAAGGTAAAAGTGGCAATGCGTTTGGCGGCAATTCAGCTTTTGGGTAAAAAGCCTGACCATGCGATGGAAAGCTTGCTTAAGGCAGAGAAAGCTCTCAAAGAAGCGCCACAAATCAAAAACAAAGAGCAGAAAGAAAAGGAAATTACTTTGATGAAGGCGCGGGCATATGCTCAAAATGATCAGGGAGACCGTGCTCTGGCTATACTGGAAGATATGGAGCCTTCGATTGAGGTAAGTCGTCTTATTGCTGATATTGCATGGAAAAAGGGGTATTGGGATGATGCAGCTTATGCTTTGAATGAAGTTATTCAGGCTGATGAAATTATTGTCGGCGATACTCTTACATCACGGCAGGCTTCTGTGATTATGAACAGGGCAATTGCACTCAATCTGGCGGATGACAAAGTGGCTTTGGCGAATATGCGTAAAAAATATTACGATATGATGCTGAAAACAAATTATAAGAGCCAGTTTGATGTCCTTACCCGCTCGGGGCATAGATCTACTTTGGCTGATCGTGAAACTTTACTTTCTATTGTCTCGGAAGTTGATTTGTTTGAGGAGTTTCTCGATAAATTCAAGAATGGTGATGGATCATGAGATGAACCTAGTTCAGGCTCTTCTTTTCAGGTGGGAAAGTATGAAAAGTGCCATACCAAACTCCACCGTTTTTCATGAGATTTTCTATGTTTTCTTGTTGGGGGATGTCGATATTATCTCGGTTTGTTTCTAACTCATCTATTTCAACCTGATATGCAGAAGATGTATTAATTGGCTTGTAACAATCTTGTTGCAATGCATTCTCTGCACTCATTATTGCTTCTATTATGTCATTGGCGCAAAGATATATGCTTACAAATGCACCAGCACAACCTTGTGGTAGTTGTGAATTTTCAGAAGCAATAACTTCGATTAATACGCAGTATAGTTTTTTCATTGCCTACCCCCCACCGGAATAGGTAAAACTCTGTACCAGAGAGCCGGCGATCATATGCCAGCCATCGACCATCACAAAGAATATAATTTTAAAGGGCAGCGATACCGTAACTGGCGGTAGCATCATCATACCCATGGACATCAGGATTGAGGCTGTTACTAGATCAATAATCAAAAAGGGCAGGAAGAGCATAAAGCCAATTTCAAAGGCGCGGCGTAGCTCCGAGATCATAAAAGCTGGAATAACGATATGGATTGGTACATCCATGGCTTCGTTATATGGGCCTGTTTCACTCATTTCTATGAAAAGCTCAACGTCCTCGTCCCGTGCATGTTTGAGCATGAATTTTTTGAAAGGCACGGTCGTGGCTTCGAAAGCCTCGATCTCATCAATTTGTTCATTGACTAAAGGCAGAACACCTTCGTCATAGGCGGCCTTGAATGTCGGGGCCATGATAAAGAAGGTCAGGAATAGGGCCAGAGAAATCATAACGGTATTAGGAGGAGTTTGTTGCACTCCGATGGCGGTTCTCAGGAATGATAAGACAACAACAATTCGGGTGAATGATGTCATCATAATGAGAATAGATGGCGCCAAAGAGAGGACCGTGAGCAAGGCAATCAGCTGAACCACGCGGCCTGATACTGTTGCATCGCTTTCTTGGCCTAGATCGATTGATATGTTCTGGGCTTCGGCTGTGTAGGGGGTAACCAAAACCAGAAACAAAGCAAACATAATAATATAGGCGAGTCTTCCGACCATATTCCTGCCTTACATGCTTTAGTAGTAGGGTTAGGTCGTCAGAATATCGTACGAATCTCTAGTCGTTTAGAGGTGGAGAATGTTAACTAGGAAATGTCCACAGGTAAAAAATTTAACTTTGGGGTTTTATAAGTGTTTGTTTCTGAATTTTTTTTATCATTTTCCTTGCAATCCTCAAGGCCTATCATTCCATCACCGCCACTCCATTGGAGATTTGATATCAAGAGCGGATCAAGAAGACTTTGACTGGCTATGGCTGAAAAGCTACCGAAAAGGACTCTTTGGGGCAGCTTTGCCCACATTCCTGTTAAGAAAGGTTTTTCATCTTTCATTTCTTTAGGGAGATAAAAAAGCATGGTTCTTTTTGTAAAATCATTAATTTTTTTAATGGGACTATCGAGATATTGCTCAAACTTTTGTGCCAGCCAGCCTGTATGCGGGGCTGTTAATTTTGAAACCCAACTCTTTTTATCTGAGAGACTATTGGAATTGAAATCTTGAGAGGCATATATACCTCCTTCGTATTTGTATAGGCTGGAAGCAGCAATATAAGCGCCTGATGTTACTGTTAATATTGGCAAAGATAGGCGTGCTGTTTCGACTATAGTATCTTTATAATCTGTCATGTGGTTGAGAATTTCAGGGTTGGAATATACAGATAACCCCGTTTCAATTCCAAAAGCAGAAAGTGCCATACCGCCAAAGCCTAATGCTAACCCTCCCATTTTCAGAAAAAAGGGATTATTTGCCGAATATCTCAAAAGGGATGATCCAACGACAAAAGAGGATGCAGAAACTGTGATCCAGCTTGTATCTTGGGTGATTGCATATGCTAAAAGGCCTGTAGCCCCTAGTGTAGATCCAAGATCAATAACATTGTCTAGTTTTGTAGTAATAATATTAGATGCATTTTTTAGGGCTGGCGTAAGGACAGTTATTCCTCCAATTCCAATCGCTGTTGTGGCATCGGGATATTGTGAGATGAGTGTACTGATTTTCTCAATAGTATCCAGATCTACATTATTAGCTACTGAATAAAGATTATCAGAAAATTCGGTATATCCGCCTGTTCCAGCAATAGCAGCATTCACATTTCCGGTTTCGTACAACCAGAATTGGTATTCCATATTATGCTTTTTGAAATGTTCGCTGGTTTTTTCTGTTAACTTTTTCAACGCAATCACCCTTTTTGTAAAGAATCACTAGTGTTTTTACGGGTGATTTGCAAGAAAAATATTTAAGCCGACATGACATTTGCAAAGGGATCAAGCGGTGCATCAAAGAGGTTTTCAAAAGGGAAATCAAGTTTATCCTTACCACCTAGTTCAAAGAGTTCGATGATGCACAAGCCCAATACAATTTCGCCGCCAGCGTTACGGACAAGATCGCCAGTGGCTTTCATGGTGCCGCCTGTGGCGAGAAGATCATCAAGGATAGCGACTTTCATGTTGGATTCAATGAGACCTTCTTGGATTTCAATGGTATCTGTGCCGTATTCAAGCTCGTAGCTTTGGGCGATGGTATTACCAGGGAGCTTGCCTTTTTTGCGGATCATACCAAAGGGAAGGTTTAATTGTTGTGCGACGGGCAGGCCGGTCAAAAATCCTCTGGATTCAATGCCCAAGATAAGATCGGCATCTGTTGCTTTTACTTTGTCGCTGAGGATGTCAGTGATTTTAGCCCAAATTTCTGGTTTTTTAAGGAGCGACTGTATATCATAGAAATTAATGCCGGGTTTCGGAAAGTCTGGAATAATATCGATGTGGTCTAGTAAATTCATAACGGCTCTCTTTCTTCGGTGTTAGTTGGCATTTTTAAAAATGTTCTTTTCGTTCCTGCTATATTTGGTATAAAGTTTTGAACGAAAACGGGCAAGGGGTTTTAGGTTGGTATAAAATGTTCAAGCGGCGCGAACCATTAACGCTTATACAAAATATTCGACAGTTTTTCTGGCCGTCTATGGGGTGGATGCGGTCCTTTCATTATGTGAAGTATCGTCTGATTAGGGTGGCTGATTCCACGCATAAGATTGCATTGGGTCTTGCTTTTGGTATGGCTGTGTCTTTTACGCCTTTGCTGGGTACACATTTTTTACAGGCAGGCTTGCTGGCTTATATCTTTAGAGGGAATGTTTTTTCTGCGATGATTGGAACATTTGTCGGGAATCCCTGGACGTTTCCTTTTTTCTGGTGGGCTGGTTTTAGCATGGGTAGCTTTCTTTTCGGGTTTTTTGGTATTGAGGGAGCAGGGGAGTTACCTGATGATATGACTTTAGCCATGCTGCTCGACATGGCCTGGCATGATCCGATGGTTCTGTTCTTGCCTTGGATGATGGGTGGATATTTATTGTGTCTGGTGTGTGTGCCGATGAGCTATTTTATCTTTTTTTACTTGGTAAAAAGTGCAAAAGTCGCACGTCAAAAAGCAAAAATAAGACGTTTGGAGCGAGTTGAGCGGGAAGTTACCGGACAAGAACAGGTTATTATGCCCAAAAGGCACCGAAAATAGTTATGATATTAGGCATAGGGAATGATATCGTCGATATAAGGCGGATTGAAAAGGCTTTTGACCGTTATGGCATGCGCTTTGCTGATCGTTGTTTTACCTCTCACGAACAAAAAAAAGCGCAAAAGCGAGAATCTGCAGGTACGCATTATGACGTATATGCGAAGCGCTTTGCGGCTAAGGAGGCTTGTGCCAAGGCGTTAGGAACAGGTTTTTCAAAAAATATTCGGTTTAAAGAGATTGGCATTGTTGAAAATGAGGATGGTAGGCCTTTTTTAGAGTTAAGTGGCGCAGCCAAAGATCAATTGGAAACTATTACGCCTAATGGTATGAAAGCGGTTTTACATTTAAGCTTAAGTGACGAGCCTCCATGTGCGCAGGCATTTGTTGTTATAGAAGCCCGATAGTTTTGAAATCTCTACTAGCTTTATAATTTTTTTTCCGGTAAGTCATTCTTATGTCCGATAAAAATACACTAGATCAAATTAAAAAACCTGATGTAGGCCAAGAAGAAAAACCTGCTCCTTTAACTGGTAAAGAGGAAATGGGGGAGTTGGTTAAAACGGCTCTTTGGGCTATTGCGTTGGCTATTTTGATAAGATCTATTTTTCTAGAGCCATTTAACATTCCGTCAGGTTCTATGAAGCCGAGTTTATTGATTGGTGACTACCTTTTTGTCAATAAGCCGGCTTATGGCTATAGCCGTTTTTCTTTTCCCTTTGGCTTAGCACCTATTGAGGGACGGATTTGGGCGGCAGAGCCGAAGCGCGGAGATGTTATTGTCTTTCGTTTACCAACAAACACGAATGAAAATTTTATCAAACGCGTTATTGGTTTGCCCGGTGAGACCATTCAGTTGCGTAGAGGACGTTTGTATATAAATGGCGAGGAAGTGCCGCGTGAATATATCAAGACTGTTGAAGTTGAAAATGACTATGGACAAAAGATTGATGTTGAAGAATATATTGAAACTCTTCCTGGTGGTGTAAAGCATCAAATTTATGAAATTAGCGATAATGAGGACAAAGATAATACGCCGATTTATACTGTACCAGAGGGGCATTATTTCTGTATGGGGGATAATCGTGATAGTTCCCATGATTGCCGCTTTTCAGAAAGTGTCGGGCCTATTCCTTTTGAAAATATAGTCGGGCGTGCTGATTTTCTGTTTTTCTCGACCAATGGCGAAGCTGGGCTTTTTGAGTTTTGGAAATGGCCGTGGAGTATTCGTTATGATCGTATATTCATGGATATTGACCCTAAGCGCCCTGAAAACAGTAAAAAATCTGGCATGGGCGTAATATCTTCTACAGCAATTGCTTCGGAACGCAAATAGATATGGCTCGGGATTTTTGTGCTTTAGAAGAAATAATTGGTCATGATTTTAAGGATAAAAGCTTGATTGAAGCTGCATTAACGCATTCTAGTACAGAAGGAAGTGTTAATTATGAGCGGCTCGAGTTTTTAGGAGATCGTGTTTTAGGTCTGGTCATTTCGGAATTACTGTTCAATAAATTTCCAGATGAGCCAGAAGGACATTTGGCAAAACGTTTGGCGGCGCTTGTTCAAGGAGAAACGCTAGCTCGTTTATCCTTACAAATCCAATTGGGTGATTTTATTATTTTATCCGATAATGAGCGTGATGCTGGCGGGGCATCAAATGAACATATTCTGGCTGATGTTTTTGAGGCTTTGATCGGGGCTTTGTATTTAGATGCCGGATTGAAGGCATGTAAAACCTTAATTGAGCAACATTGGGCGGGTATTCTTTATAAGATGAAAAAGCCGCCTCTTCATCCCAAGACCGCTTTGCAGGAATGGGCGCAAAGTCAGGGCTTTTCTTTGCCGAAATATGAGGTGGTTGGACAAGCCGGACCGCATCATGCCCCTATTTTTACTGTAAAGCTCTCTGTTAAAGGATGTGATGATGTTATTGCAGAGGGGAGTTCTCGTGCTGAAGCTGAAAAAATGGCAGCGGGGTTATGTCTGAAAATGTTGGGAATATATGGTGACTGAAAATATACAAACAAAATGCGGTTTCGTAAGTGTATTGGGTTTGCCTAATGCGGGGAAATCGACGCTTGTTAATGCTCTGGTCGGGCAAAAAGTATCTATAATTTCACGAAAGGTGCAGACAACCAGAACCAGAGTATTGGGCATTGCGTTACATGAAAATTCCCAGATTATTTTGATTGACACACCGGGCGTTTTTAAGCCTAAGAAAACATTAGAAAAAGCTATGGTTTCTGCGGCCCTGTCTAGTATTGAAGGGGTGGATTTTATCATTCACCTTGTTGATATTTCAAGGAAAGATCCTGTGCAAGAGGCGCTTTCTCTACAAAAGCAAATAGCAGATCAGGATAATGTAATCCTTGTCTTAAATAAGGTCGATATAATTCAAAAAAGTAAGCTTTTGGAATATGCACAAAAGCTAAATGAGAATGGGAATTATAAGGCTTGTTTTATGATTTCTGCCTTAAAGGAAAGTGGTCTGAAGGATTTGAAATTGTATCTGGCCAATGAATTGCCCGAGCAAGAATGGGTATTTTCCGAAGATCAGGTTACGGATATGCCGATGCGACTTTTGGCTGCAGAAATTACGCGCGAAAAAGTTTATGATTTGTTACATAAAGAACTTCCATACTCAATTTTTGTTCTCACAGAGCACTGGGAAGAATTTGACAATGGTGATGTCAAAATCATGCAACAAATAATTGTTCAAAGAGAAAGTCAAAAAGCGATTGTATTAGGCAAAAAAGGTAGTAAGATTAAAGAAATCGGTCAAGCTGCGCGTATTGAGTTACAGGACTTACTAGACAGTAAAGTACACTTAAAATTACATGTGCGCGTTCAAGAAAACTGGACAGAGCGACCAGAAAACTATGCTCTGTTTGGCCTAGAAACTAATGTGTAATTCGTGGTTGTGTGGATAAAAATATTTTTTTATTTTTTCGCATTGGCAGGGGTGGGGTTTAACTGATAGATTGATCTTATCAGTTACATGAAAGAAAAATAGTCATTGAAATCAAGTGTTTATTTGGTTCTTGGCTTTTTGTGTTCACATTACGGGAGGCATATATGAGTTGGACAGATGAGCGCGTAGCATTACTAAAGAAACTCTGGGGCGAGGGGCGCACTGCTGCCGAGATTGCCAAAGATCTGGGTGGTGTTACACGTAATGCTGTGATTGGTAAAGCACACAGACTGAAGCTGTCTAGTCGTGTTTCTCCTATTCAGCAAAATGCGAAGAAGCAATCGGCAAAACCTGCTCAAGAAAAGGCTAAGGTATCTCGTTCAATGCCAAGTCCAGCCAATCATATTTCTGCTGTTGAACCAGTTGATAAAAAGTCCAGTTCATATAGCAAGCCTAAAAACAGTAAGCTTTATGATCTTATGGACTTAGCGCCGCGAGCATGTCGTTGGCCGGAAGGTGATCCAAAGGAAGATAATTTTGGTTTTTGTGGTGCTCATTGTTTGCCAGGCCTGCCGTATTGTGAGGAGCATGCTCAGGTTGCTTATCAAGCAACAACTCGTAATCGCATCATGAAAGATAAGGCTCTGATAGAAGAACAAGCAAAGGCATTAGCTGGCTCTAAGGGATAATAAGGAATAACCTTTAATATTAGATTTGGCGGCGCGTTATTTAACAAACGCGCTGTTTTTTGTTTTGTGTTCTTGACAGTGATGCTCTAAGGCCTTAAAACACAAAAACTTATCTTTGCGGCGGTGTAGCTCAGGGGTTAGAGCAGAGGAATCATAATCCTTGTGTCGGGAGTTCAAATCTCTCCACCGCTACCAATCTTCCCCATTAAAATCAATATATTGTATCTTTTAATCTCTGAGAGATA